>Ga0307517_10000082_pt1 | contig 132018 bp, 152 predicted proteins | sample 23_EM_MG_FD_194515 | JGI IMG/M metagenome (GOLD analysis project Ga0307517, IMG submission 194515) | Populus trichocarpa ectomycorrhiza microbial communities from riparian zone in the Pacific Northwest, United States - 23_EM | ecosystem: Host-associated > Plants > Roots > Unclassified... | reverse complement strand
AGGGCTCTGTCTCCCGGCCCCACCCCCCCCCCCCCCCCCCCCACACACACTACTTACGAATGGAAGGCCGGTAAAAGCTCCTGCCCGCTCCCAAATCACATACCAGAAACAACTAACTAGTCGGTATGACTCTGTTGATGGCAAAAACTTGAATATCACACACTCCTGAAAAGAAAAGAAAAGAAAAGTTATGCCAATACAATTGGAAAGGGGGAAAAGACTCAATTAACTTACCACGATTCATTCGTCGTCCCATATGAGATCGAAGATCGTGCGGGAGATGCGTCGGGCCAATTAATCCCCTAGACCAGTACAGTAACGCACCTGTGGAAAAAAACGGTACACGATGTTGGAATTGGACAATTTAATCATGTCTAGGGCGCTCTTGGCATACGACATTTTCTTTTCCTTGTCCGCTTTGTCTTGCCTTGTCTTGTCTTACTCCAGCTGGAAGGGAGGAGGTATCGCACCGTGCCGGCGGCAATGTAGTCGCGTGGAATGGTAGAATGACGAAAGGAACTAAAAATGAAGTGAGGGAACCACAGCAACTGTAATCATATTATAACTTTAGTACCTATCCGGGTCAAGCATCAAAACGTGATTCCAGATGAGAACGAGCTGAATGACCGTTATCTTTTTTTTTTGAAAATCTTCCCAGCAGAGGTTTTTCCCGACGAAGCATATTAACCGTTCTTGGAAAGTTGGGGGCTGTGTGAATCTAACTTGTGCCTTGATACCGGTATGGTATAAAAGCGATCGGGGATAGAGTCCGGTGGACCGGGTGAGCGCTCAGCGCCCTCAGCGTTGTTTGGCAAAGATTTGTTAGCAGTTTGGTTTGATGCGTACTGAAATTTGGTGTCTAGCTATGCCGAGCCTCGCTGAAAGCTCATCCGGTCTAAATTGCTCCCAGGCACTCAAAGAACTGGTCCCACAGCAAGCAACAGGATCTCTCCATTAATTACGGTATTCATGACCAGTGGTGGTGGTGGTGGTGGTTTTCCTACTGCACATACCGTGCCTGAGGTGTTCGCTTAAGAATGGGGGCTGATGTTTACTGTAACCTCAATACAGCACCGTGCTGTACTCGTAATTTTCTGACGTTTGTAAACACGACTGCTATTGCATATGGGCAAAAAATCGGTCAGAGCCTCATGATTTTGGTGGTATGCAATAGCAGTTGTGTTTACAAACGTCAGAAAATTACGAGTATGGTATTGTACTCGAGTATGTATGATACGGTAATTATCTGTCGCGCTGAACCCCGAACAGAGGAAGCCACCGCACGCACGATACCTAGCCGCACTTATTCCACCGCCACCGCACCAGCCATTTGCCTCTCGCTAATACCTAACGGTCCGAGCGCAACAACCCCCCCACCCCATCGCAGGAAGAAGAAAATGAAGGAAAAAAAAAAGGAAGGAAAAAAAAGTCCGCACCAATCACCTTCTCCATCCCCCCAAGCCAAAGCCGAAACCGTGGGACCTCTCCCCCCCCCCTCCCTCCCTCCCTCCCCACCAAAAACAAAAACTGAGGCAAAAAAATTAAAATAAGAAATCCCATCCATAGTTCAAATTGATTCAAGAAATGCCCGGGCGATTATTATCCATAGAGCAACTGCATCCTGTAATTGTACGGTAAACGGTAGTACCGGTAATAAAAGTGGGGGGTGAGTGAGTGAAACGGTAAAATTCAAACTGCTGGGCAAAGATGTGGATTTTGATTCGTGGAGAATTCGTCCGCTCAAGGCGCTGAGTAAATTTACTCTACGGCGCAGTAGAGTAAATACAGTTTAGTCCGAAAAGTTCCAATTCCGCTACGGGCGAGAGAGAGAGAGAGAGAGAGAGAGCTATTTGGTTAAGTTAGTTCTGATAACTTTTTGTTTTTGGCGCGCTCCTCCGGTTGTATATTTTTTTACCGCTTCGGACTGGTCGAAGGGTTGAGTGGGGGAGAGAGATCAATCAATAGACTAGTTGACAGTTGCTAGAGCGCTTTTTAGACTGGTACGGTACCGTATGGTGGTCTTACATATCCCGGTCCCACAAACGGGGTCAAAACATATTGGTGTCGGTCGTGGATCAAATTTTGTGCGTGCTGCTATGTATGGCAGGATTGGACGCCATATTGCGGTGGGCATTTTTTTCCTTCAATTGCATGTGGCTGTGGGGGGACGAGGCGAGGCGAGGCGAGGCAAGCTGAGCTGCTGTAGGAAGTGAAGGGGGAAGGAAAAAGGTTCTCCCTCGGCTTGTGAGGACAGTTACGGTACTGTATGCTGCTACACTGTTCTCAGTCAGCTAGTAATGATTTCACTCCCAGGAATCTACTTCTCTCTCCTCGTCGGACCAGATTTGCTGTAATGTCTTAGCGGAGGCGCTACCATCAGGACTGGGCGCCGCTTGCCCATCCTAAAAAACCAGTGCTGTCGGTGGTTACCCATACATGCACCCACAAATTTACATCCACACTCGAGTACATACTTGCATACATATACACATATGTACATTCATCCATCTACAGTACGAACAACCCACACATCCTCCTCGCTATTTAGTTAGCCAATCAAACAATTGAGCTTCCTCCTTCTCTCCCTCCCTTAAGACGCTTTGCATGCGGCCATCTCGTCGGCTAGCTAGTAGCCTCACGAGCAAAAGAAAAAGAAAAGAAGAGAAGAGAAAAGAAAAGAAAAGAAAGCCACATTTGGAATAATGTACTCGAGTAATAGCATTCCAAACACCCTCCGCCTAATTCTGGTCTGTCTAAACACCCAAACAAATCCAACGAGAACACCGCCGTTCCCGCCGCTCCCGCGTTGCGCGGATCTCCCCACGCATCCTTAACACACACTTGTTTATTGTGGGGAGGGAGGGAGGGAGGGAGGGGGGAGATGAAGAAACGTAGTGGTTGTCATGAATTAGGTTACTGCTCAGCCGGGCCAAACCAAACCAAACCATTCACCACTGCAAAGTAAGCATAGGAGACTAGGCGGTAAAAGGCACAATGACGTTTTCTATCACCCTTCCACGTTTACCTTCTGGCGTGCCGGGGCCGAGGGTTCCATGCTCATCGTCGCCACTATCGCCATCATCATCATCATCAGAGGAGTGCTGTGCTCGAGTAGATATCATACCAGTCCAGGCATTCAATCAGTGGCAGTGAAAAGTTGGCCGGCCTGGATATGAGCATAAGTCGTGGTACAGTTACCAGCTGCAATGATCGTCAAAACTGCTCGAAACAATCCCTGCATTTTTGTTTTATTTGCCTCAATGCGCAGATCTCGGCCCTGGGAGCAACGGCATGTGTGATATGAAGGGGTTGATGATGATGCTGATGATGCTGACGACTGGGGGGGCTCCCTCAGTTCTGTATGATAAAGCATAGGGCTTGTGAGGGTAAGGTATGTAAAGGTGTGTATGTAAGTGAGAGCGAGGTAGGTATGATGATAATGCTGTTGATTCATTGATCGAGTATGGTACCAGTAGGTATCTTGCCCCACTGATGACCTAACCTGTGCTTATACCCCTCATGAATGAAATATGTAGCAACTGAATTGAATTAAATGCGGTGAACACGGTGTGGTGCGATACAGTGCGGCAAATGTGGCTGTCCAGATAAATGACGACTGACTGAATTGGACTGGATTGGGTCCTCTGAAGGGACTATGATAGACTAAGTACGATACAGCAGCTACCCGAGTACTTGTAACAAGCATGAACCGTGGTAGCTTAAGCCGAAGAGGAAAATGAACTAAGATGAGAAATGAACCCTGGAAGAAAGCGAAGAGAGAGGAGGGATGCAGGGGGGGATGGTGGGGTAGAGGGGGTGTGAAGAGGGAACTGTGCTCGAGTATATACAGTACAAAATCGCTATTTTAGGAGCGGAAAGCGAGCAAACATTGTAACAATATATATCGAATATATAGCTTTTTTTTAGCAAAAGAATTGGTTCCTTTTCCTGGGAGAGATATTCTCCTCCAATCAGCCCCATTTCGTTCTTTATGTTTGTGTTCATGTTTTTTTGTTTTTTTTGCGCCGGTAGAGATGTTTCTTTCGGAAAGATGAGAGGAATAAATTTTGAACAAGGATAAAAAAAAGCAATATAAAAAACAAAAAACGTACGCCAATGCCCTTTTGCATAAATAATCCTGCCCTTTTCCCTCCTTCAACCTAACCCATGAATGCTGGTTATGCAAGAATGAAATCAACGGAAAGTGATAAGATAAATGAGGAAATGATGAACAAGAAAAAGAAAGGAAAGGAAGTGGAAAAAGAGAAGCGAGCTAACAGAAGAAAAGTCTCATCAAGAAATTAATTCAACAGACATGATATTCCCTTCTTCCCTTTTCCTCTTCCTATTGCCACTCCCTGGGCTCGGTTGATGTCATGACTGCATAACACCTCCAGAAGAAACTATTGCCAACTGCTGACTCAATTGCGGATGCTCGAGCGCTCCCGCATGCGACGGAAAGAATCCACCTGGGTTGTCCTCAAGCGTAAGAGGGGTGACCGGGCCCGGCGACCCGAGGGGTATTAGCCGCGGTGACATTGGTCCAGTGCTGAGTAGGTGCGGGGGGATGCCGGCGGCCCTGGTGGCCTGGGATATAATCTCCTTCTGATGCAATTGTAGCTTGTGCTGCGCAGATAGCGAGTGTGAGTACGACGCCTGGTGGTGATGAATGTAGGTTGAAGTAGCGGACATTTGTGAAGCTGTCGCTGTGGCAGCAGCAGCGCTCGTGGGCGGTTGTACCATTGAGGCCGATGCCGAGGGGAGCATTGAGAGCTTTAAGCTTGCAGCTGGTGATCTCCGTGAGGAGGTGGACTTTGCTACTGATCCACTTGCCGAAATGCCAGCGGCGGTCATCGGTATTACAGATGGGGGTGCGAGGGCGGAGGTTAGTGTTAACGGTGATGGGGGCCGTTCACCACTGAGCATAAGAAATTGGTTGGTTATTGGGGAGTTTGATGTTCGGTTAGGGCGATGATTATGCGGGCTCGGTGGGGATTGAGTCTGAATTGAGGGTATTTCCACCACGGAGCTTGGCGGTGAGGGTGTTTTCGACTCAGAACGACGAGAGCTGTCGCGGGCACCTTGTCGGCGATAATGTGAATGTTTGGAGAAGGAAGCGGATGAAGATGTTGGGGATGATGGTTGTTGTGGTGGATATGTGAGGGGGGATGAGTGAGTATTTGAGGGAAGAGCGAAGGAGCCGGGGGAAGGGCTGGCAATAGAGGCCAAAGAGGAAGCAGAGGCGGTCGGGCGTAAACCAGACATCGTGACCTTTTTTCCTGAGGGTGGGTCTCGCAAATCTCGCAACGCAATGCAACTCTTTTCTTTTTCCCTTTTGCGAAGGTGTGTGCGGAATCTCTCTTATTCTTATTTATTACTTTAGAAATTTATGATGGAGCTCGGCTTGAAGCTTGTCTCGGGTCTGCACACTCTCTCTGGTCTGTGTCTGTGGTCCTTTCCGTTCTTCCTCTTGGATGAGCTCTGTCGCGGTGGCGGCGTGTATGTTCGAAAGAGGGAAAAGTGAGGAAGTGACAAGAGTAGTTTCAATGATTTGCTGCTGAGTTACTGGGGTCGGTTTTGCTGGGGCTTGGGGAGGGCTGGGAGTGGTCTTCTTCCCTATGCATGCACCGGTACTATGCGCAGGAGTATATAGCAGTGAAAAATGGAGTAAAGAGCCCACTTCCGTATTGTACTCGAGTACTTGCAGGTTGGCGATTTTTTGGTGGGTATCTTTAGCTATGGTTCCGGCAGAAAGGTGCACAATAAAATAATGGTGTCCGGAATGAGCCTTTGTGTGGATGTTATGTATGGTTGAGCCTGGAGCGCCGACGGCGGGATGCAAACTCTGGGATGGAACTGCACTAGACTTTGAACGGTCTTGCGGGTATAATCTAAAATGTGATACATAATTACACAGTTATCCTTTCTCACTTATACACATAGCTAGGAAATATAGATGTGCATAACTTATTAGACATTGTAGGTATCATAAGTTGGGGGGGTCTTCATTCAACGAGTGAGAGTTTGAGCCACTGAGAGAAGTGGAAAGGAGATACTGGTACTATCGCGACGCTGCCGGCCGCAGTATGTACCACCCAGAGCTGTGCTAGCATATTAGAGCCCTACGGTACAGTAGCCGAGAGAATGAGGAATCGGGAGAAAAGTCCAGCTGTTCTACACAACATTGACAATCACTGTAATGCTTGAATATCAATCCGTATGTACAGCAGAAAACAGGAAGAACAGGAAGAGTACGAATCGGCTGTAAGCAGTAGGGCAATCATTGGGGTGAATCAAAGGAAAAATTCAAAAGTGTCTCTGCGCGTGACCCGTTGGCTAGCATATTGAGCCCGAAGGAATGTCTTTTTAACGCTACATCTCCTTGCCGGTAATTGAATGCCGGTAATTTGTTCGTTGGTTCATCTCTCCCTCTTTTTTCTTTCTTTTTTTCTTTTTCCCCTTCTCCGACTCTGCATTTCTCCATGCCACCGCTTAAAAGACTTTCTTTGCTTGTTTATCTTGTCTTTATTAATTCTTCGTGCATAGCGGCCCTTAGCGAACTGATATCATCGTGAGATTCCATGCGGAGAAAGGTTCCATCCCCAGACTTTTGCCGCTTTGGGGCTTTGGTTCATTGCTTGATTGTGATGCACCAATTGCACTGGCAAAATAACCACATCTTCCTGCTGCCGGTGTCGTGTTCGTGCGCGGTCCTTTTTTTGCCCTACCCTGCTCTGCTCTATTATACTCTATTTCCCAGTCTACATAATACCATACATACTTTTTATTTGTTAGAATTGCTCCCTGGCTCGTATGGTATATAAATGTCAGATATTGGCAAGGTGGGATGACATTAACTTACTCCACTTTCCTGCTCTCACTTTCATTACCTTCACACTTACGGCACCACCGCCCATGGGCTGTGATTGCTCTTACTTTTGAGTTCTTCCGCCCCATCAGTTGGCCGTCATCACGCAGGGACGACCTCCGAGATCATAATATATGAGACAAGAAGGACCCCGCTAATCTGCAACTTTATGGGGTCCTCGACGTCATTCTCACTTCCTCTGCTCAAATACCCCGAAGCGGTAGTATCCCAAAACAGCCATCTACAACCGATGGCAAAACAACAAAACACAATTGCATTGTTCTTTCCCACTTTTTTTCTTAAAAAAGGGAGGCAATTCAGCTTAGAGGCGTGAAATGTCGCAAATGTCCCCTTTTTGGGAAGCTCACCGCTTTTGATCACTAAAAGACCTTCATTTGGTAAGCGCTAGGAGAAGTCCGTCCTTGCCCTGCTAGTTCCCCAAAAAGATCCTTGCGAAAAATGCGTTTCCGGGGTCCTACAAAACTGGGCAAAACAAAAGAAATCGTACGATCGTTTATAAAAAAAAGCCCCTGGAAGTGTGAGCCAACTCTTATTCTGCAGATCGTCGTAGCTCATGAATTTTGGTTGGGCAAAGGATTTGGCCCGACCCTGGGGCGGCTGGAGCGTCAATTAAACACTACCTGTTGAGGAGCCCTGGCGAAAAAAAAAGAGAAGAAAAAAAAGAAAGAAAGAAGAGTCCAGACTTTGAATCTCGAGATGTCCCCAGCAAGAATAAATAAATAAATATCCATGCCAAGGAAATATCAAAAAGCAACCAAGAATCTAAAAGAAAAAAAAACCTTCATGACAGGTGCTTGTGCAAATCCCGCCCTCATTTTTGTCGTGGGATTGGCCCTTTTATCGCGTGGTTTTCCAAGTCGCATTTTTCCCCCCAGGTTTCATCCTACGACCAGAGCGCCGGACAGGTATAGTATGATACAAGCGCCCGAGAGGTTGTTTTCGTACGGGGACAGGGATTATTTGCAGGTTAACCCGGATTAACTGCTCACTAACTTTCTCATAGGTACTTTTGCTTTCGCGAGCCCATAAAAACCCTTGGGGTCCGCTGTCGGATTACGGTATCGGCAGAAATCAGCCCATCATCATCCCACAATAGGTTGTTTTTATAGGTTAAGCCAATTGCGAGTACCAGTTAATGAGATCCAAAACATCCAGTGGGCCAACCTTATTCCGTGTTAGGAAAACCGTGATCCTTCTCGAGGAGCCTTTATCTGCGAATCCGAGGATTACAGGGCTGACGGACAAAGTTATTTCAAGGGCTTTTCCGGCATGGGTATCGCACTGTGTGCTCGAGTACCGTATATATAGGCAAGCTAGTTTTGTTTGAGCCTCTAGTCAGTTAAGGGAAAAGCAGTTAGTGGTACGCGGTAGGCAGCGACATGACCCAGGGATGGATCTTGAGAATCACGTCGGGGTGAGATATATATATGAAGCAAGAATAGGAAATGAGGACGGCTGTGTTCGCTGCACCACTGAATGAACTCACTCAATCGAGGGGGGAAATGGATCGATACCATAGCCACTAGGTACGGGAGAAAGTGGAGAGATGTTGACCGTTGGGTACGCCTCCGAGTACAGGCACAGGGGGAGTGTAGGCAACTGTCAAGCCAGCTGTCGGGAGCAGGCGACTTTTTGAAAGGCGGTTGTTGGAAGAGCATCGGAACACCACGCGGATTTCTCTGAACATCAGGCTACTGTCAGCCCACTCCTCGGGCCATTCTCACCCTGGGCGTTGCTTTCTGCCCCAGTCAACACTCTGCCCCCCCCGCCTTCCTCACCCTTAGCATCAGTCCACTACAATCCTCGTCTAAAACAGCACACTTTTCACTCACTGACTTGGCCCATATTTTCATCTTGTTGTCATCTCACTCCAGACCCACTACCTGCCCTGCCCAAAAGACTCCCCTCTTACCACTCCCGCCAGGATGGATCTCGATTACGATTCTTGCGCTCAGTTTCTTGCGAGGCTAGAGGCTGATCCGGAAAATCTCAACACCGACGTCAATACAACCCCAAACAACGTTAAAAACTCGAACCCTAATAGCCTAGGAGAAGCTCCTACTGGCGTGCTTGATACCTCTTTATCACTTTCTCCCGTCGATTACAGAAATTCTGCCTCCCCTCCGGGCCTGTCATCCGGCTCTGTTACTTCCCACTCGCCAGAATCACTTCGCTTCGACTACGACCTTACCTGGAATCCGAACGACGCTGCTTTCTTTTCGCCGGTTGACGAGGGGATTCTGTCAAATCAAGCTTGGGACCTCATGTCATCCCAGGGGCAACCGTCGAATCAGCAACAGGGCCGGGTGGTGACACCACTCGGTGACTATATCAAAGTTGAGAACGGCAACTCTCCAGGCCCTTATTTTGGAAACTCTCAACAAGCAACCATTTCTCCTACACAATCTCTAATTGACCCTGCGACACAGACCGCGCTGGAGGGGGCATATTCATTTAGGAAGGAGAGCGATTCGTTGTTCGACTTCAATAACTATGGGGGCTCTGGGTCGGTGGGGCAGACCCAGGGGAATAACCCTGAGCCATATTCTCCACTGACATGGCGAAATCAAGCTCAGCAACGGGAGGATTTTACACCTATCGGATGGCAATCTCCTCCCCAAGCTCAGCAAGTTTCCCAGCAACGACAACAACGACAACAGCAAACACCCCAGTCACAAGAACCGGCGCCGTTAGTAAACAGCTTATCGCCCTCATCATCACATCGCACTTCGAGCAGCCCAGATTACCGTGCCCACGATTCGCATAGCGATGACAACGGTGCAATCCCTCGCCCAAAGAAACGAAAGACGAGCGCCGATGATGCAGAGCCGAGTGGTGAGGCATCGGCCCCGGCCCCAGCGCCAACCACCGGCCGGAAACAACAACCAAAGAAAACGGCTCACAATATGATTGAGAAGCGATATCGGACTAATCTTAATGATAAGATTGCAGCTCTGAGAGATTCAGTTCCTTCATTGCGGGTTATGGCTGGTACTTCAAAATTAGGCGAAGACGACGACGAAGAAGATCTCGAGGGGTTGACACCTGCACACAAGCTGAACAAAGCTACTGTCTTGGCGAAGGCCACCGAATATATCAGGCACCTCGAGAAACGAACGAAGAGACTGCAAGACGAGAACGATCAATTGAAGAACCGGTTGGCAGCATTTGAAAAGTTGGCTACCATGGGCGGCTCAATGGGAGGCGGTCAATCGGGTAGTGGATCCAGGGGTGGTGGTGGGCCGGGTGGTGGCTTGATGAGTAGGTTGATGGTGGGAAGTTTGGCGGGTTTGATGGTTGCGAACGGGTTGCAGGAACAAGAAAATGGAACCCGTCAACTCACTGCTTTCCCCACCGCGATAATGCAAGTGTTTGGTATCCCCGAGTCCTCAGTTATAACTGGGAGTCACCTATTTTGGCTGGCCTTCAGGATGGCACTTCTCGTTTCGGCAGTCGTATATATCATCGTCCCGAGCCTTTTCAACTCCAAGGAGAAGTCCAAGTCCAACACATTCAACAACGCTGCTCTGTCACCTGTCCCATCTCTGGCTTCATCCTTGGAGGTTCGCCGTACCGCATGGCTTACTGCTATCCAATCGGTTTGGGTGCCCCGTCATTCTTTTGCACTCGAAATCGCTGCATTAGCCTGTAAAACTTTGAAGCTCAGTCTCCGTAAGCTCATCGGATGGAACAGATATGCTCTGCTTACTGGCATGACCGAGGAGCATGAAACCGCTCGGGTCAAGGCGTGGTCTATTGCTTTAGATGCTCAACTTGCTGGCGGTGATGCTACTATCACTCACTCTCGGCTTATCCTTACCCTTTTGGCCTCTTTAACTTTACCGGCAACTCCGAGCCGTTTGATGCTTAATGCCCTGCATATTAGGGTACTCTTTTGGGATCTCGGGAGCAGCTTCGAGGCTTTTGCCCACTGGCTTGCTAACTACTATTGGCTCGAGGCAAGGAATGTCCAACAAAAGAGTTCGAGTGACACCGATTCCTCGGTTGAGAGCCTTCCAGAACACCTTGCCCGCCTCCTTGAACTCGACCCCAAAGAAGTCCTTCACAGCAAGATCATTCAGAAGGCCTACAATCTTGCTTACGACAAGGGAACTGGTGAAAATTGCGAAGGTTACGACGAAGGCATGGACACCGTTGTTGAGGATGAGTCAATCCGTTCACCATTGGACGCTGTCGCCGCCTGGTGTTCTAGTTTAGTCCTCCAGGGAGTTCTTGCCGCAAACCTTAAAACCCGGAACACCGAACACACCCGAAGAGGGATCGCCGAAGACCTCGAAGCTGCACTGAGCGTTGCTCCACCAAACAGCAAAGCCCAACTCCGAACACTAGTCACAAAGGCAATGCTAGAAGACAAAGATGACGGCACAACTCTTCGCGCAGCACTCAAAGCCTTCGAGGAAGACATCCAACCCCACGAACTAACCCCTAACGGTGTTCCCCGAATCATGGTATCCCGACCCCATGCCCCCGCAGCCGTAACAACAGACATCAAGATTGCCGTTCGTTGCGCCATGGCCTTAAACCTCCTCCGCAATAGCTCCCGTGCCGGTGCCATCCGCCTCTTCAGCGAACTCGACTGGCAGAGCCAGGAATCCGGCGACGTTAAGAACAGGCTTGGTCTCCTTGGCTTTGTAGCTATCTGGAGGACGCTCAATCGGTTCATTGCTAGTAACGATCGCTGGGCTGTAGATGCCGGTGAGAGCGTTGATAAGGCCGCGGGTATGCTCAGGGTTTGGATCGGCGGGAAGAACGTTTCCAAGCGGGCCGGTGTGCACAAGGATGACTGCAAGAGGGTCATTGACTATTGTAATTCTCTGCAGAAGAAGCTGGCCGGCCTGTCGGATGATTTAGACGACGGGTATGCTAGTGGGGGGTTGGACGCTGGGAGGAAGGATGCTGGGGTCGTTGCTGCTTGAGGAATTTTTCATTTTTCATCTCCCTGTCTCTCCGTCCCTTTTTCCTCGAGCCATCGTTTGGAAAATGTCCCTTTTGTGTGTGTACACTAAATTTATTGGTCGGTTACATTTTGGGGGAATATCGTTTTGTTTTTTCTTTTCAAAAGGGGACAATGCATAACTAGTCATGTCGAGATGGGGCCAAATTAATTGGTTGGTTTTGTTTCTTTTCCTTTCCTCCTTTATAGTTCCTGTCGGTTTTGTTTTTGGTACTTTTCTTTTCTGGTGGCCTGGGAATATCCTCTCCTTTCCTGACGTTGTCTTTTTTTACATGGGGTTTTTTCCCCCCTTTCTTTTTTTCAAGTCACAGTTTAGCTTTGCTATCGTATTCACTGATTTTGCTTGTTCATACTATACCATTTTATTTCAATTTGGCTTAGGTTACTTGCGATATCCATTTTTGATCGCACTGTACCAATTGATGATGTTAAGACTGAGTTTCGGTTCGGAGTTGTTATATTTGATCTCCATTTCATTTCATACTCGTACAGAAGCTGGGGCTTCTGCTTCTTCCCATTCGTTTTTCACTTCTAGTTTAGGAACAAAGGTCTCAATATTGTGCCCTATACCTTACGGTATTGCACTTACTTTCGTTGGTTATATCAAATATACCTCCCGTTGCCCTCTTACCGTTTACCGAGTTGGGCTCTTCGTATCCGTTTTTCATTTTTCCCTAGCTTTCTCCTCGTTCCCCGCGCGAGAGCAGCCCTTGCACTTGCGCCCGCGTGCCCCGACCACTGGCTGGCCGGTTGATATTCGGAGTACCATACATGCAGTATTTGACAGCGGGCGCTCCTGCACACCCGAGCTCCCCGGCATTCCCCGGGGGGCAGCAAAAGGAAAGCGGAGTCCGCGTCATGATCCCGACCAGGCAAGTTGATTGAGGGCTATTACCCCATTGCATACTGAGTGGAGGAGGAGGAATGAAGGGCACTCTGGGGGTGAGTAAAAATCGGAGAACTGCTGGTCTATAGGGTTTCCCTGGAGAGGCGAGGGCTGTTTTCCCATTTTTAATATGATAGCACCCCTGAGGAGGAGGAGGAGGAGGATGAACAGAGTGGTGTATTTATGGCGGGGGGCTTGAGGTTATAAGCTGCGCGCAGCAAAAGGGTCCTACTTATAGAGATAAAGTTATCATACTTGGAGTGAGATTAGGTGTCTATAAGCTACGATCAAATGCGCATCGACAACAATAGGCTCTACATAGATAGAAAAACTGTGGGATATGTCTAATGATTTTATCCAGGCGTCTTCAAATACCCCCCCGGAGACCTCTGTCACGCTGTTTGAGTTCCCTTTTATCGGCTGTTGTTTACGGGCATTCGATCTCACCCCAAGTGAATGAACGTTCACGCCACTCTTGCATGACACTAAGATCTAGGCAGGGGGGCGGAATTTTCGCGGTATGCAATAGTAGCCGCCGTATCCACAACGTCGCTCAATCACGGGCAATGTCAGGAATATGCTGCGGGTGCGGGTGAGTTTAGGGTGGGAGGGAGGGTTATGGTGCAATGGTTTTTATGCGGAGGGGTCCTTGGGCAGGTGATGGGTAACTTACGGTTTCTTTGGCTTAGGGCAGAAAGATCTGTGAGGGTTTCTTCCTATTGTGCTGTGGTGCATCCTGTTAAGTGCGAAAAAACGGAGTTTGGCAAATGAAAGCGGGTTTGAACAGCCCGAAAATTAAGACCGAGCTTCTCAGTTGAGCCCATTAAGCAAGGGACTGGCATAGCTACTCGAAAATGTTGGCAGGCTCTCCGGGTGAGATGGGAGCCCGACGCCAATGGCGGAGTGACTAGGCAGATGCAGTTTTCCAGAGCTAGAGGAAGGTATCAGGATGCTGAACCCTCTTTACCAGGTTCCTAACATCACTTGTGGATTCCCACCAAAGCCGACAAGTGGCGAATATCCATGGCTTGGGCGAGCTGCTCTTTGCGCTTCTTTCGAAGTTTCTCTATCTGTATCGTTCAATTGGGTTTAATGCCAGTGCCCCTCGATACCATTAGAAAAACTAAGGGATCTGCGGGTAATCACCCGGCGTCACTCGCTAGATATTATCGACCTGGGCAGCTCTTGGACGGGGATAACCCACCACAGGAGCCGCGGAATTGCCTCTGGATGGCTACTTCAATTCCCGTTGCGCAGGATGGGAGGCCTGGTTTGGTTAGTCTCTCCGAGAAATTAATCGGACACTCACCAAAGTTCATCTCTACTCGAATTTCTCCTGATTCCGGATCTTCTCCTATTGTCTGGGTCGATCTCCTTCAAATCACCGACTCGAGCGATCGATTTCGAATTCTAGGATTCTCTCCCACTTGACCACCGGTAGCTAGGCAGAGGTTGGAATTGTCTTTGACGTCTATCGGGGCCCAAGGTACCACACCGGGCCGCCTATCATATCATATGACAGCTTAGGCAGGCGCAAACTAAGGGAACATCTTAACCTAGGGGTTTGCCCTAGGCTGGGTCAATCATTAGCATAGATGATCACTTCAAGCACTGTGGCTTTGGCGGACACTTGCCGATAGGGGCCCGGGCCCAGGGCCAAAGAGCCTAGCGCCCCTGTGGGCAATGCACTTCGCGGCAAGGAGCGGAAATATCGAAACACTTACGAACTCTTGATGGGAACTCATGAAAGCGGCTTGTGTGCCCTCCGCTCTAGCTCTCTTCCTCTCAGCCAGGGGGATAATGTGGAAGTACGGACGTGCGTGTCAAGTTCGTATTTCTGGGCTTTTTTGTCACACATCCCCAACTTCCCCGATGGTGCACTAGGGGAACCTCCCCGCGAATGTGGCACTTGGGTGCGACAACGTGGTGGCGCTACCAAGCCCCCTTGCTCCTCATCGGTGTGCTGACGGCTTCCAGAAGTATGCGGGAGACACCGTGGGGCTAGTGAAGATGGGGCACTTGTGTGATGACTGAGGGGGGGGCTTCCGTTGATAAGAGGCGCAGAAGATTTCATGTTTGCTGGTTTGTTTAGCTGGCTAAGTGGTGGAAATACCTTCCTATATGCTTCCTGGAACTACGTAATTGAAGGTTGGCAACAGGAGAGAATGACTTCTTCCGTCAGCTTGTCACCACCATAGGCCCTCCGCTCGACTGCCACGTGCTAGGAGTGTGTATGGTTCTAGAAACAATAGGGGGGCAGCTTACTCGAGCATAGCCCCCGTGGCCACAGAGTGGCTTGTGTGCAAATATTCAGTCCATCGTAGCCCTAGACTTCAAAAGAGTCTAGTTGATTACCTTCTGCCAATTAGAAGGGTTGAAGTAGGGGGTTACACACTTCCCCGCGATGGCTTCTAGCGCCATATCTACGGCACTTGTGCGTGTTTAATCCTGGCAGGGTCCGTTAACGTAGGGAACGTAGGGGGAACTCAGTATATGGCTTAGGTCCAGAATCACTCAATCACTAGATATTGGGCTCATCCATAACGCTAGCCATTCAAGTCTACGCAAACTCCCCCACTCCCTACTCTTAATTCCGCCTCACATAAATCCATCTTCCCCACTCTTCATTCCCCTTATTGGGCGTTTGGATTCCCGGGTGAGCGGATGGTGGGCGGGTTGGGTCGGCCTTTGGGGGCTGTTTTTGCGCCCTTTCCCGATACCTTTGTGCTATAATCATCCACATTAGCCCTCCTCGTTGGCTAGTATCTAGCCATTGGGCTGTTGGGCTTCAAACAGCAAACTGCCCACTCTAGTATCCTACGGGAATGGTCAGACTAGAAGGGGAGAATTATCAAGGATTGTAAGAAGTAGATAAAAGGGGATAATAGGAAAATAAGAGAATGTGGTGGTGGTGGTGGCGAGCGAAAATCAGTTTTTCCTGAAAATGTCTTTCTAGTGCATAACCAACCGGCTTGTCCCCTGGGAAGTGAGTAAATATTATATCTTCAGATTTTGCAAGCACGAGAATCAGCAACAAGCCTACCGCAGCACCGAACTGCGCACACCAACGTTTACTAAGGCTCCTGCCCAGGCCATGCAAATCACAGGTGTTTTCAAATCGTAAAGTTTACCTCTTGTTCACCTAATAGTATGATATAGGTTTATAGCTTAATGTTATATCTGGCTAAGTATTATAATACTAGTCTAATACCTATGGAAATCCTTTCTAATCTAGCATATCAGACCCTGTCGAAAGCTTTCTAACGAATATACTATGCGGAGACTGCCTATGGACGCCGCCACGAAATGCATAGGGATCGCTTAATTGGAAGGTGGAATCTGTTACGGTATCAGGAGCCTCTGTGTGCCTTCGGACTGTTGGAAAATGTGGCTTCTCAGGATCGAATTACTTGTGGTTGACCGCATGAGATGCCACTAGTAGATGAATGTGGAGATGGAAGTGTCACTAGCGCGTCATGCTAGGAGAATGGTCGATATGGTATAGGACACAAGTGTCCGGTGTGACTTCTAAGCCCATTCTGTATATTAGTAGTTCTTTCCTGCATGAGATGGTAAAAAGGAAGTGTGGGTACTGCTTCCCTTTTTCACCGCGAATCAAGCGTTTTTTGCAACACGGACAATCCTGACTGCACCGAGTGATCCCCTGTGGCTGCTTAGTCATTCCCTCACTCTTAGAGACTTTTTCAGTCCCACAAATCACAGGCAAACAACAACCGAGCTTGCTGAAACAAACAGGAAAAAGAAAGAAAGAAAGAGCCAAAGCAAGGGCCCAACTGATCAGTCACACCTCCTCCAATGGTCTCACTACCAATACCAAAATTCTTGAAAACCCTCTTCGATTCTTTCCCCCTTCTAACCTACCCCGCCAACCCACTTCCCTCCCGATGCCCGAAATTTGGCGCCGCCCCGTCATTGTACGTCTTCACCACGCCCGAAGACGCAGCCTCCGGCAACCCGAGCTTCAACCCGAGCTGTTTGAAATGGCAGGTATATATCAAGAAATCCGTCGTGCTATTATTGGACTTTGCTTTTTCACCTTACCAGCATTTATGGTTTTGTTCTATTTTTCGAAAAAAAAAGAGAATATCATAATAAAGAGGGAAAAAAGGAATCCGACGGCTAATCTTTAGCGGGGGTGGTTTGGTTTGGTTTGTTGGTGGGTTTAGGCGTATCTGAAGTTCAATAGAATTGAATTTAAAACGGTCTCATCGAATAATCATGCTTCGCCGACGGGCGCGCTGCCGTTCATGATCTCGCAGCAGAAATCCATGTCCGAGTCCACGGAGGTGGCAGTCATCCCATCGCATAAGCTCACCGCCTGGATCGAGAAGAATGGGTATTCGTTGGAGAAAGCAGACATGGATAGTGCTCAGGCGAAGGCTTTTCTGGCGTTGATCAATACTCAGTTGAGGGATGCTTGGGTAGCTTTTCAAATTCCCCTAGCTCTCTCTCGTTCTCTCGGCCTCTTGGTGCCATTGTTAAATTTACTAAGCTAACTGTGCATGTGTGTGTGTCTGTGCGATGTTAGTTATACGCCCTCTACCTCGAACCGAATAACTCGCAAGATCTGGCCGGAGTATTGTACTGTGGGAGTTCAGTTTCTGCCGTTTCCTCCTTTCTCCTGCGACAGGCGAGGGCTGCTGCACGACAACAACTGCTGCAAGCCCATCCCGGAGGAGTCCTCGACCCGCACGAGATATATGCCCGCGCTGGCGCTGCCCTTGAAGCTATCTCTACGATGCTAGGAGGAGAAAATATGTGGTTTTTTGGCGCTAGAGATCCGGGGTTGTTTGACGCTTCGGTGTTTGCCTACACGCATCTAATTTTGACGCTGAAATGGCATAGTAAGGAGAATGCACTATGGAGGGCTGTTATGGGGCATAATAATTTGCTGGCCCATGAAAAGAGAATCAGGGACGTGTTCTTTCGCTAAAACTCGGACCTAGACCATTAGGCCGGAAGGCTAGAAAAGAAAAGAAAAATTGGCCGAAGGCACGGAAGAAGCTGTATACTTAATATAGGAGCTGGGATAACTGAGCCCTGCACCAAGATATCTAGTATCCTTCTCCTTGGGTAAAAGGGGGAAGTCACCCGAGAAAACCTAGATTTTAGCCTTTTTCTGGAGTAGATCGGGGGGAAATACAGCAGAGCTGTAGTAGGACGCTCCTTATAACTGTATTAATAGTATGTCATAGATAGATTAAATTGTACCTACCATATTCTAACATGGTTTATTATAAACAACAGGTGCCATATCTCAACCTAAGTCCAAGCAAAATGTCATCGCAGCATGCATCTTGATTCCAATCCACTTGTCTGCCCTCTTCCCTAGCTTCTGTGCATGTTCAGCATCATCAACGCCCCTCTCCTCCACTTCCCCCAGCAACCGTAAACCGACTTCCCCAGCAGCCTCCAAAATACTTTCAATCGAATGATTATAAGATACCCCCTGGATCTTAACCTCCTGCTCCCCTTCCTTTGCTACGAACCCAGCTCTAGAGGATAGCCCTTGCTCGGGATGCATGTTCGTCAGGTACATCCACCCACCCTTGTTCAGAGCCCCCTTCACGGCTTCAAAGAACAGATCTAATTGAAGATGTTCCAAAACCAACGTGCAGACAACAGCGTCAACCCCCCTCGCTTCCTGGGGGATTTGGGAATCTGCGTCAATGTCGTGGAGTACCCAGGTGATATTTACATCCCGCTGGGGCTCAGCAGCGATTCGTGCCTTTGCCTTGGACATCATTCTCTCGCTCACATCCATCGCGACGATCTCCGCCGCTTGGGGAAGTGAGCGGTAGAGTTTGGCGGCGTTGCGGCCCGTACCGCACCCTAGGTCTAGGATTCTGGAGGGTGGGCGGGTTCTTAGGAGTCCTGGGACTGTTGCGTCGAAAGCTTCGTCGTCTTGAAGTTGGAGAATGTTTCCATCATGATCGTAGATCTGTTTCATATGTTGGCGTCATTTATATCATATGATACTTCCTACAGGCGAAGCACTCACCTCTGCCCACTGGTTATAGGCATCTGCTGTGGGAATTCTTTTAATAGGGCGAATTGGTTGTGACATGTTTTTTTTATCCGTTTTTATTCCTAGGTCTGATGTCTGATACCGTTCATTGAGGTTTGTTAGGGCTGGATTGGCAGATTTTGATGGTTTTGATAAATTTTGGTGAGTGTTGGCGAATGGTGGTATCTATTGATGAGGTCTGTTGAAGGCGGGTTTTTGAGTGAATAATTTATGTTGGCTGTGAGTCATAGAATCTAGCAATATATATAGTGGAAATTTGAGTAGTACAGTACGCTGGGACTAAGCGGGTCTTAGTATAGAGGGGGTATTTTTGGCCATAGCATCAAGGTCCTTGTATTATATCTCACATGAAGAGCAGACTCGTGATATGACATTCTGCGACACGGTTTGTTGGAGATATTTTATGGTGTGAGGGAATTTTATAGAGCCAATTAAGCCCATTGCCAACCACCCTGAGGCGTGGTTCATTGTAGTTGAAATGGTAAGATCCGATTTTCGTTCTGCAGAGGGAAGCGGAACTTGTATTATACTCTAGAGTTCCCATTTAAAATCTTTGATATTTAGAGTGAGAAGCCGTGACCTCTATGTTCACCCGTGAAGGGTGGGCCAATGATGGCCAAATGCACCTTTCCGTGCAGAAGGGGGCCATTGTACCGTGGCAAATGGCTCCTGCAAGATAGCGCAAACTTTTCAAACTTAGCCACGACAACTTCTTCTCAAATGTCGGGTGTGCAACAATCAAACACCCTATCATACCATAGTCGGCACGATATTTCGGCAGTTGGTAGCGGCAGATGGATGGCCGGGGGGGGGGTCTTATGTAGCTGTACAGTACTCGAGCACAGCAGCTCCCCTTTTCTTTCTTACACTCCCCGGCGGTCCATCTTTCATTCCGTGTTCCATCTCGGGTCGTGCCCAAGATCTTCTGCAGAGAGCCTACAACAGAGCCTAGATTGAGGTTGCAAAACCCCTCTTAATTGAGCATCCTGCAAAACATTCCGGGTGAAGGAGCCCACAGACTGGGCTATTTGCCCCGCAAGAGCGCCGCCGTCCCTACCATTTCTATAGTATAGATCCCCTTTGGTTATAGCCTGCCGCGCACTCTACTCGAATATGTCTTTAGGGGCCAAAAACCATGCACATGATCTTAGAGACCCTCCGAAAACGTCACCCAGAGGCCTAGGACACTATCATTTTCAAACAGGGTCAGAACTGCACAGCCAGCTGATCCAACTTCACGAACTGTACCAGACACTAATTCCTGTCTCACATTCTCGTATGCGAGCACTACTGATAGCAAAGAAGGAGGGAGTTATGATGCAGGTCTCACCCTTTCTATTTCATCAGGGTGATTAACTAGAACCCATTGATAATAGGTGAATTGCCCAATACGGGACTTGTTTTTCCAATGACCCTCATGTGGGGAGTGTCGCTTGGCGAGAAGTTTTTAGAGGGGATTCTCTACTTGCAGTAATGATTTAGATCAGGGATCTTCTTTGCTGGGGGAAAGTACGAGTAGAGTGGGAATGCCTCGATGATATCAGGAGTCATGGCTTGCACGAATGAAGAGCGTCATATCATCCCCGAGGATTCAAAGCCTGTTTTTCAATCTAGTTCTACCTCACGGATACAAGCAGCAGTAGCAAGCTGGAGGCTCAGCCAACACAAAGCACGTGTTTGGGTATGGGAAATACTTGCAAGGCTGGATCCGAGAATAGGATCACACTGGGGGGAAGAGCCCCAGGCTTGGCTGACGTATACTGAAATGGTGTCATCACAGAACGCGTCTTCCCTTGTTCCAAGTTCTATCACGATTCACGAACGAATACCACTTCGTGGGAGGATCACCAGGCTTATCCGTTAGATAACCCTAAGCTTCGTGAGGCCCCCCGGGGTTTTTTTGTTTCTATAAAGCGTCAGAAGGATCCCAGTTTGAAGTCCCCCTCATCAGCGATCGAGATGCCTTCTGTTGATACTTGACTACTTCAAACAAACTCTACTTTACACACTCAATACTCTCTTCAAACAAACAAATAAAGAAACTCCTCAAAATGTCTGGAGCTGAAAATAACCAGCCCTCCACTCTTAAGTCCTACGCGGACAGCGGCGTCGCGGCTGTTCAGAGTGTCGTCGGCAGTTTGACTGGTAGATATTATCATGGCTCCTGAATATCGATTACCGTCTCTAACATGAAGCCTAGGCAACCCTGTTGACCAAAGCCAGGCCGAGGACAAGAAGACTCATGCGGAACTAGAACAAAATGCCTCCCATGTAGCCGCCAAAGCTGGACCCCTCAATCTTTCCTCTTCCGGTGCAGTTACTGTCGACAACAAGGACCGCCGCGACGGAAAAGCTGATCAGATCATTGGAAGTGGCAAGGAATTTGTCGGCAATGCCATTGGATCCGATAGTCTCAGACGTGAAGGCAGAGATCAAAATACCGAGGGTCAAGGGCGTGAGGCTGCCGGACAGCTTAAAGATTTTACCTCGGGAGTTGGTAAGCCATATAAATATACTATACTTCACCACCGTGGGGTATTACCTTGCACGGAATGTGCTAATTATCGGTGAAGCCAACAGAGTTACCGGCACCGTTGGGGCCGCTGTTTCTGGTCTGACTGGCAATACCCAGGCACAAGGCTAGTTTCCAATATCCTCCGCACCATTCTGTTCTAGATCTTGCTAACCCGGAGACAGCTGACTTTGGGGACCAACATGATAAGGGAAAGACTTCCCAGCGCGGCGTCGAGGCAGAGGTGCAAAAATAATCGCGACATCAACTGTTAATGATAACCCAGAAGAGTGGCATATGCAACGGCGCCTGTGGGCTCTTCGCCCCTTTGTCTCTTGGGATTAGAGGTTCACTGCTTTTTTCCATTCATTCATTCGATACCTCAGCTATTGTGTTTTGTTGTAAAATTAGCCAATTTGAATTCAACCATTGATCCCCCATTATTCATTGATTTCTCCTAGCTCACGCGAATAGGTGGACAAATGAGATCGTGGTAATTCATGAAGGACATTGCATTCTAAATTCGGGTGACCGATACGGCACTTGGGAGAGTTATTGAACCTCGGGAACTCTTTGATATCATGCAAATTCCTACGGAAACAGGAATTGTTTTTTCCGATTTCTACCGACATTCCCAAGCACAACAGTAATTCGAAAGATTTCTCAACCTAAGGCGATCCCCAAAAGAGTTCCGATATTTACCGTGAACATAATAAAAGTAGAGTAAGGGTGCACTAGGGTGGGGGGGTTAATCCGTGAACACCGTCGTATCGGTCAAACTATATCAAATACCCCTCCTATCAGAGCGTTCATGCAACTTCTTCCCTTTCACAATCAGTAGGCGGCTCAGCTTCATATCGGAAACAACCATCCATTGAATAATTGACTATATTTGTAACTATGTACGGGACGATACATTGGGAATGTTCACGCACTGACCCTGGCATTCGAATCCTCTATTGAAAAGTACAAAAGCAACACTAATACCGATAGCAAGGAACAAACCTATAATTCCACCTCAGAAATTCTGTTGCATATGCCTCCAACTACCGGTCGACATTCCATGATTACAAGCAGAGAAATTCTATCCCGGCTTAAAAGACAAAAAACACACATGGGTCCGAGAAGACTAGTTATAGAACCTCTCCAAAAGTGGAGTGGGAATCAATAATAATATTTCCTTCTGCCCTGGACGTACGCACCAGAAGCAGAAGGTTCTCAAGGGGTACACTTGTAAATCGCAGATCTAGACGCAACGAGACATGGAGGTATCATACCGGTATCATAATACCGGTAGGGGTAGCAGCTAGTGGCGATGACGTTTGGCGATCCGAGGGAGAAGAGCCTCAATCAGATGAAGGGAAACCTCCCCCACTAAACTACTTCTTATCATACCCCGCCTTGCGGCTATCATTTTAACCATCTCCATCAACACCAACGTCAATCGATTTTCCACAATTTCCCTAGGAAGATGCCTCGCGATCCACTTATCGGCCTTGTTGGGAAGCCGTCTAGCGGTAAATCTACAATGCTAAACTCGCTAACCGACGCCAGTTCAAAAGTTGGTAAGTATGCTGGGTCCTAAGCAGCCCCCGCGAAATATGAATCCAGCTAAATCTTGCTAACTCGGCGCCTAGGGAACTTTCCGTGAGTTACTCCGAAACCGCTCGTCTAGTCATACCTGCTGTACGTATTTATGCTCACCTCCCCCAGATTCACAACCATAGATCCCCAGAGAGCAATTGGATACCTTCAAGTCGTAAGTCTTTCTGCTTCACCTCTCAATCCAAAGCCCTAAATAAAGAAAGATCAGGGCCTAAGATAGAAAAATCACCGTGTCATACCGTTTGAATCCAGGACTGCGCATGCATTCGATTTGGTAAATCAGACCAATGCAAACCGAACTATGGCTCTTGCAATAATGGCAAACGATCCGTGCCCATTGAGCTCCTCGACGTCGCGGGTCTTGTGCCTGGTGCTCATGAAGGGAGAGGGTTGGGAAATAAGTTCCTGGACGACCTTAGGCATGCGGATGCGCTGGTTCACGTTGTCGACGTTAGTGGGACTACGGATGCTGAGGGGAAGAATACCAGAGGATACGATCCATCCCAGGATATCGTCTGGCTGAGGGGTGAGATTGTGCAGTGGATTCAGGGAAACTTGATGGAGAAATGGTGGGCCCCCTGTGGCAGTTTGAGGCCCTTGCTCCCATCTCTGATATGGTGTATGGCGATAGGGGATCAATAAAGAGGCGGCATGTAGCTCTGAGTGTGTTCCCCCCTCATTTACGTCCATTCTTGAGAGGGCCTTGCTTAACTTTGGTTCTCAATGAACAGAAGCTTCACCAGTTGATACTCTTCAGGGCCAGTTCTCCGGATATGGCTCCAATCAGGCTATGGTCGCCCGAACTTTAGACAAACTTCAACTGAAGACACCTCTGGAGAGCTGGGATCAGGGAACAATTGAAAAAGTAGTCAATGCGTTCACGGACGAGAAATTCCCGACAGTTTGCGCCCTCAACAAGATCGACCATCCGGATGCGGATAAAAACATCGCCAAAATTGCTAAACAGCAAGACCCAAATGCCATTGTGCTTACTAGTGCCATCTCTGAGGTCCTTCTGAGAAAGTTAGCGAAGCAGGGCTATGTCAAGTATGTTGAGGGCAGTGACTTCGTGGATACCAGGGAAGACCTGATCGCAGATGGTGATCCAGATGGTGGAGGATTGAAAGAGTTGGACGATAAGCTCAAGGCGTCTGCTATCCTTATCCCCGTAGCTTTATGGGTGGGCGCTGATAACTTGGCGCATGTAGCCGTGTGGAGAACTTGAAAGACATGGTCCTTTATAGATTTGGAAGCACTGGAGTTGTGCAGGTCCTTTCTAGAGCTGCTCAATTACTGGGACTAGTTCCTGTGTTTCCCGTGAGAAATGTGAACACTTTCTCATCTGGGGCCAACTCGACAGGTGTTTTTCGGGATTGTGTTTTGATCAGCAAGTACATACCCCTTCTTTCGTATAACAGAGCATATCTAATACCCAGAACAGGAACTCAACTGTGAAAGACGTTGCAAGGAAGGTTATGGGAGATGTTACGATTGCTTACATAGAAGGTGTTGGAGGCACAAGAGTTGCTGAGACTGACATTGTGGAGGTTGGGAAAAACGATGTTCGTTTCAATTTAATTTTCACCCTGCCGGTGCTCCCAAGAGTTGTTACTGACACGTTAGATGGCAGATTTTGACATTCAAAGTCGGGAAGGCCTAATACCGGTACGGCCCAAGTCTAGTGGGGAAGGAAGAATTCCCGACCTTGTATGGAGAAGCTATTGTAATGTTAGAGAGGGCCTCGTATGTGGGTCTTTGGTTTGAGTTTCGGGCCAGGCAGACATGGGTATCTCCGCTGATTTCGAGTATCGAGAATAAAAGCTTCATATCACGAAGGGACAAATATAAAAGTAATTGATTCACAAGGTTTGATAAAGAGAAAGCGGCACCTAATAATGATAAAAGCCCATCCCAAGTACAGCAAAACAAAGGTTACATTGAAATGAAAAAAAGAGCAAACCTGTACAACGTTTCACACTTTTCTCTATAACTCCCTAACCCATCGACCCTCCGCAAAAAAGAGCAAGCCGAAAAAGAAAAAAGACACAAAGACACAAAGAGCCAGCCTACGCTCCCACAAATGCGCCAAAGCTATTCCACACGGGAGGGTAAACGAATGGCATACTCCCGCCCCGCTCATCTTGCATCCCAATGACTGGAGTATTCTTGAACTCTTCCTCAGGCTCCGTCTTCTGACCGCGGGTTTCCGTGAACATGGAGCTCTCCGCTTTCTCCATGATGTCGCGTTGCGATTGCTCGGATTGGACGTTGAGTCCGTGCTTCTGCTCCGTTGCCGGTGGCGTGGGGCGTTCGTCATGAAGACGGGTCTGCTGGGCAGTCGCCCTGCTGTAGATGACAGCTGGAGAGGAGCGGAGGGAATTCGCGAGTGGTCTTCGAAGCATGATTTTCTTTCTTTGTTTGTTTGTTTCTCGAGTAAAATTTGGTCTTTGTCTTGTTCGTGTGAGGAAATGATGAAGACGACGACGACGATGAGGAGGAGGAGGACGATGATGGGGGGGGGGGGTAAAATCGAGGGCAAGGTTATTAGCAAGTGAAATAATTAGTATTTATACAGAAAATTTTCGTGGCTTGGTCGGATCAAGTTAGCTATGACTGTCACGGTCACGCCCCATAATATTATGAATCCTCTTTTTTTTTTTTTCCTTCCTCTTGTATGGCACCACCACCACACGTCGCCCAAGGGAATGGGTTAAACTGACTGTATCATATCATAAGTACTGTAGGGTACAGTATGAGTAGACAGTGGAATGTCTAGACGAACGGGGAAAGGAAAAAAATGATATTATGACCTCGTGACGTCGGTCCCTGCCGACTTGGGAACCTTTGCCTCTTTTTCCTATCTCTCCTTGCTGTTACTGTCGCTGGGTGGGCTGCTGCTGGCTGGGTGGATGGGTGGGAGCAGGCAGGCAGGCAGGATGGCGCCCCCGGCAGGCTGCCGCACAGCAGCGCACATCACATCCACTCTGCAGGACCAACCCGCTCGTACTTTACCGTTCCTGCGCTCCGTGCAGTTACCGGAGGATTCCAGAGAATTCGCGCTTTTTTATTGTTTTTATTGTCTTATTGTTTTTTGCCTTTTTCGACGAATCATGATTTCTTATGATGGGTTTGAATGCGTGGTTAATTCCGATAGAGATTTCGGTCTTAAAAATTTGGTTTGTGCATGTTGATTTTGTGGGGTTTGTTTGGGCACCGAGTTGTTTGTATGATAGGCATTTGTTGTTCTTGGATGCCAGGTTTTGGGGTGCTGTTTGGTCTTGGAATGTTGTTAACAGCTCAGAGGTTTGTTAGGTGGATTTAATTCTTAAGGTTGAGGGTTTTTGATTATAATTTCATGGGTTGGATTTCTGTTGAGGTCTAGACTTTATGAATAGGAAGGATAGGGCTATAAATAAATAAAATATATTACCTAGCATACAGGTAAGAAAAATACAAATATTGAAAGATGTAGTAAACAATTAGAAACAAACAGATAATAATAATATAGAGAAATTTAGTCTAATAAAAAGAAAGTATATTAGTAAATACTAGAACAATATTTCTATAGAACAATATTTCTGTTTATACTAGCAAATAACTCTTGTAACTTAAAGTTGTAATAGTCTTGAATATACCTTTTAATATTAAGAAACAACATTTTTCCAATAATTATTCCAAATTATGTAATTATTTTAAAAAAAAAACTATAATAAGAGTTTTGTTATACTATAATATTGTTATAGTATTTCAATATTCAGATATAAAACCATACTTAAAGTAACTAATCAAAAGTCTTGATGATTCTCCTGTTTTACATCAAAAATACATAAAAGCTTCACTTTTTAATTATTGATATCTTACCATAACCTAGATTCCTGTTTTCCAAACTTCTGATCTGAGGTCACTTTATCTGTAAAATATCTCAAGATGAATTTCAAGTATACTTATCACTAACTGAAGAATCTACTAGCTTGCAAAGCTCTTCTATTACTTGAAAGTTATTATTTTTACTAATTTAATAAGATAATTGCACTATCATGGGCAACTACTTACCAACAATGTTCCCAGCTCGGATAAGATGTACTATAAAATGGAACTATAGTGCAAGAACGTATAAGTGTCAACCTCGTTTAGAGGAGTTTGCAATCAAACATAACCCACACTATAGTGGTTCAAATAATATAAATAAACTGTACAAATGTAGATCAAGTGAAGTAGAATAAAAGTACAGTTTTTTAATTTAGTAGAGGCAAGTAGAGGAAGTGGCATGCGGGTTTCAAAACTTCAGTATTTGGTGTGAATTTCAGGTCTTGGCATAAAAATGCAACATAAAATTGCTGAGTATGATAATCATATAATTTAGAGGTAAGATGGAAAAAAAAAACCAAAGTATGCCTCTATAGTGAGACCTTTAATGTTCAAAGAAGTTACTTGAAGTAAAGATTGAATTAAAAGACTCAGAATACCCAGTCAGTTTTTTCTATATTTAGTATAGTAAACTCAATTTTATTGGGAATTTTTGAAGGGGTTCAAAGTGCTATACTTGTTGAATAATATGTAGATTCAATTTTCAAGCATTGCATGAAATGGTATGTGCGTGCTTGAATTCAGTAAAATCAACATTGATTTGAAAGTTGTTGGCACATACTGAGAGAATGATAACAGCATACCATAAAGGTATTGCTTATAGTACTCTAGACTTTAAAGAGAAGATTAAAAAAATACACAGAAGCTATTATACAGTCTTAGACTCACAAACTGTTGTATTCAATTAATTAATATCATTAGATTCTTATTTCTTATTATGGTTTACACTTGTTCATTGTCAATCACTCACAGTCTTGGCAATTATTTTGCACAGCCACTGTTGCATTTTGCTGTGCCACATGGTTGACAGTCTTCCCTTCTTGAATCCATATCTGAAGTTTCTAAAAATAATTAGAGGATAATCTTAAAATATATATGTATAACTATTTCAGTAGTTTTTGGAAGTTTTCCATCCAGGTTTTCTAGAAGAACTTGAATGGAAAACAATTTAGAATAACAATTTTGATATAAAAAAGCTCAATCACCAAGAGTTTTTATTACTCACTTTAATACAACTAACTAGTATTTATAACAATGATTCTAGAAGTTTAAATAATAATATAGTAAATTAAAGAGATTTTTCTAGTTTTCATATTTTATAAACTTAAAAGTTGCTATACCAGAAATATAACAAGATAATTTTCTATTATAATAACTGAAGGATATTAGCTATTAGAATTGTAATAAGTTAAACTTAAGAGATAGTTTTAAGCAAAGAATAAGTGAGACTAGAGTGCTTTACTAGAGGAAAAACAAAATCTCCTTAACATCTGACTAAAAGATAGTACTAGTATAAGTTATAATATTCAATTTCTGTAAAGAATTGTTATTATAAGAGAAGATTTATATATGAAATTTAGTGCTTTTACCAGGCTTTGTTTCAAATAGAATGAAATAGGATATGAATCAATACCTTGACAGCGAGTTTGGTAGTTTTCTATTTAGGAATAATTGGCTTGAACAGGATATTGTAGTGTTTTTTTAACACTCTAATCAATACTTATATGTCCATCACTATGTTTTATGATTCTTCACTAGCATTTCATCCTTTTTATTCTCATCACTATTCTGGCGCTGGCAGATGACATGTACCACAGATGCCATTGGTCTAACACGGGGCCCTAGGCCTCAGTTTCCCTACAACTTATCAAAAGTGTTGAATAATGAGCGCCTTATTTATTGAATTCTGTGATTCGAAATTCGCCCCCCCCCGTTCCGCCTCGTGACCTTCAAAACCGGGCTTCCACAGCAGCAGATGTGGACTCACTTAGCCGCAAAGGCTAAACAACCGGATGAAGTCCTCTCCATTCCGTTGCTTCTGAGCCAGTCGGAAGGGTCGGGTTTCATTACTTATATTACTCGTAAATGTAATTGAACGACCTTTGTGAATGCAGCTGCTATTGCATATCGCCAAAATCCAGCCCCTTTACCTTGACTCTCGCGTCATGCAATAGTGGCCAGGTTCAAAAGAGTGGTTCGGGTACGAGTACTTGTATCTGGCAATATGCATCTCAAAGCACTGATATTGTTACACAGCCGCCTAACCAGCGAAAACAAAAAGACCCAACCCCTGCTTCATTTTCAGATACTTTATGCCAGATAAGATTTATGCTCTTCTCCCCTTGCTATCCGGGAATTGGTTACGCTACTGCTGCTGCGAATTTAGATGTACTTGTACCACACAGGTGGAGTGACCGTGGGGGGGGGGGGTTCTTTTAACATCCTCTTTAGGAATTTCGGAAATTTGTCATGGTAAGACGAGGTTAGGCATCGAAGCCGGCGAGGCTTTGATGGGCTGAGTTACCTTAATGTAATAAATCTATCCTCTTGAGTTAAGACTAGCGAATTGGCGATCCACGCTATTGACGTGCAGTGAGTGGTTGTAAAGGGTGTTAGTAACAGCGTTTGTATGGCCAGTGGTTATGTGATAAGAAGTTATGCATTACGCAGATTTGTTTGCGGTGGTGGTGGTGACAATATCTGAATCAATTCGTTCATAATTATTATTATCAAATGCCAGTATTCGGCCTACGCCCCGGTTTGCCGGGAGAAGGCGTGTTTGTCCTGCTGTTTCCGCACTTTCGATATTGGTGTGCTGTGAGAGTGTTGTGTTGTTCAATATGCGGGCTCTTCTCCAATAAAGCCCGGCCTTCTTTATGGTATTCGAGCACTCGGAGATGGTCGACCTGATGATACACCTAGAGGTTACAGCTTGAGTACGGTAGAATATGGCGCACCAGTCGAGTATCTTCTAAAGCCTGAATCTCTCATGAAACCTGGGGAAACGTTGTGCTTCATCGTGGGGTATGTCTCCACGGAATGCCGTGATGCATGTAAGATGGGCTGCTTCTACATACCGCTAAAGATTAGACCAGGCCCCATTCAATCTAGTATAGTACGAGTGTATGAGCCTCGGAATACTGGTGGTACGGCGCCGGGTACTTGAAATCAGCCGGAAACCGAATGTCTCCAACCACAACCACATCTTGAGGGAGATGTATGACTTCATAGAAGTGGTCGGAATACTCGAGTACACTCCTCTCCAGGCGGATGCTTTCAATAAGAACAATATTCATGGGGATAGTGGATTTTAAAATTAACCACGTATGGTCCTTTTCAAGGTTGTTTTAGCCAAGTGTCACTATCTTGTATGTGTAATATTATATCATTTAAGCAAAGTAGATTACCCTTGAGTGTTGACTTCAAGTACCCGATACCATATGCAATAACAATCCTTTTCACACGCATCTCAACATCACGAACACCACAAGTACTCGGATATGGGAATGCGTGCTAGGCAGTTAATTTAAGCTCAGGCACAGAGAAAAGAGGAGCGGCGACTTTGTGGTTCTCCCGTGATGCCTCTAAGCTACCAGTGGGTCTTTAACACCTAGCAATTGCGTTGAAAGGGTTCTTATTTTGAGCACAGCCGCTAACTAATCAACTAAAGGAAGATGTGCCAGGGCTGATCACTCGTTACGCCCTTCACCCAACTTGAGGCTCAAACGGTTGGTTGCGAACATTACTATGGGTCAGAATGCGGAATTTAAGCGGGCCGGGTCGGGAGGGATGGGCACCGTATTCAATCACTCTCCCGGACTATCAACACTCGACTACAGTTTTAGGCTTTTTTCTTTTTCCTCTCCCTCCTCCCTTTCAGTTTGTGTTTCCACCCTTGACCTCAAACCCGATACCGGCACTTTGTAATACTTGTACTGTACTGTATCTCTTATTTCGTTAGTCCGGCAGCGCGGCCAGTTCTATCGACACTCGATAACGTGGTTGACAAAAGAGGGGGAGAATCAATCAACAATTAAAATGCAATATGAGACTCTTCCGACTTCATCCCTGGCACCCTTTATTCGACTCAATAATGTCTCCCTGAACGGTGTCGAGATTACTCGTATCGGGGGCAAGCCAATTGATGCTGGAGTTGGGATTAAGCATACTCCCGCAACTTATGATCCTTCACGCCCATTCCTGAAAATCGACGCAGAGCTTGTTATCTGTGCTAAGACTGTCGAGGGGTATGCCAAAGCGGACGTCCACCTAGCCGAGGCGTTGGCCGCTGCTGGGGAGTTTGCTTCGGCCCCCAGAGGTGCTTTAATGGTATTTTTGGTTGTGAGTATGAGTACCGCTGCTGGATTGGGAATTGGTCAAAGTGGAGCTTGGAGCGGGTATGTCACCTTTTACTCGCCCACCCAGATAGGATAGCATTGACAAATAAGAGATTAGATATATCAGGTTTCTTCCGGCCGTGTCGATACCCACAACTTGGACTGAAACTGAGCGGAAACTCCTACGCGGGACGTCACTAGAAGTGGTATGGATCCGCGCTATGCATTGAACTTGGAAGAGTACCTTTTTTATATATATGGAATTGGGATTATGAACTAATATTTGGAATTGATTGCCACTAAAATCCGAAGGCGGTGACAGCAAAGCTTCAAGCCCTTGAACAAGAATTCGAAGACTTCCGAGAAGCCACGAAGGAGATCAAGTGGTGCCAGAAGGCCTGGTGGGATGAGTCAAAGTTGACCCTAAGAGACTGGCAGGTAGCAGATTCGTGGTTCAGATCTAGAGTTTTGCAATTCCCAGTATTAGGAATTGGGATGGCACCTATTTTGGACTTTGCAAACCACAGCTTTGAAGCAAACACCTACTATAGTTTCGATGAGAACTCCGGTGTGGTACTGCTTCCGCGAGAAGCCAAGGCTGGTACCCTGAAAGACGGGGGGGAAATCACGATCAAGTGAGTCGAACAAGAGTGATCATTAACTTTGATTTCTCAAGGCGGATTACTAACCGCAGACGTGGGGGGTTCTTTTCTTCAGCTACGGCCAAGAAAAGAGTGCCGCAGAAATGGTGTTTTCCTACGGGTTTTTGGATGCAACCAGGGATATGGCTTTATGGCTTGTATTGGACCTCCAAGGCCTCCCGGACGACCCGCTCGGGTTTGCTAAGCAAGCAGTTTTCAAATCAGCCCCGACGTTGGGGATATATGACTTAGGGCATACCGTCGAATGGACAAGTCATTTCATATGGGTGCATTTATGCGAAAAAGGTGAAACTCGTCAACAACACCAAAATAGGTTGAATACCCAGGAGACTTTAATGGCATATTGAGTATCCTCTGAGCTTCTTAAAATATATTTAATGTTAAAATTGGAGTAATATTTGACCTGTAATGATTATTTTAAAAATATCTCTAAAATTTTATTTTTGCATAGAATGATAGCCTACTATGAAATGTATCTGGAAACGAAATTTCAAATATTTTCTAGTGTAAAATCTATAGTTATTATAAAGAAGATCAAAATATCTTTACGTTCTCAACAGTTAACTGATGTGATAAACATGTATCAGGAATACCAAATGCAACGAAAGTGAGAATTAGGGTCTAGGTATGACTGTAATTTTGAGCATTATGGTGATATTGGGTGATTTTAATAGACAGGTACACTAATTGTATTAAATTAAGGGCTTTAAAGTATAAGCTAAATGTTGTTGATTAATGTTAAAACTTGTATTAATTCTGCTGACTTAGCTCTTATAACCTCCTTTAATGAATATTATTAATAAATAATTTTATTTGAACATATTAGTCACATTTAAATCAGAAAGCATTTACGTAGAATCTAAGAGGCAGCTTAGGCCATTATTCTCTTTTATTCACATACTATTTGCTTCATTGATGGTGATGCTATTTCAATTTGTTTGTCACAAAATGTTTCTTCCATTTTCTCAAAACGTCATTGATTGCTATGCAAACTAAAAATGCTCCTAGCTCAAAATACAAAAAAGGCAAGTTTATCTCTTTTCCCTAAACTGCACCCATATGGTTTGTTATCTATAGGATATATCAATGTTAACTTGCTGGTTGACTACTGTACAATGTCTAACTCCTAAACAGGCTAATGTGCGTTAACGAGGAGGACGGGTTGTCGTTCAGGGTCTTGCAAGAAACAACTGGAGAGCGCCATCTTCAGGTACTTTGGGACTCGAAAGAGGTTGAAGATATCGCCAAGCTTGTGGATCTTCTAGAAGGAAGCAGTTCATGGCCGGTATACCAGCTACGAGCTACAGCGCTCGTTCAAGATCGTGTAGAAGCTCAGTTGGCCCAACTAACGGAATCTGAGGAAGAGATAGCTTGGATTACTGATCAAGAATCGTTCAATATCGGATCCCAAGAGCTTCATGTCGCAACTAAACTTCGAACGTTAGAAAGGGCGTTGTTGGAGAAGACTGTCGAGGTACTTGAGACTCAGGTATTTCCACCTCCAATGCCTATTTACCCATTTTTCCGCTACGACCATCTTCCCTACATACTTAAAGGAGCCGCTGATGCGCTGACGAGTGGAGCAGAAAGAAAAATTGCTGGGTTCAGAGGTGGTACAGAATTATCTGATGCAGGCCCAGAGGGACTCTGGAATTCCCTATGATCCTAAAGTCCCCGACGAGGAAGATGACCTTTCATGAGGAGTTACCATAGGGCAAGATGGGAGGCACCGCGATCACATACCGGTGGATGTGTGAAACTTTTCTGTTAACTACTGTAAGAACCACGGGGTGGGCATTCTAGCACTATGGTTAATATGCTCGCAAATGCACATGCGCCCCAAGGGAGGCAAGATATCATCGCTCACAAGGGCCGTATGTTAACAGTGACGTAAATAGTGTTTTTGGATGAGGCAGGGATTTGGACCAGAGCCCAAAAATTATGTTCATCTGAGGTTGGTGAACTCCATGGCTTTGGGAGGAGCGCTCCAATCCTACTATGATCCAAACTAGTCCCCCTCCTTCTGGGGTTGGCGATCCCGTCACTGTCCCCAAGAAACGGCGGGAAAGAACAACTTCGCGGAGGCACGCTAAGGGGCGACTGGAGCACTGGACAAACTATCACTCGAAGCTAGACGGATGTCGCCTTCGTCGATCCTTCACAGAGAATATCTTTGAACGCCCCGCATTTCCTATTCAGCTCATTGTACAGACAAATCGTCATTTTCATTGCCAGCGATCCTTGAATACACAATAAGAAGGCCTATCGAGACAGACAGGGCCCCCATTGGAGTACCATACAAACTTTTCAAGTCCGCTCTAAGATCGCGATACCAGCGGAAATCATCTCGTCAGCCCACGAGAGGTTTAGTCTAAGAGGCTATGAGAACTGCGAGAACCAGTTAATGGGATCTAGCACATCTAGTGGGCCTATCTTATTGTGCCAGGCAAACGCCGATCTCTCTTAGGAGCTTTTACCCCTGAATTCACAGAGTAAAAGGCTGGCGGAGATAACGGACTCTAAGGGATTCTCACTCGATGCTTATACATGCGCCTGCTAAGAAGTTAGGGAGTAGTGGGGTAGACATTGATAGTATAGAAAGCCCGAAATGGAAAAAGCTTCATAGAAAAGAAAAGAAAAGCTAGTAGACGGTTAATGCAGCAAAATAATCCCTGTATTGTACTCCAGTACGAAGACATCTCCCCCGGTACCGGCACTCGTGCTAGTACTTTACCTTGTCTTCGTAAACTATTTTAGGCTTATTTCTTCCTTCCCCCTTGATCCCCTTGATTCCTTTATGCTTCTAAAGGCGAAGGATTATGTCACATCTCGTGAGCCACGCGTTTTGAGCTTACTTTTTCTTCTTCTACTTCTCGGGTCTCTTTTTTACATATTCCCCCCTCTGACCTTCTTCTCTTATCTGGCCTGCCGGATCCACTTCGCCAAGTTTGTCCCGTCCTTGCTTGCTTGCTGGCAGCCACTGTCCGGCACTGCCTGAAGCCGCTTTTCCTTCTTGCCTCCTTTTTTTTCCCTTTCTTTTTTTCCTTTCTTTTTCTCCTTTCTTTTTTTCTTTTTGACAGGCTGGCTCCCGTCGCTGTCGAGCATCAAGAAGAAAACTCCACTCCGTTCATAAAGTTGCCTTAAGCCATGAATACCCAAAAACCCTTGCGATTCGCTAGCGGATTATCAGTGGAAATCGCCGCCTCGGCCCATGAGGGGTTTGGCGAGTCAACGGAATTGCGAAAACTAGTTAATGAGATCCAACACATCCCAAGGGCCCATCCCAAGGGCCCAGGCTGTGCCCTGCTGGGAAAGCGCTAACCCTCTCCTCAAGAACCTTTGTCTCTGGATCCAGAGATAGCGAACCGGAAGGGTTTTTACGGTACGGTAGAAAGAAGAATGGAGAGGACCTGAAAGGGTGAATGTTGGGCTCTCCCGAAACAGGAATTTGTCTAGGTACCGGAGTCTACAAGGTTGCGACAAGTACTAGTGTACAATCAACCAATTTTCCCCGCCTTTTTAAAACCAACTACCGCACCGTGCCGGTATCCACTCGTACATGCACGAGTGCAGTACAAGTACAATCCACCATCAGCTAAGAAATAGAGCCAGACTGCAATAGGCCCGGCTGAGCAAATTAAAAAAATTGCGAACACGAGTCAGTGAGGTTCAGAAAGTCCAACTTGCTCAAAGCCATACCGCCTCAAGTAAACTCCATATCCCCCTTGGGGTGTGTTACCTCTGGGTGTGGAGATTCGAGGCTGACAGAAAGTGGAATATATGAGTTTTTACGGTAGTTAGACGCCTTGGAGTGGGGCTTCTATTTTTTTCGTCTCTCTTCGCTATTGACTGGGGCATCCCTGTTTGTTTAGACTGTCCAGCTCCCAGGGGATGGCATGTTCATGCTGACTAGCAACAAGAGCCAGCCCAGCAGAACTGCTAGGAGCAGCATGAGACCCATCCTGTGCTCAACATTGGTGGCTGCACATCGCATGATTGAATAAGGGCCCATATTGATCTCTGTTTGGGTATTCCCAGGTAGACCAAAGTGGAAAACGTGCTGTTATTACACGAGCCCAAAGGTTTATACTTTGCTCTTGGGGGTCACTATTACTTGCACTAATAGAGGCTATTGCTTTCTTTAGGGTAGAAGTTGGGATACCGGCACTGTGACGCCTCCACACCCTGGTTGATGCACATCCAACCAAATCTCCTCCCTCATTAGCTATTCTCGAGCTCCCTTTCTTCTTCTCTTTAGTTCCTTCACCCCAACCACCCCCGGATTCCCCCGGATCACACGCATCGCTCTTCTCTTTCTCTGCATTTCCCCAGGCTTTCAAGGAAGAACTCATTCCGATTCACTAGTTTCAAGAGGAGAACGACCCTCCGACTTCTTCCAAGTCATCATATACCATACTCCGCCCGGGTTTGCCCTTGGATACACAAGAAGGCCAGGGAGCGATAAAGACTAGGGAAGCAGGCTGAAGAGATCTCGCACACCCACACCCACCCACACATACACCATTCACACCCACACGCTCACTCGACTGCTACAACCCTATCACCAAACCTAGACCGTCAAGAAGAAGACGACTAGTCGTCGACCTCGGCCAAAATGCCTGGAATATTACCAATGAAACTTATCAAATGCGGCAGCAGCCAAACACGCATTGCCCAGGCTTGCGACCGCTGCCGCTCAAAGAAGATACGATGTGATGGGATACGACCATGCTGCTCACAATGCGCAAACGTAGGCTTTGAGTGCAAGACGTCCGATAAGTTGTCTCGGAGGGCGTTCCCCAGGGGGTATACAGAGTCATTGGAGGAACGGGTACGATGCTTAGAGCAGGAGGTTCGCGAAATGAAGGATTTACTGGACTCAAAGGATGAGCAACTGGATATGCTCTCTCGGTTACACTCCTTCTCACCATACTCGCCACCTGCGAGTGCTGTCTCTGGTGGTTCGCATAGAACACATAGAACTCCGGAAAGCGTGAGGAGCGGTTCAGCAGATTTGGGACTGTACGATACGTTTGTCGTTCATGAAACCTCCTCTTTAGTGGGAGGTAGCGGAGCGGATGGTAATAGTGTCTTTTACGTCGGCTCTTCCAGTGGAAAGCCATTTTTAGGTATGTTTTTACCTCTGGGTCTCGAGAAAAATTTTGCTTTACTTCGAGTGCATCTCATGAAATTCGCCTTCGCCTTACGAGAAGCTTGCCCTCATAGGGTCCAATATGCCTCATGCCCCACACCCACTGTGAGATCTTCGTGAATGATCGCTTGGCGATTTTTTTTCTCATACAAATGCTTATTCATGATTTGAAGAGCTCTTCAAGAAAAAAAGTGGGGCAGACTTCAATCCAGATATCCTTTTTGAGAGTCGGCCGTCGGTAGAATCATCGGAACAAAGTAATTCGCACGAGGACACGATAGAAACGCCCGCACGGCTTTTGTCGGATCACCTTCTGGTATCATATTTTCAAGAGTACCATCCCTTGTTTCCGGTTCTCCATAGACCAACGTTTCTCGCTTCCTACGACAAACTAGTATCTGGAGATAGCTCTCAAGTGAACATGTTACCCCACCACTTGGTAGCCCAGTTATTCTTGGTATTTGCTATTGCACAGCAAAGTGAGGTAGGGCCGAGAACAAGTCTTGCTTTACTAAAAAAAAATGAAAGAAAAGAGACGTTCTAACATCAACCTTAGTCACGAAATGGGCCTGATCAGCAATTTGATGCTCAATGGCAGAGGTCTCTTAATGCCATTATTGTGGATAGCACTATTGAGACACTTCAGTGTCTTGTTCTTGCTCAGTTATACTGCTTTTCTAAGGGCGATTTTTCCAAGCTTTTACAATACAAGAGTCTTGCTGTTGGAATCGCATTGAGATTAGGTTTAAATCAGAGTCAGAGGAGGTTCACCTTGGGAGCCCTTGACGGTGAAATGAGAAAGAGAACGTTTTGGTGTGTTTATTGCTTGGACAGGTTGGTATTCCCGGAATATTGCTCTTCGCACATCCTACTCCATTTTCCTTATATTAACCTGCTTGCGAACATAGCTTCTCTGCAGCAATGCTCGGGTTACCCAAACTCTTCAAAGATGAGGACATTGATACAGAGTATCCATCCGATATTGACGATGAGTATGTTTCCGAAAAGGGCTTTTTACCAACCCTACCGGGAGATTCCACAAAAATTTCAAGCGCATTAGCCCTGTTCAGATCATCAAGGGTTCTCTCTAAAGTTCTCGATGCGGTTTACCCTACATCGAGCTCTCATGAGGTGAGCTATACTAAGCTCAAGGAACTTGAGGATGAGCTTGTGGCGTGGAAGGCCGGGCTAGCGCCACACCTCAGACTTGAGTTTGTGAATGGCACACCAGCTACCAATGTCGTTCACAGTCGATCACCACTATTGGTATTTTTACCCCGCACGCCCCATGAATACCTGCACATGATCAAGCGCCCTTATTAATTGACCTAAGCTAATCGTCGTCATTCTCTAGGTGTTGGCCTATCATTATATTCGGTCATTGATTCACAGACCGATCATTGGCTCAACCTTAGATAGCAAAGTATCTGCGTCTTTGCACACGATCCGAGAATCCAGCAAGTGCATCATCCAGATTGTGCAATTGCTCACCGAACGTAAACTGGGGTTCTCCTTCTGCCTTAATAAAACGCAATTGCTCCTTATGTCCGCTTTTACTCTTTTGTACAGCACAGTAGATTGCCCGCAACACACATCGTTAGCGAAGGAGAACCAGAGGTTAATTACCGGTGTTTTGGAGGAACTCGAGAGCTGTCACCCCTTTATGGCTCAGGAACTTAGGCCCATCGCCAGTACAGTTATAAATATCGAGCCGCGGATGGTCCCAACTGATAGAAACCAGCACGAAAAACCAAAGGAGCGCACACAGTCACCCTTAACGCCACCTTTGATCAGCCCGACAGGGCAAGGACCATTGAGGAAGAAACTTTCTTCGCTCTCGGCAGAGTTTAGTTTACGCAGAGGCAAGAACGGGGATATCCGTCGCGCAAGTAGCCAGGACGTTTCTAGTATGGGTGACCATGGCAGTGTTCGCCTAACCTCTGCGTCACTCACGGACCTATCGCCTACCCCTCGAGCCCGGTATCCTGTAGCCGGCGATGCGGCAGTCAAATTTCTTCATAGCCGCCAAAGCCTGGCTCTAGATTCACCATATATCGATGGCCTCTGGGACATGGGGTCCAATGACCTGCACTCGAGTTCGCAGAACCCGCCCCCGATATCGGCGTACGCTTGGGAGAGGGTGCTGGCCGCAATGGAACAGACACACGCAGCGCACATCTATGGAGGCGAGGATGTAGGCGGCGGCACTTTGATCCATCCCTCTGATTCCCTATCTGCCGAAACAGGTACCCGGCCGGTAGATCAGCACTGGAGTCTGAGCGAAACTCCCACAGCCGCGTCCTTCCACGGCGCCCCGCCGTCCATATCGTCGTTTTCCACGTTGTCGGAAGAGAGTCTTACTGGCGGCGACGACGTGCGGGCCGGCGCAGGAGACCTGGACGTTGGCAGTGGCTACCCCGATAGTGACAACCTGGGTGACTTTCTTGGACCGCTGATGGGCACGCGTGGCGGTGGTTCGGGTGGAACGTTGTTAGAGGATGAATGGCACATGTGACAGGGGTTTCTTTGTTTTTTTTCCTTTCATTTTTTCCCCTTTTTTCCACTTTCACTTTCCTTATTCCATAATCTACTTCTTCCTGCTCCCCTTTCTTTCCTTCTTTCCCTCTTGTAGCCCTTTTTAACCCTTATTTCAAAACAATTCCCTTCTTCTCTTACCGTATTATCCCATTTCTTTCATTCTTTCCTTTTTCATGTCCCCACCCCCCCCCCTTCCACCTATTCTACTTCCCCAAGCAGCGCTGTTCCCCCCCTTTCCCAAGACAGAAGGAAGGGAGCCCTCTTTTGCCCATCATACCCCACGCAATCAAATCGAACCAAAAGAGGGGCGGTAGCCGCGAGCGGCTACTGACTGGCAGGCAGGTAACAAGTAATGCGAAGCTGAAACTGTGCTATGTATTGCTATGTGTTGCGTTTTTTTGTTTTCATGTGCGTGTAGTAGCACTCGGTAGTTGGTTTTAGCGCTTTTCCTAAACTCTTTTTTCCATTTTCCCCCCATTTCTCCCCCTCCTTCCGCTTGCACTGTACTTGTATTGCTTGTGTTACGTCTCATTTCCTTTTATTCTATTCATTTATCTTATTCACACGTACACCGCATTATACTCCTCCACCCCACTCCCCAGAGCGTAGTAGCCTATCTGAATTATGTTAATAGATAATTCTCTTACTCTCTCTCTCTCTCTCTCTCTCGCAAAAAGAAGGAAGGAAAAAAAGACAAAAAAAACAATTAATAAAAACATAAAATTTGGATGCGATATTTGTATCGTCCAAGTATAGCAGACTGATTACATCACACCACCCATCCATCCATCGCTCTGGAAGGCTGGAAGGCAGTCCACTCACTACATATGCAATCCACCCCATCTAGCCATCCATCAATAAATCTTCCTGCACAATAGTACCTTACCCAAACCCCCAACCCAAACGGTACCTTCCGTCACGGTACTTTCTAGGTGCTGCATGATGGACAGATAGGTAGGTAGGTAGATAGATAGATAGGCAGATGGGTAGATACGATGAAGGATCGGGTATGGAAGGGAGGGGAGGGGAGGGGAGGGGAGGGGAGGGGAGGGGAATGGAGGGGAATTTGCCTGCCTGACTGCTTGCTTGCCTGCCTGCCTGCCTGCCTGCCTGACGGTCAAGTTTAGGGTGGGGAGGGAGCCTTGATAGAATGGCTATGGAATACAGGAGGGGGATAACCTATGCTGTGTGTGTATCCGCCTGTGAGTATTGTTATTGGCCTACGGCGTCTACGGTGGAGGTGGAGAGAATATGAAGGAGGGAAGGAAGGGGGGAAGGAGGGGAGAAGGTGATTGATGGTATGGTACGGTATCGTACGGGAGTTTTTTTGTTTTCCTTCCTTCTTCTCCTTGCCTTACGGTAAAATTTCTGCAAGCTGTTATGGTACGATACAGCTAGTCCCTGAGTGTGATATTTTTAAGTTTGTTTGAGGTTTTGCTACCGGTAGTCTAGATATAGTATCGGAAGTCGGGATGGTACCGCATCTATTTCGCTTTTACTTTTGTCTGCTTTTTTGATCGGGGTATTATGCAGAACGGTACTTGTATGAATGAATTAGGATATAGCAAGCGTTCGCACCGTCCTCCTGGGAAACTACGGAACTCTCTACAAGTTTTGTAATAGCATGGGCAAGGAAAGAATAATGGAAAAGAAAGAAAACTCCCAGGATGATGGTGTTCCTGGGAACCCATTCCGCATCAAAGAAACCAAAATTCGTGCGAAAAGCAAAGTGCAGCTCTCGAGGTCTCCCGAAAGCTGCAAGGACCTGAACAAATAGGCTCCACAGTTCACAATCGCGCAAGTTAATTGGATTTGCCCAACAACTTATCGCCTAATCCTGCTTCACGCCCCTGCCCGTTCCCCAAAGCTTCCACAGCTTTTATCAAATCATAGTTGATGCTCTGGCTCATGGCACTGTCCTTTTTGTAATCCGGATGGTTGCGCACGAATTCCCTTATCCAAGTTGCGCCGGTCTGCAGCTCTCCACTTGCCCGTTTCGAGACCAAGCTCAGATATCCGGCCAACTCGCATCGGGTAACGACATCGACGTTGACCGTGTTCAAGTAGCTCTCTATCAATGGGATCAGACCAACAAACTCGTCTTGTCGTCCATTCATGACCTCGTCGATGGTCATTAGTGTATACTCGTCCTCCACAGGTGGCGGCGTCCCAGGGCATGATGGGACAGGCGTCTGAGAGCCATTACTAGCTAGCTTGCGTGGTGGGAATAGGTTCTTGCGAAACCAGAACTTCTTCGTTAAGACTGCATCTCGGTGATGCGCTGTCGCCATGTTCTCATCAACCTACAGCGGAACCGGCACCCGAGATTAGCAATCGAATTATGCGGCTTTCCACCGCCTCTCGCCAGGTATGAGGGCTCTACTTTCGATATCGGAATGTAGAAATTCAATCCATAGGACAGAATCGCACGAGTGAGCAGCACAATGAAAATCGCAAAGGCAGCATTCTCGTGGTCAGTCACTTGAATCTCCATGCTCCGAAATTCCACCCGCCAGCCGATGTTCCCACCGGGTGGGGGAGGCTTGAAACGCATATGCTGCCAGTTTGTGGATTGGATGTTCTTGCAGGGCAACTATTAGCTAACGAATGCAACCCGTGAGCGCAAAGGGTACACGCATACTAACCTCGAAATGATCTGCTTTGTCGTCCGGGGACTCATTCAATGTTTCTTGAAAGATAACTAGGGGATCCCGAATGAACAAATGAGCAAAGTGGGTTGCCAGACGCTCATCCATGCCTATATATTGGTAATGTTAACTTTCGCTAGACCCGACATAACATCGCCCCACATGCAGGGTCCCCGAACCATTATCGACAAGCCTCTGCTTGATATCTTTATCAATCACCAGATCTAGATCGTTGTATTCCGAACGTAGAGCAGGGTCCTGTGATATATAAGTCGACACAGAATCGTACCGTGATTTTGGTATCACATAGCGATTATCCTTCTGGGGCTGTTATCGGGTTAGCTGCGAATGAAATTCCCCCTCAACCTCCCACTGGGTGGAGTCGTAGGTGGACTGACCTTCAAACCTTTCTCTTCCTCCGTACGATCGTCAACTGCCCCGGAGATCACATTCCAACGTACGTCGACATCGGCCAGAAACCCCTTGAATACCGGAGACGCAGCAGTTAAAGCCAACATTATCGGCCCCAAAGGGCACAATTGGTCATACAACTGCCTAGCCTCGGTAATATTCTTGGCCTGGAACGTGATCTGTAAACAACAGCATCCCATCCCGAAACCCATAGCGTCCATGTATATGTGCCCCTCCTTCGCAGCCCCGTTTCTGACGTCATCGTCCTCGGGGTAGAGATGTCTATCGTAGTCTATAGTCGGATCATTGAAAGGACGGGGAGTATTTTCATCATAGAAAACAGGCATATTAATGGCTACTTTCATCCCACGCCTAGACCTAATATTCGCCGCAAGCGTCGGGAAGCGAATATGAGGATTAATTGCCTCATCAGGGATAAATTGGCTCCTAGACTGAGAGCCGGTGGGTGGGTAGTACGGCTGTGTGAAGACCCCTTTGGTTCCCAGCATGGGGAAAGAGGGCAGTGTTATGGGAGCCTCGTTTTCGGCCATGTGCTCCTTAGCTATAGTTCTCCTATAGAGCAGAAACAGCTCATCAATAACTTCTTCTCTTAACCAGGGACGGGAAACACGCACCTGAGCTTCATATTCCCCTCAACAGCCAGCAGGTCCTCCCATGTTAACCCGAATGGAGCCCCTGGCGTGGCTTCCAACATGAATCGCCCGAATTCGGGGTGGAAAGTCGGGAGCGGTTCGGAGATACTATAAAATTAACATCATCACCCGAGCAATTTGTAAGGTCTAGACCCACTGTGCCGGTTCCTGAACACGAGGCACACCTCCTCCCGCCTTCCGTAGGTTCTCGTCTTTCGCCAGTTCAGCGAGAATCTCGGCCTGTCTGAGCGAAAGGCAGGCATTCCTGGTTTCCTCGTCATAGGCAACAACCAGATATTCGATCTGATATCGTTAGGCGGGCTAATATAGTGGGGTGAATGCAATGCACAACAAACCTCATCACCCCATAGGAGAACATCCCTCTCGTTCTTCCTATACTTGTTCCATATCTGGAGGAGTTGCTGTAATACGCCCGTCAGAATATACAACCCGGCTGTGCACATAGACTCAGTTTAATACCTTGATTCCCAGGTCCCGGACCTGGTCCGCATGTTTCTTCGCCTCATCCCATGGGAATGGCGTCCCAAGTGCTCTGCAAACCCCGGCAATCGGCCCGTCAGCAAATAAGTTATACAATATATTTGCCAAAACGGAAATGTAGTAAGCCCAAGAGGGAGTTGGCAATTTCCATGTTTGCCCTAAAATAAAATACTCACAAGAGACCCATTGCTTACGTCTATTGGCACGTATGTTTATTTAGACTACCTTCGAAACAGACGGAGAGAACAAACAGGAAAGAACACTATTAACGTCTTTTCCTCTTTTGTTTTTCTTTTCTTTTCTTTTTCTCGTCTCAGGCTAGGCTAGAGTGGGCACCGGTGGGGAAGGTGCAATGGCTCTAACTCTAAGTTAACGAAAAACACAAAAAAGGAACCCCAGAGACCGGAGAAGTTATGCGGGGGGGGGGGATAATTGATGAAAGATGAGGAAGATGGATTTGAAACACAACAGTTGGGGTCAGGGATTAAATTTCTCCCACATCTTTTCATCCTTAAGGCAGTGACGAAAGGTTGCTTATCGATTCGCAGATAAGCCTTCCTTTGTCCTCCAACGGTTGTTGCGGGAAGGGAAGGGGTGGTGGAAAGGAAAGGTCCAGACTTTTTGAGAATATTGCCACTCCTTTTCCTCTCCCCTTCTCTCCTTCCTATTTGTCCTTAGATGCTTGGGTGTGGCAAGTTACCTGAAATAAACTATTGAAAAGCAGACTGTCTCAATCTAAAACCAACGAACCGAAAAATTGGCAGAGAGCGAAGACGTGTAGGGAGCCGACTGACACCGTTATCCTCCGTCGAGAGGAGCGTCTGAGGGAGAAAGCAAAGGAGGCCTCTGACGCGGGAAGAAAGGTGGGAGGGTGCTGCCTATGATCGCGGAAAAAGGTTGATTACGATATTGACGTTGATTACCAATTGATTTTTTGTTTCAATGGTACACGAGTAAGGCAGCAAGGTATGTAGAAACGAGATCTCGGTCGCTCTATGGTGCCGATAAGTTACTGCACTTCAGAAGGTGAAAAGCAAAAAATAAAATATAAAATAAAAAAAAAAAGTGACTTGTTCCTTTTCCTTCTCCTCAATTTGAATCACCATAATTCCAAGGGTCAGCAACAACCCCTCCAAAAGAAATATTCCTCGAAAGATACCCGCGCAGGTACCCTTGCTCCCCCGGTACGATTTCCAACCGACCTGGCCGAGGGAATAAAAGCCATTTCATATGGTACCGGTCGCCGCGTGGTTGTGAAGATGTGAATCACGGGAGAATGCAGATCTAATATCACAAAACACCATCCCACTCACCACCTTCATTCTATCATATCAACCACCACTCGCTACACTAGAAAATAGATAGAAACAAAAAATATATTACCCAACACAACGCATCCTACCCGTAACGAATGGGCAAGAACTGCCCAAAACCGGCCGAACTACCCACTGCCCCGCCAGACGTACGATATTAAATTTTTACACCCCGCCATCATCATTATCATAATCACCATCTCACCAGCCCCTCCTCCTTCTCCTCCTCCTTGCCCCCCCTTACATTTCCCTCGACCTCCATCCAACAGGGAAAAAGAAAAGAGAAAGAAGAAGAAAAAAGAAAAGAGAGAAAACACAATGTACCCCCTTCCCCGCCATCACACACTATCATCATCACCACCATCGCCACCACCATCCGACTTTCACTTACACCACCGTACTGTACCCCCCCCCCCTCTACGGCGCTTACAGCGAAGCAAAGCACGCAAAAAGCCCAACAAAAAACAATATCCCATACACGTACATGTACCTACCTACCTGACCCTTACTTGCCCTGAGCGGTACCCACGTATGATACCTATCCGTGCACGCTAAACCTCCGGCGGATAGAAAGAAGTGAGAGACACCCCCTCCCCCCCCATTTTCCCTCACTCGCTCACCTCAAAACAACCCCCCCCCTCCTCCTCCTCCACCTTCTCCTCCTCCCATCTTGACCGATGCACAGACAGACAATCCGCCACTTGATGTGTTGCCAATGAGCGAGTTATCCCTGTGACATGATCCTTATCACCGTGCTTACCCGAGATTTTTTATCTTATTTTCTTATTCCTTCTTTTCACCCTCTCGATACACTACTGAAGAGAGCTGTTATTTCCGGTACGGTGCCGGCGTTTGGGTTGAATTGACTCCAATTGAGTGAGAAGGACAGGTAATAAGTAATGATATATAATATATAATATTATTATACGGTAAAACAACCCTCCGGGGAAAGGAAATGGTAGTTTTTTCGGTTTTTTGTACTGTGCCTTGCCGATGGTAAACCCCGAGATATGTAAGCAGTTATTGGCCACAGTACGGTAGTTCCGCACCGTACCAGCGCAGCCGAGTCAGAGTCGAACGACTGCTCTATATTGAAATTGCCACCTTAACTTTGGCTGTCCAACTTCGGTACGATGACAATCCGTGGTAAAATGGGCAGACTATAATATTACAAAGGCGTATAAAGTTAATATAACTGTGCCGTAGGTTATGTAATAGGGGAAGGGGGGGGGGGGGGGTAAATAGAAATAGGAACCGCACCCTTGGGGCTACTATCCTCCTCCTCCCAACAGCAGCAAGATCCACTCAATCGCTCAAGTAATCCCATTCCCGGACCCACAATTAATCAATCAACCAATTAATCAACCGATTGATTGATTGATTGATTGATTAACTGATTGAGTGATTGAGTGATCGATTGACCGGCAAAGTTTTTGTCAAGCCGATTTCCTACCTACTCAGCGCAATGCTGTAACAGAAAAAGTACCGCTGGGTTCAAGCTATCGCCCTAATTGCCGTAGGTAGGCAGGTACAGTGCCACTATGATACTTGCACTGTTACCGTACTATCCGCCCCAAGCGAGGATTAATACCCCCCCGGGTGGAAACATGCCATAACTAGACTGTGCTTCTTCTTCTGCTTCTTCTGCTTCTTCTTCACAAGCACGGATTAAACATGGGGCTTAATCATCATCATCATCATCACCATAAACAACCCTTCTCAATCAAATGGAAAGAAAAAAAAGAATTCCTCCCACAGACGATCATTGACAACAAGAACAACCACAACAACGACCGCCCTGCTAGCACCGTAAGTTATCAAGCTGAACCACCGGCAGCAACTAACTCCCAGCTAAATCCAAACAACCTACAAGTTACCAAAAAACCCCTCCCCCCCCCCCTACAAAAACAACAACACTACAAATCCTGAGACACGGACGCTACCCCCCTCCACCCATGTACCGCCACTGCAAACTGTAACTGTAAGCTCCTAACATCACGCCTTGTACCACCACTTACTTATACAGCCTTACGACCAGGCCAGGCCCGACGGTGACGGTGGACCAGATGGGACAGATACGGTATTTAGATGGATGACAGATAGGTAGATGATAGACAGATAGATGGATAGATCGGGAGGAGACAGTGCGTGCTCCACCCAATCCCGCTTATGCTTCCGCGATTCGCGAATATCGTACGTTTCCATGTGGCAAGATCCATCCCTTCTTCTTCTTCTTCTTCTTACCATCCTGGGAAGGAGAAAGAAAGAAAAAAACAATATTAATAATTTTTCTGGTTCTAGACTTCTACTCCATATTCTAGTTTATGGTAATTCTGTTTGTTTATTTATTTTTGCTTTGTCCTTAGAATATGATACAAGCAACTAGCACAGTACAGTATCGCATTATCTACCTGTTCGTTCGTCTACCGTATCCATCTACCCGACAAAGATTCTCCCTCTCTCCCTCCCTCTTACCTCCGGCTACCGTAGTACGTTGAAACAAAGCCCTGTGGTCGGGGGAGGGAAGAGCTGAAGTCCCTCCGCTCCAATGCAACAACTAAAAAAAGAGTCCAAGTGCGAAGGCGTTTTTTTGTTGCGACTTTGAGACAGACAGGTGGACAGGGAGACGATCGGGGGAGTGAAGAATAAAAATAAAATAATAAAAATCTTATATCAATGAATGAAAGAAATATTATACTGTACAGCGACGGCAGATGGATAGTGATAATGGTGATAATAATAATAATAATAATAATAATGTTGTAGGGTACGTGCTGTATTATGCTGTTCCTCATGAGTTACACTTACTGTACGATACCGTAATATGCTCCACTACCAAAACTAACTAACTACGATAGCTATGATAAAACTACCTGCGGAAAACCCCACTCACCTACCGGTACCCTACCCCACCCACCCACCAAGGATAAATATAAATGTGGAAAAGAAAGAAAAAAAGTTGTTTCAAAAATCAACCCAGATCATGCAGGGCTGGATCCGGTTCTTATCATATCTAGATTGTGAAACGGTTTGTTGTTGCTGTTGCTGTTGCTGTTCTGGTGCGGTGGGGTATGAATGTGTGTGTGAGTGAGAGAGGGGCAGTGAGCGGAGTGGTGGAATGGGGCAATTGCCGTGGTCTTGTCTGGTCTTGTCTGGTCTTGTCTTGTCTGGCCTGGCCTGGTATGTGGCCCGGGCTGGCTCATCTGAAGGGGTACTTTTCCCGCTACCGAGAAATTAAGAAGAGGGAAAGACGTGGGTGGGCGGGCTTTAACTTAAACATGGTATGATATATCATACATACAAAAATAGTAGACTGCCGGCACGCTACCGTACCTACCGTAAACCCTAACTCTAACTATCCGATCCACCACCACCACCACCACCACCACCATACCCAACCCAATCGTCAAAACTTACTGCCCATCATCATATTATTATTATTATCATCATTCCTTGCTGCTAATCTGAACAATCACAACCCATCTCGTCATAGCGAAATCCAGTGAGAACTTATTCATATACATTTTTTTCTTCCCAACGTTTTCTTTTTCTTCTTCTCTTCATCTAAAGACATTAAAACCAACTACCGTACCAATATCCATGCCTCACTTTCGCTTCGTTCATTCGCTGCAGCAAGTAAACCTACACCATATTTCTCCAATGCAAGGGACAACCGAGAGAAAAGGAAGGAAAGGAAAGCCACATCAACGAATAAGTTGGACAAGCACACAAGAGCAAGCCGACGAAAGCGATATGATAGATATGATGTTACGATGTGATGTGATATGGTAGTCAAGTATCAATCGGAGAGGGGAGGAAGACGAAGCTTGAATCAGAGGTAGAAGGGAAGGATATATGGAAAGAAATGAAGTGAAATATGAAATGAGAGAGAGGGAAGGGAAAGCAGGATATACACACCGGGAGTCATGCCAAGTAGAAGAAGTAAAAAATAAGAGGAGAAAAGAAGAGACGAAGTTTTACCTTTAGAGATGAACAAGAATGGTAATGGTAAGAGGCTCCGGGTCTCTCGCTCGCCGACGAGAACCTAAACATGACGGAAATGGGAAATATGAAAAAATATGTAAAATCGGCATACAACCCTTTAACAAGGAAAAACAAAAAAACAAGGGTGATGAAAGGAGGAGGGACCATAAAATAAAAAAGGAAATCAATCGCGCAAGTGAAGAATTGCAAAATACGCTACCAAGAATTCATGATCATGAAGAATAACGCCCCCAGAACCCCGGATTGATGAAGAAAACGAAAACGAGACAAATCGAAGCATAACTCAGCCTAGCCAGAGGAGATAGTGAGATCGATAACATGGCAATGTTCCCCTTGCCCCTTCCTTCCTTCGCCCCCCCCGCCCGTAAGCCCGACTCCCTTCCATTGTAGGCGCAAGAACAACTCAAAACTGAAACGGTGGAACTGTACACGAAACGCTTTTGTTATGGGAGCGGCGAGTTCGCTGCTTTTCTTCCGCTGGCCAATGACCCTCCTCCAGCGCTTCCCATGGAGTTTTTGCTCAGCTTTCGCGTAAGTTTAGCGTAATCTATGGGGAAAAGTCAGATATCTCTGCCCCCGCATCAGGAACCTCTCCACCAGAACCAAGAGTCACATACGCAAACCACAGGCATTACACAAAGTTCTCGCGCCATCCGGGCCCCGCCTCCATTCGGGTGTCTCAGCCCTTTGACAACTATGACATCGCCCGGGCGGTGCTGCGCGCTAGTAGAAATTAGATATTGAGTATAATCAGGGAATTCCGTGGTCACTCACGCCTCTGCGCATTTTCTTCGTATCGGGCTGTTGTGATCCATTCGATCGGGTATCGTCAGCATACCCATGGTTGTCGTCGCCTCCGTACTCCGACATATGGCTCGAATTCATTTTCTGAGCATTCTGCTCGGCATACTCCTTAGCCGACAGATCCTGGAATGCCTGTTGGCAACTCTGCAACGTCTCCGTAATCTGAATTGAGAACCGCAACGCATCATCAAAGCAACGTCTCGAAGATTCAAATCCGGCTGAATGCGTCTGTCCTCCCTGCAAATTATCTTGGCACTGCTGTATTATATGATATATTTGTGAAGAGTGCTCCTTAGTCTAGATATCGCTCATTAGCTTCACCGTTCGTTGTACTCAAATGTCGGATTTTACAGCCAAGACTTACCGACTCAAGTTCCCGGCGAATGGCTGATATCGACAATGCCCTTTCTATTGCACTCCCATAACTATTGCGCTTAAGCCCGCCCTTAGAACCCGGTGAGGTTTGCGGCGGCGGAATGTTTTCATGGCTTTGATAGTTCGGATCTCGGGGGGGGTACGAATAGGAAGGCGGGGCCGTCGAAGGTTGCGGGGGGTAGGAGGGTTGCGAAGGTGGCGGTGGGGCGGAAGATGTATGAGAGGGGAACGGATACTGAGTCGACTGGCTACTGCCGTGATAGGATGATGATGGAGTAGGGGGGTATTGTGGAGGGGAATTGTGGTGAGGCGGTGGTGGTGGTGGCGGTGGGTAGGGATGCGATTGGTAGCCCGAACTGGGTGGTGGCGGATATGACTCGGGTGGCCGGATTGCCGGAATAGTTGGAGGGGGGGGTTGTGTTTGGCTATATGGATTTGGGCCAAGAGTCCTTGTATTTGTATGTTCTTGACTTGGCCTCCTATCATAAGCCTCGTGGCGGTGAATTGGTGCTGGTGGTCCAGAACTATGAGGGACAGGAGCGGGAGGCGGAGGCGGAGGCGGCGGAGCATATATCTGAGGCCCCGAAGAAGGCGGGGGAGGTTGAACACTCGGCAACGATTCCGAAGGTTGGCTCCGGGGCATTGGTGGAGGATGCGATGCAGAAGCACCGGAAAAGGAGCCCTGGCCGAGAGGTGGGGTCTGCATGGGCGAAGGCGCCGTAAATGGTTTATCTAGTCTGTCAACAAGTAGCGCTTCCGATAACGAAGGTAAAGATTGCCTTCCCCCATCCTCATTCCCTGAAGTCCGCCGGGAATCCGGCGGCGAGATGTACCCATTAGTGTTAACGGCCGAAGACGACGAGGGGAACGTAAGTGGCGGGGGCGGGGGTGCAAGTAATGTTGTGGGGCTGATTGGTGAGGCTGTTGAAATACTCGCACGGGCAATGGATGGATGTCGCTGGTGGAATTGAGCCGCTTCCCTCGCCGATCTCTCGAATTCAATATAGTTCATGTTCATTGACGGCAGAGTGTCGCTGTAAAAATTAAAGTTAGATTTCATCTTATCGCTTGCGGCAACGGCTGTAAGGAACAAAAAGAAAAAGCTGCACTTCACGCATACCTCTGCCTTCTATTATCCGATGACTCCATGCCTGCGGCGGGAGACAAAGGAGGCGACAACAAGACCGCGGAGGGAGTTATGGTGAAAGATTGAAGGTTAAATCCGCTACGGGAATTGAAGTCGAATACCACCGCGAACCCCTGGGCTGGTACAAAACTTTTTAGATGAGCACCTCAGCCTTAAGGTTGTAGCTCAAAGGCTATCGGCAGACGAAATAATGCAATCTATAAACTTGCAAATTAGACTCCAGCACTAGGAAAGAAAGAGACGCCCGCTACAAATCAGTCTGAACAAATGGACCTTATTTTATTTCCCCCTCAACTTCCTCTAGTCACAGAAAGAAGGTAATAAAGTCCATTCAACATGACAGCGACATAATACGGACGAGGGCCGGGTTGGCTGAACAAGCTTACCTGCGACAGACAGAAAACGAAACAGAGTACGAGATAGATAGAAGGATAAAAAGTGCGAAACGGGGGGGGTCCGATTATGCTAACTCCGAAAAACTCACTCGAACCTATGTACTCCAGGAGAGAGGCCGGCTGACGGTCATATGAATATAATAACCAAGCGATGTTGTTATGTTTACCTCGCGTGGCTTGGTGGTTGTAATAGTAGTAGTGGTGGGTTGAATCCCGTAACTAAGAAGGAGCGGATCGATCTGGCAGACACCGGGCTTCAAGGTTCTCAGAAGCTGGAAGTGAGTGACTGATGAAATTTTTTTTTTCTCTTCGGTCTTCCCACTCAGTTACTAGTAGCTAATGCCAGAGAGTGGGCCAACAGACTGGCGAATATAGAAAACCGGGAACGGAAGGCTGGCAGGCGGACGAGGGGGAAAGTAGCAGGAAGGGAGCAGGAGTAGCAGCAGGCAAAGCAACAAAAGTGGCAGTAGCAGTGGTAGATGGATGGTGGAGAACAATGAATGGAGGCGGGTGGGCTGGGATTATTAGATCGAGATGACGGCGAGTTTCTTGGTTGCCGTTAATGGTCACTGGTGTGCACACAATAAAACCATCAGATGAGGAGCCTGCGGCTGCTGGGTATTATGACCCCGACGCCAGCAGCGAGAAGCAACAGCAGATTGTGAAGAACTAACGGGGGGGTATGAGAAAGGAGGGAGGGAGAGGGGGGGTGTGAACAGCAAAGTAGCTAATGCAAGGTGGGCACAGGGCAAGGGAGACAGGCAGACAAACAGATAGATAGAAAGGAAAGTGAAGAGGAGGAAGGGAAAAGGTGAGTGAGAGAAAACCCGTGAGTTAGTGAGTGAGTGAGTGAGTGAGAGACCCAGAAGAGGTGAAGAATGGAGCCAGAAGCAGACGCGGAGGCAAAGCAGAACAAGAAAGTAAAGCAAGCACAAGAAGCACAAGAAGCACCACCTTCTCTCTTTTTCCTTCCTTTTTTCCCACCTCAAGAAGCAGCAGCCACAATAGCAGGGGATGTATGATTCCAAGAAAAAGGAAGAATGGAAGAGGGAAAAAAATGGGTGGGACGAGTGAGGGTGCGAGGGAGTGACGAACGAACACAGGCAGACAGATCTTCAGATCGATACACACTGGGCCCACCCAGAAGAAGAAGAGAGAAAAAGGAAAAGGGAAGAAAAATGGCAAGAAAAAGCAATAATTTACAAATGGAAAAAGAAAGGAAATTTAAAATAGAGAAAGAGAGAAAGAGAGGGAAGAAAAAGAAAAGAAAGTAGTCCTTGGTGCTAAAAAATAATAATAAGATAAAACGGACGACCCGGAAGGAACGCACTTGCGAGGGACTGGGAAGGGAAAGAAAAGAAAGGAAAGGAAAAGGGAAAAAAAGCAATGGAGAGAGAGAGAGAGAGAGGAGAGAAAGAGTCTGCCCACCAGAGAGACAAGACAAGACAAGACAAGACAGAGAGAGAATGGGCTGGCCTGGCAACTACTTGAATCGACTACAAATGAAGCCTACAGTATCATAACCCTACGGAGCTACTACTAATGACAACTTACTCCTAGAGAAATGGCACAGCTCGCGGTACATGGCTACGATGCAACGCCTTTCCCTCCTCCTCCTCTATCATATGCCATAGCACGCCAAAAAAGAAAAGGAAGAAGAAGAGGAACCGGCCAGGGAACAAGGGGCTGGTGAGGGAAACGATGAACGGGATCAAACGGGTTTACATCGACGATTGCCTCTGCTATTCATCATCATCCAGTCCCTGTCGGGCCAATTCTTACAGTACCGGTAGGCAAGAGAATCCATCTATACGGTATTATGTGTGGGTGTGTATGGGTATTGTTAGGTGTGTGTCAGTGTAAACTAAGTTACTCTATCGCTAGGCGTAAGGAAAAGTATGGTGTGCGAGCAAGGTGAGTGAGGGAGAATTGGGGGTGAAGGAGGTGTGTGGTGCGGTGTCTGGGTGCATGGGTGTCTGTGTCGGTCTGTGTGCCAGGCCCGGTAACTACAAGTTACAGGCATAAAGAACCCGAACATTTGAGTCCGAATTTTGTATGGGCGGTCAGACACGCACAGACATTTTGCCATACAAATTCTTCATCCCTGTGTTCGGGTTCTTTATGTCCGTAACTTGTACTCTAAATTCCTGTTGCGCCGATCTCACGCAAAGAGACGAAAGAGCTTCACACAATATGGCGGGAGGGATTGGCAGGACCGACCAGGATGTAAGCAGCGACGGGACCGTATCGACGGATCATGGGGTTCTTCTCTCGGGCCTCGCAGCATGCAGACGACATTCCAGCCACCCTCCCGCTCGAATCGAACTTCATAAAAATAAATCAAACATGCAAAATATTACACTGCACTGCAGCGAGAGAGAAGGGCAGACTACGAAGATAAAATATCAAAATGGGCATAATAAGAAGGGGGGGAAAAAAATTCATATAAATCAGATGGGATTGGACCATCCTCTTTACCACCACCACCCCTCCCTTCACTTACTATACATATAATTCCTTGCTCGCTATCATCCATTCCCTTCAGCCCGAGTTGGTTATGATGGCCTACTGTGCTCGAGTACAGTACGGTACCCTACTCCATCATCGCCAGCGGCAGCATCATCATCCAACCCCCCCAGTCACAGGGGGATATCAGCAAAGAAAAATAAAACAAGAAACCGGACCAGTGGGCAGCAACAAAAGCAGCAGCTACTGGCAGCAGTACGCGCACCGCGCGCGTGCCATGACGGCGGCCAGATAAAATGCGGTTGCGGATGGGGGATGGATAAGATGGGGGGGGACCAAAGAGAAGGAAGGAATAGGAAAAAAGGAAAGAAAGAAAGAGCAGAAAGAGACACTGAACCAACTTGGATAACGCACGAGCGGACCTAACCAATGGTCTTTGATCGAGAAGGGAATCGCAACAGAAACAGGACGAAGACGACCCGCCGGGAATGGACCAAAAGCAGATGCGCATATGCAATCCCTTCCGAGTCCCCATCCGTATTGGACCCCAACTTACCACTCAGCTGGATCTCAAGTGTGTCAAATTGTGAGACAAACAGTGCGGACAAGAAAAAAGGATGTGATACAGATGGGAGGGGCATTGCCATGCGGCGAGTGACTGGAATACCGGAAATCTCTGGAAGTGAGAAACAAAAAAGAGGGCTGGATCTGGACCGCTTTTTTGCTTCCTGTTATTTTCTTTTTGGTGGGGAGGAGGGGTGATCAAGAACTCTTACCGTACCAATCCGATACCGGTTCCTATAAAAATAATATCGCGATTATTCCCTCCTTCCCTTTTTTCTCCTCTCATATGCCAACGTGAAAAAAAGCAGGGCCCACTCGTGCATAAGTTCAAATAAAGATTTTGATTATCTTTTTTGACGCTCCCGTACCGTACCTACCCTACTGTACATCTGACATCTCTCACTGTTTTTTTTGAGCTGTTATGGTTGTCAACCTCCCTAATCTGATCTCCATGTGGCATCATGTAAACCCTTTCTTTCCATATGGCACTTTTTTAATGATAATAATAATGTGCCCTCAGCGGCAGTCGGTAACATTAAGTTAGGGTGGATGTTTTGGGACGACAACTACATAACAACACTACAACTAAGATTTCAGCTCTCGCTGTACCATACCGCACCTCCTCCCCAATTCATATGTTGTGGCAGCAGGAAGGAAGAAAGAAAAAAAGAAAGAATCGCCAAAAAGGGTGAATTGGTGTGGTATCCCCTCCAAAAATTTTGGAGACATCTTTCGGCATCATTCTTACTGTAAGGGGAAAAATGGGTATCTTTGGTCTTCCGTCCATCGTTGCTTAACCAGACCAGACACGGATGAACCGACCGGTACAAGTCCAGATCTTGAGTTTCCCTTTCTATCGAAGCTTCTATCACATCTGGCCACGCGAAACCCAGGAAATTGGTGAACCATTCTTGCTGTCGATGCGCTGTTTCGGGGAAGGGGGTGGTGGGTGGGGAGATTTGAGTTAGCTACCGGAGTGGGCGAGTGAAAAGAGGGAGAGGGGAGAACAACATGGGGATGCCCGACGGGGTAAAAAGCAATTTGCGAACCACCTCTTTTTGAAAATGAGGATCCCTCCTGTCTTCTCTCTCTCTCTCTCTGTTGGAAAGTAAAGCACAGTAAGGAAAAGATACGGCAGGGCCATTGAGACACATGTTAAGCTAATCTAACTCTTAGCCTTTACGCTACTCACTCCTCTTCCCACCTGGCTGGTGAACCTCTCTTTTTTTTTAACCTTTCTCATAATAACTTTCCCCTTCCCCCCCCCCCCTTTTGTTATCCCTTTTTTCAGACCACTGTGAAGGCTGAGTCTTGAGATTTATGATGATGCTGCGGCTGCTACTGCTGGTCTTTGATAACATCTCCGTGCACACAAAAAGTGTCCGCCCCCTCCCTTCATTTCTTTCTACTATTTATTTCATTTTTCATTTCGGTTCATTTTCGCTCAACCTTCTCAGGGTTTGTTCTTGCAGATGGTGGTTACCGTGCATAGTAAGTACCATGAACAGGAAAAGGAGCTTACGGTACAGTAAGTTGCAGGAAACTATCACCACCACCTCTTTTTTTCTTTTTTCTCCCTTCTGATGTAATGTTATTTATTTATTGGTAGGAAATAGATGGTGCAGCCGTGGTGGGTTGCTCAACCACCCACCACCACCACAAATCTGGTGGTGGTGATCTTCCGTCGCGAAATAAGTTATTCGAAATCGCCCAACGAACAGGCTATCATGCAGGCGTGAGATGGATGGAATGATGGGCATTTGTGGGAATATCGCTCACATCAGATCTCGTACGGGAGTAAAATACTCGATGTATCACACTCCACCCTACAGATACTTGATAGAGAGATAAGTAAAAAGCAGAGGCGCATACAACAACTAAGTGAAGAGAACACGGGCTGAACATATTATTATATGCACCAGGCACCAAACCCGCACTTTTGATTGCTTGCTGTACGATAACTTATCGTCCGGATGGATGGGCGATAAAGTGCGGTATGTAGGTTATTCTATTTTTTAACGTTCAACCTAAGGTATCATAATTGCTTTTCCCCCCCAATTTGTTCTAACCTTTCGCCCCCTCTTCCTCTACCACAATTCCTCAACATGATAGTGAACTGGGGGAGGCGGTGTCTGCGTGAGTAATGTGTGTGTGTGGTCGAAAGCAGTTGAATATCCCTCTCAACGCGCGTCAGAGCAAAAAAGCCAGATCAGGCCAGCGAAAGGAATGTGGACGGCACAACCGAAGAGGATCTAGTTAGGGCTATCATGTTGTAGGAAAAGAAAAGGGCATGATACATCGAGAAGAAGAAGAAGGGAGCACCAGTAAGAATAAAAATCTGGTAGAAACGAAAATTTACAAACAGCCGTACGGAACATCCCATCGCGCCTCGCTCGCGAACACTTTCCTCGCTAAAGTACTTTGCGCAAATCAAAAGGCGCCAAAGTTCCATCCCGATCCCCCACCAGATCCGAGATTTCAGATAACCGGCAAGACAACATTTGTCCCTTCGCACGCCTTGCCAGCCATGCTGGAACCGTCAGCCACTCCCATTGGCGGGATTATCCCTGGGGAAAGGCTGCAACGCTGTTGGACGCTGGGAAAGCCCCTGGCGGGTTAATATTTATACTCAACCCCTTACCCTCCCCGCCCCTCCTCCTTCTCTCCCTTTCTTTCGTCCCTCCTTCTCCGCCTGTTGCTGTGCTTTAAGATAGACCACCAGCACCATAACGTGCGGAGCCCTTCCTTCCTCCCTCCACTTACTTTATCCCCCTCCCTCTCTTTTCTTTTCTTTTCCCTCCTCCCATTGCTTCCTTCATACATCCTTCTTCTCCGGAGTTACCGCCCCACCTTTTTTCCTACACCCTCTCCCCCCGCTAACCCCTCCACCAACCAACAAATTGCCGTATTTTCTTGGTAGTGGAGGCGGTGATCGTGGCGGGGGGCGTGGGGTTAAAGGATGGAGGGGGGAGACAAAATTGTATGGAAAGGGAGGGGAGACGTGCGTATCCTACTTGCAGGTGAGAGAATCTAGGCATTTGATCTCAAATCTACATCTTGTCATGATATACCGGTATTTGGTCTTGGCGAGCTACCAAGCACTTGCAGCGAGAAGCACGGGCAGAATGATGATTGGGGAAAAAAAAGTGAAGAAATAATAGAATAACTTATTGCAGATAATCGGTTGATCCTTGATTGCTTTTATTATTGTTGCCAAAAACCCCGGAGAATATGAATACCAGGAACGACAACAAGGCAAGCAAGGAAGGAAGAAATGGGATGGGGTGAGTAACAAAAAGTGAAGTCAAGTGCAAGATTACGAAGTAAGCAACAAAATGCTCCGCGAATATCATACTAAAAAAAAAGTTGTATCGCCGTCATTCGCATCATTACCACTGCCACCATTATGGTCATCGGGATTAGGATTGTCATAGCAGCCGACTGCGATGCCGGTAGGATAAGAGAAGTCGTGAAAAACAAGCATCGGAATACAAAAGAGCAAGAACGAAAAAGTCAAGACAACAAGACAATACAGATATTACGGGATCAGGCCACCCCAACATACATACACATACATTCTCATACATAATACATGCCTACATACACGTACATACATACATACATACCTACATACTCGAGTACATAACATACTTACATAGACCAAACACATGACAGCTCTCTCTTTTTTTCTTTTCTCTTTTTTTTTTACCTTTCCTTCCTTTCTTTTCCTTTCGGCAACCACCCGCAACCAAACGTTGCAGGGGGGAACTGGGAATGCGTGAACCCTGAGAAAAAAGGAAGAATAAAGAAAAAAAGAAAAAAAGATGCATGCACGCATGGGGGACTTAAGCGACCGGTCAAGTGGATCTGAGGAAGGGAAGAAAGGGAAAGGAAAGATACTGTACGAGGCCCCCCACCCGCCGCAGTGGATACATCGTTCGTTAAATACCGGTAGGTTACGTATCTCTTCCCGCCCGCCTTGGTTTCTCGCGAACGAGGGAACGAGGGAGGCTCACGGCGTGTGATGTACAATTTTGGAAGGGTGGGGTGAGAGTAAAAATAAAAGTGAATGGACGGAATTATTGATGAATACCTGATGGATTCCGTTGATTATTATTATTATTATTGCGATTGGAGGGGCAACAGTATCTTCGGAGCCCTTGTGGTAGACTAACACCAGTAGTATCAGCCCAGTACAAGTTGAGTAGCGGGTGATGTCGCATGCTGGGAATTGTCTGTCCAACAAGCCGAATAGAGAGGATATACAAAAATAAACCGTGACAACCAGCGTGATTGTCACGGTTATCGAGAAGGCTATCATACTGGAAGTAAGCAATGAATGCGGGATCTGGAAAGCGAGCGAGTGAGATAAAGCTGCTCGTATCATAATAATAATTATTATCATAGACAAGCAAAATAAAAATAAAAAACCTGTCCAAACAACCCTGCCCCCCCCCCCCGTTCCCAAAGAGTGCGGCGGCGTAAGAATCTTTCCTTCAAGGGGTGAGCGGGTAAACACCCCTCACAGCGAATTTTCCTTCAATTGGCCATCATTGGCCCCGGTCGAGACAGAGAGAGAGAGAGAGGCTCTACAGGCTGCAACAGCAAGCCCCCCCCCCATTTGGGCACATTCACACATACTGTATTCACCACCCTCCCCTTCCAAAATTTCTTGCACCACCTACCTACCTACCTACCTACCTTACCTTACCGTCCGGTATTACCAGTAAGTAAGCATCATAAGGAAGTGGTATAATATTTGCTTTTCTTTTCTTTTCTTTTCTTTTCTTTTTTACCCCACAGGAGCTCGGGTAGCGAGAGCGAGAAGGGGAGAAAAGAGAGAAAGAGAGAAAGAAAGTGTAGACTAAGTGCACAGCCTTCTTCTTCTTCATCATCATCCTTCGAATTGGGGGAAAAGAATTGTCACCACCACCACCACATAAATTTATTTCATCGCCACAAAATTTTGTAAAACTATTTTTATAACATTTCAACTCTTCGCTACCTTGGGGTATGATATTCTCGTTCAACGTTTTTTTCTTTTCTTTTTTCTTTTCTCGACTTTCTACACACCCCTCCTCCGTTTCGTTGCGTGCTGGTGATTCGCTCATTTGGAAGGAGGAAGGGAGAATCCGAACTGCTAGGTTACTCGAGTGAGTGAGTGCTAATGCTGTGGTCTAAAGTTGGATCGCAAATCTTGATCAACTACGAGTATTTGTCTGTCCGTGCCCGTGAAGGAAGGAAGGTAGGAAGGAAGGGTGTGTGTGTGTGTGTACGAGTATGGTGGGTGGCGATGGCGGCAAATAAGGAGGGGGAGGGGGTGTGGAGGTAGATGTGGAGAACGCCTGTCAAAGTCAAGGCTCAAGGCCCCCCCCCCCCCCCCCACAGATGCTGGGCTACGCAACAACTGCCTAATCACCTACCCCAAGTTGAACTTTGTTTTTGCCCCCCGATTGGGGGGGGGGAGGGGGGTATATAAATAATACCATGAATAAAAGTTCCCGTACGATAGGAAGGAAGGAAGGAAATTTCCATACTACAGTTACAATTACCATAATGATTAGCTAAAGGGAAGGAATTTTTTCTCCTCTGAGGTTGTTAAAATCCACCGGTGTCATCAGGGATGTCTCTCCCTCCCTCCCTCCCTACGAGTTCCAGTTTACTACCGTACGGCACTTGTACCACCCTGACCTACCCCCCTACCCCACGATGTGTGTGTGTGTGTGTGTGTGTGCGTGTGGAGGGGGAGGGGATGGAATAGATAATAGATAGTCTATCGTGGATGGATGGATTAAAACACTGTGTTTTACCTTGCCACGAGTCCTGTATCATACCGGTGGGGGGGGGGGCTCCACAATAATAACAATACCGTAGTAGCTCTCCCCCCGCGCCTCCCTGCCGATCTAGAAGTTCACTACTGAGACAGAACGAACCGAGAATCATCACCACCACCATTAGCAACCTCTGTCCTGGCTCGCTCGTGGTAAACAGGCATTGACTGGGGGGGGAGAGGGGATATTTGAGGTACCGGAGCGGACGAGACAGGAAAACAGAAAAACAACCGTGACTGTGGGTAAAAGGAAAGCATTTTTATATAACTTACATACTCGACGATGGAAGGAGAGGAGAAAGGAGCTGGAATTTAAACTGAAGCTTTTGTTTGTTTGATGAATTAACTACTCCTAAGCTTTCCATCATAATTGGCATCAAGAAGCCTCACTCCACTATTCCTTCCTTCCTTCCTTCCTTCCTTCCCTCCTTCCTCCATCCATTCGTCCATCGGTCCATCCATCCGCCCAAGCGCAAAAGCAGAGCGAAAAAAGCAACCATACAAATTATGCAGAGAGGATGTAGAGGATAGACGTATCGTATCGTATCGTACCCTTATCGTATCGTATCGTATCGCATCGGAGCATACTGCACATAATTATCATTACCGAGCGCATCTGGCTGCTGTCCAAAGTTGGTTCTTCTTCTCGTACGATAACCGGTAATCTAATTTTTTATATGGCGCGGCTATAACCATTGTCATAATATCATTGTGCAGTGGCAGTGCTAAGTATACTTGGGGTGGTGGTGGGGAGGCGAATGGTTATCAAAGTGATCACCGGGGGGGGACCAATTTTTAATTTTTTAATATTTTTAATTTTTTATGAAGGGAATTTTAGGTTCGCGGTGCGGCGCTCCTTTGCGGGAGAGAAAACAAGATTTTGTAAGTTGTATCATACCGGCACGATAAAAACGATGTGCGTAATTAGGTATGCACTTCCTAGGAGCTCCTTTCTCCGGCCTCTGGTAACTATCATGGTATGGCGTGGTCTACTTCCTTCCTTCCCTTTTTTCCTCCACGGCTTTTCAAGCACACGGAGCAGCACATCCACGTCAGTAAAGGTCCTCATGCCATACCCATAAGGAGACGAAATACCGTGCACAGTATGATACCTATTAACGATGGCGTGAGGGCGGGGGGGGGGGCCTTTCGGGCTAAATGGTTCCCTTCCTTCCTTCCTTCCTTCCTTCCTTCCTTGAGATGCGCCTTCAGGCGCATTACATAAACCCCCACCACACAGCCTATCCCCACTAGATAATGATAGAGAGAAATAGCGTTTCCAAGGGCAATTAGCATTTTACTGGGACTTTGCGGATATAGCCATACTAGTACGGTATAGTGCTAGTACTATGCAAGGAAGGAAGGATTCTCAGATCAGCAATTGCGCGAGAGAGAGAGAAAGAAATATCGTAACACGTCACGAGCAACGGTACAAGCGAAGAAGAAAAAGAAGAAGAAAAGTTTTGATTTTGCGACTTCCGAGGAGTTGGTTGAAGGGATTCCACCTTTTTTTTCTCGGGTGTAACGCTCTCTCAAGCTAAATGCCGTAACACAAGACCGGGAAATCCAAAGAAGGGATGGATAGTAATCAATTGCCGTATCATATGCACTTGGGAGTTTTACTTCTGTGTTGGGTTGGGTTGGGTTGGGGTTGGCGGGCGGGCAGGCAGGCAGGCAGGCAGGGAGGCAGGGAGGCAGGGAGTGGCAAGGCATGGCAGCAGTGAGAACCCGAACCCCCCTTCCCCCCAATCGGGCGATCTCTACTCTCCTCTACTATCTATACCATCGTCCTGTACTCGAGTATGGTGATGGTGATGACGATGATGTGACGATGATGAGGGGGCTATTGTCCTCGGGTGTAACTATAAGTTCGCGAGGGAGAAGGAGGAATGTTTGATATCTTACTTATAAAGATGAAATCGTAGAGTCTTTGGACAGGGAGAAAGAGGCTGCAGTAATAAAAAAAGATGAGGAGAAAATAGATCAAGAAGAAAAAGCAGTTTGCTATGCCAACGAAAGAAAAGAAAAACCCTCCGGACAGAAACAAAAAACCAGAACGCCGGATTAGCACAACAAATAGACAGAATAACCCTCGACAACACAACCTCCTTCTTTCCAACAACACATTATCGCATGCCCATTTCTTCGGTGCCGCCCATACTCTGTACAGTACATCTGCCTTACCCCCGCTTCATCCTAAGGACGTGAAAAACGCATGCATTCACCACCATGACTGCTCTGCACAACCTTTCCTCACTCCCTCCACCCTCTTTCTCACCCAGTCGCACAGACACACACACTTTCCCTCCCCCCTCTCTTTCTCCACATAACGGCCATGTATGATATGATATTTTCACTCCACTTTTAGAAAGGGGAGAAAAGAAAAGAAAAGAGGAAGAAAAAGTCAAACCTCAGCCCACTTTCCCTTCCTCCCAACCCCCGCCCATCCCATTTATTGTACCGTACTTGCATCGCCATTTACCGATCCATCCGGGAGAGAGATCTGAGGACTTCCTGTATTGGCAGTGCCTCTGTGCCGGAAGCTTGCCGCAGCGTTGCTTCCCTGACCGCTAACGTTGACTCAGCGTCTTCCAAGATTCGCCCACCCAACCGATCCGCCGCCTCACCATACTGATTAAGTTTATGGATCCCATCGATTAGCTGATCGACCTGGAACTCGATCTCGCCATACTGCTGCTTGACGAGCCGTTTCGCTGATCCCAGTAGATCCTGCGATTTCGCAAGCGAGTTTGCAAACTCCGACTCCTCTGGCCTTAGCAGTGACTTCTCGAAAAGCCGCACGTCCGACTTTGCTCCGGAGATCGATAGCGTCGACTGCGTCTCTGGTCGGAGAAGCGAACCCCATGCCTCTCTCTCTTCACGAAGTCTGCGGGAAGCAACAACAACCACACCAGGTCGGCCAGCCAGCCAGTCAGTCCTAATACCTAAATAGGGGGGGAGGAAGGCACCACATGGCGGGGCTCAAGGAAAATGGGGGGAAAATGAATATCCAGACCCCCCACCCCGACAAATAAAATCCAAAGATGGAAACTCCACACTTACTTTTTGAGATTGGCTTCGCATTCTTCCACCTTGGCGAGATTATCCAAATTGCGGGGATTTGGTTTTTTTGCCACAGTCGGCGCTTGGGAATCGTCCTATATGACGGAATCCTCAATTGTCAGCCTATCGATCGATTTTCCCACAAACCGGGATGGTATGCGCAGATGCAGACTCACCCTATTGAACCAGTTCGATAGCTGGGCATTCGATAAAAGGTCTTTTGAGACCTCCTCCTCGATTATCCGTGCTTTATGCATTTGTCAACACTTAGGCCAATTTTATGAAGTACTCGAGCAATGATCGTGCATATCTAGCCGTGTGAATGAAAAAAATATGAAAAAAAGTCGACACCTACCTACAACTCGGGCATTCCCGTCCACTCCGGCAGTGGGTGGTGAAGACTGGTGACTTTGTGCCCTTTTACCGCACCATGACAGTAGTTGCTTCATTCGCTGGGGCTCTAATAACTCATCCGCGATGTGTTTGTAGAACTCTTCGGTTTCCACCTCAGCATGCGGCTCCGCTGTTATTTTTAGGCAGGAATACGTCAGATCAGGCGGCCAAACTTGGAAGGATTATCCGTAGTATCATACCAACTACCCCATTATCCATTAAAGAGCTTGCTCTCCTTCCTCGCATTCCAACACTACTCCGTCGATTACTTTGTCCCTTCCGTCGCAGTTGCTGGTTCCTCCGTATTATTGGGGTATCAGAGACGGGTAGTACCACTTTCGTCCCGTCGTTAGGGCCATGACCCCCGCCAACCGCAGTCGGAATTTGCGATTTTGGCAACCGAGGTGTAGAGGACGCTGTAACTTTGGGCCGTCTTTCCTCAGGTGCAGGTTTTCTTTCTTTTGACGCCTTGGGTGCCTTGGAGGCTGCCTCCTTCTTCCCCTTGTCCCCCTCCTCCTCCTCCGCCTCCTCCTCCATCTCCTCCGCGTCTTCTGCACCATTCTGACTAAGTGGAATTGCGTTGCTTTTGGTGGCTTTTGCAACCTTTGGCTTGGATCCCACTTCGCCGGGTGGAGGCGATACCATCACGCGCTTTTTCTTTGCACGTTGACGTGGAGGATCTGGAGGAGCTATTGGTGCAGCGTCATGCGACGAGGAAGCTATGCTCTGTGTTGACTCCTGTCCCGCTGCTGCTGCCGCCGCTGTGCTCGATCGTGTTGTGCGCACGCGATAAGCAAATCCATCATCTAACCTCATCTCAGTTGCAGCTGCCTTTTTTTTCTTCTGTAAAACGCAATTAGCCCATATCCACAATAACAATTCCTCCCTCTCCCAATCAGCCTTGAAAGCAAAGAAAGCAATCACAACAGCCCCCCGATAGCCGCAGCCCCCCCTCCTCCCTCCGCCAATTGCCAAAGGAGACTATAAAAGAATGAATGGATTATATAAGAAAAGGGAACCCACTTTGGGCTTTGTGACAGTAGCAGTACTCCCCGTCGCAGGCGCACTCGCCGTCGTAGTAGTGGCAGTAGACTTTGAACTTTGTTTATCCTCTTCGCGTCGCTTTTTCGCCGCCGGCGCACTATTCTCCTTCTCCTTCCTGCCGCCCCCTCCTCCCCCCATTCCTATTCCATTATCCTCCAAGTACGCATCACCTCTGCTCTTCCGCTTTGGTCGCGAGCTGCTGGCCGGCATCATCAAAGTCTGCAGCGGCCGCTGAGCGTAAATTGGCATATAGTTGGTTCCCCGCGAAAATACTTCCTCTTCAACCAGAAAGAAAAGAAAAGAAGGAAAAAACCGAAGTCAGTCTGCGCTGTTCCCCTCTTGTCCCTCCCTTTCCCGCCCCCCAAGCAAGTAGCGAATAAATAGATTGTCGAATTAAATTATATCAAGCCGGAAGTAAGCGACAAGCGGTAGCTTTATAATGTTGAGCCCCGAATTGATTGATCGATAGGGCACCGGAGGTGCAGTGCAGGTCCGGGTTCTGTCCGGGCAGCGAAATGAGCGAGAGCGCGAGCGCGGGGATGGCAAGCGGCAAGCGAGACCCCTTCCTTCCTTCCTTCCTTCCTTCCCAAGAACAATGAATCTCCTTCACCAAACAATGAACAAGGAGGAAAGAATGACGATGAGGCTCGTGTTGCGATGGCGGTTGTTGCTGTTGGCGGGGGGGGGGTGAGTGGCAGGGCAGTTACGGTCGTTGTGTTGTGTGGGTTGTCGCGTTGCTCCTTGTTTTGATTCATACTGTTTTGGTGTTGCGATGGATTGGTATGGATTGACGGATGGGCATGCAGTTTGGCGTTTCCGTGGCTTGGCGTTTCTGCGGGAAACGGTTCTTCGCTGCTTGAGTTGGCGAATGGCTTGGCGCATGGAGCGTCACTCGATACACCACTGGGGATTTGGGGGGAGCTTTCTCCCCGGCGGCATGGGAGGCCGCTCGGCATCCGCTAGCGCGGTGCGGAGGGGGAAGGAAGGTGTACGGAGAGGGTGATAGGGTAAGGAGAGGTGGAGGAAGTTATCATATTATCATACTTGCTGCTTATTGGCAATATGATAGAAAACGACGACCGCACAACCAGAAGGGAAAAGCCAAGGCGAAATCCAGATTGTTTGCGGGGAACAGTTACAGTCCCATAACTCATTTCACTAAGTTAAAGATGTGTTCCTTTGGCCTCTATTTTTATTTTTTTATTTTTTTTGCTTATTCCTATCGCATATCTATGCTGTGGCACATCGAACATGCGGTGTGGTATTCGACAGACAAGTCAAAGCAGCAGCAGCATCCAAGAACGAGCGGAAACTCCGAGAAGTATTCTAAAAGAAAGGAGGAGGGAATGGAAAAAAGTAATATTATTCGGATTGGATTATTCCGTGACGGGAGGTATACTCCGGTGCATTATGGGCCCCCTCCTCCTCCTCCTCCGTCTGAACGGCTGTCACTCTTTTTCTTCTTCTTTTTTACTTTTTTTCTTATAGACCCACTTTCTTTTCTTCTTTTCTCCTCTCCACTCTTTCGAGTACCGTACTATCCAAACCACTTGTGGTTTTTTCCTATTTTTTTGGTCCTCCTTCCCAAGGCGGGGAGGAGAGGGCGGAAAGTCGCTCAAGATGTTTATTGGTGGGGGATATAACAAATAATAGGAATAAGAATGAAATGCCGAGGAGGCAGGAGATGTAGTAAAATGTAAATCTGGGAAAAGCCCCGACTGACTTACTGGCTGGCCTCTTAAGAGTGAGTAAGTAGACGCATATAATATATAGCATAGCATGGCGGCCTTGGTTCCTCCTCCCACGAATGGCTGGAGTGAGTGCGTGTTGCAGCGGGAAATAAGCCGTGTTTCCTGTAAGGGTTTGATCGATATGGGATCGTGATGATCGTTCGTTCGACAAAATGGGTGGGGCGGACGGACGGACGGACGAACCAACGAAGATAGGTATGTGGATAGGCTGAGAGTTATGTATATTGGTTTGGTATGATACTCGAACCCCACGGGATCTGGGAATCTCGCCCATTGGGATAAAAGAGAGGCATCCTTCACCTTGCCCTTCTAATTTCCCGCTAATTGATGATTGAATATTCCTCCCCTCCCCCCGAATGTGGGGATGAGGACGGAAGGGAGGGAGGAAGGAAAGGAGGAGAGGAGGAACGAAGGGAGTACGAATGCACGTATGATACATATATACATAGTACCTGAAACTAAACTAGAATGGCCTCACATATCACATCGCGACTCTCCCACTCAGGCATAAATGGTTGAACGAAGAGAGGATCAACAGGAAAAAAAAGAAGAAAGAAACAAAGCTGCATTTCTATTCTATTCTATTCCACTTCGCTATCCCCGCCTTGCCCCCCATCTATCAATCCATCCGCATCGCCCTGGCAATCAAGAGTTATCGAAAGGCCGTGGTTCGGCGTTTAGCTTCCAAGCTATTCCCCGGCAGTTGGCAAACAGGCCCCCCGTTCTCTGATATCATATCATATCAGAAGAAGAAAAAAATAGAAAAATAAAAAATCGTGACGTATAACAACCCCGGAGACTGACTACGATTGCAACCTAGTATCCTATTTCGCAGGATGTAACTGGCCCTGTTGCGATACTCGAGCAGTTCTTTCCTTCTTCAGATTGTTTTGTGTTGGAGTGTCATGCATTGATTTGGCTCTTGATCCTATCGTGAACATACACGGCATTTTCATTTTTTTCCATGTGACTGACAAGTAATGGGGGGAGATCGGGGGTTGGGTTTGGTTGGGTTCTGGAGGGTAATAATAATGGCGATAATAATAGTGGTGGCAGTAATGATAATGCGCAGATCGGGGGAGGGGAGGGGAGGAAATCGAGGTGACGTTTGGAACCTATTCGGACCCTGATGGTTGTGCGAAACCTGGTAAGAAAGTAGAGACACATGTTGTCGATATTGGCCTGCCTCGATCTTATTATCCCGAGACCTTGCTCCTTGCCATACCATATGGGATTGGGGAGTTGGGGTGATGTGAATGCACCGAGGGTGATTGGGGTTGCGTCTTGATATTAATACGTATGTAGCCTGGGGTTTTTTATCTCTCCCCTGCGCCTCCACAAAAGTAAAAACGAGAAAAAGAAAACAGATCATTGCTACAGGTAAGTACTATCTTTCACTCGGGTGTCTCACATAGAGCCTTTGAGGATCACCTCACTGAATCATGTTGAATGTTCCCCCATCGCCAAACTGACCTGGTGCGGTTGCTACTTGGATATATCCAAACCAAAAAGAAAAGAGGAGAAAAAGAAAACAAGAACAATCACAACCCTCGCCCAATAAATGCGCCTCTAGTCAATCAAATATCCACATAATTTTTATCCATTCCCAGGGCATCACTTTTATTTTGGTCTAAAAGTAAATCAGAATGGCTTGTCCGGCTGCAGAGAGGCATACAGACCACATACCTAATTAGCAGGTGGCGCTAAGCTGCCTTCAATACGTCTTCTGGCTTCCATCTTATCTTCATTCGTAACGTTCTCCTTTCTCTCAGACACCATGGCTGTGCCCGGGCTATGCCCGATGGACATCCCAACGCGGATTAGTGTCTCGAGGGCTGTGTTCGAGTTATCGACTAGGTCGTCGTCGAAGACCATCCTTCCAGATTCAAACAATAGGACAATGGTACTTCCACCTATCAAATCTGTCAGTCACATTTCTGGTTTTGAAGGGCCCGAGTGATATTTACCAAACTGGAAATATCCTAATTCGTCGGTTCTTTTGACCTGCTGCCCCGCCTTTGCCGTAATGACTGTGCTTCCGACCATCATAGCCCCAACACAGATGATCATAACCCTGCCGAATTCTGGGGAATCGACGGGAACACATATGCGGACATTTTCCCCATAAACGTCCAAGCTGAGGATTAAAGTTAGTCGAGTTCTGGATGTGGGTAGGTTTGGGGCCACCTACGCTGAACGAATGGCCATAGGATTGACAGTATAATACTCCCCCTTGATAAGCTTAGGTTCTCCCATGAGACCGTCAACCGGGTGATGGAACCGATGATAATCTTGAGGTGCAAGTCTGAAAATCCCTAAAGCACCCTTCTCATATCGCTTAACATCATCCGGATATGCATTCCCGAGCAGCCTTGCAATCGTAAACTCCCGACCCTTGACCCATATCTTGGTTGCGTCATCGATCTTGTTAAACACAACACTCCGGCAATCTGCAGGTGAAACAATGACTTTCGGGTTGTCCGGTGCTGAGCACGGACGGGCACCTGGCTTTAGGGCTCGATAGAAGAATTCATTGAATCTATCACATGTCAAGATAAAAGCGGCAGAACACAGAGAGGGGATCTCACGTCTTGAACTGATCGAGCGGTAGTAGAACCTCAGACAAATCTAGCTGATGGAAAGCGATAAAGCCTTTAATGTCACGAGCGGAGGCCGGGTTGTCAAACTTCTTTCCTTGTTTAAAGCTAAGGGAAGAGAGCAATTTTTTAACTGAAAAAGTAACAAGTTAGTATCCTCTTCATTATGCAAGAGCTAATGTTTGGGGTTCTCATACTCTTCTTATTTTCCATGCTACTACTACTAAGACCCTTGTAGAGCAGTCTGATGCCAAGTCGGACATAGACGCTCATACGCTCTTCCTGGATTTGCCCAGTTATTCTGTCTTGGACAAGAATGTTGGCCGAATTGGCACCTAGTTTGTAACCTCCGTATGAGATTTTTGATATAACCTGCAGAGCCTCAGTCCGTGTCATTGAAAAACTATAGGCCCAGTACAAACCTTAGAGTACCATTTGCGCTGTGCCTGGCTTGATGTGACAAACCCTCCCATCACAAGTTTGTCGACCTGACGCCAATCTTGTGATGCACACGTCGCCAGATGGGTAACAATGTCGACCTCGGAACGTTTGTGGAGCCTTGGCTGGTGACAGAGTGGGCATTCCTTCAGCTGGATCACATGCTCCTCCGCCTTCTCGTCGACAAGATCATTCTCCCCAAGTAATAGCCCCTCTTCGCCCGCAGAGCCAAGAACCGGTTGGGTTTGTATCTTGGGCAAAGATACAGCAGAACTGCTGCGGGGGTCAGGAGTGTCTGAACCAGTGCTTGTATCTAATGACTTCTGCGATGCATCGTCTCGCTCATTGTCGCGATCCTTCAATCCAGGGACTAACAGTCGGGGTAGGTGCGGTGTGAGATGCGATGGTGTCTTTGGTGTGGATGTGGAAAGCTGATCCTCAAGACATATAACTGCTTGGTCTACTGTTAACTCAGTGTTTTCTAAGCTGTCGTATCCTCTAAATCTTTCAAAGTAGCTATCAATGGTATGAGCCGACAGAGTTGACCCGAGCGTATCAAGCATAGTTGTAAGTTCGACACGGCTAATCATACCACTATCATCGGCATCATACTGACGTAGCATAACCCTCCAAAACTGCTGCCTTAGGGCGGGATACGGAACATATTTGGCCTTGATGAAAAGTTCAGGGTTATGCTTGTCTTCCCATCTGTCCTTGTTCTTCAATGGGAGCGGCAGTTTGAATTGCTTCAGATCATACCCAGTTATATCATTTACAGGCATGATCTTATTCCCGGATGGTGGTGCAGCTGTCTCCTCTGCGCCTAGGGGTAGAGTATCAAGCGTATCCCCCAAAGAAGTGGAAGAACCCTTACGACTAAGCTCAGCTCGGCCATTGCCCTTAGCAGACAGACTGGTACCTGATGTAGACCTGGGTAGAGGGAGACGGAACCGCGACTTGCTTCCATTGCCCGGCTTCAACCCAGGGGAAACTGGGCTTACTGAGTTCTCGTCCTTGAGCGGTTCCCGCAGATTGTACAATCCGGTTTCTGGGTCTGCTGATGGCTGGGTTTCAATGATTTCCTTTAGTGCGAAGTTGGTTTGGGCTACGAAGTCGTTTGATGAAAATTTATCCCGATCCACGACGGCGAAGTTCAAGCTATAATTCTGCTCTTGCCGAAGAACTTGGAACACCATTTTTTCATCAAATACGGGATTCAGTGAATGCCGGATATGCCGAGTACGGAAGGTCGATTTTCCGAGAGAGACGACAACAAAGGGATCCATGTCAAACCCAGTACGTGTCACTATATTGGTCAGAATTGATCTCTTTGGTAAGAAATTGGGCCAACTAACTGTTTCTTTCTGGGGGCAAATCTGTGATATAATTGATCTCCAGAAAGATAACGCCAACAACATCAGTTCCGCTGAAGAGCTCGTAGTGACCACCTTTCTTAATTCTCTTATCCTTCTTCTTCCCCTTCTTTGGCTTCTTCCCTGGCGTTATGCTCTCTGTATCACCAACTTCGTCATCGTCTTCCGATGGGAGTTCATCTCCAAGATCCCGGGAAAGAGGGTCCTGGTCATCCCCACTAGGATTCGGAGTTGTCACGAAGTTGCCTTGCCATGCCTGCCATTTTGCCGCAATTTCTTCGGGTGGAGCAGCTTCATTCGAGCTATCGGACAAAGAAAAATGTAGCTGTATCTCGCCGGAAATTTGAGCCTTTTTACGGCTGGACTTTAATGGGAACCACCGAGGCTGTAATCGACGAAGCATTAGAGATGGTTTTACCATGGTGGATGGAACAATTGCAGACCTCCGGGTTGACCTCTCCATTTAAGAATATGTCCTCTAGCGAGGCCCCAAATTCTCCCATATAGTCCTATTTTTGCGGGAACGCGTCAATATTTAATCACTCCAGAGGCGGGTAATCACATGAGGGTTCACCTTTCCGATTATGTCCTTATCCCAACATACACACTCCACTGTTGAGGTGCTGACGCCGCCAAGGGGCATCTCGAAAGTGTCATTCCATGTTGGATTGAGTGTTTTCTGAATTGCCTCTGTTTGGAATCGATAATCTCCTAAAGAGAGAACAAGATACTAGAATGATCCATGGTTTAGTCCTCTTTCTATCGTAAGTGGCTGAAAAGTAGGGGAAATCCTACAGGGTCACTAAATCCATTCTTATCCTTTGGAGCCAAGTTTCGACCCTAGACAGTTTCCCCCCATTGTCAGCAACGTCTCCATTGGGTTTACCGGTATACATGCGACCACGGAATTAGCTCACTTGAACCACCGTGGCCTTCAAAACCAGAGTACTGTCGTTCATGAGTTTTGGTGATCCGGTCCGACTGGGTATCGGCGAGTTGTTTTTAGAGCTATTCTTCGACGCACTGGTCTTCGAGCGTCCAAGACGTGAGGGGAGGTTTATGAGGACCATCCTGTCACAAACAGCAGTAACAACTGCTTATAGAGGGGAAAACACGTCTAGCGTTGAAAAACCGGTTTTCTCTTATTCTTTTCCAATTAGGTGGGGGGTTGAAAAGAGAGCAGCTGACGGTGATTCGGCAGTCTACCGAAATGCAGTAGCAAAAAAGGAAAACGCAACAGGCACTCTTTTGTGAGGACGCAGAGTGTTGAAGCTGAAGGTCTCAGTGGTGTCAAGAGAAATAGGATGGACCACCGATGGGAAGAGAAAATCTCGCGAGGTGTTTTTTTAATTTTTTTTACTTTTCTCCTACCACACACCAGCTAGCGGCCAGGTACCGCAGGTCCTTAATTCCAAGTAGGTAAGGCACCAGTCTATCCTTCGGTCCGACTCCTCGCTGTCCGCCCGCTCGTCTGCTGCCAACCCACAGTTGGAACGCTCGGACGACACAAAGTCAAGATGATGGGCGAATATTGAGGACGGAGGGGTTGAGAAGCTCTGCAAGAGACCGGTAGGCTGCGAGAGTACAAGAAGGTAGAAATGAGGACAGAGTAGACCGATATGCAGAGCCGTAGCGTTTTTATTTATCTGGGTGGAAATGAAGGGCGAGTTGGATGGAGAGCGGAGTTCACTTTTCCCCGAGCACGCGAGTTCGTCACAGCCAAGCAGTTCAAGCCGCTTTCCCTTCCTCCCCGGTTCTTTATTTATTTACGGTATTTTATTTCGAATAGGGATAATTTGAATTTGAATGGCCCTTTGGTTACTTTTTTGATCGGTTGTAAAGAATTTAGGGCAATGGTACAGCCCCCCAGGCTGCTTCCGGGCCTGAAACCTTGGACTGCCAAACGCCGTGGTCAGGATGTCTAGGTCTAGGGTGTACTTGGAGACGGGTACTTTTTGGCTTATTTGCGCACGGTATCATACAGACAAATTCTGTATGGCTGCCTGGATGGGGTAGATGTTTTACAGCTCAAATTGCTTTGAATAACCAACGCCAGACCGTCCACCCTCACACTATCGAATTGACTGTTTTCAAACCTCAACCCCTGCCATAGCGAATTCACCTACCTCACGTGTGTCCATTTGCTCCTAAGGTCCGATCCCAGGGCTTCCAGTTACCTGGAGAAGTGGCCATTTGTGGGGTAATCACCTTTTTTTGGATGAGAATGCAATAGATCAGAGCACCAATCCTAACCCTGAACATCACGGTTCGTGGGAAGCACCAAATTTTTAAAGGTCTGAGGCTCTCAAGTTGCCAAGGAACCATGCTTGGCTTGGTGTCTGTCATCATTACCGGGGATCGTGGCAAAGGAGGCACCTTGCAAGCTCGCCCTTTGTAGAATACATCGTAGGAACATAATGCCTGTACTCTGCGGAGTCATTCTCGACCTTGGTGGTGGTTCTATCCTATCATACGATCTATTATATATGATACTGTATTCGCCTTCCCCCCGGCGTACTACCCTCTCTACTCTGCGATTCATAAAGTATTCGGATGAATTGGCGCCAAGATGTCCCACCATACACCTACGAGTAAACATCCGAATCCCGGCGCCAATTCATCCGAATACTTTGTCAACAGCCAAGTACCCATGCCAGAGCCTGAGTTAAAGTTAAGCCAAAATGTCTCCGGCGAAGTGGGGTCCTTTTTGAACAAAAGAGATCCATATTTATCCTTCCTCCGGGTGCTTGGGTTCTCGTACCGTAACTTTACCCGGTTGCTTTAATTACGCACGCGCCAGCACCGGCACTGTAGCGATTCGCATGATGCAAGGACAGTAGGGGAACACGATAGGTATCACCTTCTTTTTCTTCTGGAGCGTTCACGAATAGCACATTCTTGCCCCTCCTCGGGAATGATTTTTTTATGGTTGTTTCCCCCCCATAAAGACCTCTACCGTACACACGCCCTATCATCAGTCATCCTCTCTGCTCTGCGTTCCAGTTTTTTGGAAACACCTTTCAGGTGCGGCTGACGGTAGAAAGAGGGGGAGACCTCGCTCTCGAGTGTCCTGTCTTGTCTGAAAACGAACCAAAATGTCACTTCTTTTGACATTCCATAAATAGCCAGCCTCCATCCCTCCCACCTTCCCCCATCTCACCATCATGCTCACCCCGCTGTACCGGTATTCTTACAAGGGGCCGAGGAAAGGCCTTCCTGGGCGAAATTTAGGTTCCACAATTCGTGAGATTAAGGCGAGCAACTTTTGCATAATGTTTGTACCACCACTGTTCCAGATTCTCCAACGCTGGAGAGAGAAGATTCTGGGGAATATTCTGTAGCGCGCATAGCCCTTTTCTTTCTTTTTCCCCCCTTCTCTCCCACCCCCCCTTCCGAACTCTCCAACAGCACAATAAAATGTTCCACCCCTTTCACGGTCTTACGGTACTCGGGCAGTTGTCTCCCGGACCGGTAAGACACTGAAAATTGTGTCCACCCCCTATCAATCTCTGAGACAGAGGCGAATGAACAACTTTTTATCAGTAACCAAAATTTCGCAGATGAGTAAACTTCAGATCATAACTAATATTAGCCGCGACCACACCACAACTAAAGTTACCTTGCGCTGATAACCACAGGGAGACTGGGCTGCAGTCTCCTTAGTCATCAATTTCCCCGACGCTGACAATGGACCGCATGAAAATCTCAGTGTTTTGCCAGGGCAGGAGACGAATGTTGTATGGGCGCTCTCGCTTTGCTCTGGACTCCTGTATCCGTACCGATATCTCGACATATGTTGAGAAAGAAAAGAAAAGAAAAAGGCACGAGTATCATGCACGGCTCAGGCCTCATTTTATTTGTGCGAGCCTCAGTCTCACACGATGAATACGAGCAGTGAGCAGTGGCACCATACTTTGGACATCCCCCGATTGCAGACCTGCAGTTGATGTACGGTTGACAAGTTCAGGGCATAGCCGCACCTAATTTCCCCAGCGTCGTTACCAAAAGCGCAAACCCCACCACCACCACCACCACCATCATCATCATCACCACATATCAAGTTCAGGCTCTTATCCGTGCTCTAGAAGCTTCCCTCCCCCCGTGGCAGATGAGCGAGCTGGACCGCACTTTATCTTGTCGCACCTTTTTGCTCCCATTCTACCCACTTCTCTCCGATCTCACAAGACCCCAGCCGCTGCCGGTCGAATCGGTAAGGATGAGACCCTTCCTTCCTTTCTTTCTTCCTTCCTCCGCCCCTTTAATCTAGGCAGAGAGGTAAGCTAAGTACTCGAGTACGGTACTCGAGCACAAGTAGACAAGTGTGTACTGTACTAGTAGTATGTACACTAGTACAGTACTCGGGCATGGACGTGGCTGTCCGATTACCCGCGTCCATACCCAGCACTTGTACCGTGCTCTTTTTTCCGCCAGCCACTCTTTCCTTCTACTCCTTCCCACCGCAAACACGTGATTTGTCTCCTTTTGGCTGTAGCCGTTGACAAGGCTGGAGGTTGGGTTATGTGCCAACAGGCGCCCTGCCGTATGCACAATGCACTGCCCTCACTCCATCAACACCGTAACGCCGACCTCCCTAACCATTCCCTGAAGGACGCTGCCGAACCCACCTCTTCACTTAGTTCAGCTGTGGGTGTCAAGCCGAGTCAAGACTATCCAGATACCCGGGGGCCCGACCAGTTGGTGGATATGACACGCGTAACCGATCCCTCCTGTCTCTCCCGCCAATGTATCCTACCATAATTCACCCCACCGGTATGATGGAAAAAAACCAAAACAAAATATAGCTTGCTCTGCAGTACCGTACTCAAACACTCCCAACAGATAAATCGGGAAATACCGTCCTACAAACCACGATAGTCCTGCCAAGTAAAGGTTTTTATGGTTGCAGCACCGAGTGATAGGCTGTGATAGTCTGCATCAATCTTCCCTAGTATGATACCGGTCCGCTGTCGTAGACATGGGGTTGTCCGTCCGTCGATGTGGGACGGAGGGAGGTCATGTTGTATATTGTATTTTCTTTCCTTCCCGCCATCCTCCTCCTCAAGAGAAAGAAGAAGGGCATATGGCACGTAATAGCAAGAGTGAGGACGGGGGGGGGGGGGGGGTGATGGGCGCCTGCAGTTTTCTTGAACTCTGGGATGGGGCACGTCGAGTGGTAAACGCTGTACCGTGCGAAGGGAGCGAACAAGCAACCTAAGCCCAGCCGAAGGCCGTGGAATCCATGGGACATAAATACCGTAATGGGGGCAACAAGATCTCCCCACGTCCGAGCATACCGTAGCGCGGGGCACTTGAAAAATACGGGAAATGTGGATCGTCTTTAAACCCACCCCCGGATGCGACCGTATCCTTACATAGAGTTTAGGAACACTTATGTATTGTGTGAAGACGGCAGCGATGTGCCAGAGGTGTCTGTTGCAGGCTTATTCTACTTGGTACTATCAACCCCCCTGCTCCCCCAAGCGAGTGACTATCCATGATTAACATTTTATTTACAAACGTTTTTTTCCCTTCGAGTCCCCTCCATCCACTGTGCTTATAGAAAAACATGCCCTAACCTCAGAATTATTACCCATTAAACTACAAGCACCCGTCACCACTTTCCCACTGGATCGAATGCCGAGTGAAATACCGAGTGACATCGCATGGCCGACCAGTGACAACTATGATAGTAGAATCTCTTTCGACGGCGTGTATTTCGGATTCCCCTCTGAACAACCTGGGTGCCCGATCGCCGTGGCTGAAACCACTGCTACTGCATGCCCTAAGGCACCGTGGCCAACAACACCACTCATCCATTCGCCCAATCCGGTTGATTTACTTGGTAATCGTAATTCCGGTTTGGGGGGGAGGGGCCTCGCGGCCACATTTTAAACTAATTATCATACTTCACACACAGATTTTCAAATCGAAGCCTTGGCTGGGAAGTACAATATCGTACTTTACTGGGCAGATATGATAGAGAACCAACCCACTAAGACCTGGGTTGGAGTTGATTCCTTTTTCGGGTGTCAGCTTGAAGTTACAAGGGTCAGGGATTTAGTCATGGTACAGCGCCGGGGTAGTTCAAGTTGGCTCTTGAAAGGAACTCTGGAACACTGCAACCAAAACACCACTCTGACAACAAGAAAAATACAAGTATGCTTAGGTGGTGCAGAACCTCTTTAACAGGACTTTTTTACCTGGAGGTCTACAACCCTCAAGCTACAGATATTTCTGGCTACAACATATAGAAAGAGAATGCAAAATTAGATGATATACTGATATATTCTCAATGCATGAATAATGAAGTTGGCTTGAATCATATGGAGCCTTTGAGTGAAAATTTAGGTTGATTGGTGACTACAGACTGCTTAAAATATGCTCAGGTTTTAAGTAGTAACTTACCACACATAAAAAATATTTAGAAGTGTTTAATTTGATGAGCATTTGAAATTATTAATTCCCCTTATCATAGTTTTTTTTATTGATTTTTCTGGCATGATTATAGACCATAAATCTTATGATGTTTCCTCCCTAGTGTACTACACCTACTGAGACATTACTTATGCACTGTATCATGACTAAATGCCTGACCCTTGTACCGGACCGGGCGGGAGTCCAGTATGCGTTCTCATTTGGCATCCGCCCCCCCCATCACCTCTCAGTTAACACTGCCACTTTCTTTGACGTGATCAGCCCAAAAATGCGGCATTCAGTTTCCTGACTGATAAGCAAATGGGGGGGGGGGAATAGTGGGGGCGTGCTTTCAAGAAGCTCTGGTATGAGGCCACTTTGCCATGTTCGTCGTGATTTTATGCGGTGATGAGGAGTTGGTTTTTGGGAGCCCCGCACTGGCACATCGGTGATTGGCGCACACCCTAGCCCCTTTCCACCTGTCAAGGCTTAGGAGAGCACTTGCCCTAATTTATCAGATAAGCTAAGTCCGTGGTTAGGGTTTTTTTGGGTACCGATTGACTTCTGGTATCTATCACTAGTTACCTTCATCGCCAGATGTCTCAATGTGGTGAGTAGTGGGAAAGCCGCCCCCCTCGCGAAATCTTGATAAGATTTAGGCAAATATCCATGTCGCATTAATACGGCAGGAACATGTAGGTGACATAAATTTCTGTTCGTGTTTGCAGTATAGAAGGAAAGGAGAATTAAACATGAAGGCCTTTGCGCCAGATCCCAAGCCAGAAAGGAAAGGGAAAAAAAAAAAAGATGTGTCTAATTCCATAGAAATGAGCATTGCCGGAATGTATATTTGGGCAATCTGCTATTTAACCTTCCGGTTTTTTGCAAACCTTAAAAATTCCTCTAGCCCGTATAAATTATACCCAAACAAAAGCAAGAAAAGGTATGGAGGTCTCGCAGCTCGAAAAAAATATATATCGCAGGTCATAAATCGACAGGTACCAAACACGTAGATTCTGTTGCCCAGTGCATTTGCGCTGGTCCCTCCGGTACGCCTTACTCGGATTTCGTCTCTGGAGTGGGCTCAGGGTTCGATGGTGTAGAAAGCTCGTTCTCTTTCTGGGCTTCGTTTTTGACGGTGAAGGCATCGGGCCAGAGGTGCATCTTGTCCTCTTTTGTGGCATTTCGGACAAATCGAGGAACCTAGATTTGTGTGTTAGAACTTGAAACCGACGGGACATCTCAAGGGCAGTTTAGATAGAAAGGCATGGCATAGTGGTATACATACCGTTTTCGGCTTGACAGCTTTTCTCCAGAAGTTTGCGCGAGGCTGTAATGGGACACAAGTTAGCATCGGGTGACCTTCGAATGTCCGACAATTAAACATACGTTGTAAACAGCCGGCTTTCCATATCCCTTGGTCTTGTTCTGGTCCTCCTTTGTGATCTTGATGATTTCCTTCTTGATATCGGCAAAGGTGTCGAATGGGATATAGGGGATTTTGCTTTCCCTGCAGTATTCTTCGAGCCTTAATCCAGCTCTAGCAAAGAGGACGTCGGCCTCACGGGCAGCTGCGAGATCTGAAACACCGTCTCCGACGAAGATAATCAGTGGGCATGAGCCGTCCTCACTCTCAGAGGAGGCGATAGTGCGGTATTCTTGAATCGAAGCAGCTTTGTCATGACCGAGAGGGGTGTCGTGACGCCAAACCGGCTTCCATTCTTTGCCATCAGGGGTGATTGTGGCATCATTGGCAATAATGTCGATGAATTTTGACTAAAAGTCCGATATTGTGTTAGCCTGAAACGCCAAGTATTGCTTTTTCTAACCAACGAACAACTGGTGTTCTAACCTGCTTCTTTCCCAAAAATTCGTCCAAAACACGACGGAGAATTGGCTTCAGACCAGCGGAGATAACGTTGAAAGGGATGTTATTCTTGATACAGAAGTTGTGGAAGTCGTGGAAGGCAGGGTCGATATCGAGCGAGGTTTTCATGATGTCGAATCCATCGTCGAAGGGGACATTCAAGCTTCCCCACATCTCTTCTGAGACATCACGGAATGATCTTACGCCGTTCTTAATCTCTTCGTCAAGCTCTTCTCTCCGTTTGGGACCGCATCCGTGAGCATCGAACAGGATATGACCAGTATCTTGCATGAAAATGGTTCCATCGAAATCTGGCTGCTTGTTAACAGGGCCCCACAATACAACAGCCATCTGTTTCTTTATATCCAAACTCACCTGAGAAAATAATAATGTCTCGCTTCGGCCCGAGAATTTCATCAGAGTTGGCGGTGCTATCGAGGCTCTTTACCGGTACTCTGAGGTCCTGGACCTTGATTTCACCAGTATGAGGTTTGACCTTCTCAAGCTCGCGGGCATTGATGGGCTGGATATTCACTACTGCTGGAGCCATGATTGTAGAAGGATAGAGGAGGGAGAAGAGATGAGAGGTGTAAAAAAGGTTCGAGTGCTGAAGTGAGAGATGGAAGAGAATAGCCGTAAGAGTTAGGTAGTGAGAGAAGATAAGCTAACGAAACTTCGTATTATACGAATTGAAGGATATGGCTAAGTATGAGGTTGGAAGAAAGGGAAGAATAGGGAGGCTTTATAAGGTTCGCAATTCTGAAGGGCCCTGGCGGTTTGAGGTGAGCAGAGGGGAAGTACGAGTAGATTTTTCAATACGCCTAGACATCCCTCCCAAACCAGCAAAGCCCCAATCCCTGATGATAGAAGGGGGAGGAACCAGCGAGCCGCCAGCTAGCCAACTGATCCTGACGGACGATAGCTGCTGGATGCAGTTCAACATAATATTTCATCCTAGCGTACCGATGCAGGCGCAGATCGTGGGTGACAGTTGGATGCATAAATCTGGTCAAATCATTTCGGGGAAGCAAGTGAGATTGATTACGGTTGTGAAGGATGCAACATTACGATTTAATTTGTTTTTCAGCGAGCACCTTTCGTCCCTGAAGCAGTCAGATTGCCTAGAAAAAGAAAAAAGGGGAGAGATATCACCCAGGAGCGCCAGCCAGCCAGTCAAAGATAGGCAGCGTGAGAAACAGTTGATGCCAAATCCCAGCACCGTAAAATCTCGCATAATCCACTATCTCTGCCAGGTCTCTAATCTCAGTATTTTTTAAAAAGGCAAAAGCCCCTAAGAAGGATTGGTGTTTTCCTCACATGGTAAGGCTTGAGTGCCCTGAGCGTGCTGGATCTCATTAACTGGTATTCAATTCTGTTAACCTGTCAAACTAAGCCTATCGTGGGCTGGTGCGGGGTTGGCTGAGGCTAGAAGTCTGGCGGAGGTGGACCACGACAACAACTTAAATCAGCGTAGATCCTAGGAAATTTTCATCGTCAAATACTCGCGCACCCGAAACCAGTAGCGATCGCCGGGCAAATAGGAAATAGGGTGAGATTGTTTATGAAGTGCTGAATCTAGTGCCATGGGCTGTGAAGTGTGATGTCTGATGTTAAGGGGAAGGGGCGACTCAATGAACCCTATTCTCGCCGCAGGGGCTGCCATTGCCTTTGCACTTTAATATGTTATTGACACGTCCCAGAACCGGAAGCACTTCCAAAGCTCCCGTAATAAACTAGAGAGCTAGCTAGCCTTAAGCTAGTAGTGAGGGATGTCTTTGATTAATGTAGGGGCGAAGTGTAGGGGTGAACAAGAGTAGAGTAGTGGGCGTTTGGGGGTTTCCACTGATTATTATTAATACTGGAAAAGTAGACTGGTTGGGACTTGCTCAGCTACTTGTTTGGTTGGGTACAGTACTCTTCTTGAATGTATATCAGTAGGAAATATTTTACCTCATGTATACTGGTACCGTACTTTGATTTATGTGGCAGCTGGTATTGCCAGGTATCCTCAGGCCTCACATGTTATATGAGTTACAAACACGGTACATGTCACATAGCCCTGAAGTACATGGTGTGATACCTGGTCATAACATTTTCTCAAGGGTGATGCTACTAGAGCCTTGTTTCTCATTAGATGGTAAACAATTGAGTATGAAAACCTCCTGTGTACGTGATACCGGTATGCTGATCCATGGCTATACTAAATTCAGTTATCTATAATGTGTTCCTAATTCATACAGTATTGACCCTGGGATTACTACCGTACTGGTGTTGGATGCACGACGTCCTCCCGGCCGTCCGAATACCGGTATTTTGTCTGATATCTCGACAAAGTGCGTTAAGGCGCACAGGGCACTGCCGCTGTTGTGTTCCGTCCTCCGTGCCGTTTCCCGGTCTAGAGTTCCCCTGTTGACATGGCTGAGGGGTGCTTGCAGATAGTGAGCTCTCTTCCATGTTGTGCCCTCCCACAGCTTTACTTGCTGCATGATCACAATTTTTTCTCTCCCTTCCTCACACCGAGGCTACAGCTCATAATGGCAACCTGTCGAGCGTTACTGCACTAGAACCTCCCTACATATTCACAATCTATGTCCTGCAAGAAATCGCTCGTCAATTCAGCTGCTTATGGATTGAGTCTTCTTCAAAGCGCCACAGCGCGTGGAGGCCATGCGGGACGATAACCGAGCGAATTCCGTCCCTCAACTCAGGACCGTTCCCTCAAGGAATCAAATCAAAGGAAAGAAAAAAGAAAAAGACATTATTGATAAAAAGGGTGATCCTGCAGGAAGCCCAGATGAATTCCGGCTCCGGAAAATCCCTGTCAAATCATGAAGCTGTTCCTGGTGAACGGCCAAACAACCGGCAACCGATGGTGAGCGGAGGCACAGATTCCTTCGCTCCGATCTAGGTCCTTTTGCAACAGAACGAGCAGGACGGGAGCACATCCTTTGGTTCATCAGCGGCGATGAGTCATCGTGGAAACATGTTGATTGGGTAAAATGATCTCTCCCTTGTCGGAGGGGGAAAAAAGAAAAAATGGGAGAACCCGATATTGGCACTCTGATGAGGCTGTGCTATGTGTATGGAAATTCCTTTTCCAAACGTTCAAACGGCGCAAGGTAAAGGCTGGATAGTTAAAATCGCTCAAAGCAAGCCTCTCAGTTTTTTGATGGCTCGCTAGCCGCGCAGACACAGCACCGTGCCGTGCCATGTGATGATGGTGACGATGATGATGGTTTCTATCGCAGGAAAGGTTGCAAAGAATGCGAGTTTGAGAGAGAGAGAGAGAGGTTTTTTCTCTCTTGAGTCAATTATTGGTTTCTTGAGTTTGAGGCCGTCCGCGTTTATGTGGTACAGTTTTTTCACTGGCTGGGTACTTGTGTGACCATGCCCTTGTTCTTAGATATGGTATGATACCGGTATAATACCGTAAAATCTCGTATCGTCCACTATCTCTGCCAGGCTTATAATCTCCGTACCCGGGCAAGAGCCCCTGAGAAGGATTATTCACAATTCTGGTAACCTGTCGAACCAAACCCCTCATGAGTCGATGCAGCAATCTCCCTGATAATCTGGTAGTGGATTATACGGGATTTTAGTGTACTTATTGCTAGATACAGGCGCCACTGCTGAAGGACATACTGGTACGTACTCGAGTACTAGCACAAGTACTCAAGGAGATGTTTTTGCACAAGGCAGGGGTTGCTTTGCTGGTTAACTACCCGTGGCTTGTATAGTACAAAGACGTCTCCTCTTGCACTCGAGCACAAAGAGGGAGCAATCGACCCGAACGGGCAGGGATATATTTTGCTGGTTAACCTTAAACAACTGTTCAATAACTTCTTGCTGGACCCTGCGCTGTGATTGAAGTGATACTTGGGAACCTTACTCGAGTAGGATACCCAACTACCGGGAGTGCTTCATGTAACTCATCTTAGCCAATCAGGAGTCGTTAACTGCGGGATCCCGACCAGTAGCAATGACGTCATGCTAGCTGAAAAAAATCCTCGAACTACATCTTATGGCTTGTTGAAGAGAGGGCTGGATGAAAGGCTTTGGAAGCTAAAAGGGGCGAAACGAGCTGGGGATGCGCTTGTGCTACAGGGAAAAACTCGAAATGCCGCACTTTGTATCGGCCATATTCATCGCTATTTGGTGTCTTTTGTGGCATTCTTGGGTACAATTACACGGGATACTGGAGAGTGATTGAGAGTGTTGTATCGCACAATTATGCTCTACCGTATGCCATGTCATGATATGGTTGTTCCGTTGAGTAGCAAAGGCATCGGATTGTGACGGATGGCCATAGAATATTTCTCAAGATGTTCTTGGGCGCAAATTAAAGATTGGGATGGAGTGACATTGATATCCGTGTTGTGACCAAGGCTTTTGGTTGTCACCACGTCCCAATCATTAATTTGCGCCCAAGCAGTGTGGGGCTACACTTGGATGCTTAAGACTATTCATGTACTTTTTCGTGGGCTACTGGTATGGCATGATGTCTCTTCTGTGTGATTTTTGTTTCACCGTATTTCGAGTTTTTTACTCACCTCCTTCTATCCTAAACAAGGATTTAGCCTTGGTATCTGTAGGGATGGTACCAGTATTTACTTGCGCGGGGACGGGAAGGGAGACTGAGCACAGGAGTGCCGGTGCTATGCACCTGTGGGGTGCTGCAAGTGCTCGAATACAGGAGAATGTACTATGGCGCTGAAATTCTCCCTCTAGGATAGGAGGCAGAGAAATCGCCGCAAGCTCAGCCTTGAGTCGAGACAAAAAGTGCGCAGGATCTTACTACGAAAGGCAATCACAACGTCCTAGACATTCCCTTGCATTCGAGTATTTACAGTGTTCTAGTAGAGCGTGAGGGCGGGTGCTGCAATCAAAGGGTTCTGTCCTTCTGAAATATTAAGGTGCAATGATAATTTCCGATGGACTATGGATTACCAAGTCCATATTGTTCCATCCGGGTGCTTAGATAAGGCGAGGTAAGAAAGGAGGAACAAGACCGCCCCAAGGAAAACCATGGGGGATTTGATTATGATATTTTTGAGATAATTTTTCCCACAGGTCAAGCTCTTACCCTCGCCGTGTACTTTGCCGCAGCCCTATCAAACAATTCGCTCTTCTGAACGACATTAGTTAGGAAGGGGTGGCTTGGCGCCGCATCTCGCAATGAGCTAAATGGTAAGCGAGTCAGCGCGTTGATACTGGCCCGGCGGCGTTCCCGAAATCCACCAATTTCGGTGACTTTGGACTAGAAGTCAAGGGAGCGGAATATGATAGAGAGCTCACCCGAGGTGTTCATTAAATTCATTAAGTTCTTTCCCTGCGAGGATTGACAAGACGATCATGTTTGCAAGGGCGTCTTCATGCTTTGGGTCCTTTTCAAGAGCCTGCTGCAAGGCAAGCTCTGCTTCTGGGAGTCTCCCGAGATGGAGTTCAGCAACAGCCTGGCCGATGAGAGCACTCGGCGTAGAAGTGGAAGGGGCTTGTGCCAATTCTTCATAGACATAATATGCCTGCTGATATTTCTCACCACCCTGGGATCCATAGTTACTTGTCAGCCATCATCTTATCCCTACATTTCAGAACCGCAGCATGGAGGTCCACATGAAGGTGAGACAACGAACAAATCATACAACACTGCCTTAAAACTGAAGGGTAGGAAAGAGAGAAGGAAATCTGACGGATTCGCCCCTTAGAGATAAACTTACAATACGTAGGCCAACCCATGATTCGGCGAGGTTAACTAGCAAACTGTCCTGGGCCCATCGCTTGGCATTCAGTACTTCCTTAAGCGCAAGGTCTGTCCGGTTTTGTGAAAGACGAATCTGTACAACCAGGGCTACACTATAGGATGAAATGTGATTAGCACGGGGGGGAAGCGTGAGGTTAACTTGGGGGCACATACGCTTCTAAGCTCCCCTGATGTTTGCTAAGTAATGTGAGAGCCTCTTCGCTTCTCCCCTCTAGGTGCAATATTGTAGCTCCGATAATTTGGACAGTAGCGTTTTCTGAAGATGATCCCACGAGTGATTCGATCGTTTGAATGGCGTCCTCTGTGTTCCCCTGGCTATATTCCGAGAATGCCTTTAGAACAGCCAGATCCGGGCTATCCTCTCCCTCAAGCTCGGCTGCTACCTCAGCTGCCTGACCAGTGGCGATCTGGGAACGTATCTTGTAAACCCTTGATGGAATACTGTTTTCCGCCGACAAACCTGAGGTATCGTGATTAATTACGGCCGAGTATTGTCCCCCGTGAAAGAGGTTGTGGATGGTCAGAAGCTCTGGAATTCATTGGTGTTAGCGGAGCGCAATGGATGTTGAGTATATTCTATAGCGTACCCCCTTCGGATGAGAATGGATCCATTATAACCTTATTGTTGTTTGGGAAGAACGAGGTTCTAGAAGTTTGTTGTTGTCTTGTCTATCCGATTGAGAAGTGAAGTTTATCGCTTGGAAAGTGACAGGGTTATGAATGGAGGTCGTGTTCTTTTGCGTGGAGATTTGGCGAGATATGAAAAATCTATGGATTATCACTAAAAAGGTCTTAAATTCAAGGGAATGAATTTAAGTTGTCAGAAGGCAGTACTTGAAGCGGGGGTTGAACATATTAGTTTCTTCTAGTGCATTCAATTCTATGCTGGCCAACCCCATTTGAGCTTTCCTAGGGCAATCATTTGACGACATCTTAAAAGTGGACAACCCTGCGCGTGGGTCGCGACCTCTCACACAAGCTCTCATCCCAACAACCTCCTTCGAAGCTCAACTAGCAACTGGCCAGAACTCCACGCAGCGGAAGGAGCTACAAACCGGAAGTTAAAACGCTATTTATCCTCCGTGGATGTCTACCGTCGACGGAAACGAAAGGAAGCGCAAGCCATCTGACCTTAACCTCGAGAACTCACCACTATCAAAGCAAGCCAAAACCGAAGGCGGAACAATGTCGGCCGGCTCTCCAAGTAGTATGTTGCCCCGCCCAGCGCTACAGCAACTTGTTAGTCTACAACCATCTATGAGCGATGAACAGAAGACGAAGTATATGACTGGGTTGGATCAGTTGAGAAACATTGTGGAGAAGAGCGGACTTGGTACTACCGAAGGTCAGTCGGCGCAGGCTAGATATGACCAAATTATCAATCGCCTTAAGATATCCCTACGCCAGCAGCAACAGGTACAGCAACAAGCGCAGCAGAAACAGCGGGAGGTACAGCAACAGCAACAGGCTCAGCAGCAACAAGTACAACAGCAGGCACAGCAGCAGCAACAACAGAGCTATAACGCACCAGCTGGGGGGTCTTTAGCAAGTGCTGTAGGTGGTAGTGGAACGACGGTCGGTGGGGGAACGAGCGTTGGGAGCGTCGTTGGTTCTGGGCCCGCTACTACCGGGGCTCCGGCGGGGCCGTCGATATCTCAAAGACAGACATGGATAGTTCCTCCAGGAGTTCCCCCGCAAGATGCAGATGCTTGGCGGGCGGACATTTACAACAAGCTATCGCATGTTGGCCAGAAGATGAGCCATGCGAAGGCACAGACTGCTGCTCTACACCAAAACCTCCAGCGACCAAACTTAACGCCCGAAGAGCGGGTAGTAATCCAACAGAAGATTGCCGAAATGACCCAAAGTTTCAACGGAATGAGGGAGATTCTCAATAAATTCACCAACCAACAGAAGCTGCTCCAACAGCAACAGCAGCAGAACCAGATTAGGGCTAGCCAACAGCAACAGCAGCAGAGTCAGGTTTCGATGGTCGGGGGTGGGCAAATGCAGAAGCCCGCCCCTGAAGGCACGGTTCCGGAGATACAGCAAGGGCAGCAGGGGGTGATGAACATCGGAGCTCCGCAGCAGCAAACAAACCCTAATAATACCCAAGGAAGTCCATCGAATCTGCACCAGCAACCTGCCCCACAGCCAAACCAAATGCAGCAACATACGCAGCAACATACTCAGCAACATACGCAACAACATACGCAACCACAAACGCAACAGCAGCAGCATCAAAGTACTCCTGCGCAAAGAATTGCAACCCCTATACAACGAGCGGACTCGCCTCCGGGTGCTAGCACTAACGTTGCCGGAATAAACCAGAACCGTGTTGCTGTCGGTCGACAAACGATGTCTCCTGCAGCTCAACAATCCCCCATGCAACAACAACAGCCACAACAGATGATGGGTCAAACCTCGACGACCCAACAGCAGGCTACACAGCAACCTCCACATCAGGCTACACAGCAGGTGTCTACTGCAGCCCAGCGTGGCCTCCATCAACAAGCCCAGCAGCCCGGGGCTGCCGCGGGGCGGTCCCCGGCATCAGGGCCAGCCGGTCCACCCGGGACCCCAATGGCTCAGCCTAACTCTCCCGCTCCACGCCCTGGCTCTGTGCAGCCGGCAGCCCGTCCACCCACGGCCACGGGAACACCTGTCTCTCAACAGCAACCGCAAACACAGCAAATGCAGCAAGCACATCGTATCCAACCGGCATCGTCCGCGTCAGCTGCATCGCCTACAACCAACGTTCACCCAGCTCAGACTACCCGCGATACTCCTCAGGGACACCCCTTTCCCATTCCCAAAAACCTTGCCGTCGCTGCTCCGCAACCTATCACTGTCCCTGCGGCTAGACCAACTTTAAGTGGCGGTATGAACAGTTCCGGAAATCAGATGATGAGTACTCCCGCTATTACCAAGCAGCCTGCATTTGAGTTTGATGAGGGTGGCATGGGTTTGTTGAGTAAGAGAAAGTTGGAAGAGCTTGTGAAGCAGATCGATCCGGAGGAGAGATTGGATCCTGATGTTGAAGAGGTGTGTTATCTTTAAAATTGATCTTACCCCGCAAAGTTTGCTATGCGCCCCGGGATATGGCATTTGAAGTTCCCCATCACGAGCCTCAATGTTTGCTTCATTATGTTGCAGACATCCTGTACATCGCTTCCCCCAGCGTGTCGCATTTGCCCAAGGATCCTCACTATCGTCTGCTAGTCTCCGTACTAATTAATTGACTTAGGCCGTTCTCGAACTGGTCGACGAGTTCATTGATTCGATTGCTACCTCAGCCTGCAAAATGGCTAAACTCCGCGGCTCCGACACCTTAGATCTCAAAGACGTTCAAATAATTCTTGAGCGCAACTGGAACATTCGCATTCCCGGCTACGCGGCTGACGAGATCCGCACTGTTAGAAAATTCCATCCAGCCCCTGGATACCACCATAAGATGGCTGCACTATCTGCTCAGAAGCAGTTGGCTCAGACCTCCAGTAAGGGTGGAGAATAAGTGAAAGTGGTGTGGGATGATTCATCATCGTGTTTGTTAGGTTTCGTTTTTCCTTACATTTCTTCTTGTTTCCCCCATGCCAAAAATCAAAAGCCTCAAAGCCTTATAGCTCCTCTTCCTTTTTTCCGATGGGAATATGTGAATTTTGCCAGTCAGGATAGACGGGTTTTTCTCTTCGCTAATTAAATATTTTTTGCCCTTTTTTTCTTTTCTTTTCTTTTATTCTCTCTTTTCCTTCAGCGGTGTCGAGAGGAAAAGTTCCGTCCATTTCCTCCTTAAAGTTGGAGCTTACTTGGTTGGACATCACCCATCCCTATCTCTGCTTGCCTCCGTTTAAGTGTTGTTGGTTGGCTATGGGTTAGGCTCCGCCATCTAAATATGGTTTATGGCTTGGGTGTTCTTGTTTCCCTCCTTTTCTTATTCTTTTCTTATCTCTGTATGTCCGACACCCTTCTATTTTATTAACTCTATGGCCGCCTTCGGGTTTATGTTAGGGTGTCCTTTTATATATATCTTTTACAGGCGGTTGTACGGGCTGATGGGGTGGTATGGCATCTGCCAAATGTATTGGTAAGTGGACGGGGCTTGCTCTTGGTGGCCGCTATCATATTAAATGTGCCACGCACGGAAATACCCCTTCTGCAACGTTGTCCTGTGTTGTGTATATATCATTATCTGTGCAAGTCAGCCGCGACCCACTATCCCCACACCTTTTCGTGATCTACGTTCGGTCATTGCACCTAGATGTGGATTTGTTAGGAACTTTCACCTCCTATGTGGGCAACTTCTGAATCATGATTGCCTTTACTTCTTGGTATCCGGACACGGGTGCTTGAAATGGGGGCCCAGGAAATTAGTATGGAAGCAGCCAGTCTTGGACTGACTTTCAGCATTAATGGGACCAAACTGGTGCACTGAAGGGGATGGGAGAAAGGGGACTGCGCGGAATACAGAGTATTATTCCAATCTCATGTACCGTAGTAAGAACTCGAATAATTGAGCCTGGATCTAGGAAGTTAGAGTGGCCTTTGCCGGCAATTTCTGGCACCGGTATGATACATTATTTCTTTTTTTGTCTTCAGCCGACGCTAAGACGGTCCACTTTCCAAGTTGTTTTCGCCCCTATCCAAGAGAGGGAATTTCCGACGTCCTAGCGCGGGGTTCAATTATTCGAGTGCTTGCGATATTTTCCCAGGCAAGTCGGGAACGGGGGCAGAGGGGGCGGTTTAGAAAGGGAATTGTAGGGAATGGGCAGGAACGAAGGCATCCACCCTGTTATAGGCATTAATTGCAGGGCCTGTAGCGTTCGAACGTCGTTATTTCTTCAAAGCTCTAAGCTAGTAGAATGGATCGGATAGAGGCTAACAGGCGATGTCTTGAGGTGTGATGCAAATGGACTGGTCGAATCACTAGCAGGACAGTGACCTGCAGAACGGTTCCTATAGGAGTGGAGCTTTGATCTTCTCCTTTCACACCCGATCATTGTCCTGTTTGATCCACCTCTACTCGCACGGAACCGGAGCCACCCAGCGTGGAGGCGAACCCGAGCCCATGGAAGCACTATAAAGTAAGAAGGAAGATAGCTAGACAGTTTTCTCCTTCTCTTATGGAATATATGGAGAATTCTCTGGCTATGTTGAGTATTTTTCCTCTCGTAAGGGCTCAATTTGCAATCATGAAGCGTTTTTCCTGCTTCGATTATCACTGGTGGCCTTCATACCCTTGTCAACGGTTACCTGTTTTGTATTGAAGACGCTTTGAGTTTCTCTTATTGTTTGAAGCTCTCTGGGCCATGATTTCGGGTGCTTGCCGGCATCTGCCTCTATCTACAAATAAATCTAAGGACTTAAAAAGAAAGAAGAAAAATACAAAATCCTTGGCGTTGTATCTCTGGTACCGGGACTAGAGGCGGCTCGTGTGGCGAGTATGTGAAAGGGTTATTATTTTGCTCCTTTTGTCACGGCGCTGGCGTGCCTGGTGATGTGAACAAGCGGGTGCAAACAGGTGGTTTTAAGGCCGTGGTGCGACGTTGAAATAAGATTTTTTACGACTCGGATCGCGCTTGTCCCGCAAGCGCCAATACCCGTGTAATCGCAATAGTCGGATTGGAGCTAAAGCGAGACTGAGGCAACCGGGAGGGCACGAAGAAGGCAAATTTGCCACAGCTTAAGCATAGGCAGCGGTGGTTGGACAGGTTCAAGAAAATCCTCACCAGCGTAGGTCCGACTTTCGCCAGGTTATACTGTATAGTATTTGGCCTATCATGTTGGCGGGTCCCCAGTGTTACCGGCTTCTAGTGGGTTATCTGTGAACTCTACATTTAGATAACTCTGAACACCGGAATAGTACATAGTTTTCGATTGCCTAAATGGTTTCTACTCATGAACAAATGCAGGATAGGTGCTACATAATAATCAGCCCACTCTACGATCCTTCGTAAGAAAGCAATGACACCACGCGACTGCAGAGCTAAGCACACAACTTTTCAAATGACAACTCCAATGCGAGAGAAGAAATGCCCCTTGAAAACAATTTCAAACTCAAACCAGCCCTCCCTATGCCCAAGAAAAGACCCAAACCCCGAAGAAAAAATAAACCTGATGCGACATCGGGCAGCGTGAAAGACCTGCACCATCGATGATATGAATACAGAAAAAAGATTTCCTCCAGAAATAACAGTAAGGGTTCAACCTGCCTTCCCTCTTATCATAGGAAGGAAGCGACTCGTTTATTTAGCCACCAGTTTCATCAATATCGCGACCAGTAATGGGTTTCCGCCACGTTCTTCAACAGCCTCCAATGCCTTCTTGTGTAAATCGTGGATAACTTTTCTCGTGTAGTCGAAGGTGCCTGTTTGATCTCTCATATAGGCAACAGCGTACGTTTTGACGTCCTGGTCTGTAGTTCGTTGCCCTAAAATATTCAATAGCTGGCGGTTCGATGGATCACTACGAATAGCGTGAATTATGGGGAACGAGAATTTTCCTTCGGTAAGATCTTCGCAAAATCCCTTGTTCTTGGTGTACTGTTACCGGTAACATTAGCAAATAGCTAAAGCAGCTGGCGAAATGGGGCAATGGTACCTGATCTGATTGGAGATTTAAGTAATCATCTAAGATTTGGAAAAGCAGGCCAATAATATTGACCAAAGGAACATAATCTTTGTCGGAGGCGCTCTCGGCTTGCATGAGCTTCACAGCCAGACGGAATAACCCCCCAGTTTCTATCGCAGAATGTTAGTACCACGCCCCAAATGAAATATAAGAATGGGAGCAAAAAATGTACTAACTATTGCTAACCATCTCCAGGTAGTCATCCTCGGTTGGTGTTGTCAATGTATCTCTCCAAAAGAGGTCCATCCCCTGGCCCCGATGAAGATTCAATAATTCCTCTGAAAAAGAAAGCACATCAAGTTAGCATCATGTAGACACCACGGGCCTTTACTAGCTAACCAGTGTAAATCTTGAGCACTAGTGGATTGTTGAGTTTCAAGAGCTCCTGTAAGGCCTGGAAATACACGTAGTTCGCAGAGTTTATGGTTTGTGCTACCCCAAATATACTGTGCGCTACAGGAAAGCCCCGTCGTAGATTGGAACTGTCTTCAACATCGTCGACCCTATCAAGTCTCGTTAAAGTATGTTAAGGGCTATCTCAAGCTCAGAAGCTCTTACAAGAGTGAGGCATTATGCAGCATAGCTACGGCCCTGGTAATTATTTGAAGAGAGGCTTCAGGAACCTGAAGCCATCTGTTGAAGGCCGTGATGGATTGCTGGCGGATATCTTTGCCTGGATGGGAGATAAGATAATCGTAGGGCCCAAGTAATATCTATCCGAATGTCCAACGAGTGGTCAGTAGCAGCACCTGGCAGTATCCCCTGCGAAGAGGGTTCGGACGAATAAGGTACATTTTCTTTCTCCTCAGACCATTGACGGTGAAATCCAGCAGCTACCATAACATCAGCACTCCGAGTCTGGGGAGTTCCATTCTGAGTTGGGGCATCCGAATCCACCCGTGGTTTAAGAGGTTTCGATGTAGGCGAATGACGATTTCGGCTAGTGGTGGAAGGCTCTGAGGTCATTAGAGATAGGGATTTATGGATGAGAAATAGGAGCTATGGTGATAGTGGGGGGGTTGTGGGACAGATGGGGGGGGATGAAGAGATGAGGGGATAGGAGCTGGTAGTAGTTGCGGAGGAACTTGGAGGAGGGGCAGGTTGAGGATGCGGGCACAAGGCAGTAAGTTAGGGCAACACTCGGGAAAATAATGGGGATCTTAGGCATGCAGTCTCGCTACCTAGGGCTTTTTCGAACCTCTCCAGGTTTTGGACAGCATTAGCCACTCTACGCTCACGTGGCTGCGTATCCGTTTACATGTGACTACCGTAGAGCCTGTGCGAGTACCGTAGAATCTCATGAAAGTCGGAATGGCGCTAGGGCGAACTAAGGTAAAACTACGGCAGCCGAACCAACAGGAAGGCACGGAGAACGCCAAGTCGCCACAGTTTAAACATATAGAGAGCGGCGATTGGGCAGGTTCAAGAAAATCATCACTAGCGCCATTCCGACTTTCATGAGATTTCTACGGTACTCTAACTCCGAACCGATAGCTTGGCTCACTGATCCAACTGGTGCTAGTACCGCGGTGGGGCTTGGCGGCAACGGAAGCGTCACCATTGAAGCAATCAAGATAGTACGCTACGGAACTTCATTCAAATACCAAGCAGCGGCACCCACACCATAATGGTAAAGCTTTGAGGATATGAGCGGAATCGTGGGAATCGCTTTATTGTCAGACCAGCGGGCGCTCCGAATGGCCCTTCGCTACGCTTCGGGATTCGGAGGCGGGCTTTTTGCGATGCAATAAAGTAGGATATTTAGCCAGCTCTTCTAATGGCTCTAAACTTCGCTTTAGGATTTACAAACTTCTCTGTTGAAAATCAATTGAAAAATTTATTGAGACATGAAAACTCGAATCGAAACCAAGTAAAGGAGAAAAAGGACTAATGAATGTGGGGAAGGACTGGTCAGGGTTGAGTGGCCAACAGTCACGTGAGCGTAAAAACTTTGTTGCCATGTGACCTTAGTGGGATTATGTATAGAGATCTTGGCCTGATTTTCTATTAATAGGTGAAACTTATTATTAGTTGATGCGCAAAGAAAACGCACTTAGGTGCCGGTGCATCTGTTGTCGCCGAGAGCTGTTTGCAGCACTTTTAGCTCAGCTAGGAGTGTATCCACTGAACCGCGGGCGCGAACACCTGGAAGCTCGACCCCTAACACTATCGGCCCCCCGCAACTTGTTGGTATGGTACGGTACTTGAGCACAGTCTTCACGGGACCCGCGACCGAACTGGGCGGGTGACCAACCGGGTGATGCAAACCCTAACCCATTGGCCAAGGCAACATGGTGACACCTCTTGGTTTTTTGCTGATGAAGAAGGATATGGAGAGATACTTGGGCAGGAAGAATGGAAGGTTTGCAAATGTGACAGCATTGAAAAAAGTTCTCTGAGGTGAATAGAATCAGATTGATTCAGAAAGGTATTATAGGCTGATTAGATCTATACCTGACCTGTTTGGGGACTGCAATCACGGTAAATGGAGGAGCAACTAATGGGGATTTTGTAAGGGAACTTTGGATAGGAGGGCAGGGCGGTTCTAGGTGAACTGGGTTATTAGGATCCGGCTCTACCGGTAGATGGGAAGCTGCAACCTCTCTACTGGCCATACTAATACTAGTACTTCATTAGTATCAGATACCAATACCTCTGCGAGCACACTGACCATGCGCCACATGCGCCACAAAATATTACTCGCTTCCTCACTACCAAGGACAAGTGAATCTATTAATTTATCAACTTCCTCGCTGATCTAGCAGACAAACTACTCTAAAGCAAATATCCGCATGGGAAAATGTAAGCGGCTTTAATAGAGATTTGCAGTCAATAATTTTATTAGTCTGGAGTTTGAAATCTTGAAACACCTTATTCCTATAAAAAATCGAGTAGTTGAGCATGAGGCGAGGATATCTAGAACCCCCCCCCCCCCTTCGAGTTAAGGGGGAGAAAATATAGCAAAAATGTTCTCTTTTAGTCCTTTGTTGAGATAAGTGGGAAGAAAATACAACAGACCCCACTGCGGACGCACTCCTCACCCCCTAAAAATATTTTCAATTATTCTAGAACTTGCGGTATTTGGACGATGATCCCCTCGTTCCCAGCGTCTACAGTATAGGTAGCTTTCTTGCTCTAGGCAAGAAGTCCCCAGGAACAGGGGGGTATATTTCGTATTGACACACGAATACAAATGCCAGAAGAGGTTTTTTCGTACAAGACAGGGATAGTCAAGGTATGATAGCCATTGAACCAGATAGTGTGCCAACCCTATTTCCTCGTATTAAGGAATGATCTTGTACGAAATCTTCTCCACTCATACTTCTAATTTATTCAGTCCGTGCTTTATGTGAAATGACACGGTAGATGGTAAGAGCCCCGGGTGGGCGGTTCCTACTTGCTAGGTTTAGGATTAGTCTACTTAGGAATATCCTGTGTTAATGCTCCGTAGCTGTATGATAAGAGGTTAATATACTAGCAATGCTGTGCTGCACCCTTACATACTGGTGCCTCCACTTTCCTAAAAGCTCTCTACATCATACAGTAGGGTATGTCAATAGAATCTAGAATTTAGAGGGAGCTATAGCGAGGTTTATGCAGTTCCCAATATCCCACAGATTGGAACGCCTCCACAATGGTACGTCCGGCACCCAAATTGGACCAATACCCTCTCGCTCTTGCTCCTGGTGCCCCAATCGATCGCCCTTTAACTAGAGAACGATGGCTTCCCAATATGAGCCCAAGGTAGCTCACTGTAGGCTAATTAGTAGTTATGTGTCGGAAGGCCCCGGAGCCATTATTTGCCACTAACTCTCAGGGAGCTTTGTCTCAGAGAAATCACAGGCGTGGGGCAATGAAGGTCCAAGGGTCGCAAGCAGGGGATCGGGCGGGGATCAAAGGGACTATATAGACTCGCAACCTGTTCTCCTTGATTGGCCCACATGCCCCATATCCACGGCTTCGCGCACACACCAGTTCAGGACAGGCTCCCATTCGTAGATTAGGTCCCAAGAATTTATAGCCAAGGAAGACACATTCTTTTCTGCAACTCCCCTGCTATCAGGAGTTGTGCTCTGACCTATGTGGTTAGCACCCACTGCTTTGTGGCAATCTCAAGGCAGTCATGCAGGTTCGCGTGGAGTATATGTACAGAACCAGCACCAGCCGGACCTTGTTACCGTTTCCACCAGCCAGCGCAAACTGCACTGCATAATATCGTGCACGCTGTTCTATGTTGTGCTCGCAACCCCTCAGTACATAAATTTCATTGGCTCCACCCAGAGGCGACCCAGTAGATCAGGCACGAAAGGACTGTTGAAAACAGAAAGGGCTCTCCTCTCAACCAACCCTACCACACGGACAGGAGGGGTACGACAATTACAGTTTGTCACCATCTATGGCTCTGCAACTTGTCTTGATGTCAGGAATATTAAGAAATTCTTGATCTTCCTACTCCAGTAGCCCATACCATGAACATACCAAGATTGGAGCCCATCACCTATCATCTAGTGTACAGAGAGGATACGGGGCGTCAGAAGATATCAGGTATGCCTCCTAAATTTGCGGGGCGAGACTCATCAAGTAGAAAGAGGCACACACACATACACACACACACAACCAGAGAGAGCATTTACGGGCGATCCCCAAGCCTAGCCTCAATCCCAGGGGCCCAAGACCATATCCTGCACCCCTCATTGCTCAAGCCAAACCACATGATACCAAGTTTACAGGCATGCAGAGTAGCGGCACAAAAGGGCAGACATCATCTCTCATACGAACACACCTAGGACTAGATAGAAATTTTTGATTGTTGAAGACGTAAAAGGCTTGAAAAACTGGCGTCCCCTGAGCTCCTAGAGGCCAGCCCTTAGGACCCAACAAAAAACAACAACCCTGTGATAAAAACATAATGAACTCAGACAAGCAGAGCGTGAACAAAAAGAGCAACCCAACAAATGGAAAACGTCCTATCCCAGAACCCCTGCCTGCCTCACCGCCTCCCCCTCATACTGTGTCTGATGTCCCACAGTCCCCACACACTGTGTGCCCGCAGTCAAGGCAAGCAGGGGTGCTCTCCCTGAGCCAGACACCATTGCTAGGACATCCAGAGGAGCCCTCCCCACCGCAGCAAATCCAAAAACTATCCCCGGGCTCAGACCTACTTTGCTGCTCTTGTGATCGATTCGAGAAGCTGGGCTCACCGTCACCAGGAGGTCTATCGGTTGCATTTTCACCCCCAGAGCCACTGTCCCTAGGCGATTGCGTTTCAAAGTTCGCTCCCCTCGATGCAGACTATCTGGCATTAGAAACAGGAATTCAAGCGATCAGAGCACAGTAATCTCACTTCATCAGACTGTCCATCAAGAGCGCCAGATGCTTCACCCGATAGCACTTCAGGGCCTTCCCCAGTGGTGAGAGATTGAGTGGTTTCTAAATCGGAAAGCAATTGCTGCTCCATATTGCTGCTAGGATACTCCATTCGAACGACTTCTTTGGCGAGAAAAGCTGGTCTGTAGAGAAGGGATATTGTTTGAACCGCTGCCTTGGTGATATCGAGGGCTTCCGAGATTACAAGGAGCAGCTTAGCAGTTTTTTATAACTTTTGTAGCTTCTCTTTCTAGACCAGGATAATGTACATAGCTAGCGACAGTTCCCAAAGAATTTCGTGCGCAGCCAAGTTTGGATATACCGTGTCGGCTTATAGCCCTTAGGCTCCATCCCATTGTCTGCACTTGAACTATTGTGGCTGGGATACTTTGTGAGCTGCTGCCGCGATTGGAGGAGCAAGACAGGGGCGAATCATGAGCTGCGCGCGCCATGTTGCGGACCTCCCCGAACCGCCGGTTGATAGTCCGTCCATCCCTTACAACACATGTCGACTTGACTTCATTTTCACCCCCAAATAGATGCTCTATGCAAAAGTCGATTCTCTTTCCTCGGCAGGGGTGATTGCAAGTGTATCAACCCTTTACACCCTTGATGATTACCTTGTAAGACGCTCACGATCATCCCTCGACAATCAACAATACGAAGATCAGACCACTAACAAGTATACATGTTGACAAACTATCCTCCTAAGCATACCTGGACCAACCCTTTTCCAAGACCAGCCAAGAGTTCCGGCAGGAAGCTCACGTCATGCGATATCACTCGCATGGCGCTTTCCGGCCTATGGACAAGAAACTTTCCTTAAAATCCATCCCCGCACAATGAACGGCAAACAGGAAGAATGGGGCCAATGGTGTGGCTTTCCTAGTCCTATCTAGGGGCCCCCTTCTTCCCTGAAGGCTTTATACTTCAGGGTCGGCTAGGCGGCTCGATTGCATGAGCTTGTGCGTGAGCTAGGGAGTCCGGGAAGATTGCAATCAAATGCCCAACGGCATACGCAAAGCAACAGGGGAGAGTTGTGTCTGCAGGCTAGCTAGGTAACCCAGGATTGCGGTCAAGACAAGCTTTGATGGAGCCGTTATCTAATCGATCTATCGGTATAGACATGCATAATAAGGTTGATGCGCAGTGGTGTTGCCATGGAAACCATCTTGGGGCTCATCAGGTCCTGGCATTTGTTGACATTCCGCTCTTGCACTTTGACAAGATAGCTTCCTCACCCCACAGCTATTGTCTTCAGGCGCTCTTCAACTTCTCATCCAAAAAATTCCTTGAATTAATTTGCACGGTGGTTTCTAGCAACTCAGTGAGTCACCACCAAATCATGGAAGACCTCCTTTCCACCTCATTCGACCTGCTCTCCTCTTATGATCCGGTTCACATTCGGAAAGGCCTGCGATGTCTTGAAGGATTTCTTGCAAAAATGTGTCTTCAGTCCCCTTCAACTCCATCAAAGAGTGGTGCTAGAGCGGCCAGTGCTGCCAATTCCTCTGTTGTGGGTGTAGCCAGTAGGCCAAAGGATGCTGCTTTCAAAGAGTTCCTGCGACTACAAAGCGGCTTTGAGTGGAACGGTAGGTCGACATCGCGTGTCGCTAAACTAGGATAACACTGATTATTTATTCTTTCTCTAAACCTAGTAACCATTCGATTAATATCATGTTTGGAGCGCCTCCTGGGAAGAACGAATAGTATGGTTTCCAGAAACTTATCCGGCACCGGTACACTAACACACAAACCTAGATGGCCAGAATAATCTTTTGATCCTTTCTACGTTGGATTTGATCCAGGGAATGCTTTTGCTTCATCCTCAGTCTCGCAAACTTTTTGCTCGAGAAATCCACATGAACGTTAGTACCATCACCATACTAAACGCTAGGGTATAAGTCTCTAATGGTTGTTCGCAGGTGCTTTTAGATCTCCTAGATGCCGAAAGCAATGATGCTGTCCAATGCGCTACACTACTAACACTCGTTTGCGGTCTTCTTGACAACCCCGCAAATACAAGAGTAATATAATTCCCTCATAACCCCTTCTTACCGGCTTCCAATGGGTCTAATCTCCGAGGAACCAGGCTTTCGAATCACTGGATGGTCTCGCCACCGTTACATCACTCTTCAAACGTCGTGACACTCCCCGAGAGGTCAAACTCAAGATTCTAGAATTTCTCTACTTCTATCTTATGCCTGAGGTTGCCTCGCCTTCCGCACATACCCCACGAACACAAGGTGAGAGATCATCTTCAAGGAAAGAGACGAGGGTAGAAAAAACTACAGAGGAGAAGCAGAAGATGTTGGGTGAATTCATGAGTAATGTGGAAGGGCTGGTAGCGGACTTAAACGAAAGCCAGCCTTTTGGGATGTGAATGATGCTTTCCTTCTACCAATTTAATGATACCTATAATAATGAAGGCTGTACGATATCTTGAGAGCTAAGTAAATAATAAACATGTTTGCAAGGGTGATAACAGAGATTCCCTCCGACCTACCGTATTTTCGGGCTTTAAGTTGGCTACTGTTAAATATTTGGTCATCAACACGTGGTCTGAAGAAGACAAACAACCCCCTGTCGTTTATATGATACAGTACCAAAAGCGACGAATACCGTGTCAATTCTCCACTATGGTCCCTGGAGTAATGTCCAACACTTGAACCCGTTGCTTGAGAGTACCAATTAAAGCTTCGTTGGAATCAGTTGTGTCGGGCGCTTACTGGTCAACTTCTTTGTGATGGAGGTCGCACAGAGATGATCAAAGGACAGTTCAAGCGTGCAGTTTGACACCCCTGCGCAATAATTTTCCATCGATACGAGCACTAAACTTATTATGGGACTGAGTTACAAGTAGCTTTGAGGTAATGCATTGTCAACATTTGCCACTGTAACCAGCATCGGGAGTCGTGCGCAGGATTAAAGCTTTGTATCATAACTGGACCTGAAATGCCTTTGATATCACTCAATTGGTAATACTATTATTGAAAAGTGCGGAGCCGATTTTGTTTATTTACATTCCGGCACTAGCACTGTAGGGGATAATATCATGCGATCGTACTCGGAGCAGGGGTAAAATCCGTGAACACTGGGGTGGCGATTGGCGACAAGCTCGATAACCAAATATTCGAGGGTAGCCATTCAGCAGGCTGGAAAATCAAAATCCGCCAATTATTATCTCTAAAGTGTTCACGGAATTTCTTCTCTTTTAACATATATACCAATGCATGTGCATATGGCCTATAAACCTCGTTCCCACCCCTCCAAATCTCGTTCACGGATCAGCCCTGGTACCCGAGTACCATAAAAACTCTAGAAATCCACTATCACCCTGCCAGCAGATATCAACCCGTCAGCCCAAGACAGGTTTCTTTCGACAGGCCGACGGAATACCGAATACAGGTTAGCAAGATCCAACACATCCAGTGGCTGATCTTATACTGTGTCAGGAAAAACCCCGTCTTTCTCGGGAACCTTTCTCTCTGGATCTGGAGACCACAGGACTCGTGGGAATGGTGGACTTTAGGAGTTTTTGCGGTAGACATCCACCCCAGGATCGAAAAAGCGTTTGTCTGAGTACCAAGTTGTGAGTGCATCCGCCAGATATGTATCTAAAATAGTCGTTGCACCAAAGTCCCCCCCCCCCCCCCCCCGAGGAGGTCATTACTCGAGTATGTTGAGGTCGGAAAAAGCAATCCAGATTCTCTACCGAACTGCGAGACCAAAAGGCCTTTAGTTTACGATTTTTGATGTCGAGGCAATAGCAGCTGGGAGGAGCTACCATGTACGATATTCCAAGAACAACGTGACAATAATAGCTAGAAGCAATAAACCAGAACCGGAAATGACCCAATTTTTATACCAATTTATTGTGAACATGAAAATCCCCTCTTAACATTCGGCTCTCATTGTTTGAATGGATGAAACTTCAGAGCAGGTGGTCTAGGTTTCCGACTCCTGCAGCATTGCACTTCTTCCCAGATAGCACAACCGTGTAGTCAGACAATCCCATGCAGCCCCTAGCTCCCACTCCTCAATTGGCCTACCGAGTATGATACTTGCATAAACGTCTTTCAAATCGGGGCTGAATGGCTTCACTCGTACTGTGGCCAATATTCTGTATCGCCAGGGTAAACCGCCATACAGCCACAACCACAACCCCAGCAGCGGCCGCCTGGACAAACACTCAAATAGGTCCCACAAAAAAAAGTTAACTCAAAAGTATCTACTTTGACTGGGGCAAGGCGGCTTCAAAGGATCTCGATGACTCGTAAGCCGTGGTTTACCATACTCCAACGACAGAAAAAGATTATCAAGAGCGAAATATGGAGGAAGCCCTTTGTACACAAGTACCATGCGCTTGGCGGTTAACCCTTCCGGATACCACTGACTTGGAAACATGCCATCGAAAAAGTGAACCTTTGCATAGAATCATCAACCTCTTTGGCCTGTTATAAAATAGTGAAGAAAATTTGAAAAAACAAAGTGGAAAAGAATAAATAAATGCAGGGTAGTCTTCCCTCACTTAGAATTGGTGTTTTGGGTGGTTTCTTATGCCAAGAATCCCTAGAAAATCACTAAAAATTTGTAGGGAAATTTTAGAAAAATACCAGCAGGGTTCAAGTATCATAATTCTTTATTTTTTCTATCATTTTCCCCCCTTCAATTTCTTTGCATCCTTCGAGGGATAAAAAGATGTGTGAAATTTTGCTTAAATATTTTGTCCATTGCAATGGAGTTGTTCCGGCAAATTTTCCACATCTTCAATGGTATCATATTCCTCAGTCGATCGTATCCGGAAGGGTTTACCACCAAGCGCATAGCACCGGTATCCAAAAAGGGTTTCTCGTGAAATATGGGGGTATCAGTGTGTGGGGTACTGACGCTGTGGGTTTCCGTGTGGCTGTAGTTTGATGCCGCGGTGAATTGTGACTGCTAGCCATTGCAAGCACTGTGGCTGGGCGTTACCACGCACCCACACAACCAACATATTTTCCCCCAATTTTCGAACTTCAAATAACCAACAACCCACCACCAGCAACACTACCGGAGCCTTTCGCCAGGAAACGTCGAGATGTCTCATGTAAGCAGCTATCCCGCTCCACTTGCGATTAAATTTCTAGGTCCCGAATTGCAGCTAACCATCTCTTAGAGAAAATTCGTATGCCAATTAGGATCTCTCTATAAATGGGAGAAACCGGTACTGACAGTGGCCTAGGAAGCACCCAGACACGGTTCCCTCGCTTTCCTTCCCAGGAAGCGAGCTTCCAGACACAGAGGAAAGGTTAAGGTGAGGATATGAACCGGGTTTCTTCCTTAGTAGGACAACGTTTTGACAGAATTTCTCGAGTACAGTCTTTCCCCAAAGATGACCCTAAGAAACCCGTTCACCTTACCGCCGCTCTTGGGTACAAGGCTGGCATGACCACTATAGTCCGCGATTTGGACAGGCCAGGCGCGAAGATGCACAAAAAAGAGATCGTCGAAGCAGTCACTATCATTGAGACACCACCGGTACATTTTCTCCACAGCACATTATTGGGAGGAGGCGGCAAGGATTAATTCTAACTTAAATGGCTACAGATGTTCGTTGTTGGTGTTGTTGGATACGTCGAGACCCCCCGTGGGCTTCGATCTCTTACTACCGTTTGGGCCGAGCATCTCAGTGCCGATATCAGGCGCCGCTTCTACAAGAATTGGTACAGGTCCAAGAAGAAGGCCTTCACCAAGTATGCCAAGAAACACGCCGGTGAAGGAAAGGAAATTGCCCACGAGTTGGAGCGCATCAAGAAGTACTGTACCGTTGTTCGCGTTCTTGCTCACTCTCAGATCCGCAAGACTCCTCTGAAGCAGAAGAAGACCCACCTGATGGAGATTCAAGTCAATGGTGGCTCAATTGCCGACAAGGTCGACTTTGCCTTTGATCACTTCGAGAAGGAGGTCGAAATCAAATCAATCTTTGAGAAGGATGAGATGATCGACGTTATTGCTGTCACCAAGGGCCACGGTTTCAACGGTGTTACTTCAAGGTGGGGAACCAAGAAGCTGCCAAGAAAGACCCACAAGGGTTTGAGAAAGGTTGCTTGTATTGGTGCCTGGCATCCGTCACACGTGCAATGGGTACGTATTCCTACAATATTAGACCAGGGATAGAGCTAACCATGAATCGATAGACCGTCGCTCGCGCTGGTCAAGATGGTTACCACCACCGCACCTCTGTCAACCACAAGATATACCGTATTGGCTCCGGCGTTGATGAGGCTAACGCATCAACTGACTTCGATATTACCAAGAAGACTATCGTATGTCACAATCACACGTTTCCCAAGCTCCCCAGGGAGAATAAGCTAACATAATTGCCCCAGACTCCTCTTGGTGGGTTCCCTCGTTACGGTGAAATTAAAAACGATTTCGTTATGGTCAAGGGCTCTGTTCCTGGTGTAAAGAAGCGGGTAGTGACCCTGAGGAAGTCGATGTTCATCCACACCTCAAGAAAGTCGCTCGAGAAGGTAGAGCTAAAGTGGATCGATACGTCATCCAAATTCGGTCACGGTCAATACCAGACCAAGGAGGAGAAGCATCAATTCTTGGGTACTCTCAAGAAGGATATTGTTGCTGCTTAGTCGTTCTTTCTCTCTTTTCTTTTCGGTTCTTTCGTGTTCCATAGTTTGGGGGTCAAAAAAAATCACTTTCAGCCAAATATCTATTTTGCCCGGAAGGTTGTGTCCTTTTGATGAACGAACGAAATCAGCCTTGACCATGCTCCACTCGACCCTAACCCCTCGCGGGGGGATTCCGCGATCTGCCATAAATTTAAAATATGAATACTGGTCACGCCCTTCCCACCATATTGAAGTGACCCTAATGCTTATTGGATGCGTCCTTATGACTACCGACAGGTCTAACCCAGGGGTATTCTTTCACCTTTTTACAAAGTAAGGATACCAGTGCACAGCGACCATATCCCAACAAAAAGAACCCCAGTCAAACGAGGGGTGAAAAAATGTATGATAGGAGGAAATAAGGAAACTACATCTAACCTTCTTGAGTGCCTTCAAACGCAACAGAAGCTGGCAGCCTAAAAGAAACACAATAATATGTCTTGTTCGGTGCCACGAGCCTAACATTCTCTAAATTCTCCAAATCGCCCTCCCCCATCTCGTGCCCCAGATATCTACTAATATCCGCGCATATGTCCCCCGCAGCATTCTCCGTCACCGGTGCCTTATGAAAAGTGTAAACGTGAATCATGGGTAACATCTCTTGACCCGAGATTACATCCTCGAGCCCACGATACGCACCGCGGAAGGCGCCGAGGAACGTCGTAGCGGAGGCGGGGAGGTTCATCACGAAGTGAGAAAACGTAGGTGGTACTGGGATCACTGTCGGAGGGGGAGGCTTTTGACCGCGCCTACCGGGCGTTGGAATAGAGACTTTGTTTGTCGAAGGGTTTCTGGAGCGGGACAGGAGGGTGCGGATCGACTCGCGGATGAAGTTTGCGCCGTCGAGGTTGTGCGGAGTTAAGAACTGGGAGACCTTTTTTTCATAGCGCTAAGTTCATTTTCTAGACGATGTGGGGAGGGAGGGGTTGTTAGTGAGGATTACCTTATTGGTCTTGATATTGCCCACCAGACTCTTGTAACTCTCCGGGTTCAAGTCATTCGCATAGACGAAGACCCTCTGCTTCGCCGCCGGGATAGCAAACGGCCCCACGCCGGCCATCACGTCCGCCACCGCCTCCCCAGGCTTAAATTGCTTGAACATCCTCTCGTGCTCGTTCCCCAGCCTACTGTTCCAGTAAACTTTGGCGAAGTCAAACCGGAATATGCAGCCTGATTCCCGGACTTCTACGTTCGTATTGTCTTCGCCGGCGAGGAGCTCCATGGGGAAGGTTCGGTATACCGAGCCCGTACCCACGTCTTCGATCTTGTTCACCACGGTGGACACATTTGGGTTTTTATCCAGGAGGACAGTGGCTATTAGGTGTTTGTAGGGGAGGGATTGCTCTCGGAGGTTTAGGTGCGCCAGGTGTCCAGCTTGTGTGAATCCACAGGGGATCTCCCCGAGGTCTTCAGGAAGAATCGCGTTCATTATTTCCTCTATCGGGAGAGTTAGAAAGCTACTTGATCTTAAAATCATGGCCCCCGTGTATGCGAAACTGCGTACCGTAATTCCAGTTCTCATATTTCATGTGCAGAGTGTACGGCTCCAGTTCAATAATCTTCTGCTCCACGAACTCCCTTGTTTTCGGCTGGGCAGTGGATAAATCTCAACCAAATAAGTCAGAGCTTCGCCTCTTCGCACCTATGGAGGGGGCAGCCTGCCTACCCACCATCATGTTTAACCTCAGGCTTCATCAATAACAACCTCCGCTCCTTCCCCGCGTCGTCCTTCTGCGTAATCACACTCCGCAGTCGCGGAACCCGTAGTAAATCCTTCGCGCATTCCTTCGTAACTTTGGGTATATTCCTTCCATCCAGAACATGCGCTGCTGTCAGTGGGATGGTTTTTTGAAAGAATGACGGATCGAGCTTTCGCATGGCGCGATTTATCGGCGGAAGAAAGAGGCGGGACATTTCGCCGCTTGAGGAGTTCTGTGAGGTGTTAGACGAGGCTGTGAACTTGTGTTGGGATGGTTGATTGCACTTACAGACATTAGGTGATATCGGGTTTGAGTATTTATTTGTTCGTTCGAAGTTTTCTCACCCCACTATATTTTGTTGTTTGCATCGTGGTGGGAGCAGGGAGGGGCAGGGTAAGTTCGGTGTTAAGTTAGTCTTATCGATAAGAATTTTGAGTCAGGGTGCGGATTCGAGTCAGTGTCCGTGAGGCTAGCCGCAAAGGTATTATACCACCGGTAAACGCGGAATCCCAATTTCCTTATGTTCTCGTTTACCGAGTGATTCTGCCCTTCCAATTCTTTTCAGAACAAGAATATCATACAGTAATAATATGTTTCATGACCCATCACTCGATATTCAAAATTCACACAATTCGCCGGTGGAAGTGAATTAAACCGCTGCCAGTTCATCAAGGTCGGCCAGGCTGAAAAGGAGCACGAAAGAGGAATGGCAAAGGGGCATCGGGTGCAGGTGTATTGGCGCGAGATCCCCGTTTGCTTTTTTTTTCCTTCAGGAGGCCCTTTTTTCCCCCACTGTCCAGCCGGCCAAGCTATCGAATTAAGTAATCATTGACCGCATCATAAATAATCACTCAAGACAAACATTGTCTGATTGTACAAAACCAGCTTCTAATTAATTAACTACGACATCCTTCTGTGAGGGGCTTCCTAGAACTATTTCGGCCGGACAGTTGGGGAACGAGCGATTGCTGTATGATACCTCTGGATGAGGGACAAGACAGAACTGAGGTCTAAACCACAGACCTATTGACTGATGTTGTTTTCCCCCGCCACCCCGCTAACACCCGGAGAACACAAACCTAGGCACTGGATCTGCCCAGACCTAAACTAGTAAAAGGAAAGTGAAATGAATAAGGAATGGGGATATGGAGGGTGAGAGAGAAAAGCCCTGTATCCAAAACGACTTGTACTAGTGAGTCTCTATAACTTGCATCTCTCGGTATCCTTCCTTATCCCACCTTCCCCATAAACAGAACACTCCGCTATAAGCACAATCAGGATCGTCAACTTCTTATCGTCAACCAAAACTCATCAATGTCTGATCAAGACTCCCCTGATCCAGCCGCGCCGGCGGGTTACTCGCCTGATCGTATAGTGCCCAATTCAAATGAAACGGAATGCAGTTCCTTGCTAACTATTGGCAATTCTAGGTACATCGGTGCAAACACTTATGGGATCTGAAACTGTTGTTCATGGCCTCCAAGCCTATGTTTCCAATAACAACCCAATGTCTATCATCGTGATCATTCCTGATAGTTTCGGCTGGCAGTTTACTAATACTCGCCGTATTGCTGATGAGTTTTGTGAAAAAACTGGGGCTACTGTTTATGTTCCTGATTTTATGAATGGTTTTGTCCTTCCTACATTCTCTGATGATTTTTGCTGCACAGTACACGGTGAGGATATCACAATGACTCTATTTCTAACATGTCAGCTTCCACGGGTTAGGTGATTCTTACCCCTTGAAGTATAACGATTTCATGCCGACCAAAGAGTCTGCTCCGCAGCCCCTCCACCTCAAATGGTAAGCGATCAACTTCAGTAGAGCGATTCCCTTTGTGGCTTTTACTTGTCCTATTAACCAACAGTTTCTTTATAGGAGGGCGGCTATCGCATTGAAGTTCTGGAACCTTCGCCACAGAGACTCTAAGGCTGGGGCCATTATTCACACATTTTTTAAAAACTTGCACCATGAGAATCCCGACCGCAGAGTCTTTGCCGTAGGCTATTCTTGGGGGGCAAGACAGGCGATGTTGCTGGCAAGCAAGAAGAACTCTATATCTAATGATGGCTCCGGATATGTTGACGCAATTTATGTTGCATCTCCATGTGAGCTGATGCTTTCCACCCTTTTAAAACAATTCTTACTTGGCATAGCCTTCCGGCTATTTAGAACTTGCCCGACTGACTTTTTTGACATTATTAGTGGGACTTTGTTTTCCTAGGGAGCTTCATGCCGTCTGTAAGCCAATTTGTTTAGCCCTGGGGAGCGATGATAAACTACTTCCGAAGGATTCAATCGAGGAGTTTAGGAACTGGATCGCGCAGAAGGCCCCGCCGGGCAGCGAGGCCCATGTCTACCCAGGAGCCCCTCACGGTGAGTCCACAGTGATCCTGAAGCACCATATAACGATAATTATGGACCTGATTGTTGGCGTGCTCGTAACGATATAGATTTCGCTGTCCAGGTAAGGTTTGGGCATCCAGGGCAAAAGTATAACAAGAGAGCCACTTTGGGTCATGCTGAGAGATTCTTTAATGCGATTCTTGATGGTCCTATTTGAAATCTATACTGTAAAGTAACGGGAGAAACCTATCTGCCTAGAGGTTTCTCCGTAAAACAAGTTAGCCGCTAACGATTTCCTTTGACTTTTTTTTTTCGATTTTTTATGGCTTTCAGTCTTAGTGTGGGGTGTTGTTCGTACCTGTATTACCAGCATGGCCAGCATATCCTCAAAAGCTCTGCGTCTCTGAAACCTTGCTCTGCCGTACTCGAGTACTACCGGAAGCACCGGCACTGTACGCACGATACTTGAGTTACCGGTAGTCGTTCTAACGCAACAATGGAAACACAAACCCATCAACCCACATAGGATCACATTCATATCCGATTGTTCTAACTCTATAACATCATTGATTATACTCAAGTACACCCGTCCAAGATGGTGCCCCTACCAGCTCTTGAGCCATCACGGAGATAACTGAGCTGATTAGATGGGATAGGTTCACGCTGACGTTTCGAACTTTACTGAAGGTTCCACCAAGGCGGTAGTATGGGAGCAAGTCATTGGGTCGACAGAAGCACTCCTTGCGGACCAAAGAAACTGGGTATGGCATCTATATATAACTAATATATACACCCCGAAACACCTCCTGCTTGCATGAACTGAGTGGCCTCGGTAATCTGACATCTTTGACAGGTCTGGTACGCATCCCTCCTTTCCCCAACTAAATCTCCAGTTTTTTTGCTGGTCGCCGGGAGAAATTTCTTTTCGGTATTCAATTTTACCGGTGTGGTAGCGTGACTGCTAACGAGGCCGAAAGCAACCTTGCAAACACGGCATCACTTCTCTGGCATGCTTTGAAGTCAATGCCTGAACCGTCCAATCACATCAATTGGGCAGGTAAGCGTGAAAAAAGGGCCTGTGTGGTTGTGGCGGTCGTGCTCCCCCCCCCCAAGTACTATCCGGTTCTCCGAACCGCTCATGGCGAATAATTTTCTCCTGTTTTCTAAATTGGGAAATTAGATGGAAGCTAAACTGGTATTCTCGAAGGTTTCTACGTTCTTGATCCAACAGCTTCGAAACAGTTGATATTGGGACCCTTTATGGGAAAGGTACGTAGGTTTATGTCTGGTTGGCACTCTCCTACCGGTGGTTCACTGTGATACAAAATGTTGGAAGCATCCGTCGGTTGGACACGCCGAGCAGAGTATATTTTTGAAACGGTTCATGCCTGGTGAACCCATGGGTTAATTGTGGGGGACTTCTCCCGTCATTTCACCGTTCTTCCTATTGTAGTAATGGTTGTTGGATAGTCTTGTTTTCCTGAATGTCTACCAGGAATTTCAGATCTCCTGGGGCTAACGCCAGCCTATCGTACATGGTTCCAGGTTGCGTGCCAAACGATCGAGTTTGGTCGGGGGGTTTGCGGGAAGGCCGCAGATAGTGGTGAAACGCAGCTGGTTCAGGTTGGCCGGATTCAGTCTATTGTTGCGGTTATGATACTGACTGGGACTTCGCGCCTTCTCTGCGACTCAGAACGTTCACAGCTTTCCAGGCCACATTGCTTGTGATGGGGAAACCAAGAGTGAGATTGTGGTGCCTATCAAGGTTGGAGAAAAGGCAAGATAGAACTCCCTCAAAATTTATTGGAAATCCGCCAAAGTGACATTTAGCAGATCCACGTGGGGTCTGGCGTAACATGCGTCTCGCCGACCTTTGAATCTCGGGAAGAACTTGCTAACAGGGAGAGTTTACAGGTTGTGGCAGTCATAGATATCGACTCCACAGTCCCCTCAGCTTTCGATGAGGAGGACAAAAAGGCTCTGGAAGCGTTAGCGAACACCCTTGGACCTGCCTGTGATTGGTAGACTCTACTATGAGATTCCACCAAAAGTCAGACATCCCCAAAATGGATAAGAGAGCCGTTGTGCAAATTCTGGCAGAAATTTCTACTTATTTTTTTATTTTATTTTTTACTTTTGTCGGGTGAGGCTGGGGAGTGGGGGGGGGGAGAGGAGGGAAGAGGAGCCTACCAGCGTTTCCCCTCTGTGGGGAAACGGCGAGGTTTCTCAAAAGGGAATGGTAGTATGAATATTCCGCGGGTTCAAGTATCGAAAGGAGAAATTGAAGCGGCGATTTCACCCGTCAAGAACCAGAAGGATACCTACTTCTGAAGGCTTGTTCCGCTAAATAGCAGGGCACTTTGGCCGGCCGTTATTTAAAACCTGTTCTTAGCACTGAAGTCGGATGATATTATTTGACCAACAGTCAATGAAAGTCTTAGCCTGGGAAGTTCACAACTGCCATTATCTAATCAAGAACCTGATCATAGAGTTCTGGCGCTGATAGCCAGTGTATCAAGAGCTTTCGGGGAAAAAAGTGGGTCTAACTGCAGGGGCCAAACTCCTCTCTTCGCTATGAATTTTATGCACAAAATGTTTCCATGCATCTTTGCGTTATAAAACACCCCGAGATAGCTGTTTCGAGAACCCGCCCATTGGACTCCCTAAGTTTCATGGATATTATTGTATCTACAGGTACGTACCGGCTCACTCACTGCCTCGTACAAGTGCTAGGGGAGACGTTTGTGCACAAGACAGGGATTATTTTGCGGGTTAACCTAAATCAACTATCCACAAACTTTCTAACTCTTGTACTTGTAGATTTATGGGTAAGGCTCGGTACCATAGCTATGACATTGTGTTTTATTACTGTCATTGTTATTATTATTATTACTATGATACTACTATTAGTATCATCGACCCCTCTGCCATCATATTTGTGCGAGTATTGAATCTGGTGACCATAAGGGAAGATTTAAGGGGCCTGCACGATTGTCCTCTGGCATTGTGCTCTCTTTAGACTTTATATGGGGTAAGGTACTATGCTGTACGAGCAGGCTCGGAGACACGGGAGCGAGGGTAAGGATATCGGCCAAACGCAGGAACTTACAATTCTGATGGCTGGAAGATCTCGCAGCAAGCAACAGAACCCATACTAAGTGTAGGAATTCTGTCTCGGATTTCACCTCGGGGCCCATTTCTTGTTATTTGGGGAGGGCCTCTGGGACGAGTTAGGAGGTTACAATGACTTTATTAGAGAGAACAACGACTCGGTAGTTTTCCGTTTGGAACGCCACTACAGGCCCCCCCCTTGCAAAACGTCAGGATCTTAGCGGTTCGTGCGAAATGATTTGCGTGCCACCCCCCCTTTTTTGTCTAGCTTTTGTGCGAGCAACTCGCGCCAAAAGTTCGTGATATCCAATTTTTGTTGTTTAATTTTTTCTTTTTTGGCCACTTGGTCACTTAACAAGGATATGGTAGATTTTTTTCTTTCTCTTCTTCCTTTTTCCTTTTTCCTTTTCCTTTTTCTTCTTTTCTTTGGCAAGAAAGATGTGGTCGTCGTGAGACCGATTGACAGCTACAGAGAATTGTGCTCAGAACTGGGGAGCAGAGGGCCTGTTAAGCGCCTACCTATGTGCCTACCGGTGCCCGAGCGAAACTGTCAAACACCAACAGAAGCTTTGCGGTGAGAAGGATGGAGGCTACCGTACCATGCTGGGATTTGTGCTGTGGAAAATTGCAAGTGGTTGATACAAACGCCAAACAGTCGACTGGGGCGAGTGCTCTCCTATGTTTGTAGGTTCTAAAGCGGGGGAGAGACTTGTAAAGTGCTAGTAGGCTTTCTGTGGGGGATTCTCTGGTAACGGATTCCTTCCGGCGGCAGCTGCTTTGGTGGTCAAACTTTGCTGGCTATTGTGTCAGGCTGCCGTCGTGGGAAGATCCACTTCCTCTTTTGCCCCCCGAGGCAACTGTAACAAGATATTGAGCATCGGCAAGCGGTGCAGTGCTCTTAGCTGCAGCAGCCACACGGCCTCAAGAGTGTGTATGATTACCGTATTCTGTGCAGTGGGAAGCAACTCGAAGGGTGTGATACGACCAGTCTGAGCGAGTGACTGGCTGGCGACCCCCTGCCCGATCGCTCCTCTGCTCTTTCCCAGGGCTTTCTCGCAGCGGGTCCTCCACTCTTTGAAGCATCCCTACTGGCGGGCGCCGAGAAAGAAGCAATGAACCCTGGCACTCTTCCACTCCCCTTCGTTTCTCTTCCCCCCCCACCCACATACCGGTATTTCACAGCCCAAACCCCATCCATCATCCCCCTTGCCTGCTCCAAAGAAACCAAAAAACCCAGTCCGTCAAATCACCTAAAATATCCCCACAGCCGTGGGGAGCGCGAGCCCGAGGGATATCACTACCACCACCACCACCACCACCACCATCCCAGCCTACCCTGCCGTATCTCGACTTCCTCCACCACCACTGCTGTTCCCTTTCTTCCCCCCTCCGGCTCTTCCCTCCCTTTCGCTATCAAATCCCTTTCACTATCCTCCCCGCCTATTTCGCATCCACTCTTCTCAATTGTTGGGCGTCGTTCGTCGTCGTTGTCGCGCACAGCTTTTGACAATTGTGCGTACGCCCCTCGGACTTTTTTTGTGGGCTCTCGCCTTCGCATTGATAATTATTATCGCGATAATTATTATTTATTATTTTTACTTGCACCAAAGGCTGAGCCCTACCTACCACATCCTCCCGCCTCGCTATCGGCTGCCGCTCTTTGTTGTGTGTGCTTCAAGTTCCACCCAGAGCCAACCCTCTCCCTCTTTTCCTTTCCTTTCCTTTCTTTTTTCTTCTTTTCAAAACATTCGCTCCACGTAATTTTAACTCTCGGGGTTCGACTGGGAAGTAAAATCTTCCAGAAAGAAAATCTTTGATCTCGAACTTTGGTTCCTCTCAGAGAGGAAAAATCCCATCCAACGGTTCAGCACCTGCAACTTGGAGCAAGGCTTGTCACTTATACCTCCTTGGTAAGGTTTTTTTTTTTGGGTTATTTTTTCTCTTCCCTTGCGAAAGCGGACTTGCATTTCCTTATTCATTCTGTTTGGTGGAACACTCTACCCTATAATCCTTACAAATCCATCCTTTCTTTCCACACCTTCCCTTCAATCCTTCTCCTTCCTTCCTCTACCTCCTACTCTACCCGCGCGCATCTGTCCTCCACATTAGCGGAGCTTCATCTTTGTCCGCGGGTCCAGCATTGTGGCAGGTCATCAGTACAAGGGAGCTGAAGAAGAATAAGGAGAAGCGACGGAAGGCTTCTCGAAGTTGCAAACTCGCATCCTCAAGACGCAGCTTTTCCTTCTCCGCATCGCATTCACCCGTTCGGATCGGGTCGTGCCAAGGCAAGCTAAAAACAATTTCCTAACAAGAAATCGTGCAGCAACCCCCTGGAGCCCATCCCCCTTGCAAGTTTGCCCTTCCACTTTCGCTTCCCTTCTCCTTATTCCCCTTTCCCCACCAATCGTCCGTTCATCTAACCCATCTGTCCTCCCATCTCTTGTCAACGGAAGAAAATAAAAATCTCATCTGGTTCTAATCCGTCTCGTCATCCCGAAGAGATTCACAAGCGCGCCATTGCGAATCAGTTCTCCAACACACACTTTGATATTATTCCCACTAGTCGCTACCTCCACACATAGGTTTCCTTCGTTACTCGCTTTGCTGGGTTGACATCAGAATTACGACGAGATGGGTTGTGGAATGAGCACCGAGGAGAAGGAGGGGAAGCAGAGGAATGAGGAGATCGAGAATCAACTGAAAAAGGATAGGATGATGCAGAGAAACGAGATCAAGATGCTTCTATTAGGTACGTAGGCGGGCCATTGCGCATCCGCGCCTTGTTCATTCCATCTGCTATTGAGGCTAAGACGTGTTTTTTATGTAGGAGCTGGTGAATCTGGAAAGTCTACCATCTTAAAACAGATGAAACTCATCCACGAGGGAGGTTATAGCCGAGATGAATGCGAGTCTTTCAAGGAGATCATCTTCTCGAATACGGTACAATCGATGAGGGTAATCCTGGAGGCCATGGAATCACTAGAGTTACCCTTGGACGACAGCCGGGCCGAGTACCATGTTCAAACCATCTTTATGCAACCCACACAGATTGAAGGCGACAGCTTACCACCAGAGGTTGGAAATGCTATCAAGACACTGTGGGCCGATCGTGGGGTGCAGGAATGCTTCAGGCGGTCAAGAGAATATCAGTTGAACGACTCCGCCAAATAGTACGTGTTTTTTCTTCTTGCAATCGGCTGTTGATGAAAAGGCTAACAAGCGCGGCAGTTACTTCGATTCTATTGACAGAATTGCGCAAGCAGAGTATTTACCTAATGACCAAGACGTGTTGCGCTCGCGTGTCAAGACGACTGGTATTACTGAGACTACCTTCATCATTGGGGATCTTACATATCGCATGTTTGATGTGGGTGGCCAGCGTTCCGAGCGTAAGAAGTGGATCCACTGCTTCGAGAATGTCACCACGATTCTCTTTTTGGTCGCTATCTCGGAATATGACCAACTGTTATTTGAGGATGAGACGGTCAATCGTATGCAGGAAGCCTTAACCTTGTTCGACTCGATTTGCAACTCGAGATGGTTCATCAAGACAAGTATCATTCTGTTCTTAAACAAGATTGATCGATTCCGCGAGAAGCTCCCCATCAGCCCAATGAAGAATTACTTCGGTGATTATGAAGGTTTGCGACACCAAGCTGATGCTGTGCTAAATGGATCACTACTGACATCAAGTAACAGGAGGCGAGGATTACACCGCGGCTTGCGATTACATATTGAACCGTTTTGTTTCTCTAAACCAATCAGAGACTAAGCAGATATATACCCATTTCACTTGCGCCACGGATACTACTCAAATTCGGTTTGTGATGGCTGCTGTTAATGGTAGGACAACCTTAAACTCGAGGCTTGCATGTTGCTTGTACTGACGTTATGATAGACATCATCATCCAGGAAAATCTGCGAGAATGTGGACTGATATAATTTCTTACGTTATAAAATTTAATTTTTCTTTCGCTTGGTCCGGCCGGCTCGTTATGGTCTGTTTTGGCTTCAACGTGTCTTCAGTATCAAGGGGCGCTCACCAGTGATTTGGTCCCGGTGTGTATCGCTCGTGGTTGGCAAAATTTCACTTGTTCAAGTTGGGGTTCGGAATCAACTTCTTTCTGATATCCGGTCTCATGATATATTACTTTCGTAAATCACCTTTTATTTCTTAAAACTTCCGTTTTGTATCGCTGCTTTTCACATCACTCTCTCGCTCTGTTCTATGTCGTGGTTAGGTTCACCTTCGATTTCTATGTTACGAGCATAGTCTATTTTTTTTGTTGCTCCCGGACAACTCAATGTCGTCAAGGTTCTTTGCATTGGTCGTCGGGATCTTGTCATTGTGCTCCTTTGATACCTTTTCCGATTTTCTCTTTGATTTTGCGAGCCAGATTTGGCGTTTTTTTCCGAGTGACATTTTTTCCTCCACGGTTTCCTGTTAGGTGGTTTGGTATTTCTTTGTGATGTTTTAAGAGGAGTAGGAAAGCGAGATATTGGTTGAGAAGCTGATATTTTAGGCATTCTTATTTCTTCCACTGTGCTCTTGTTCTTTACCTCGTTCTTATGACTTGTCCAACTCTTTTCTTTAGCAAAAAAATACGACGGGGCAATCGGTTTTTTAGGTGGCGATGGATATAGTCTGTCATTTTCATCTGAGCACAGGGCATGGGATATTGTCGGCAGATGAGAAGCACATTCGGGGGCTGGATGGAGGTGTGCGGGAGGGACAACCCACGATATGTTCAAGCTATATCGGTGGCTTTATATATACTGTTGGGATAATCTGAGGGATGGAATGGGGGATGAAGGGGGAAAAGTGGAACCAAAATATATGTGGAAGATTCTGAATGGCGTTGAATGGAAGACCCCCCGGGCATTGTAATTACAGACGTATTCAACTGCATCGAAATTTGTATCTTTTTCTTTTCCTTTCTTCCCAGGGTTAATGACTATCAATACCATCTCTCTATAGTACTAGTGCTTTATTTCTCATTATTCCTGGACACTGCCTGCGTTCGCGAATGGGGTTTAAGAGGGATTGCCTGCAGGAGCAAAATCGTGCAGGACATTTGTAATCTCTTTTCGTGTTCGTGCCGCATCTATACAGTAAGGATTCTAGCTGAGCTACTACCGTAGAATCTGGTCTTATACAGACCGTTGCCAAGTCGGAAGTAGGTAAAATTAGTGTTGGACTATACTATATGTGGAAGAAATAGCGAAAAAACATCAAAGCGAAAGTGCAATCAAAACTGATTTCTCTTGCTAATTGGCTAGAGAGCCGGGTTGTGCTGCCCAAGATGGTATAGTCATGCGAGTCACCACATTGGCAACGGTCTGTATAAGACCAGATTCTACGGTAGGAGTATGTGCGAACATAGGGAGGGGAGAACTTGCTATGCTAACTCCCCCACAACCACCGGGAAGCCCCCGAGGCCGTTATTATGGGAGCAGATATGCGAAGATTGCCCCACACAAATAGCGCAAGGAATTTGCTCCGACAGGGACGATGGTTCTCGGGCCTGTCGGGTACCGTGTAGCAAGCCGATGCGCGCTGAAGAGCGGGAGGGAAGGTAAAAATTATATCCGGCCAGCATTTATATAGAGTTAGATGTGGCAGGTCAACCAACCAATGGGGGGAGTCCGTTGCATCAATTGCAGATAAAATAGGTATATGGGCTGCTGAGGATGCTGGCGAGCCTTTTGGAGTTGGGTAGGAGTTAGAAAATGTGTTTTATGACAAATTGTCAGGGGAGGGAGGTTGAGTGAGAGTGTCTGATAGGGAGGGATGATTAAACGAATGGGAAATTGACAGGTAGAGAGAGGGTGAAGAGGTTGGTATGGCTGATGTTTATATTTCTTAGTATTTCTAGCATTTAGAAAGAGAAAAGTGGTATATATAATTTCTGTTGGAAAATGGAGAGTGGTAGATAGTCGGTGTTTGTAATATATTATAAAGCTTTCTTGGAGTCAAGTATGGCACGTATCATAGACGAATTGCATTGGCTCTTTGCGTCCCGTCCTCCCGGATCTTCCGCACCTTCTCTTTCACCTCTTGCATCTGGTGCGCCCAAATGGCCCACTTTTGCTCGACAGCTTCCAACCTGCTTGTTGTGCCCCAACCCCCCCGTAGTGCCTCCACATTATATCCGCCCTCATATCTTCCTGTCTACTGTGATTCTGGTTACTCCTAGGGGTTGTGAGTGTCTGGTGGCCATATCAGCTACCCTCTCACCTCTGATGACCTAGATCCATCCGCTCCTGTCAGCTGACACCCAAGCTGATTTTTTCTTCGTCTGCATCCTTTTTAGGTGGTACAAAATCTCTAAGAACAAGCAAGATGGGTAAGACCAGGGTGCTTTATCGTAGTGGGATATGTGTCTAGGAAGGCTCAATATAAACATACGTAAAATAGTGATAAAGATTTTTCTTGTAATAACTTATTATATTGATAAGGTCTCTGCTCCGTAGCGTGATGATTTCAGTAAAGCTCGGGATGCAGTTCGATATTTATATCCTGTGTTGATAGAGTGCGCGGCCTGCAAGTATCGAGTATACTAACTAAGTACCTACTACCAATTCTGAACATTTCCTCATAGTGCGAACCCTGTTTGACCCTGAATATAATCGCCACACCATTGACTTCCGGACTGGAGAGCTCTAGATTTCTCTGGTGTGGTATCACGTCCCTGTCAGAGTTCAAAATCCTTCTTCAGTCAGGAGGAACTGAAACTTGTCTGCATGCTAGACAGTGTCCTAATCATCAAACGAATGCAGTGCCCAACTTCGTAATCGGACCTATGGCAATAGCAGATATCACTCTGGCTTCCTGCGTATAGGCTTTGGTCAGACAAAGAGTCAGGATCGTACCAGTGGCACAATTCTCTCACAGTCGTTCCTTACTGAATAGTCCTATATGGTAATATACCATTGGTGTGGGTTCGGTCATACTCTCATTTCATTCCAGAGAAGAAACAATGAGAGCGTCCCGTTACCTTAGTGACCTAGATTCCTGTGCCGTACTGCTATGTCTGTAACCTTATGCGATGTGGACCGATTTCGCCCTGAACACTTGCATAAGATCGCCAAGGGTCCCTTCTCGTATATCCTGCAAAGAGCCTCTGGACAGACGGACGGCTGCGATGTATACAGTGTTATGAGATAGGTTTCAATGCCAGTGTCCTTTGCTGTTGGGACACAACTAGGACGCCATCTGGGGTTGTCGCACCGTCCCAACGGCGGGGCCAGAGGGGGGTGTTAGCTTCAAAGGGTGAAGGTAGGGTAACCCCAGGGTACACAAAAATAGGAGAAAAGCGATGGTTTTCTCATATGCCTAACAATCCTACTGTTACTTGCATAATTCCCTTACTGTTTACAAGACCCCCACTGGGGCTCCTATGCCAACACCAAACTTTGGTTGGCTTTCACTCAGGAGAGAATGGTTTCACATTAATCATCGGGAGAACTCACACGGCTGAGGTGAAGCCAGACACTTTCTACAGGAATTGCTCTCTAAAGCATCAGCAAAAAAAACCTTTTCTCAGGACGGACAGAGCATCAGCAAAAAAAGCGTTTGCTCCAGACGGATAGGCATTGCGTCCGGACGCAGGAAATCCGTCTGGAGCATCCAGTCCGCCCAGCCCGCCCTCAGATGGCCCCAGCATAATGGTTGCATCCTAGTCCGTTGGGTGCAATACAACCCACATCCTGTCCGCCCAGTGCACCTGGATAGTCTATTTCACTCCCTAATCTCCCGAAGAAACCCCGGGTAACAGACCCATAGGGCTCTGCATTGTGGAACTCTCCCTGCCCCTGATAGCCTCTACTTACAACAGACTACTTTATCACCGGGTAAAGGCTGTTCTGGCGAAAAAGGATCTAAACATGGGATGACTAACCATCTATTGTCCGGGTAACGACCCAAAACATACCCCTTATTTGATCACTGCTAACAACTCTCGCAAAAGGTTTCTAAGTTCTTCCCACCTTGTATTAGGCTTCATGATCGAATGAGTTGACGTATTGAATATTATCAACCTTCGGAGAGGGGCATGCTCATCCATCCAGGTTGACACTATTTATTACTCCTAAGCGAGCGGATTCCAATGAGGCCTTTCCTGACGGTAGCGGATTTCAATGAAGCCCTTCCGGACTCTACCGGATTGCACTGGGGCCCGGGCAGACTCTAGGGGATTGCAATAAGGCCCTGGCAGACTCTAGCGGACATCGGCCAGTGCCCGGTAAGGTATCTGCCTTTTCTTCCTGCTGACCTCTATAGCAATGCGGACGCTTCAAAACCTATACCATTCGATTCCCCTCGGCGAGCGGACTCCAATGAGACCCTTCCCGACTCTGGCGGACATCTGCCCCCTGAGATATCTGCCTTTTTCATCCTGCTGACCTCTATAGCCATGCGGACGCTTCGAATCCTATACCATTCGATTCCCCTCGACCAGCGGATTCCAACGCATCCTGTCCCGATGCTGTCCGACCACTGGCTGAATGGCTATACATACTTTTGTACTTGAGTTCCCCGGGCAAGTACTTTCAAATTGTTGGCTACTGGGTGCTACAGGCATGCGGACGCTTCGAGGCCTATACCATTCGATTCCCCTCGGCGAGGGGACTCCAATGAGTTGCTTCCCGACTCTGGCGGACATCTGCCCGCTGAGCTATCTGCCTTTTTCACCCTGGTGACCTCTATAGCCATGCGGATGCTTTGAAACCTATACCATTCAACTCCCCTCGGCGAGCGGACTCCAATAAGACCGTTCCTGACTCTGGCGGACATCTGCCCGCTAAGGTATCTGCCTTTTTCATCCTGCAGACCCCTATAGCCATGCGGACGCTTCGAAACCTATACTATTCGATTCCCCTCGGCCGGCGGATTCCAACGCACCCTGTCCCGATGCTGTCCGACCACTGGCCGAATGGCTATACATACCTTTGTACTTGAGTTCCACTGGCAAGTACTTTCAAATTGTTGGCTACTGGGTGCTACAGGCATGCGGACGCTTCGAGGCCTATACCATTCGATCCCCCTCGGCGAGCGGACTCCAATGAGACTCTTCCCGACTCTGGCGGACATCTGCCCGCCGAGCTATCTGCCTTTTTCATTCTGCTGACCTCTATAGCCATGCGGACGCTTCGAAACCTATACCACTCGATTCCCCTCGACCGGTGGATTCCAACGCACCCTGTCCCGACGCTGTCCGACCGCAGGTTCAAATACTACCGCAACCTTTGTACTTGAGTTCCCCCAGCAAGTACTTTCAAATTGTTAGCTACCGAGTGCCACTGTTTTCTAGACTAGCTTTAATAAATATATGCCTATTTTACTATCTAACTGACTCATATAAGTAAACATGAGTAATACTGCATGGATCATTCCGGACAATTTGGATATTCTCCACAGTTTTCACCAACTTATTCAAAGTCCTCGAAGGTAGAGTTGTTGACTTAGGAGGTATCTGATGATAGCTAGTTCCACCTGAGTACTTCCACTAATGTTCTATCCTGTCGGATTGCGTCCGGAGAACCTTTCTGGGTCAGGTACCTTCTGAGTCCTTGGTTGCGTCTGGTGCGTCTGGGCGGCATAGACCCCTGTCCACAAGCACCCAATAAAAGACCGCACACCCGGAACGCGAGTTTATGTTCTATGCGCCTGGACCGCCGGAGGCACAGGGAGCAAAGGGTGCGTCCGGGTGTAGGCTTTTTTTTTTGCTGATGAGGGTCTCATTGGAGTCCGCTCGCCGAGTGGAATCGAATGGTATAGGTCTTTAAGTGTCCACATGCCTATAGCACCCTGTAGCCGCCAATTTGAAAGTACTTACCCGGGGAACTCAAGTACAAAGGTTTCGATAACATTTCAACCAGCAGTCGCACAGCGTCGGGACAGGGTGCGTTGGAATCCGCCGGTCGAGGGGAATCGAACGGTATAGGTTTCGAAGCGTGCGCATGGCTATAGAGGTCAGCAGGATGAAAAAGGCAGATATCTCAGGGGGCAGATGTCCACCAGAGTCGGGAAGGGTCTCATTGGAGTCCGCTCGCCGAGGGGAATCGAATGGTATCGGTTTCGAAGCGCCCGCATGACTATAGAGGTCAGCAGGAAGAAAAAGGCAGATACCTCACCGGGTACTGGTCGATGTCAGCTAGAGTCTGCCAGGGCCTTATTGCAATCTGCTAGAGTGTGCCCAGGCCCCAGTGCAATCCGGTAGAGTCCGGAAGGGCCTTATTGGAATCCGCTACTGTCAGGAAAGGCCTCATTGGAATCCGCTCGCTTAGGAGTAATAAATAGTGTCAACCTGGATGGATGAGCATGCCCCTCTCCGAAGGTTGATATTATTCAATAGGTCAACTCATTCGATCATGAAGCCTAATACAAGGTGGGATGAACTTAGAAACCTTTTGCGAGAGTTGTTAGCAGTGATCAAATAAGAGGTTTGTTTTGGGTCGTTACCGGGACAATAGATGGTTAGTCATCTCATGTTTAGATCCTTTTTCGCCTGAACAGTTTTTACCCGGTGACAAAGTAGTCTGTTGTAAGTAGAGGCCATCAGGGGCAGGGAGAGTTCCACAATGCAGAGCCCTATGGGTCACTTACCCTGGGTTTCTTTGGGAGATTAGGGAGTGAAATGGACCATCCAGGTGCACTGGGCCGACAGGATGCGGGTTGTATTGCACCCAACGGACTAGGATGAAACCATTGTGCTGGGGCCATCGGAGGGCGGGCTGGGCGGACAGGATGCTCCAGATGGATTTCCTGCGTCCGGACCCAATGCCTATCCGTCTGGAGCAAACGCTTTTTTTGCTGATGCGTTCCTAAATTTAAGAAAACACGCTTAGGAGTGTCGGAGCCTAAGTCTATGAAAGGCGTAGAGGTACGCATTGGCGGGGAGCCGAAGGGTCACAATTGTGAGGAACAGATATCGAAGAGACTTCGCGGGGGTTCAATGGCCGGGGGGGGTTCACAAAATGTAATGGATGAGACGGTGGGGCGATTGTTTGTGGTGTCTAAATTGATTTATTGTGTTATTAGTTTTGTTTATCGTAGTCTATCATGTATTCAGGATTGGAATTTTAAGCTTTTAGATTAGATAGATCAACTCTTCAGGGAAATATGGCGGTATTGGCGCCCTCCTCAACGTTGAAGTGTCGCTGAGAGTCACTGAGTATCGATGAGAGTCGCTGAGTATCGATGAGTGTAGATGAGGGCTGATGTCAGCCTCACGCATGAAGAAGTGAGTGCGCGCTTGATCTTCGCGGATGATCGCCTCTTATCTTTTAAGCTGCATGATACTGGGGTCTTCCGCGAAGATATTGACATCAATGTCTTGTAGCCAGGGCAACGACGTCCCTTGGCATCTCCACAACAACACACCCCCGGCGTCCAGACCCTGGAGAGCCTTAAAAGCTTATTTCATATGTCAATGAAGACACATGATAAGCATCGATTTGAATTATCTATGGAGCTAAATTTAGAGGTTACAAACATAGGTCTTCATTTGAATGGTGGGTGCGAGATCGTCGGAGTTAGGCTTCGTTACGGGGCCTGTTTCCAAGGAGCGGGGACAAAATAACCTAGGTTATTCTGATTAACTGGCCGCAAAAATCATCCAAATCGGACCAGAACTGACAGAAATAGAGCTCTTTGAAGTTAGACAACTTCAAAGAACCCTATCTCACTCACTTTTGGTCCAATTGGGACGATTCTTTTTATAATCTGCAGTTAATAACCTGCTCTTGGCGCCCCGTTTGTCAGAAACAGGCCCCGTAACGAACGCTAGTCGGAGTCATGCAAACCCTACGATGTCATCACATCGTAGGGTTTAATGTTTACACAACTCAGACCTCTAGGGGGTTTTTTTTGCGACGCACCATGAGCGTTCCTGACCTCTATAAAGGTCGTCATCTGCCCTCCTTCACTTCCTTCACACCTCCTTCACATCGTTCACCCCCCACCCCCCTTCATTACTTCTCATAGTTGAAATGCCCCGCGAGAGCGCCCGAAGAGCCCAGGGCAAAAGGGCAGCGTGAGTACACTTCGTCCAATCGTTTAATCGTGGGCAATACTAATATTGTATTACTTCAGGCAGCCTGGCGTACCAGCGACAAAGAATAAACAAGCAAGCTCTGTGAGGAAAGTAAGTTCGCGCCGTGACACCATTGACCTGCGCTCGATATTAATATTACGATTGGTTATAAACGTCCGGCAGTCCCGCACGACGAAAGTGAAGTCAGGGGTGGTAAACGCAGGGCTCCCCCGCGTGCTGCCGCCCACAGACGGAGTGCGGAGAGAAGGTAACCAATGATCCATTGACACCATTATTCTTCAAACATGCTCCGATGTGTGGCTGACAGTTGTCATTCATGTCACAGTGGGCCGTCAGGATCCCGTGAAAATCCCTATTTCGTTCTGGCCGTTGAGGATTCTGGGTACGTCAACAACAACCTACCCATATATCCAAGAAGCCTTTAAACTAACACATGAATCAGTGGGCGCTATGGCGACATAGCATATGCAAAAAGCTGGTGTGGATTCAAGAATGCTCGAACCAAAACTAGAACCTACGACGTATAGCGTCGCGATGTTAAGGGCTATATCAAGTCCCGCTCGTTCGATCCAGGACGGCTAACCGACGATCAATTAACGGTGATCCTCGACTTTGCCAGTTCTCTTCCACCTGTCAAATCGCAGATCGAATTTGTAAAAAAAAACCACCGCGCTGACGACGTCAGGAAGGTCAGTCGTCAACTGAGGATTTTGGTCAAGGACACGGCTAAGAAACTACGGACGGCAATGGAGCATGACTACGCAGGGCGGGCTGGTGATGAGGTTTCTGGACCTCCGAGCAAGTGATCAATCCACGCTAAGTTCTGCGGTCCCCCGTAGTAATAGATATCTTCAGTGGCATCGCCGAATTCGACTTCTGCATATTCCCCACGGGCAACGAGGATCCACATTGTTCGCCGAACGGGTGCCCCTCAAGGTGAGCATGCATTCCTTGGCCATCCCTGGTGGCACAATGGCTCCGATCGGGGAATAGCCTGGGGAGTCCTCGAGTCGCCAAGCATAAAAAATCTGCTCAGCGTGATAAAGGCGCAACGCCCGGGGAGGTGATTCTGTGCCCTCGATATCTCATCGGCGCAACTCGTGAGGGTAGCAACGCCCTAAGTCTGGATCCTACAGCCCCACTCCCCCTCCGAGACCTCATCTTCCTCCACAAAGATCATGACCTTCGGGCGTGGCTCCTTGCTAATGATGGCAAACATCCTCTGGATCTCATGGTTCTGGAGTCACGCCTCGAGGAAGCAGGGGATGACAGATCAACGCCGGAGCCCGTGGGGGGCAGACACCCATTTTTCGACCGCAACGTCTGGGATCATTCCGGGCAGGCAGAAGATATAGTGGGGGGCATCCAATGGGACGACGAGAACGACGAGAACGACCACATCGTGGTGAGAAATAGGCGTATGAGGCAGCAATCGGGAGAGGGCTGGGATGAAATGGAAGATATGGACGACGACGAGGACGACGAGGGGGCGGAGGGCGAGAAGGACGACGGCGAGGAGGACGACAGCGAGGAGGATGTGGCGGAGGGCGAACGGGAATCTCAGATACCCCAGGAGCGGCAGACAATTGTTATCGACGTAAGTTTATTGTGTTTCAGCTATCTAGAAGAATACCAGACGCCATAACTAAACCGCCTGAATAGGACAACAATTCAGGGGCCCCTGGCCCCTCGAGGCAATCCGGCGCCACCAGGTTTCGCCCATTGGACCTGGAGGAGGAGGCATCGGGCTCTAATCCCACCGTGCCAGCGTCGCGTTCGAAGCGGTCAGCGCCGTCAGATTCTGAGCAGCAGAGAACCGTTCTACAGCTGATCCAGGGGACGCCATGGATGGCTGGTTGGCTGAGAAATCCCAACTGGAGAGGAAGCCACCGTGATGCATACAATGGCGCCCACGATACTCCTCCTGCTGGACTCACTGGGACGCTTGATCAGCGTCCGGTCAGCGCTCCCACGCCCGTCAGCCCCACAGTTGCGCCACATCCCACGATCCCCGATGCTGAGACAATTGAGCCGGCTCCCATCACACCAAATGCTGAGTTTATCCCATTGGCTCACAGTACGCCAAATGCAGAGACTGTTCCGCCGGCACCGCAAACCCCGGCCCCTGCGCTGGATCAGGATATCACGACCTCCCCTGGGCCTCCTCCATCCCCGGCTCCTAACACTCATGATGCCCCTACAGCCGCGGGCCAAAACACCCAAACGCCGCCAAAGGGCCGTCGACGAAGCACCAGGGTTGCCGGCAACTGATTCTTTGTTCTGTGGATTTTCTTTTACTTTTTCATTACCTGTCTGATTGTGCAAGCTTCATAGTTTAGATGTTGAATTTTCACCCTGGGCTTTTCTTGGCTAGCATAAGATATTAATCATACCATTGAGCGCCCTTGCGTTAGCATCTTGTATGACTAGCTATTTCAATCTCTTGTGCCTGATCCCCTTTTTCCCTTGCATCTTAGACTCCCAGCCTCGCCTTAGCTGAAGTTTAACCTTTACTAGATTCGGCCCACATCGCTTTATCAAACCAGAACTGTCCAGGCACTGGGGGCGGTCATCCAGCGACTACAGTGCGTTCTGCATTCATGTGTGTTGATTGGTCGGCTGGAGATGAGGTTCCATATTTATCGTCCGCTTTAGGTGTGGCCGATGTCTCGCTAGAATTATTATCGCTAACCAATACCTTTTGTAGCTAGTACCCCGCCTTAGGAACGCCTCCATTTCGTCCAAAATTTTAAGCCTGGAGTCTTGAAGTCTAGGAGTGCTGAGAGTAGTAGGACCACGGACACAATGTTGAATATTCAGAAAACCATTTTTCGCAAGAGCATATCTGCATTCAATACCGAGTGATAGTGTATGATGCACCCCCCCCCTAAGTCCTAGCGTATAAGATCTAACAAGTCCTATCGAAAACAAGAAAACTACGCAAACTCCTCCTCTTCACAAGACTCGATATAGGTTGAACTATTTTCTTCCCTCCTAAAAATCAGAGTTATATTTTGGCTAACATCTGATTATCCTGTATTCTACGATGCATCGGCAACGACAGACAAATTCACGCAGTCAGCCGACCAATGGAGCAGGCAATCCGATCGAGCGTAGACGCGGCCTGGTACCAGAAACCATGGGATCCAGTCAGCCAACACCTCGAGTTGGTAATCTGAATGGGCGTAGACGCAACGTCGTACCGGATACCATGGCATCCAGTCAGCCAGCACCTCGAGTTGGCAACTTGAATATGAACGGGCGTAGGCGCGACGTTGTACCCGACCCTATTGGATCCGGATCGGGAATGCAGGCGGACGAATCTGGCAGCTCCCAGACGCTCTTAACCCACCAGCCGTCGCGTCGAAGCCAATCACCAGGTCCGGGTGAGACCGGGGTTCTAGCAAGACCGCCCCAGCGTCCGCGAAGAACGACAATACAAACCAGGGCGAATATTGAACCCGAGGCGGAGCCCGACGGGCAAGGGCATTTGGAAACTGTTCATTTAAGCGACAATAGCAGTGATGAGTACCAAAACCCATGCAATGCAGATGAAACTGGATCGGAGACTGAGATCGATGTTGACGCCTCCGACATTTCCGAGGGAACAACATCCGGACGGCGTCATAGGTCGCAGGCGTCTCGCAGACAGGGAAAGGGTGAACGACCCATGGTGCGAATCTCAACCACCTCCGGATCACAGGAGGTACCTCTCGTTAGACGGACACCAGCAAATCGTGGACGCATAATCCGTGGTAGAGCCTACAGTCCGCCGACCTTTCTGTCATCAAGCGTGGGATATTCGTCTCCGCTAGCCACCCATAGTGGTACTACATCTGGTGTCAGATCCTCGAGTCCGGTAGGTGAACCGGGTATCCCACGACCGGGGCGGCCCAGGCCGGCGACAGATTCACGGCGAAATACCGTTACAGGGGCTGAGGGGACCATATTAGAGCAGGCGATGGCGCTGATGCTCCGGTACACACTTTTTGATAACCCACTGCCGAACCCGGTTGCTTTGACATCTCAGATATACACAGTATGGGGAAAGGCGCTGGAGACGATATCGGATGCTGGGAATATTGAGCCATCGGAGGAGAGTGTGAAGCAGGTAAGTTGACTCAGCCGGAGGTGATACGACGTAGAGACGGTCACTGACTCTGACAGCTCCGTCAAAAACATACTGCAGTGAGAGCGCAATTCTTGTATCATGTGAAGCATAATATCAGACAGATATACGATCTGCCGCCAGATAATCCTACGGCCATCGCGCGCAGGGTTGATTATCTGCTAGAACAGGACAGGTTCATGTGCCCACCCCATGGATATGAGGTTGGTTCCAGCCATTGGACTTGGGCGGACATGACTAATCGCAGAACGCATGTAGGACTTAACCTTCAGGTTCCTTGCCCCCTAGATTGCGGAGGCTATATACGGCAAGTATTTCGACGGGATCAAAATGCAAGGCATGCTGGACCCTAAGGTTCTGAAGCGCATAAACGGTACGATAGTCTGTCTGACATGTGCAATACTGTGCCATTCACTACGGGCATTGCAAACAGGGGTATATAAGAAACCCTCCAACTTCAATCCTAAAGTAGTTGGAGGTGGGAGAGTCTGAATCATTGCCTGTTTTTTGATAACCGAGTCCACTAATCGTGAAAAACGCAAGATCTTTTTATCCGGCAGAAGAACACATGGAGGGGGTTCGCCCAGGCGACGCACGACATGTTTATATTAAACCTTCGTCAGAAGATCGCACAGAGGCTCGAGAAACAGCATAGCATCCGGCAGGAGAGAAGAGAGGGCTTCTCGGACAATAACGACGCCCTTTATGCAGAACTGAAGCGTCAGCTAGGCAACCAGACTCCGGGAGATCCTGCCCTACCGAGACAGATGCCGATTGACACCCACGTCGGCGGTCTGGGGGGGCTCGAGGATAGTCAAAATCGGTCACAGGAGACGGAAATATCACTGGATCCCAGTCAAACGTCAATTGACTGGGAGCTAACGTTTCTGGATTCGGATGGGTCGAATCATGAGAGTCTTGACAACGCAGGGGGGGCCGTCGACTCTCAAATGAGCAATGGCTTATCGCTCAACCTGGAGGATTCCCGGAGCGGAGAAGCTGGGCCAGGGGTGTCGGGGGCGCTGGAGGAAACCAGTGGCCAGCAGGATGGTGCGAATACCACGGAGGGTGCTTAAGGGGAGGTGGTACGTGTATGTAGATTTAATTTTTTTTCTAGTAATGGGACGCGCAGAAGCGGGGGTAATAAAGGTCATATGCAATAGTCACATAGTATCATAGTAGATGGTGTAGTATAGGGTGTCGGGATGACTGCAATAAATTATGAGCAATATCACGATAATTTTGGGAAAACGAACTTGAATCTAGAACATGGGAGAGTGTGAGGAAGAGGTTCAGAATAGTGGCTATGTGATCAGTGCGTGCGGATGGAGGGCGGGAGTATCGTGAGTCTGGAAGGCACGACAAGAAGTAACCGGCGTCTGGAAGGATCAAGTAAATAGTGCGGAGGGTATGAGTATCGGGACGGGGAAGGCGCATACAACAGACGCTACTAGTAGGATGGCGTCAGGACACGATGGCCTAGCGTCGGAAGACGTCAGGACATGATAGGCTAGTGTTGGAAGGCGTCAGGACACACAGGACGTAGGGTGCGTTTCAGGACGTTGTCAGGACGCAACGGGACGTTGAGCGAATCTTCTGGACGCGGCGTCCGATCGATGTCGCATCCAGAATGGGAGTTTACGTCCTGTGCGTCCTGTGCGTCTCACGCACAGGAAGAGGAATAAATATTTTGCTGATGTCCCGCCTCTGTCCAAACCCCGTTCCAACATCGCTACTCCCAAGACCACCGCCGCCTCTTGGCCAAGAATGTGGGTAGCCTCCTCCCACTGAAATGAACACAACCTAGACCACCATCCATGAACCACACCCATCCGCCAATCAACGCAATCGTCTACTCAATGCTCTTTCTCCTAAGGCCGGAGGGCGATCAACCCCTCCCAGTCACCTCCCAACACCTCCTCACCAAATCCTACCTGGACCCGCCCACGGGAGGTCCCACCCCCAACTAAAGCAGAAGTGCCAGAACCCCCAAAGGAATAATGGCGCCCCGCCACCCTAACCCTGCCAGGTACCACTACCCCTCCTCACTAAAACCACACCCCTTCATGGGCCTCAATAAGTTCAACGCGGGTCAGATTTACCAGATGAGGTCCAATGAAAGCTACCTTAAGGCTCATCCCTCGTGGGATACTAGTAAACCGCATACATGTCAGAAGTGTGGCGAAGCCCCCAAAACCTTCGACCATATAATCCTTTCTTGCCCGGCAAAGGGACCCGCCAGAGACCGCCACCTTCAAGAGATCTCCGACTGGTCCCCCGACGCCCCTGTCTATTCCTCAGTGGTCCTTCTCCACCCACTTTCCAGTCTCTTCAGAAGCATGAACACGGCCTTTGCCCCAGGGATGTTCAACTGCCCTAGCTCAGCTGGCCTGTTGGTTAGCTCACATGTTTCCTCTATGGTCTCCGTTGGTTATTTTTTGTCATCTCATGAGGGATAGGTTTTTTGTTCTTGCCTCTCATAATTGTTATGGATTTCCGCTAGTTGAGGAGAGTTTCCTTAATTTACTTTTTATGATTTTTCTACCTGTATATGGGCCAAGGACCAGTACGGACCCCCCTTTGAAGAAGACTGGTGATGGACTTTTCCCTTTGTTTGTTCGCTTTGGATTTAAGGTTTTGTTTTCACCATGGCTAGCGCTTTTTCCTTTTTTTTATATCAAATCCGCAGTTATATTTAGTAGCTAGCTACAGGGAACACCATAGCATTTAACCTAAGTTCTGGCCTAAAAACCCAATTCAACAAAAGAAATCCTCCACCCTTCCTCATCAAAAAATAATAAAGGTTGTGGACGCGAGGTCCACGTGAATCCATAACCGCCAAAGTTACAAACTTCAACTATCTGGCATTTCCTTCTCAACATCCTCCTCAGGGCCTTCAGGCATCCTTACAGGGCGGGAAAGACCTGTCAAAGTATGGGCTTCGTGCGGGCCACCACAATTCACATACTTAAGCGAGATGTGGTTGCAAGGTTGGCCTCTTACACGACAGGTAGCAGTGGGGCAAGTGTGAGCCTCGGTAGGATGAGAGAGTACACCACCGGCAAGAGGCCTGGTTGGTGCATTTGTTGGTATGGTGCCCAAAGGTGTGGCAATTGGAGTACCGAGTTTGGGAGTTGAAGCGCAAGTGGCGCTCGGTCCTATATGTTGAGGAGAAAACCGCTAGGCGCCTGCCAATGAAGTTAAGGTCTCTAGGGCCTGTCATGACAACGACCACTGTCAAGGTGGACTTCCCAAAGCATGATTCTTCAGTAGTGAGCCACCTGGGTTGCCCAGCGAGGGCCAATCCAGAGTTGCAAGTAGTCAGTTCTGTGGGGACTGTGTCCATTGAGTATGAGGTCGGGATTCCGTGCATCAGAAGGTGTGTTACCGGTGTGTCCAGATGGATACTGACAGTCCCAGGTATAAGGTGAAGGAAGGAGCCCACTTTGCTGTTAAGCAGCGTAGCCTTTGTCGATTCCATTGTGGTGCCAGTGAGAGTGACCGTGAGACCTTTCACAGTGACTGTTGGTACATAGGTGCCCGCTAGCGCCTTGTTTATCTCATGAAGGAGATCCAGCGCGGATATGGCGCATGGAGGGCCGTCTCGTTTGACAACGAGTCAGCGTTCTCTAGTGGTTGGGGCCTTCTTCGGGGGGGGTCGGACCATTGTAGGGGGTCCAACCGTTCTGGTAACATTATTGGTCTTCCTGCCCTTCTTGACGACTGTGGTCAATAGCGTAGTACAGGCAGGAGGGGGCGGGTGCATAGCCAATGGGGGATTTGGGTCTGGTTTGACATCCAGGGGTTTCGTTTCGGCAACCTTAAAAGGTATTGGTGTGGGCATTTCAGGGCGGGGGGTTTCGGCTTTCAAAGCGACTATTTCCTCCGAAAGGATGTCGACGCTTTCCATTAGTGCGTCAATAGCCGACCGGTGGTCTTGGTGGATCATCCGGATTACGTCCACCAGGACCATTATGTGGACACTTTCCTTAGGCAGGTTTTCGATTCTCATACCTGCGGCTGCGTGATTGAAAAGGTGTATGTAGTAGTCAACCGGTGTTGACCACTTATCCAATTGAAATTGCGGTAGTGTGGAGCTTCTCTGTCATTTGCGTAAAGGGAGGCCATAAGGCAAAAAGCAGTGGCGTGGCGTGGCCGTAGAGGGGCCAGCATCCGATGGTGGTTGACTTTCCCCAGTCGGCTTTTTGCCCTATCGACACTTGCGCACTTTTGAGGGTGGGGCAGTGGGATCCATGTATGACTCGTGTAACCTGACTTGTCACATTACGCGGAAAACTCAAGATAATTATGTGGTGTTGAAAAAAGTGCAATTTGCACTTTTGAGTAAAATAAGGGAGAGGAAGCGTGTCGCCATGGCTAACGCTTCACGTGGTTTCTTGTTGTTACGGGGTAGCTAACACGGTAGGATTCCGAGCTAACTAGGCCAAGGATATTCGGACAACGGATAATAGTCAGGAAGGCTCGTAGGTAATAATTTGGTAAAGGTAAAGTAAAGAGTAGTCAAATATCAAAGAGTTAGAATATAACTCGAAAACTTGTTATATTGTTAAGGTCTCTTCTCCGTTGCTTGATGATTCTTTAACCACCGGGGGAGAGGCCTACTATTTATACTAATGTTCATGCTACTTCAACTTCTCTAGTTAAGAAGTATCTTCTTAACGATTCAGTTCGTCAGAACATAGTGCGAACACTGTTTGACCCTGAGAA
>Ga0307517_10000081_pt1 | contig 132051 bp, 127 predicted proteins | sample 23_EM_MG_FD_194515 | JGI IMG/M metagenome (GOLD analysis project Ga0307517, IMG submission 194515) | Populus trichocarpa ectomycorrhiza microbial communities from riparian zone in the Pacific Northwest, United States - 23_EM | ecosystem: Host-associated > Plants > Roots > Unclassified... | reverse complement strand
TCCAAGATCATGATATGGAACTTTATGACGGTCGGCAAACGGCGCATGGTAAGTTTACCGTACGTTACCGTATATTACCGTATTGTATCGTATGGTAACTTACCGTACCTTACCATTCGAACCCTACCTGCCTGCGAGTGATCCTACATGACCGCACTCTGACCCTGCGCTAGACTCCCCCCCCCCTCCGCTCCCTTCTCCGTTTCACCATACTAGTGCATTTTTGCAAGAGCTACGGTATCCCTTAACCTGTTTCAGGCACTGATTCCGTTCCACCTCCTAACTCCAAAAGGTATAAATTGTGATTTATCTTCGAAACTGGGAAGGTCAAGTTTTTGGGTTGGTTAGGTCATCGCTCTATGAATGAGCTTATTCCTCTAATAGTTGGTATTCGAACTAGTCGTAGTGGTCTTGCCTATCACTTGGCGAGAAATGGGTGAAGTTCAGTACAGGCTAGGGGATGGTGGATGGATGGATGGTGCTCGCTCCCTAATATACCCCGATGATGGGTGGGCTTTTCTGGTTTAGTTTACCCTAGATACATAATGTGCCGTGTTGGTAGCTAGCTAGCTGGTAAGGTGGATGGCTAGTTTCTGGGCACTGTGCCCCGGTTGCTAAAGCGGTGCAGGAATAGCTAGTGGCGCTTCTGGGCGAATTCATGGAGGGCCGAGTTCTGGGGCGTGTGCTTTGGTATGACACAGTATGCTAGGGTGCTGGTAATGAATTAAATAGGTTCTGGTATTGTTGGTGAAGTGAGTTATGGGATGGATGATGGAGATGAGTGGGTTACCATTGCTGTTGGAACTTTGAACGGGTGGTTAGTGGGTTTTGGGTAGTAGCTTACGCTCTGTGAGTTAGTTACAGTAGGGTAGTTAGCTAAGATATAATAGTGAGATTACTCTAGTGTGAGCGTGGCTGCTTGGCTATCGGAGATTTTAGAGGCCTGATCGTTGAAGGCGCGGCACCATACTACTCTCATGGGGCCAAAGACTCCAGCACTGAAATTTCACAAATAAAGAGTAGGAGGTGCATCTCTAACTCCTCGATCACTCACGTCCTGAAATGAATACACCCGAGTACTGACAGAAGTTATTCTAAGTCACTGTAACGGGCTGGGCGTTTAGTGGAAACCTTTGACCTCTCTTGGAGTGTCTGCAGTACTAGTTTCGGTCCTTGGTGATAGTTTGTGATGGGAACCAGGTATTTACCGCCCGACCTAAATTCAACTGAGCAAAGGGATCCGATGTTACCGCATTCCACCCGGCCGGGGGTTAGGCCCTTGTCACTTAGAGACGCTGCGGTGATAGCTTGGATCGTTTTTTAGACCCATAATCGCTCGGGGAATCTGAGGAGTCTAGTTCATCAGCCTTAAATGTCTAGCATTGCACCTAGGCGCAATCCTGAGAGTCGTAATTTTCGGAACGGTGCATGCACTATGTGCATGGGCCAAATCTGCAGGAACCCGAGCTCATGGTACTGACAGGAAACATGATTTAACGAACCACTGCTTGGATGGCATGAGATGAGAACATCAGATGAGTGAGAAAAACATAGAGTGATCGGGCGTGATTATGATGGGTATCTTGTTTCTAGTTCGGAAGTCTGGATGGCGTTGACGACTTCGACTACGAATTCACTTGAACGCTGTGGATGAGAGACAGTAGACGTGACCGGAAATCATTGGGGAGGAACTTAGCCGACAAGTCAGTTATTTGGTTGTGTATTTGTATCAGACCATCACGTCTTGATTATATAAAGACGAATCTCGCGATACGGCATGATATGACATGACGTAGAATGAGCAAGGGAGGCTTCGACCGCGCCCTTTGCTATGGGTTGTTATACGCGGGGGGCGGGCATTGACTCATTTCTAGTGTTTGAGCATGGTAAATTTATTGGTCGTGGGAAACTTTTGTTCTAACGTCTGGGTATATGGGTCTAACTTCTACGAGGGGTAAAGTGGTGGCGGTCTATGGTGAACATGTAAATAGGAAGGGAGATAATCAGACGGACGGAAATTTATGACGAAGAATAAAAGGAGAATAATAGAGATTAAAACACTAACAATAAGGCAACCCGAAAACAAGCTCCATAGTCTAGCCCTAGTCTAACTTATCCGTCATCATCATCGTATCATCCGGTCGGATGTTCTAATCTGTGCAATCTCAAAAGGACAAAAGGGAAAGAAAAAGAAAAAGAAAAGAAAACGTCTAAACATTAACGCTGGATGCTTTAGCAGCGTCTTCTAAAATTGCGCAAACCTTTTCATTACCACCCGCGAGGTCGAGGGGTGTGCGGCCGGTTCCATTTTTAAGCGTGACATCGGCACCTCTCGCTACGAGAAGATTGATGATGTTAATGTGTTGGCCAGCCCAATGAAGTGGGGTCCAAAGGTCCTGGTCTTGAGCATTGGGGTCGGCGCCGTTGTCAAGGAGTAGTTCGACCATGGAGACCTCTGGCTTCTCACAGGCCATGTGCAAAGGCGTGATACCGTTGTCATCACTGAGTCCAATGTTGGCAGCTTCATCGATGAGAAGCTTGACCATCAACTCGTCTTCAGCCGAAACTGCAAAACCGAGAGCTGTTCGGCCATCTGAATTCGCAGCATCGATGTCCGCGCCGTAAGAAAGGAGGAGGTGAGCAATATCATACCCTTTGTTTCCCGCCGCGATGTGTAGAGGTAGGGTGTCGTCTCCGAACTTGGCTTTAATGTTGGGGTCTACCCTGTTGCGAAGGAGGAGTTCGACCATTTCCACATTGCCTGCCATGACGGCGCAGTGGAGGGCAGTTTCCCCATCGTTGTTTGGAGAAGAGGTATCGATGTCACGGTCCATCAATAGCTGGGCTATCGAAAGCTGGCCCCTTTGTGCTGCGGCGTGTAGGCCAGTTCCTCCGAAGGGATCTTTGATTTCCATGCTCAGGCGGTTATCAAGGAGGAATTCGACAATCTCAAGGCTGCCGCCCTGAATTGCATCCCTGAGAAGACTCTCGTCACAAGCGGTGGGAACGAAGGTGATATCCGCACCCCCTGAGACTAAGAATTTTGTCATGGCCACATTTCCGGTCCACGCTGCCCAATTGATTGCGCGGAACTCCCCATTACCGTTACTACCAAGGACAAGGTCGGCCCCTTTCTCCATTACAAAATCCACCATATCTTTCGAGCACTTTCCCTCCTCATCATCAGTCTTTTCGCCATCCAAATTGGCATTTTTGTATCCAGCCAGCTCGACGGTAGCTCCTTTCTCAAGAATGTTTTGGACCATATCCGCGTCTCTGTTCGCCGCAGCGTAGTATAGAGCTGTAGTAGCATACTCGGGAGCTGCTGCGAGCTTGCAGAGGAGCGGTGACAACGCAAAAGCGAGGCGAATATTCGTCTTGAGAAGGGAGCTGAGGTCGCGGGCATCGTGTAGGTTCTCCGCTACAAGGAGCAACAGCTCATCAGGGAAGTTAAGCAGACCCATTTGGTTGTGGTTGCGTTAATCCCTGGCACTGAAACTATCCGTCGGACCTGCAAGATCCTCAGTTAGTCAAAAGAAATACGCCAGAAAGCCGGGGAAGGGAAAGTAGGTACCGGCTTGGATTTGGATGGCGAACTCGACTGGCTGAGAGAAAATGGTCTTTGATTGTCTGCTGGCCGTGGATTCCATAGAAATGGGCTGTGCGTTTGGTTCTAATAGGTGAGCCTTTTCTAAGGGCACACAGAGAATTGTTCGGGGAGGCGGAGGTCTTTTTTGGTGGAGGAAGATTTGTCGCTAGGAGGTGAATACAGGGACAGGAGGGAAAGGACAGAGAGGCAGAACTTGAGGAAAAAAAAAAAAGGGACAGGCGCGGCTGGAGGGTTTCCAGAATTGGAGCCAAGCCTTCTACTAGCTCCATGGCACGCCTTATCACTCGCCCTAGAAATTTCATCCTCCAGGTCTAGATCACAGGGCTGAGGTTCCGAATCTTGCTTTGTGTAACACTGCCATCAGCTTTGATGTGTTGTTGTTCGCTTCGGAGTCCCATTCCCGGACAATTTCATTACTTTCTCAGGAACCCAAGTAAGATTTAAAAATAGCCGCACGGAGTCCGAAAAGTAATCGAGACCCTCCAGATATGAGGGTTACCCACCAAATGATAACGGTAGGGTTAACTGTGCTCGAGGATTTGTTTATATTCGGTTGTGATTAGTCTGGGACTTCGTAGTTCTTAATTGGGGGATAGATGGTAGTTTTATTGGGGGGGTCGGTGGTCGTAAAAAATTTCTGGAGGGCTTTTGGGGGCCCGCCGAAGTATAAGCTGACCTCACGACCACGACTTCACGGGCATCTACAGCACTTCAACGAGGGGCTTTCAGGCCAGGTCTTCTGGCGGATAGATGCATAGAAGGCTAGGAGGCCCTCGATTTCGATTTTGTTTTTTGTTCTCTGGTAATTGTTATGTGAAATTCTAAAAGAATGAATTAACTTTCTGGGTTACCTGGCGCTGAGAATGGGGGTTAACTATTCTGTGGTACAAGTACAAGCAACATGCTCCAAATGGGGGAAATCCAAGGAAGGCGCTAATAAATAGTTTATTATGGTTTGCTTACTAGGATTACTGCTGCCCGTAGTCTTCAGTCTCGCGCTCTGCAGCGAGTGAAACAGGTTAAGGACCTGTTGCGATCCAACAAGTAGAGTATGATGCCGGTATCTAGTCCGCTGTAAGTACTATTGGGGATTTGGACGGATACCAAGGCCTTTGTGAACGGTGCATATCTGACAAATATCGGTATGGTACAAGATCTGACATTGTCGCGAAGCCGTTATCCGGGCGGAACCTTAAATTTAGGCTTCTTGGAAGGGTTTTGAGAATACATTAATTGTCAAGCACTTATTTACCATACGCCCAAGATCACCTGATGCCCTAGAGGCTCTGATTTGGATTAACTTCTACTTGTTACCCTAAATATGGACTTATGATAGCTTAGAACAGTACTCGTATATCTAGTTATGGGGGGGTGTCTTGCCTAGGATTTCCTGCGCTCCTGATATTGATACAAACCTTGTTTTTGGGCGAAATAATACCCTAGGCTAGTGTACCAGTACATACTCGAGTATAGACTGCGTGGGGGCGATGGCACTGCACACTTTCGGATTCGAGTAGGGCTACAAGAGAAACTACAAAGAGCCCCCCCAGCAGATTTGCGGGATGGTCCACTTTTCCGAGGGGTGCCGGGACAACAGGTGCCGCCTTAACATCTGTTGCCTTGTGAGAAGATGTCGCCGTGGGTGGCTTGTTGCGGTCACAGTGGAGCTGACTAGGGCTAGTGGGGGATATTATCTTGGAATCTACGCGGTATATCGCTGAACTAGTGGTATTTCTAACGATGCCATGGTTAATTGTGCGATCTATCCTAATTATCATTTCTATTCACTGGACTCGGCGAGAGTCATCTTGGTCTTTGGAGTGGTGCATTTTTCTTAGGGGCCCAGAGGAGCTCTACGGTGTTCTGTACCACCTACTGCTTTAGAGTGACTTGCATTCCAATTTTGATTATCGTTAGACAAGTGGTTCTAAACCTCAAAACTCTCACTGGATGCCTTCAACGGATTTAAGGGAGTTGGAGCGAGAGCGTTGCATACCTCTCACATGTGTTTTCTGATACTGTATTCTCGTCTGAGTAATTTCTTTATTTTTTCACCCGTCTTTTATACTCGGAGGTGTTGTTCCGGAGGAACGCCTGAGGCTCATGGAGGTAAGACTATCACAACCAAAAAATCTTTTTCGCGGGGTTTCTCCCATCACATAAATCAGGAGTACGATCGGTCGGCAGGGCTCAACGATACGATGGCCCTGAAAGGACGAATTAGAAGAAGTGAAAGCCATAACGGAGGGCTATTTGATGAATGGAGGCTGGATGGGCAGTCATCCTGCAATCACGCACCATTATACTTGAATGGTGTTGGAAACCGGGTCCGTTGTTGAAGAGTAGGTTGTGCCATGGATTGGGGAGAAGGTCTACGGAAGCCTAACAAGGCCCAAGGTTGAAGGATATCCTAGTAAATGGTGAGGTTCTGGTTCCAAGGAAGCTAATATCAATATCAAAAACCTGGCCAATTCACTCCATCCAGTGTTGCCTCGTTCTAGGTGGGTGATTGGGCGAAACCTACCTGTAGGCAGAGAAAAGGGCACTGTCTTAGTAGATCTTGGAACTGGCGGCATGGAGGAGCCCATCATTATGGGTCGGGCTTCTCTGAGCGGTGAAGGGGTCGTGTTGGGAGAGGGGCCAAGGGAAAGTTCGCTTGGAGAGGAAAGGGAATAGTACTCCCTCTCACTGGATGGCGATGGGGGGATGGTGAGTTACCATGGGGCATCATTTTAGATGACAGAGGGGGGGATATTTGGTTAGTTTGGTTTTAGTTGACTGAGGTTAACTGGTAATTTTGAGCTCGACGAGCGCTTGCAAGGGACGAGCGTATTTAGCCAGCTAGGGTGACCGACAGATGGTTCGCCGTCTGGATTATGGACGGTAGACCCCTAGCTTACAATTTATCCAGCTGCTCAGCAGCTAGAAGGACTAAACTACCCTTTCCTGTCGGTGGGGTTGAGCTGGAGCACAGGCACTAGTGCTACCGAGACAACTGTAGTGGAAAAAGGCTCGGACATCCCCACTTCTAGCTTGGTTGTGGATGTTATTGTCCTTGGGAGAATGGTGCAAAATGCTGCTATGGGCCCCGCCCACTAGGTGCCAGGCACCCTGTGAATATGAATGAGAAGTGATGTCCCTAGAATAGGCCGTGAAATACCGTATATTCCAAGAACCGTAAACCTGGGAATTCCTATCGCACCCCGAGCCTACCGCACCCCGTGCACGGCATTAGCAGCCCTGTATAACACGTTTTCCTAAGTGGTTGGGCGGAATACATAACCGCGGGAATAACGTATCAAGATTGGATACTCCGAAAGCGCTGGACGAAAGTACTACAAGCATTTGAAGATACCTTGGAGAGAACTGCCAGACATACTTGGGCTCCATGCAGCCACCACAATACCCAGAACTCGACCTCCAAGCTGCTCATAACGCTTTTCGACCCCTTAGAGCTTCTTTTGTGTCTCTCTCTCTTTGTATCTCGCTCTCGCGTGTAAAAAGGAAAAAGAACTCCCAGCTTTCCCAAACCCCTACCAACAACCTACGAACTGTCTACCTGTTCAAATGTTCTATCGAGTGACAAAGGGTGACCGGCTAACAAGCCTAGCAGCCACCCTTCTCATAGCCATCGCGCAGCATTACTTACCCCCAATACTCTAAGCGGCCTTTTCTCCCGGAGATGAACCCGTGGGTAGTAAGGGGCTTGAACTATTGGCGTGGGAGCATTTGCCAGTCACGGATGTAATTCCGATTGGTAGGGAACTTCGGCTCAGGAGTTAGGCCTGGCATCAGTCAAGATGTATCAAGGGGTTAGTTTATGTTTGCGTAAGGGCCGAATGTTGGACCACCCAATTAAGTTATCTTCCCTTTTGACCTTTTTGGGAGTGAAGGTTATGATTGGTGGGAGACTGGGTAGAGCTGGAGCTGGATTGTGCTCCGCAGCCTTTTCTTGTGAGGGTATATTCGTGCCCCCGCATAGCGTCTTGTGAGTGGGCTTTGGGGGGCTGTTGGTGGGGCGCTGGGGAATTTTGTGGGGGGTAGTGTAATTTTATGCTTGGAGGGATACAGTGTTGGGTGATGTCTGGTCTTTCCCACTCGCGGGAAGTTGAAAACGGATGTCTAGCTGATAGATGGCGAGTGCCGTAGGGGAGTGAGCACACCACCGACGTCCTCGGGGAAGGCATGGTGCCCAACCTGAAAAACGCTGTGTCATTTGGACTGATCAGTACCCCATCGGCTATGGGTAATATAGGCCCAATATACTGCAACGGTACAAGCGCAAAAACTTTCTATTGTGTTTTTTTTGTACGGGTGGGTGAAGTCAGTAGAAGGAGCATGAAAGCCACTCTGTTCCTCACATTCTCCATCTGTATGAGTTTGTTTCCTGTCTGTATACCTTCCCGGCACTCCAACTAGCGATGGCCTAGAAATAGAGGGGATAGATAGAAGAAGATCGTCATTGACTGTATTTAATTGAGGATAATTTGCCCATTCCTCTGGCCACCCGATGTCAAGTTGGATGTATTCTTTTTATATTGAATCTTGCCGGATGCTACCTGAAGTGTAGTTCGTGTGGAACATTCACACCAGACTGTAGAACCTCCTTTCGCATATGGACGGGCTCGTCCTTTTCTCTCACACGTCCGAGCTCACGTTCACACACATACTTCAGAACCTCCCTAGTGTTGCATAGCTGAACTTCTGCGTCTAAGGTTATGCAATAAATGCCTCATCGGAAGAATGAGCTATTGGAGTATCTTCACTATCGATGAATGGTATTGACTAAAGGTGGTAGAGCTTAAGGTCTCTTGCGGTGATAGCCACCAGCTAGAGAGCACTCGTAAGGGCCTGTTTGGTTGGTAAGCCGTGGGCTTGATTTGGGGGCACCGTTTGAACGATTTCGAGTGACGGTTTCGCCTAAGGGGCGTTTACCAGCGGAAACCGTAGCGCACCAATAGGGCCTGACATGATGTCGCAACTACGCAATACAATTGTTCTGTAGATTAGAAATCCCGCCCATGAAGGGCTTGTAGGAGCCTAGAGTAGCTCATATAAAAACATTTACTAATAGATGTCTATGAAGGCGCTATGCTGCCTCTCTCGGAGCTGCTCTACCGGCATCACTAACCGGCATCACTAACTGCCCACAACTACATTCAATCACCCGAATATCCGAACCTGTTAGGTTTAGGTTAGCAGTAGGTACGGGTAGCTATCCTCATGTGTTGGGGTTGAATAGTAGGGTTGAGTGAACCGGTAGCGGGTCTTGGCAGTCGTGTATTTCTATGATATATAAACCTTCGGTCGTAGATAGGAAATACATCAAGTCATTCTTCCACCACCACCGTACATACACAAGCACCCATATCTAATTCAAAATGTCTACGGACCTCGACCTCTCCCTCGTAGTCTTAACTGGGGCCTCCGGCTTTGTCGGGAGCCAAGCACTGGACTACCTCCTGAAACAAAACTACCGCGTCCTCGCCCCCGTACGCAGCGTCTCTCGCCTCTCGTACCAAAAGGCACTCTATGAGAACACTCCCTACGCCGCACGCATCCAGTACGTCGAAGTTCCCGACCAATCCGTCCCCTCTGCCTTTGACAACATTCTCACTGGGGCCGAGGCGATAATCCACAACGCAACCATCGACCCGCGGGTCCCCGCCGTCGCAGCTGAGGTGCCCGAGAAGCTAATCACGCCCGTAGTCGACATGGCCAAGGCGATATTCCTGGCGGCACTGGAGGTGCCGAGTATTAAGCGGTTTGTCTACGTGGGCTCTTCGGTCTCAGTGGTCAACGGGGATATCCTTGACGGGAAGAGGTTCACGGAGGAGGATTGGACTGGGGTTACGGTCGAAGATGCGGTTCGGGCTGGGGGTGGGGTAGTGGCCTACACCGCTGCTAAGACGCTGGCGGAGAAGAAGATTTGGGAGTTGACGGAGGAGAGGAAGCCGGGGTTTGAGGTTGTGGTTTTGAATCCGCCTGGTATGAATAATAATCCCCGATTCCGCGCCGTGAGAGTGCTGATACCAGGGCAGAGATTATCGGCAAGAGCTTGCACGAAGTTAAGGAGGCCAAGAGTCTTGGTGGACTTGGAACGGCAGGCCTCAAGAGCCTTATTGATGGAAAAGAAGCAACAGCAATCAACCCTGCATCGTACGGCAACTTCATGTATGCCCCTTATGGTTTTCTTCGAGTGATCATACATGACTAACGAATACCTAGCAATGTTGTCAACGTCGCCAAAGCCTTGCATGCAGCCATCTCTGTACCACTCGAACACACTGGGAAGGTGCACCGTTACTTAATTGCTGATGGCACTTATTCATCTCACGCTGTTATACCTGCCTTGTTGAAGCGCTATCCCCAGTTAGAGGGGCGTCTACCGGCCGCGGAACCCACGAAAATCAATGAGATGGAGAGGCAAAGGGCGTTTGATACCTCAAAAGCGAAGAAAGAGCTTGGATTAACGTTGGACACTACGTGGGAACAAACTATTGTCGAGGAGTTTTTTGAGGACTACTTGGCTTTTTTGGAGGGGAAATATGGTAACTAGTCGAGGCTCTTAAAGCCTGTTTGGTAGGAACGGTTCTGTTCCGTTTGCTCATACAAATGACCGTTCCCCTTCCATTCTCCTTCCGTTCAGAAAATTGGGAACGGAACGCCCGTTTGGCAACTATGAAATGCATCAACCATTCCGTTCCCAAATGACCATAGCACAACGGTTGCCCTTCCGTTCCCAAACACCCATAGCAAACGATTGCCATTTAATAATGTGAGAAAAAAACAGTTCAAAAATTGCTGTTAAATCAATTATTATTAAATATATTAATTCCGCTTTGTTATTATAGCAAAATTTAATGTGGATAAAACTTTATCTTCTGCAGTGTGAATTTAGATGGGATCTTGTTTGGATGACCAGGCTGAGAGTGCTTATTATTATTATAATATAATATTATTATCATTAAGCTTATAGAGCCATCAGGCTATGAAACTGATTAGCTGAGAGTGCTTCTTGTGAAAAAAGGGTTTCTCCAAAGCAACGAACGGTTGACTGGTGAGAAACTGCCCAAAATTGACAACAACCGTTCCTCCAAATCAAACTGTTTCCCAACGGAACGGTTGCACCTCCTTCCGTTCCTACCAAACAGGCTCTTAGCTTACAGGAACGGGTGGGAATGGAGCTGGTGGTAATACTCCTCGTTTGGATTGATTTCCTTTCGAAGTGACTAACGCCACTCTTCACGGATGCACATGTTATCATACCGTATGTTATTGCGGGAGTTGGTTACACACGATGAAACAGTGTTTGAGCACGTGGTATCAACGATTTTGGGAATGAACTCTTGGTTATATTGCCTACGGTGAAATCCTAAAGAACCTAAAATCCTGACGTTAGCGCGCATTCCACTAGACAACATTTAAAGCCCAATTCAACACCCCAAATACTCTCAGAAAAGCCAGTTTACTCCCCCCCAACCCCATCGCCACCATCACATCCGAGCCTCCCAATAACTGAAAGACCCATCTGCTTCGGTATTGATATAAGCCCTCTTGAACCCACCCCCGTTAACCCCTCACTAGCCGTCCTCCTCACCCCGATCTGCCCTGAGTGAGACCCCCGTCGCAACCACAGCAGGGGGATGAGTCAAGCTTAGATAGAGAAAACGGAGGGGAAGAGGGCGGGCCGGATAACTCGTTGAATGGATTGACTGTTGTCATCATAGCATGGGTATCGGTTGGCTGCAAAGGAAGGAAAAGGTGTATTTACCGAGAGCCTGAGATGTCTTATGTAAGCTATGTTCAATGTCGGGAGCAGGAAATGGGTGTAAAAAGATGGACAAAAGGCGTGTTCAGAAAAGCTTTGGTAATTTTGGGTTCTCCTCAATAAAATTCAGAAGCAGAACTGAATTTTTTTGTTTCATCAGGAAGCGCCGGGGGAGAGGGCAACGAAAGGGGGAATGATGAACTTACAATTCAATTTTTCTGGCATGTATGCTGGAGCCTATTTAATTGACTGAGAAGCCGGGTCAGCAGATTGATCTCGGTATGCCGTTGGAAATAGCCATATGGACGAAACAAAGGGACAAATCAGATGGTAGTGCATGTTTGTTTGATGGATCATGAAATTTCTCCGAAACAAATGTGATAAAATTTCCTCATGTCAGGGAGGGGAGAGGTATAGGACGCGGAGGGAAGATAAGAGACATACATTAGTAAAGCGTCGTGTAGTAGAATTAGAAGTTGAGGGAAGTGCAATGGATGAAGATGGGAGAAGGCGAGTGGTTGGTGTGCAAAAGATGGGGAAAAAAATTGGGAGGGGGTTGTAGGTAAGTCTTGGCGGTAGGGGGCTGTGAGGGTCGAGCCCTACGGGTTCGGCGGCAAAATCTGACCCTGTTCGTTGAGCCTCGATCTGAGGCATTCTACTCGGGCAGGCTGCGGGCAGCGGGACAGCAATAGGCACTGAGTCGCCAACACTGGTCCATGGCCATTGGAGCAAATTTCGCACTCTGGATTATAAGTAACTCAAAGGTAGCTTGCACCTGCCACGGATTTCTCGCGATGCTGTGGCTCCCTTTCTCAGCCAGTGCCATATTTAGTTTCCCGAGTTATAGGAAATAATTCGGGGGTAATCGCACTATTTATTAGGACAGAAGACGGGGGTATTTTTCTAGATCTGCCCAAGCTTCGTGGATTAGCTACCGTATTATCTGGTATTACTAGGCTCTTCGTCAAGACGGGGCCTTGCTTAAAGTAGGACGGTGTGAGGTGTCTGAAATCGGCTTCTATGGCTTGGTTAAAGAAATGGGATTGGAAATGAACGCACCCTAAAAGGGGTAAGAGGAAAGAGGGAAGCTCTCCGTGGAACTGGCGAGTATTTATAATACTCCTCTTCGTTTCTACAGAATTTGTTTTCCGATTAAATGCTAGATGAAATACGGCTTTGGCAAGTACTAGTACCCTTAAGTTAACAGAGTAATGAAGTAGATTGGTTTCGGGCATCCAGCATTCTACAGCAAAGAGTCTAGATGCTCGACTTCGTGGGCGAGCAGCTGCCACACACTCAGCCACATAATGGCAGACATCTGAACTAGATCTTGATATACTTGGTATCGGTGTGTGGAGAAAGCGAGCTTTATGGACATGGAGGGGAATAGATATTTGGTAATTCTGGAGTAACTATAGGGCTATTTCTGAATAGGAGATTATTGGGCTCCCAGTTTAAAAGTAAGCTCGCCTCGATCGCTGTCTTCTCTTGACATCTTTTGGCAAGCCATGATTGAGGGATTCAACAAAGACCCCTGCTGGCACACTGGCTTGAAGGACATTGGATGTTTTTCTTGGATGCAATGGATCTAGTTTCTGTTTTGTTGGAATTGAGTATTTTTAGGTCCAACTGACATGGCAACCTCAAGGATTCTGTGGACCTGAAGTGTGGAATGTCAGTAAATAAAACGAAGGCAATACCACTTCGACTGTAGTTCATGTATCAGGGGTGGGGAGCATTGAAAGGCCTTGGGGTCTTCTTTTTGCTTCTTCAATGGCCTCAGAAAGTACCCGATCTGGGCCTTGCAACTTTTTATCCCTTCTGGTTGTGAGACCAGAGGTATGATAAAGCTATTAAGGCCTTGGTTTTACCTTAATCTTCGCTAGGTTTATCTCCTAATATTTTGCTCACCATCTCCCGTGATAGCTAGGCTCGAGCTATCAGTTCTATCGTTAGTTTGGGGAGGGTAAATAAATACCAGGACTTCATTTCTCGCTGTCGCCCAGATTACAGGACTGCGGCAGGACCTCCTTTAAACAACGGCTGTGCAGTTGATATAATATACTGTTATCACGGTTTGGATATCGTGGTTTGAATAGTCCTTGTTAGTTGGGTAGGACTCAGAGGGAGGAGATAGAGAGAGGCAGGCCCAAGGTATTAACAAGACCAGAATAGGAATCTTTGAAGGTTCTGAGTAGTGGCTTTGTTCGCTTTGGAAATCCTAGTAACATTAGACAAGGAGGTTTTTCTTTCTTTCTTCCTTTCTTTTTCTTTCTTTAGTAGATGGCCTGGGTCTGCTCTTCTCTCCACGCTGAATTAGACTCAGCGGACAACTTGAAGAGTCATTCAACTCATAGTATAGTGATATTCCAAGAATAAGTAGATAGGAGAATCCAACTCTAGCAATCCCATATGGGCGTTAGCAAGTGTAATCCTTTGGATTACGTTCACGGAGCCATAGAGTGATAGGGAGAAGTTGGTTCATTTGATTCAAATTAGCCAAGACAAGAATCTCTGGTAGCGGGATTTCGGCCCCGTGCCGGTAACTGCGCCGGGTGGACAATCTCTACATGTATCATTTCTCACAACATCTCTTGCCGTGCGGTAACTCTTCCCAAATGCCCCACCATGAATGGAGGGCAGCAGTGCCGAATAATTCTAGCTATCCCTTGGGGTATCTGAAACAGTCAAATTCGTAGCCAACACGCTAAGGCCATATTCAGCCCCAGAATGCCAGACTTGGTCAGAAGATACGATTTTCAGCCCTTTCGCAACCCAAATGACTCAGCATTATTGCCAAGTTAAATATTCTCAGCAAATCATAATTCTTAGTGTGCCTGGCTACGAATTTGACTGTTTCAGACACCCCAAGGGATACCGAAAACAAGCTTGCGTGCAGCTCCTTTGGTCCTTGAAGATGGTCTCTGATTGGATGGGGTTTAAAAGGCCTCAGGTTTGCGTAGCCGGCGTGGTATCATGGATGGTGAGTGTGGTACTGGTACAGTCTTCGTATTGGATGGGTATTAGATCATCAAATGGCTGTTTTTGATAAGTTGTGTCGTACAATATCGTACATGGTGGGGCTAGCGTAGGCTTCTCGAGACCTCGGGGGAATTGGAAAGGTTTTCTCTTTTTGTAATCAGTCTGGGGTCTTTTTTGGTTCAATAATCCGGAGTTCGAGGCGATTTGGAGATCCTCCAGGAAGCTTCTTTTGTATTTTCAACCAGGTCAGAGGTATCTATTGATTTCCTTTTCTTACTTTTCTTGTTTTGTTTATTTCTCCCTTCCGTTCTACCCGGCTTGATAGGGATGCCTTGTTGCTGCCGGGGGTTAGGAGCCAGAGTAGGAGGGGAAGGGGAATCTGATATGCAAATCCTGTAACAATGTGATGCAAATGGCGGGTCTGCGGTCATATGATTCAGCCCTAAATGTTTTTGTTATCATATATGTATCTAAAATGCTTGCTTTTGTCAGCCTTACGTACCGGAATTGTTGCACTTGAGGCTATATTTCTTGCTGTACGAGAGTGGGTCTGAGGATTCCGTAAAAAGTCCCCTCATGGTGTCGTTTAATATGTGAGAGTGTCGATCTAGTGTAGCAGCGATTTATCTCTATGTCAGCTGTACTCGAGTATTTGATTGACTGATAGATGGAGTGGGTCTGGCTATGGCCCTTGATTTACTCTAATGATCTGGTACTGTACTGATCACAGTTCAATCGTGGTACCATTCGGTAAGCGTGCCGAGATTCCACTTACTCTGCGATCCTCAATCAGCTTCCCCTCTTTTCACCGCACCCCATCACTTACAGTAGTACCGGTATTGTGATACATGCTGAATATTTTGTGGGCGCTCGAGCAATGCCAGTAGAAGAGGCGCTACCGTAGGAGTTGAACCGTGGGTGTCTCACTTCTGTTTTCGGCTCGGGTAGGCACTTTTCGTTGCTGGGAGGCTGCATCAGCTTAGAACCTTAAACCGCCAATGGGTATAGTACTGCACGGAAAAGAGTGGAGTTCTGCTCTACAATCTCTGAATGCGAACCCAATTGTTGGAGGCTGATAGTATCACCACTACGGTACGCGATCGAGCTTTCTTCAGCTACGGAGAGTACCGGATGCAGCTATGTCAATATTCCAGCTGAGCATACGTACTGTGCTGTTCATCATGGGCTAACCCACAATGGGCTGCCTCTCTGGCTCTTTTTGCAGGGGGTTCGACTGACTACCTCAGTCCACATGGGGTATTCACGGTACTAGTATACGAGTATCAGTTGTTTATTGCGCAACATGTCCCGTCTCGTATTAGGGGGGGGGGGAGAAGAAAATATATATATATTTTTTTCTATCCTTTAAAAAGCCTCTCCCTAGACAGGTCAGAATAGGGATAAACTCCAAAATTCTGAATTACCATTCGGAAATGGAACTGCTCAAATTTCTACTTCATATCGTTCGGTCTTTCGGCCTCCTGGGGCACGAAGGCAGTGACCTCAACCAGGAGATACTAGATGCCGGGGGCCTCCTACCTGCCCTGCCTAGCATTGGGGAACCAACTGCGTTGATTCCTTCTACCGGCTTCAAGTGTCCAAACTATAGCCCTAAGGGGATCAAGGAGGACCTGATCTCTTGTAATACTCCTAACAATCGGTCGTGCTGGTTTAAGCCAAATAAGTGGTGGGCCCCAAGAGGTTACGATATCAATACGGATTATGAATTTAGTTGGCCAGATGGGACGCATCGAGAGGTATTTATCACATCTATTTTTTTCTTCCGTGCAGTAGACAATGTCAGCTAGCTAAATGTGATTTAGTACTGGCTTGAGATCACTGATGGCACGACTGCTCCTGATGGATACGTTAAAACCAAAGCGAAGTTAGTGAATGGGACGTACCCCGGGCCACTCCTCGAGGCGTGTTGGGGTGATCAACTTAGTAAGGCTGGCCCCGTACTATTAGGATACTAGGGTCTTTGGGGAGAATTACGGTACTAAGTGAAATTAAGCTATCCATGTTACGAATAAGATGACGGACAACGGCACCACGATTCATTGGCATGGCTTCCGGCAGTTGGGTAGTAATGAAGCTGATGGTGTGAATGCAAGTGGTGCCCCACGAACAAATATCTATGCTGTGGTGGCTGACTGAAAATCACAGGGAATTACTCAATGCCCAATTGCTGTAAGTTTGCCTGAAACTCCTGCTGTGGCGCGCTATAGTATAATGGTTAAGCCTCATAATGCTCGTAGCCCGAACACACCTATACATACAGATTCCGTGCGACGGAGTATGGGCACAGTTGGTATCACAGGTAGGGTTGAAATCTAAGCTATTCGCCCGAGAGGTCAAAGTTCGCTCTAACGGCTTTAGCCATTACTCTTTACAATATCCCGATGGAGTCCTTGGTAGGCGATTGCTTCATCCTGCTCTGATACCTCAACCTAACATCGATCGGTCCAGGTCCAATAATCATCCACGGTCCTCAAAGTGCGAATTACGATGTCGATGTTGGCACGGTTCTCATCAGCGACTGGTCGCATGAGACAGCCTTCATTGACTTCTTCAGAGAGCTTACGGATGGACCCCCACCAATGCAAAGCAATCTACTCCAAGGTAGAGGTATGTGTATATTACCTAAAGCGATTCTTTGCATAGCAAGCTGAAACTTCGTAGGCCGATTCCCTTGTGTTCAGGGAGACCCAAGATGTGTTGGGCCTCCTGCCAATTACTACGAGCTTAAGTTTGAAAAAGGGAAGAAGTACTTATTGAGGTTGATCAATACATCCACCGCATCCCAGTTCAAGTTCTCAATTGACAACCATATCCTCACCGTTGTTTCTGCGGATTTTGTGCCTATCCGACATTATCAGACAAAGTATTTGAACATTGGTATTGGTGAGTATCACCTGTCCCTTAGCTACCGATCGCGGCGGTGCGGGATGAGTAGAAACTTACTTCGCATCTTAGGCCAAAGATATAGCGTGATTGTTGAAGCGAACCCTTCAGGCCCAGATGAATCTGTAAACATGGACTACTGGATTCGGACAAGTAATTCCCCTCTCTTCTCTGTTAGTATATATAACTAACAGCCCTCAAGTCCCTGCAGCGGGTTGTAACGATATCCAATTCCCCGTCAAGCAAACTGGCATTGTTCGGTACTTCACTAACTCCACATACACCCTCCCCGTATCCAGCTTCTGGGTAACGCAGGATGGCCAAACCGCAGAGCCTGATGACTGTGACGATGAAGATATGAAAAGTCTCGTACCCGTCGTGCCAAAGAGTTTGAATCCTGGGGATTATGCGAATAACTATACATCCGATACCTATGAAGTTGGCCTGACTGCGCCGACACCCCAGTCCCATGGTAACTATAGCCGATGGGATATTGCCATGGATCCCATGTAAGTTTTTGGCTCGACTGGCTGGCGGGGGCCGTTCTTTTGTTAGGAAGTGGGGTCTGACATGCGTGATATTACTTAGGTGGCTGGAATGGGGAAACCCAACAATTTTGAATCTCGAGAAGAATGTGAGCACTTTGAGCCCAGAGTTGGCAATTGTTCCCGAAGATTATGAGGATAAGGTGTGTTTACTGCGCTTCTCCTCGAGAGGGGCTTTTTTCCTTCTCCTAAAAAAGTGTTCAAACCGCTGACTGGATTTTTTATGGGCAGTGGGTGGTCCTAGTCATTGTTGGTAAGTTTAAAAACGCCCACCCTTGGGCGACGTTGTAGGAATCTGAGATACTGATAGATCTCAGGCAATTTGACACTCCCATCCGGGCACAACAGTGGAAAGCAGTCTATCCCGACCAGACACCCTATCCATGTTAGTCATAGCTCCCCCAAGCGCCTCCACCACTTCTCCCAATCCACTGACATGTAATATACCAATAGCTTCACGGGCACGACTTTGTTCTCTTGGCCCAAAACGATACAGAATGGGATACTAAGGACTGGACTGCTGCCGACGCCTTCAACCATATGAACTACACTAATCCCCCTCGCCGTGACGTCGCCCTCCTGCCAAAGGGGGGGTATATCGTTATCGCTTTCAAAACTGATAATCCGGGCGCATGGGTTAGTTTCATAATATCTCCTCCCACCTACCCCTAGAGGCATTACTGATGACTTTTCTCATCCGTCAGCTCGTGCATTGCCACATCGCCTGGCACGCCAGCAGCGGCCTCGCAATGCAGATCATGGAAGACCAGGAGAACATCGAACGGACGATTAAGAATAAGGGGGCCATCCAGAATACTTGCCGTGAGTGGAATAAATGGAATGCTACTTATAATGTGGAACAAGATGATTCTGGGGTTTGAGGAGGGCGTCTTTTTTTTATTAAAAAAAAAAACGGCATCATAGGGAGGGAATAATATTATGATCTTGATTGGGTTTGCTGTTTTCTGTTTTCTATTTTCGGTGTTTGTGGTGTGATTGTGTGATTGTTCTGATTCCTGGCATGGAATTTGTGACTTGAGCTCTGGATAGGGTGTCCGTCATGTTCATTAGTGCCATATGCCATCACCAAACATCACTCGAAGCCTCTCAACCGAGATCTTCTCAAGCTGAACCGGCTATTATACAATTACCCCTTTACACCCTAAGCGGTCCTGTCACTACAAATCGGCGACTAACGTCTAATATCTTCTTGCGGGAACGTATCTGCTCTATAAATGATCGATGAACAATAACAGGAGACATTAATTTATCCTAGATCTTAGTCGAAAGGAAAGATAGAAAAATATACCTCTCAACGGGCCTCTGGATTTGGGACAGGGGCTACAAGGTTGAAATGTTGATGTATCTAATAAATAGCGCAGCGCTGAAGTGAGTGGAATCGCTTTGGGTTTGGATGTTGGGTAGGGAAAGTGCTGGAGGAAGGAAGGTATAGTAATAAACCTCGTTCACTTTCTCTTTCGTAGCGGTGGAGGCATACAGGACATAATAAAAGCCTGATACTTCTATGGAACACTACGCGAGCCTCTAGACCTCTATGCATATCTCCATTCCTCTACTTTATGCAGTAATAACGAAGGAAAAGACAGAGCTAGAGAGCCTTCTATAGAAGTTACCTTTTCTATCAAAATAAATGAAACTACGCGTGACGCTTTAGAAACATGCGGAAGCTTCTGTCGTTATAATCATTATTTGAATCTTCTCGTAACTCTAAGATGAAAGGCCTTAGTCTTACCTTCCTCAATAGAGCGATAGGGTGAATCAATGCTGCTACGAGGTGGTATCATAGGGTCTGGCACTGGAGCTGGGTGTGAAATCGACAAGTGGCAGAAGGAAAAGAAAGATAGGATGGGAATTAGAAGAAAGCGAAAGGGGTTGTTTCCTTTGGTTTGGAGGAGGTATTGCAAATTCTGGATGCTATAGAGATTCTATGGTATTGAAGGGGTGATATAGTGTTGGAGGTATGAGCACGAGTGGCTGGTGATGGAAATTCAGAAACTAGGTAAGGGATAGAAAGGACAAGGGAGGAAAAGAAACCCAACCCATCGTCACCGCTGGTGACAAGGTTTACTTGATAAACATATATATCAAGCCAGCTCTCCCCACTTCCCCGCCCGGCAATCAATTTCATCTACCCCCTAAACTCCACCGACCCCCGCGGAAAAACCCTCTTATAAAGACCTACCAGCCTATTAGCTCCAAATTCCACTACCACCACCACCACCATCGAAGAGGAAGGGGAAACTTACTTATAGCAACGGCGTCCTGGGGATTGATCCTCCCATCGAACGTAGCCTTAAAATACCCGTGCGTTCCCAAGCTCTCCTTGATAAACCCACTCCTTCCGCGCTTCGTGAAGAGCGGTAGTGCCTTAAACCATGCCACATCATCCGCGTTGAAGAACATGTACCGTACCGTCACCAACTTTTTGTGAATCTTGAAGGGGTGGCCGGTGAGGACTATGCGCTTGGCTATTATGCGGCTTTGGTCTGCTGATAGGAAGCTGCCTGTTCCTACTAGGTTCAGTTGTCCAGAGGCTTCGGAGCGTTGGAAGTAGATTGCTGGGGCATTGCCCCAGAGCAGAGGGCCGACGAAGGTTGCGACTGATGTTCGACTGGGGATTAAGAAGCGCTCAAACTTCGTCACGTTGTTTCTGCCTGCGGAATTGGATTGGCTGTAGAGTGGGGATATGAGGAGACGGCGGGGGCCGACTTGCACCAAAAGTTGGTCTTTGGATTTTATGGGGGTGGCGAGGTTTGATGAGGGAGTTATTGAGAGGTTTACAACGGCTTGTTTGTGCTCGTGTCTTAGAAGGGAGAATATCGCCAATAGTTTATTGGCGGGAGTACGGGAGTCGGCGAGGTTGGCAGGGCCGTTTCGGATGTGGATTTGGACTTTTGTGCCTGCGGGGACGCCGCCGACGAGGGCCTCACGAGTGAGTTTGTTTTTGGTGGATTTGTAGTCTGTGATTTTCGCCAGGCGGTCCCAGTCTGTGGGTTGGAAGGGGCGGTCTTCTTCCGTTTCCCACGGGGATGCACGGAGGGACTTTAATCCTCTATAGCGGCTAAGACGCTCGCGGGCGAGCACATTTGGGTGAAGCTCTATCTCGTCAGGGAATTCCCGATCTTCGGCTAACTCGGTGACCCGGGACTTGCGGAATTCCGCGATTTGCTGGAGTTCTAGTTCGGGCGCAGGGTCTAGGAACATCACGGACCTTGCCTCGTCACCGAATTCGGTACCAGCTTCAGTCATTGCCGGTGGTGCTAAACCTTCCTCGCCGTCTTCAGGCCGGATTGGGGGGTCATCGAAGGTCATGTTCATGTCTTCATCGTTGTCTTCAACCCCAGAGTCTTCGCTGCCAATATCGTCGTCTAGTATCCAGGCGGCTTGGTAGGCAGATGTTCCCTTGGGAAGTTTTCTTGGACGGCTTGGGGCAGCTGCAACGGGTTCGTCAACTTGGTCATCAAAGTAATGGTGGCCATCTAAGAGGACTCCCTTGCGGGATGTTGTGGTCATTGATGTAGGGGCTTCGGATATTGCGTCTGGGATGTCGGTGTCTGACATGTGGACCTCTTCCGGGGCAAGGCATTCAAGGTCGTCTTGTGATGCTGTAGGAGCGTCAAGGACCCTGGGGCCTAGCGTGTCGGTGTCTATAGCCATTGCGTCTGCAGATTTTGGGGAATCAGGGTATTCGCAGATCTAGAGCAGGTGATTAGTTGCCTGTTTTAGAAGAACTGACGGAGTTCTGACCTTTTCAATCTGGAAGTCTCCATGACCGGGAATGTGTACTAGTCTATCTGCTTTCAGGCCTTTCCCGCGGACTACACCATCAATTACAAGACCTCCTTCCTCGCTCCATCGCACATCATCGGCAAGTAGATAGCTTCTTGCATCTCTCCAGTGAACACCTTTTGGAGTTGACGTGCAAAGTGTGCGGATGATGTTCGATGACTCCTGCTCGGATTCGAGGGCGTAGATTTTGTTCAATGAAGGGAAGAAATGTGAAATAAAGCTAAGGAGAGACTTCTTAATATCTGGTCGTTGTTTGGTCGGCTCAATAGTTTCGAGATGCTGGAATTGTTAGCGTAAGTTTGGTCCTTTAGAATGTCATATGAGCTATCACCTGAACTGCCGGGATGGTATTTGAGATTCCCTGCGCTTCGATACTGCGTAAAAGGAGTTCCCCATGCTCGTCGACCTCTTGTTTGGCGGAAAGTACTAATACTACGAAGTCGGCCACTTTACAAGCGTCCAATACGGAGAGCAAATCTCGCTTCACCACAATCCATTGTATCTTCTGCTTGAACCTCTCAATTCTAACTTGATTAGCCTAAGCGCTTCCTTTCACTGCACGGGGGGCATACATACCCAGTTGTAATTGTCCCAACATCTGGAATATCACCCTCTACCTCCTTAAATTGCCTAACCGCAGCTTGGGCATCCCCATCTTCACACAATGGCACCACAGCAACAATTCTTGGAGCGCCTTTTCGCCCATCAAATATTTTGGTCTCACGGATAAGGTTCTTGTGCTTGTTTTGCGCTATTTGGCGATTTTTATTTCGGCGATCCATTTTCGACATTGTTTGCTGGTGGGGACTCTTCCGGTTGAAGGTATCTGGATCATGGACTTTGCCTGTATGTGAATTTAGCTTGATTTACGTGTAACTTGTATGCCGATAGACAAAGTACCTTTACTCTTAGCTTTCAAAGAAGATTTTGTCGCATGTCGACTCTTGAAAGATTTGTGGGATTGTTTCGTAGTAGTCCTATGATGATGCACAGTGGAGGTACTCATATTTTGCGATTTGTACTTGGATAGGAATTTCTCTAAAATATCAATCCCCTTTGTTTCAACAGTCGTCCTTGGAGGTTTTTATGGTTGATCTTCTCAGCCGGTGCTGTTCCAGTAGGGGGTGGTCGGGGCAAGTGTGGGGGAAATGCTCAGCAGTCCCACCTTTTGCGTTGAACTTTTTTATCTTAATCGCTTGACTTGGGGGAAACGCATGGGGAAAAAAAGTCCGTTACCCGGCCAATTGAGAATTTCAAGGTCTTGGCGAGATCCTCACTAAATTATTTCCCCCAAATTTCATCTTCGAAACCTTTTCTTTACTCTCCGAACAATGCCAGAATCTCAACTCAAACGCCTAAAAGCGTCGCTCCGGGCTGCGGGTATAACCGGTCAGCAGAAATCGAAGAGAGCAGCCAAGGCACAGAGGCAATCGACTACTAAAAGCGATTCTAGACTTGATCGAAATGCTACGTTACAGACAATTCGAGAGGAATTCAATTCTTTCGAAGTCAAGATAACTCGGGAGAAACATGCGGTGGTTGGGAGGGGCAAAGCTAAGGGCGCGCAAGGGCGACCCGGCTTGAGCAAGCAAATTGGAGAGGAAAATGTGCGTTCTGTGAATTGTTTCAGGAGTGCGGGATGGCTAATGCAATTGCGCACAGAGAAGACGGACATTGTTGGTCGAAATGCAGAAGAAAAATAAAGCCGGTGGGATCTTGGATAGGCGTTTCGGAGAGAACGATCCCACGATGACGCCGGAAGAGAGAATGCTCGAGCGATTCACCAAGGAAAAACAGGTGCGTTGCTAGAGGGTGTTTACGGTGTTCGTCAACTAACTATTTCCTTGTTCAGAAACGAGTCCGTGGCGGCGACATATTCAATCTCGACGACGACGACGACAATGAACTGACTCATTTCGGCCAATCCCTCGGTGGTCTCATGGATGAGGTTGACGCTCAGAGTGACTTGATGCTCTCAGATGATGAACCCACCCGAAAACGACCGTTAGATAGGGAAGGCTCGGAGGGCCAGGACGCCTCCCCCGAGCGCAAAAAGAGCAAAACTGAGGTTATGAAGGAAGTAATTGCCAAATCGAAACTTCACAAATACGAGCGCCAAAAAGCCAAAGAGGGCGATGACGAGGAACGTGAGAAATTAGATGCGCAGATGAATGACATCTGGGCGCTTTTGGGAGCTAAAAAACCGTCCGCTACTTGCCCGGCCACGGGAGCTAATAACGAACCCGTGCCTGGATGGAACGAGGTCAAGGAAAGGTCTGAAATAGACTCTGGTATTAACCCAGAGAGACTGGCGAGGATGCAGGAGAGAGAATATAATTATGATGTGGCTGTTCGGGAGATGGCGTTCGACAAGCGCTCGAAACCGAGCGAGAGAACTAAAACTGAAGAGGAGAAATTACAGGAGGAGAGTGAGAGGTTAAAGAAGCTCGAGGAGGCCCGCCAAATGAGGATGAGAGGAGAGGAGGATAGGAGGGATGAGGAAGAAGCCCTGGGTGGAGATGACGAAGTCGACTTTGGGGATGCGGCCGAATACGGACTAGGAGCTGGTGTTCCTATGGCACCTGTTGGGGGGAACATCAACCCCGACGAGTTGGTTGACGGTGATTATGAGATCTCAGAAGATGGGTATATTGACGTTGACGAAGATGGAGAAGTCAATGCCTCTGATGCTGAACGTTCAGACGACTATGGCTCTGGTTATAGTGGCGCGGGTGGTTCTGGAGATGAACTTGAAGAGGACGGAGATGATGACTTCCTCGGAGTCCTTGCGAGCAGACCGGGAAGTACAGGGACAAAACCTGGCGTCGCCAGCCTTTCGGGGGTGGGTAGCAAGGACGATAAGCTTGCATTCACTTTTCCCTGCCCACAGACGCACGAGGAGTTTCTAGAGATTGTCAAAGATACTTCAATAGAGGATCTCCCAACGGTCGTTCAGAGAATAAGAGTTCTATACCATCCCAAACTTGATGCCGAAAACAAGCACAAGCTTGCTGTGAGAAATCCCTTACGTCCAGACTAAAGTATCATAGCTGATATATATCCAGCGATTCTCCGAAATTCTTCTACAGCACATACTCCTAGTTACTGATAAAGCCCCATCCGCACCACCCTTCAAGCCCATAGATACCCTAATCCGCCATCTCCATGCTCTCACAAAATCCTATCCAGATACTGTATCAAGGGCCTTCCGCAAACACCTAAGTGTCATACATGAGCAGCGATCTACGGAGGACTTGAAAGCCGGGGACTTGATCCTCTTCACCGCGATTGGCACAATATTTCCTACGAGCGACCACTTCCACCAAGTTGTCACTCCAGCAATGATTGTAATCTGCCAATGGCTCGGGCAAGTACCCCCCAACTCGCTGTCAAGACTGGCGATGGGGACATATCTAGTAACAATGTGCGTCCAATACCAACGTCTGTCAAAACGGTATGTTCCCGAGGCTATGCATTTCGTCCTCCGTGCACTTTCACTCCTCGCACCGGTGAGGCAGGAGAAACTATCGGGCACCTTTCCGTACGAGGAGCCGGAAAGATCACTCCGGATACAAAAGCCCCCGCAGAAAGGAACCGTGGAAGTACGCAAAATGATTTTTGCAGATATCTTCAATACGGAGAAGAGCGGGGCGGACAGGCGTGGTATCCAACTATCGCTCTTGGCAGCGTTGGCGAGTTTATTGGAAAGCATGGCGGGCCTCTGGGTCGGAAAAACCGCCTTTACAATGATTTTCGAGCCAGCCTTGGAAATAATAGAACACCTTCTACACAAGAGCAATAAATCCGCCGTTGGAAGTGCTCATCGAGAAAATGTTGCATCCCTTTTCATCCCAGTTTTCCATCTTCTAGTGTAATAGCCTAACTGACACCTCCCCCGCAGCTCCTCGCGACCAAAGCTAGTTTAGAAAGCCACCTTCTCCATGCCCGTAAGAGCCTCCGCCCCCTAACTCTCCATTACCACCGCCCCCTCCCTATTAAAACCTACATACCGAAATTCGAAGAGACGTACTCCCTCGACAAGCGCTCCTACGACCCCAATGCGGACCGCGTTGCCCTGTCGAAGTTGAAGGCAGAGTATAAGCGTGAGAAGAAGGGCGCCTTGAGAGAGTTGAGGAAGGACTCGAGGTTTATTGCTAGGGAGAGGTTGAAGGAGGATAAGAAGAGTAGTAAGGAGTATCACGAGAAGATGAGGAGGCTTACGGCCATGATTCAGACGGAGGAGGGGGCGGCTGGGAATGAATATAAGAGAGCGAAGGGGAGAAAGTGAGTGTACAGTATGGTGGTGTGGGCTGAGGGAAAAATGGGAGGTGGGAGAGAGTGTAGGGATTGTATATACCGTGTCGTGGATGCTTGATTAATAGTATCTAGATGGTTTGGTTAGTTGAATACTAGTTCATATATGGTTGGGCCCTGGCTGTATGCTCAGGCACCTAACGAATAGAGTACGATACACCACCAGCAAAGGCCCACGTTTATTGTGTAATAGTCTCCATTTACACTTGGTGCCAGCCTTTCTGCTGTCCGAAGTACATTGAAATTGTTATGGAAGTAGTTGGTATTAGTATGAGTGTTGCTATGGGAATGATCATTGTTACAGGAATGGAGGGATGCCCGGAATATCAGGAATGCGGACCGGTACGAGAGCAAGTACGGAACGCTAAATCCCGGGGTGCTACATGGTGGATGAGACTATTTCTTGCTCTCAAGGCCACTGGAAATAAACCAAGCTACCGGACATTGGCTTAGCACGCCGCTATTTAGGCCTTCGTTTTGCTATGTAACTTAGGAATGAAGACCAAGCGAATTAATGGCAAGAATGGGGAGTATGATATAAATTCTATTCTAAACTAGATAGACCCACAGTAGATCGAACCTAGCTCATTAATCAAAATTTATTCTGGTGATCATAATATTAATCTAGCTTGGGCTTGGGCTCGAGATACGGTAAACCACCACCAAACAGATGATACTCCACCTCAAGATAACTGCAACTATCGTAAACCAGGAAAACAAACCCCGAATCAATTAATCCCCTAACCCCCCTTCCCGGAGCCTCAATATTTGCCCCGCATCCCACATCGAACCCTAGCGCACCCCACATCCAGGTGTGGAACAAGGTCCGTGCGCGCGGGTAATCCCACAATCCCACAGTTTTTGGCCCAGCTTGGGTTATATGTATATGCCTCCACTAGTCGGTACTTAACCTACTTGAAGTGTTGTTTTTTGGGGCTTGATTGAACTGAGTTGAATGCTAGGATGTTTCTCAGGTCGTATGCGCGAGCTGTGGGCCTAGGGCACAGGCACCACTGTCGCGGAGTGGGAGCGGGAGTGGCAGGAGGGAGCAGGGGGCTATTGACGGAGAGTTACTACAAAGGGCCTACTGAGGTATCGTATCCTCCATGTCCACGCATTCCAAAGTTCCAGTGTAATTAACCTACTCTACCAGCCGCCATTACTAGAGTTAACCACAAGCGCACACCTAGCGGAAATAACCCGTGAGTACGGGGACTCTCTGGCGTTTGTTCATCTTTCCCTTCCCCATAGCCTCCAAAGCTGACGCTACCAGCGTAATCTCCTCACACCAAAACACCCGCCTCACGTACTCCTCCCTACACACACAGTCCACCTCCCTCGCGCACGGCCTCAAGAACCTGGGTGTGCGGCGCGGCGACAGGGTCGCCGTCTCGCTAGGGAATAATATCGAGTTTGCGCTCGCGACGTATGCCATATTCAAGCTTGGGGCTGTTCTCGTGCCCCTCAACCCCTCATTCAATACTGAGCAAGTAGCCTCAGCCTTAAACCACCTTTCTACTACACACTTACTTATAGGGCTTGAGACGAACCTGCCTTGGAAGCCGCCAAGGAGTAATTCTGAATTATTGAAGGAGCTAGTGCCAGGATGTGAAAGTGTGGGGGCGATTGCCAGCGAGCTGGTGCCCTCGTTGAGGGGGGTTGTTGTTGTCGATAATACAAAGGGCAGAGGAAGGGGGGATAGTTTTAGGAAGTTTTCGAAGTTTCCGGATATGATAGAGGATGGGAAGGGAAAGGCACATTTAACCGAGGAGGGGATGGGGGTTGATGATGTTGTTAATATTCAGTTTACTAGTGGGTGAGTTGTACATATATAGGGACGGAACGGGGAATGTGAGGGCTGATTTGGGGAGAGTATGATAGGACGACGAGCATGCCAAAAGCTGCATGCTTAACCCATCGCTCTATACTGAATAATGGGAAGAGTATTGGTGATAGAATGCTCTTGACCAATAAGGATGTTATATGCTGCCCTCCGCCGTTATTCCAGTATCCCCCACTCTTCCATTCATCCCTTCCCAAGTTTACTACTAACGAAGGGCCAGCTGCTTTGGTAGCGTCCTAGGCTATATGGCCTCCGCAACACACGCCTCCTGCATCGTATTCCCCACCGAATGCTTCGACGCAAAGGCAACCCTTCACGCCGTGCAACAGGAAAAGTGCACGGCACTGTATGGTGTGCCAACAATGTTCACGGCGGAGCTAGAACTGTTAGCCAGCGGGGAGGTGGAGCGGAAAGGTTTCGAACATTTAAGGACTGGGATTGCGGCCGGAAGTAGTGTTCCGAAGGAATTGATGAAGAAGCTGCACAGGAAGTTGAACCTGACAGAACTGAGTATGAGACCCTCAAAGTTTGGTCGGTGTAGAAGATTAATGAAGGGCCCGGTTGGGGTGGGGATGTAGCTATATGTTACGGGTGAGTGAGATACTGTGATCTTATTGGTGGTTGTATAATGGCTGACGGGGTTCGTAGAATGACCGAGACATCGCCGGTTTCTGCAATGACTACCACCGGTGACCCCCTTGAGAAGCGAGTTGATAGTGTTGGCAGGTTAATGCCGCACGTCGAGTGCGTCTCTCCCCCCCTCCCCCCTCTTCAAGCTAACATTCGCAAATAGAGCAAAAGTAGTCTCCACCGCCGACCGCACAAATATCCTCCCCATAGGCGAACGCGGTGAGCTAGCGATATCGGGGTACCTCCTACAGAAGGGCTACTGGAATGATCCGATCCGTACAGCAGAAGTCATGACTAAAGACGAGAACGGGAGGTTGTGGATGCATGTAAGTGATCCCCACGCCACCTCTACTGCTTGCTCCCTTCTGTTATAGGACTGATTAATTGGATTGGGCTGGGTAGACCAGGGACGAAGCTGAAATGGACGAGAACGGGTATATCACGATTACTGGGAGATTAGGAGATCTGATTATTCGGGGCGGGGAAAACATTGTAGGTCCCCTAGAGCCTTAGACTAATGTTGGTAGGGCTAATCCTTAAAGCACCCTCTCGAAATTGAAAATTGCCTACTTGCCCATCCAATGATTGTCGAGTCTTCAGTTGTAGGACTTAAGGATGAGAGATACGGAGAGGTTGTCGCGGCGTTTGTGAGGAAGGAGGGGGGCTTGACAGCGAGTGAGGTTAGGGGGTGGGTTCGCGAGAAGTTGTCGCACCATTTGGGTATGCTATAACATGCCCCCAGGCAATGCCTGGGATACGCTAGGATAAAGGCTAACGAGGCGACAGTCCCGAAATACGTATTCTGGGTGGACTTCTATCCCAAGACTGCCAGTGGGAAGATACAAAAGTTCGTGTTGAAAGAGATGGGGGCGGAACTGGCTGCTAAGGGGGAGGGACTGGGTGATTAAATTGTAGATGATTGCGAATATCTGATCTGGCTTGGTGTATATAATGTTATGATACTTACTGATCAATCAAATGGAGAGAAGGCTACGTTCTTGATCTATTGTGCATCGTAAATTACCACCTACCAGGCATGGGAACAAGATGAAGGGGTGTTTGGAAAGCCCATAACCGTCATTTCTTCGCCTTCTTCGCCTTCTGTTCTTTCTGCCCTTTCTGCCCGGCATTCTGACCAGCCTTGTCCGCCGACCCCTTCTTCGCAGCGTAACTCTTCCGCACCCAATCCGACACGATACCCCTGACAGGTCCGAAATCGTGCCTCGGCTTCCTAAATACGACTCATTAGTTTTCCTCCCCTCACCCATCCCCACTCCCGCACGCTTCAACATACCGCATATAATACAACTTGGCCCTCCTCGCCTTCTTCTCCTTCCGCTGCACGAGGTTAATACTGTCGATGATCGGCGAGTAAACCTTCAGCCACATCTCCACCCCTAACTTCGTTAAGTGGTCCCTAAGCAGGATCGAAGTATCAATGCCGCACCGCCGAATATTCAGCAGTACCCCAGAAAATGGTTCACCATTCTTGCGCCGCACGTAGACGATGTCGCCCGGTCGGATCGCCTGCGGGTTGCTCCGGGAGAAGAGCTCTGCGCGGGAGCCACTCGGATCTAGGGCTTTGATTTGTGTCGCCGTGAGCACGGATATTGGGTCTTTGGTTGGTGGCCCGGGGGGTGGCGGGTAGACTTTTATGCGGCGGCGGGGGAGGGCAGGGTTCGGGCGGGTTGCGAAGTGGATCCGGGGTCGGAGGGTGCAGGGAGTAGTGGTAGAGCGGGTTGAGACGGCGCGGCGGTGGAGGAGGGTGGTTAGTGGCCGGAAAGATTTGGAGGCCATTGTTGTGGCGTTGTGGTGGTGTTAGTGGTGCGCTCTGCTTGTTGGAGATATTTTTTAAGATAGAAGGTGTCGGGGATGTTGATGCTCGCGATGCAGGGAAGCGTGATGGGGAATGCGCATGGTGGGGTTTGGGCTACAGTATATGCTAGAACTCGGAGTGGGGTACTGCCAAGAGCTTGTTTCCCCCCCCTGTGCAATTCCGGGACGTTCTTCAAAACCCTTTTGAACATCATGGCTCTGGGAGCACGTTTTCGGATTGCGATCCCTTCTCGCCGGGTCTCATTACAGAATGCGGTGCCAGCCCGGAGATTTACTTCTTGTCCTTTTCTCATGCGATTAAATGGTATTTTCTCCTCCTTTCTCCTCTCCGACCGCTTCCTAACAACGACACTCTAACAATTCCCCCCTACTTGAAAGAACCACTACCACAATTTAAACCAACCATCGATCCGGAATTGGGAGAAAGGCTCGCCAAATTTCGGCAAGAATTGGTCCTCCCCCCCCACCTGTTGTCCGAGCACAAAAAACTCATCCGGGGAGTCAAAAACCATAAGAATCTCCTCAGCGAGCCCTTCTTCGTCGAAATCGCCAATGAGAAGATCCGACTTCTGCCACATACCCGCGGGAAAGGTTCCCTCCGCGCACGGGAGGTCACGAGTATAATCAATGCAATGAGCGACCCAAGCGAGATTGACAACATCCTCCCCTTCCTGCTGGGTCTCCGGCAGGCGGGGGTCTGGCTGAGTGAAGGCCACAAGCAAAAGATTCTCCGGACTTGCAATCTTAAAGGAAGGGTGGATTTGGTAACCCGGATCGTCAAGAATGTGAAGAAATATAACTTCTACTTCACCAAGCCCGTCGCTCGGGAATGCATGCGCAGTACACTGGTCGAGCAGGCGGTGCCCGATAAGGACTTCTCTACTAGAGCTGTCCGGCATGCTAACCTTTTTATGGAAATCTTTGCCGGCACTGCTATCAAAGTCGATCCAGCCGAGCGATTAAAGCGGGACCCGGTGGTCATTGGAACAGCGCTAGGTGTTTTTGCAGATGACTGCCTCCGCTACAACGACAGAGCTGACTTTGAGGGTGAGACGGAGAAACTGTGTCGCTTTCTGAAGGACCAGTGCTGGGACCAAGTCGAGTGGGAGTGTCCGGTGCCGACGAAGCACGAGCACTCGAAAATGAATCGGAAAAAGCACGTTCACAACCTCCTAAAGGTTATCGTCGATTACACCCCGGTTCTTGAAGGGCTGCTTGGGGCCAAAGACATACTTGTCAGGATCAGTGACCTATTCCCATGGCTGTCGGAGCAGAGTGAAAAACTCGCAGAGAGGATCGCAGAATGGAAGCAGCATGTGGCTTCCGAGAAGGATATTATGTCGGGTTCTCCAAGATTGAGCATTGACAATTACAGAGCTGCTGCAGAATTGGTCCAGGAGAGGAAGGAGAAGAAGAAGGCAGGTGAGTTATTCGAGGAGGCATCCGAGGAAGATGCCGATGAAGGGGCCGTAGAGGGGGGGGAGGAGGCAGTTGATGACGATGGCTTAACTGAGGCTCAGAGAAGAGAGTTGGAGGAGTTGGAGAGGGGGATGTAGATTTTCGGTTTATGTTGAATAAAAAAGTTTTTCATGTATAGTAAGTACTAATGCTACACTTCTAGACTTAAAAATCGTATATGAGCCCCCAATTCCTCCTGCACACAAATTAGTCCTCTATAACGTTCGTTCTAGGTAGGGTTCGAAATTTGATATTGCTAGAGAGTCAGGTGACTATTGCTTGGCGAGAGTGGGGCCGCGGGGCATTTTTTGACTCAGGAACAAACTCATCTTCACTCATTTCAGCTTAAGACGTCCGTGATTTGACAACGGCCAAGACAAGACAACACACCCAAAGTCATCTTTCTATAGGAATAGAAGCTATTGCGACCATGGCGACTACTATTGCTATAGATCCATCAAATGCGTCTAAGGCTACTCTGAAGCTGGAGAACGTATGCCTTATTTCTCGCTACTCCCCCTCTCCTTCCCTTTCACTAAACTTACTATCCTAGTCGTCCCAGCTAACAAGCATCTACTAGACCGAGAAAAGAGATACCCTCGTAGCAATAGAAAAGAAATACCAGGCAGAATGGGCCAATGGCAAATTATTCGAAATCGATGCGCCAACTCTAGAAGAAGACCCCACAACCGACCCGGGCCTCCTCCGTAAGCACCACCCCAAATTCTTCGGTTGCATGGCATACCCATACATGAATGGAAGTCTGCATGCCGGGCACTCTTTCTCCCTCAGCAAAGTAGAATTCGCAACCGGATACCAGCGCATGAAAGGGAAGCGAGCCCTGTTCCCCCTCGGCTTCCACTGCACAGGTATGCCGATTAAGGCCTCCTCCGACAAGATTAAGAGGGAGGTAGAGCTCTTCGGCAAGAATTTTGAGGACGTGCCCGAGGAGGAAGATGAAGAGCCGCAGCCACCACCAACCAATGCCGCGGCGAAGGAGGATGTTACCAAATTCGCTGCAAAGAAAGGTAAAGCCGCGGCGAAGGCGGTCAAGCTGAGGTATCAGTTTCAGATCATGCTGGCGCTAGGTATCCCCTTAGAAGAGATTCATCAGTTCGCCGAACCAGAGCACTGGCTCAAGTACTTCCCCCCAATTTGCATGAGGGATTGCACGAGCCTGGGGTTGAGAATCGATTGGAGGAGGTCGTTTGTCACTACGGATGCGAATCCGTATTATGACGCTTTTGTACGCTGGCAGATGAATAGGTTGAAGGAGCTGGGAAAAATCAAGTTTGGGGAGAGGTATACTATTTACTCGCCGAAGGACGGTCAGCCCTGTATGGATCATGACAGGGGCGATGGTGAGGGGCTTGGGCCGCAGGAGTATACGGCTATTAAGCTGAAGATACTGGAGTGGACTGAGGAAGGGAAAAAGGAAATTGCCGGCAATCTCCCTGAAGGCGCTGAGGTTTTCCTAGTCGCAGCTACACTAAGGCCTGAGACCATGTAGATTTCTTCTCCTATATATTTAGCTACGAGTTTGGACTGACGAAATTAGGTATGGTCAAACTTGCTGCTTTGTCGGTCCTAAGATTTCCTATGGCGTCTACCAGGTTTCACCTACCGAGTTCTACGTTTGCACCGAACGTGCCGCCCGGAATATGGCTTTTCAGGGTGTTTTCCCTGAACGTGGCGTCTTCCAATCTGTTGGCCTCTTACAAGGCCAGTCTCTTATTGGCACTTTGGTTCATGCACCACTCTCGGTACACAAAGACGGTGTCCGTGTTCTCCCTATGGAATCAGTCCTTGCTACCAAGGGCACTGGTGTAGTCACCTCTGTTCCGTCTGATTCCCCAGATGACTATGCTACCGTCAAAGACCTTGCTAAGAAGGCAGACTACTACAAGATCAAGAAGGAGTGGGCGGAGCTCGAGATTACTCCCATCATTAGGACTCCTTCATACGGAGAGCTAACGGCCGAGTTCCTAGTGAAGAAGATGAAAATCAATTCACCAAAAGATACCAAGCCATTGGCCGAAGCGAAGGAGCTTGCATATAAAGAAGGTTTCTACCAGGGGACTATGCTCATTGGTGACTTTAAGGGCGAGAAGGTTGAGAAGGCCAAGCCTAAAGTTCGTGAGATCTTATTGAGCAAGAAAGAGGCGTTCGTCTATAGCGAACCAGAGGGGCATGTTCTGTCCCGTTCTGGAGACTCCTGCGTTGTAGCCCTCTGTGATCAGTGGTATCTTGACTACGGAGAGACAAACTGGAGAGAGGAAACTGAGACATTTGTTAGCGATAAGCTCAATACATTCCATGAGGAGACAAAGAACGGCTTCATGGCAAATCTTGCTTGGCTAAACCAGTGGGCTTGTGCACGCTCTTACGGCCTCGGGAGTAAGCTCCCGTGGGATCCTCAATTCCTTGTTGAGAGTTTATCGGATTCGACCATCTACATGGCATACTACACCATTGCACACTTCCTGCATACTTCTCTCGATGGTTCCAATATTGGCCCTGCCGGCATTAAGCCTGAGCAGATGACCGATGAGGTTTGGGACTATATCTTTACTCGCCGCGATCTTTCCCCGGGGGTTATCAAGGAGTCCGGCATCTCGGAGGAATGGCTTAAGAAACTGCGCAGAGAGTTTGAATACTTTTACCCTCTTGATGTCCGCGTTTCGGGGAAGGATCTTATCCAGAACCACTTGACCTTCTTTTTGTACATTCACATAGCGCTCTTTCCACCACAATACTGGCCTCAGGGAGTTCGTGCAAACGGTCACTTGATGTTGAATGGTGAAAAAATGAGTAAGCATACTGGGAACTTCCTGACTCTTGAGGAGACGGTGAAGAAGTATGGTGCCGATGCTGCTAGAATTGCGTTTGCCGACGCTGGCGATGGTGTTGAGGATGCGAACTTTGAGGAGAAGGTGTATTTTGCCCCTCTAATCCCCAATACGGTGGCTAATTGCTCTAGGTCTCCAACGCGGCCATCCTTCGTTTGTACACCCTGAAGGAATGGTGTGAAGATATGGTCCGTGACGCTGAAGCCGGTAAACTCAGAGAGGGGCCAAAAGACACCTTCTGGGACCGTGTCTTTGAAAACGAAATGAACCAGTTGATTGAGCAAACCCGTGAACATTATGAGAGGTAAATATCCTCCACCCTCTTCCGCTTCTCCTCCACGCCCTATCACACTAACCTACCTACCCCAATATAGCACATCTTACAAACTCGCCCTAAAAACTGGCTTTTATGAATTCCAAGCCGCACGCGACACCTACCGCGAAGCGACTACCACCATTCGCCCACACAAGGATCTAATATCCCGCTTTGTCGAAGTCCAAGCCCTACTAATCACCCCCTTCGCCCCCCACTGGGCAGACTACATCTACCGCGAAGTCCTCCAGAAGCCAACAAGTATTCAAAATGCCCTCTTCCCGACCCCCAGTGTGCCGGTTTCTACCGAGCTCACCGCTGCCCTCTCCTATGTGCACGCAACAACCTCAAACATAGCCTCTACCGAAGCGGCGCAAGCCAAACGCAAAGCAAAGGGCAAATACGTCGCCTACGACGCCAGTAAGCCTAAGCGCCTCACAATATTCGTCGCGCTGGCGTACCCGGCCTGGCAGGAAAAGTATATCGACCTTATCCGGGAGACCTTCGATATGCTCGCGCTGCGCACCGACGATAAAGCACTGAATGCGCGCATCGCGGGAATGGGTGAGATGAAGAAGGCTATGCCCTTCGTGCAAGGTATCAAGCGCAGGCTGCAGGTGGAGCCGTACGAGACGGTTTTCGATAGGAAGCTGGTGTTCGATGAGGTTGCCGTACTCAAGGAGGTTGTCGCCGGGATTGGCAAGATGACCGGCGCAGTGGAGGTTAGGGTTGTGACTATTGAGGAGAATGGGAAGGGAAAGAGGGTCGACGGCGGTCGCGAGGAGGAAGTAGACGTTCCGGCTATGGCTGAGAGCGCGGAACCTGGGAATCCGAGGTTTGAGTTTGAGAACGTTTAGCAGAGTGGTGCATAGTATATCACTCGGCGGAATATTGAAACGTAGATTTCTAAAATTAGGTCTTCTCGATACTATGGCTGTGATACAGTGAGCTGGCATCTACAATTTATGATAAAATTCCCCGTGGAAAAAAAAACAACTGTCCATTCAATCACCAACCCCATTACAAGCTTCTAACCAAATGGTGTAATACAAATACTACTCTCATCAAAACCCAGCCAAACAGTCCCACTACTCAACCCCATTCCATCCCCTTCCACCCGATCTTCCGCATTTCAATGTACACACACCTCGGTTCCCAAACGTAGCCTTAGCAAAATCGAAAACGGACCCGCCCCCCCTAAAAGCCAAATCCTCAAGACTCCTATCGTGCATGGAAGCCCTGCCACTCTGCCTACCAGCTGTCTGAACCTTACTGTGTAAAATATCATACCTAGGCTATGCTTCATCTCTATCACGATGATGCATTCTAGCCAGAGCTCTCGCCTGCCGTGACCAGTGCGTGGTATTTCAGTCTGGGGGTTGTTAATACTAGCCCGCACGCGACAATGCCAGTCTTCTAGACCTTGTTCGGGTACGGGAGCCCTACGCTACTCAAGCTAGAAACTCCATCCGCGGAGAGGCGCAGACAAGCGTTCAGTTGGCTGAGGTTCCGATACGATATTTTCAACTGGGCGATGTCGCGTGCTGTGAAAGGTTTCTTGCGCCCCGCTGCTACTCGGCATACCCACGGTTAACTACTCGAGACTCCCAAAGACGTTTAAGCGGAGATATTGCAGGACATTCCTGGAGCTTTAGATTACATCCAAGGGTGTTCTAGCCCCTCCGATACAGAAGTATGAGGGGTCAAGTTCTAGACAGTTTAGGGAACTACTAGCATTTATCGGTTGGATTTCACCCTCTGTGCGGGCCATTTTTGGCTTCTATGTGCATTGGCAGTTCCAATGGCGCTAGTAATGCTAGTTTGCTAGAGTGGGCCTCTATTCGGTAAATATAAAATGTAACCTTTTGTGGTGCTCGCTTTATTCTTCCGGTTTGCGTAGTCGCTGAGCTAAAGACTATCCGGGTTCCCCAGGCTCAAGAGCTTCCCCCGACTTGAGGCCCCCTATTTAGGGTTAAAACGGGTTCATCTCTGGCTTCTATCTTCTCCACAAAGTACCTGAGTTTGGGAAGCCGCCTCGGATCCAAGACCAACCTGGATAGGGCTAAATTGTCACGACGTAACTTATCTATCATCTCACCGGAGTACCGTAGACTCCCTTCCCAACCGATCGGAGCGGCCCTGAAATCTCCCAAGTAAGAATAGTCATTTGACCTCATCTCGTTCAAGGGATAACTCCGCAAAAGCATGATGCCGAACCCAGGCAGTGGCGAATCTCTATATCTCAGAGGTTAAGGCTAAAACCTGGACGTTTTTAAGCGTCAAAACTGCGTCGAGCAATACCAGTGGCAGTCCCTCTATCCATGACCAGCTATTCTACCGTCCTGAAGAGGACTTTCTGAACGGAACGCAGGACTCCCCCAGTTTTAAAGGGAAATAAAAAATAAATAAGGAAGGTGAAGCTGCCCAATATAAGTGACTTTGCAGCCTTAAAGTAATCTCACTGGATACTGCGAACAAACCGATTGCTAGCTGGTGGAAGACTTGAAGGCATTTGACTAGACCGCCTGTCGGAGGCCACACTAATGGGGCTGGAGTCGAAGCGTAAAGTAATGGGACTGATCAATGAGAGAGAGAGAGCGAGGGGGGGGGAAGGGAGAGTTGCTTTCTTACTTACTCGACTATGGACGCGCCTGAGGCTGCGCACTTATAACACGAATATAGTGTCATGTCCTAGGTCCTCATGCCCCAAGTCTCCTGGCAACTGGCCGAACATATCAGTACATACCTATCACATTGAGGCAACATTTCCGACACCTCCTGCAGGTTGTCCCGAGTGATAGGTCATGATACACCTCCGGCCGTCATTAGCACAGATTATTTGAGTTCTAATATACCCAAAAAACCCACCCCTGAGATGTCAGGGTATCAGCAGTGGACACAAATCAGACATGAATGCATCCGGGAAATTCTGGATTCTAGAGATAAGCTACCGTGCACTAACTAGATCCTATCATTGAGGGGCTGCTTCGCACACTGTCATTTGAACTATTTGTTATCTCAGGGTGCGTTTTGGGAAACTTCTAAAAGTTGTTTTTGGGATTTTTTTTTTTTTCAATTAAGGATATGAACTGCGCAGTCAATGTAAAGCTTGTGCAATAGTGATATAATTATTATCTATTATTCATAATATTCTATATTAGAAGTGATTCTTATAGTAGTACCGTAGTTCAAGGATCGTCAAATCTATTACCTCATTGGGTGCAGTGGGCAAGATATTACTGGATACGGTTAGCTTGTCAGTCTTAATTTCCGGCTCATAGAAAAATAACAGAAATTTGAATCGCCCTAGCTTCACGGCAAGCGGAAATCCCATTAAATTCCTCCGCAATTCTAGACACTTATATAGTAAACACTTTTACAGAAGCTTTTGAGCTTAGGTGTTGTGGCTATCGAGCTGGAAGAATTTGAAGGTGAACCCATTCTTGACCTGACCCGCTCAATCATCACCAACACAACCACAACATGGAAAAGCCAATGCGAGAAGTTCCCTCGCTTCAGCCCTCGGATCTAGGGGGAAGGAAGCGAGCCCGCAAAAACCGCCTCTTGAGAATCTTCTTTGTACTCCTTGCCGGTTTAATATCACTCGGAGGTTTTCATCTGAGGGATAGTATTCACGGGTGCAGAAAATCGTATTGGCCGATTGAAAAACGAGTGGAACATATTCTTCGGTCCACACCGTTGACCGGTGGGTACCATGCAGCTCAAACTGCCGCCATGATAAGCGGGATGACTGACTTTCTGTGTCCGAATGGAAAAAGATGGCCACAATGATCTGCCCAATACGATAAGAGATCTTTTCGGAAACATGATTTACAATAGCAATTTTACGTTTGACACTTCATTGCCGGACCAAGTTGATCTTCCAAGGTTGAAGAAGGGGCGCGTTGGGGTATTAGCCACTATTCGCCTCCTCCTCCCCCGTCACGATCAGGCGCTGATTGGCTACACTCTAGGGTACCTTCTGGAGCGTGTTCGTTCCATGCCCCCATACTAAGGAAATAGACGATAAGGTCTACTACCCGACCGTGCAAACCACTTTACAACAAATAGATCTGGTCCGCCGCCTAGTCGACGCATACCCCGACCTCGCTCTAACATCCTCTCCCCTTGCCGTAAGACACGCACATTACCATGGCAAGATCGCTTCAGTCATGGGTGCTGAAGGCTTGCACCAGATCGGCAACTCAGCTTCTAATCTTCGCCTCTACCATTCCCTCGGAGTCCGCTACGTAACGCTAACTCATAACTGCAATAATAAATACGCCGACAGCGCGCTCCCAGTGAACAATACTCGCTGGGGAGGCCTTAGCGGCGACGGCGAAGGCATCGTTAGGGAGATGAACCGCCTAGGTATGATCGTCGACCTCTCGCATACCTCGCACCATACACAGATGGATGCGTTCAAGGTTACTAGCGCCCCCGTAATCTACAGCCATTCCTCCGCATATGCTCTCTGCGACCACTCCCGCAACGTTAAGGATGAGGCGCTGGAAAAGGTTAAGGAGAACAACGGCGTCGTGATGGTGAACTTTTACCCAAGGTTCGTCAAGTGCGGTGACGGCGAGGCGAGATTAGAAGACATAGCGGATCACGTGGAATACATTGGGAAGAAGATTGGCTGGGAGCATGTTGGCATTGGTTCGGATTTCGATGGAATTGGGATGGTTCCGGTGGGACTGGAGGATGTTTCCAAGTATCCAAAGTTGTTTGAGGAGTTGTTGAGGAGAGGGGTCACGGATCGCCAGGCTGGCTTGATTGCCGGGGAGAATGTCTTGAGGGTTTGGAGGGATGTGGAGGAGGTCTCTCGGAAAATGAACAGGGAGGGTGTTAAGCCTTTAGAAGACCGGGTGCATGAGAACTCACTGCTCTAGAACGTGATTGAGAATAGGGAGCTTCTTATAATAATATTATCATATGAATATTATTATGATATGAATGCTGTATTACAGGGCATAGTAAGATGCTAGTGGCTGTTTTAGGGTATTGAGCTTTTTTCCGCTTGGGCATCTGCACATAAACCGGTGACCTACGGACTCGGCCGCCAGTATGGAAGTCTACGATTATCCTATCCCAAAAGAGGCAATGGCATTTGCACCTAGGCGAACCAGAACGCGGAAGAAAAAAACTCCTCTTCCTCTCACCACTTAATGATACTCTTGTTTCGACCCGATGACACCACGCCGAACAGAACGGTATCCAACCCTAAACCCGACCGCTCTGAGCAAGACCAACCCCTCTACTCATGCGCAATCTCTAACAACACTAGTGCTATGATATCCCAGCTTCGCTCCCCTCTCCCCTCTCTACTCCTAAACACTCTTTGAATTTAGAAACTGCCCTCCCAGTGCCCCCCGCCCCTCCCTTCCTTCAAACATTCGGCCTCCGCAAATGTGCAATCTCACAGCACCCCCGTGTGTTTGATAACATTCATAACCCCTTTGGCATGTTATTGAGATAGTGTTGATTAGGATTGTAATTGGGGTGGAGTGCGGCCAGCATTTGTGGAAATTTCCTTCTCTTTGCTTCATGCGGGGCGGATGGGGTTTTCCTGTGTTGGGTACATATCCGGTATGGTAGGGCACTGCCCGTGGCCTTCTTGGTTCTTTTGAAGAACCATGCCCTGTGAGAGAAGTACAGTATTCAGGTTTGGTGAGATTGTTTGCGCGGAAATTACTGTATAATATTATTATTATTACGATGGCAGGATTTTCGGATGGGGCATAGAATGAACACTGTCTTTAGGGGAAGCCCTTTTTGGCTGCCACCTTTTTGTTCCGTCGGCTCTAGGTTTAGATCAAGCACGACATAAAGACATTTACAAGCGCACAGTCACTGTCCGTCTTCACGGCCCACGCTAACGCTTCTCCCGCCGAGTCACTACCCTGCACTTTGCCTTGCGCCACACCCGCAGAGCCTCATGCAAGATTCCTAACCACAAATGGTCTACGTCAAAACCAAAATCCATAACAGCCATCTCCCCACCAAGAATGCTCCCCCTCCACCCCCCACACTCAACAATATACTCCCCTGGCCACAAGAGATGGCTCCAAACATTAACCGATCCACCCCCGCCAACACGCACCCTCCACCCTGTTACCACCCCCGAAGAAGTCCTCCCTCCAACCCGTCACCTCCCCCCGCCCTCACAACAAAATACAGCAAACCAAACCCGGCGTCGGGCATGGTGGTCACGGTGCGTCTCTGTAGACACTCCAGAGATGGGCCCAGCGGTGGATATCCTGGGCGACCTACTCGAGGAATCTCAATTGGTATCTTCCCACGCCGAGTTAACAGACACGTCTATCGGGAAGCTCTTGGACTTTGGCAAAGCCACAGACGCCGAGAACAAACGCACACGTATGGTGGATACGGCGGCATTCGCGATGGGTGCTGTGGGTGATGAATTAGGCGTGGCAGGGGTGGCCGGAAAAATAGTCGACGATGGCGACACGAGCACGAAGAGGAAGACAGTAATTCCCAGGATACTAGTCGGCCCGGGAGAGGAAGGTTGTATAGCACACAAATTCTGGTCACCGATACGCCAGATCATCTTCGCTGGAGGCGCAGACGACGAGATGGGGAGACCGTACCTTGCGGTCAGAACTCTAGTCGGCACAACTATCTTTAAGCCGACGAGACTGCAAACTCCGCTCCCGGGCATGACCAACCGCTTTTGGCCGAAGAAGTTGCTCACGATCAGGAATGAAGATATGTACGGGAACACCCACGCCCATGTTGAGTTTAATCCCTGGTTTGAGAAGCAGTTTGCTGTTCTAGATGAGAAGGGAGGGTGGAAGGTCTGGGATACAGAGGGGCGGCAGAGGAAGGGGGGGAACGACTACATTGTCAAGGAGTACGCAAACGGGAGAATGCCGACGGATGATGGGAGTGAAGATGTAGTTGGTGGTTGGGGGAGGCTTTGCTGGGGTGGAGATTTGAATACGGTTTTGGTTGCTGGGAGGAAGAGGGCTGGGGTTTTTGATTTAAGAGTGAGCCTTAAACCAAACTTTCTTACGAAGACGATCTGACTTGGAGGTGTAATAGGCTCAGCCAAGCAGCATTTCGCAGATTGGGATACCACTTGACTACAATGTTCGAATACTTGATCTTAAACGTGGACCGCCGGCAGCTGTTAGTACAGATGCTTTCGTCTTGACGTCACGATATCTACATTGGCTGGACCTGCGCCAACCTAAAATACCCCTAATGACCCTCCCCCACTACCGTCATGAATCCGATGCCTTACTATCACTGGAACTATTCAACCTAAGCGATTGTACCCCTCCCCCTCCGATTTCTACTTCAACTAACGCTAACAGCCCCCTCCTAGCAATAATAAATGCCCTAATCTACTCCCGGCTAAACCAGCTAATCACTTCTATCGCCTTCAACCCCGCCGGGACACCCATCCCAACGCAGTTCGGCCCACAAACCCACCTTCCACCACCATACTTACACAAAAACGTTTCCACCCCTCTAACCTATAGCATCTCCATCCTCCCCTGCAAGCTCCACAAAAACACCACCCTCCGCTCCGAAAAACAACTCTTTAGCGCCTTCTCCATAGGGAAAGACCTAGCTATATCACAGCGCTTGTACTCCTACTCCCCTTCCCCAGCAAGCCCTGGTGACAGCGAGGCGGAGGATGAGGGGGCGCCGAAAGAGCGAGAATTAAACCTGGAGCCAAGAACCAGGGAGCATCTAACAGGCATTGGTGTCAAGAGTGGTATGTACGTAGTTGAAGACGGAGAAACCAACACTTCCTCCGAAAACGACGAGGAAGATGCCGAGGCCAAAGGCCCGAAGAGGGACAAAGTCCTCTTAAGAGAACTCCTCGACGCGAAATCCTCCCGCCGAAGAACCAACCTCGGAGATATCTACGAGCACGCATACGTCCAGGGCGAAGAAGCGATGCAAACCGCCGAGTCGACGGACACGTACATCGCCGAACTAAGAGCGCTCCTATCGAAGCGTCGTGAAAGGGGCGATCTAGGCGTTATCTCTCTACTAAACCTCCACCCACCAAAGAACCTGTTCCCAGACCTCCAAGACACACAAACAGCAATCGAGGCAGTCCTGCGCTCAGAACAGTTTTCAGAATTCGCAATCACCCCCCTATCCGCCACTACCACCGACCAAACACCCAGCCTCCAGGAAACCTACGACGGTTTAATGGAGATCTACCTTACACCACTGCCAAAGGACACAGACCCAAAAATCCTCCTCCGTCGTGAAAGACTCATCCGTACACTCGCGCTGGAGACATACCTAGCAAGCATAGGCATACACCTACTCCCCCAGGAACCGCCACCACCAGCGCCCGGCGGAGACCAACCCATCCCCGTCAGGGAATCCGTCGAGAAAATCAGAACATACGCAAACGTAGATTCACCCGTCATCTTACCTCCCGGAATGAAAAACGTGCTTAGCGCCTGGACCCTCGGACAGAGCCCCCTAGAGCCGGGCGCTGGATTGGGTGTCGCTGGTACCGGAAGCGAAAGCAGTGGTGGTAGGAGGAGAAGGAGGAAGAGTTTCGCTGAGGCGAGAGCGAAGGCCGCCGCAGTCGGAGTTGTGAGAGTGGGAGGTTCGCAGCCTCCTGCCGGGACTACCGTGTCGACGGTGGGAAGCTCACAGCCGGAGATGGTAGTGAGCACCCAGCCAGAGAGGGGGGTGTTTGGTGGTGGCAGTGCGGGGAGGAAGGTCATTAGGAAGAAACGGAGGACAGGGTTTTAGTTTTGGTTATAATTTCACTCATTTCTTTCCTTGCCCACGCATATCCAGAGTGTGAGTATGGCACTGTACTGTACTCGAGTACTATAGGCAGATACAATAGGTAGGAATAAGAGGTTGTTTTCTCGTCATATTATATCACTCGGACTTGATCTCACTGGTGCTGCTAGAAACATTATTTCCACGTGGTGGGAGGTACGGGTATATGTCCGACCACCGGCCGCACTATCCGGTGCATGGGGGATCCAAGAAACAATAAGTCATATTATAAATATATTAACGCCGTTTATCTATACGGTACGAGCAGGACTATCCTAAAGCGTGTGTATTATAATATCATCACATATACCGAGCAATCAACCAACCAACCAACCAACAATACACAAACCCACACAACTTCACCCCGGCCTCCCAGCCCCCACGCAAAACCGACCTCCAATGGGACTAGCCAGTATCACACCAAGCAAGGCGAAATCCCACGACAGCTAAGCGAAACCCCAGACAGACAAGACAGACAGACAGGACATGTATGCGGAAAAGAAGAAGCCCAGCAGCAGACACCAACGGCAAACGAGAGCATCGTAATGAACAATGGACCTAACTCTCCCCCCAACCCGGTCTTTTCAGGGCTCACCGTGCGTATCCTCGTGTTAAAGGATGGAGAAACATCTATAGCAATCGTGAAGGCCGTACTAGCCCTTTGGCAGGGGGGGTGATTACCACACGAGTGATAAGATGGTGTGGCGGAGGCAGCACTGCGATGGCTAATCACACATTTCCGGGAGGTTCCAATTTGTTTGGAAACTGTTCTAGGTGGAGCGCGAACAGTCTTCGAGGAGGTGGGGGGAGGGGGGAGGGGGGAGGGGGGGGTTGGCAGTTCAGTATTGTTTGTTTGTCCCCACGATGAAGTTATCTGGGGGCTGCGGTACATACCATAGTTCGGCTCGGGTCGGTTTGCCCTGTAATCATTCTTCCAAGTGTCATAGATGGGAGGGGAAAAGTGGGGTTCAGGGAATTGGGAAAAAGGAGCTTCTGGATGGCGGTTGTGTAGCAGTCTGTATTATAATACTTCCCACGTCCTATCTGGAGGTTGGTGAGAATCGTTGGGGGAGATCTGGTTATGCGGTGCTGAATAGATACATTAGATAGGTAGGCCCTTGGGGGGCTTTTTAGTGTTAGCGGAATGGTGGTGGTGGTGGTGGTGGTGGTGGTATGGCTTGTGGATGGGATTAGGGATTCGTCTGTGGCGGTGAGGTATCCCGTTCATGGCGATTCCGGATGCCCACCTGTTTCGGGACATTTTGGTGTTAGGGATTTTACCTAACGGCTTGTGGTATGCGTCCTGCAAAGCCTAGCTTATCGATGGAATTAGTTCCCCGTGCGTAATCTCTTAAGAGAATCTTCTCACCCTTCCCGTAAAGGGAAAAGTACATAGCACCCTCAAAGACGGAGGGGCTTCCTCTTGATGCAGGTCTCCATTGGCTGGTAATCTATAGCTAGAGATCAAGTTCAGTACTATCATACAAACTTTAGCTCCCAACTACCCTATCTGTCAATCTATCATACCCACAAAGGTATCTATTGTGCCTATGCCCCGCCTTCTCAAACCCCTCTCTCAGCATAACTCTTCACCATCCCCTCTACCGAATCCTCATACTCCCTCAACTCAACCCCATCCTCACCAGACAATACAGTATTCGCCTGTACAAAAACCTTCCTCGGCTGCTTCAGCCTCATAACTACCTCTCTGTAACCCTCAAACTGACTGGTAACCTCGGTCATGCGGTTATATAGCTCGCTACCAGCGCGGACGTCCGCAGTGCTCTTGTAAACGTGCAACTTTGTCAGGTATTCCCCGACAGCCTTCCGCCCATGTGTCAGGATCTTGCTCCTATCAATAGAAATAGTGAGATCCGACATATCCGGTAGCGAGTGCGAAAACGTGACAAATCCATCCCCGGTAGAAATGAACACCTGCAGGATGAAATAGCGGGCCTGGGAATGCGCCTGCCCCCACTTCCGGCTCTTGGGGTCCCAGGTTTCGACGGAGAGCAGGCCCGCGCGTGCCATTTGCAGGTACTCGATGTACAGTACGTCTTCCGCCTCCTGGTCATCTGCATGACCGAAAATGGATAGCAGGTCCTTTTCTACACCGAGGTACATTGCTACCAACTCCGCGCGACACTCTTCGTAAGAGGCCGCGAGGCCGCCGAACACACTGCCCCACGTCTCGCTTGGCTTGTACCAGGTCTCCACTGGCTTGTTTGTGATCGGGTTGATGGGCGGGTTAGCGTGATCGAAGTTGTACACACCTGAGGAGGTTTCCTGCAGGAGCTTTCCCGTGCCGTGGCCCAGCAGCTCATGAACGCCGACTTGGACTTCGAAGGCGGGCCTTTGGAGCCTGGAGTAGAGGGTGGCGTCATCGGGTTTTAGGAAGGTGATTTTTTCGTTTGGGGATCGGGCGGAGAGGACGTTGCCTAGTGAGACGTTTTTAAAGCCGATTTCTTGGCGAATGTCGTCGTAGTTTGGGATGTTGATGCCTGATTCCAGTTAGTTTGGGTTGTCGGGGGTGGGTGAGCGGGGTGTACGAACCGGCCGGGATTCCCGCCCCAGCGAATGTTAAAACTTCCAGACTTGTGAAGTCGGGCTTCAAAAAGTGGTCCTTTTCGAAATCCTTGCCCCATGGTAACATCGTGATAAAGTCCTCTGCACGCCTGACTAGCTCTCCGAAAGTTCTTGTCCGCTCTTCGTTCACCATTGCTGCAAACCCTTCCCATTCCCCGCGAACGCCAGCTGGATCACGATACGTCTCGACAAAGCCAATGTTAGCCTCTACCCGGGGGCCCTTATCCCGCACCCAGTACTTCTGAGATTCCTTGTGCGCTTGAATAGACCCGATATCAAACGACCGGGCATACTCCTCCCACATTTTTCTCTGGTTCTCATTCGCCGAGTATTCTGCCGCAGCCCGACACTCTGCAGAGATTTTCTTCATCAACTCTGCATAATCCCCGTACACCAATTTCAACTTCTTCTTCCCACCCTCACCAAACACAAACTCGGTCTTCTGCCCCTCCGGTACTTTCGTCTCCGCAGACGCGAACAGCAAATGAAACTCAGAGTCGGAAACCTTCTTCAGCCTCGTATTCTCGACAAGTATCCCATTGGCAGCCGTGACTGCCTGCACCTCTTCAATCTCTGGCTTTGTGATGCTCGGCGAGTCCGGGTAATAAGCCGAAACATGTCCAGCATCAATATACCCAATCAAATTCTTCTCCTCTGGCACAACCGAATACATAACCTCCTCAACCCCATCAAACAACTTCCTCGCCTCGTCACTAGCATACTCCACCAATTTACGTAGCTCTGCCTTTACAATGCGGGGCACGAATTTCAGGTCCCCAAAGGACTTGTAGTTCCCCAACGAGGCGAGGAATGCCGTTGCATACTCGAGCCAGTACTGCACGTCCTGCTCGCTAACGGAGCTCCCGGAAGCGAGCCTTTTCCAGTCCCCAGCGCACGCGGCGTACAGGGCAAGTATAAGATCGTAGATTGCCTCACTTTCTGGAGAGACTTGACGGAGGGTCACACGTGTGCCCAGGAAGGAGGCGCGGGAGATATGATGTGCGTAGAGCTTTTCTTTGAGGGTCAAGGCTGCGAAATGCGGAGCGACTTCCAGACGGCAAATGGTTGGGGGGGAGTCGGCTAGGACTGTAATGGGGGGGGATGTTAGTTATGCAGGCCTATAGAGGGAGCGGGAGCTTACGGTGGGTGGGAATTCCTGCGTCTGTCATGATGACGGTTCGGTTGAGTTTTCTGTTCCTAGGAGATTCAGTGATGGGGGAGTTGGTGGAAGATGAGTAGGGGGAGGAGTGCCTAGAACCAAAGTTGGAGGGGTAAGTTAAGGCGAGCACTTCGAGGCAGCCTTGCTATTACCTGTAGCCTGTTGTTCATAGCAACGGAGACTTGCGGCTCAAAGTGTTGATTGGGATGCTTACTACGGTTTGTAGCACCGCATCTTACAACTACACCCACGCTTTAAAGACTATAGTACGAGATAGAGTGATTATCAAAATTCAGCTGTGAAAAGTCACGATAAGTTTCTCCCCTGGTATATAATAATATGATAGAACTATTATAGTGTAACAGACATCCACGCCAAGACTTTCTTCTTGGATAAGTCAGCTTAGTAATCACTATCATAAGCTAAGCTCCCGAGCTTCACTACCCTTTGCAGCATCACCCATATCATACCGGCACCACACCCGCAGAATGCGACCGCTTTTATCGCCCAAGCACCACCACCCCGAACCCTATCGGGATCAGCAAGCACATAAACAACGCAGTAACGAGCCCAGACCAACCCCATGCACCAGCACTCGAGTGCTCGTACAGTACCGGTACTCTACCGAGTAGAGCGCTCGTGCCCATCCTTCATGCACCCCATCGATTACGCTACCCTCCCGAACACTTCACTCCTCCCCTCCCACACACGCAACCTAGCGCACCCGTGCACTCGAGCAACCGCCGCGGAGATCGCGCTAGTAACTGCTCTATGATACTCGTACTCTCCATTCATCCATGCCAGTAACCCCACCTCGCAGATCTCACCCGAGAATCGTTTCGTTCTCGATTCCTCTTGAGCTGTTTGAGCTATTGGTTGCTTGATTTACGCCACCCATAACATCCATATATTTCATGGCAGCTTCACCCAACTTGAAGCTATCCTTACTTGCTTGGTGTCGTATCATGTTATGCATGGTCAAAGCGGGAGAGGGGTTTGAAGTGTGTACGATCATGCGCTATCACTCTGCCACGTGATTGTTTTGAAAGTTTTGAATTGGGCAGGTTACTTAAGGTGGGGGGGGACACGGGATTTACGGTGCATATGGGGTAAATTGCTCGGGTGGTATCCTAATTTAATTTCGCGCAAGTTGTGCTCTTACCCGTTCAGCTAGCCTAGATGATTGATGGAGATTGGACAACCAAACGTGTAATTGCGAGTATTGGAATGACTTGAGTAACGGATGGAAAATGAACAATGTAATACCGGTATAATGTGATTGAAAGAGAAAGAAAACAAGAAAAGCAAAAACAAGTTTTAAATAGCAATACCGTGGGAAAAAGAGTGAACCCTCCCCCCAATCCCTCGTGCTGGTGGTTAGTCAAACCTCGGCGGCATATGCAAATAGACCCCTACAGTGCCCCTCTTCCTATCCGCCCAGCCAACGTCTTCGATGGACTTCTGTGTACCCCACATGTAAGTCAACCCGGGCAAGAATCCCTCCCTGACTCTCTTCATTTCTTGCACGCGGCAGCCCTCGCGCCCGCCAATCCGCTCGATGAATGCCCCGACGCTCATTGTCGGGGGAATGGTGTAACTCCTAGCGCTAGATGGGACGGTTTCGTTCTTCCACACCTTGATCTGGACGAGGGGTTTGATGGTTGGTTGGGCGACGGGCTTGCGCGCTTGAACCACCGTCCAGTCACTCACAGCTGTCGATCTGGGGTTATTGTTGTTATTGTTGTTGTTGCTGGCGGTGGCGGGGTGGGTGCTGGAATTGTGCTGTTGAGTTTGATGATGGGATTGCTGGGGAGAGAGGCCATTTGCAACGACCGCTGACCAGGGGCTTCCGCTGGTGACGAGGGATCGGGCGGCGAGCATGCTAGGTGAGCTCTGGTGTTGTGTCTGGGGATGAGTGTGGCTATCGTCTCGCTTTCCTACAGGATGAGAACAAGAGGAAGAAGGACTCTCGGATCCTAAAAGCACGCCGCTCTCGTCATCGCCCCCGAAGAAGCTGTAATTCGATTCCGAGGTTGGTCTCCCAGTGCCAATGGCCGCAGTCGAAAGCGCATCGCGATAAGATGCGCCTCGGATCTCGTTTCCGGACACAACAGATGATACCGACCCCGACGAAGAGGAAACCGGCGAAATAGAAGCTGACGATATCGCGTTGGTGCTTCTGCTCCGTGTAGTTGCAGTGGAATCTGTGGTGGAACTATGACTCTGACTGGTCCGCATCGGGCTCGACATGGCGGCAATTTCCTGTCTAGGGAGAAGACAGTAGGTCCCGCCAGGGACCACCAGGTCTTGCCAGAGAACGGAACTAACGATTGCCCCTGTTTCTTCTACCACATTCCAGTTGTTTGGCTGCGGAACACTCTCGGAGCAGCCGGCCTGAAGCTCGCCGGTTTCAATGCACGAGACGAGAATTCTGTTTGCTGTCGTGCGGAAGTCCTGAGTTTCTCGTTAGCTTTTGATAACACAATCTAGGAAACATTTAAAGAGATGGGGGTGGGGGGCAAGGAATCGCTAACATCGAATGTTTGTGCCCTCCGGAAGGGAATAGTGTATGGGCGAGTAAGTGGTGAAATGTAGAGTCTCAAAGGAGCCTCCGTCGACATGATGTCTAATAATTCGTCCGACGACAAAAAATGCTAAAAGGTGGAGGGGAGGGTAGCTAAATTTCACAAAGTGGGGAGGAGAAGACGAGGGGCAAGCGAGATATATAAACAGTTTGTAAATAGAAGAGGGGGAGAGGGAGGGGAGGGGGGAGACCTGAATAGAATGGTTCGTTTCCAAGCCCTGAGTTGGTGCCAGACCATTCTTTTATAACACACAACCGTCCCGCTCACGCTCACGCTCACGCTCTCTCTCTCCCTCCCTCTCTCCCTCTCTCCATCCCCACTGCGCACCCAAGCCCGTAAGGCAACATGTGCTGGCAGGCACTCCAAGCAAAGCAGCGCAGGTGCAATTGTTTGTATGTGCCATAGCTCCCATCCAAACCTAATAAATGAGCGCGCAAAAGCACCAATTTAAGGCTTGAGCCGGAAGAGCGCAGGTTATCATAGGTTACCCTCTTACAAGTAGGCGCAAGATACGTAGCCTGATTTGACTGGTGTCATTCGCTTGTTGTTCAACGCATTGGTTGATTCACCAATCACGGAAAACTTTGTTGTTTCGGCGGAAGAGGAGCATTCATGCTAGGCTGCGGCCTTAAGCTCGCGGTGCTCAACGCATGATGAGTGGTCGTAAGGCAGCTTTCCCGCGCTGATCCCCACCTTTGGTGATACGACTCGAGCACCCGTAGACGCACTGATAGAGCTGGACTCGTCCCTTTCATATGGATAACCCTCTTCAAATCGCTGCATTTGCTGGTCATAATCCTCGCAGATGTGAGACACTTGATCGACCAAGAGTAATCCCTCGGCCACTTTTGAAAACCCTAACCCTGGATCCATTGAAGAGCCCTGGGTATGGATGCTGAGCCTCAAACTCCCTCGCACATTCGTCTATTCCCTTGCCCAAAGCGTCTCTTGCTACCCACCATCGTAAATAGCCACCCAACTGAAACCCCCTTTCGAGTGATCCTTCGTGAGCCTTATCCACTCCTCATCATCCGTCCCGCAAAAAGTAATAGAAGATGCTCATCTTTATCCAGACCTGCGCACGCGCTACCAGAGCCGTACCGTACTGTGCACAACGGCAATCGTAATGTGGTGCACATCCTCGCCCCAACTCCTAGCCTCGGGATGCGTGTGCGCGCGCGCAAGCGGGGTGAAGTGTACTGGTACGGTACCATAACACTGTACCAGATTTTGCGGTTCCTGAATTAGGTTTTTTTTTTACTCTTTTCTTTTCTTTTTTTTCTCGCTTTCTTGGTAAATAGCCTCGTGAATCTCCGGGAGGCTACTCGAGTAAGGTACGGTAACCTACGCGTAAATGGGGAGGGGGAGGGGGGAGGCGAAGTAAGGTAATTATCATATGTGTCTGCCCACCTCATTTCACTCTCGCGGTGAGCGGGTCGGGGAAAGGGATGGAAAACCTGGTTTTGATGTAGCTTATAATACCAGTATTTTCTGATGAGGGAATGTCGCTACAAAGTGGGGTTTTGATAATTTCGCCTTATTTTCAGCTCGGCGTGTCTGTTATGGTGGTTGGTGGGATTTCTTTTGTATCACAACCTTGTGCTCCTACATTTGGGTTTCTAAACGCTCGTAGTAGTAAGCGACTTGTCATAGGTGCCGTACTGTACTCGAGTACTGGTACGCTTTATCATGGACTAGAGATTCTAGCGATACTACAGAATTAATGATAAGACGGACACGGTGGAGATACGGTAGTTATTTCGAGGCCTAATACGAGGGTTGTGCATAAATTCATCGGATATCCGACTACCAATATTGAATACTAGCTAATAGCTGTGATAGCACTGCCCCGCCTAAACCCCAAGTATGCCACGCAGGCATTGCAACGCAGCTTGATATCCCTGCTCCACCTCTCCTTCCTCCCAGTTCTTGGCATGCTTCTCTATTAGATCTGTCCTTTGTTCTTTGACCAATACTTCATTAATACCCCTGTCGGCAGACTCTAGCGCCCCTGAAATCCAAGCGTGATGCGTGCTAGTTGCTTCGCCGACGAAATGAAGATTTCCCTTCGCCGCTGGCTTGGTAAGATCGGGGTACATATTGCTGAACTGTCCCGGGCCGAAGGAGGCAAATGCTACTGCTATCAGGATCCTATCGATACGAGAGCCAATGGAATACAGCACTTACCACCCATGCTATACTGATCACGGTACCAATCGTACGCATGGTAACCCAGTGTCTGGTCTTTATACCATTTCGGATCCTGACCGTGCAACTCAGCGAGATCCTTATAGATGATATCCAAGAGTAGTTTCTCCTCATCTGTTCCATTCCCTTTGATCAGAGAACCTAGCCTCAACGCGTCCTGTGTCCAGCAATAACTAGCGATCAAAACTCCGCCGGCGTCCTGCGGATCATTGAGTCCGTAACTTGGATACACTACGATTCGGCTGGGCCTGTCGGTAGAACTGACACCACCTAACATGGCGGGTGTGGAAGTTTCTTCCCACCATCTTGTCTTGAACTTTATTCCAACCTTGATGCTAGCGCCATATCCTAGGCAGCGGAGTGCCTGATTTTGGGCATAGTCTAATCCGGCCTGATCTAGGTCCATTACGCGCATGCAAGAGAGTGGAGCGGTACAAATAACATGGGAGTATATTTTTTCATCGTACTCCGGGTGACCTTGGACACTGATTTTCATGTTTGGATTGTTAGAGGTTGGGTTGTCCACTGCGATTGCCGTCACCCGGCGGTTGAGGAGAGGCTTCGTGCTGACCCTGTCCCATATGCGGTCTGTTACTATGGAGGTTCCGCCATCAACACAGGCCCATTCCACAACAGCATCCGGGGGATCGTTGGGGCCGAAGGGGTAATCGAAGTCAAGCGAGTCAATAACTGTCTAGGCGGTGTGAGTTTTTTTAGAGATTTGGGTTTAGCATATGTGTGATTCATACCTCGGAGAAAGCTAGGTCATAGCTCAATGTTGAAGTATCCATAGTTTCCATCCATCCAATAACGCTGAATGGATGACCCTTGACTTGGCCTAGGTAGGTTCGAGCCGAGTGGTTATCGTATTTCATGAGGTGCTCCCATCCTTTTTCAAAATCCTCGATAAGCCTCTCTTTGAAAGGGTCATAAGCCTCAGCCAGGAGTGCCTCAACACCCACTACCACTCTTCCATTGGGCCTGGTATAAGTGAACGTGAGGTATTTGTCTGGGACCTAGAAAATATCAGTCCCACCCGGTATAGCTATCACTCAGAAACTTACAGTCCCTCCGTTGCAAACGCTAACACGAAATGGATCACTTCCGGGGTCAGGACCCCCAGCAATAACCTTCTGGCCTACTACAATTAGAACCCCTTCAATGGACACCGATAGCCAGGTTCTAAGCACTTGCCATTGAACAATTGTACATTGCCTCGTGCCTCCATGATGTACTTAATGATCTTTCCATCCTTATCGAGGTCTAACTCCTTGAACAGTTTGAAAACAGGATCCATTACCTTGATCCGCGGAAATCTCATAGCGCCAACATCATAATAGGTATGGAATTTGCAGTCCTCTGGGGTTTCGGGATCGTGGTTCTCTTTGCCTTCAAAATGGTATGTGTAAACTCTGCCTCCATGACGGCCGGAGGCTTCGATGATTTCATACTGAAGCCCGAGGCGATCTAGCTGCATGGCGGTGTACAGCCCCGCTACCCCAGCACCAATAATACATATCGGGAGACTCTTGAGGGGAGGGCCCGCTGAGTATCTATCCGGAATGGGGTTGTATTCGGGGGCCTCGTTTGGTGGGAGGACAAGTGGAGCTCCAGGTGGAAATTTGATCTGGCAGCGCACGACAGCTTTCTTAACAAGATACCTTGCTACAAGGGATTTGAAGGGGAGGTTGTGGGGATTTCCTTCGAGAGTTGTTGCTCCGGACATTGTTGATAGCGTTTTCCTTGCGTTAGGGTGGAGAGTATAAAGAAAACTTGGAATTGAAAAGTATGGAAGAACATCCCTTTTTAAATACATATAAGAAAATTGACGTCTCGATTATGATTTTACCTCATGAATGATTGACGTGTCATATTCCGCTCTGCTATCACAGCTGAACCCTGCGATGTATTTATGGTGTAACATATCAGGAACCCTAGCTCAGAGTAACGAGAGAATCATGTCAATTATAAAACAGCACGGCATACTCACAACTTGGGCTTCCGCTCCGGCAACCTCAAGTCCGTTGCTGCAACCCTAGTATAGGATATCCAGACTCCGAATAGTGTGATGCCTCTAAATCCATTTAATAGTGGTGTTGGGAGCACCGGCAGAGATGGGTATTGGCTGCACCCAACCTCCTTTGGACAAGAGTGCATCATGGGTATCACTCGTACGACCACTTGAATGTGCTATCACAAGAATAAACTTACTCAAAACTCGACTTATTTTTCAGGCTAATTGCAATCTAATTCCCCGATACTGCAGGCAGTGGGGAGGTGTGAGCTCGTATCAAAAGCGGGGTTGCGGGGGAGGTGTCGATTCGCGGCGGGCCGGTTCCATAAGTTCAAACTGGTTGTAACCCTAACCCTAGAAAACGACTCTAGAAACATTACTCTAATCACGGTATCCAACAATTAACCATCTTCTCGGGTCTGATGGTCTGGGCGTATTTGAGGGTGGTAATTCGTTTATATCCTTGTGGATGTAAGAAACGAAATTTGATCGAAATCGAGGGACAACTTCCTTGTTCGGCGGTGATTGGAAAATCGAATTGGATTGGATTGTTGAAGAATGTTGCGTAAGCCAGCCCGGGGCCTGCAGCCACTTACATAGACTTTCATCGACCCTTAGACAGGCACTTATGTTGAGTACGGTACGGTGCACTTCGACAGAAAGGTAGGTCTATAACAGCTTGTTAGCTGCTCCCATAGTGACCCCAACATGCGCTTCCAAAGCCCGAAACAAATCCTTCAATTCCTGCGAGTACAGTTTGGACTCCCTAGTGGCTTACCCCGATACACTTGTATTAGCTTGCTCTATTCTCCTAATTGCAAGCGGGTTTCGGGTTTCGGGGTTCAGTCACATATAAGTTATCCCGTAATAACGATCTTGAGAGGCTGGAGCCACTTGGCAGAAATCTTGTTGTTATTGCTGCAGTTCGGGTGCATGCCACCGCTGATGGTCAGAAGATGACGGGGATTCGGGAACCGGCCAGGGACAGCGGCGGGAGATTGGCCGGTGCTCTTTCCCGGGCCCGTCAGCCGATAGCGCTGTTCCAGTTGATTGCACCCTAAGCATACTCCCTATAGCGGCCAGAGTTCATTGGGAGGATCTTGGCCACCTATATTGTCCCGTGAGTAACCTGTTCGATCTAGTTATGGGCATGGCCTGAGGAAATAAGGAGGTGAAATAAACCGAAACCTTCACGTTCGGGTTGTTCTGAGCTGGTCCGCGAGTTTGCCTAGGGCACTGACGACGGTAGCGGAAGCGACGTCACCCAAACACCCCTGCTAGTGGTGGATTCAGGATTGGTGGCCAAGGGCCAACCAGGGAGTCTGGTTCACAATGCCTATTGCGAGATATCCAGAATGTCTTATTTCTCTCAGCCAATATCCATTGGAGTCTTGATGGAGCTTCCTGATGGCACTACTCGCCCCCCGGTGTCTCCCTTATGGGTACTACCGCAGCCTCAGGCAGGAAGTTTACCGAGGAAACCAAGGTCGCTGTGCCCTGAGTTAGCCATTAACTATCGGAGAGTTTGCTACCAGCGTTCCTAAGAAAATGTGTTAGATTCTTAGGACCATTGTTTGACTCGATGTCCCGCCGGTTGTACTGCCCTCCAGAGGCATGATCTTTGTTGCTGCTTCCGTAGGAGTGACCAGAGTGCCTAGAGCTCTTAAAAAGGTGAAGGTATGTAATCGAGGAATCACGAGCCAACGAAAACACCAGTGCTGCCTAAGAATGTAACCCCAGTTCCAGGTGCAGGAGAGGGACCAAAGAAAATAAAATAAAGTCTCTCTAGAACTTCCCTTTATATACTCCACCGTCACCGATTTATTAGGCCCACTTGGCTCCAGCGATTTTGGCCCGCATGCTGAGGATACGGACTCCTCAAATAGGAAACCATTTAACATTCGGGTAGCGCGGGGATCGGATGGCCGATCCCCCCCCCAAGTGTGTGCTCTAGTACTAGTACTCTTATCATTCAAAGCACTATTTTTTTAATACACCACACATTAAGCCCGTTAGTTAGATGACTTGGGTGGCGTTGAACGATCTAATTACGGGGAGGGAGACATACAACCTGATAACCCTCAATAGAGATCACCCGATCAGCTGGCTTTTTAGCAAGCTGTCAACCCCTCGCCAACCTGAGGGCTACGTTCTCGCAGGTACTAAATTGGACAGGCCTTGCACTCACACCAACAAGTATTGAGAGCGAGACCACTCCTGCCAACTTAGGCCCAGCCCTCCCTACAGCAAACCCACAGTCATGGACACCCACAACCGGCATGATAGAACATAATATATCTGAACACGTTATGTGCGAACATTCAAGGGGGGGGGGGTAAACTGCACTTATTAGCACTTACTCAGAAGATAATGGTTACTCATTAACCCCAGGGCTAGTCCCCAGTAACCCATAGATTTGATATATTTTTTCTCGCTATTGTTGCTTCAAAGTCATGTCAGCATTGATAATAATATAATACCACCGGGGGGCACAGTGCCATAAGTGACTACTGGAGCAATTTCGAGATCAACCCCTATTTTATGAGCACCAGTAAGAGTATCAACTTCGCGATGTTGTATTGGGGGATTGTATCGGGCCGATTCACGCCGCCCAACTTTACCCATCCTGAAGTGCTCCGGCAGGAGATTTGAGGTTGGACATTCCCGTGATCTTGGATCCATAAGCCAACCAGATGCTAGGTATTGAGAATTTTGTTACCTGTTGGCCAACCGACGGATTTCGGTTTCTGGTGCCCAACTTCAGCTTGGCTGTGTCAGCACTCAAGCAATATGTAGGGATTAACCACTTACTTGATATGGGCATAGCTTGGGTTCCTATTCCATTTTCATCCCTCTCTAAACATCTTCCTGTTTTCTCAGAGATAGCTGTGCTCCATGATGCTGAAAGAAAACTCCGGGTTGTTCCTAATATGGAAATTGCATGGTGGTTACCAACTAGGTGGAAAGTATCAGTGTTTGTTACACGACAAGCTTAGCAAACCTTGAATCATAAATATCACTCGATGTAGGAATTTAGACCTTCTGTTGGGCACATGTGGAGCGTTAGATATATGCCGTAAAAACTTGAATAGACGGGCCATCTGCTAGGTAGTCCGAAATTCCCTCTAGGAAAGGGACGAAGAACATACCAAAAATCTGCACCCTGGGATAAACAAAAAAAGAAAAAAAAAGCACCAGATCCAGCTAAATCTGAGAGGCAACTCCAACGCCCTAGCACAAGTCCCGTTTATTCAAGTTCTTAGGCATTCATAGACATGTAGGTGGTTACGTACTAAAGAATGCTCGTTCTTAAAAACTTCCTCTACATATATGTCTTCTCCTCCTTTCCTATCTAGCTTTGCTCCTCCCTTTTCATAAGGTCCCCTCCACGTTCAACTCATCACCCCGCGTGTCGTCCCTGCTACGGCAAGAACTTGAATAGTTGGGCCGTGTGCCAAGCAGTCAAAAATTTCCTCTTTGGAAAAGGGGCGAAGAACATACTATTATAAAAACCCTACTCTCCGATAGTAACTTGGCAATTCTATTCAGGATGGTTCTACCAAATTTGTGTATAATTGTCTGTAAATTCTTCCAACTAAAAAAACCAACCCCCACTCTCCTCTTGCCTAGCCAGCTGACTTACCACAAAAAACTATAACAAATCACTAGTGAGAACTATCAGGGAATGCGGGCACATACAGCACCCCCTCCCCTCCCAGAGAAAGCAGGGCAAAGAAAAGCAACAGCATCAACATCGTAGATAAAGCCCCACCGCTTCCATAAAACTCTCCCCAAAATTGTTCATAAGGGACCTCCCCCCGGCCCCGTTGCTGATGCTACTCAAATTCGACTCAAACTCAATTATCCAAAAGTTGCGACAGGCACTAGGGGATCACCCCACCTCAAGTCAGCATCTCGGCCCTCATGCGTGAAGCAAAGTCAATCCTCCAGGAGGGGGAACGCATACCATCTGCCAATAAACACCCCGCTTCTTCACTAAGCTTGCATGATCCCCCTGCTCGACAATCTTGCCGCCATCAAGGACGAAAATCACGTCTGCTTTTTGGATTGTCGATAGTCGCTGCACAAAAGTTCGATACCAAGAGCTACATATTAGCCCATTCACCACACGGCACAAGGCGGGAAAGTTAAACAGGAATGCACCAACGTGGGAAGACGAACATGTGCTACGACTACCATGGTCCTGCCCTCAGCAGCATCCTCAAATGCCTTTTGAACAATCTTTTCGGACTCCGTGTCCAGGCTTGAGGTTGCCTCGTCTAGGAGTAAGAGTTTCGGATCACGGATCAGGGCACGAGCAATTGCTAGACGCTGCTTTTGACCGCCGGAAAGACCTACGCCTTTCGCGCCGCACATTGTGTTATACCCTATTATAACTATGAGCTTTTATGCAGTCTACACGAAGGGACTAGGGAAATAAACCTTCTGGTAGGGAAGTGATAAAATCGTGGATATGGGCCGCTTTGCAAGCTTCGATTACGGTTGACTCGGGTTTGTCGCCGGAGGTGCCTAGTTTAACGTTGTATGATAAGGTTCCTATGGCTGTTAATTTCGAGAATTCACATCTGTATTTTACTATCGACTAACCTCGATATAGAACTGGCTCTTGGGCAACCAGTGAGACGCGGTTACGGTAGCTTTCCATATCAAAAGTTGTGATATCTTTTCCGTCTATAAGAACTTTGCCAGCCTGGACATCGTAGAACCTTCACATCCCAGTTAGCTCACTGTTGTCCCCCAAGAAAAGAAAATATTAACCTCTCTAAGATAGCGATAAGTGTTGATTTGCCACACCCTGACGCACCAACGATAGCAGCAAATTGTCCCCTCCCAATCTTTAAGTCCAAGCCCTCATATAGTAGGCCCCCGCGCCCAGGATATCCAAATGAAACGCCCTGAAATTCAATCTCGCAGCCTCCTCTTGAATCCCCATCCATTTCATCACCAGGATTCGGGGGATTCTCCCGCAGCTTGAACATGCGCTTGATAGACCTTATAGCGGTAGCAACGTCTGCACCCAAGTTAGCAGTCAGTTTTATTTATTGGACATATAACTTACTAGGCGTCAGCCCAAAGAAGATCCCTGAGGCCTCACTCCCTTGAACCACTGTCATATAAACGATGAAGAATTGAAACATCCCATATTCTCCTTTCGCCATCAGTTCACCACCATACCAAAAACACAAAGCTGTCGCCAATATGGTGACTGAATCCGAGGCAGAATAGAGTATGGAGGAGTACAAAGTTCTCTCTAGAACTCTGCCAACATGGCTGTCCAACATTTCTGCATACCGACTTCTGATATCCTCTTCCATGACCAGCGATGACACAGTTCTATACGCCCCTACTGCCTCAGCGGCAAAATCTGCGCTGTCCCCAAAGATGTTCATGGTGTCCTTAACAAAACCCATCTCAATTTTTATCCTCGCGTATCCCGCAACAACAAGCAAGGGCACAACGCTACAAATGCAAACTAATGCCAACTTCCAACCAAGAACCAGAGCCAACGTGCAGCTACCAACTAGGGTGACCACGGACGAAATCCCAAACCCGATCGCCACGCCCAAAAAGTCCTGGATGGCTAGAGGGTCATGACTAGTATGAGAGGCTAGGGCACCCGCAGTATTCCCTTCCTTATCAAAGAAAGAAATTCGTTGGCGAACGATATTATGGAAGTATTCTTGACGGTAGTAGTTTCCAGCTTTCTAACTTGCAAGTCAATTCCGTCACTCTATGAAGTTAAGGGGGTTTATACGTAAGAGACCACTCGAAACATCCATGCCATCAAGAACCGACATGCCCCAGCTCCGACACCCAGAATCAGATATGCTGTACTCCAGTGGTATCCTTGTTGAACAAATGCATTTAAATCCCCGATGAAGGTAAATGTGCCCATAATAAGAGCAAAAAATATCGACCCTACTGGAAGGCAAGACCCTAGGATCGAGTCAACACTCGTTCTTCACCACTATTAACGCTCACTCTTACCAGCTCCAATGGCGCCAATTACCCCTAGCACGAACAACATCCAGTGCTTTCGTTGCTCCCATAAAACCCCTAAAATCGCCCTGCATCCTCCCAATTTTTCAACTTCTCCAGTGCTTTTGCCCACAGGATCGGTCACTTCCGCTTCCTCGAAGCTTTCGTGGATCAAATCAGAGGTTTCCAACTCATCACTAGGTTCCGGGTCTTCGCCTAACAGCAATGATTGAGCGTCAATCAACCGCTTGTAAGCACCTTCTGGGTGAGCCAGAAGTTCCTGATGAGTTCCGGATTCTACAACATTTCCCGAGTCCAGTACAACTATGTTATCAGCATTCCTAACTGTGGATAATCTATGTGCAATTAGTATTGTTGTACGTCCTTTGGAGACCCTATCCAGAGCACTTTGGACTATCCTTTCATTTTTCGGATCAACAGAGCTGGTAGCTTCATCAAGAATTAGTATCTTAGGATCTGACACGATACTGCGTGCTATAGCGATCCGCTGTTTTTGACCTTCCGTCCCGCTTTAATGTCAGTGGGATTACAGCACTTCAGCTAGGAGGTTCCGAATAGCACCTACCCCCAGAAAGCCTAATACCATGAACTCCCACTTCAGTGTTGTATTTCTACCAGGTATTAGCATCATCCGCGTCCGAAACCAGTCATGGGAGTGGTGAAACCTTAGGGAATCTATCGATAAACTCAACAGCATTTGCTTGCTTGCAAGCTTCAATAACCATCTTCAGCTTGACCTCCTCATTCTCATTTTCCCATTGTGTTCCCACTAGCCCTTTGGCGACATTGAAATATATCGACCCATTGAAGAGGTAGGGCTCCTGGATGACAAGCCCAATCTGACTTCTCCACCGTCTCAAATTTAAATCCCTGATACTAACACCGCTGATAGTAACGCTTCCTTCCTGAGGATCATACCACCGTTCCAGAAGCGCTACAATGCTAGATTTCCCACACCCCGACTTTCCAACAAGGGCCGTTGTCTTTCCAGCAGGGAATTTCAGAGATAGACCCTCTCGATATTCCCCCATCGCTGTGTGCCGTGTACCGCCCAAAACATGAACACCCTGTCTCTCTCTCGTCTCTGGATAGGAAAACTTCACATTGTTCAACGCCAAGTCCCCAGGTGGAAGATTATCCGGATCACGCCCTTCGGTTGAAAGTGCGTCAATAATAGGCTTTCTATCAATTGTTTTGAAGATAAGTCCCGACGATGCGCTTGCTCGGGAGATTGCTGTCATGGGTATAACAAGTCCGACAATTCCTGACACCCCATAAGATATCGCGAAATAAACTCTACCAAACACCATCAGCAGCTTCACACAGAATCACGGAAGGACACTGTGAACCCACGTGACTATGACCCCAGGGTTCTGAATAACACCATCCCTAAAAAGACGTACGCCATAAAAAAAGCACAGGGAGTACGAAGCAAACATAATAAAGAAACCCAATCCTATCGAACAAGCTTCGGCAATGGCCTTTTTCACCCCACAGTCTTTGGCAACATCAACAATTTTCTTATATTGCTCCTCAGCTCTATGATGTGCATTCAGACTCTGCGTTGTACGAATGCTTCCCAATACCTCCTCTGCCACTTCCGCCGCTCTAGCGTCTTGGGCGACCATCCTATATTCAAGCTTCGCCTGAGCTAGTAGGCACAGCACCATTACCAGAGCAGTTGCCGGCAACATCGTAGAGCAAACACCAGCTAGTTTCCACTGCCTTGAAAAGGCAATGGCGAAACCACAGATCATTTGTGCCAGCGCCTGCAAAACCCCTCCAACCTTTTCACCAATGCCTCCCTGAATTAGTGATGCTATGGTAGTGATGCATATAGCGATGGTGCCAGGACTTCCATTGTTGTTAGTAGGCGGGAGAAGGTCTTCCTTTTTTAGAAGGTCCAGTTGATCCTGCGGAATAGTTTCATCCTCGAGCTTATCGAAGAAAGTGAGGTCTTGACTGAAGACTGCGCGAAGGTAGGCTTGTCGGATCAAAGTTGAGATGCGTGCTGCAGTATATCTAAAACAAACCTTGACACGGCATTAGTGTTAGCTGAATCCCCATAATCCGCCCCCCCCCCGATTCAACCAACCATAGAGATATATCCCATCACAAATTTACCCAGAAAGAGATAGAGAAATATAAGACTTCAGCCTGAGATCAGACAACCGCTTGTTTCCAGAAAGGGGCAAAAACCAACTCACCAAAGCGCACCAATCCTCCTCCTAAACTCCTCCACTGTGACTTTTGTGCCCTCCTGAAAGTACTCTGAAAAGTCATCCACAATTTGCCCAAAGAAGACGGTCATAACCGGGCTATCCCATAGCTTTTCGTCAGCTTGCCTCCCTTACCATCATGAGCGAGAAACTTGCAAGACAGCTCCATTCATAACCGAAGCCACGCAGCCGACAATCTGTAAACCTCTATCGAACCCCGTCCCATACCTCATAATCCTCTGATCACCGTCAGCCTCTCATCAGCCCTCGACATCGATAAAAGAGTAACAGGGACAATCACCATATAACTTCTAAGCCCGCGCTTCTCATCATTTGCTCTCCGGATATCCTTCTCCACCCGTGCCTTCTCTTTTTCCCTTCGGAGCCTTTCAAAGAACCCAAGGGGAACATCCCCAGGGGCCCTCTCCTCCGACCCCCCATGGTTCGGAGAGCCATCGAGCTCAATATTAATTGTTACATCACTGTCCTGAGATCCTTTGGTCTCCATCTTGAACGCACTATAAATGGGGGAAATTTTGTATCCAAAGTAGTGGTGAGACAGTGGGGCACAATGAGGTGATATATTGGAAAACGCAGTCACTCGTTTATTTTGGTGCCATGGACAAAGAGAGGATTGTGGGTATGTGTTTGATTTAGGTAAGTGTCTTTTCATAGCGGAGTCTGTTCGCTAATCGTGATGAGGAGATTTTGGTTGAATCCTAACACGGAATCGGTCAAAGTTTGTGCAAGAGTTCCAAAAACAATTCTTTCGGTAAAACTAACTATCCTTTGGACCTCGTATCGCTTCTTAATGCAATGTGGTTCCCTAGGAGGATCTCCAGTAAATCGAATCCAATTGTTGGAAATGGCCGCACTCTGAGGCCGCAGTGGTACACTTATGCGCTAGTAAAGGGACCCGCAAGCCATGAAAAGTTGTCTCCTACTTGTTTGCCTTCCTTCCTGTCTGTCTCCTGCCTCATCTCTCGCTTCCCGCCCTCAACTTTTCCTTACGCCTTTCCTTTCTCTCAACATCAATCATGAACTTCTTCACCGCTTAATACAAACTGTGTCTTCACTTGAGCCGTTATTCTCCGCTGCGTAGAACCCTCATCACCAATCATTACCTCCGCATCCATCATTTTCAACATTTTTAACACAAAACGACTTCTGTGCGTGAAAGCGAGTGATACCCCATGATCAAAACGCCAAGACAATAACATTTGGTCAGGTGTTTAACATATGAGGATCGAGTGATGCCAAATGACGGTTGTCCAAAGCAAAGTACACAAGCCGCATTGAAGTTAATGTCAACATGTTAAATCTGCTCGCTATTTCTAAATTCCCTATCCAGCATGAGGAGCAAATGTATTATTAACACGCCCCCCAAGCCCTAACCTAAAATCCTTTATATTATGGAAAATAAACTATAGGCAACCCATAAGTTAAGCCATTTCTAAACGATATCTCCGGGGCCCCATGAGAAATATTCCGCCTTGGGCACTGAGGCCTCGGATTCAACTTCTACACAAACCTCTTCTTCTCTCTCGAAGCCTCATCCCTTTATTAGGTTCGCGGCAGGCGCCTCTAGAGCCGTCGTAGCCCCAAGAAGCTCAACCAAAGCCTTCATCTCTCCCGCGCACTCCCCCACCGCGAGGGCAAAAGCTTCTATCACAGTCCCCTCCTCCACAACCTCCCCCATTCCCCCCTTCCGCCCCCCAGATGAAACTCCAAACCCCCCACCCCAAAGTTTCCCCTCCTCAACTTCATGGGATGTCTTTCGACTAAGGCAGCGCTCAACCTGAGCCTAATACCATAAAAAACTCTGATAAAAGTGTCACCCTTTTCGTATCATATAATATTATATTGGCTTCTACAAATCTTCGTATCTCCCTTCCCTCGAGCAATGTTGTGTGCCGCAAGACCGCAGACAGCACTATATTCTTGAAGAATTGAGATTCGGATGGCATCCCGCTGGTAGAAAATAATGCGAGTAAGGGACCGGAATGTGTCTGCTCCTGCAGGTTTGGAGTCCCAAACCCGTTCTTCATATGCGCACTTGTCAGGGCCGCCTAACATCTCTTTAACAAACCCCCAACCGATGATTCCGGTATAATTCACTGTTTAGGCAACTGAAAAACTCTTTGGTTATTACCCTAACTGAAATTGAGGTTCAGTTCAGAACTAAGACGAGGGAGGGACAAAAACCTGTCACAGAGGTTTTTAAGCAATCCCAGTGATTCCAATGTTCTTTCTCCGGCCTCAAAACAAGATTACAGAGTCTCAGCGTCACAATTAATTGCCAAGAGAACCTCTCTCCCTCATCAAGGAAGATTCTAGAGATAATAGCCTATCAGGAGAGAGGCTTGGTCGCAGGAGTCTCTTGCATAGAAGAAGCTTTTATACCCATTGTTCACCGAGAGTGAGAATAACTCTTGCACACGCCAAGCATGGAGCAGCGCCGCCCAAATGCAGACCACGCCTTCCCCAAGCGACAATTTCACGATACTAAAATACTAGACCCATAATAGGCGAAAAATACCTCAGAGTCAACCAGTTAAACGCCCTCAAAACCAAATACTTGTGCTAAACAAGCAATTCGAGAGAATCGCTCTCAACGTGGCTCAGGCACGGACAAACACAATTCAATAAGGTACGGTACTTGTATGGAACCAACAGAACCAATTAACATCTCGCGCAATCACAGAATTAACCCACTGACCTCCTTACGGCATCCAGAGAGATCCCCGCATCTCCAACAAATTTATTCCTTCCAATGGCACACTTATAAAAACCCCCAAGCTCCCAATGGCCAGCCTAACGACTACAGAAGACCATCCATAACACATTACGATTTTATACCGGTACCCCACCCCACCCCCCGTTGACCGCTTCTACTACTCGTACAGTACTCGAGTAGGTACCGTGCAGAACGCCATCCCAATCACTCGCACCAAACCTCCAATCCACACCCCGCACCATAGGCTATCGCCTAACCTACCCCACGGGTCGCATACCCCACGGCACAGAGATGGCTTCCCCGCTAACCTGATCCACTCATTCAGCCAGCGAGCAAACAGCCCACGCCGCCGCCACCACCTGATATCATATCACAGACAAGAGAACCCGCGCAACGTTCAGCATAGCAGACTACTGTATTCCAGTGGCCATAGTGCATGCTTTAGTGTATCATATTTTTGTACTTTTGTATGCCAGCCAGCCTCTTCGCGCTTACCGTTTGCGGATAGCAGGTGATGCGGAAGGAAGAGAAAAGTGATACGGCAGCATGGTTCCCCGCTTTCAGGCGTGGGCGGTCATAGGAGAGCACTCGCGATTCTATCATGGACAAGGAGGCAGAAGAGGCGAGTAGCCCATCATTGTAACTTTACACCCACGCTCGGACAAGATAGAGGAGGTTTATTCAGCGCCATTTTTCTCTCTCAAAACGACAGGTTCAGCCTAGACTCCCCTGTGTGGGGCACAGGGAACCAACCCCCCCCTCCCTCCCCCCGCCGGAACCAACAAAAGCGGTATACCGACAACCTCTTCCTACATACGTCCACACCCCGCTGTCCCGGACCTCGATAATCCGGACACCTCGCTATCCCGTATGAATTACAGCAACCTCCGAATTTCTTTACACCGAAGCCTGATCCGTCGTCCCGGATCGCTCGCTGTGCCGGACAGATTCTTCGGATTTTGGCCTTCCGGGGTAGCGGGGTGCGAATGTATCACGGTACATACACCGGCACGAGCACCACCGAACAAAAAAACCCGCTACCGCAGCCGAGTCCGAGACTGGAAAGAGGATGAGCATGGGGAATGTCGGGTATGTATGCGCATCGCATCGGGAGGTTTTACTTTGGAGGAAGAGAAAGCTGAATGGGAAAAAACAGAAAGAGTAAATATGAAACTGCACTTATCTTTCCATGGCGGGGTTAGCTTGGCGAGTTGGATTCGGTTCACGGCTTGGTGGGCGGGGGGGGACAGAGGGACAGAGGGGGGGGCTGGGCGAACGGTTGACCAGCCACCGCTTGGATTGGGCTAGGTTGGAGGCGGATGTTACCGCATATTCAGCAGGGATTTCTCGGGGAAAGTATGTTGCGGTATTGTAGGATGGTAATGATGGCGATGAAAAGGGACCAGAAGGTCGGAGAGAGAAGTTGTGGGACGGCAGTAGTATTCACTCCCCGACGCTTTGGAGCTCAGTTCCTAGGCTCCATAATCGAGGTGTTAGGCCCTGGGGTTGCCTCTGCTAGCAGCGCGCGTAACGCCTTTTTGGGTACGTACGGAACTGGCGGGTCGACTCGAAACTCAGCACTCCGGGGACGCTTTTCCAATCTATGGGCTCTATGTTACCTGTTATGTACGATTCAAGTATCCAGGGAGATGTTTTCGGACAGGACAAGCGTTGTTATCCAGGTTAACCTGTATTAACTGTTCACCAACCCCCCCCCGGTGGGCACTTATACAAAGCGCCGCGAGGAGCATACCTCCATCTAAAAGCCACCCACTTTCTGAAAATCTGCACTTTCTATGGGCCCATTGTTCCGCATAGCATGACATCGCATAGAATTGGGAGCAGTCCTCTATCAACCAGTACTGCTGTCGGCATACTGCTACTCAAGTGCCTACCTGCCTGTTCCACCAGTGTACTCGGGTATGGTCATAAAGGGCGGAAAAAGAGATCAGCAAGATCCGGTGGGTAGTGAGAAAACAGGTTGCAACAGTGGGAAAAATTCTTGCCTTGGCAGACACCTCAAATCCAGACTAAAGGAATAAGTATCTTAGTATAGTACCTGACCATTTAGACAATATTTAGATGATAATGAAATTGCCAGTACACAGTTGAACCTATGCATTTATACAAGTCTCTTGGAAGAACTATTCCAAAAGCCCAGATTCCGCCCCCTTGGTCTCAATTTGGCTTGATACTATCATATTCTTAACAAAACTCATAGATATAATACAGCAGGAGCCACATCACTATTGCTCTAGGTTAATGGCATCCTATAACACCCCCATCTTTTCCACTTCCCCCTGATCGATCAGCATAGATCAGCCCTTCTATCCTTGTTTCGCCACTGAAAGTTTTCCGCCCTTTACGACCATACCCGAGTACATGTGCCCGCGCGTGTGTGTGTGTGGGACGAGCGGATAGCTTTCCCTCCCGCCTTATTACTGTTCAGACGCGCAAGCTTCTCTCAGACGTGGGAGACAGGCCCACGGTCACAGGAATCTTGCCATGCTGTGCAATATCATATGGAGCAGAGACGTAGTGAATGAGTGAATACAGATTGAGAAAGTTCCTACTTGGCTTTGTGGTATTTTTGTCGCTTTTTATTTTATTTTCTTCTCGTCTTGTTTGGCCGTGCAGTGATAGGGTCTATGCCCAGATGGCATCTTTTATCCTTCTACCTCTTGCAGATGATGGGGAGAACAGGGGCTGGGTACGATGGGAAGGCATGATTGGAGGAGTTTTTCCACACTCGGAAAAGAGTGGGGAAATACTGTATGATAGCTGTCCTATCATAGCCAAGATATTATCAGCCTCACGGATCGGTGGACCAAGAAGGAATCTAGATCCTTGCTTCTGAGTGCTTTACCTAACCCTAATGGAGTAAGGTACGGTTAGGTTAGGTTTTTCCCGCGGCGCTACTGTAGCTCGAGCTGCGAGCATCGGTGTCACCCAGGCTAGGCGCGGCACCGTAAGGGTTACAATTGTCTACTCGAGTAGCAGGTGAGATGCTATGGTATGATCTTGCGTATAGCAATATGCGTACCGTAGCGTATGATAGAGTTTCGCAGGAGGCAGAAGAGCAGCTGCCCTTGACCTGATCAATAAATAGACTAACCATGTGCCATATCGCTTGCCGCCGGAGAAGGATAGAAGGGATGGAGTGCTGGTAATTCTTATTATAGCTTCTTCCCCTGCTAATGCCGGAAGTGTCGTACGGTACCAGCACTGTATCATGGACTCGGGATTACTGTAGATCCTCCAGTCGAATAAGACTATGCCCGTACAGTGCAGTATCTTATCGGTAAGTAGGTACCCGAGCATCCCCTCTGGCGACCAGAAAGACACTTGCATGATTGAGTGATTTTTTTTTATCACACCTGCATTAAAAGCACTGCTCATATTATACTCGAGTACGGTACTCCTACTGGTACATTGCTCGCAAAGTACTAGCCACGAGGGAGGTGAGACAAGCTTGATTGGCATCGTACTGCAGATAGAGGATGGCAAAAACCGTGACCTCGGGGCTGTTGACATATGTGTCCCTGTATGGCAGTGAGATCGCTTTGGGGTGTCGCCGTGTCGGGTGCTCGAGGAGAAGCGAGGTGGTACAGATCTTGTCTTTTTTTTTCGCCCCCCCCCCTACCGGCCCTCCCTACCCACTCCCCTTCTCTCATTCTCGCCCCTTGCTTCCGCGCCTCTCTTCCTTTCCATCAGCGGTCACATGTAGTGCCCGCGTACATACAGGAACGACGAGTACGGGTGGGTACGGCACCACAAGGCCAGAGGGCAGGTGCAATACTCGAGGAGGGAGGAATGTGATTTGTGTGTAAGCACCCGAGCGGCTCGGTGCGGTGACAGGATTTACCCTGTTTCCCCTCGCTGTTCATACCGCCATGTTCTTTTCTTTCATTTTTCTTTTCCAGAAGGAAATGGGCTGTCGTGCAAGCACTTTGCCATGGTTTTCCTTTTCATTTTTGTTTCTCTCCTACGAAAAAGTTTGTTCCAATACAGCACGGAAGGCCATGGTGGACGGTCGCATTGTGTTGTTTATCTGGCACTGGTCGTCGGATTTCCGACATGGAATGTTACAGTGAGAAATGGAGACGGGGGGGCTTGTCGAGGGCGCTGAAGTGGTGGTGCCAAGTGCCAAGTAAACCATAAGATTAACCTTAAGCCGTACCGATCGGGAATAGTTGGAATTATTGTTGTGAGAGGGCCTGGCACTTCGACCCCTTTTTTGGATAACATCATTTTTTTCCCTTCCACATACTTGCATCTTGCCCGTGGTGATGATGATGGATGTACGAGTACTCGTACAAGTAGCCTCACGAGGGTCGTTAGACTACGCTTTCGCTGCCCTAGAAAGTAAGCTTTCGCACACTTTCAGTTATTCACTCAATAATTCCATGATAATATTGTATGTAGTAGAGAAATAACTTACTCGAGAATTGCCCTGACCCAATAACCTCATAGCCCGTCTGTCCGTCGTCCTCTGCTCGAATTGGCCAGCACACCGACGACAGAACTGCGACTGAGCATTGCTCTCTCCTTCCTGTACCTAAAAAGCAGCTCTCTATTTTCCACCCTGCTGCCTGCAGCCAGATTTCTCCTCTCTCTCCCGCTCTTACACAAGCAAATCCTCTACCCTACTCGAGTACGAGTAATCTCTCCTGCTCTCCCTCTCTTTCCCTCTCTCCCTCCCTCCCTTTCCCGTTCTTTCCCCCTTCGTTCCATCATCCTCCCCTGCACAACCGTCAACCACACCACACCCCGCCCCTCTCCGGCTGCCTGTGGCTTTCGTGGTTTTTTTTACGACCTCCCTCTGCAGCTCTATCCTTTCATTGAGGGGTCCGTTTGGCGGCTTGGTGCTTTTTTTCCCTACACAAATAACTGGTTTCTACCGTATGTAATCTGATGCCCTCCCCTTCTGCTTCATCCCATTTTCTTCCTTCCTTCCTCCCCACCTTTCGCGTGTTGATCCGTGAGGTTTTTTTTCCCTCCCCTACCGGTATTCGTTTCGAGCTCTCACGCTCTGGACGCGCGAAAATAAAACATTGAGCTGTTGACGGAAAGCTAACCGCTCAATGCCTGTAGCTCGGAGCTTACGACTTCGCACTTTAAAAGTCCTGACATCCCCCGTTCCCCCTGCGCATTTCTGAGCCGGCGCGGCTCGTGAATTTAGATTCTGTCCTTTTCGACTCGGCAAAGGAATAGACACCAATGGCTGAGCCTCAATCGAACAATCCCTACAGGAGTATGTCTCCACAACCTCCTGCTCTGCCAGCTCCTGCGGCTCTACCAGAATCGACAAACTTATCGGCCCATCCTGCTCCTCTGCAGAAATCATACTCGACTACTACTACTATTGCCGAGGAACCTGAACTGGAAGATGCTGAATGTCAAATTCCAGCTCCCACGTATCCCGCTGAGAACACGCATCACAGCATTCCCACTGTTTCCATTCCTCACGGGCCCAAGTCAGCTGACAAGTCGACATCTGACTCAATTGTCATTACTATTCACCCTACCTCTTCGACATGCACAGTTCAGAATCCCGCTGAATACCCCATGCCTCGACCTTCCATGTCCACACACCCTCATCCGAGACTCTCTTTATCATGTGAGGAGGGGAGGCAATGCAATGCATGGCCCGCGAGGAGGTTCCTGCAGAAGCAAGTCATGAGAAATAAGACCAAATGGATCATCATCAAAGTTGTCTGCGCCGTTGTGTTTGTGGTTGGGGCTGTAGCCATCGGGCTGGGGATTAGCCACGCTACCAAGAACAAAGTCAACAGGTCCGATTAAGTTGAAGAGGTCATGTTTCGGTGGATAATATGTCTATAGTTGGGAATGCAAATGCAGGGAGAAAGGAATCTCCCTTCATAGGTATTATTGATACTCTGGCACTATCTGGGGTCGGTTCTGGCCTGCTCCCGGCTTTTTCTTCTCTTAACTTGTCACGGTCCTATTCTTGTATATTTTTAGCCTTTCTTGATTTGCGCAGTTTTTTCTCTTCATTCGCCCTTTTCCCTTGATGTCGATGATGGAGGAGTTGATACATTTCGCATCCTTTTCTAGATTCCTCTTTCTTGTTGGAGTTTTTTCTTAATTTGAGAGAATTCGAAGCGAGATGTATGCAAAAAACGAAAGCAGGGAAAGGGCTTGTATTTCATATTCGGTATGGTATTTTTTCTTTTCTTTTTCACTATTGCAAAGCGATTTAAATTTACCAAAATCGCATGGATGGGCGTTTATTTTATCCTTTTGTCTCCCTTCCCTCCCCCATTTCCTCTTTCCCCTCTATCCACCCAAGCTCTATCACGTCTCATTAAAACATCATTCTCATGGGTTTTCCTTTCCGTCTATTTCATTTTTGTTCGGCGATGGAGGCGACTGGGCATGGTTTTTTTCTCCCTTCTCTTCCGTCGACCCTCAGGAGGGAGGAGCAATTAGGACAACATAGAAGTATCATATCAATAATTTATGGCATTCGTGGAGCAATAAGTCAAATTCTTGTATGTGCGCGAGCATCTGGGTTTGTACCATGGGGGCAGGTCGGTTTCGGCTATAGTAGGATAGCGGGGACCGCTGTCGTCATGATGAGTATTAGCTAGGTGGTGAAGCAGGGAGAGGGGATTCGAGTGAGGAGTTGTGACAGACCAGTCTAGGGTTTAGTGATGGATGTATGGGTTAGGGTCGTAATCATGCAGTATCACTCGTTATAGTAATTGGTCATTTGGGTTAAGCCTTGTGAACAGGGTGGTACGATAACCACAGTAACTATCTTCTCTTTTTCGGTGGGATAGGGTGGGAAGGAGTATTGCGGATTGCGCGTTGGAAGCGCCGTAATAGCCAAATGAATGGTCTGTGCTCTCCACAGTGTCGCCTAGGTCGCTCTAGTTTGTTCTCGTAACGAACCTCTCAGCCATGGTAGAAATGTGTGATATAGGGAGGTTGTGGATTACCTTAACTCATCCCTCCGGGTAAGCTAGAATATGAATTAGGCCAGAGCGGAAAACGCAACCCTTCAATGCCCTTACTCGAGTACGATTAAAAAGAAGAGGGGGGATATTATGATGGGAAGAAAAGTATAACCATTGTGTGAATTGAACATAATAAGGTCTTGAAAAAAATATATTATGATTTTCATGCTAATCCTAATTCCTCACCGGGTTGAATGTTACATGTCGCAGCGACGACCCATGTGAACAACCTTCGATGCAGTCCACCCACATAATAATATTATCATAATAATATTATCATCATCCCCCTATTGTTGAAAGTGGCGAATTTCCCTACATCATGCTACTATAAGATGCAAATTAGATAACCAGCGTCCCGCTTTTCTAGAAATGTCAATCGAGTGATATCAAAAGCGTTATATGGGGTCAAGTTCATGACGCAGATCTTTTCCTAATCGGCAGGAGCAACTAAACCTGGTATGGGTGATGTTACCCGTACGAGTACTTGTGGGGTAATGCACCTGTCGATATTTTTTTACTAACCAACATCCGGAGTCATGTGATGGCTTTACTCCTCTATCGTATGAGGTTGGATCTACCAATCAAAGAAATATGGCTAATTTCACTAATGCATCTTTGCCACGATCTACTCGAGTAGGGGGAATTCGGCACTATCAACAACTATCGGTACTCACGTCACCGGATTGCCCTGCCAGCTCCTATTATGGAATCGCTCACCCTCGGGTTTTTTGGCCAATAAAATATGTTGGGAAGCGATAGTTGCGACTACCGTACCTTGACCTCTATGATCTGGCAAAGCAACGAGCAGCCAGCGGCCTGACCAACAAGCCAAAGATCATGTCAGCGAGAGAGTTAAAGATGCCTCACATTCCTATGGCTGCCGCTCATATTCCGATTCTAAAGGGAGCCGTAATTTTAGCGTTAGATTGGCATACTGGACTTCATTTTGATGCTATTGCCATCAAAATTCACATTAATGGTGGAAATAATACTTTATTAGCTTAAGTCTCTTTTGTTCGCTCACATACTCAAACACATAATCTGAATGCAATGCATGTAACCAGAGCCTTGGTCACGTTTTAAGGTGTTCTTTCCCATTTCACCATTGACGCAACAGTGATCATTAAATTTTTGAAGGATTTAATAGGCTGAAATATCCGAGGATGAGCGATTCCATAATAGGAGCTGGCAGAGCAATCCGGCGACATGAGTACTTCATGCCCACATTTTAGGGGCCCTTATGAGTGGCGTTATACCTGCATCATCTCTATGTCTTGTCAACCCCGCCACAGCGAGCACAACTCTAACGGTACCGAAAGACTACATGCGATGCGGAAAACCTCGCATCCCAAATGACATCACACGGGGAGCGATTGCTCCGGAAAGCGGCTCAGCAGATATATGGTTATTATGAGGGCCAAAAGGCTCGAGAGAAATGGACCCCGCACCACTCAAGAGCCCGACTTTGGAATGACCTCCCAATATAGAGGTGGGTGTTCGAGAAAGGGTGCGCTTTGGAAGTCGTGGGGAGAACGAGCTGGAATATTCTGGGGGCGCTTGGGATTGGGATGGGTCAAGTGTCATTCCACCAGCCTCGAGAGACATCTGCCAAAAAGGGTTGGGTCGGAGCGAAGATACTCTCGGGGAGTAACATCGATTGAGCGGACAATTGAGAACTCCTTATCTACGACGACAAGTGCCCGGCAGCAGCAGCCTGGGAATATCTGTACCGGAGGCACATTATAAGCATTGAGGCCGGGCGATGCCATTTCGGTAACGAGGGCGTGACATAGCTCCTCTGTCAGGGTGTGGCTGTTCTGAATGGGAGATCCACAGCAGTGTGGTAATCCCAAGTCCTGCTTTCTTCACGCCCTCTGCCTTTATGCACTCTAGCCCCGCATCTTAAGCACCCTCTTCACTGCAATCTACCGCACTCAGCCCACTATTCCCCACCAATCCTGCAAGCACATACTCTTTGGTTCCCGGTTGTGTAATCCCTCTCCCGCGACTAGTCCTGCTAGATGTAGGTCTGGATTTTACAACACCCCTCAACCTAAACCGATCCGGAATTACTCTTAACTTCTCTCGTCTTCTATAGATCGTTGATTCTCTCAGGACTCCCTCAGTCCTCAGGGAGTAGCAAAAATCTAGACATAGCTATGAGCGGGCGACTTGGGGTAGGTTAACTTGTGGATTTTCTGGACGTACGTTTGAGATAGGGTTTCGGGAATGCTTCTTTTTACAACGGTTACTTCTGGGTTACCGTCTATGGCGTCGGGGGTCGTATTCTCATCCAGTCTGGGATGGCGATATCCGATATATGTATCAATACCTCCTCTCCCGGCAAGATATTTTTCGGCATCCATCCAGGATACCTCATCCAGGAACTAGGGCCTGCCGCTTGGGAGGATTCAAGCGCCCGGCGACTTCCAGAAAACCTCCTTGAGTAGGCCGAGGACCTTTAGTTGACATTCCCCCAGACATCCATGGAGAGGGTCATGCATATAAATGTGGTATAGGAGGACGATGCGGTCTCTACCATCTTTGCAATTTCCGGAAACCGCAATCCCCATCCACCTATCACTCTTTCTGCTTCTGAAAGTTCTGCACTATTTCTCCAGGAATCCTTTCTATTCTACCCGCAACTTCTTTCTGTGGGGCGCCGTGCATATCTGTTCCCTCCGAGCCGTAAAGTCAAAATAGAAGCAGGCAACGACCACATTTTTTCCTCCGATCTGACACACAAAGGATCAATCATTAGCGGACTAGAACTGCGCTTGGTCAACGCTGCACTTGCTCCCTTCCCACCTCCCTCTAAGATCATCCCTCTTAGGTCTTGCCAACCCCCGGGTCGCGGTAGCAGAATAGAGCAGTACCCAAATTCTTCTGTTCCCAGGGCCCAGTCCCCAACGCTATCCAACCGGCATCCCTAACGCCCCGATAGAGTATCCGAGGCTCTATTTGAGCAGTAGAGATAACCGAGGTGGAATTCTAGACTTCTCATTAGCAACAATCAGATTCGACACGTTAAAGAAGGTGCTATTATTGTAATTGCTCTGCTTCCCACAGAAGCACAGGGACATATATTTTTCGCTCTTTTTGATCTAGAAAAGTGAATGGACTATGGAAGATGGCGGTTGATAAAGGTGAGATTTTAGTGAGCTGTAGAAAGCGGGGTCAGTCTGATCGTATGTATAGCCTTGTAGATATTAATAACCATTAATCCAATCAACCCACCCAGAATTCATAATCCGGATTCTAGTAGGTGTCAAAAACAAGAATGACTAGCAGTACCTAACGTACAGTTCTATCGAATAAGTTTCCTTCCCCTCCCCATTAGCAGCATTAATTCATATTCCAAATTGAAAAAGTTGACAAAAAAGTCCAGGTGATCATTTAATAAAAAAGTATGTGATAGATAGGTTCTACTTTCCTGTGATGATAAGTGTTCCCCATTAACAGTAGGGGTATAGAGAAAATACCGTTTAATTGGGGTAGAACAACTAATGGATATGATTTCCAAATGTCTAGATTTCAGTCAACAATAGCACAGCCAACGTGGTATTTCACCAGAACGAATTCCGCCAATGATATTTTTAAGTTAGGGAGCCAGGAATCATCCATAGAAATTGCAATAGTAGTCATTTGGTCCTGCGAGATGACCGGCGTAAATCTGGAAAATTTGTACTAAGCCACGATGGGAAGTTATCTATGGGCAGATTTTTTGAGACACCCGGACACTGCATATCTCGGGGAAGTGGACCTTGGGGGAGGAGCACTCTCATACCTGGTATATATCGTATGCTTTCCTGCAATTTATACTGTTCATCACAATGGTATTTTCCTGGGCCGTCACAAGTGAGCATCATACAAAAAGGCTTTCTCAGTAACCTCAATTCCTCAAGGGGGGGAAGAAGGGTTATGCACGGTAGTCAGGATGTTCTTGACCTATGGGATATAGCTAGTTACCTATGGGGTACCCTTGAGGTCACCCCTTAGCCCCAGTTCCGTACAGTGGCATAAAGGAGCTTATCATACCTTACTGAGGTCCCACGCAATCTATTGTGAGGAATACAGCTGCAATTCAATCCCTCGAGTCTGGCCATACGCTAGAGGCGGTTGTCCTTGAACCCTGTGAATAGTTTGATCAAGTGAAATCACAAGTATGGCGAAGATCCTAGAACCCAGCTACAGGACCACCAGAAGTTAATCTGGAACGGAAACTCCCTCATTTGCGCCGAACATTGTTTCCACACCCTGAAATTACCCGCGACTTGCTCTAAGGAAGGTTCCGAGCTTGGATAAAACTCACAATATGTCACTCGGGAAAGAGAGCGGGGGGGGGACCGGATGAACACCCTCAAAAAAATGGCATGTCGGGATTAACGAACATGCTAGCCTATGTCTCTGGTTTTCGGGGCAGAGATAACGCATCAGGCGCCTATTGGCGAATATGAGGCAATCTGGATCCAAGGCTCCTGGAGCTTATTTGTACCCCGTTCCAAGCCCTTGCAGTCATTTCGCAAGGTGCAAAAGGTCGGAAATCTCTCGAGAGTCAATATAAGTATATCCGCAGAGGTGCGCTGCGGGATAAGCCAGCTAGAAACGTCCCCCGCACCGGAGGGCTTCCCGGGACTGGGGCTAGGCCTTCAGTCCGCCGAGGACATCAATCAGCCTTATCATGTCAAATCTTTGCGTTCCGGTTATCGGCGGGGCCCGACAAGTAGGAGTAGCTGGTTACATGAGTTCTTTAGGTCCTGCAAGTACTGGCGAGAGAATATAGAACGACGATGAAATGTCGCATCAGGGACTTTAGCCTCCACTGTGGAAGCATGGACGTTCTGATAGCGCAGAAATATGCCAGGGGTGGAAAAAGATGGTGTAACACCCCACAGGGTAGCCCTGCCCATCCCGCCTGCTGTAAAATCCAGAACAACTCCTATTACTCATCTAAAGGGGTCAGTGTTCGAACTTCAAGTCTCAAAACTCAAGAAGAGAGAAAATGGAGCTTGTAGTAAGAACTGTAAGTAATTTCCACTCGATAAATGCGAAAACTGGGGGTATCTTAGCATATAATAATGAAGTGGTATAGTATTTAATCACTGATCTCCTCAGGAGAGTTGGGTTGCTAGGTGTCGCATTATTATTATCCACTCTAGCATTACTGGAGTACCTATAAAGTGCGAATACGGTGGCGCCTCGCCGTGCTGGAACCCGCAGAATTAGAGCCCACAGAGACCCGGGTTCCTTGCCGAACAGTAGAAATTCTGCGGCAGCTCTTGATTCCGACACAAAAGCACTCCCTGAGCTAGAAAGTTCTCTAAGGGATTTGGATTTCATATGTTACTCGGATGAAACTTACCCCTGCCCTACCATAATATTATTCTGTCCTTGAAGTAGAATAGAGGCACAAAAGGCGAAAGTAACCGGGGGCGAGCCAGTTTGATAGTAGCATGAGGCACAGCCCTTCCTGTTTTCTGCTTCGGGAAATGAGGAGAGAAGGAGTTTCTCTCCCTGAAGAATCGCCGAGAATGTGCAGATGGGAAGTGTGTTTAAGGTTTTACCCCGTGGGGTGGCTTGAGAGCTCGGGTGAAAACGCAGGGGAAGGAAGAATATGACGTTCAACTGGACTATTTGGAATAGGCGCTATTATTAATACACTGGTTAATGCAATTTCTTCTTCCGCAAGCATCTCCAACCTCCGCTTTCCTGCATATCTCACCATGCTGGATTAAATTCTCGGATTTTGGGCATCGGGGATAGCGAGGTGCGACTGCCGATAGAGACGGCTCCGGAAAGCCAGAGGCTCCGAGGCGCCTGTCAGGGGGGTTCGGTTTATCAAGGCCTGAAAGTCTCGGGGAACAGTTGACAGTTTGCACATCTACGAAGGGTTTCTCTTCAAATCGAGTGCCGCTTCATATCGAGTATCCGGAAAATGGTAGGGCCAGGAATCCAATAGGGTCAGAAATTGAAAGAGTATGCCGTGAGCCCATGAATCCCCACAAAGATTGTTTCCGAAATTTATGGAGATTTCGGGGGCTTCAGGGCAAGGAAAGCCAACCACGCAGCCAAAATCAGAGTGCTCTCTTGTCTTTTATCTGGCTGACGCAAGCACTTCCGCCAGTTTATCCAAGCCGTAGAGAAGGGGTTTGCATACCATGATCTCTGTACTGCAGGAATTAAAGGATCTTAGAATGAAATCGGGTGGCAATGGGTATTTTAGTATACTATCTCCTAAGCCTTCAACCGCTAACGAACCCAAACGTCCCCCCAACAACACCAGAGAGCAAGAGTAAAGTTTATAATTTTTTAAAGAAATCGGTAAAAAGGCAAAGAAATAAAAGAAAAGGTTTATTTAGAATGAAAACTAATAAACAATTTCCCTCATGTCATTGTTGAATCATGCAGAGCAGAGTCGGGCCTGAGTGGATTCAGGGTCCCGGGTGGGCACCTTGAGAGTCCGGGGGATAGCACCTAGGGTGTGAGCATAATACCAATGGGGTTGAGCTTAACGATGCAGGGCAATCACTAGATGGTCACAGAAAATATAATAATTATTATTATCATAAAAAAAAGAACAACCAAACACTCTCGCGCCCTTATGAACCAGCTTGATACTCCTCCAAAGTGAACCTCAGGCTCCCGATGCCATGGAATTAAATGCTTAGACCGTGATGAGCACTACACCACAGGTATCTATCCCCTTCAATGCTGAATCTAACCCCCTAGAAAACATTTGAAAAAAAACTTAAGCTCATCTCTCGACTGTATATGGTAGGATTAGTAATACCAATATGTAGCCCAATGGGAAAGCTATAGAGTAACCCTGTAGACCTAAAATTATTACTAAGGATGAAGCGGGCCACGCCAGCCTTGTTGTTATAGACGTGGAGTTAGGTGTTCTCTATAAATTTTTACAGTAAAAGGTACTATGGGAGGTCTCTTTACAATCAACCATAAGACCAAGTCTTAGAGTATCATTTCGGGACGGAAAGTGCAAAAACACTGAACAAGGCCCGATGTGAGGAATGTGGGTTAAAAATCTCAGTGGGCAAAATCATAAGAGGAGGAGCAAACATAATGGGAAGGAATTGAGGTAGAGGGAAGAAATGATAATAGTAGAGAGAAAGGAGAAAAAAGACATCATATGAATTCGTGTTCGAAAACCAGAAAAAGAAAGCTAGTCAGGTAATAACAACCTTTTATAGAAGAGATTCGTATAGAGTTATGATAAGAAGACTTGTGATTGAGTCCTACGGAATAATAAGTTCATTCTATAGATGTTGAAAAGGCTACTTTAACGGTGTCGAGTGGCAGGATGCACTACTAAGATTTGCTAGCTTTGGGCTATTTTCACAATTATCGACGCTGAAATATAGCACCCACGTCTTTAAGGGTGTTATTGATTTCTGTTGTTGGGGTCACTTGAATTTTCAGAGCATCAGTTGCGGGACAGGGAGTTCGGGTGCTTCACACCACTCGATACCTTGTTGTTGCCCAATTTTGTTTGGATACTTTTGAATTTCTCCAATGGTAAGTTCTCCCGAGGTACGGTACGGCACTGTGGGTAAGGAAGCGATAGGACTATCATTGAACATAAATTTGGTTATTCTAGTTTCTAGACGATGTAGTAGCAGAAGAGACTATCAAATTCTGGAAGTTCCTCCCATAGACCAAGAGCCTTAACATACTGTTCCTATGCTTGGAAAATGGAAGGCTGTTAGAAGCAAAACGGGAATTGTGTAAAGTCTGCTAAGGCTCGGGTGAGCGCAAGTAGGAAGCACCGGCACAGTACAGCACACCTCAAGACCCGAGTTTTCAGGAAGGGAAGTTAGGATGGATAAAGTCTCACCCTATGAGCACTACCGCAATCACACGGATCAGACGCGGAAACCTCAACATTTCTTCAACCAAATATCTGCAACCGGGGAGGATGGGGAGAGGAATGGGGGCACTCTCACATGAGATAATATTCAACTGGCGGACGTTATATTGCCAGTGTGTGCAATTTACATTCCGGTCACACGTGTAACAGGCCAGGGCTGGCACCATCCCCGAAGGAAAATGGTTTAGCCGAAAACGATCGGACGTTCCAGGGAACATCGTCAGCAGATTGCAATCTTAAAATTATATTGGGTTGGGCTGCTGTATTCCCCGAAGTCTGAAGATTACCGGTAAATCCCAGGGTTGCACAAGAATCGATCTCGGTGCGCGAGCTCTCTAATAAGCGAAATGCTCGGTCATTAATACCGGTAGTATACTTGCACGGGCCTTCACTGGGACAGTGGGACGTATTCTGCAGCTAGAATCATATGATACTCGTACTCGTACTATGGCAGGGCGGAGGTGTCTCATTGTGGGTCAATCTCGTCGTGGGTCAATATACAGGTGGAAAAAAGCTTGGTCAGTATCATACTGACCCACCTGTGCAGTACCGTAGAATCAGGCACATACAATAACGAAAACAGCGATCCCGACCATTCTAGCCCCTTGGTGGCTTGTGGAGGGCTCTTGAAAATATAATTGTTTTGTCATCGTGCGCTGGTCTTGTTGCTGTGCTGGTGTTTGGCCGGGAGAGCGGATGCCGGGGATTAGGTGCTTGGACCGTGCCCGTCTCGAATATTGGCTCTCCGAGTTCGCAACCGTTTGAGCCTCGAAACGGCACTCTGACGAACATGACGGGCAGGTGCAACAAAAGTTCACCAATTAGGATACTGCTGTGCCTACAGGGCCAACTGAATTCTCCCATATTCGGCGAAAAGTGTTCCTCTACCGTGCTCTTTTTGCTGGCTCGCATCTTTCATCTTTCATTTCGACCTTCCGCAATCTGCTAAGATAGAAATACAATATTGTGCTGCATAAATTTTTTGATCTCCCAACTTGAACGTTAAAAGGTCTGATTAATCTCGTGGGGGGTTTGGCCACCATGGGCGGCCAGCTCGCCGGGTGGGGCAAAACCCAATACCACCGATCTGCTACCAGTGCCACAAGTAGCTCCGCCCAAAATCGATCGCTCTGTTGATTTTGATATTCGTTGTCCCCAACTTGCCGTGTTCTGGAGTATCGGGCAACTACAACTTGATCCAAAGAATGCAAGGCTATCCTGAGCATTCTTCCCTCACTTGGCGTCGGGCCAAGGGGTCCCATCGGGTATGAGTATGAGTAGCTTTGCTAGACTGGCATGCCATCACAATCCGGGGTACCAAATCACTGACACTCACTCTAATAACTAGGAGTTCGGCCTTGGCCGGCGGCAGGCACTGTTACAGTACATGATCATGGATAATTTATTGCAGTTGGCCCAGATTAACGTTATTCGCAGTACTCGAATAAACAAACCATGCGCTAGCTAGTCTAAAACTTCCTCCTCTTCAGACAGGGTAAAAGACACGCCAAAGATACGCTTTCCTAGACAAAAAAAAATACACTAACCCTTACTAGGAGGCTACTCCAACGTCCTAACACAAGGTCCATTTATTCGAGGTATTAGCTGCTTCATAATGTCTCATTGGCAGAACCTCATCCTGGTACAAAACCGGGTAACATTTTATGGGGCGCATATGGAGCGACATGGAGATTTAATTAGGTTCATAAATTTTGGTTTTCTGGTACAATGCCGGTATTGTAGGTGGGGTCAGAAATTTCGCGTGTCGATCCCCTCATGTCTTTTTTTTCCCATCTAATAATATAGTAGGCACCCCCCTACACTGAAATTCTCGATCGGTCTAATAACAGAAGCAAGCGCAGGGGGAAGAGTGTCAAGCAAGGATACTTGAAATTGATGCTCGAGCGTTTACTCGAGTACATTGACCCCTGTTATTGGCTAAAAATGTTTAAAAATTAAATTGTTTGATGTCGGGATCTAGCGGTAGCAGTCGTTGCATTATGCACGGACTTTGGTAGAAAACACTACCGTATAGTTGTGTGTTTCTGAATATCGATTCTGAGTTGTCGTATCCTCCTAATCGGGTCATTGTTAATCCGGAGAATAATTACTGAATAGTTAGCTGGACTGCATATTTTTAGTTTTCTCCACCATAATGCTGGGATACTCGATAACGGTGGTCCACCCGCACAAAAACGGTATGGCGATGAGAGCTGAGGAATGCCATGGGCCAATATTCAGGCCTTGTCTCCAACAAGGCGGTCAGCCGTGGTGGGAGCCGTGAGTGAGCTTACTCTCGGTGAGCTTTAAAATCAGAGTCCAAGAAGAAAGAAAAGACTAAGCTGGTGAAATTGGGGCTTGTTGGTAAGTAACACCCGTAGCTCATGACCGGGGTGTCTGATACGCCAGGTGGAGCTAAACTGGTTTCGCCTACTTGTGTATTAGATACAGAGCGTTTTTGATGAAGATCAAACTTAGGAGGGTTATTCTGCTTGTGCGAGTACTGTAATCGAGTACTGTAATCGAGTACTGTACTTGAGTACCGGTGGTACAATACGGGAGTTGTGGCCTACCCACGTATCGGTCGGTAATGCATGGTCCAGTGCCACCTTCACCTCACGGCACCTGGATAAAGTTAACAAATTCTCCGACAGCAGCTGGACGCGAAGTACTAGTAGGGATGGGAGAATTACTACTGTAGGAGGACTCAGGATACACTCATATTCAAACTCTACTAATAGAGTTTTGGGTGTTTATGGAAGTTCAGAATTCTGGAGTAGACAATACAAACCCCTTGGCTGTTCTGTGCTGCAGTACTCTCATAGCATAAACGACAAACGCCGGGACTAAGATAACTGAACTTGGCTTTCTAGCTTGGGTGTGTTATTCTCTAGAAAGAAAAATCTTACAATTTGAGCCGGGGCTCTCTTCCAATAATGTACTCTATGGTCCTCAACTTCCTATGTTGAGAAAGAAACGTTCCCCCCCATAAATGCTGATCCGTTTCGGGGCATGATGGTGAAGCAAGAAAGACGAGCCCCAATACCCGTAGTATTTCTCTATTCACTTGAGTCCACTGCGGGGACCGGCCCCTAACTACTAGTATTCCTGAATCTTCTACACCGTTACCAACCACCAAACAAACCAAACAAGACTCAGGCCCGTCCCCTCCATCCCTTTCCCTTGACCCATCCACACAAACAAACTATAGACCAAATAACACATCTCTCCCAAATTTCGCCCCTTTATTATTAAGCGAACCATGGTATCTCCACATGCGATACCCGACAGTGGAATCGGCCTCTTCCTCATAGGTATGGCACTTGCTAGCTCCCCCACTCGTGTACTAGTAGTACGGGTAAAACAGTCTTTCTGAAGGCATTCTCCGCCTTGGCGAGGGGTCGCTCATTACCACCGGACTTGCGCCGGAGGGGGGGGGTCTTGTTGGACAGGGGCATCTGCAGAGTGGGAGAAGGGAAACGCCTGGTAGATAAGTTCCTAGCTTAGGCGGCAAGTTTTGTGGCGCAAGGATTGTCTTTTGGATCTGAAGGTTAGGTTGACTTGGGATAAGGTGGGTGGTGTATGGGTTATGGTGTGCCGGTAAATGTGATACGGGGGTCTCTCTCAGATCCGGTGGGTTCTAGATTCCGAACCAAATCGTCATTCGTTTTTCCATTTTTCCATTTTTCCATTTCATCTTCTACTAGCGGGTAATCCTAACTCTTTTATTTCTAACCATTCCTTTGTCCAATTTTACACATGTTTGCTTAGAGGATTCCAAGTAGAGGATATATACCGCTCCTCACCCAAGTCTGATTTTAGCCACCTTTTAGAGAGCCTGAAAAAGCATACCAGTACTCCAACATGTCGCACCTGCGGCGCCCCGCTCCTTCTTCTACGTGGTGAGTATTCTTTTCTTTATTTGATTTGAATAGAGATACTAAGAGCGTAGCACACCACCAATTTCCCCATCACAAACCATCCGCATTCGAGAACTCTGTCAACTGCCACCGACACAGCGAGGGACTCGAAAATGGACTGTTCAGATAACCTCCGGTTCATACAGTGCCACACGAACTTTGGTAGATCCTTTTAACGCAACGTCAGAAACCCGTTTACGATGGGCATTAGAAGAGCACGCCCAAAATGCTCCTTTCGAAGATCAAAAGGCCGCTGATATCAGTCAGGAATTGTGGGGCTATTCAACGAGTCTAATGGAGCAACTACGGCTTACGCAGATAATATCTTCTCTATCAAAACCGAAGAAAAAAAGGGGATCAGAGGGAGGGGTGACGCTTGAGGCGTCGATGCGGGGCATAAATGGGAAGAGGTGGTTCGTGGATATTGAAGGTTGGGGCTGGAGTTCAATGGATGGTACGCAGGAGGCTTGTATGAATGGAATTCACTGGGAGGCTTTGGAGAATCCGGATGCCTGGCCAACGCAGACACGACCATGTATCATCGTTCGACGGAGAGTGCCTAGTGCGGATATCGCTATGAGGGGGCCGATTGTCGGTGTTGACAGTGGCACTTTCAGGATCTTACTGGTTGCTTCGCACCCAATGTCTGTGGCCACCTCTGGTAGGAAAACGGCCAGTCCGAGACTTGTTAGTCGGCCGTTGGTCGATCTTATCCAGAGATTAAAGGCCCAATGTGGTGCTTCGGTTTATCTGGAGGTCCTACGGCCGGCGGGTTGGAGAGCCCTGGAGAAGAAACTGAACCAATCGGGAAAAGGCTTCTGGCACTTGGTCCATTTCGACGTTAACGCGAGGGTCACTAAAATACCGCAGAAAAACGCCATGGGACAGAAGGCGCCGGCAGATAACGACGAAGTCAGTCTGTCCTTCGTCTCAGAAAGATGCCCTCAAAAACGGACATGGAAGACTGCACGAGAGATCTCGAGTTTACTTGTCTCGAACGGAATAAAGTTTGTCATTCTCAACGCTCCAAGAACCGCAAAGTCCTTTGGCTCTGTGTCGTCGAATTTCGCGGAGGCGCTTGTACAAGACGGCATACGCGCGGTCGTAGCGTTGCCGAATAAGATACTAAACACCGGAGCTGAGGTTCTTATGTCAACCTTCTACCGATGTTTCCTGGCGGAGACATGGGATTTGGCTGTGGCGGTCTCGGAGGCTAGGAAAGCGATGATGCGTGTTAAGAAGCGGGAGGGTCAGTTCGGCGTCATGGTTCCTGTTGACGACTGGGTCGTTCCCGTGCTTTATCATAATGGCGCGACTGAAGTTTCCATCATCAGGAATGATCTAGTCACGAATCCCGCCGCTGCTCCAAGGAACACCGTTCCCGACTCTAAAAGGTTTTTGTCCAAGTTTCAGGGGTTACTCTCCAGTGATCATACTCGATCACCTGATGCAATTGTTGCCGACAAGGGTCTGACAGGGCATGAAGAGCTTCCTGGACGAGAATTCGATATTCTCGGAATAGAGCAACTACTTGATAACAACATTTTACATCTTACCGGCGTGCCTGGCGTAGGGAAAACGAAGTTGATGACACACCTAGGATGGTGGTGGAAGGCAACTTCTTTGGTAGAAGACTCGTTTTACTTCGATTATGACAAACAGCCCTCGTTGACTCCAGAGATGTTACTATCAAAGATCCACCTCCAACTATTTACAACTGCACCTGTCGAGGCGCAGCGGAAGTCGGGCCGTGTAACACCCCCACGGCCGTTGCCTGCGGGCCCTAGGGGAAACTTCCTAACACAATGGTCTGTATCAGCTTCGTCACGGTCTTCCTCTCCGACAAGTGATACAAGTGAAGGTGCCGGTGATGAGTGTTGGATGGAAAAGACACTCGAGAGACTAAAGGAGAGGCCCTATTTGATTGTTCTAGATAGTCTCGAAAGCTCCGAAGCAGAGATCAAGGATGACGAGGTACTTAGGGGAGAGGTCAATGAATTCTTAAAGATGTTGCAGGGGGGTAAAAGCGTGGTTGTGGTTGTTGGGAATAAAAAAGAGAGTTGGCTTAACGATAGTCTCGTAAGGTTTGGCGCGTATCATTTGAATGGGCTTGACGTGTAAGTGTTATATTCGCTTCGCTTAAGTGAGCTGTTAATGCTAATGTATTGTAGCGATCGGGCTGTTGATCTTGCAGGGTCTATCCTTGAGAAGCACGGTGGGGATAGAAGAAGGTTTCAAAGTGCGGAGAACAAACATTACTTGGAGATGTTGCTTCAGCTTTGTGACTTTAATCCAATGGTCATGGTTTGTCTCCTCTCTTACTCGCAGGCTTAATAATATTACTTGGCACTGATATTGGCAATCACAGGAACTCGCTCTTCCCAGGGTGGCACAGGGTCCCTTGGCACCACTAGAGATATTTTTTGATACTTTACAAAGTGAAACGACACTCACTTACGCACCGTCAATCAAGCCACTACGAAACCTTTCTTCATTTCTTTCCAGACTGGATAAAGATTCCAGACAACTACTGCTATGTCTAGCGCCATTTCATACTCGTCTTCCGAAGGATATCAATCCGTACCTTCATTGTTTACTGTACCACAACGCCCTTCCGATCACTGCTGATGCAAGCACAATGCAGTTTCTTTTGTCGAGACCACCGTCAATTCAGGAGAATCAGCGAGTGACCGCTATTCTCTCCTCCACTGGCCTCCTTTCCCGGTACAGCTATATCGTTCGGGACCTGTTGACAAAAGACTTTCTTCAAGAAGACTCTTCCGGAATTTCTTACCACATCCATCCATTATTAACCTTGTTTCTTCGTCAGACAATATCAAACGAGAGAAAACGCGCGAATTCAAGTTATGGCATCGAATACCCTCTCGTCACCCGGGCTTTTCTAGACTACTATTCTCAACGGAGCTTCCTTTGGTCGCAGACACCGGCTGAAACATACCTTGACGTCGAGAAAGAACTGGAATTGGAAGAGAACAACTTCCTAGAGGCGATATGGACCCCGTTGATACATGTCAATCCTGCTTCTATTTCCTCTTCCTTCCCGGTTCACGCATTCGCCCGATACGCTTCTATCGTAACAATGCAAACTCCACAATTGAAAGTCGGACTAGTGAAGAAGATTTGCACTCAAATACTGAAACGTTTCGAGGAACTTAAGGAGAAAGCTGGCCGAGGCGGAGAGATTGACGAGAAGGCTCTGGTGGCAGCACTTTTTGCCTCGGGTTGGCTATGCGAGTATTACGCCGAGGGAGATGCGATCGCCCAATTCAAGAAGCAAGTGGAGGTTTTTACCGAGCTAATTGACATAGGCAAGGATACAGGAGGGTGCTTAGAGAAGCTCTCGGCGCTTAGCGAGCAATGTGCTATCCAGAGGAGTGTGGCCGTGCAGGACGGTATGGCCGATGGGCTTCAATTTCGGAAACCATGGGCGGGACTTCTCATGGAATACCAGGATCCGAAGAAGAAAAAGAAGGAAGATAGTGATGCTTACTGGAGCGCCCTTGCAAAGGATTTTATCAGACTTCAGTCGATTGCTGTGCAAGTTCCCCTAACGGAGCGCTTTAACGATGGGATGCGGTTGTCGCTCAAGGGTGAGCTTTCAAATATCTACTCAGAGGTTGATGGGATCTTTCGCGGAAGTCCCCTGGATGTGTTTCTCTCGGTATACCCGTGGATCCCGAAATCCCTTCATAATTTTCTCCCCTCCCAACTTCCAAAGCTATCCTCGAAGCAATTTATAGCCTACCCCGGCCTCCTACAACTTCATCAGGCCCGCTTCGACCTCCCATCGACACTCCCGATCCTCCAAAATCTCCTGACAGCAACTCGCACCCACTCCCTCCGGGACCTCGAACTACCCATACACATCCTCCTCGCAAAGCAAACCTTCACCCTACAATCACTAACCGCAACCCTCTCCCACTGGGAATACGTCATCACCCTTCTCTCACCGAGGTTGCACCTCCTCTCTCACCACCTCCCTACCCTCTTGCATATCACCTTCCTCGCAGCCCTAACCCATACCCGCCTTGGCGCCTGGGAGTTTGCGCTCTCAACCTTTAACGTCGCCCTCTCCCTGGCGGTGTACCTGGCTGATACCACAACGCAATATTGTATACTCCGCAAACTCTCCGCCATAAAACGCGAATCTGGTCTCGGCCCTCCAGTAGCCGAGACCCTCCTCCGCGCTTTAGATCTCTCCTACGCAGAAACCTCTCAACCCGCATTTATAGACGAGGGCGGCGTGCTCATCCAACGCATCCTCTCCGCCGCGCGCTCTGGAAAAGCCGGCGAGAGTATGGAAAACGTTGTCGAGCGGCTCGCAATGAAGAGAGGGTGGGCCGTCAGCGAGATGAGAAATTTTGTCGAGGACGTTATCACCCTCGAAGGGAATATTGTGCGGGGTGCGCTGGAGATGGGCGCTAGGAGTGCTCAGACGGAACGGGAATTGAATGGGATGTATGCCGAGGCGGAGAAGATGTTGCTTGCCAAGAGGAAGAGGAATAGGGCGGAGAGCGGAGTTGGGAGTAGTATCACTAATTATAAGGTTATTGAAACTATGGTTTAAAATTTAATTACGTCCTCGCCTTTCTTTACGATACCTTTCTTTTTTTCTTTCTTTCTTTCTCTTTTTTCGTTTGGGCTGGATGAATTTATGGATATGATGGGATTAGCTTGGGTTATACATGGATTAGGACTCAATGGCGTTTTGTATTATTATTTTTACCTGTCTCTATTTCTATTTCACTTGCTTTCGGTGTATAATATTTCCTCCTCCCTATCTGTTCCTTGATACATTAGAGCGGTGCCTTACAAGGTGTCATTTTGTACTTAGATGCCAATTTATCTTTTCAACCCTGAGTATTATGCCGGGTACTTTGAAATCTTGCGCTGTGCTCTACTGTAGTCACTAAATACCAGGTTGCATAGCTTCTCGTATGATAGAAGTTTAGAGCGATTTTGTTTCTTTCTTTCAACCTTCTGCTAGCTATATCATGAAAACTACTAGGACCACCGGAATTTCCCTTTTTTGAATTAGGTGGAAGAAACACACCCCGAAAGTCCACTCTTTCGGCCATTAGTTGAGACCGGTAAAAAAGAAAATATACAATAGACCTTATAGTACTTGGAAAGGTAGCTCCAGATCCTTGCGAGACTCTATTATTCCAGTTTTTACGGCACTACACATGCCGACTAAAGTATTTGTGGCGAAAGATGCACAGGTGAACCTCTCATCCGGATGTTAGCCAAATCCATAGAGGTGGAAATTGTCATACTTGTACAGTTATAATATTGAAGGCTGAGAAACATTGGGAAAATCCAGATATTTGCACCCGTCACTATTACGCTCAGCGATTTTCGAATCCCCACGAGGGCACGATCGCCAAAGTTGCTGTGTGCAATGCGAACACCAAGTGACCCACCATGTGGGCATCAAACACCACAACGCCATGGGATTGGGATACCTCCTTTTTCTACTCGCCAGACCCCTCCTCTCCTTGCCGCCGGCGCTATCGCTCAACGGTGACCCCCTTCCGGGGTGGTTCCGGCACGGGGCCGTACGGCACCGCATCGGAACGCATAGGGTGACTCTCCGAATAGAGGAACCTCATTTCCTACTTTCGCACTTCACGCCGGGGCATCCGTGGTGGCGCTGGTGGGTAAGGGTTATCCTCTGGGAGCCAGGGTATGATACCTGTGCAGGTACGGTTCAGACTAGTGGGCATTGGCCTTAGGGTGTCGCGGATGTGGTGCCGGTGGAGTTTCCGCAACGTTTTATGGGGCGCCGGGGTCAGGGGGGGGGGGGAATATATTATAGTGTGATACTTACAGTAGGATTGATGTGGGTGTATGTATGGTGGTGGTGTTGAGGTGGAATACCGGCAGGCAGGGAAGTCCAACCTTCCGAGACCAGGATGTACAGTACATGTAATGCCTAGGGCATCATAGGTTACCGGTAATAGTAAGGCACATATCTCAGTACTCGTTGATGGGTTGGTGTGTCTACGGTAGTCTGATAGACATCGACAGGGTCAGGGATAGTTGGGACTACCGTGCTAGATCATACATATAAATACTCCCTGGTTCCTCCATGGGGTTTCAGCTTGGCATGTAGCACTATCATATGTCTTTTTGTTTGCCTGGCCTGATTGTTGCGTAATTTGTGTGGAGATGGTGTGAAATGGAGATCATGTTCCTAAAGTAAGGCGTCTTGGAGGAATTCTAGCGTTTAGGAAATAGATAGCCGTCATCTGTGATGACTAGCTAGAGACAGCAATAAACTAGTAGTACTGCGGCACGCGGCTGCAGTATAGCTCATAGCGATTATGCAGGAAGATGTGCTTTATCGGGTATGATACTTCTATCCTTGTCTTGGAAGTTTTAGGGTGGCCGCCATTCCGAAGGGTGACGGGCCCTGTGACGCAAGGCAAATTGGCATAGGTGACCATGAGGGACGTCGGGGCGGGAAAGTGGGGGATTATAGTGGACGGCGGGAGCTGTTTGACGGAAGAGCGCCACCGGTGACTGTAAGTGACCGGGGGTTGCACCACTGGGTCTTGGGTGGAAAAACACGCTGATTCCTGTTTATAGTGTTCGCCAATACATAGTATCATATATAATACTACCACTCTAGTTGTCTGCCGAATCACGATTTCCATAACTGGGGGTTGGGGTCTATAGATTCTGAGTTTCAACGTAGGGCCATCAAAGGAGATACCATAGCAGTTAAATTTTAACTTGTTGGCAAAGTGTGACTCTGATTGGCGGGATAAATCTATAAGGAAACCTAGTATTATACCAGAATATGGGTCTGTTGTTTTTACTTGGTCCTATTGGGCAGGGGTATAAGTTATAGATTAGGAGCTCAGTGCTGCGAAAGTGGGGCAAGTTGCTAGTTTTCTCGGTGATAATTTCTTTTGTCTGATGGGATTATTAACCAGTTTCTTAATTTGTGTCACAATCCACTCTGCCATGAGAGAGCTCTATCAGTTCGTACTTTTGTCGGACTCATAATGATGGCAAAAACAGCCGATCCCCAAAAACTATATTAGGCGCTGGGTGAGGGGGATGATAAGGGTATAGTTCTTTGTTCTAAGTTATTGGGCAAGTTGGATCAAGGGCCAGGAGGAAGACACAATGTCGTCCACCATGGTCCTCCTTTAGGGCGGATAGCCTGCCATTCCGAGAACGCTGGTCATTGGTGATTTATGCGATCTGACTGGTGCCTAAAATGGAGCCGTTATCTGCTTATATTTCGGCTTTGCGGCCCCGGGGGAACAGACCTCTACTAATACGGTCCGCCCCCACTAAAACAGGTCGGTAGGGTGAAAAGGATTCCTAACTAGATATTGCAGGTTTTCAGAAGTCGAAGAGAGCGACTGGTGAGCTGGGATTGCGACCTTCGTAGCCAGTAGAGATGCTACAGACATCATCGCCCTCCTAGGGCCCATTCATATGTGTTAGGGCTTTAGACAGATGCCCGGGGCTCACCAGTTCAAGGTCCTTGGCTCATTCAGATATTCCAGAAGCCTCCAAGCGCTCGAGTCTCCCTGGCTGGAAGGCCCCATACTGAGGTTGAGGTCGAAAGGAGTCTTGCCCGAAGTAGCGATTGTGTCCACAAGGGCCAGCAAAGATGGTGGTGCCGGATATCTCTCGGCTAGATTGGATGAGGGCAGATTCTAGATGCCATGGACTGTAGTCTGCAGATAACCATTGTGCCTAGGATAAAGGTTACAGGGAAGGTTGCCTCAAGCCGCCCACTGACAGATATGTGTTAAGATCCCCAGCCGTTTTCTTGAATACTGAGGTAATCCTACTTCTTGTAAAGATTTGCGCCATAGGAGATGTGTTCTAGCATATCAAAGAATTGCACCCACCCAGATATTATCACTGATTGGCGGCTCGCAAAGGTAGTCCTTGCATGGTCCAAGCGATAAGCTTGCAACAAAAACTCCTCTGTACGCCTCCCATAAGTGGATTCCTCTAAGGCATAGTCACACGCTAGCACTCGGATCATGGGATAGTGGAGTTAGTGGACAGAACACACCTGCAGAAGCAAGATCAATGATTCTACCACTTGGTTGGACCTGTGCCAAGTCACCCGTGTTGACTGTATGCAGTTGCAGACTCACAAGTCACAGCACTTATTCCATCCTGGATAATGCCTTCCCTAGGGTTTGACGCTTCTACTCCTGAGTCCTTTTAGTTAGCAAGATTTATGTATTAAATATATAAATTTATATTAGCCACGGAGTCTCACATTCTTATGAAATTAATGGACATGGTAACTGTATAGGAGGTAAAGGCTTGAGGGAATCCCAGGTTATGAGGATTTGATCTATTAAGTTACAGCCCCTAGCAAAAACAAACCCCCAAATCGCCACCTCTCTTGCTCTCCCGTACCAGAAGGAGTAGCTGCTTTAAAATTCCGGCCGTTTCCTGAGCTGTAGAATCACGTAGGGAGATGTGTGGACCCGACAGGAGTGTCTAAAAATCAAATACGTAACTCAGACTGTGAAATACCCACACTATCAGTGCGTTAGTACAGCTAGATCACTAGGAGATTTCTCAAATAAAGCCGGGATAAGAACTGCGAACTTTGAAGACTCTGGTATATCTAGTTCCAAAAATACCCCCAGACACGATTTATGAAGTCTCTCCAGCTCTAGCTGTATTCGGGGAATGGTGCTAGTCTTACTGTATTGATATCGCAGGAGGTCGGCTGGATCTACTACCTCCAAGTGGTGCTGCAGCTTTAAAGCTAATATTATGATATTTATCTTGGTAAAATACCTTAGTAAACAAAAATGTTCTAGGAAATTGTGTTCTACTTCCCGTGCCTAAACCGTGGAAGTAAGGAATTTTCTAGAATTTTCGCAGAGCAAATGAAATACAAACGTTGATGGCTTTAGCCCCAATACATAGAGATGCTTAGCCCATTTTAAAAGATGAATGGATCAATAAATTGGTAAGTGTGAAAGATTAATGAAACTATCCTATCATTCATAAAGGGAAATCAGAAGTATCAAGATGCCACACCTGCCTCTTCCCGAAGCCTTTTAACCTCCCGAGCCTGATTCATTAGCATCTCCTTCATTAATCATAAACCTAACACACTCATCTCGATAGCCTCCAAAATAGATGTTCCTTCTATGAAAGATACCTACATCCCCCTTCCACTCCACATACTTCAAACTCACAATCTTCGTATTCAGGACGTAAGTCTTGAGATAAATCAACCATTCAAATACAATATCCACATACCAGACCCGCGGTACAGTGTTTTTGGCGTTCACACGCTCGTAGGCATTACAGAGCTTGTTGAGAAGGGTAAACAGAGCTATTGCTCCGGGTATTGCCGTGACGAAGAGGAGGGAGATTGTGGAGTTCATCATGCCTTGATCTTTTCTTCTTCTTCTCCTTTGTTTCGACTTTTAGTTTTCTCGTTTTTTTTCGTTCTTCTGTTTTTTGCGTTTTTTTGGGGGGTTGGTTGCTTTCCCCTTTTCTATTGGCGGGTCAGTTGCTCCGGTATTGTTGCGATGTCTGGTTCGCAATAGTTGCGGTGGGAGGCTCTTTTTTGTATGTTAGGTACTTTCAAGATTGTCAACGAAATCGGCCGAAGGGAGGGTTTCTGACTCAAGATACCAATTATTTGACTTGGCGGAGGTAGTAGGATCGCCCAAGTGTGTAGATGGGAGAAGATGTTGGGGTGTGCGTGCTTGCCCATTGGAAGCCACTAGCTAACTGCTACTTAAGCTGTGAAAAATTATACATGTGTAACCCTATTCACCCGTTCAGGCCCTGGTGTGTCCACACACGTCCACACACGTCCACACTTCAGTGTTCCTCCATACTATTCTCCCTTCCGGTTACTTATGCTCCACAATACTTCCAATGCAACATTCTACCGCTGGGGTTATTATACCATCATGACCTCCTACTAGTTGCGCGTTTAGTGCTGCTAAACTTGAATGGTCGTCCTATGAATATGAGGCATAGCCCATACTGCGAACTGCGATGGAGAAAACCGAGTGACCAGCTATGTTGGTTGACAAAAAGCTAACAGGGGCCCCCATCAGACAGAGGTCTTTATCTGGAGTGCTAATCGAGGCGGAAAACCAGGTGACGAAAGTACTCTACGGTGCTATTTGTAAGGCTCAAAAACGGGAAGTCCCTCTTTTTTCTTATTCCAAAACTCTTAACGAGCAGAAATCCGTGAAGCTGAACCAGATGGCAAGGTCACTCAATTTAGTTGGAAGGACTGTAAACTGAAAAGATTTCTATATGTCGTACTAACGTCCATTAACCGGGATTTAATATAGTCTGGCTATATAGTCCCCCAGGAAATTTTTAGGCCAAAGTTGTGGCCTACGGAAACGAGCTGAAGATGGAACCGCCTATATGTACGGTCCCTAGGCAAAAGTGTTCGTGAAATCGCTTAGCGAGAGTAACTCACCGAAATTTCTCTATTTCGTTATCATCTTCACTCACTCGTTCTTCTTCTCCCTTCTCCAACCCCCCCCCCCCGCCCTACGGACCTTATCTCTAGAATCGCCACACTCGCTATTTCCTTCATCCTAACGCCCCGCAGGCCTCTTTGTTGTTGGATTCCCTTGGGGCATGCTGGTATGGGGTTCGGCGATCAAGCACAGAATGATAGATTGTTGATCTAACATCCTATCCTAGTGAGTATGGGAGATTGGTGTTGTTCCATAAGCCCGCTGGCCATTAAGGATCTGTTGTTTGGTTTTGTCTGCTTTGTTCCATCATCCCAGATGGCCATTGGGCCTGGGGATTGGTTTTTACCGTAGCAGTAGTCTCTCCAGGGTGACTGTGGAGTGTGTAAGACGGTAGTAGATTGTTCGTGTTTTCCCAGAGTTTCCGCTGAGCTCCTGTTAGTACTAGAGCTATGGTCCATAGAGTTTTGTTTGGTTTGTGGAGATGGCACTTGTTCAGAGAGATATGTATCCCTTGGTTTTTCTTGTCTATCTTTTCTATCGATCGTTTGGTTCATCACACCATCACGTTGACCTAGTGATCTCACTCTCACAGCTTAGTTCATCCCATAGGTCCCTTGATTCGTTTTCCTCTCCATCCTAGTCTTGCTCTTCGCTTATACTCCACTGAAAGTCCCCCATAAATTCGCTTCCGAATGCCCCTCGGGTTCTCATGAGCAACATTTGAACCGCCTTTCTCTCCAATGCGGATGGCGGAGAGGTTTCTATAGTCAACTTCTTTCGAGGGGATACTATATCCCGGGCGGATTGTCCTAGGTGCTGGCATTGTGTGACATTTTACTCGTACAGTTAAGTTGGTCGATCCCATTTACCGAAGATCCGGTTAGATCATGGGTTACACGGAGGCAGTGGCTCCGGCTCCCTGAGGAGGTATTTATAGCAGAGACTCCCCGCGCTTTCCAATAGCAAACCAGCGCTCCGTGGGACGTAAAATTTAGCCCAAGCATTGCCTAGAAATACCGTTGGCGAATGGCAGGTCAAGTTGTTTTTTTTTGGAGTGAGAAGTAACTTACAGCAATTGGGAGAATGGCTGTTTCACTGCTGACCTATCATGTCTCGAGAGAAAGAGGAATAGTTTGCCGAGATTTGGGCACAAAATATTCTAGATCCGTGTGTGAGTTAGGAGGGCTTTAAAAATCCTACCAACAATGATTGGAACTATCCATAACTGTGTTCCAAAAAGCAGAGCTTTCGTGGTTTAGGCTTTCAATTCTCTTGAAGGGTTATCAATGTATTCTTTCTTCTTCACTCTATAGGTTCTGGAGCATCTAAATCACAGACCGGTAGATCCAGTAATCATAACTACCAGTATTACATTCCTCTCTACTAGGGTTTCCCTGAGTACCGGTACCTTATAAACTGTAGCGAGCGGTGATTTAGGTGTCACGTAATCCCTGTTCATATCTACCATCAAACACCTCCCCCTATCTCTCCTATCATCTCCGCTCCAACCAACCCCCTACCCAGCGGCTTAACAATCATGCCATCTAAATCTCTTCCTCCTGCGAAACTCGCGCAAGTTCTTGCTCACATACACGCCCTAAACACAACACACACCCTAAAAGACCTCGAAAAAATCATTCCCCCAGCAACCGGTGTCTCAGGAATGTTAGTGAAGGATTATCTGACGGCACTGGTTGACGAAGGGCTCCTAAGGGTCGAGAAAATCGGTAGCGGGAATTGGTATTGGGCTTTCCGCTCCGAGGAAACAAACACGAAAAGGCGGATCCTAAAGAATTTTCTCGACGAGAAGGATAAGCTTCGTTCGGAAATTTCAGAGGTGAAAAGGGCAATTGGCGAAATCGGTGCCGAGGAGGGAGAAGGAAACCAGGAGTTAGTGAAGAAGGTCCAGGAATTGAAGGCGGTAAAGGCAGGTATTGTGGCTGAAATCAGGGGGTATGAGGAAGGGAATGTGGATGGGTTGAAGAGAGAGATTGACGAGATGAGGGCTAGGATCAATCTTACTATTGGTAGGGCTTGCCCCGCCGCCGCCTCCGTTTTCGACTAATAATATTATGATAGATAATCTTTACACGTTGGAGAAATACGTAAAGGATGTTACTGGTGGAGACAGAGAAACCCTAGCTTCTTGTAGAAAGATGTTCGGTATGGAAGAGGAGATGGAATACGTCTAGATGCGCAAGGCAGGGAAAGCTAACTATGCTTTTCTCTGTGACACGGTGGGTAAAGCAATTCAAGGGGTCAATTATTCTAGGATAATAGGATAATAGGATAATAGTACGTCACTCTTGTGCCTTCGAAGCCCAAACTGTGAATCAACATATCGCATGATACAATACAGTATGATAGAGCACGGTAACCATCTATAACCCACTAGACGCCGTAAGACTAGTATGGGAAACACTTGATAAATCTCAAGGAAGTAAATGGGGGCGGTGAGGATTCACACGGAGAATGAGTGGGAAAGGAAACTCGATTTGGATTTCCAAATACACAGCTGACCCTAAGCACTGTGGATAAAAATATCATGGATCTAACCTTGGCCTCCTCAGCAGTGCCCTCCTCCATACAGATCTCCCCCCACATTCTATTGAATTCTCATCATTTGTCTTTCGTCTCGATGTCCTCTGATGTCCAGGTCAGCAGGTTGACAAATTAATACCCCCCGTTGATATAAACAAAAAATAATTTGTCGGAAATTTTTACGCCCAATCGGAGTAGGTCCTCTAAGGGTTAAACGGAAGGGTTACTTCTATCCAAATTGGTGGTATGGTGGTAATCCTTGTGGTGAAGACTAGAATAAAATATAATGGGAATCATCCCGCATAGGTGAGTATAGACCTACTAGTACAGATGGGGTCCTAGGCATATGCACTATCAAACAGCGCGGGCACCCGAGGATGGGCATGTGGAGCTTCCTGTCTGTGGTATTTTCTTATATATCTTGTTTTTATTGACTAAGCTTTCACATAGCACAATGTAGACATCCCACATCTCCATAATATCACAACACGTAGGTGCGTACTGTGCCTACCATACCTATCACTAGAATCACCTAGAGGGTTAAATGGGGGTTTGGCGGCTACAATTTACCCCACGATATCAGTAGTATGCAGGTTCAGCTAAACGCCCGGTTTTTTGTGCAGGGCTTCTAGCTTGCCCACCCACAAGAGCGACATCAGACTATGATACCTAACAATAAAAGAGAGAGATGATTATCAGTTTGTATACCGTAGTAGGCAGGACTCTACTTGAGTGCGGTAAGGGGGTATTACCCTAAGCGCATAGTTCCACCATAAGGGAAACACCCGAGTAATCGGCCCATAAAATTTAGCAAAGGGGCAGCAAAAGATCATCCAGTGTATCATAAGAGATCCTTTAATGTGGAGAACAATATTGGCCCTTAGTGCTGTGGAAATATTGTTAGTTTGTGTAAACTCCCTTTTTGTCTCCACTCGCCCAAGATCCCCTCAAGATAGGAACACTCGCCGCTATAGTTGGCCTTAGTGGCTATGAGTTTAATCGCTTCAACTCGATACGGGCCAGCATCGCAGAGGGTATGATTACCCGGCATCCAATTTTATAGTGGGAGAGGCCGGTATTGCGCCGGTACCTTACAGTTGTAACATATGTATGGTATTAATACCATGTCTGTTTGCGGTACTGTAACACTGTATTATTGGAGTACTATGCACTATGCCCCTCCGAGATCCTACAACAGAGGCTGTAGCTGAGAGCAAGGAATACCCTGTCTACGATTACTAACAAGATTCTATAGCATTAACTCTCTATCTCCTTCCTTTATGCTCTCCACCGCGATATCATTGGTACGGTCCTATGATGCAAACCCTGGTAGCACCATTCAATCTCCTAAACCTTTACCGCTCCAACCACGCGGCAAGTGGAAGACTGGCAACCTCGATCGTGCTTTCAAGAATTCTAGATTTGGAGCGCGGCCTTTATTTTCACCTTATCACCGCTTTCATCTCACGAGGGAGCTACTCGTAAAATCAACGTCTTTCGGAGGACTGTTTAGCTGAGCTACTCGTACACTATCTCGTATTCGTGAATCGCAGAGGTTTCCAAACGCTAAGCCCCCTCTTGTAACATCCACCCGCGCCGACCGCACCTATCCGAGGTGCTAGCTGCCGGGTCGCTAGTTCTATACTCTGGAATCGGTGGTTACACTCTTTCCCCTTGTGAAACGGCCTAAATCAAACCTCTCTTACAGCATCCCCCCTTCCTAACGCTATCATTGCCCAACCGACACTATATCAAGCTTCTCATAGGGGCTCCTAGAGCACCATACCCGAGTATTTAACCCCTTCATTATGACCAGGAGGAAGCGGCTAGTACGATGGCTCCGGGCCAGATCAAGATTCTGGCAGGCCAGCGTTTGGAGATAAGATGGATAAGATAGCAGGGGTGCAATATTAATAGAAAGATGAAGATAAGATTATACCAATAAGGCGATCCCGCATCTGATGCGGTGCCTGGTGCGTGCACATCGTGTTTCATGTCCGAGCAAGTTGAAAAATCCCCGCAAGGGGCATCAGTTTCGCACTTCCCTCTGGCAAGAGACCACTGTCGTGCCGTGCCTGGCTCTTGGGGCGTTGAGCATCACTGAAGGTTTCGGGCGTTGTTCCCCACAAGTTCGAGAAAATGACGAATCCACAATTTGCTAAGGCGTCCGGATGCTCAGGTACCGTACAACAAGCACTTACCGTAACCCGAGCCTTTTTGAAGGCTACGTTGGCTGGGCGAAAGAGAATTGTGCGAACCGTCCAGGTGAATGCAGGGTCCCGACAACCCACCCCGTTGTTCATATTCTGCAGCCTTTCCAACCAACACGATATTTGAAAATAAGCCAAGCGATATCCTGGAATACTCCTTCAATCTCCTGATGGTGTGGCTCGTGTCATCACTGACCAAATCACCGGTTGAAACAACAGATTCCCACACCGGAGCTCGAGCCTAGTCTTCTGAAAGGAGTGGGTAGTGGGCGGTGGGGAGGAGCGGCAAGGGGGAGTTCAGGAATCGCATTTCTCCAACTCTGACGTCTTTGTTCAGTGGTCCGTGCTCTGATTCAGGTACCAAGATCATGATCAGGGACAATGCAGTACCGATACCGCACAACTCAGGAACCGGGCTGCGACATGAGGCTAGCCTGGGTACGATAGACGTGAATAGAAAAAAGTGCACGGTGTTGAGGCGCAGCCGTGAGGCTCTACTCCGTGCTGCGGGATGGCGTGCGCATGCGCAGAATGGCGAATCCAGAATGCGCTCTACGGACGCAGTGCCTCTTCATTGGTTATCAGCAAGCAAGGCCTCTTCTGAGGAGCGCTTCCTGTAACACCAACGAAGCTCTCGCTGGCTTATTTGGAAGAAATTACTTGTACCTGCCGAAGGACAGCCGTTTCTACAACCCCATGGTCTGCGCCTCACCCGACAGAGCTCTGTTGCGGGGTGTGTGTGGCGAGCAGTAGCTATGTGACACGATTTACCGCGCGAACGTCGCAGGTCAGGGACTATCCAATTAAGTTTGCGCTCCTTAGAAGGAGTAGGCGAAAATCCTCATCCCCTTCTCCCACCGATCATAGAGTAGGCTTTTAAAAAGGTGGTGGTGCTGCCTTTCCCAAGGGTTTCTATTCGCAAAGATTCAGATTCTTCTTCTCATACGTGTTTTTTTCTTTCTTCCCCTTTCCTCCCCCTTTCTTTCGTTCCTTGATTTTTCTTTTCTACGGGTGAGTCGTTCCATTCCAGGCCTTGTCAGCCCCTGCTATGTACCGTACCGTACCCGAGTACAGTACGATATCATTTGATAGTGCTGTGGTTGGCGGAGACTTTTTTTACTACTAAAAGCGTAATCCTTCCTGACGTCGTGGTGATTTGTGCAGGCTGTGCCATACTTTCTTTCTTTTTTCACACTTCCCCTTGACTTAGCTCAGCCTGCTTCATCAACCTTAATTGTTTTTCCGTAAACATTGGCGCCTTCTTTACTTTCTTTATAAGAGCACTTGGACCTCCACAGCAACAATCATTCTCATCAGCAACCAACTTCATCTTACACTTCACTCGCCACTGCGACAGCATCACCAAAACACCAAAGAAAAACATTAAACTATCCAGTATCGCAATTCGAACAATCAACTCACCTTGGAACTAGTCGGTGACTTTATACTACAAAAGACTATCCTACTTTGACGAGCTCGTTGCCCTGTCATCCTCCATTACCCTACTCACTACCGAACGAATATCCCGAATGGCTGCACAAATGTCCGGCACGGATAATGCACCCTTCCTCCCCCCCATCCCTTCTACCCCGACCCCCGCCAACGCGGACAATCAAGCTCCTGCACGCATCGCACCCCGAGCAGGAGCTCGCCGGCTCTCGGTAATCTTTTACGATCCCCTGTCAATGCCGGGTACCCCTGGCCAGGGCGCCGGGATCGAGGTCAAGGGAAAAAAAGACAGGAGACCCGACGAGAAGACTCACACCTCCAGGCGATCCTCACTATCGTCGAGCCGGCTTAATATGGTGAAGGTCCCAGAGCCACGTACCGGTAGACCTAAGGAGTCTCCCCCGAGTTCGGGCGACGAGGATGAAGGATATTTATGGAGCGATAATGGGAGTGATGCTGGAAGCTCCCAAGAGCGGAGGACATACAATTCTACTGTGCACCAGGATTGGAGCCAGCGAGAATAAACTTGGATAGGAGGGGTCTCGAACTTAATATGTGGTGTCTCTTTTGGTTATGGTCTATTTGTTTTCATGTGGACTATTGTATTGTAATCTTTTTATATTTTCGCGGGTTATGATTTCTTTATTGTACCCTAGGGTCACGGCTTCAATGTTTCGGGGGGTTTGGATTTTCTTTTATCGGATTCTTTTTTTTTGTCTTCTTATTTCGCATTTTTTATAGAATTTCTTTCCTTAGGCTCGGGTAGCTTTCTAATGATCGCGAATTCTTCTTCTTGTAATTTTACTACTTTTCCTTAAACTTCAAGCCTTGACGCTCTACTGGGCACCCCCTAAACCTCTTCTCTTACGCATGCAAGTTCTTCTCCCCGGGAAAGGACGGAAATCATACTTTGTATCATACTATGGCAAATACTCAGCCATGCTCGCACTACGGCCCTATGCCCCACCCCCAAACCTATATTTATCCCCCGCAATCTCAAAATAAACACCCCCCCTGCAGAAGGGGGAAACATTTTCTGAGCTCTTGAGGAGAAAAGATAAAATAGGTGGGATAAATGATGCATAATTTGTAGTCCAAGCCGACTCCTACCCCGACTGAGCCACTCCCCCCAATACTCTGGTCCAAGCATTGTGCCAATTAAACCATCCGTCGGCGTATTACCAAACCGGTGTGTGTTAAAATTCTCACAACATCTCACTCGCTAGAAAACAAGCGTTGTCTAGGCAACACCAGCTAAAAGAAACAAAATTCCTTGCATACGACACAAGGACGAAGCACAATCCGGACGATCTCTCGCCGCCCTCTCTCCCGGAAAGGGTGGGGCTAGTGTATGTGCGTGTGCGTGTTGTGCGTGTGCCCGTGAGAACATCTTGAAATAGCAATCATGACAGGCTGACCTTCCGCTCAACCAGTGGACTAGGGACACGCCAACCACCACCACCACCTGCTCTTCCTCGTTTCTATAGGTTTAATGGGTAGATATTAGATGCAACACCTTTTTTGGGATCCGGATCAGAAATTAGCCTTACTAGAGAGTGCAGGGTAGAAAAAATAATAGGCTGTTTATTGGCGGGGCTATTTTTGTTTCAAGAACACTTTTTTTTTTGGTTATTGCTTTACTCTGTCTGCCGTGTATGTAAGTGTGTATGCGTAGGGTGATGTATGGTATAATAAAAACAGTTATTTGCATGTTTGGCTATTTGTTAATGCCCTTCTGCGCCCCCTTTCCTCCCTTCCTTTTCTGGGGAAAGTTTGGATGAGCCAGTAGCAGCGCTGAGATTCGGATGGGGGTGGTGGTGGTGGTGGTGGTGGGGGGGGGGGGGGGTTGGTTTTGCGGTAAGGTATGCGTACCGTACCGAGGAACGAGCACCTGAGGATTGCTTATTTTCCCCCACCTCCACATGCATCTCGGGGTAGATTTCTGCGATGGATGGAAGTGTTGTTTGGAGGTATTTTTTCTGACTGGATAACTCGATGAATGGAAGCATAGTAGCCGGGGTTTAGAAAAATGTCACGGGGAAAAACGAATTAGTCATTTTGTGTTTCGGGGGGCTGGCATACACTCCAAAGGATTGATAGAGGAAGGAAGGAGGGGCAGAACGTCTTTTCCTCCCTTCCACGAGACAGTGCTGGTGCTTCCATAAACATTCCCGGAGATGGCGGTGATTGGTTACTGAGGGGGTTGGTTTCGTCTTATTCAATTTTTTCTCTAATTTTCAAGGAATTTCCTGTCTAATGACCCCTCCGCTAAGCACCACTACCCCCGCTTACAGCGGCTTAGGTTACCAACCTATGTACAGTACCCGCCTGCCTTACCTTTTGCCGTAGCGTCCTGAGCCAAGTCAACCCGTCGACATTCTCCGACCCCCAAAACCACCAGTATTGGCCTACCACGAATTCGCTTACTCGGGACCCCTCATTCTTTCAAAGTCGACCGCCTCTACATATCTACATACATACATACATACTGTACTCGAGTACTCGTACACAGTCAGGTGCCCCGCGGGACCCAAACCGCACCGTACCCTGGTCCCCCTCGCCAACAGCCTAGGAAATTTCAAAGGAAAAAAAAACTCAAGACAAACGCACCCTTGAAACGCGCGTCACTGAACGGGCGCCATCGTGCAATCACAGGAAATCACTCACGCACAGGTGACGAGGTACTCAGGGGTTCGGTATCTATGGATGGCACAGAGCGGGAGCGGGGGGGGCTGGGGTGCGGTAGTCACCCTGCTTCTTGTATGTTGTTGTTCACGCGATCGCCGGGTTGGGGTAGTGGGTTGGGGTACGCATGCATGTGGTATGCATGCTTGTTGAAAATATTGGTATTCAGACATTCTACTCGGGTAATAGAGTTGGCAGTAAGAATTAAGATGTAAGTCAGACGGAAAAGGTTTATATTCCAAGCCCGCACTAATCCCCTTGGGCAAAAATAAATAATACCTCAGTATATACCCTTGTGTTACAGCGGTTAGACGAAAGTTTTACTGATAGGATAATATGATACATTGTTCATGCCCCCCCCCCCCCCTCAATAGCGTAATGTTGCTCCCCCCTTATGAAGCAAATGAGAGAAACGTGAGATGGAAGATCGTGCACCAGAAGTTAGAAACCAAAAAATCTGCCTAACAACTAGTGTCTTGTACACAAGCCTTTGGCATCAATAATTGCTTAAGCACAAGGGGCATTAAGCACTAGGGTTTTGGGGACTGGTGCCAGAGTGCCGCTGTGGTGTTTGGCTTCAGACGTGAGGATTTCGAGTGCCAGGTCAGATTATGTGTTAATTAGCGTGGGTATGGGTTAGGAGTCCATCGAGATGGATGCCGGCAGTTTGGGAGGCATGCATCGGCATGGGATGTCACTCGAACTCAGGTAATAGCGGAGGGCAAGCCCAATGGAGGACCCGAACAGGAAGTTGTTGGTGCCGGTATGGTATGGTCTAACTTAGAGCAGTGGGCTAAGCGAAGGCAGGAGTTTGCTGTGGCAGTACAGTACAGTACATGCACTGCGCTTTGGAAATATGGTGGTCGACATTCTATCCACCTGCTATCTAAGCCACACACTATAAATTTCCACCACCATCACTGCACGCAACCCCGTAGAGCAGCGCCCCACTGCCTGTATTCCTTCCAAACCATTCGCTCCTCCAGATCTTGTAGCCGGTGACAACCAACCACCCTACTCCAGTAATACCAGGTCGCTTCCATAACCCGCCGACAGGTTTAATCTAGATAGCTTTGCATCAGGGAGCGCTTCACCTGCCCAATGCGCCTAACAAGCGATATTGCTGATCTGACCTGAGGGTAGAGCACCGGGAAATTCAATATGCCGCCAGCCAATTATCTATGGTAGCTGGGGTAGCGGTTGATGCATATGGGTAGGCAAGTTCAAGCTGAGTGATACGCTGTGAGGGCTTGCTAGTACCGGTAGCGCAGCACCGAAGATGAACATCATAAGCTTAGCTAGGCTTAGGACGGATAGGTAGGGGGCGCTTACGGAGGTGAAGAAAAGCGGGGTCCGGATAGGTTCTCGGGATCTTTCTGATGTCTTCTGTGTCGGCGGCCGGGGCTGGGATCATGCAGGCTTCACCGGAGGTTATATGCGGGGGACGAATGCGAGGGGTTCAGAGTGCTGTACAGCACCAGGGGGTGGTGTTCTAGCCGATGTCATCGCCGGTTGCTCGGGGGGTTTATTCTGCGAACTTCACTTTTGTGAAGTGCAATGGTTACTCGATTGTCGCCGATCGTGACAGCAGACTCTTTTCGTGACCGAAACAACGAAGAGGGGCTTGGCGAAAAACAAACCTAACCCTCAATACAACCACACCTTCCGTCTGATTCTAGAAGTCGCCCTACCGAAAGTGTACTACAGTTTCTCCGAAGCCTTGTGTTGTCGATAATCCTATCACTGTCTCAGACGTCCCGGTCTTGGGGTTATTAAAAAGAAAACTATGCCGGGCGGCCCGCACGTGTCCTTGGAGTGCAAAAATCGATGTGGCGGATGCAAGAAGAGGGTCGGAACGCCTGGATAACTGTTGGTTCCTCATTCCACGGCCTTGTTCGCCCTCACTGACCACTCCCGATCTCACGGCGCCTGGAACAAATGTGCTGTTTGGGAAATCGTCACGGAAAAAAGTCGCCAGAGGAAGGCTGCGAGAGGCAAATCCCCGCCACCTTCATACCCATAAGTGGGGGTGATTTGAGAACACGCACAGAATAAGCAGACCGTCTTAGGAAATTAGGGAGCTCGCGGTTCCAGACCGCAATAAGCCGTATTTCATAGTTCCAAGTTGGAGAGGGAAGCAGAAATGATATCGTTGGGCGAGCTAATCGTCGCGGGCGCTCTGCATCGGAGATATCGGGCTCCCCGGAGCCAAGGCGAGATGACAAACCGTGCTACTAGCCGCAACCTTTCCAAGGAAGATCAGTCTTTCCTGATGAACATACGGTAGTACTGTAAGTGGCTCGGTAATATCAGTGCCGGTATTCTACCTATCTCGGATCTGCGACGCGGAGGGGGTTAGGCGGATTGTTTAGCCCTGGCAAAGGAATACCTCAGCCAATTGCAAATCTAAACACATATCAAAGCCCTCTCTCATCCCTGATCTGGCTGGTGTTGTGGTACTGTCGTGCATTACATAGAAAAGCGAGCGCTGAGTTGTTAGCCAGAAACATCCTCTCAGCAAGATGCCCTATCTCCTGGCTTCTTTCCCCTCCCGCTTTGGGAAGCATAATCCCGCATGCCAACCCCAGAAGCACTGCTTTTAGTAAGCAGCTATTGTCGCTGCCTCAGCCCATGCATAGTTTATTATCCAAACCCATTGCGCCCCAAGGAGAATCCCAGTACCCAAGTGTATACTCCCCGGTACCCTATAGAATAGACAATGAGACACTCAAGAAATTTGTTAGTTCCTCCTGAGAAGAGATGGTTCGGAGAAATCTTAGTAACTACCCAGAGAGAGTTAGTTGGAGACGAGCGCGAAGAAAAAAATGCCCCCGAGATGGAATACAATACATCACCATCCAAACTCGACTCTATGAGAAATTCCAAAAATATGAAAGCCTCCCCGGTCGGATTCGTCTCCATTCTGTAAGGGTATCGGAGTACTGACACATGTTATAAGCTCCAAATAACTGAATGCACAATGGTCTCTATTATCCTAGGTGGACTTAGGTGGGCTAACAAAATTTTACAGCAAAGTTAGCGTCAGTATAGTAAGGAACGGAATAGCACTGTAGGAATTATGGCAAATGCGCTTATACATGCTCTGAGGATCCTCTCTCTGGAGAAACGAAAAGCCAAGATAGTGCAAGTTATGTTGTAAGGGCTCCTGTACTACCGCGTTTATGGAATATTCTGTACTATGTTAGCTATATATACCGTGCATTGAAGTGCATTGCAGTACTAGGAACTACCGGTGTAGGAAAACCTGTCTCCAGTTGGTTGGCATATTCTCCTGCTGATTAATTTCTTAAGTCCTGTCCACCAATGTTGCGGTGACCAGGGTTGATGTATTGACCAGTGGTCAGCAGAAAGCGACGAGGGGTGATTTGTTCTCAGGGTTTCCTTGGAATGCCCACAATGGCTTTCCTTCTTGTCTTCCTCGCTCGTTAAATATTGCCATTTCTCCTAAAATCACCACATTCTTCTCTCACAATATCATAGTTTCCTTTCCTTTCAAATCCTAACCCGATATCCCCCCCGGCCCCTACTATGGCCACCGCCGGCCGCCGGCCATAGCATAGAGGGTGACTGGTGGTTACTAGATTTTAAGGGTCACCGCCAACACTGCTATATACCCACAGACTACACCATCCCACAAAGTACGAAATAAAAATCCCTCGATCACATCAAGGACACGGCGTGACAAACCCTCCCCACTCTTTTTCCTTACGTATTGCGAACCCTTTGTAACACCTATTTTACCCTTACCGGCTAAGTTAACCTCCACAGAAAAAGGCCAGGCCTAAGATGCTACGGTATTCGCCACCACCCCAAACCATCATTTATGTAGCACACCCGCCGGGAAGTGCTTCCGTGAAAGTATCCGAGAGGCGGGGTAGGCTCAGCTGGGAATGATGAAACAAATACCCGCAATAAGCTGCGAGCGACGAGTGATAGAATGTGATTTCTCTTTGGGGAAACAGGACCCGGAGGCAGGTAGAGAGAGAGAGGGGAGATCGACTGCAGGGTTTACTTAGGAGATGGTTTCATATAGTGATCTCGTTGGGCGATCTCTCCGGAGGCAGGTGTTCAGGTGTTTTGCTTTTCTGTACCGGCAGTGGCCACAGATTTTGAAAGTATCCGAACACCTTGGCATCAAGGATCTGTGCTTTGCGTGATGCCTTGGCACTAATGCGTCCGGATAATTATGGAATTCACAAGTAAGTCGTACTTGGGCGTGGTGTGAGTGGGTGGACGAACCGGTGGAGCGACGAATGATACGAACCTGCGGTAGCGAAGCTTTAAAATAAGGGCAACATTAGACTACAATTGCCTGCGCAAACTGCCCTGGGAAATGGGGGATTTTGGGTGAGGTGGTGACTATCGAGTTAGTAGTAGCATAGCATGGAAGAAACATAGATCAGGTAATGGCCAAGAGAGTATAGGTGTGACTAAACGTAAGCTTGATGCGCGACCCAAATATAGGCCTCCAGCTGCCCTCGGGAATAGGAGGAGGTGAGACGTGCCACCTAAAGTTTACCACTCTCGGGTTTGTGCGTTCCATAGGGCCAAGATTGGGTGATGGAGGTGTAGCGTAGTATATATTCTATCTTAGTAGGAAACCAAATCCAAACCTGCCCCAGTGGGCGAATAGATGACCCGGCGGCTGGGATGCCCGGGTCATGGAAAGTGGGGAAGAGCACGAGATATGATATAAAGAAAGAAAAAACCTTCACATTATGGAGGCATTGAAGCTTATCTGTCTGGAACAAAGGGAAAACTAAAAAGGAGATGTGGGAAAGAGAAAGAGGTACTGGGGGAGTGAGTGATAATAGTGTTGTCCTTATTCCAAATATGTTCCAATAATTCCCAAATGTGCGGACAATATCCCTAGCTCACCTTCCTACCTTGAAATTGATCCTGTCCCATCAGAAACCAGCTACACAAAGGCTTCCCCATCCGATTATGACTTTTCTTCCAGAAACTCATGTACCAGGTTAGTCCAGGGACATTCTTAATGAAGAGTTCCTTAGTACTACAGACCGACATGCGGCCCACTGCCAATTGCATTGGTGAGGATTTTTTGCGGACTTTTTTACGATCTTTCATTTAAGGAACCTAGATTCAATTTAATAAACAGCATAGATCGGTTTCGAGAGCCCAGTGAAGAAGTAGTTGAAAAGGCGGAGGTTGCCAAGATAGATGACAATTTGCTGTGGGATGATATTAAAAGAGACGGAAGTTGTGCAACACGCCTACAAGGCGTTTGAAACAAAGTAAAACAATCACTTTGTAACGGGATAGGTGAGAGTCTTACTTGATCACTGGGATATCCTAGCCACAAAGTTTGCTTCCTTAAGGGGATAGCCACTTGGCTGGGGGGATATCCCCTCAACCAATCGGATCTCTTAGCCACTAGGATGAAACATACAAGTCCTCTTCGAGCAGCACGAAACCCCCGCTACAGTTGAATATGGTTCTGTAAATATGGTAGCTATCCTTTGTCTTTAGAATTAAGCGATAGGCAAGTAGGAATCTAATTATGGTAGCTTAGACATAGTGCCTCGGAAATTGGAATAATCGAACCGGGTGCCACAACATTATAGTTGCCTCCTCCCCTAGTAGGGCCTGGCTAGAGGCGCTGAGCAGTCCATATATTGCCCTGTTTTTCCCCCCCTTCCAGAGTAGGGAATTCTCAACCACATAGCAACCGGTTGGATTATTCGAGTTTTTATGATATTTGTGTTACTCGGTCCCTACAAACAGCCAGTACGGAATGTATGGAAAGACAGCGCCGGCTCGGGTATTTGAGGGATTGGGGGAGGGGGGGGGGGGGTAAGTTACCTAGAATAGGCAAGGTGCTGCACTTTACAGTACTTCACAAGCCGTAAGGTCCCCGTCCACCCCGTAAACTTCTGAGACAATAACTGCCCGGAATAAAGTACCTTTGAGCCCCCAAAACCCCAATTTATAGAAAATCATTCACCCATACCTCTTTTTTCATATGTACCCGAATTTATTGCAGAGAGTCACAAGAACTACCCGAGATCTGTATTGATAGAATAGCACATTTATTAAAATCACTAACCATACTCAGGCAACTCTATGAGAGGATAGTGGAATACGATCCTTTTCACCAGTTGTCCCCCAGTGAGGGGATATAGTTAGCGGGACATAGAAAACCTGTTCTAAATGTCCGTGAGAAGTGAAAGGTTTAGGATGTGGGATCCTAGCCGGATATCACCTTTAACCTTGGGTGGCCCTGGTCCCTTGAGCATCCCTCCCTCCTTACTTTTCCGATATCTCTTGCTGGTTTGTGGGTCACTATGGGCAAAAAAGCGCGCTTCGGCCGCCATGAGCTCCAGCCCCGGGTGGCCGTAGAGAGAGGACTATTAGTCCTAGCCAGCATTGGGCATTAACAGCACCAGCTAGCTAGCTATATCTTACTGGTATTATAATTCTAATATCGTACTTGTTACCACCTCTTAGCAACACCCAAAGTCTTGTAGCTAGCACTGCCTCACCCGCAATGGGGCTCAGAACAGACATACTGTAGTAGAATATAATAGGTTGAGAGGAGCAAATACTCAATCATTAACACCCTCCTTCGAAACAAAGCCAAACCCGGCCCGCTTTACCTCGGCCCAGAGCAAACAAGAGGGCGAAAACCCGAACCCCACAAACCCTACCACCGCCCCATTCTCACACCCTCCCAAAAGCCCCAAAAAGCCCTCATTGTCCAAAAACCTCACCAGAATCTCCAACGTGTCCATGCCCCACCCTTCTGCGCAAGCACAATGCACTCAATCGCTACGACTGGCGCTATCGTTCCCGCCATGATGAGTATTCCTATACGCCTCTCATCCCGGAAGATTGCCCTCCGCCCATAACGCTGATGTTGTATCACAGTTGAGCAAGAGAAAATCTGCAGAGCTCTTTAGACAGCCTGCTATATCATATAGCAAGGACAGGGGAGGGGGTTTGAGTAACCGCTGGCGGCAACAGCAGACTAGGTTTTTCACAAAGTTAGAGGATAATGTGACATTGGGGGGATGGGAAAGGGAGGGGTAGCTATCATATCCTCTTGCGTAGGGGATAGGGTTGTGGGAGGTTTTGGGTTGCTTCGATGTTAATGTGTAAGGTTGTTGCAGGAAGTGTCCTTGTGACAATATCCTAGCCAATAGGGCATGGCAATTGGGAACGCTTTGAATTTGTACAAAAATAGGATAGATGGGGTGGATTTGCGGGGTGTTGTTGCAATGTTCCAGCAGTCATTGGGTAGGTGATGCTACACTGCGCGAAAAGATATTTCAGGTGTACTGGTTTTGGGGGGTCATTTTGGATTTCAAAGCAACACAATATTCAACCTAATAGGATTTCCCGAAAGAGCAATATTATAGTATATCCAAGTCAGATTAGATCAATACTTTACTTTAACTGCCAGCCGAAACAGCTCCTGTATCGCTCGCATCCATCCATTCGTCGCTCCATGTATCAACCTACAATTTCAAGACCTGGCCACCCCCGCACCTACCAAAACCAGAAACACGCATAACCACCACTTCCTCGAAAAACCCACAGCAAAAATCCAAACGCCGTTCACATCGCTACTCGAGAGCTCGAATCCGTAGCTCTCTCCCTATCTCATTCAAAACATCAAAGGAGCAAAACCCACCCATAGGGCATGTACCTGCAGTCAATGCCATGAACAATCCCTCCCTGACAGGAAATCCTAAACATCCCTGGTCTTTTATTTGCCCAGCTACCTTCCCTCCCTCGTCTCCCTGCAAACACAAGCTTGGCGCACCTAATCGATTGCCCGCGGTAAATGTGTGGGCCCGATACACCAGTGGTACACAAAAAGTACGGTAGTTTTAGGTTATGTAACATGGGATTGGAATATTCCACCAGTTCACTAAAGTACCGGGGTTTAGAAGCAAAAAAAGAAAAGTAATATGGCAGGATAGGTAAGAATGCTTATTGTAGTATGGTGGTTGGCTGGCTGTACCGCAAAAGTACCGGACCGAACGGTAGCTGATAGGTACAGTACTAGTATAGCATAGTACGGAATGCCAGGAACAGAATATGGTTCGGGAGTTGATTCCTTCTGGCCCAAGCGAGCAACAGGCCTGCCCCCATACTCATTCCCACCTGTAGAGCACACGCAATTGTCAAATACCATATTTCACTTTAACCTCTCCATAGCGCGCGGTACCGTTTTCCTTCCTTACTTCTTTCCTAATATTAAATAACTCACCTATAGAACAGATACCCAAACCGTAATACTTGGGTATCTACTCCGTCCACTCACCCTCCCTTCCCTTCCTCTTCTCTCTTCTCTTCCCCCCCCCCTCACAAGCCTTGAAAAAGGCAAAAACTGCACCATAAGCCATCCAACCGACAGAGGTAGAATTCCCCATCTTCTGCACAATCCACGTTTTACCTTCCCGCAATAAGACACTAATATCTCTTCACCGCTTAGGTGCATACTCTTGATCGGTATCACATGCTTGATAAGGATACTAAGATAGCATGGCGATACGGTAATTCCACACATCAGATAAACGTAAATCTACAGCGAGTATGATAGACTCTTCCCACTCACCGATCGATGAGGGCGTCAGCAGTCAAGCGACCAACCCAGGAATCAAGGAACCAAGCAAGCAGGAAATCCGCATACAATCTGTATCCTGTAAGCGGCGTTTTTCCCCTTCCCCGCAGCAACTGAATAGAGAAAAGAAGACGATGTAATTTGCAGTACAGCAGTGTACTAAGAGGTGTGCGAACTGTGTACCATAGCGGGTGATGCCGAACAAGTGTCCTGCTCATGATAGAATAGCAGGAAATCGATATCGTGATAACAGAACTTCCCCGGTCGCGCCGCATGAAGGCCAAAGCTTACCTCCACACATTCGTGCAGGCTGCAGGTAGCTCGGTCCTGAGCAACTCGAGTATACTTTCCCGTCATATGTCAATATGCAAAGCACTACGGAATCGACGCCAATTGGAAAATTTTCTGGGCAATCTAAATGAACGAAGTTTAAACTTCGGATGTATCTCGAGCCCGGAAATCCCCCGCAGAATGCCGCCCCATAGCATTGTGGGCCATGTGGTGAGGTGTTGTGGGCTTACTCTACAGCAACAAGCAGTCCACCTTAACCGAAATCACCATCTGCATCGGAACAGACCATCACCCCGGCTCATACTGTATGCAATACAGTATACTCCACTATGTGCGTGAAAGTTAATAGGTCAATCAGGGTCATAGCAGTAGTGCTATGGAGATCTCATTGGAGACTATTGGGCAGAAGTCACAGTACGAGTACACGAGTGTAAGCCGAATCCAGAATGCCCCCAGATTCTTCATTTAGTATTAATACTTGCGCGCAATATAGTACTGTACCTTGCAAACTCTATTCTTTATATCTCGGGAATGCTACTGCACTATAGTAGCCTACAACTCACTTCCTCCTCACTCCTATAACTTCTGGTATGATACTGCTACTAGTAGTGCCGTTATTACAAAATCTACTACAACCTAAATTTACCGCACTCACAATTTACCGCACTCACAATTTACCGTGATTCCTAGTATTCGAGTATGATACTAGTGCAGTGCTCTCGCCAAACAAGCAGAACCCGCATGACCTTCCACATGCCTAGTTCCTTCCAACCCCAACCACACCCGCAATTTTGGCTATTCAATTTTGATTGGAAGAATTACTCTCCCTCGCCAAGTACTTAGTAAGTACCCTTGTCTACACTCCCCCATGACTAATAGCCACTCCCCCCCTTTCCCCTTTCCTATCGCCCTTGTACTTGTATAACGAAAGCTTCATTTAAATCCTGCGCCTCAAGATATAGTACCATCTCACGTCAAGACAAGACAAGATCAAGGCGTTGCGGCGGTGTCGACCGTCCGCATGGAATAATTATGGAAGGAAAAAAAGAAAAGCCCACTCAGCCCCAGCCATGTCTTGCATCGCGATTATTCTATGAGGTATTACGATTTGGTAGTTCTACAAAGTGTCAATAAGAGAGAAGATGTCCAGAGGATTCTTTGCAAATTCAAAGTGACAGAGTGTGTATCTATAATAACATGGATTTTATCATAGCCCGAACCTTGGAGGCTGCAGATACTACCTTGAACCGTCATGTCGCCCCCCGCAGCCCAGCCGGTTCACCTGCATTTCCTCCCCGCCCGCTGTGGCTTTATTTCTTTTATCCTATCATTTCCCAGCGTTAATTAGGGCCACCTACTCGAGTACCGGTACTGTGCTCTTCGCTCCGGCAGCGCCTTACCCCAGCTATTGTTATTACCCACAACCCAGTAAAGCACTCGCACAATACCGACATAGTCCCTTACAGCACCGGTACTCTCACATACATGAGCTACGGGACCCCGGGATGAAATATTAACGCACAGACTTTCCTCCAGTCAATTCTCCTCGTTCACGAGATCCAATATGATACACCCATACAATCCGACTTAGGCGCGCGGTACATTAACCCACCCCGTCCGTCCCATCCAATCCATTCCAACCTAAATTCCAACCGAATTATCCATCTCCTTCTACTCGTCCACTCATCCAATAAATCAAGCGGTCTAGCACTTCCGCACACATTCAGTTGTAGTATTAGTAGAGGAGTGGCGGTGGTCGGAGCAGTAGTAGTAATCGCCCAAGCTATCCTAGGGTGAGTGAAATACCTAAACGGTTCTCCCCCGTGGGGCCCCAATGATTTCAACCAACACTCCAAGGGCGAAGGCCTAACTGGTAAACTTTGGCGCCCACGTAGATCAAATTTCAAAGGACCATGATATGGTGAAGATATGCGCGGTTCCCCTCACAACTCGCGCTCGCCTCCGCTGGCGACTTTGGACAGCTACGGTCATGATTTTGCGCTAAGTGTTGGAGGTGCCCAGATACAGGAATCAAAAAATCTGTATGGTGGATCATCCGCTCCGTACACACCTGAGCGCCCATACTAAATTCGGACTCAGGCGTCCGGATACTTAGACTGTACCAGATACTCGTGCTAGCGCAGTACTATAGGAGTGCTGTGAGTAACCGCTACCCCCCTCACCACCAGGCCGGGGCGCAATAGCTGAGACACCCCGGAGAGGGAGGGGAGGTGTGGGTTTTGTATAGAATTAGTGTAGATACCGAGTAACGGGTTCGTGGGAAGGAAGAAAGAGAGTATTTGTTTCTTGTCCGTTTCTACTCTGAGACTGTAGATGTTAGGTATTTTATCATACGGTAGGCTAAGGTTGTTTGGTCGGTTTGAAGTTTATATTGAATTATCCCGTGTAGTAGTGTTGACGATAGGGATAGGTAGTCTACCGTGCAGGTATTCCTAATCCCGTACGCCGTTCCCATTCTTATATCGCAAGGTACAGTCAGTAGGTTGTGTTGCAGTGGTAGGTTAGGCATCTTAAGTTAACTCCATAACTACCGGGGAAGTACTGTAAGGCCAATTGCCTTCCCTTTGTTCTCAAAAATCATATGCACCAAGTTTCTGAATTGGATCGAGTCGAGCTCGCCCGTAGATCCTATCCTCCCCTCGCCTACCTTCCTTCCTGCTCCTACGGTACCCCTAGTGCTAAGGGGTTTCTCCATTATTGGACGAGGAGAGATGGATTAATTCGCCCCCCTGTGAACCACGTTTTCCTCCTTTCCTTTCCTTTCCGTGCCCATTTTCCATTTTTATTTTTCTATATTACCATTTGTTATTATTATTGTTATTTTTTTCGGTTTCCACCCCTCTTCCTCATCCGTGCTGTGTTGCTCTGCGATGTGTGTCCTGGAATAGCCCACCCCGCATAGCTGCGCTGCGTTGCGCCAAAAGATCCTCGCTCGGTTTTCTTCTTTTCCTGCAGCACAGGCAAAAGCTGAATCCCAATTCGCGCGACCCAACCCAACCTTCGTCTGTCGAGCTTCTTCCCTTCCCACCCCTGGATATTTAAGATAAGTCCTGTGCCCGGATTTTTAGTTTTAAAAAACTGAGTATCATTCGTTGATGCACCTCCGTTTTTTGTTTTTCTTGCCTGCCTGTCTCGTCTGCTGTTAGTTTCCAAGCTTTTGGCATTCATCTATTCGGTACCAAGTTACGGTGCGAAGCGCGTTGGTGTGTTGCTTCCTTCCCATCCCTTTCGTTAGTCGCTGCGCCAGCTTTGCTCCATGGATTGTGCTGTGTGGGTGTGCTTGGGATCCCTCCTCCCACCCCACCCCCTCTTGTCTGCCCACCATGGGGCGGGTAGATAGGGAGGAGGTCCCTTAAATTGTTTCCCCATCCCACCCACCACCCCCTTCCCGTTACCGATATATATCCACGCCTGCTGCTTCACGGGTTCCCAAACTGAAAGCTAATAAGAGGATAGTCGTCTAGCATACCTACTGCTTCAGTCCTTCGCCCATCTCAACGCTGCTTTCCTACGCTAGAGTCTCAGATTAGAGCAGAGCAAAGATCCCATCATGCCTTCCACCATCCCAGCATCTCTCTCTACTACTCACAACTCCAATTCAGCGAGCTCCAGGGCGCCCTTCTCCCCGCTTCCCTCAGAGATTCCACGAACACCTCTGAATGGCCACTTTGAGGGTCTGAAGTCGCAAGAGGAAAGTTTGAAAACCCCAATCACACCACCAGCGGCATACACAGAGTTCCTTAAGAACACCGTTTCGAGCCCAGCCATTCAATCTCCCAGGCTACCACCACCAGATCTGGGGAAGTCTTATGGGTACTACGCTACTCCCACCACTCCATATGCTGCCGCACGACGACTGAAGATTCCTGGATCGCCATCTTCGTCAAATTCCTCGCCGCTGACTGAGAGTCCAGCATCATCTACTTCGAGATCACCGTCATATGAGGAAGTTGAGGGTGAAGGCAGGCAAGGCGGTCAGCGGCAGGTTACCGTGAAGCAGGTTGTAACGACTACAGTTACGATCACGCCCACAATGAATCTCATGCCGGCACCAAAGGGAAAGAGGAGGCGGATCAATTAAAATGGTTTACCCCATTTTTTCCCTTCGCCGCTACACATTTGGGAAAGACTCCTCGTCTCCTTTATCCCGATCATGTCGGCCCTCAAGAGAGTTTTTTTTTGTGTATCTCGCTTTCCTGTTAACTAGGCGTAACTCCTTTCACTTTTGGCTTTGTGTCTTGTTTCCTTTAGTTTCCTTTTTTTTTCCTCTTGTGTGTGCGGGATTGTAACGGCGTAATGTTTTCTTCCCTCTGTTGGTGGTTCCCTTTTTATTTTTTGACCATGAATCGTTTGGCGGGGACCCCTTCGGCAGGAGCCCAGGTCCGGCGACAACTTCCTTCTCCCCCGCGACAAAAAAAAAGGGAGGGGAGGAAAGGAGTATCCATGTATTGGCCAAAATAAGTTTTCGCACAAGCATTTTGTATATCTCTCTTCCCTTGCTCTTCTTAACTTACCAAGATGTTTAGCAAATGGTTAATTTTTCCATATCATACGCCAGCTGTGATGAGCGACTACCCTGTTTATAGCTTCCTTTTTCCCCTTTTCCCTAATCCTCCTCTATCACTGATGAGTTTCTGTACCTTTTCATTTTCCTGATGGTTTTCTATGGGGTTCAAGAGTATGGAGTTTTTGATATCATTGTCATTACCACCGTCATCATCGCATTCACATGCCTTCCTTAATCGTTATGGTTGTTTTCCCACCCTTTCGGGGGGGGGGAAGAAACGAAACCCTTCCAGACTTGAGGAGGGCAGGTTGAGGCTCCTACCGCTGGTTCCAAGTCGTTGGGATAAAAACTATTTTCAGCCTGAATAGAAAAATAGCATCGGCGGCTAGTCAACCAATCGGAGACTGCGCCAACCCTCCACCTTTTATTTGCAACGCCCAACTTCCATCTCCCCCTTTTGTGCCACCGATGAGGTCTTTCTTTGCTTTTTTGAATTCCTGAGTGTGCCACTTCCGTACGTACTTTGCTCTTGTACCCTAACCGATAACTTTGCTACTTTGTCTGAGCCTCACGATGGCGACGGGCGCGCCCAAAGCACGGCTTATCGAGCTGGATAGCCCGGTACCGAAAAAAATGCTGCGCTGATATGCACTCGTGGAAACTGGAGAGCGTGCAGCGGTTCAATGTTTGTCCGTGCCTCGCCCGATGCTGCATACGGTATTATTTCGCTAGATGAAGTGGAAGTTACTCTGTTAAATCCAGTAGGCAACGCTGGAGGCGCTTCCCGCCTCACGCCCTCCCCGTGTCCTTACTTGGCGGAATCTATGAAGTGGTGATGGCCCCGCATAAATATCTAACCGGTAGCCCGGAATCCAGAGCGAGTGATCGTTAATGAGCAATGTTGGTGGGATTAGCCGGAAGCAGCTGAGAAGTTATATGAAGACAACAGATGGAGTCGACAGAGCTTGATGGCAAACGGGAAGGCCAACAGCTAATTAGTAGGTGGACCGTGGGCGAAAACATGCACTGCTGGGATGTACGGACTACCTTATGATGCGCTCTGATATCCCCGGTACGAAATCCTCGTTTGAGAAACAAGAGATATTTCACAGACATAGTACTGTAATTCCGAGAGAAAAGCAAAAGGAGCCGATTGCCTGGTGACCCTTTTTCCACGCCTGTGTCTCTTAGCCGCGGTAGCCGTCAAAGTGCTGTGTGTGTGTTCTACATTGAAGTCCTTGCATTATCGTTCTTATCTTATTAGGGTAAATTTTACACAAATTGAGACTATCGTACGAGATCCCATCAATAAGAATTTGCTAGCTCTCTACAGTCTACGATTCCTTTCCAGTCCCACTCTTCTAGCACCACGTAGTCAATCGCATGTCCAAGCAGAAGGGACGCTGGGGGGAGATATACCCCGAATTGTTTTTCTTGTTCTAGTACAGACTCTGAAAAAAAAAAACGGTGCTGCGTTGGAAAGAGGTGTCATGAGCACAAACAAACTCTATCCCAGTATTCTTATTATGGAAAGTTCTGATCCTTGGACACCACTCACTCGTATTACCCATGAATCACCCGCGTGGGGTCTGTTACGTTGGATTCAAACTCAAGTGTTCAATCCCGTCCGGTGGGGCCGAGGCTAGTTGCCGAACCCTACAGAAAGGATGCCATGAATACCTCGCACGGTGGCAGTAAATCTTTGTAAGAAGCCGGCGTTTGAGAGGAACTGGTCTTGAGCCGCCGGCCCCAATTTTCGATGGCCTTGTGACCCGACCAAAGATATTTGATGTATCTGAGACAGGGAGAAAGCTTATGCAAGTCTTATCGAAAGCTTATGGATCCTTTATATCTTCTTTACTTATACCCCCCTTGGAAACCAAGCAATACCTGACCCTGTGCAGTTGAAAAGCTGGACTTGGAATCCTATCATACCTGTGGGGCATACTAAGGACGCCAAAGTTATGAGCACGTTCCACCGGCAGACAAGGCTATAAAATTGCTTAGCTCATTCATATCTATCAGAGTAGTGCTTTGGCCTACGCCGACATCTAGTCAGCCCTATAATATTACCAACCAGATACACCCACTGGGGGGGCTGTGTGTAACCAGGAAGTGAGTGAGATGCTATGATTGAAGTTAACCTATCAATTTCAACAACCAAACTCCCGATACCCGGGGGTACCTGAGAATATTGGACAACGCCTCTATTCAAAGGTTGCAACAATTTTTCCACCCGTAATATAATTTTGTGTTCACTAGAATTTTTATACTATAGCCGCGCTTTGCTCGATTGGTCCCCACTTTTTTTTCTTCCCACCCTTTGATGTATAATAAGAATAATGTGGTGCGTTGCAGCGTCCTTGTGTAGGTTTCTGGCACATCATTTCCAGGTGACCTGCCCTTGCTCTACTAAAGCAGGGTGAGAGTCCAAAGGTCCTTGACATCGGGGCTGGATCCGCCCGTAGAAGAAGAGTGAGAAAGCGGGGAGGGAGTTGGTTAGAAAGCCTTTTTCCTTTGTCACAAAATATATGGCGGATTTTCCTGTTGGGTCGGAAATGTTTCCTCTTACAAGAGGGTCTAATCCAGAGTTCTGGGTTGTGGTTACCTAGGGGATTACGACTTGATGCCTTTGGTGACCTTTACCGTCGATCTGTTTTCGATATCGAGACGCCTGAGGTTTCTTTTGTTTGTGGGGTTTGTAGGCTAATCCATAGGGTGCTTGCCATGGATTTTCCTGTATCTTACCAAGAAATATAAGGAATTGATATAAAAAAAATGAGAAAAAGGAAGTCTCCGCGAAGAATGTCTCCGAGATTCTGTATGGGGAAACCAGATCTCCATTCGGAATTGCCGTAGTAACATTATGGATTAGAGAGCATACTGCCAGAGTGATAGAGCTTGTGTACTGCAGCACAAGGCTTAGGTTCCCTATTGTTTTTAAGAATGCTCTTTGGTGGGTCTGTTTTTACGCATATGGTAACTTGGTTTCTGCTCTTACTCTTGAGTTCGTGGGTCTATACCCAAGAGCAGTACAAGGCTGAACCCGTTTGTCGTTCTGGATTTCAAGACTAAGCCGGCAGGAATCATAGTTGGCTAGTTGGACCCGGAGCTCGGAGAATTAGTGAACTGGGGAGGGCTATCATATCATAAGTTCTGATATAGTATAAGAATTGTCGCCTTTCCCCCTCCCCGCGCGCCAGGCTCTTAGTGATTGCTTTTAGCTAGCTGAATGAACGAATCAGAAGATTACTTTGTCTAGAGTGAGCCGGTGGAACTTCCAATTTGTCAAGTTTTTCTTTCCCCGAGACCCGACCCGCGCTTACTCGCCTAGCCCGCGAGGGGTGGTGACAGGCGTGGCCGTGAGATGGGCTTTTTTTTTTGGGCTCTAAAAATTCCATAATGGATCGGTAAAGTCTGCGTATTTTTAACCGGTGCTCCGACTTCCGAAACAGGCGTACAGGCAGCCTTGGCAATGGTTTCAGTTTCAATGTGAGCATTGGTTGGTTCGCTATTTGGAGGAAGAGGGAAAAAGAAATGCACTGTTATGAAACTTGGTGCTCGGATAGCAAAAAGTAATCTGCTGATGGGCTCGTTTCCAGTGACCGAGGTTGTGCAGAGGGCGGTAACGTATTTGCACTTGCATGCCGGGCAGAACTAGTTTCATGGGACTTCGTCTGAAGATTAGAAGAGTCCCTAATCGGTGGCGGTGCTCCAATACTCAGGGAAGGGAGAAGTTCCATGGAAAATGATTCAAAATGTTCACCGCCTCTTCCATTAGCTATAGGGTAACTGAGGCGGAGCAGGAACCTAATTGGGGAAGTTTTTTTTTTCCAATCGGAATCAAGTATCTGGTGGTATTACAACCTTCGATACGAGAATTTAGGAAGAGCGCCTGATCCACCGTGCTACTGAAAACCCAAGGGCAGCTGCTGTAGTACTTCGGTAAAGATGAGCATAAACTGTATCATACCAATATCTCACAAAAAGGATGCCCACCTGAGTGTGTTAGAGTTTTTCTGTAAGCCTCTTGCGGGATCTCGGCCCATAACCCAATTGAGCATGGAATTGGGCGGGGGTTTCCCAAATATTTGTAATAACGCCAATATGCAATTTGAATCAGCACACAAGTGCGGCATCAACCCTTTGCACTGGGATCTACGCTAAAAGAAGTCCCTCAAAGACGTATGATACATAATTCTATGCAGGCTATGAAGCAGTAGATAGACAAAACGGGCTAGTGTGCTGACTGTGTTCTTCCAACCGAGGCGAGTGACGGAGGGTGATTCGGACTGAGGGATCATGACTATGGTTATTAGTAAGCTAGCGTGAAGTCTCACTTGACTTCAACATTACGATTCTAGGAGTGGCTTAGCTGCGCTCAACATGGCCTTGAAGTAGAAGGCAGCGGGTGGGGGCATTGACACTAGTAATTTCAATACTTAAGACTCTTTAATTTTCTGACTATTGTACCGTTCAACAACTGGAGTTTTATAGCAGCGGTATTCAAAGGACACACGAAAAATTAAGTGCAGTCCCGGTACAGCATCTTAAGGTATGCTAAGGCACTCATGCCTACAGTCAGCCCTCCTTGCTGGCATTTTGTGTGTGATGTAGTAATGGCTCAAATAATAGAATCGTGTGCAAAGCTGAAAATATAGGTAGGAAGAGAGTTGTCTGGGCTGTCTGAGAGATGGGGGAGCAGGAGAGAGCACCAGCCTTTGCCGGAGGTGACTAACTAACTACATAGCACTTAGCGCTTGGTTCGGTTATTTGAGTTTTTACGATATCCTGTAATGGGATAGAACGGGTATACTATTGATTTCATGCTGGGCTAGAATATTTGTCTATATAACCGGCTGAGTCTTCCTTTGGTTTCGGTTGCTTATCGGAAACCCGAGATGCGTACTTAGGTCCTGGTATTACTTTCCCCTGCCTCACAGGTATATTGGCCTGGTCGATTGGAAGGAGCATTTTGTTAGTACGTAGTGAGAGCTAGAGGTACACGAAGTAGTGATCACTCTCTCCGCGCGGATAGAAACTTGGGCAAGGTCAAGGGAAACAAATTCTTCGTTATATCAACTCGCCCTGGCCTCCAAACCTGTTTAATTTTATATCGACACACGTACAACGCACCGGGCGGGGACAAATTCGGGCATCGACGTCCAATAGATAGTGAAATTAATATAATCTCCTACTGCGCGAGTTCTTAATTCTCTCTCTCGCGCGGGCAAACTTGCCTTATTACCCGGTAGTTTCACCATGAACTTGATTCCTAAATCTGTATGGTGGAAGCTGTCGCAATTGGAGTAGGAGAGAGCGATAAGACTCAAATTGCTATTTGTCCATTGTCGTGCCAGCACAGGTGGGGGCTATCTTAAAAAAATCCTACCCCTCCGCAGCCAACTCTACCCCTCATCCAGTTGCACTGACATTACCGACCACCATAGCCCCTTGGCAAGCCTCCCCCTGTGCCCTGCTTATATTATTGAGAGATGCCGATTGCAAACTCCCGACCGTACCCAGCTTGGGTACAAACTTATGCAGTACAACTATCCGGCAGGAAGGGCACCAAGAATAGCCGAAACACACTCAGCACTATTTTCTGTGAAGCTCACGAAATGTCACACTATTCATGGACCCACACCTGTAGTTGAAGCTTCCCTTGAGTGGGTCGATTCGAGATTAAATATTGGTGGGTAGAGGAGCGTATCGTGGGGCCACCTGGGGGTTCTTGAGTACCTGTGGATCTGAAGGAGATGGGATGAGGAATTGATGAAGAGGCTGGTAAGGAAGGTAGGGATACCTCCATATATACTCGCGTGGCTGCATATGAACATAAAGTACATGGTGTACCAGCCTACTTGGCAATATGGATACAGTAGAAGAGAAACCGAGGAATAGAATCTATAGTCCATAAACAAACCAGCTTCCAACCCGCCAGCCACCAGGACGTTGTTGACTATCTATCGCCTAACATTTCAATTGAATTTAGGAGAGAGGAAGGACCCATCCCTCAGGTAATATAACATTTCGAAAAAGTAAACCCTCCCCTCTCAAACACCTACGGTACTATCTCCGCTAAATATTAACTCCCGTGGGCCCCTGAAGGAGGGAAGAACCAGGTGTGTACCCGTCCTGGGTAAGAGATGCCCGGAAGGAGGGACTAAAAATATGTATGGTAGAACCCCTGCGATTGTCTGAGCCCCCATACAAGCTCAAAGCTCGTATCCTCGAGTACTTCTTCCCTGGGACGGGTATACCACAATCCAAGGAACCCATTCTCGAGCCATCAGGAACATGCTACAAACAACTCGCAATCCAACATACTCCCACCCCCTCCATGAAAATAGTATAGCATACCCGAGTACACAACGACGGGAGATACTATTCACCTCTAAACCTAGTGTCATAATAGCAGTCGAATTCACTCCTGCACCCTCTGGGTAAACCTCTCTATCTTTGCAACCAACACTCCCGCGCCAAGTTACCTCCCCCAATGATGATACTATTATTCTGAATTCGCATACGTGTTGAGAATTTAAGTACGCTTGCTTCTGAAGTCTGAAGCCAGGCACTCACGCCATCGCCATACCAAGGTCACCAACAGAAGAAAACTTGGAAGCTCGCCTAAGGGAGGGCTATCCATTTCCTGGGGTGGGAATAGCTGGTATCCTGCCAAGTCATACTGAATTAGCTGATACGAAAGCTATTGGTGGTTTACACCAATAGCACTAATGGGATTTCCCAGCTAAGCATGTAGAGAAACTAGGCCCTCTCTCTAAAATTCAACCCTGCCCTCACCGACTAGGTCTGGAGGAAATACCCTCAACCGCAGTACTTTAACCACCAGCATCTCGTCCGTGGGTCTGCAGATGAAAAAATTGAGCCTCCTTATAGCCGTTTGAGGTATCATATCGAGGGCAATCAAGTGAGAGCACGCTGCCAAGAACCCCTCTGGCAATCCCAGCCTTCAAGCCGTCCACCTACTCATGCGCAATATTTCAACTTTTGACATGGTACTCTGATGGCACCAGCCAAAGCAATCAGGAACTCACGGCATGTGTCAGGATCGTTGTTGATAACAGATGTTAAAATTCAGGCCGAGTAAAGCGAGTAGAAAATTGTAGAGTAAGCGGTAGAGAGATGAATTAGAATTGGGCAGTTCACTTGGGCATATGATAGACGTTCAAATTCGCATAACATTTTCTAACTAGACTATCAGGTCCTTTATCATAGGATCTGCTTTCCTGAATGCCATACCTGTGTGGGTGAGAACTCGGTCTCCATCCACACGGAGGAAGAAAATTTTCTCTGACTGAAACAAGGAAGAAACAATTAGAAGCAAGGAGATAAAGTTTTTGGTATGAGACGAAGGGAGATGCAGAGCGTTTCAAGAAAGGACTAACAGGAAGAATAAGGTTAAACGATATCAAGCATAAGGGGACAAAATTCCAACAACAGACTACTAAAAGTTACGTCTACTCGCTATAGAATACTATTAATCTATTACCATTCGTTGCGTTTAGACATAGTTGTGAATGGATGGATGGATTCTCAAGGTGCAAAGGGGCAGAGTCTTAATCCCGGTGCAGATAACCAATCCCTGCTCCAGCAAATTCTCTCCCCAGTTCCTGGAAAGGAAATGAAGGAGGGGGGAAGAAAAACCAACATGAACACGTGAGGGAGATTTTCTGAAAGAAACAAGAACGAATGAGATTGGATGATTCAATAGTGATTACAAAGAGTTTCTCCTCAAGCTATGATATATTTCTACAAAAAAAAGGGTCAATGAAAACTTGACCTCTACCATAAAAGGGTTCCAGTAAAGCAACCGAGTATCATACAAACCGAAACCAAAAGAAAAAAAAATAAAGCAAGAAATTCCATACAAAAGGACGGCCAATATCGGGAATTTCCCAAACCTACCCCCTCTCCACTTCTCCACTTCTCCACTTTACCTCTCCACTTCCCCAATCTTCCGTTTAACCCCACCTTTCACCTCATTTGCACCGCTAAGCTCCTCAAGCACCTGCCCCATAGCCCTCTCAATCCTCTCGGTCAACGCAGCCACAAGCTCAACCGGCGTATCAGCTGGGAACTTCCAAGATCCAGCAGTCCTAAGCCCTTCCTTCAACAGCCCGATACAAATACTCGGGTACAGGTCGTGCGCAGCGGCCAAGAATTCTTGACAGATCCAGCAGGATGTCCTGCTAGCGCCGATCTCCCGCAGGGCAGCGGGAGAGGACTTGTGTGTGGAGATGATTTTGATGATTAGGGTAGCTTCAGGGTGGGTGCATTCGGTAATATGGGATTGATTAGGGAGAGCGGGGAGCGACGGGGGGAAGGGGAAGGTGAAAAGAGGGGTTAGGCCACGGCAGCGGGCCCAGCGGTTTAGGCAGATGAGTGGGTCGAGGGGAGTCAGGTAGGTGGTTGGGGCTGGAGGGGGTATCTGTATTTGTGTTGGGAAGGTAAGAAGTTAGATAAAGGGTAGGAGGGATGGGTATTTAGTAAGTCATACCTCTCTAATATTACGAATAAGATGTGCCTTCCCGTCCGGGCTGAGTTTCTGAACTTCCCGGTGAACAGTACTCACAGCGGTGTAATACTCCGAAATCTTCCTCAGCTTCTCAAGTAAGTCGCCCTCAATTATCGTGTCGATTCCAGGCAGTAGAAGCAGAGAATAGCACTTAACAACTGTTTGGAAATAAAACTCCGCGTTTGCTCCGATGTCGAACTCAACACTTGGTAGAATCGCAAGGATGATGTCTTGAAACCAGTTTTTCAGAAATCTCTCGAGGGAACTCTTGTGTGAGAGCTCATCTTCTCCGATCATGCTAAGCAATTTTATCTTTGCTTTATCCCGGAGATCACGATCGGCCTGAGAGGCGCTGGGAATGATCCCATAACTGCCGTCTAGGCATAGGCGTAGCAAGAGTTTGCGAGCCTGGTAGATTCGTGCGAAGACCTTGTACTTGCACATGTTTAGGGCAATGCGGAGGAGGCGTTTTGTTTCTGGTTTGGAGACCGGTGTGGCCTCTACGGCTGATCGGATAAAGTCCACGATGCTGGCTTTCTCGGCCTCTGTTGATGGCCTGCCCTTCGAGTACCAGATTTCGATGTGATCCGATGCTCCTCTATATATTGAGATAGCGGCTGTATCACCGGGACTTTCGGTCACAAGGAGTACCGAAAGCAAGTCGAGAAATTGCAAGCGCCTGCTGGATCTGCGGGAGTGGTAGGTACCAGACGTCATCTTAGGGGTGTTATTTCTTCTGGGCAGGAAGGAAAACTTTGAGAGAGCGTGAACCATTTGCCCCATCGATATCGATGGGGGGGGTCCGGAGACGGGCATTGTAGCTTGCTAGTCTTGACACATATCAACTGCGTGAACAGGTGAAAGTTGGAAAGTAGTGGGATGGAGTGTCTGCCAATGGGGGTGTGGATTGAACTTTGAAGACTCGGAAAAATAGAGCGATGCTCAAAGTTGAGGGTATGTACGATTGATAGAGGAACGGGTTGGATGATGTGTGGTACTTACTTAGAAGATATGAATGGCGCTTAGGCTTTCTTAATGATCTGTGTGTGGGATTGCGTGGCTGTTTTTTTTTTTGGCAGTTGATGACTCGAGGTGCCTCAACTAGCACCGAGACAACTTTGCCAGATATTTCATCTTCCTTCCGGACAAGCAGGTTTTTGCTACGAGTACCCTTCTTGAGGCCCCATTTTTATTTTTCGTAAACTCTTCCTGAGGCAACTACCTTGAGAACTTGCCACAGTTTCCCTAGGGCTTATGGGCCCCTCAGGGTCGCTTTGCCCAAGCGGAAACCCGGAATACCTCATCGCCGTAAATGGGCTCTCCGTGGTCCCGAGAGAGAACTGTGGGCCCAGAACGGCCCATAGACATTGTAGTATCGGCGGAGCTTGGGGATACAGCAGGGGATGAAATGCAGTTTTTACCCCGCTATCCCAGACCTCTAAAATCCCGGGAATCAGCCCTGTGGAGCGGGTGATCCGGGGCAATATGTTAGACCTTAGCTCAAAGAAATTCGGGATCCGCAAAGCTTCAGATGGGATCGTGAGGTATCCGGATTATCGAGATCCGGGATAGCAAGGCGTGACTGCGATCGGACTTCACGCTAGGACGCTGAAGCTTCCTCTCCTGGTAAGGTTTGTTATATTTTTCTCCCTATTTGTCTCAGCAGAGGGCTTAAGGTCAGTTTTTTTCTATCTGATTCTCCTCTTATCTAAAGAGGGGAATTCTGAGCGTCTTACCGTATTCCACCTCTGAAGGTACCGTAATCGTAACGAAACATTTGAGGCCAGTCTAGCAGGCGAGCTGTTCGTCAAGTCAGGTACCTGGAGGAAGCGTTACCAGTACGTATTATGCCGGCACTGGGTTCAAGGGCCAGTCCCCCAAGGCATGGTATTGAGAAGAGTGATAAAAATAAGAATAAAGGAAAGGCCACTTTCCTATCACCTTTAAGATAATATTCATGGATGGGGACCGTAGAAAAGAGGGATTGACGAGAGTAGATTGATATGGTAGCTGATACTCTCTGACACTCACGGGTCCTCTGCTGTGGGGGTTTGCTCCTTATAGACCCCTAATGATCCCATGGGGGGAAATACTACGACTGGGTGACGGGGACCCCGCGGGAGGTTTCGTCCCAGGGTTTCTCTATATCATTTTCTAGACTAGCTTAGTGTAGGGCTGGCGTCTTGACCCCACGTTTCCAGGGCGCGAGCGAACCCCTCCCATCCAAGGGAGGGAACGTAAGCCCTGGTTGCTAATAGAGAGTTACACATTGATTGCGATTCTTGCACAACCTTGGCCTATATCGGCGACCTTCGGGACTTGGTAAATAAACTAACCCAACCTTAGTATAGTCCCAAGAACCAACCTTAATGAGCAAGCTCCCACTGTGTCCTTCTACCGAAGATGAATGGATTGGGTATTTCTACTACGGAGTTTGATAAGTGCAACTTCCTTAGAGCACTGAGCAAATATCCCGACGGGATAATCGCCGAGCTATTTGACATAAAGTTGTCCTACCGTAACCTATATTTTACCCTTTGGTCTCCACTTCACATACGAATGCCCAATTCCATCCTCTACCAGTTCGTCAATTTTCCTCGTGTTTACCAACCCTGGATGGACCCCTGATAGGTCTGTAACGCCACACATCCTCATTGTTGTTTCTAGTTCGTCTTTGAGGACTATTCCCCACCTGGATTAGCCTTACTCTGATGGTGGAGGGGACTGACGCTTACTCCGGGTTAGATGTGCAACTCCTTCTGCCCCGTAGTTGAGTGCATACAAGTACGGTCTACCAATCCCAACCGCGGTAGCGCCAAGACATAGTGCCTTAAATATATCTGTCCCCCGTCGAATTCCTCCATCTATGTATACCTCTAGGGAATTGAAGACTTCTGGATATATCTTATGGATCTCAAGAAGCGTATATATGGCAGGTGGTGATCTGGTAAATTAGATATTTTCACCAATGCCGTGGTTCGTGGATACGTACGTGTCTAGGCTCCTTCCCCCATGGTTTGACAGGACGATTCCTTGAACTCCATATTCAACAGCCAGCTTTGCATCTGCCGCCGTTTGAATACCCTTCAAAACAATAGGAAGACCCCCGGCCGCGCTCTTTATCCAAGGAATATCCCCCCAATTAAGGGTCCGGTCAATATATAGCCCCATCAAACGCCCCATACCCCCTCCTTTCTCATCATTATGCGAGACAGCACCGCTAACTGCGGACTTTACCGGGACGTCGACCTTCAGACGTTCATCCGCCTCCCGCTTCCCAGTAATGTGGGAGTCAACTGTTACAAAGACAGCCCTAAGACCGCAGGCTTTTGCACTAGCAAGGAGTTGAGCAGTTTTCTGACGATCGGTGTTGACATATAGCTGTAAAAAATGGGTTTGTTGCTGGGGGCCCTTCCCAGAAGAAACAATGTCTGCAATTGGATGAGAAGAGTTGGTAGATATCTATAGCGATTAGCAGCTGATACGGCTCACAATGTATGTGTATAGCATGACTGATTTCAGGTTCTTACGATTTGTATGACGTTTTCCTCCCTCGCACCCTTTGCTGCAGCCTTTTCTCCGTCCGGGTTAACCATTCCTTGCATTGCTGTCGGCGCTATAAAGAACGGGACGCCAGTATCGAACCCTAGAATCTTCGTCCTGGTATCGGCTGACTGGTTGTTGCGCATAACTCTCGGTCTGAACAAAACCTGATCAAAAGCCTTCTTGTTTAGTTTCATTGAGAGCAAATCCGTAGCACCGGAGGAGTAAAAAGCCCATGTTTTAGGGGTGACTGTGCGCTCCGCTATAGCCTCAAAATCAAAAGTATTGATGATGGTATTGAGAGGGGGCTTCGATTGTCGTTTGACTTCTGGTTTGGGATTCCACGGGATGGGTAGCTCCGAGGGGGATAGGGAACCGAGGGGTTTGAACCCAGGCTGTGGGGTTTCGAGGAAAGAGGGCGGGTGAAAACTTTCATAAAGACCCGTAGCATCAGCTCCAGCATAGGAAAGAATTACTCCTAGTGGTCAGTGATAGTATGTAAAGAAGGGTGGATAAAGGAGTACTCTCTGGCCCACCAGGATGCTGTGGTAAGAATTCAGTTACATCGTAAACTGTACCCTTGATTATTATCCAGCAATCCATAGGACTGGAATGAGCGGCGACGTCTTTGAGAGTGTACATTGCAGTGTTTGTGTGCGGAAGGGTACACGAGGATGCAGTGTGGAAGGATACACGAGGATACACTGACGAAGTACTCTAATACCGGCACACGGGACCTCTGACTGGCTTGTCTAGCTGGACAGGATTACTAAGATTCGGCTAATCAATCGCGAGTGTGTAGGGTAGACATGCTGTGTATTTTGTATTTGGGCTGGGTGCTCTGCGATCGCAAGGGGGTGAAGCTTCGACTTGGCAGGGTATGGTTATCAGCTAGGTAGAGTGAGGGCCCGGATGAATACAGGGTTTTTCGCCATTGATTTAGCCCGTCGATCAGAATTAGTGCACACTGGCACTCAAGAACACCAGACATACTCGTATCATACTGTACTGAGTAAACGAAAAACCAAAGTGGTCCAGTTATGCTGGGAAGCCATCGGCGTGGACCAAGCTCCGAAATAAGCGGAATATTATTGTACGGGGCCATATCGCGATGCCTTGGATGGTACTCTACTACCACCATCGTCAGAAGATGTCCCCCGAGGAAATTTGGGTCAGCACCGCATACTTTGTGGACCGTTATGAGTATCTTAGCTCTAGACAAAATCTACCTCTGGACACATCCCTACGATACCCGAATTTACAATATAAGATGAGCGGATTCTACAGGGGCTAACAGCGGTCCCCTGCAGCTTAGATGGGTGAGCCGGCTGCAGTGCTACAAGTACCGGTAGTACAATAGCCCTTATCGGTGCGCGGGTTACCCGAATCGAGGGGGGTGCGATCTATGATAAGATCCTGAGGCGGGTAAAAATGACATGCATCGGAGACCAGACTTTAATCCCAGAGCTTGGCGGAAAAGCTTATTTTTCGCTTGTGAGGAAATGGCTTAATAAGATTGGGTGTTTCTAACACGTGGGCAGGGTAATATACGGCATCGTATTAGACTTTCCATACCCGACCCACATGCCGTTGATCCCAGGAACCCACCTTCAATCTACGGTTTATGCAATTCGCGAGAAGGTGAATTACAGTCGCACCCCGTTGTCCCGGATGGCCAAAATCAGGAGTTGACCATCCGGGACAGTGAAACATCCGGGAGAGTGAAATAGTTGATAAAAATTGTGTTTGAAAAAACTGAAAAGCGAGTGATAATTGTGTAGGTATGACTTCCCACTATTCCACACAAGGTTTAGATGGGGGTAGAGTGGAAAACAAAAGGCTAGGGATATCAGCGAATGGAGTGGATTTAAGAAACCCCCCAATACCAAACTTGAATAGAAGTATTTTATCTCAAATAATCAAGTCAAATTACCGACTCAGAGCCCGCCCGATGCCACCAGCAAGACTTACATACAGAAGCAAAAAGTGAAAAACACCACAGAACCTTAGCCTAACCGCTGTAGATATATGAGCCCCACTGCCCACTTCGGGCAGTTGTGATGTGATATTTCAGGATAGGATTGGAGAAAATCCGGGACACTGAATATATTCTCTATATGAACAGGGGTTAGAGATATCTAAATTATCATCCGGTCCGGAAACCCCCAAAATCCGGGACAGTGAGGTGTATTTCTATGTAGCTCGCACAAATCGTGAAAAATTGTCCGGGACAACGAAGAATCCGGGAGAGTGAGGTCCGGGACAACGGGGTGCGACTGTACTCATTCTTCCCTCCTATCCTATTGTTTGCTGGGGGGGGGGGCGTGCTAATGGATGCAATGGTGCATAGGCGGCGGACATTATTAAAGCTTCCGGGGAAAAGTAGGAATAAGAATTGGAGATTGCGGAATCACGAGGCACATCTGTGCACCCAGCAGATATTCAACAAAGGGCAGATAGCGGTATTGAAATGGTAGGAAAAAATATAGGACGTAAATGTGAAAATTTAATATTATATTACTAGTAATGAAACAAGAACACACCGAGTCCCCCACAGCCGGATATCAATTTGATTTTTCTATGTGGAGAGGGCTTCATAGCATTCTGGCTCACCCTTTGTTGACTAAGCTTTCGCTAGGACTTCTACTTAGTGACTAGAGGTTTGCGCCAGGGACCTAGGTGGCAGTTACGGGAAAAGGAACCTAGGTGGTGGAAAGAGTTTGCGCAGACTATCCAGGTGGTATGACATCTGAATTACCTTTAATGACGGCAGAGAGATGTATTTAGTTTATGGATAGAGTAATATCAGGACCCATTGCCATTGTAATGAACAACATACCTGAAATGCCAATTCGTTTCAACAATGCTCTCACGGTTCCCTGGTGTGATACATGTTAGGATAACTTTGGTGTTCTTTCCTTTGTTACACGGTTGCTATGAGGGATTTCCTTTGTAAAGGTTACGACAAATTGTTTGGTTTCCTTGGTTACGCAGATACGCGACTGATACTGGGGTATGAGTTGGGCGGCAAAGGCTGTGCTAGGATTTCCTTCTATATAAGGGGGCTCCGCCCTCTATTTCCTTCATCTTTCTCGTCCGCTCCACCTCCAGCGATTGAAATCTCAACACCATGGGAAATCATCGTGAGAGTGTCCTCCGCCTCTGATCTACCCCGTCCGTGGCAACTGCTCGGGGGTTTAT
>Ga0307517_10000080_pt1 | contig 132709 bp, 187 predicted proteins | sample 23_EM_MG_FD_194515 | JGI IMG/M metagenome (GOLD analysis project Ga0307517, IMG submission 194515) | Populus trichocarpa ectomycorrhiza microbial communities from riparian zone in the Pacific Northwest, United States - 23_EM | ecosystem: Host-associated > Plants > Roots > Unclassified... | reverse complement strand
CGCATTGATGATTATCGTCAACACGTGAACCATCGATCCATCAACAAAGTGGCGCGATAAATCTTTTCAATTCCACCATCATCAACATATTCAAAATGGTGTCATCTAGTATCCTTGGTTTTCCTCGTATTGGTGAGCTATAGCCTCTCCATGGGAGTCAATTGACTCATCAGATATGAAGGGGCCAACCGTGAGGTGAAAAAGGCTGTTGAGGCTTATTGGGCGGGAAAAATTTCTGCCGACGATCTCACCAAGGCTGCCGCTGAGGTCAAGAAGACAAGCTGGACTAGCGTAAAGGCTAGGGGTGTGGACTATATTCCCAGGTAAAGATTGCAAACAAGTTTATCCGAAACAAAAGCTGATCATATTCTTGTTCTTCCAGTGGTGAATTTTCACTATACGATCACGTTTTGGACCACTCTGCCGCGTTCAATGTTATCCCTAAGCGTTACACTGGACTTAGTTTGTCCCCTCTCGATGTTTATTTCGCGATGGGTCGTGGTCGTCAATCAGACGGTGTTGATGTTCCTGCCTCTGAGATGAAAAAATGGTGAAACACTTTTTCATTTGTGTTTTTCTTAGACTGACCAATTCTTGCAGGTTTGACTCCAACTATCACTTCGTTGTCCCCGAATTCTCAGATGCGACTGAGTTCAAACTCAACTTCAACAAGGCCGTTGAGGAGTTTAAAGAGGGCCAAGCAGCGGGTGTTACAACGCGGCCCGTCGTCCTTGGGCCAATTTCTTTCCTCATCCTCGGAAAGGCCTCCAAGGAAGCTAAGCCCGGCTTCCAGCCCATCACATTGCTCCCAAAACTCATCCCTCTGTATGAGACCCTTCTCACCGACTTGAAAGCCGCTGGTGCCGAGTGGGTTCAAGTTGATGAACCTGTCCTCGTTCTGGACAGTGCTGCCAATCTCGAGTCTTCATTCACTTCCGCATATACAGCTCTTGCCAAAGTTGCACCCAAAATACTCCTTACCACTTATTTCGCCCGCCTCGACTCCAACATGAATTACATTGCCAAGCTTCCGGTCGCTGGTCTCCATGTTGATCTTGACCGCGCTCCAGGCCAGATTGACCCAGTTCTTGCTGCTCTCAAACCGACCAACATCGTTCTTTCACTTGGGCTTGTCTCTGGTCGCAACATCTGGAAGAATGATTTCGCCGCTTCGATCAAGATTGGCCAGAAGGCTATCGATGCCCTCGGTGCGGAACGTGTCATTGTTGCTACGTCTTCTTCCCTACTGCACACCCCCGTCACACTGGCAGCCGAGACCAAGTTGAGCCCCGAACAAAAGGATTGGTTCTCGTTCGCCCTCGAGAAAGCTAGCGAGGTTACGACCATTGCAGCAGCCCTCTCTGGTTCTCAGGATTCAGCGGTTACAGCAGCACTGGAAGAAAACAAAGTTTCGATTGCCAAACGCCGCGAATTCGAAAGCTCTTCGGACGACACTGTCCGAAAGCGTGTTGCCGCTATCACTCCAGACATGCTTGACCGCAAAAGCCCCTTCTCCATCCGCAAGGAGATCCAGGCTAAGCACCTCAACCTTCCCAGGTTCCCAACAACCACCATTGGTTCATTCCCTGTAATTAGTTGTCAATATTTATTCTGCAGGCAAATTGATGACATCGTTTTAGCAAACCAAGGAGATCCGTCAAGCCCGTGCTAAGCTCGGCAAAGGCGAGATCACCGAAGACAAATATGAGGAGTTTATCAAGAAGGAAATTGAACTTGTTGTCCGCTTCCAGGAGAAGATTGATATGGATCTTTTGGTCCACGGTGAACCCGAACGAAATGACATGGTTCAGTACTTCGGAGAACAACTCCATGGCTTTGTCTTTACTCAAAATGCTTGGGTTCAAAGCTACGGATCTCGGTGAGCCTTTAGCATGATTTTGAGGACGCAGGGCTGAGTTGGATTCCTTCTATAGCTATGTCCGTCCTCCAATCATCGTCTCAGATGTTAGCCGTCCCAAGCCCATGACCGTCAAATGGAGCAGCTATGCCCAGAGTATTACTCCGAAACCCCTGAAAGGCATGTTAACAGGACCAGTCACCATTCTGAACTGGTCCTTCCCCCGTGCTGATGTCTCCAAAGAGTTACAGTCTAAGCAACTCGCTTTGGCTCTTCGGGATGAAGTCATCGACCTTGAGAACGCTGGTATCAGCGCCATCCAGGTTGACGAGCCTGCGATTCGTGAAGGAGTACGTTCCTCACACTTGCTTAAACGTGTTTATACTAACTTCCCACTAGTTGCCTCTGCGCCGCAGCGACTGGGATGCATATCTCAAGTGGGCTGTCGATTCTTTCAAATTGTCTACTGCCGGTGTGACCGACAAGCTCCAGACTCATTCCCACTTCTGTTACTCAGACTTTGACGATATTTTCCCATCCATACAACGCTTGGATGCTGATGTCATTTCGATCGAGGCCTCCAAGAGCGACATGAAGCTTTTAAACACCTTTAAGCATTACGGGTATTCCAACCAAATTGGTCCTGGTGTTTACGACATCCACTCTCCTCGTGTTCCTAGTGAGCAGGAGATCAAGGATCGGTTGACATCTATGCTCGAGATTCTTCCCAACTATCTTCTCTTCGTCAACCCTGTACGTAGTCCTTTGTGTTCCACAGAAATCACGCCTGATTATTTTTTCCAGGACTGTGGTCTGAAGACCCGTGGCTGGAAGGAGACTGAGGCCTCCCTCATCAACCTAGTTGAGGCGGCCAAATGGGCTCGTGCTAATCACGCTTAAATATCTTCTTCCAAGTTCCGCTTCAACAGCGTTCGCGATCTGGTTAATTTATGACATTGTTCCCTTGGATCACTGTCTAGACCGTTCCGTGCTTGTGGCGAAAAGTAGTGGTTGACTAGCCCCTGGCTTTGTCTACACTGGAAAATTTTTAGGAAGGCGCGACTCTGCGTACCAGCCCGCGAAGTGCTTCATTTTGGGAGGCAGGGAGCTTTGCGTGTGTTGTAAATTATTTCATGCGGGTTTCAACAATCCTTGTATCATTCATATTTCGAATTACGCATTGGCAGTTGGTGAAATGGTTATTAGCACATAAGGATTTAAATTGTCCTTGAAAATAAATCAGATGGGGTCGAGAAATAATTAAGCGTGTGTCTGACCGAGTAAGAGAAAGAAGCTTGAGAATCCCCCGACAATGCAGTTCCGGCCCACAACCTGACGCGTTGACCAGAGGAAAGATATTTTGGGTGTCAATAATTTTAAATAAGTAACTTATTGCAAATTGAACTGATCCCAAAGGTATCTTCTACGTATAAATCTCCTTTAAGAACGCAGGGTTTTATAGAACGATGGACCAGGGAGAATAGGACCGTTCGATAGCTATTTTGTGTATACAATGACCGTCCGAATCGAGAAAGAAGAGAAAATAAATAAAATGTTCAAAACTCCAAAGACCCATTCCTTCACAACAACAACTGTAACTTCTATTCTTTTTCACTCGTAATCCTGGAGTTGAAGCCGAATTGATTCAAGAACCGAGTCTGGCTACTCGTGTTACCAGAGGAAAAACGATGTCAATCTGCGCGCTCGTGCCTGTGCACAGAGCCAGTCGATGAGCAACGGTAGCTGCATCTGTAGGCAGTGGCCGCAAAGCTCCTCCGAGTCGAGTGACTCGCTCCGGTCACCACTCGAGGGAAAGCGCTCTTGTAGATTGTTGGTATTGATTACCTGAGGTTGCGATGCACCTCATTAGAGCACGAAGGTCGCCGCTCAAATTCGTCCAAGCCATCTCTTCAAAGATGACCTCGACTTGGTGGATGACGACGACGCGGTGGACTTGGTTGATTTAGAGGATCCAAAGGTATCGTTGATGTTTGGTTTGTTGGACTGACGAAAGACGAATCCAAGCTCCTCGTACATGTTGTGAGTGTCTCGTGGAGAGGAGGGTATGAATAGATTGAAGGAGGCATTGTCGGTGTAGGTGGAATATGAGGCAGTTGAGAAAGACATGACAATGAGCGACTAATCAAAGTGCTTTGTGGATGTCTGGATTGAGTTGTTGATAGTATTAAAGCGGTGGTGAGCAGTCGATGATGGGGTTGCTGAAGAAACGAAGGGAGTAACGACGGCGGTGCTTTATAGCAAACGGACAATGTACCCAACGCCATTGGATTGCCCAATTTCGTTGATGCCAAAATTGCTATTCATGGCAAGTGTTTGGATTGGGACTGATTGGTATCCAAATATAGGAGCAATCACATTGGCAACAATGACTTTTGCCTTATTTGGCTACAATCGCAAAACCAAAGAAAGACGCCCGGGCCGCGCCTTCAAATAGAATCCGGGTCAGTGTCCAGATCAATGTGTTCGGTGTAAGTCGGCGTCAACTTGTAAAGGTTTTGGGGAAGGCAGCGGCAAGAGGCCCAAGACTAAGTATGTCCAAGATAGTTTGTCATGTTGAAAAAGTTAAGACTCACTAACTTGAAATCAGATGAAATGTTTACTTCATTCGGCTCAAGCCTGAGGTTCCCCTTTCCAACCCATCCCAGAGTACACCCACGTCATGGAGAAAATTTGACGACAGGTACAGCTGCCAACCCCCCTTTTTTGAAGTTCCAATCTGAACATTTTCCTTTCTCTCTCGTTCTGATACCTTCTTTGATGGAGATGCGATTATATTCGAACTAGACCTTGGATTTGGTTATAACCCGGGCCGCACGGATCCAACTACGATGTCAAAGTTGGGAAGGTGCCAGGGGCGTATGGCGAGTGGAAATGCCAGATTTTTGAATATACTATGCACGATTGTCTCTGGAAACAGGCAATGCAATATCTTGGCACATACATAATCACACATCGATTTATCTCTATTACAGACCACTTTCTTTCTCTTCTTCTTGTCTCTTCCGAGCCTCAACTTCTTCCCGTTCTTCGGCTTCAACTATCTCAATATCTAAAGGAAACGTAAGGATAGCCGCAACACCCGTGATTTGGTTCAACTCTGGAAACATGATAAATGACAAGAATGAAATTAATGACATATCACTCACGTTGCCCAGATTCATGCATACTTGAGAATATAACAACATCTCCGCCTTTCTGTTGGACAGCTTCAACGAGAGACACATATTTTTTCCTTGTTGTGGGGTTACTAGACCTATACTGCCATCAGCTTTTACGTATTAATTGGAAGAAAAACAGAGCTATACCTGAATAGATCATCAGAGATGAGCAAAGTCCCAATGGCACCTCTATCAGCAGCGAGGCAGACATGGTCTGGCCCATACCATGCCCTCATCTCGTCAGTACCTAGCATCTTAAAGAAGCTGATAGGGAATAATAAATATCAAGTCGTTCCCAAAGGTCAGAGAAAAAACATGCCGATCCAGCACCATGCCCTCCCTCGCGAACTTGGTTTCCTTCAGCTGGCTAGAAACTTCGACACTCTTCAACACCTCCACAAGACTATGCACATGTGGGCTATTGACATGAACCCTGAAGCATTTCTCCTTTAGCGCTCGCTGTAGAACCTTCTCACCACGTTTACCCGCCTCCGTAAAAATATAGTCGTATACCGCATCTCTAACCCATCCGGGACTAGCAATTATAATTGCTCGCAAGCCAGCGTTCGCGTATGGTATATGCCGGACAAAGGAATCATATAAGGCCGCATAGAACTTTTGTAAACCCTTGTCATGCTGGGCAGATGAAGCAGACTTGCGAGGTATGGAGACGGACATGCGATGGGTAACCAAAGTGAGGTGTTGAGAGAGAAGGCAAAAGGCAGCAACGCCTTCTCCGCAAACAATGGCGCCAACTTCAGCGCCCCTTCCTGGAACGATTGCTTCCTCGATGCGAGAAAGAGCGATACTATCCCATCCATCTGCTTTTTCAATTCGAATGTCTCGATTCGATTCGATATCAAGTGTATGGAAAGCCCCCATTTTGACATGAGGGTTTTCTGATACCACACGTCCTGAGATATGCAGGGCAGTCAAAGAGCTCGAGGATGTTGAACCAGCATCGGCGTCGGTGTTCCCTTGATTCGAAGCTCCAGTCCCCGAGCCGCCTGAAAAAGAAAAGTCCACCTTCGATACCTGAATCGTCAAGTTCAAGCGCACTCTGTGTGACTCGGTGGATCCAGTGGAGGAAACAGTTTGCACTCGCCTACGACAGACCATGTACTATGTGGACTTTGAAGAAAGTAAGACCATACCGAACCGCAGGAGCACGGACTGCATCCCCTTCAGATATGAGGTTGTAGAGATGCCACATATCTTCGCTATCCTCTGGACGTAGTGAAACATGTCCCTAAAATCAAACGCCTATCAGTAAGTGTGGAGATCTGATATCAAAATAAAACGTACTGTGCCATGTTTATCAATTGAGCGGCCTACCAGCTTCATAATCCAAGTCTCTGGAGAAACAACTTGAAAGTTGAAAGTGATTGTTCAACATATGTTGTTGATGTGTTGCTCCCAAATCAGGCGAAGATCTGAATGTGAACCACCATGTCAGGGTAGGACCCAAGTCATTTCAAACGCTCAGTTCTGATATTCAGCTCCCAGCAACTCAAAAGCTGCATCTCTAGCTGCTCGGCTCGTCGAACCAAACTATCCTAAGCACGATGGTGATTCGGACGACGATGAAGCAATTTTCGCAGAGCTTGAGGAAGAAATTGCGAATGACGATAATTTTGTAGTTAGGGAACAAGGTTTAAAACTTATCAAGGAAGAGTAGGTTTTGCTCCGACAAACTGGTTTTCATATTCCCTAAAGCCGTTCCGCACATTTGTCGAAGGATGGAACGGGCGAGGAAGATGCAAAAGGACAATCATGGGAGATATACAGAAATTACGGACGAAAAAGAAGTGATCCGAATGAGTTCGTGAGTTCTTCATGCACGTCCTGTTGCCTGTTCGCTTATTTAAATTCGCACTTTAGACGACAGCCACGATGCGTGATACACTTCTATCACACAAATTTCAAAAGATGTGAAATTATGGATAAGCATTTGGCTGTGTGTATGCAATCCCGAACGCTTCTCATAATTTTATGACGCCTTTTTTGCAGATCCTCGCACCGAAGTATTACAATACTCGTTTCATCCGTGTCTTTGTAGAAAACATCCCATGGCTTGTCGAAAAACTTGGAATTAAAGTCCTGCCCTGCGTGATTTGTTTTATTGATGGAGTGTCGAAAGATAGGTAAGATTCACCGATGTAGTCAATTCTTGAGACGAGAGAAATGAACTTTTTTAGGTTTATCGGCTTCGAAGAACTGGGTAACGCAGATGGCTTCGACACGGCAGTGCTTGAGTTAAGACTGTTACAGTCAGGTCAGAGTTTCGTATCCGAGCTGCTTAACAAAATCTGACTTTCATTTGGTAGGTGTAATCTCGAAAAAGAATGAGAGTTCATTGCAACCTCTGTTCAAAGTATCTTCCACTAGAAACCTTGATGACGAGGAGATTTTCGATCTTTGATCACCGAATGCAAAAAGATTTGAATTATAGTAGGATTAATGAATGAGAGCTTTGTCACGGTCGACACTAAGGGTAATATGGTATGGTGGTCGACATCCTCTAAAAACTATCCTAATAAGCGAAAGCGTATGATAATTTTCTCACCAGGCAAACAGCGATGAGAGTGATCTGGAAAAACTGCGATTTCTAATTCACCTGCCATGGGTTTCATCGTCTCAGAAACCGTCATTGCATTTTCACCCACTCGCGGCTTTAGAATTGAAGCTTCATATATGCATCGAAACCGGATCGCAACACCTCCCCCCTCGAGTACAGAGATCAGTCTCTTCCGCCTAGACCAAGGAACTTATGTGAAATAGCCCTATAAGAGAACGAAAGACATACGCAAACTTCAATCCCTCGATGCCTTCAAGATCCTTCTTGGTTTTCAGAGCACGGAGTTCCATTTTTGTCTTACGACCAACGACATCAAAGTCAAGAGCGACCAGAGAATATTCCCCGTCAAAAGAGAAAAGCGCTTTCGTACCAGCAACTGGTGGATTATGCACTCTGAACAAGAAAAAAATGGTCTGCGACTTCAGGAAAGCCTTTAATCGATCCTTAAAGTCGGAAAGAAGAAATGGATAGGATATGTATTGAGGATAGGAGTTCAGTTTCGGGAGCTGCCAAATTGGTGGGTGAATTATAATTATAGAGAGACATAAAATCGTCTCACTGGTTTATCTTGCTTGGCAGTGACTTCCTGAATTCCCATTCCCGCCTTCTTCATCAGCCTGGCTCGGCGTGAGACGCATTTTTGACATGAAGTCGTTCCGTCCTTGTGAAGAAGACCGCAATCTAGACTGGCACATCTCCCTGAAGTAGGGAATCTAACAGGAAGAAATCTCTTCATTTCGAGGTCAGGACAATTTGTGGTATGAGACGAAACAGACATACAAACGAATTGCAGATCTTCTTCACATCCACAAGAGGTTCAGTCGAGTCGGACTGATGGCTCGGTCCTCGTCGTCGCAACAATCGCCGTTCTTCTTGATAGAGGCGGCACAAACTGCACCGTTTGAAATTGTACTCCTCGTGGGGTGGAATAAAGTGGGTACATTCACTTGCCGAACATAAGCGTGCGTTAGGAATGAGCTCAGGCGGTTTGTCATCTAGTATTGTGATATCGTCCTTCGATAAGATCCACTCAATGCGGGACAATAAGCAAGGATCAAAGAAGGACCCACTTTATCATGCAGACCCTTCCCTATTTGTTGGATTTGGCGATGCTGAACGCGGCATATTATACAATACTTTCCTGAATAACTAATGGGCAGCACCCGAGTACACAGTGAATTCCTGCATTTTCGGGAACAAAAAATCGAGGAACGTGCTGGGATTCTTATCTTCAGACCTGTTGGCGCTGAAATTTGTGGAGGCTAGCAAGTTGTCAGTGACTGAACTGATTGAGCAGAAGAAAATCTCACATCACCCGAAGAGTTACTCTCGTCCGACTCCGTGAGTTCAGATAGATCACTATCCCAGCCCGTGATAGATGCAATGGGTTTTTCTAGTGGTGCCAATCGAACTTCCTGAATTTCAACCGGTCTGGGTTCCGACTCAAGGCAGGTGGAGTCTGTAGATGAACCCACATCCATCTCACACATTTCACCAACAGTGTCGACCATACGAGTCGCAATAGGTGTATCTATACCTTCGACATCTCGTCCCCTGTCGCCAGAGGCTGAAAAGCGATCTTCCTCAGCAAGACATTGAACGATTGTGCCGTCCCCTGAAGCTACAGTAACCGTGTCTGACCAAGTGACAGATTTCCTTGGCTTCCCTTTGGTTGATTTAGCTAGCGTTGAGGGTGATGCATTTCCTCCACGTCCATGGTGGGTCTTGAATCGGTCCTTGATCGACTTCCAATCCAGTTTTACGCAGGAAATGCATCTGTTACCGCATGATTCAACAGGGACCGTTTGACCACAGCTTGGTGTTTCGCATATTTTTGGAGCCTGTAGAAATTTAACAACGGTTGATTGCGTTGAATATTGTACACACGTTTCCTTCTGCAGTTATTGTCGCGTGATCAACGCTCTTGTCGGATGCGTTCAGAGCATACCGTTGGCGTTTCGAAGGCGGTGATTGATCTGATGAAGACTCCTGTCGGGGTAACGACGGTCGCAGCTAAATCGACTCGGAGTTCATCATAAATATTAACTGGCTTGATCAGACTCACCTTGATGCGGTTAGGTCGACTGTTTAAAGTCTTGACATCGCGGGCAGTGTCTGCCATCAAAGCAAATCCATCACCGTCATTACCTGTGAGATTAATGTCATCCCTATGCCTGAATGAATCAGGATTCAAGGGTAAGGGTTCTGCATATACAGCAAGCCTCTGAGCTCGGAAAAGACAGCTTGAGCAAACTCTGCCATTCCCAACTAGGTGATTTGACATGAAAATGCGGCATTCTTCACAATGCAAGGGACGGAGTTGCAGGGTTGGTTGCCTGTTCTGTGAGACGAACTCGTGGTGACGGCCTGGAGCAGGGTAGCCAGTGTTAGCAGCGACATTTCGATCTGAAACGCGTTGGTGTGTTGCTGCAAAGTCTTCAGGACGGTAGGTGATATAGGTCATCCGGTCTTGAAGGTGTGGCTGCTGAAAGTAGACGGAGGGAGGTGCGTGTTGAATCGGAGGGTGTCCGGATCGCATTGTCTGCAATAGATAGACTTAAGCAAAAACAGGTGACTCGAAGACTCGGATCTCACAGTCGGGGCAAGCTAAAGCAAGAACGTAATGAGAGTCAGATAATTTGGAGTATATGCCGTAACGCACCGGAACATAGTTGGACCCTCCAGGTTGTCTGAATCTATTGCCGTGCAATTCATGAGGAAACTCTCCACTTGGTGTGAAAACAAGGAATTGACTCGTCTCGCTATTAATACTGTTATTCGCAACGGGAAAGGGATTGCAGGATCGTATTCGGGAGATACAGACGTCGCACAAGCTTGGCTCGTGTTGGAACGGCTGAGGGAAAATCGCTCTACCGCAATTGTTTTCAACACAAAACCGTGGCACCGGAGCGAGCCTCTCGTTACTGTAAAGGTGGTTAGAATATGGCCCGCCGATGTGGTTCTTCTGAAAGGGTTACTTACGAAGTGGAATGGATGGCATTGACGAGATCGAACATTGAGAAGGTACAGCTTTACAACTGAAACCCGGCGACTACAACGTTCGCTGCGAGAGAAAAAAGCGCAAGTTACTGGCAAGTTGCGGTCAAAAAGGAACAGAAAAAAACCTGAATAGGAAAGAAAAAATTCGGTTCTGATCCCAAATAGGGAATATTGAATGTCAAGACGATCAACACCTTTGATCTGTTTGACACGAGGAATAATTATTTATATTGGAGAAAAGATAATTCACCTGCCGAGGGAATATTTTAATAAACACAGGCAATTGAGATCGACCTCTAAACCAAACCAAGTCCCCTGCGAATATAGTCTGTCAGGTCCCAAGTCTCCGTATCCCCATGCACATCAAATATATTAACACCAAGCATTCCGACTTCCCGCGCGAACACCGTTTTCAATTCCAGTGATTCCAGGTCGTCATAAGTAATAACCTGACGAGCCGCGGCCGATCGTAGAAAGGGCGTCTCAGAGCACGAATCCCAGCGCCTCTCGAAACCACTACCCGCGATGAAAGATGTGGTGTTGTGACTGTTCGTTCCAGGCGTTATAGACCGAATAAGGGCACCTTGGCGGACTAGATCGTTGAATTGAACTTGACCGTTCGAAGAACCTTCTTCGTTTTCAACCTTCAAAGACCCTGGAGAGTGCGGTTTGACTTTCTTAGGCTTGCCCTTGGCTCTTGTTCGAAGTCGGCTTGCTGTGGACGTTGACATATAACCATACGAGGGTACCCCGAGGACTAACTTCTCAACTGGGAATTGAGATGCGGTCCACGCGTTGACTGCGCTTACTGCGTTCGCACCTGCTTGTGTGGAATTCCCGCAAGCGTCTCGTAGGGGTGAATTGGGACCAGGTTTCGAGGAGGCTGACGATGGTATCGTCAGCAATCGCAATCGTAATGGCTATGTTCACTCACAGCCCCAGACATCGTAATTCATGAGGAGCACCCAATCAAGTACAGCTGCAAATCCACTTACATCGGCCATTGGTTTTCCTGTGCTACCGGTGAAAACTGTCGTCTCTACTGCAGCGCTAATCCGAGCCCCTGGCGGTAAAACAGCCCGGAGCATTTGCAGAAACAGAAGGAGATTGTCCGTGTCGCTATAATTCCATTTGTTCCCCGATGCACCCAAACGGCCGGGATACTCCCAATCGATATCAATGCCGTCTAAATCGAAATCCGTGTACGCTGCGCGAATGTTGTTCACGAATGTCATTCGATTACCCTCCGTAGCAACTGCAGGAGAAAAATACCTGGTAACAATGCATCAGATTCCGAGTTACCGCATCAGATATTGAGTGCGCAGTAAGCAGACTCACTTGCTACCGGACCAACCTCCTAAACTTAATTTAACCTTCGTCCCGTGGGAGTGAGCGCTATTCACAAGTCGTTTGAGAAGGTCTGGACCGGTTTGAGGGTTATCCCAGGTCAGCGCGAACTTGGCGTCCGGAACCGCGAAGGCGAAGTCTATCCAGTCGAAGCGTGTAAAGTCAATCCGTTCAGGAGGAAAGGTGGACCCAACCCAGTCAGGATAGTAGGCCATAATTAACTTCTTCGAAGCACAGGTAGCCGGAATACAGTAGTTTCCAGGTTTATCAACAGGACCATTGAGACGAGGGACTGGTTCTGCTGCAGCAGGAATCGGAAAGAAGGCTTGAGAAGGTTCAGAGTCACTGTTCCCTTGAGAGGTCTTAGTCTCGAATACGTGACTACCATTGTGTCTGAGAGAATCTGGATAGTAGAAGGGAATCGCAGCTGCCTTGATGGACCCGAAGAAGACGAAAACGACTGCGATGTGGGAAAGCATAGACAATGACTCCGTCCAGCAGAATGTGAGTTAGGAGGACGTTCCCAAGACATTTTTGCCAGTGGCTTCGTTAAACAATGGCGATCGGGTCTGACCTTCTCCTATGTAGTGCTTTATTCTAACTGTCACAGAATCCCAACGACAATAAGCAGTGGGCGCTCTTATATTTCCTTTTCGAGAAATATGGCGCTTATGCAACTCCGATCTGTCTTTGGCGTATGAGGGCGGCTATTTTTTTATGATTATGCGACTCGTTGACCGCGGTCCCTCTGGAATCAGCTCCTTTTTTGTCGCTTGAATTCCTGAAACTTTATCTGCCAGCGTATTTTGTCGAGATGTCCAAATTTGAAAATTCTCCCCTGCACGATGCCCATTACGTATGGTTGCACCCACCAGAATTGTTAATCTCACGCGCTGCACGGTGACTCGACAGCCTCACCATCATGTTGGTATCTATGGCCCGGATATCCGACTGATGTCGACTCACCACCAGCTGCGATGATCCGATGGAATGATAGGCATATTTTTCTAGGATGCTGGCCACGTTTACCCAACGCTTGTGTCAATTATCTGTCTGTCAAATTGATAAAATTGATAGAAATGCAGTGGAGCGCTAACCGGAAAAGGAAAGCTGTATGGCCGCCTCATGGCCGGTTTTAGCAATGCTCGGCCCAGGTCGGGATGTTTCAAGGGGCTGACAATCTTTTTTATTTTTAATTTGTCTTTATTCCTCCTTCGGAGATTACTTCCAGATCGGGACATCTAGGATTCTGGCATATAAAAGGCACGCCTCGTTGTTGTTGTCTCCCCAATGTCTTTCTTTCGCCCAGAATCTCCTCCCCCTCGCCAGCCCTCTCCTGCTTTATCCCCCGCCCCCCTCCCTCATCCCCGCCGCCAGCCCTCCCAGCCACGGGTCCGCGTCCACCCACCACTCTCGCATGGACACACCCTCCTCGCCATGCGCTCGATGGATCTAACGAGCGAACGAATAAGAATGGGTCGCACATTCGGAGACACTTCCGACAGCGCCCCGCAGACAAGGCAGAGGACGCGATCAACCCACACGCCCACAGGCTCGCCCACCGAGACTCACTCCTCTACAGGACTTTCACCGTGTCATTCACCGAGGCCTCGTGTTCCTACCCCTAAACGAACCCTTTCTGCCTCTTTTCCTTCTCCTTCACCGTCACCGACCCCCACAATGGTGTCGCCATTTTCACCATCTCTGAAATCGGTTGTTGCGTGTGCTTCCGATGGCATAGCGTGTCCTCGACCCCTCAAACCCTTCATGTTCGAGCATACGGAAGGACCAGGCTTACCAGACCAACAGCCAACGAAGCATCTTCGACTGAAACCAAGCTTGAGGTCGCTTCCTCCTCTGGAGAAACCCAAGCACGTGGGCATTGCATGCCTGCGTTTTTTCGGAATCAAAACGCATCCCAAGAAAATATCCGGCGATGTAACCGGCCTGTAATATCACCTCCCAATGACATTCATCACCACTCTCCCACTGTAATCAAACAACAACAGCATCCTTTCCTGCATTAATTCATCGGGAAGATTAGCTCCAGTATTCTTCCTTTGGCTGTGCCTTGTACAACTTTTCTTGTCGTCTTGACTCCCGCCACCATACACCCACTATTCATCCCAATTCCTTCAATCTTGATTGCGGACTTGAACTTGGTCCACGTTTTCATGATATCAAAATTTTCTCACTTAATTTCGTTCCATGCCCGTTTTACTTCGCATTGTCATTATTCTTAACATATTTTGCAAGTTTTTAGCATGTGTCTGTACTTCCATCTTGATGACTTTAATTTACTCATTTCGAACCTAATACCTATAGATACTTCCTTACGAATAGTTGCCTTTCTATATCGCAGATTATGCATTTAATACAGCTTATTGAAGTATTCAGATTGATTCATTTCAACACAAAATAAGAGTATTGTATACAGGATAACAGTGCAGGACATATTGAAGTAAGGCGATAGCAGTTGGAACGAGTGAGGATGTTGGACGTAAGGGGTGATCGGCGACCCTCTGGGCGTGTATAATGCAGTGAAGCTATAAAAGAAGGTGTTAGTACCAGGATATAGATACAGAAGGGAATTAAGACGAGGAAGCTATATCTACAGTAAGTCTAGATGATTAATAGAAGAAAGCGTACAGTTTGGTAATAGGATACAGTAAGCTAAGAAGTCCAACCGCCAGAAATGATATGTTCACAGGCATGATAAAAATGCTTTGGTCCCAAATATTGTAAACGATGGAGAATCATAAAATGAGTGACAGGGTCATGACAACAAGATGAAACAGGGTGAGAAGAAGAGAAAAGAGAAAACACACTAGAATTATTCTTATCCTCCGTTTCAGAGGCCCATCCTCTGTTGCAACGTCCGATTGTCGGACGACTGACTGTGTGAGCGGCCGGGGGGAGTGTTGGTGACTTTTCGTCCTCCACTGCCGCTTGCCCGGCCCGACGAATTGGAATAGTTCCCGTTACGGCGAACTGCGGCATTAGGAGGTGGAGGTTTACTGGGGAGGGGACCACTTGTGGTATTTCCACTGATATCACGACTCTCACGATCTCTTCGCTCCCTCTCCTTGTTGTTTTTTTCCCTTTCGCGTGCCCTGTCGCGTTCACGAACAATGGCAGGCGAAGCAGGTCCCGACGAATCCAGTTCCATCTTTGAATCACGAGGATCCGAGGTATCAATATTGTTGGTGTTCGCTTTATTATGCCTCGCAATGTCTTTGTCCTGAACATTGTTTGGCTGTCTGCTTTGATCACGCATAGCCACAAGAGGTGGTTGGTTGTGGTGTGATTGAGAAGGAGCGTGATGGGAATGGTTTTGGGTTTGCGGCTTTGGTGGTAGAGGTACCATTGGACGAGCAGGAGGCGTAGTATGCGGTTCTAGTAAGCGAGGCCGTTTGTGTGCCCGTGGGCCTGTGGGTGGAGGCTTCGAGTTAGGGGGTGGGGTGTTGGCTGATGACAGTTCTGGACGGTACGATGAACGTGGTGAGTCAGAGTATGCCCTAGGATAAGTCTGGACAAGATCCTTGTGACGGGAAGTGCTCATGACGACTTCATGAGTCTTTTCGAGTTCCTCCCTGCATAGGTAACATAACGCCGATCATTAAGCGACTCTTCGGACATTAACCACAGAGACTTACGACAATGATGAAATGATTTGATGAGATTCTGAGATAACAAAAAATCACGACTTAGAAAACTATTAATGGGAGGAAGAAAGACTCCATACGGACCTTTCAACGCGCCCTCCAGCTTGGAAACAGCTCTTCGGAGGGAGCGTACTTCATCCTTTAGTTTGCCCGTTTCTGTTGACTTGAGGAGATTATACAACTCGTCATTCTCCTCTTGAAGCTGACGCATGCGCTGGTTCAGTCCGCCTGCCACCGTGGCAGAGACTGAGGAAGTCGTATGGTTAGCTTGTGACTCGATATGTGGCATCAAAACAGCCAACACTGCGGGCGAAAGAGTGATTAGTTCGGTCTTCGATGGGCCTGGCTGTTTAGCGAGGTACCGCCGTAGAGAGATGGTTTCATCCTAGATATGCAGAAAAAGGTGATTTGTTCTTCAGAACCGCAGAATTTACTTATATAGTTGTTGGCACCCACTTTGAGTTCCGCCAATTGTGTTTCCCTCTGTCTAAGGAGCACTTCGAGCTCCAACTCGCGAGTAGATGGAAGCTCCATCGGGTATAGGATTGAAAGATGGAAAAGATATGTGCACTGCTCAGTGGACGCGGCCTTTGGGAAAGACGCGCAAGGGTGTGATGGGTTTGAAACAGCCTGAGTGTGATCAGGCACGCAACGGCAATTGCCAGGGTTCGCTGTTTCTGACAATGTAGTTGGGAGGACAATAATCCAATGGGCTTTCGTTTGGAGCTGTTCACGCGTAGCCCGATTAATTCTCGTCTTTGAGTTCAGTAACTCGGTTGAAGGGTGTCGGGACGAATCCCTGCAATTGCAATGTTTGTATTTGCCGTCCCAGCCAAATGTTGGATCGTATAAAAAATTTCCGCCCAACAAACACTACTTGTCGTAAGCTTTGTTCACTGGACAACAGATGTCGCATTGTCTTTGTAAGTGTCTCCATCATTGTCAGGACAACTCGAATGATGCACATCTTATTCACACTGTACGAACTTGGGCTCAGTGTGAGCTTTTCGTAATGAGTGTACACTTTTCTACAACGGTATCTGACCCGTCTTTTTTGTTTGTTTTCATGACAACCTTGTGTTCAATGTTGACAAATTCCTTATCTGGCAGACACCATACAATACAGCTATCATTCAAGCGACGCGTCACTCTCTCCTTCGAATGCATCTGGTGGTACTTGTCCTTGGATCTGAGTAACGGCCCCAGGAAAGATATACAAGAATGGCGCATATTTCACAGGGGGTGGGAAGCATTGGTACCCAATTTTGAGAGAACACCGTGGGCAGTGGAAGCGATATTGTCTTTCATGACCACCATTTCTGTCGATCAGATGAGTTAACATGTAGGATGACTGTCCACAGAGCGCACCTTTCGAGTAGAATAGGACTCTCCGCGACGGCGTTGAATTTGAAGGTCTTTGCTTTCTCTTCACCTTTGTCATGTGAACGGATGATGATTGAGTTGTCAGTGCGTCTCCTGGGGAGGGCAGCGAGACTTTTGTCGATAACAAGCTGTTTCAGTTGTTAGAGAATGTGAATTAATAAGATATGAAACGCACAATGAACTCGCCACAAATGCAGTCTTGATGGGTTGAATGAGCGCACTTTGTCCTATCGGACAGTTTCTACTCACAGTAAAGCCGCAATGCAGCAGCAGAACTTGCTGTTGGTTGAGCTATGTGCCGTAAATGAGACCAAAACCCATGAATCCCCTGGAGGGAACTTACCGTCTGTTGAAGACGAAACTGCAGACCTCGACACGACCTTGGGCATCAAAGGTGTAAGTAGTAAGGAGACTCCGATCATCACATCAATTTGTGATACAAATAGCTGTGTTTGTGGCACGTGAATGTGCATTCCGCATTCCTCAAAAAGCAGTCGTCTTCCACCAGTTACGACCTTGATTTCTTGCCTGTTTCATGGCCGAGAAAGATGCCACCGCAAGGCTGCGTCGGGCAGTCAAAGGTGAACGCATTCTTCCTTCCTGCACAAGCCATTGCTCACGCTGCATGGAATTCCGATGCCACAGAAAACAATCTTTTCCTGGTGAAACGTCTGATTCAGAGAACTGACATGCGCAACCCCGATACCGCGCCGCAACGTTATACCTCCCTGGCCTGGGCTGCCGTGCTCGGACACGATGAAACCTTCGAGTATCTTCTCAGCGCCGGCCACGATGATGACGAACTTAGCAGGGTACGTTAAGCATCGTAATGCTACTCTGTATCGCACCGTTAAGCCTTTATAGGACTCGGAAAACAATACCATTCTCATGCTGCTGGCCGACCAAAAACCTACCTATCCGAACACATTTGGGGTCCAAGACAACGCAGGTCCATATTTACGCATGGCACGATTGTACTATGATCGATATTCGTGGATTCTCGACTGGTCGAATGTACATGGGAAGACTGCACTTCATATTGCGGCATTAAAGGGCAATGAAGAGCTAGTCCGAGTGCGTTTCTTTAACGCGTCAAAATGTGGAGTCGAGTAATCGCCCAATTTTTCACCAGATGCTTTGTGATCTCGGTGCTGATTTTGATCTATCTGACAACAAGGGAAATTCTCCACTACATTAGTAGGCTTTTTCTCAACCAATTTAACATTTATCTGACAAAATCACATAGTGCAAGTTCATGGGGCCACATTCCTGTACGTCGTGGTTGTGAATGTTTTCTTGCTGTTGATGATGACCATGAAACAGATCGTACAACTTCTGATAGAGCGCGGTTGCCAGTATTCCGCAAGAAACAATCAAGGTTTCACGGCTTCCGATTATGCTTATTCGTAGAGTGATTTTCTCTCAGTTATTTTGAGATCTTAAATCTTCTCTAGTTTCAGCACACGAGACACGCTTCAGGACACTGCAAGGATCCAATTCGAGAACAACAAGAAGCAGAGACGCAATATTTTTGCTCAAGCTGCCCAGGCGGCTGCAAAGGCAAATGACTGGACCAACACCACTCCATTACCATTGCCACCTCCTTTGCCAATAAAGGATTCACTTTATTCTCGAGTGAGGAGTGGTTCAGGGACAAGTCGGACGACGAATAGTTCTGATAGCGGCAATCCGGAAAGCTTACATGCTGGTCAACTCTCATCTTCGCCATCTCAGCCGTCGACTGGCTCGAGTTCTCATTTTCTCAATCTATCTTCTAACACGCCAGCATTTCCGGTCGGAACCACGAAAGGATCTCTGACAGGTCCGCCATCTAATTTATCATCTGCACTTTCTCCTGTCGCAAATCGTATGCTGGAAAGGGGAGCAGAGGCTATGGAAAAGTATCGAAATCGAGATAGAAGCGGGAGTCGAGGGACCACATCGACGGATAATAGATCGCAGAACGGATCCCAGTTTGTGTCGGCTGGACCGTCGTCTGACGGGGACGATATAACGGCACTACTGAATGGCGCAATCACACCTAGTAAACTGAGGCCTTCAGCGTCAGCCGCGCAGCTTCGGATGGAGAACGTCAACTTCAATGAATCGCGGAATCGTTCAGACGTTCTTTCTCTAGCACCCGTGGCAACACAACCTCCCCTGCCATCAAGACCATCGCTGGCAAGGACACTGCGATCCATTGCGAGCATGGATCGTTTAAAACTCACAGATCACATAGAATCATTTACCGGCCCGTCTGAAAACTTTTCACGCTTCCCTGAACCCCCATCGACGTCAGATGCCCATATCGCACCACCTCAGGCTACAAACGGACGTCGCAAAGCCTTCCTTATTCTCTCCAAGCCTCTGCAAAGCTTGGAGGGTGCAAGCGGGGGAAGCCATCGGCGGGGAATGTCCTCCACTTCGGTCCGCGGATCGTAATGGATACTCTGCGTTTATCACTGTACCATCACTGCATCTGTGTATTGTGTATTTGTCGTGCTTTCCTCTTGTACGTATGTTGCTGTAGCTGGCTAAGCAGGACACTGTTGATCGCATCCACTCGCTTGTAACTGTATTTCTACATTTTTTGTGGCTCATTTGCATATCATCTGGCTGTAGAAGCTGTATGTAGACGGTGTAGGTATATTACTTGTTTGAATTATATGAGCTGCAGATTGGAGTCAAACGCTTGATTTGGTGTACCGGTGACAGCCGACTCGGAGCCTCGATGAGGAGATTGTGCTGGCATGGAACCGAGTATACATAAAGGTAGCGCGACTTGCTCCGTCTGCATGATATCTGCCTTACTTCTTACAACATCGCAGCTGGCAATATGATACCCCCGGTCGCTGATAACAGTGACCCCGACCCTACGAGCCAAATCCCCTGGCCTAGTCGTGGCCGAGCGCCACCATCGGTTCAATCGGGTTCGAGCCCAACTCACAAGGCAACTCCTCAAAATGGTCCCCAAAAGAGGGCACCTACACCGACAGGAAAGAGGTTCTTCACAACATGGGATCTTATTACGTTGAGTATTTCGATGGCTGGTGCTCAGATAGCCTGGACAGTCGAACTTGGGTCTGTTTCATGAATTCGCTGCCCACACGTGTTTGACCAGAATTGCAGATACGGTACACCCATTCTGTTGCGTCTCGGTCTATCTGAGCAATTGACGTCTCTCGTGTGGTTGGCGGGACCGATAAGCGGTCTGGTAGCCCAGCCGATTATAGGTGCGTACTCACACCTGATACACCTGGGGTACCTTCTGAGCTATTTTGGCTGATCCTTTCGATCCAGGGGCTTTATCCGACTCTTCTACTTCGAAGTATAGACGGCGGTTCTGGATCGTATTGTCAACAATAGCATTGGTGGTGTCGACGTTGCTGCTCGCATATTGTCAAGAAATTGCTGCTGTCCTTGTTGACCTCGCTGAGGTTGGGGAAGGAGACTGGTCCGAGAAACGGCAACAGCGAGTATGCACCGTGTTCTGTTCATATTTATTTATCAAGGCTAATAAACCTCTAGGCAAAGGCACTGGCAATCGGTTTTGCGGTTGTTTCATTTTACGTTTTGGATTTCGCTCTCAATGGACTGCAAGCCTCTCTCCGGAATTTGCTGTTAGACGTTACTCCCCCTGGGCAGCTTAATGCTGGTAACGCGTGGCACAGCAGAATGACTAACGCTGGCAACATTGTGGGATATGGCTTTGGTAAATTTCTTCACGCATCATAGTCATCCCAACGCTGATGGTTGACCAGGATTTCTGCCACTGGCTCAACTTCCCATCATCAAACTTTTAGGTGGCGATCAATTTCGGAAGTTCTGCATTATCTGCATTGTCATTCTCGTCGCTACTGTCTTGATTACATGCTTCTGTCATCAGGAAGAGGAAAAGCCAAGAGCGATGCAACGACAACCAGGAAGCGGCGGGTGGGTATTTGTGATAGTTCTACTTCAATTGCTTAATGGACGTCCAGGAAACTGCGGGATGCATTTGAAAATATTCGCCTAGCAATCTGGAATTTACCACAACCTATTCGCCGAGTTTGCTATGTACAGCTCTTTGCATTTATGGGATGGTTCCCATTCTTGTTCTACTCGTATGGTATTGTCAGCCGATGCGGATCTCGTACTAATTCGTCTCCAGCACAACGTACATGGGCCAAATTATGGCTTACGAGTTAGACAGGGAACCTGATGGCGACCTTGCAACCAGAACTGGAGAACTGGCAATGCTTGTTTACAGTGTTGGTTAGTCTCTAATTTCGTATTCATCTTACATTCTGGCTCAACTGCCGTTCAGTTGGTGTTGTTGCGGGGACTGTCCTTCCTCATCTTGCCAACCGTGACCGCCGATTATTGGGTCATAAAAGTGACGTTGATGGGGATGCAGAAATTGCACGGTTGAGGGATATGGTCCGCCAATGGAGGATTGACGCTGCACGAGCTGGAAAGCCCTTAAAGCTGCCTGTCATGCCGTTCCTGCTCCGTAACATATGGACGGGCGCTTTGATATTCTTCAGTTTCTTGACTACCATGACGTTCTTCGTCTCTACTGTGACGCAGGCTACGATCTTCATAAGTCTTGTTGGGATATGCTGGGCTGTTGCAATGTGGGTCCCATTCGCCATTATCATGGAGGTAGCTTTCTTTCCCTTTTTTTCTGGCATAAAGTTGCTGAAGGAACTCTGTTAGTTGCTGAAAGAACCGCCACAACCGCAACAAACGGTTAATCCCGTCATCCGTCCAGGCCATCTTCGGATTCTTTCAACACCAGCGAGACCCTCCTTTACCAGTGAAACGAGACCACTTATTCGTCGACGTTCCTTTGATGAATATGATACAAATCCTGAGGAGGAGGAAATCGCTTCCAAGCCATTGCCAGGTGGAACCATTCTGGGTATTCATAATCTTGCGATCGTGATGCCTCAATTTATAGTTCGTCTTACAATTATTCAGTATATAACTCTCAACTAACAATCTCAGGTGGCGATTGTGACTAGTATTATTTTCAAGATTGTCGACGGTAGTGGGCCCGAAACCCTCACAGAAGAGGGATCGACTTACTATGGGAAACACGGAGTTGCATGGGTGCTCCGATTTGGAGGCCTCTGTGCGCTAGTTGGGGCTGCATTTGCAAGAAAAGTCGCTCCTACCCCGACAGAGAAGGCCATGCGCCGTCGCCTTGGCGAAATGAAACTCCTTGGAGAAGAAGGAGGCCCTTGATACCCGAATCTCTACCTTAGGACCATCCATAGTCATCCGTACTCTTACTCTCATCCCATGCTGATCTTTTGTCCCATTTTTGCCAGATCTGTCGTCGTTATCGCGCTTAGCCTGCCAATAAATCAAGTAGCATTATTAGACTGCTGAAAGTTTGCCATTCCCGCAACTCATTTAGTTATTATGCCAGGTGAGGCAGACACGACGCAGAATGCCCCATCCCAAGCATCGTCGTGCAAACTGGAAATCCTGCGACACGGGATGGGTGTAATTGGAGGAATGTTTCCGGAGAATATGAGGTTGCTAGCGATGTCCACTATTATGAAATTTAGTCATCAGGAGACGGTAATATATAAATCTCCAAAACCCACCAAGTTCTGCACCACTGGGAAGATAAAAATATCTAGTCGACAAAACAGAACCCATGTGTGCAGAAAGAACTGAGGAATGGGAGTTCCAGGTTTCTGGAGAGAAACCTGATTTGACGAAAATAATGGAACAGGATGTACCATCTTCAAATTTCGAAATCTCCCACTGAAGAATACATTCATCGTCTACTCTCAAGTCATCTGTAGATCGGGTCAGCAAAAAGCCAGCAAAGTAAACTGATAACTAGCGTTCGTAAAATGAGGGAAGAACGTCCTGAGTGAACTCGTCTCCGCACTCATCGATTCCTTTGATCCTTCCTGTGTGAACGTATACCTGCTTTTCTACAATAGCGTTCTTTGGTAACTCCTTAACTTGTAGGAAGATTGTCGGAGATTTGGGTACCTAGAAAGAACATGTCCAGTTCACCTGGGGAAAAAAAAACACAGAAATGCACGGAACCTTCAAAGTGAGGTGTCCCTTCTTCACATGTGATAAAGCGCAAGAGGATGTGAACCAATATATATTTAACGATGTATGGCCTTCCCAACCACCTCCTGCACTTTCTTTCAATGCTGATGTGATGCGTGAAACATGTTGACAGGATAATGCCACCTCCATCGCTAGGGAGGTAGTTGGCATAGTCAGTTGGCTTGGAATGAGCCCGATTTGTCCGGAAATAAAGACACGTCCACCAACCTACAGACATAGATGAGGGGAATCAAGCACAATTGAAAGCAAAACAAACGGTGATGGCTTGGGAGTAAGGTCCAATATTGGCTGGAGCCCAATAACTTAATCCCTGAACATGCAAAGCTTGGCGATCCGAAGGTGTTCGTTCCGCAAAGGCGAGACATTCGAGTATGATCCGAACTCCGTCTTGAAGATCGACACCCACACAAGCGCGAGCAGGAGGGCTCACGCCAAAAAATGTTGAGTAGATGGTGTTTACATCGTGAAATATGTCAATAGAAGAAATGAATACATTGATGATTGCGCAATTCGTGAGTCGCATGTTATACTCAGAGAGACACCCTGAGAACTAGTCAATGGTGCAAGCATTCCAACGAGGTGCAGACAAACCTATAAGGAGCTCGAAACACCTAGTCACTTCATCTTTAAGCGTAGAACCCTCACTGGGAGATTGAACGTTGGAAATGGACACCCAGGCACCAACCTGGCGACTTCTGATCAGCGGGACCTTTGGGTGACGGAGAGATTTCGATTCGATCTGAGCCTGAGATGAGATTAAATTTGTTTGTTGGGATTGCAATATCGCTTCATAAACGGTCAAGTATTCATCGTCCAGGAGAGGCGGGATGCAAACAACAGCGGTGGATGTCCCAGCCTTCGCTTCCAGTCGAGCACCTTTGATTCGCAGGAACGCTACAGTAGCGAAGTCACTGTCTGAGTGTATCACCGTCTCCACATCAGTGCTGTGGTTGTACATTAGAAACCACTAAAACAGGATAAGAGATCTTACAGCGCAATTCTGTGGTTGAACAAGGGACAATCCAATGTAAACGTTTCGTATTCCCCGCCTTCACCACAAATATGTGAGCCATACTTCGCGTTCTTCGTGGAATATTCATCGTTATGTCAACAACGAATGAATTGACTTACAAGGTTTAGAAGAGTCGGTTGCATCTCAGCAAGTGTCTTCTCGAGATGGGACTGTGTAAGCCCAATACCGGCAACTTTAATAAGGATAGACTGCACTCCAGCAGCAATCATTTCACTCAGAAGGTCCGCCTGGTTTCTCTGCCATAGATAGCACAAAGTAGTGAGACCAAGTCGGCGACAACTATGTGGATAAGCTCAAGATCTCTAGAGAATATTTCGAACTCACACATGCTCCACTCTAACTCGCTGGTAGTTCGAAAGGATGGCGCCGACAGCCACTCCCTCAATAAGCGGATGAAGGTCCTATTATCATTTCTAAATCAATCGATGAAAAGAGTGGAGATATTCAAATTTACCTTAACTGTTGACAGTAAAGTAAAGAGATCCTCCGTTTCATCTCCAGGTATGCCTCCTGCATCATTGACAGTTCTACCACCGTATTCCGATCCCTGTTCGATGGCTGACCCATTGATAACCTGCCTATAAAGAGGAACTCCCAGTGCCTGTGCAACGAATTCAATCGCATCTTGTCCAACAGTCTGATACAGATATGAGTCAAGTTCCTCTAAGCTGCGTCTTAATGAAAGGGTGTCGTGCTAAGACGTATATCGGACCTTTTCCAGCCTGTGGTCTCAAAGAGGCGGCGGCAACCAATTCATGGCCATTCCGAGAGCAATGTACAAGATTAAAGCAGCTATCTTTGCCACCACTAAGCAGCGCGACGTACTTCATGGTGAGAGTAGGAAAGAAAGTTGGACGGGTGATGTATCTTCCAAACAATCGAACACTGGTAGAATTTATGAATTTATAGCGATACAGCCTTCTACGCAACTCCAACAAACCACGGATCTGCGAGCAACTCCTCCACACTGGCTAGATCTTTGATAAATTATACTAAGGGTCAAGGCAAAGACACCACCTCATGAGACACGCAGTTGATAAGATGTCAATGACATTATAAACTCAGTCGTCGCCTACGTCAAAGTCCAATGTCGTAGGAAATAAAATGCAGTTCGAAATATTTTCCGTACAATCGACCAGCGGCAAGTTGTGCTCGTCAAATTTGAACTGTGGCCAAACGTAGCGATCCGCCGATGGAGGAATGCCTAAGAGTTCTTCGACAGGTCAAGTCGACAACGGTCTCCCCGTCCGCACCCACAGAGAAATGTTGATTGGTGGGTATACAGGAGTTTCTGTGGACATTCCGAGGCTTCTGACGAATGAAGAGGGGTGACCAAGACGAGGGGATGGAATAGAAAGCGCAATGTAGGACCAAGCATTCTGGACAAGTTGCAGACCCACGAATGCGCGCAGTCAGTCCGTATTAACGAGATGTATATCCATAACACTCTGGAGTGCGACGATGCAGTAAGTACAGTGGACCTATGAGGCCAGGAGGTTTGTTACCTGATTCAGTTTCATGTAAACATGAGCATACACGAAAGTCGCGTTTATCTTTAAATTTAACACTTGACGATCGACATACCAAGATGCCGACGATTGCTGTTGACAAAGCCGACTTCTGGGAAAGGTTGGGGAAGGAGTACAGTAAGTAGTTTATATTTCTTGAGGCTTTCTGGATATGCATCCCTTTCGTCAGCAACTCAAGACTTTGATCAACACTGCTTCGATTATGGGCTTGAACTGGATGAAGATGTTCGTTTACACAGAATCGAATGTGATTTCGAACTGATTGAGACTATTAGACAACGGAAGAGGTTCAGGAAGCAATTAAGAAAGGTTTACCAGCAGAACGGCCGGTAAGATCATATTCCTACCAGACCTTTGGATCCCAACCAATTTGTCTCTTGTAGCAATTGAAAATAGAAGTTCCAGCAAATAGGGAGGCTCCTCATACAATGAGTTGCCTTCCTGCGGGCTGACAATATTTTTCTACAGATATGATCTTCTCTGCATCGAAGGAATTGCCAATGCTTTCAAAACATTCCTACACAAATCACCGGCCCCGGCATACAAGCTTGTGTACCCACCAGGTGGCGAAAAGGATTTGGTTTCTCTTAATATAGATCCAGGAGTTCGTTCAACTCGATGCTATTTGTCCCTTGCATTGACCTTGATAACAGACAGCCAAAATCAGACCCTTGTTTGCTGGTGCAATCCTCCGCAACATCAAGTTCACCCCTCGGTCATATGCATCCTTCATTGATTTACAGGACAAGCTCCATCAGAATATCTGTAGAAAGCGCCAACTTGCTTCGATTGGAACTCATGATTTAGATACGCTGGTCCCCCCTTTCCGCTATGAGGCTCGTCCCCCGAAGGATATCCGTTTCATTCCCCTAAACAAGGCTAAGGTGTATGATGCACAGGAATTAATGGGAATTTATGAGGTTTATCTACCACCGATGTGATCACACGCCTTCACTGATCATCCATTTTCAGACTGAAAAACATCTGGCAAGATACCTCCATATCATCCGCGATTCCCCGGTATATCCCATAATCTACGATGCGAAGGATGTTGTCCTTTCTATGCCACCGATTATTAACTCTGAACACAGCAAGATTACTTTGAATACAAGGAATGTCTTCATCGATTGCACCGCGACAGATCAGACAAAGCTCGATATCGTGATTAACATCGTCGCGACGATGTTTTCCGAGTATTGCGAAAAACCATTCACGTACGTGCTGCTTCTTCTTCATTACTTGACATGACTCACACACACACAACAGAATCGAGCCAGTGAAATTAATTCTTCCCAATGGCGAAACAAAAATCACGCCAGACCTTTCAGGTCGGGAAATGACCGCTCGTGCCTCATATGTCAACTCTTGCACCGGATTGTCGCTCTCCTCCCAAGAAGTAGTCAGCCTCTTGCACCGTATGGCTCTTGGTGCCACGGTTTCTCCATCAAACGATGATGAAATCCTTGTTCAAGTGCCGCCTACTAGACCCGATATCCTTCACGAATGCGATATCATGGAAGATGCAGCGATCGCCTATGGCTTCAACAACTTACCTGACAAGTTTCCTGCCACAAGCACTATAGCCAAACCTCTGCTCATAAATAAGCTAAGCGACATCATCCGCATTGAATGGGCAATGGCAGGTTGGGTTGAAGTTCTTCCGTTAATTCTGGTGAGCTCAGACTGTCGGCATGACGTTCAAAGGATTGACCCTTCCCATTAGTGTTCACATGAAGAAAATTTCGGGTGGCTGAATCATGAAGATGACGGTACCCAAGCCGTCAAAATTGCCAATCCCAAGTCGTTAGAGTTCCAGGTAGTGCGAACGTCGCTTATTCCAGGGCTGCTCAAGACGATCCGTGAAAACCGATCACATGCTTTGCCGATCAAAATATTCGAAACTTCGGACGTTGTTTTCAAGGACATCGGAAAGGAGCGTCAAGCCAGGAATGAACGACATGCTGCGGCTGTTTGGTGTAACAAAACTGCTGGCTTCGAGATCGTGCATGGCGTTCTGGATCGTGCGATGAAGATGCTGGAGATACCCCATGCCAGTCCGGACATCAAAGCTGGTACTGGGTACTATCTCAAGGAAACCAGCGGTATGTGTCCATTTTATCATCAATTCAACAATTCAAATTGCTGTTCAGATCCAATGTATTTCCCTGGACGGGCAGCCAGAATAATATACCGAGTCCCAGCTACAGATTCTCAGTCCCCTTTACTTGAAATTGAGATTGGGAGAATTGGAGTGCTACATCCGACTGTACTGGAGAAATTTGACGTCGGGTATCCTTGCTCGGCTCTCGAATTCAACCTTGAGTCGTTTGGGAAGGATTCGCTGGAGTGAATTAATGGTAGGTATCAGCACTTAGAGTCTTAGGATCGGATAACAACCGTCGTACTTAAATTCAGGAGATCAACGGATACAGTAAGAATAAAGGTGGGGCTTCGTGGTCGTCATGTAAAACATGCATTGCAAATAAATAGTGTATCGCAGCATCCAAGTAGAACTATGAAGATGATTGGCCATTTCTTGGTTGTTCGGGATCTTCTGGACTAGCAACAACTACGATCGAAATTTGGTAAGGTAACGTCTAGAAGGTGAAAGTATTCTGCTTACTCATAACAAGCATGAACCCAACGATGTATAACCAATACTTTTGGATGAAAGATTTCTGAGGGGGAGGTTGTACAGCCTCTCCTTGCGCGGTCAATAGTGGTGGAGCCCGAAGTACTGGTCTTTGAAGGGACAATAAGTAAACATGGATATTAAACTTCAGCCAAATGCACTTACTGTGGCGGCATTACTGGCCTCTTGAATAGTATGGTGGTGTTCATGTTTTCTACGAGTGCTCGGAGTGATGAAAACACCGGACAACCATCGCTGGGTACAGGCGAAACAAAGTAATCGAGTGCAAAGGGAACATCGTCGTGTGTAGCATGGATAATCCACGACTCCGCATTTGCTTGTTGTAAATGGCACTGAATTGCGAGAATTATTTCAGCAGCCACTTGAAGTGACGATCGACATACAGCTTTTACAGACGAGTAGACCAGTTGCGACAGAGACCCAACTCCTTCTGAGGTCATAGCAACTTGATAGAGAGTATCCTGTGGGTTCACCGTGTTTTTGAGGGCTATGGAGAGAGTTTCAATGTCATGAGCAAGTGAATCCGATGCTTTGAGAGTCGGGGGGTCTCCAGAAATTGTGCCACGCTCCAGGAATTTGGAATTTTGGAACGAGGGATGAAATAGGCGATGGTAGAGGACGACATTTGCATTGGCCACGAAGAACAAGGTGCACAGCACACCAAACACCTTCATGGTGAACGGCGTTAGAGTCTAGATTTATGTGGTGTTATGTAAGCTTATAAGTGCTGTCCGAACGATTCCGAGTCTTTCAAGGCGTGTACTCTATCGATATGGCCTCCGACGTCACCTATTCACCAACCAGTACTCCTCATATTGCGGGTGGTCATAATGGACAAACAGAAAATCTACTTTCATCGACTACAAAGATGCTCGATTCGCTCATCTCATTCTATCAGCAGGAGCGCATGTGGATTTATCGAATGCGAGCACAGGAAGCCTGTTCGCCACAACTAAAGGACGAAAGTCCAGAACAAGCGCAGCCGGACTCCACTTCCATGGGGACTTCAGCAGAACAACACGAGTATCATTTTGTCGACCAGTCGTCCAACGGCCAGACAACGCGGACCCGGTGGATGCGCCGCAAAAGAGAATTTAAGCTTAGGCTTGAGGGCATTCGATCGAAGCGTGTCCACCCGCTGCAGATCGTGCAGGGACAACCGGCTGAAGAATTGCGACCCCGTGAACAAATGCTGGAGATGTTTGAAAAGATGATGGAGGCGAGGATGGAGAGTTGCCAGCGGGTGAACAAACTAGTTCAGGAGGCGAGCAGAGCGAATACCCACCAGGCAAGTACAACGCAGGGCGTCTCATCCACCGTCGCTGAAGTCGATATGTGCAGTGAACTCGGCGTCGGACTGTTTGTAATTTACGCGTTGTCACCTATGCTTATATAATGCTCCTCTGACCACAACCTCAATAAACCACATTCCCTTTATACTTTTCTTCATCTCTTGTCATGTCCCACGGCTATGCTCCTCTGCCGAATCCAGGACATGGTTATTCTCCGGCCCAGCACGACCGCGAAGCAGAAATGGAGGCTGCCTTCGACGGTTCAGACGACGAAGACGGTGATCCTACCGAATCTCATCCATTGAATCCACAGCCTCCCTCGCCACAAACAACCCCAGGAGTATATAATTTCGAAACTGTAGATTATGACTACCCTCCGCCCGGGTCTCCACCCCCACCTTCGGCTACAGCGCTTCCCAACGACTTCGGGAATACTAATGGTTTTATTCCAACTTTGACCCCTCACACAACGAATCATCGCCCCCATCGCTTATGGTATAAACGAGCTGCTGCTGCGGTTCTGCCGTCATTCATTTCGTCCCGTATCGGGCTGACAGCAAGTCGGCCAACTGGTCGGATTGGGGGTGGCACCAACAACGATGGTGTCTTCGCCAATATCACTGCAAAACCCACAGCTCCTGTCAGAGTACAAGATGGTCTGTTTCTATGTTTTGTTTCTATACCCCTCTTATGTTTTCTTGTTCTTTGTAGGCACTCATGATCCCTATGTCGTTCCTGAGGACACCAGACAAGAGGCCCCTCCTTCATATGCTTCTGCACAAGCAGACGCAGTGCCCCCGTATTGGGAGACAACTATACATGCACCATTTGCTTCTGATTCAATAGGAGATATGCTTATCGACAACCTACCGTCAGGATCGGTTTTTTCCTTTTGCTGGAACCTCCTCGTTTCTGTATCCTTCCAATTCGTGGGTTTCCTCCTCACATATCTACTGCACACAAGCCATGCAGCTCGCTTGGGTTCTCGAGCTGGCCTTGGCATTACCCTTGTTCAATACGGATTTGCCTTACGCAGTCGCCTTGACACGACCGACGAATCCACTGGTCAAGGTGATTGGGACTGGCCCGATCCGAACAGTGTTGCCCATGGACCAAATTCTACGTCAAATACTACATGGACACCATTAAATGCCAACGTCACTCAACAAGCGACAGTCCTTGCGGCTGGTTCGACTGCAACCACTGAATGGCTTTCGTTTTTCTTAATGACCATTGGTATGCTCTGCTACGTGATTGTTGATCAGGAATGTGGTCTGACATACTCAACAGGCTGGTTCATATTGTTAACATCCCTCCTTGGATTCTGGCGTGTCAAGCGCTGGGAGCGTGAAATACTTGCTTCGAGGGAGTCGCCATCTGGTGTAACCCCTCAAGCAACACGATCCCACCCGAGTTTCGTCTCTCAAACAGAATCTAACTTCGGTCTTCGTGGACTTTCCCGCATAGAATTGCTTCGACAGGGCTTTGGATTCAGTACCAGTAATTCAGGTGAAGGGGTAGCCAGTAATGCTGCTACACAGCCTGAGGAAAGTGAACGGGACCCGATGCTTGTGATAGACACCGCCGATCCAGAGCAAGCTCGCGCCATTGCTTCGGCGATGGAGGCTGATGCACGTTTACGGAGACATCTCAGAGAGGCAGGATTTTTGTAACTCTCTTTGAAGGGTTGATTTTCTACAAGTCGTTTATGGGACGTTACACAGCTTTCCACTCAGTGAGGGCGGGCGTAGAATTCTATCGTGGCCCATTTGGCCCACAATTTCACCTTTGACCAATTTCTTAAATTTATAAAATTTAAATATTGCGGAACATCTGCTTCGAAGTGCGGGGCGTGCATGTGCTGTGGAAACCACCCTGCAACGGGTTACGGAACCTTTTAAAAATTGTCGTGTCGACTCTGTGAAAATGGTCTTTCTGTACAGTAGAGGACCGCCGAAACATCCCGAAACATTTGGGAGTTCTTGATCCAGATTTTGGGGTCCGGCCAGCAGAAACATCAGAACATCAGAATTCGCAAAGCTGCTCCGCCTGGATTCCTAAAGGAGGTCCAAAGGAACGGTTTTGACATATCGTCAAATTTTCTGTTTCCATTTCCCTTTTCTCAGAAACCATCCGAGTCTCCAACAGGAATCGGTTACCGCTCGCCTGGTCTGACAAAAAAGGTTTTCGACAGAGCATGCTGAACCATTTCCAATAGGCACAGAGAAGTCTGATTCGATTTCGCCGAGACAACGTTATTTGGCTGAGATACTTATCTGACTGCTGTTCCAAAGACAAATTATCGTTTGTACCATGGGATCCGTGGACGAGAATTCCGACCCGAGTGCATGCTAATGTTCGTTGAAATTTTCATTTCTTGAAGTTCGATTTTATAATCTCTGGGAACGGGTGGAGCGCAAAATTTTGTTATCAGCGCTTCCATGGAAGACCAATGCAACAGTACGTAACACATTTATTCAACATATCCCCAGGCCAATCGTGAATTGACAGCGTTATACTTGTACATGTGGGTAAACTGTGAGAGGTAATGCATCATGGTTTCCCTTTTTCTTCATGGTCCAAGAACACGACTTGATTTTCGATGCGGGGTTGTTGCTTCCATCCCACTTTCTTACCTTTTCAAGGCTTGAAGTGAGACCGTACAGTGTACTGAGATCGTTCAGTTGACAGTTTGAGTTCCATCATCACCAATGATATAACCGGACACCTATCACCTAACCGCGCTAAATCTGATTTTTTTTTCAGGTTGTTATGTTACATCCTGGTTTAACCAATTTAGTCTAGCGCGTTTTAAAGTAACGTGGAGTCCCAGGAAAATTCCAACGGTTAAAAGGACGGCCACTGGGCCTAACGACTCTCCAGTTCCCCTTCGTCACAATGGGCCAATTCGATCTGGTTATTGGTCAGTCCACTCATCTCTACTGGGTGTCAGTAATCTGATTAACGTTATGAATGTATGATAGGTGTCCTCCTCATTGGGTTGTTCTGTATGTGTTCGAATGCAGTTCATTTGCCGGGTTTACTCAGATTGGTCACTCGCAGTCAACACCTATTTGTATGGTCTGGTCACATACCAGTTTATCGTCTACAAAAATACGAGTAAGTCCTTGCTACACTGACAGTATCCTATGATACTAACATGGTCTCAGAGTTCAATGATCGCGCATGGATAAAGTACCTCCGAGTCGTGATGAATTTGTCCCAGTTCTGACTTTTCTTCCAGAATCGTTGTTGCGACTCTCTTCGTTGTGGACACGATTCATAGTGCAGTGTAAGCCTCTTGTCATATGTTGATAAATTGTCACTTATCTTTTTTATCAAGTGCCGTCTACGCTGCTTGGGAACTCTGGTACGAATACCCATTTAAATTTGTGATCTTTCCTAATGTCTACATTAGTGTAACGAATTACAACAACCCTGCGAGTCTTGCATGTAAGCTTCGGAACCTTCGAGGAAATATTTATTTGCTGACATTGTTGATCTAGTCGTTTCCTGGACAATTCCGTTCACAGCAGTTGCTACTTCGGTCGCCGCTATTATCACCCAATTTTTCTTGGGTCACCGGTCAGTCGTCATACCTTCATCTTGGCCTCCGTCTCACAATGTGCCGCACCCATTTAGTGTCTATGTGCTCACGAAAAACACAATTGTCGTGGGTTTCATCGGTATCCTGAGTGTATTAGGCTTCATTTTCGGCACCTACGCTGGCATTTACTCAGGAATTCTGCATGCGTACGTTTATTTTTTTAAACATTTTACTAAAGTATTAACCCTCTATACAGCGTTTCGAAATTTGGCGTTTTGGGGCCGTATGTTACGTGCTGGTTAGTGTTTCAGACTAGTGCTGATCTGGCTATCACCTGTCAGTTTTTTTCTCTCCCCCTTCCTTGCTATATTATTTCCTGAACACCCTTTACAGTTACACTTTCTTTCGTACTTGCTCGTTCGCGAACTGGCTTTCGCAAGACCGACACAATCATTAACCGTATCATTCGAGGAGCCGTTCAAACAGGCTTGTTCGCTTCACTCTTCGCTCTCGCGGATATGTTCAGTTTCCTGTTGCACCGCGATACTAATCTCTACGCCATGTTTGCATTCCCATTGGGCCGCATCTACACTAACGTGCGTATTTGTCTTTGAACATTTTTTGTCGAAATGTTAAGTTTGGTTCGGTACAGACGCTTTTGGACACACTCAATGCCCGAACGGCCCTCAAGGGAGCAACAAGTGGTGACTCGGATAGCAATAATGTAAGGAAGAGTTCTATTTTATATTATCACCCTCTAAAATTTGTCACAGAGTGCATTCCGCATGCAGAGCAACACTATGAGTGGACTTACTGTCCATTCGATCCAAGTGCAAAAGGAAACTGTTGTGGAGGCTGAGCCGCCCACTGAGGGTGATCAAAAGTATCCCGTAAATGCTGTTTGAAGCATCCTCGAGCAGGATCATTTGTATATAGTATCGACACAGATTTTGGAAATTGCATAGTGAAATCCATTCCTTTCAATTTGGCGTGTATTTGCCAATTTTATTATTCTAAAACCATGTACATTTACTCTCGAACTCTCCGACAAAGAGTGAGCAATATTTTAAACATCATAATGCAGATGACAAGAAATGGGCAAAAAATATTATAATCCTAAGAGCAAAGAGTGCCGAAATCGACTTCACGACGTGAAGAATGACACGAATACGATTGCAGGAAATTTTGGGGTTTCTACTATGAATCAGAAGATGAGCCATCCATCTGCCTTCGCCTTGTTGACAGCGCCATCCCAATCATCGGTGTCCCTCTCCCACTCTGCGATACTCTCGATCTCTTCTTTCTTGAGACGTAATTCGTTGTATAGATGAGGGAACATGTCGTAGTTAGTGGCTGAACATGGAGATTTGAGATATCAAGTCACTGTATCATTCATGAATTCCCCTCACCTTTTGATGCTCCCGGAACACAACTTCCTTCCTCCCATTTCACATCCTTCTCTATTTTTTCGTATCCGATCTTTAGAATGTAGACTTTGGTGTCATCATTGAAGATAAGGCATAACGTGCCGGGGACCTGTTCGGCAGTTGATAAATGGATAAAACCTGATCTTTTATCAAGATCACTTGGAGGTAGTATGTCAGGAAGCGGCGAGGGGAGTGGAGAGGATGATGGGATGATTTTGTAAAGGAAGGTTGGGACTGACATTGGGTAGAGTTTCAAGCAAGGATGCTAATTATATCTCACTGTAACTACTTCAAACAATCGAGCTCTCTTTTCTCCATATTGTCCGTAAGCGATACCAAAATCTAGAGTTTCGAGGCTGGAATTTCCAGATAACGGAAAATGTATACAAAGTCAGAACAACCATTGCCATGAGCACAATGAAGACACCCAAGATTATCCAGCCAGTGATTTTAGGAGTGCCCCCGTGACTAACCCCCTTCATCACATAGAGGATGAGTGATAGACTAAAGGCGAGAACAGCCCAGACCAGGAGTGCGGCAGGGAGACTGAGTAAGATTGAATGACCGTAAAAGCTGAAGATGCCACGCCGGGCGTTGTCCATGTAGGTCATCTATGAAGAAAATGTTCAAACTGAAAGTGTGAAAGATTTTGAGGGCTACATACAGAATCAAGGGTGGTAGAGTTGGCCTGGTGTCTCCAAATGAAAAAGACACCAACAATTATGCTCCCAAGCGAACCAAGTGCAGAGACCATAGCTGCTGTCATCGCACTTCCCGGAAGCTCAGGGAGGGTGAGGACGCCGACAGTGGCCCTACATAAATTTGAATTAGCAAAAATCTCATAGTATCGGGTCTAAACGTACGAGAGCAACACTGTGGCCTGAAATTTTGCGTGAAAAGTCAAGGGTAGAAGGAGGAAATAAACTCACAATAAGTAAGAAATGAGAATAATCGCGGACTAGCCTTTCGGTGTATTTTTCCCAATTATGTTGCATATTCGAAAAGCGCTCGTGATACTGACCGCAAATCTACAGAGGCGGTCAACCTAGAGAAAGTACGAGAAAGTGAAAAACACCGACCTTGACGTGTGCACGATAAGTATGGGGAATGCCAAAGAAGAGAAAATTGATGACAAAGTTCAATAATCCGAGCGTTACTGGCGAGGGTTCATACACAGCTTCGCCCAATCGGTTACGATTGCGCGCTTCGCGCAGGTCGTTTGCTTGCATCAGGCAGTGTTGCCCCCAGGACTCGGCATCACGAAAGCTGCAAACTTCTCGAAGAAACCACGAGATAAAGACAGTCTTAGCCACAGATGTAGCGGAGGCAGAGACTAGAAAGGTAACTGAGCAATGGCAGAATGTTTTGTAGAGTGTTGTCCTCACCGGAAACGTCCCGCAGTATGAAATTCAATTCGTTACATTCGTTCTTTGAGAAGGGAACGACACTCTTCATGCCAGATATCAAGTTATCTGCCTGTATCGAAGTGAACACTATGGCTCAAAGACACAAGGACGTGACTTACATAAAACCACATCAGAGCATCTGAAGCCTCTTCGATAGCCCTGGATGGAAGAGGGACATGAGCAGGATGGTTCCATAGATAGTTCCAATAAAGTCGGCGGCATCTATTCACTAAGAACGTGGCCATGAACATCGATTTATGGAATTAGATGGAAAACGAACACTGCATAGGATTCAAAAGACATGCATTGGCCTCCTTGACATCGTCAGCATTAAATGAGGCGATGCAGAGTGAGTGATTTATAACAAGATTCATGACAGCAGCGCCAGTATCATTTGTAAAATTTTGATGAGGAAGACGGAAGTGAGTTTCCAAGCTTTCAGGTAGTTCAGAAATCTTGGCCAAGTACGCATTCGTAACGTCGAGCATGCCAGGTTCACGGATGTCATGATCCACAACGGTTCTAAAAGACGAATTGTAGAAATAAATCCAGCCCTAGAAAGAATAAGGTGATTGACTTAAATCACGTCAAGCCAATAAATAACCTTAGGGTGAATGCATAGATTCCAATGCTCGCCAGCAGAGTTTCCAGGTTCAAAAGGGTTGAAAGCACCCCTGTGAATAAGTAGATGTATTCAGAATACTGGTGCTTGGCAAAGAGTGGATGATACTCGCCAGCAATTAGAAATAGGCAGCAGAGTACTTGACCGAGAAGTCGACGTGGTCATGAAGGAACACGAATTGGTTATCGCCACTACATCGTCCCTTTAACCCTGGTCGGGACTGTTGACCAGAGTTCGGCACTGCCACCCAAGGCGCGTTTCTATTTTCACCACCACAGTGACCACACATTGTCATGGCCTTCTCAGGGAACACAGGTGGCAGTGGAACTGGTCTTTTTGGTTCAGGTAATGCCGGGCAGCAACCCGCAGGTGATCTTTTTATTTCGATCTTGCCAATTAGGATTGTTGACATCGTTCAAAAGGCAGCATTTTTGGATCAGGAAATTCCAACCCTGCTGGGAACACCTCTGGTTCCACCGGTGGAGGCTTATTCGGTAATGCGTCTTCTACAACCCCAGGAAGTGGTCTGTTCGGTGCGAACGCAGGTTCTTCAACAGCTACAGGGGGCGGGCTCTTTGGAGGGAACACTTCATCGGCGCCTAATACGACGGGTAATGGACGCCTGGGAGGCGTTTTCGGCAATCCCTCAAGCGGTTTAGGCAGCAGCCTATTTGGAACCCAACAGTCGACGGCGGGTGCTTCGCCAATAAGCACTCTCAATAATACATCGACAACGCAAAACTCTACGTCTGGAGGACTGTTTGGCACTACACCTGCAGCAAGTACTGATACTTCGAAAACCTCGACGACCACAAATCCTTTGTTTGGCGGTTCATCCGTATTCTCTTCATCTAAACCGCCCGAGTCAACTGCAAAACCTCCTGCTTCAAATTGTGAGTCATTTCTTGCTCAACCCGATGATGACCCATTTTCGCAGTCTTCTCACTTGGTAGTACTCCGGGGACAACACCGGCTGTTGGGACGACTGGTTTATTCAACTTGCCTAAACCGGCAGGGACAAGCAACACTCCCGCTGCTAATTCTTCAACTCCTGGTACCAGCAGTGGTTCAACAAGTTCTAATATATTCGGTGGTGGGTTGATTGGTAACTCTCAAGGGAGTTCGGCGAATACTTCAACTACGGGCACGTCGCTGTTCTCGCTTGGTGGTAAGAAGGATGCTCAGACGACTTCAACTAGTACGACGTCCACTCCTCAGAAGTTCCGATATCTCACGTCATTGTTTAATAGCTCTAACGGGTGGTCTGTTTGGTGCTCCGAAATCAGACGAAGCGAAAAAAGATGGTACTCAAGCTGGTATGCAAATTCACTATTTTGGATTGTATTTTGATTGACAACTCATATTATAGCCTCGCAACCTTTCAGCCTATTTAGTAATAAACCAGATGAGAGGAAGGATCCATCCACAGGTACATTCTCCTTTTTAAAACGTGTTATACATTGACTTACAAAGGCAAAGCACTCTCGACAACTAGTACAAAAGACGTTGGAAAGAAGGATGCTCTAGGTAAGAAATCGAATGGTTTGAAGTTTTCTCATAATATCCCACGTAACCGTCTACAGTGTTATCTGTAGCTGTGGCACCCCCTTCAATGCTGAGAGGCAAGACACTGGAAGAAATCATAAACAAATGGACTGCCGAACTTGAGGTCAATGTTCGAGAATTCAACAGATTCGGCGCGGAAGTAGCAGTATGGGATCGTGCCTTGATAGAGAATGGCAACAATGTGAGTTTGGAAATGGGCCACCATCCAAGATACCACTAATCATATTGCCCAGATTGCCGCCCTGTATGGCCACGTACTCGCAGCGGAAAAGCAACAAAACGAGATCAACGAGTCTCTAAACCACATTGAACAACAGCAAAGAGACCTCGCGTCGACGTTAGATGCTTACGAAAAAATTTCCCAAGAAATTCTCGGTGGTCAAGGTAGTTCATTGAGAACTTTGGACGCTGGACCAGCGGATAATGAACGTGACAAGAAGTCTGTCGTTTTTTTTTGCTACGCATTTTTAAGTTACTAATATACTTGTAACAGCTACATGCTCGCAACGGATCTTCACACTCACTTGGACGATTTGTCTGGTTCTCTGACTCAAATGATCGATTCTGTGAATGCACTATCTATCTCGTCCAAATCTGAAGACCCCGCCGATGATCCTATGGCTCAAATAACTCAGATCCTCAGCAGTCATTTGGAGAGTTTGCAATGGATCGATTCGGCAGTTCATGAGGTAGAAAGCAAGGCGTCTGAGGTTGAGAAACGAGTCAACCTATCTGGCCATAGTCTTTCTGGTAATGGGCTGAGGTCGAGAGGGAACCGAACTTGATTATGTCTCTCTTGTCTTTTACAATGATATCGAATGAATGATGATTATGCAAGGTATAAATACTCGGACAAGCAATTATTAATAAACTTAAAGAACGCTATACCTGCCAACAGTACCAGTCGGGTTCCGCATCTCGGCTTGTAAAGCGGCAGCCGATGCTTCGACAAGAAGTCTCTTGATTTCGCGGACTGCCTGTTCGACCTACATAATATAACAACCTCAGTATGTGATTGAGAAAACTTGTTAAACCTACCTTGTACTCTTCATTCGATTCCACGAGCAGGTGTAACTTCGGTGGTCCATCTGTTGGGGGTTCTTTTCCAGATTCATAGTAGATACCTGTGGAGAGTTATTAGCTAAGCAGGTATTAGTAAAGAGACCCCCACCTTTGTTAGTAACCGATGCACCCGTCATATCGATGAGCTGAACCATTGTCTCCTTGTTTGTGACGCGCCAACGAGCTTTTTGAGGGTAGTCATTAATCGGAATGATGGCGTGGAAATCAGTCGAGTCAGGATTCGTTTTGCGAGCTGAGATTCCCATCTCGTCGGCCTGCATCTGCGACTGCAAGACAAGTTTCGAGGCGCGAAGTTGGGCATTGAGCTTGGCAACAACACTCAGGGCCTGTTTGTGCGCAGCTGTGTCTTTTCCGGAACGTGCAGCCGCATCCTCTGCTTGTCTCATCTGGCTTCTTAACCGTTCCTCATCCTTCTCATGGGCTAATTTACGTGCAGCGGCGATGGCACTGCCCATGCCGAAGATACCCTTTGAGGTGTCTGGTGCTGGTCCACGCCTGATCTCAACCTTGAAGGTGCCGAAGGTCATATCGTCACCTGCGACTGTGGCCTTCACAGCAGCCTCCACTGTGGGGATAACCTTTTCATCTTCTCCGCTTGGTTCTCCGTAAGCCTTGCGCTCTGCCTTTTCTTTGGCGTCACGCTCCTTATCAAGCCTATCGAGACCTTTGCCACCGAATCCGGATCCCGCAACCTGCGCCTTTCCTGACTTGACTTTCTCAAGGAATCCTACGAAGAGATATCAATAGTGTTCTGATGGAGATTAACAAAATATTCTTACCGTTTGCAAGCTCCTCCAACTCTGTTGGGACTGGAGCATTACTTGCTTTGAGCGCGCGATAAATATCAACTGAATACCTCTCTTGTTCCGGAGTGATGAAGCTGACGCAAGTTCCCTTATTACCAGCCCTTCCCGTTCGACCAGCGCGATGTACATAGTCTTCCATATGGTTCGGGGCATCGAAGTTGATCACGAGCTTAAGTTGCTTTACATCCAGACCGCGAGCTGCCACCGACGTGGCAATAACGATGGGCACTACTCCCGATTTGAAGTCGGCGATGGTCTGGTCACGGTCAACCTGATCTTTGCCTCCGTGAAGTGACATGCAGAGATATCCTTTGCGCATGAGTTCGCGCAACAGGTTGTCAGCCGCTTCTTGACGGTCTACAAAGACCAGTGTTCGACATTCCGGATCCTCATTGTACATTTGGCCTAGGATCTCGAGCAACCGCGTGAACTTGGTATCCTCGGCTCGGACTTCAACGATTTGTTCTATTTCGGCAGCAACAACTGACCGACCTCCGACAGTAATTTCGAGAGGCTTGTGTAAAATTTTGCGCGCTAGGGCATCCATCTGCTTTGGGAAGGTGGCTGAAAAAAGGACTGTCTGTTTATCAGGTCGTATGTTATTGACAATTTTCATAACTTGAGGTTCGAATCCCATGTCAAACATACGATCTGCTTCATCCAAAACCACATAAGTAACGCGTTTGAGATTAGTGACACGCCCTGAATTTGCTGTCAAGAGGTCGATCATACGACCGGGAGTGCAGACAATAATTTCTGCCCCTTTTTTAAGCTCGGCTATTTGGTCTTTGATAGGCGAACCGCCGTAAGCGCAAACTGCCTGCTCAGAAATTCAATTAGGTACGGAATGGGATCATTGTTAACACTCACCCTTAAGTTCAGAACCTTCAAGAAGGGCTTGCAATCCTTGTGAATTTGTACAGCCAGCTCACGCGTAGGTGTCATCACGAGTGCAATTGGTCCTTCCATCTGCTCTAAAGAACGTTGGTCCTTTATATGACGGAAGAGCGGAAGCAGAAAGGCAATGGTTTTGCCTGAGCCGGTTTTTGCCACACCGATAACATCACGCCCAGACATGATAGCCGGGATAGCCTGCGCTTGAATTGACGTTGGGGCGACATAGTTCAGTCGCTTGATGACCTCAAGACTTGATTTAAACAAAAGTAAGAAATAAATTCCAATAGAATGTTTGGAAACGACATACCAGCTAGCAGGTAGGCCGAAATGACTCCATTTCGTAACAGGTCTCGGACAGTCAATTCCGCGAATTTTGATACCATCCAGTTCAAGTCGAAGAAGGTCTGCCTCCACATCTGTCATTGTGGCGATGTCTGGAGGAGGCATGTAGAATTCTTTACGGAAAGACTCGTATTTCACGCGGTTGTGATCGACAGTCGCCATTTCCTTCTTTTTCGCTTTCTTCGCAGCGAGAGCTAAGATATCCTCCGGGTTGAGTTCAGTGGCATCGAGTTCATCGACGACAATATTCTCATTCTCGTCATCGCCGCCTTCCTCTGCTACCCGCTCGTCGAGCCTCACTCTCGCCTGCCCATTTATGCCAATCTTCTTCAAATCCTCCATATTAACTTTCTTGACCTCTTCCTTCACGCTAGACATGAAAGCGTCTAATGGATCAGCTTCATCGTCTTCATCTACATCCATGGCATCATTCGTATTTGCTTTTATCACCTGATCCATACGGTTTGCATCGTCGTCATCGTCGTCGACTTCCAGATCTCCGACCCCAACACCGTCTTCGGTCATAGACATATCAACAGCGGGCATATCACCTAACTTTTCTAATTTGCGTTTTGACTCGATGGAATCATCCAAGGTTGCGCCAATGCCTTTTACCGCATTTGCGAACTCCGGTTTTACAGGAAGTCCTTTCAGACCAAGGCCTCCAAGTGCAGAACGATTCAACTGACCAGGTTGTTTCGAGCTAGAGGATACAGGTGGCGCTGAAAAAGGATCAAGTGATGTGAAATCATGAGTGGTATGTAGGATCTACAAAACGTACCTGGAGCGGATTTTCCTGCCAAAGCCATTGCTTTAGCTTTTGCTTCGTTAAGGGCCTTCTTCTCGCGTTCTTTTTTCTTCCAAACTTCCAGCTTAGCCCTTTTTGCTTTTATTTTATCGTCTTCTGGAGGTGGTGTAGGAGTGTTTTCTGCTGCGGGAGGTTGGACTGGAGGAGTTGCCGGATGTCGTTCGCGGGACCGTGAACGAGACCGTCTGCGTTCATCACGATATGAGTCCCTTTTCCTGTCATCCCTGTATCTGTCCCTATCCCTGTCCCTGTATCTGTCCCTGTCCCTGTCACGGTCCCGGTCCCGATCCCGTTCGTCGTCGTACCGCGAACGGTTTTTTTGACTGCTACGCCTTGTTGGCGAAGGAGACCGGGTTGAACGATGATAAGGTCTTACCCTTTTGTTAGACGTATTTGGAGAGAACGACCTGTCCCTGCGAGCCATAACTTTAAATTGAAGGGATGGTAAAGGATGAGTTACTGTGTTTGTTTGTATTTGGATGGTATAAGAATACACTTAGTCATCACTTTACGACCACAAAGCTCAGCGCTCAACGTTCAACTTCAGCTTCTGCCATGGCCCCCGATTTACTCGACCCGTCTGCACTCATAGCTACGCTACCGTCTCTTCTATCCGAAGGGAAAAAGACATTGGATTCACCTCAGGACGCCATCGCAGCACTTCTCCATACTGCATTGACTGCGGTATCGTTCAGATTAACTGGCGTGGACGAATCCACACGACCATCGGTTTCTGTGTCCGACAACATTCTTCCTGCAGGATGGAATAAACACGGCCCTGGGTACTACACTCTCGTGTATAAGCATGATCAAAGCAGTCTCGAGTTTTTGATCAAGTTGACCAAGTTGGGCAAACGAACAGTGATCAATGCAATTGCTCTGCAGGTTGGCGACCACCTCTTTTATTTCCAGTACCAGCATTCTTAGATTCACATAGACCGATAAATTGGCTTCCCTTGATTTATCTACCGATGACTTTACATCTGCTTCTTTCTTTCCCAAATCTGTCGACGGCAGTCAACCGCTGGTTCACGGGTTCATCTCTTCAAATCGCATCATCGATCTGATTTCCCAGTTCAAGCTCAAGATCATCTCATACTTGATGCCGGGTCTGCGAAAAGATGGATACACTGAATCCGTGGATGTATCATCACCATCAAGCAGTCGCCCAACTCTTGCTCCCCGTCCGGAACGACCTCCCGATGTGCCAGAAACACATCCCCTTTACCAACCTATTACACCCCGCAACCCTCTTGAAATTGGAGTGAGGGATCGTAATCCTTTCCCCAATGCATTCGGCCCCCCACCCCTCTTCTCAGATGACAATGATGGCATGTTCGTTGGTCCTAACCATCCTATCTTTAACTCACGGCTAGGACAAATTCACCCTGTTCGCGGTCCGTGGGGTGGTGATGGATATCTTCCACCTTTAGGTGCCCCCTCTGGGGCAAGGTTCGATCCAATAGGACCGGGACCAGGTATGGGTCGAGGTAGAGGAATTGCACGCCGCTTTTCACATGAACCAGACAATGATGAATTTATGCCTCCTGGAATGGTGAGCTATGATGTCCACAGTTTTAACACCTCTGATTTCGGTGACAGGGTGACTCGTTCACGTAAAAGTGGCTGTAAAGTGACTTCGGCCTGCTCCGAGTTGTGTTATTGTATTTCTCCTGCCCATTTTATACGCGTGTACACTACGATTAAGTCCTAAATGACTAGTAAATAGCAATACGTGTGTGATGAACATAACAGGAAACGCATTGATCGCCCGGGATATAAAAAGAGCGCGGGACCAACAATTGACTCTCCATCTCTTCTTCAAGCCACAATGAATAGGTACTCCCCAATTTCACCTCGCCGCAAACATTCAACTTCAGGAGTCATTCCTGGCTTTATAAAGCCACCAAAGCCGAAGAACAGACCCATATCGGAGATGACAGTCCGGGAACTCCAAGATCGGTTTTTCCTGAACAAACGCATCCTTGATTCTCCGTACGTGTTTCTTAAAACCATAGTATAACCTTGCCACTAAACTCCCAGATAGCAACGCCAACACTTCTACCTTTGCGCAGAGGGTAACAGCCGAACAAGCTGCTATCGATTCAAGACTGATTGAACTCCAAGGAGTGGAATCCATTAATACAGGCCTACGCAAGACATACTTAACAGGCGATGATGATATGGCTATTGATCCTCCTCCAGACCCTCCAACTAGCCGAACCCTTGACGCCAAACGGAAGGCGCTTGCCCAATTCGTAAGAGAATCTCCTTCTCAAGGTTGTGCCATATATTAATTGTTTCCTAGGCAAGGTCTACTACTGCAGGAACAACAGTTAAGTTGGGTGTGGAAGAAGCCATGGAACTAGAAAGAGCAGCGTTTCTACGAGATAAAGAACGTCAACAACGGATTGAAGAGAAAAGGGACATGCGGAATCACACGAACGGTCGGACTCTTACTAAAGAAGAAAGGGAAGCACGAATATGGGCCTACATGTATGTCGAACCAAAAAAACCACAAGTTCTCAATGTTCAGAACTTTCTTCCCCAGGGGTCATAAGCCAACGGAATCGGATCTGGAAGATGACGAGGGCGATTCCGATGACGAAGATCCTGCAAATTGGTTTGAAGATGATCAAGATGATGGACGGAAAGGACAAGACATCATTGAGCCAGACGATGAGGACTATTCTGATATTATCCGTGTTGATGCCAGTCGAATCCAGTATAGCACCTTCTACGAGCCTCGCGACGAAGATTAATATGTACGACGTACTTACATATTTGTGACAGTAAATTTCCAAAAGCCATATGTACTATTAGCAATTCCAGGATAGATTAGAACAAAATCTTGAGCAACCTCTCGTCCTCAGCGAGCGTGTATTGGGCAACTTTTGCCGCGCTGGAGCCAGGAGCTGAGACAAGCTGTGTGACAAATAAATTTAGGAAGGAAGTCCTATGAGGGAAACCGCACCATCGTGGAAACCGCAGAAGCAACTCAAGCGGGCAACGAGCGACCCTGGACACAAAGGAGATAAGAAAACACCATAAAAAAGAAGATTTCTCCCACCTTTGGCAAATTCTTCTAAGCATATGACGCCTGGAAAGCGATGTTTGAGCATTAGATATTAAATGATGATACGACATACACTCAATTCCAATCAGAGAGCTTTCAGCTGGCAGCCTATACACGAGATATATCGCTGCCTGTGGTGTTCCGGGTCCACCTTCAAGACAATTCTTCACATGAGACTCTTGAGCAGAGGCATCTCCAACTTCATCAAGATTTTGATTGCAGACTGGACAGCTGGGACAAGGTTATCATCGGAAATATAAAAACATGTCAACGTACTCGGCTAAATCGCTCAGCTGAGAGCTAGATTCTCTGCGCGTCAAAGAACCTGGGATCGTCAGACGCTCCTGATCGACTACAATTCTCCCCATCGTGCTTGTCTGGTGTAATCTGCTTGGAATATTGTTGGTGACTTCTTCGTAGCAAGAATGGCAGACACGATGGAGGGTAGTAGGCAATGGGGCCTCGATCATCAACGGGACTGGATTCAGAACAACATCGGCTGGGTCAAGCATTGTGCGGTATGAGGAACATCGGTCACAAAAAATTCGTCCGCATTTTCGACAGTGCTTTTTTTTCATAAATTTTTTTCTGGAGTCTTAAGGGAAGGAAGTTCACTTACATGCTGCAATCAACCAAAATGAGTCAATCACAAAATACAATAAATGTAGGGTTGAAACGCACTCTTCTAACCAAAAAATTGAACCTGCGATTACAGTCCCTGCATTGAGGTACGGAGTCATCTCTTTCCCACTGGGAATGTAGTTGACGGGGTGTTGGCGGCGTCCATCTCGGAGTTAGTACCTTCTGTGGCGTCTCATGGGTTGGCACACGGAAGTCGGGTGCTTGAGTCAGCTGCGGAGTAAGGTCTGCTGGTACCCGATGGGAATAATCTGTCGATCCCGAAGCCATCGACGAAGGTCTCGGAGGTGGGGTTTGGGGGTAGTGGAACTCTTCAGAGCTATCGTCGTCATCGCTACCAGGGTAGCTGTCTGAAGAGTCATTAGCAACACATTTAAGCAAGGAAAATAGTAGGATACCATCGCCCGTTATGACACCATGAATCCCCGCCTGTAATCGACGGCGGTCCAACTCCCGACTGTATGCGTTGAGCAGAACTTCTGCTTGTATTTTCCGATCGGCGTCGTCATCTCCTGCAAGAACATCAGTAATGGCAGGTGCTGAAATCATTTGATCTCACCAAGAAGACCTTGTCTTAATTCTGATACCGCACGTTCGAGTTTTGCTACGGTACGACGTACTTCAAGGGCAGAGGGGGAAGGAGCATTCGCATCAGAATTTTGACTTTGATTCCCGACGAGGTATCTCGCTCTAGCAACATAATCTTGCGCAATTGACCGCGAAGAAGGTATCGTGGACAGTTCTTGCCCCTCATCGACATCAGGTGCGCTGAAGATGTTTTCTTGATACGGTATCAATGTCCCATCAAAATTGAGATGGTACATTGAACCATCCAGTTCAAGGAACGGCAAAGGGGGTATGTCCAACCTACGGCGCATAATTCGAACCCATCGTCGTCGACGAACCCATACGGGATGACGTCTATTAGAATACGACGACATAGTGTTGCCCAGATTTGAGGGCCCACCGAATCCAGCAGAGACGAGGGTATTGCCCGTCAACAATCTCTCGAGCTGGGAAGGCATTTCGGCCGTCCATTTGTCATCTGGTTCATCAAATGAGTGCGCATACTGCCAACCCTCTTCTGCATCAACAGCCGGGTGAGTAACGTCAAGTGTCCAGTCCGACCTTTAAAATTGTAAGTCTCGGACACAAAAAGGATAATATTTTTGAAAAAGAAAACACACAACCAAAAATGACTTCGCTCCACACCTTCGATAGCAGGCTGTGATGGCGTAGCTGGTCTAGGGAGGACCCATGGTGACTCCTTTAAGGGAAGGTGAATTCCACCGCGCCATGCAGGAAGCGTCCGAGCTCTCGTTTCTTCGTTCGGAGTAGGAAGCTTGAGCTCAAAAGGGGCACGGCGACCCTGTCTACCCAAACCTGAAGCAGTAAATTTTGGGCGTCCGCCCGAAACCGCAACCATCCTCAAACGCATGTCAAGACGCTGGTTCTCATACAAAATGAGAGGAATAGTCGTATGGACGAGAAGAGGGTTATATGGAGTTGGTGCGCTATGCCACCGCTCAGCCTCAGCTTGCTGCAATATCTAAAAGCCAGGACGAAATTAGGAGCAGAAAAACAACTCCGCATGTCCACTAACTTCGCATATCCATACTTCGAAAACTGCTGCAGCTATGTCAAATGCTGTTTCACCCCATTTATTTCGAACAAGAGGATTGGCAGCTTGTTTCGTAAGGAGATAAAGGACAACAGGAAGATGCCCTTTTGAAGCAGCATTCACTTCAAGACAATTAGAAGTGATTAAGGAGTTTGGAAAACACCAACTCACTCAAAGGTGTCCAACCATCCTTGCTTCGAACATCGACCCCACGGACACTATTGACAACCGCCGAAGCACCACCCTTTTCACATAACCAGCGCACAATGTCAAGATAGCCCTGTAAAACTAATGTCAACCAAGCGGATCAGGATATAATGTTATTATCACACTTTAGAACATGCGTTATGTAGGGCAGTCCAACCATCTGCATCACTCGCATTGACATCTGCTTTGTCGGGGAGCAGGTACTGAATAATTGTTATGTGACCATTCAAAGCTGCTTTATGAAGGGCTGTCTATTTCATTTCTTTAAAACCCCATAATTAAAAGTTGCAGAAAAGCTTACTTCGCCTTCTCTGTCTTCTAAATCAGGCATGGCACCACAATCCTCAATCACTAAAATAAAAAAATAAAAATCCACTCGCGATATTTTGAGGAGAAGCAACTCACACCAGACAGCAATATCGTGATATCCTCTACTGGTAGCAGCATGTAATGCAGTGAATCCTGTTCGCGTCGAGGCATGATTTGCTAAGCTGAAAGGTTCAACTTGTCCATTTTCAACGGCAGTTTTGAATAGACGCTTTAGTAAAGGTAAATCTCCCGAAGAAGCGGCTGCATAAAGAGATTCGAGCTGGGCTGGAGATGGCTGGGCCTCACGAGAAGACGAAGGACTGATTCCATTCTCAACAGTCGCCGGAGAGGTTGGATATATAAACTCTTCGTCGTCGTCGTCATCGTCCAAAGTGGTGGTATGATTATCATGTTGAGAAGAGTCATCCATTGCATGCCCGTGCTCGTCAGGATGCTTGTAGAGTGCTCCTGAAACGCTGAGGTACAAAGCAATTGAGCTCAGAAAAAGAGAAATCATGTCACGCTTACCCTGGGTTCCCGGTGCGCGGTATAATGGCCATTCAAAGGAGAGAGGACAAGTATAATTTATGAGGAGCCACCCAATAACCTGGTGGTGAATGATAGTGAGTCAGAGGAAGTAAACTTTGATTGGGGGGCTGATGTGTGTTCAAGTTGGACGGATGAGGGTTGGGCACACTCGCAGCTTGAGCCTCAGGGTACGTGTCGAGCAGATGTTATTGCACTTGGTGAGGAACAATGGCCGTAATGAGCTATCGTCGGTCGCAAAGATTTGAAATTTGAAGACGAGCTGTGGTGACTGAGCAAGAACTTGAAGCACCCACGGTGTGTGGCTCAACTCCATTTGGTAACCAAAGCCCAATGCACATACGCCTTGTACTTGTTGCACCCATGTCCATGTCCATGTCAATAATCCTGACGGTACATGCATGATGTAGCTACATGTTACACTTGATAGTCTTGTAGGATTCCAGGCTGCTGATGCGACACATCCGAGCACGTCCGATGTGCCCGATTGAATTGCGGAGTTAGTAGTAGCAGTCTGATCTCCATGTTCCTTTGCTCTTTGACTCTGAGACCACATCGTCGCTTTTTTTCATCTTCCAGAGATATCAGGTCATACATGGCAGCGCCTCCACGCAGTAGTGCATATACCAAAATTGACAGAAGTAACCTCATCCCCTTCTCATCTCGCTTGAAGGAGGGAAGAGCACTTGCACAAGATGTCTGGTCGATCTTTAGGTAAGGTTTCACATTCTCTCCATGAAAAACGCATTATTGAAACGACTCAGTGAGGTAAACTTGCCCTCGGACTGCATCAACCTTGGTCAGGGTTACATGAACTTTGCTCCACCGAAATGGATTAGAGATGCAGCTAAAGAGGCCCTGAATACCGTAGCATCCAACCACTACTCCCACCCAAAAGGTCGTATTCGACTCAGAGAGGCGTTAAAGTCTTTCTACAGCCCACGGTTCTACAGAGAATTGGATGTTGAGACTGAAATCTTGGTCACTAGCGGTGCAAACGAAGGTTTTTCTTCCCTTGACGACAACGGCACGAGAAATCACATTTTACAGGACAATACTCCGTTTTCGTTGCCTTCCTAGAGCAAGGAGATGAAGTCATTATGTTTGAACCCTTTTTTGATCAATACTTGCCATCCGTCACTTTCAATGGAGGAAAACCTGTATATGTCCCCCTCCATCCCCCGAAAGCATCCATCAAGAAACCCACAAGTGGCGATTGGACCATAGACATAGAAGAACTCAGGTAGGACCTTTTCAATCTTGCATAATACCTTGCTCATCCTCATCCTCTCATCGTTAGGCGCGCAATTACACCACGGACTAAAATGATCATCATCAACACACCACATAATCCTGTAGGGAAGGTTTTCACGAGACAAGAACTAGAATCCATCGCAGCTGTCGCGGAAGAGTTTAATCTCCTCGTAATGTCAGATGAAGTGGTATGTCCCCAACATGGTGCACAAACTTCGACTAATATTTGGGCAGTATGACTCCCTCGTGTTTGACGAAAAAGAGCATATCCGCTTCGCTAATCTCCCTGGCATGTGGGATCGTACCGTGACAGTCGGTTCAGCAGGAAGTTAGTTTTCTTCGATGCCTAAATTTTTTTATCACTCAATCTGAATACCCAGAGGCATTTGCTGCAACGGGCTGGAGAGTTGGCTGGCTGATTGGACCAAAATCTATCATCCAACCAACATTGGCAGCCACCACGCGCATCGTGTTTTGTTCCAACTCTCCTTTACAAGAAGCTGCAGCTTCAGGATTAGAACAGGCTGAACAACGTCGATTTTTTGAGACTCAGGTTCAAGAATATACTGAGCGACGGGCGATACTTTGCGAAGCTTTCGATCAATTGGGACTCCGGTATTCCCTTCCTGAAGGATCATACTTCGTTCTTCTGGTATGAAATTTGCGCTTACAAGGCTTTGTTTTTGACAAATTATGACAGGATATCTCAGGAGTGAAAATACCAGATAATTATCCCTTCCCAGAAACGATTCTGGGACGAGGAAGGGACTTCCGGTCAGTATCGCCCTACTTCGCTCTTCAAATCCTCATTTCCTGTAGCGTGTCCTGGTTCATCGCCAATGAAATTGGGGTATCTTCTATCCCAGTCAGCCAGGTACGATTACTTGATGGGCTTAACTTATCGTATTGTAACATCCGCATTTCAGTTTTATTGTGATGAGCATTCCAGCATTGGCGAAGTATATGCAAGATTTTCTTTTTGCAAGGATGCCGACACTCTGCGGAAAGCTTCAGAACGCCTTCAAATGCTCAAAGACTTCCTTGCTTAGACAGTATCCTGTTTTAGAATAGAGTAAGCAATCCGACATGATATCCTACTTTACGTCCTCAACCAGCTTATCCACAAATCCCGAAAGGTTTTCCTCAAGGTTGCGAGATCTGAATCCATAATAAAAAGGATTTCCTACCAACCTTTGCGCAAGGAATGTAAAAGACAACACATCCGTAACTTGCGTTCTATCAAGGTCACCTGGAAAGAATGACCTTGCCCAATCCCGCAAAATGCGGCTTTCGTGTAGTTGTGATTCAAGAGGCAACCCTTCGTCCAAGAATTTTGAATATGTTTCGAAAGACTCGGTTGGGCAAAAGAGATGGAAGTGACCCTGTCCGGATTGTTGCACGGCCCGACTCTGCATTCGGGCAATTTCGAGCAGCGTGTAGTCCTTGACCAGTCTTGCTGTGTCTTCGACCTGAGAGTATTGTGTACCCATAACGACGACAATCGTAGCCCTTACAGGTAAACTCCAACACGAATCCTTTGGGACGACAAGAACTCGAATGATACCCTCAGCAAACAACTCGAGCATCAATGCACGATCCAGCTTCTCCAGTCCTGGATAGAAAAATCCTACACCTTTTGTCACGAAATCCTTCAGCGACATGTCATGAAGTCGGTTGGCATGATCATGAAGTGTTTCATCTGTAATCCCCATCGGCGCATATCCTCGGGCAGTCTCCAATTCCAATGTACACTGGGCAATGAGATCCTGTGCTATTGACCGAGAGTGGCTACGCGAAGGTACAAAGACCAAGGCAGAACCTTCACCAGCGGCGGCATGTAAAGCTTTGAATGTGGACTTTGCCATCGCCTTGAAGAGAGACGACGAATAAGGAATGGAAAACGGTTGAAGTGATACTGTCAACGATTGGTCGTGATCCCTGGCTCCGAATGATGTTACTGCAGAGCCTTCGATGCCAAACCATTTCGCCATATCACCGTGGTCATTCAAAGAGGCTGAGATTCCGACAAATCGGGTTAGCGATGCCTGTGTCGCTAGACGAAGTAAAGACAAGGCGAGCTCGTATACTGGATCCAATCCCTCGAGGGTATCACAAATTACCAAGCCAAGACCCTGGAATTCTGGCAAATGTATAGAGAAAGCCGAAAGGAGGACTTTGGCAGGAACAACACGGATGGTGGGGTGTGTACTTTGAGAGAACAACTGTCGTGTTTCAGCGACGAGTTGCACAGGAATTTGTGTTATGCGAGAGCCGTGGTTGAGATCTGCCAGTACCCCTAGTGCTGCTATTTTCGTTGACGTAATGATCATGACCCAAGAAGGATTCGGAGTGCTTTGCAGGATGTGCCACCTACACAGTCTGTTAGAACATCCTTGTACATGCCAATGGAGCCACAATACCAAGCACACATGTGGCTAAGAGTAGATTTGCCACTTCCTCCAGGTGCACAAAGCAAGACATTATGCCGAGAACAGACGACATTCCAGAAGGCTTGCGTTTGCAACGTATTGAGTACGCGAATTGAAGGTGAAAATATTTTTTTAAACGATTCGCATGTGTCAATGTCGTGGAGGTTCAAAAACGGAAGGGAGATAATCTTGGTATTGTCGTGCGGTGGAAGTGGCATGATGAGTCCATCAAGTGGAATCCTAACACTCTCTTCTGAGCCACCCCAACGATCTGAGATCGCTCTGATCGTTACGGACTCGGGAGGATTGCCATCGTCTACAAGAATAGAGAAGTCAACTTGTAGTGCGGTTGTGTTCTGATGGAATACTATTCGCGAAATTTGGAGAATATCGGAACCAATCTCGTTTTCAATCCAGAGCCAAAACGGCTCACTGCCGGTGTGTAATTTCTGGTTCCAATCGAATGTAGGAACAACCTCCAGAGAAATACGAAGGACGTCAACTGCAATGGGGCGCAGGACATAACGTATTTCGAGCGTAGGAAATTGCTGGGCTGCTCTGATGATAGCTTGCCCATGCGCTTCATTTAAGTGAACCAGTATTCCAAGAGGTACAGGTTCCGAACCAGCGAGATCAGAAATAGACAGGTCATCTGCCCACTTTTCGAGGGCATACAATGTGTCGACTTTTAGATTCATTTGACGTAAAGGGTGTTCATAAGGCCAGAGCCGCGTCTCGATCGCTTTACTGATGCCTATCAGAGTTGTGGTGACGCTGGCCCATTTTCTGCTGACGGCAATTTCTACCAACGCCCTAGCGATTCGCCCGGCATTCTGAGCAACATATGCCATATCAGACACCAAGGCAAAGTCAGCAATCCCTTCCCTTGAAATAAAGCCTTGTAACAAGATGTTGACTTTCCCTGAGGAACTATCTGTCCCGTCCTTTGTTCAAATCAGGGCGATTAGAGAAGCATGTCACAAGGATTTCCATTATTTACTCACCTTTACCTCACAAGGGGCACGTCCCATGATTTCCTGTAGCTCTTTGACTTCAGATTCTCGAACCTGTATCTGGTCGAACTAAAGGCATCATTAGACATTTTTTTTTAAAATACCAAACTTGTGCGTCTCCTACCTCTGTACTTTTACTCATCATATTCAAAATGTCTGCTTCTGACATCTGGGGCCTGAATAACCCGTTGAAGATCTCGATCGACTTATACCGAATGTAATATCTTGCAGCAATCCGCCCTAGATCAGTGACTTGAAACCGTCCGTTCTGAACATCGTAAGCTATCATTCTCGTTGCAACGAGTTGCTGGGCTGCTGATGAGACCAGTTCCATCCGTTTTCCCCCTAGTTGTGGGTCATCGAGGAGGGATTCTCTTGAGAGGCCTTTGACAACCTGATTCAGCAAATTAGCACTTAGATGATAAAACCACCAACCATATGCGAATGGGTTCATTCGCATCCGCACAAATAAATAAGTGTAACCTAACCACTGTATGGCGTCTCGGACGTTGGACACAGTTCCCAAAGAGATTTCGGCGTTTAAAGAATCCACCATACCCGCATGAAATCTAAAACGTGGAGATATTGAAAGGTAATCCAAAAGACCAAAAGGAAGCATACTGCGACTCTATTGGTACCTGCAAACGAAAAGTCAGTGTGGATTTACCTCAGATAAAGGTCGACAGTACCGAAGATGTGACAACCTCCAGATAATGTGAAAGTTTATCTCCTGTAGTGCATATGTAGCCTTCTCCGCTCGATTCCATACCAGGCCGTCCTGCCCGTCCAAAGATCTGAAGAACGTCCAGCACTGACAGATCCACGAATTTTCCTTTTGAACTATTATAAACTTGGGTGCCTTTGATGATGACTGAAATATAGTCAGTAATTGTATCTGGTCGAGATCAATCACCACCTTACCAGCATGTGCGGGTAGATTGACACCCCATGCCAGTGTTGCGGTACAACATAATACCTGGAATCTCGTAAGAAAATACAATGCGCTGCGCGCTTCCTTATCACTGACTTTAACAGCTTTTTCGGAGAACATTTTCTCCATGAGATTCCTATCTGACCGAAGCATTCCAGCATGGTGTATACCAAAACCACTGTCAAAGAGGAGTCTCATTTCCTTGTTTCTGGACTCGCCAATTTTTTGGCGAAAGAAACGAAACTGTGGGTGATGATCACAATTGAAGAACTCAATGGTTCCGTCCTGGACAGAAGAATCCCGCAGTCCCATTGCTGTTTTCACAGTTTCTTTTCGCGAATGTACGAAAACCATAACTTGATGACCTTCCATCACGAGTTCCGTTACTTTCTGCAAAGTGGTGATGTCGAAATTTTTGCGAGATTGTTCGCTATTGGCTTTCCCCCGAATTCCCAGGAAATGTTGCTCGAGCGGTATCGGCCTGAAGGAAGAATCGAAGTAAAAGAGTCCTTTATGTCTCGAAACACTACGGAATGTGGGTTATTACTTTATCAAATTAATGGGGAGAAATATACCAAAGAAATTCAGCAACGTCACGATAATTTGGAAGAGTTGCACTCAATCCAACTATCCGTATCATAGACTGGCTAGACTCCACCTTGGATTACATTTAAAATAAATACGAGGACCATAATTGAACAAAGAAATACCTGTCTCAGAGTCCTCGCGACTATAGTTTCTATAACTGCACCACGTTCGTCGTTCAGTAGGTGCACTTCGTCGATGATCAACAGTTTTATTATCTTTCAAATCATTAATAAATTGCGTTCAATGCAGGAATGACTGCAAACCGATGCGATATCGCCTTCCCCTGTCGGCTTTCTGGTCACAACATCCCATTTTTCAGGAGTAGTAACAATAATCTGAGTTTGGGCGACTTCTGCTTTTGTGAGCTGCATATCACCTGGAAAGGAAATTAGGAAATTAAAGAAGTAAGAGATTAACATACCAGTCAGTTCTCGCACAGATATCGAGAGCCACTGAAGATTCTTGCTGATTTTCCTCACAATCTCAGCTGCCAACGCCTTCATTGGTGCGCTGGAAATTTTTTAAATCAGCAGGTGGTCAAGCTGCAAAAACTCAACTCACACATAAATTATTTTGAAGGAGTTCTTGTTAATGACATGAGGTAAATGATGGGACGTGTCTCTGTTCTGGCTTATGACGCGAAGGATAGCCATCATGGCTACCTCAGTTTTTCCCTGTCGGCATTTTAAAATCTGTAGAACCTACTGTAGTCAAGCACGCACTGCACCAGTAGGAGCTGTTAATGATTAATATTATTTACTATTCACGAGACATAATCACACCCACCACATATTAATAAATTCTCGTTGGACCCATATGCTGTTGGAAACACGATCGATTGAATGCGATTGAACGTCGTGTAGCCCTGATAATTTTAATAATTTAACTTAATGTTATTACATAAAATCTCACCGGAAAGCTGTTTCGTACAATGCCGTCAAGCTCAGTGATAGGTATTAATCGCTCCTCCAACCTGGGTGGGATTGGTTGGGCTGGTGGAACAATAACTTCATCATACACCTCATCAATACAATCAGCATCTAATGTACGAGTCCATTCGCCGTTCAATGCTCACTTCGCATGTATTTCGGATCGTCCCAAGTGGTAACGTATACTTGCTGCCAAATAGTGAGGTATTCTCTTTCTCTGCTACTGATGAATAGACATGTGGAAGAACCTCAAGTTCAGGTTCCTAAACATGAATTTAATTTCTTATTAAAAAATGGCAAGAAAAGAAAAACCGACCGCGGTGCCTCGGAAAAGCGGTTGGGCTGCATTGGCTTCAAGTTGTTCCTGCATCCGTTGCCGAATATTCTCCAAAGTGAAGGTCTGTTCTAACCATTCGCTATCAGTCCTTTTACTAAGATAGCAAAAGACGCCTCGACGCACGCTTCGATTGGTCTGTAGGCTCGAGATTTGGATACCACAGCTGACGAAGCTATTTCCTGAGATTAGATGCCACTCTAGAAGGTTTTTTGAATGAAATACTTCAGTACAGATCCCAAATCGATCAGCCAGAATCTCAGCAACGAGCTCAAGCTCTTCAAAACCAAGCAGCTTTGCCAATTCATTTGATATTTCATCATTTGTTCGTTTTGAGGATAAGATCTGAAATAAGGATTGTCCGAGACTTTTTGAATTATCTTTTCTGGAAAACAGTGAGCTATGAAGAACTCGGGCGTCTACAAATTGTAAGAATACAAACTCTGCAAGCCTGGAGATGACAGAGTCGGCTGGAAATTGTCCCAGCACAGAATCGCGTCTCGAATCTGAATCATCTGATATGTTCCATGTCTCCGTCATTGATGCGAGTAGTGAAGAATCGTTTGGATCGCTGACATTGTTCAATATCCTTAAGGTTGGATGAATCAAGGAGTTTTGGAAGGAAATACTTAGCAACGTACCGCGTCCACTCATCGGAACACTCTTTCTGACCCAGGTTGGGTTCGTGAGGAGAGAGCAAATCATCAAAGTGGGTCAACAACGATGTCATTTTATTGGGTGTGAGAGTTTGTACATAGACTCATTAAAAGTGTGCGTCTACCAACGGAAACAATCGGGCCGCAAAAGGTGGCATTATAATTTACATGTACATTAAAATTGCTCATCCAGAGGTAAAATATATATGACTGACCCACCATGATTCCTCCCATGTAATATTATAGTGTCGGAATTTTGAGATTCAGGTTGTGGGTTTATTCCGTAGTGGGAATGTCGACTTCAGAAGATTATTGTTTTGTTTGCCAATACCCAACCGTGTGAGCACCTCACGGACTTCTCCTGCTGCATTAGGCACGGAAGATTTCTTGACTCTTGACCGCGATCTAGATCTAGTTCGACTCAACCTGAGTCCAAGATCCCCGGTAAAGATAGAGGACGTATGATCAAGGGTTGAGATAGATGGAGGTCCAGCGAGGTTAGGGTTCGACATGCTACGCCCTTCTAAGGCTTCACGAAGGTCAGTGACACCGAGCCCTCTCGTGGAACGAACTAGACTTTGCAGAGAAATGTTCTCGATATGCATGAGTGCCGGTGAAATTTTTAGAAGGGGTGACACGCCGTCAGAACGAAGAACAGAGTCAAGGCCAGGAGCGTTTTCGACTGAAACCAAGTTACATATAAAAATTGGTATACGAAAGATGGAGGAGAGCTTACAATCCCTGAGAGCCAAATCTGGTGTCCACTTCAAGGAGACCCGCCGCATGAACCCTTCCCGATCAACTCCAAGTGCATCTAACACATTCTGGGACGAGGATAGAAGATCGAGAGCATCAGTGGTTTTCAGTTTCAGAGACGTTTTCAGGTCCTCAATCGTCACGTCAAAATTCGGTAACGAGGATAGAGATTCGATTGCCTAAAATGCGTAACTCAGCACAAGTTTGTTGATGACAATGCCAATGAACCTTTTCAGCAAGTGTTGCCAGCGATGAAACCTTCCAAACCTGCGCAATAGTGAGCCAGACATGCGAGATGACCGTCTTCATCGCAATGACACGCTGCATAAGATCGGAATCAGCCTCGTTAGGCGATGAAGCCTCGTCGAGTGCGATAAGCATAGGAACCCCAGTGATGATTCCACGCATGGGAAATTGCGTTTGAATGACGTTAAGAATCTTCATGATCGATGCGTAATCTCCTTCAGATGCCTGTACAGAATCGGTGTAATGGGACGGCGCTATCGCAGCTAATTTCATCACCAGAGAATGCTTTAGGGCTTTCGGTCCATGGCCTGAGGTAGGGCGGGTGCTATGCAGGTCATCATTCTCCGAGCCGGAATCACCAACGAATTTAGTAAGGTTATCATGAGGAGAGTTTCTATTCGAAGACCCCATTGGTGAAGACGCCCGTACATTTAGCAAACCAAGTATGGGAGATGTGGCCAAGATGTAAAGATAGGCATGAGCGCTGTTGAGGAACCTTGTTGCCGCATCGCCAGCATGTGTGAACTTGACGACATTCCTGAATGAACTATCGGCGAGCCTACGCAACTGTGCCTTGCCATCATTATCGGTACTTTCCCCGTACTTCTGCATTTCATCAATGACATAAGCTGCCAATGCACTGGAACACTCCCTACGAACGGAAGGATCCGAGTCGCAGAGCAGGCTCAGGCTATCTTGCCACATATCTGGAGGAATACGAGTGCGCCTTGACGATCGGTCATCCTTCCACTCTTTTCGCGGGAAATCGACAGAAGCATTTGTACTTTTACGAGGACCTGTACTTGAGGACTGCGTTTCTTCAAGGAGGTTCGTCGAATTCTTGGCTGGAGCTGCTCTAAAAAGACCCACAACTGCCCTCAAAATACATTGAATAGCAGAGGATCGGCACTGCAACGCATTTTGGACAGAGTTTTGGACAGAGATGCCTTGAACTTCTATGACCACCAAGCGACCAATCAATTCTCCCTGCAAAAACCACGGAACGTCAGTGGAAATAGCATGTAGTGGTACCGTACTGACGGAAAGATCTTGTATTTGATCGGAATAGTAGACGTGGCTGCCTAGCGAAGATATGCAATCCACCAAGGAAGGCAATAGACTGTCCTCCGCAGACAACGTCACGCGACGCAGAAGAAACGATAGGAGATTAGACAGGATGTCAGAAGATGATAAATTGATAAGGGGAGTCCGAGAACTGAAGATTGAGGTGATCATAGAAATCATAGAACCCAAAAGGGGCAGCGCATCGGTCGTGTCTCGTTGAGCAATTAGACGTTCAACAAGCCACGTGGGAACTACATAGCGGTATTGATATTGTGCCCACTCTGCGGTCCTCTGTGCGTACCAACAACAGTGTGAAGGCTTTAACCAGCCTTGGATAGCTTCAAGATTGTCAAACGAAGACTGCATGATATACCCAAGTTGTGTACCATTTGCATGGCCAAAGAGAGAAAACAAAGCACGAAGGCAAGCATCAGAAACATCCCCTGCAGATGGGCCATTGTCGCCATCGATATGCAGATGAATAGAGGCCGCACGTCGCTCGAGTGTTGGACGGGTTCTAAACTCGGCCAAATAAGGAGAATCCGGGGAGTCTTTCACAATGAAGGCCCTTGTAAAGTCAGCAGAAGAGTGTTATACAAAGACCTAAAAACTCACTGCTCCTCCAATGTCGAGATGGGTGTCACAAGTAGGATGTTAAGGATGGGATGCAAAATGATCGAGACTTGTGCCCCGAAATGCCCAATATCGTTGTGCAATGCTTCAGAGTGGATAGCGGCAGTCAGAGCAGCCAAACCAATCAATCGTGTTCTGAGTAACGTTTTTGGAATCATGTAACGTGTAGATTGCAGTACCACTTACCGGTTTTGAGTCTCTTGATCAGGAAGATTGATAAAACTTAATTTTGCAAATTGGGATAGTATAGAAAGATAATCTTTCGCTAAAGAACTGTCGGCGCCAATTAGTTGACCAGTTGTAAAGGTCGCCCATGCGGTAAACTGAAGGTAAATTCGTTAACAAGAGGACAACGAATTGGACAACAAGAGACATACGACGCTAGCAGCTCGGGCCAACACTTCGATGTCAGAAGGAATTGAAGCAAGTGTTGCCTCAACAGAAGCGATCAGCGACGGAGAAAGGAGAGCAATATCCCTTCTGCACTCCGTTACCAGTGACCGGAAAATGGCCAGAGAAATGAGCAAAGAACTTGGCACAACAATCAGAATACATTGGAAAAACATATGCAGAATGCTCACGCTCGAGAACGGATATTTCCTGCACTTGCCTTGTGGCACTCTCCCTTGAGTCGCTTCTCCAAGTCGGTGCTAATTTTAGCCAATTTGCCTGGATGATTGGAGCTGCGCAGGATCAGTAAGTTGCAGAAGGAAACTGTTTAGACAAGGATCACATACGCGTAATAAGTCAAGCGACTAAGCTCATGGGAGTTCGGGGAATAATCTGGCCCTGCTGTCAGCAAAACAGAGGAGGGGGGATAACAGGAGTTGAGGAGTTTCACATGATGGGCCTGGAACAGGTACATCGAGAAGAACGAATTCGAAGCGTATAAGAATGTGAGAGACCTTTGTGGTGCTGGATTTATCCTTAGACTACGGTACTGGGCAGCTTGGAGTCGGAGTGACGACTCGTGATGTGTGACGTGTGACCTCTTGAACGTTACTATGTGGCCGTCACTGAGAGCTCAGCAGAAATCCCTTTGGACATCCTCGTAATAAGAACGAAGTCGTGGAACCTGTTAAATTTAACACGGGCGGGTTTCAAAGCTCTAGTAAAAAGTGTCAACTCGAAATAGAAGCTAGGTGAAGAGCAAGTGAGTCTTCAACATGTGGAAAAATCCGTCTGCCAGACAGGCGGATATGATGTCTGAGCTCGTAAATGAGCTCTGTGAGTGGTTGCCTAATTTCCACAAGATCGTTGGGCACGCGCTTGTCCATGATCTAACAACTGGTGCGTTTGATCTAGTATTCACACCGCACGCATATCGTTTGCAGAATAAATTTCAGCGACATTATGTAACCCTCCAGAACTTCAAATTGAAAATGTGACGGGGAAACTCGTATTCCTTGGCACCAGCAAAACGAAAGACAGTCTTGTGGGTTTGGCGGGAACTTCTCCTTTCGTCCATTTTTGGAGCAACTGAGTGAATGAGTTGCAAAATTATGGCCATTAAAGTTTCGTCATCAAGTGTCAGCTTCAAGTCAATTACGATTTTTTTTGGCCACAATATCACCTGGACTATGGTACTGGTATATGAACAGGGACAGGAGAAAAGCGAAACCCTTTTCGGAACACCCGAGATGCGAGCAGCTGTACCCAAAGTGAAATATATTTTTGCTTGACGCTATGCTGAAGAATTGTGGAAGGTTTCTTGACCCATTAAACCGTCCACGGACTGCGGTACCATGTGGCCAGGTGATAAGAGCCGGGTATCATGAATCAGTTGAGATTCTCCACTGACAATGTCGCAAGAGACAAGGAGGGGGAGAGGTCACCAACACCCACCAACGCATTCCCCACCGCCAGCCTCGCCATATCGTTCCTCGTCTGCACAGTCGCACTCCCCACATGCGGAAGCATCACACACCTCGGCTCCTTAGTCCCCCGATGATCATATAGCCAATGTGATGGTGGGGTAGCCAAGTCGAGGGGTTGTATCACTGTCTAATCGTGTCGGATGGGTGATAAACCTTGTACAGACTTTGAGCGGCGTATCTATACACTACACGTTGACCGACTCCAAAGAGGTTGAGTGGCCAGGCCATTCAATATTTCCAAGGAAAAGTTCAAACTTCAGATTGGTCACTGCTCGTAGGATTGGAAACGGTGGAGTAAATTTAGGATAGATATTACGACTGCGACACTTGCTGACACTTGCCTGCACGATGATGCATAGAATCTTGTGGGTCCAATGATGGCAAATCGATTATGTAATACAAATCATTTTTGGAGAGTCTCAGTCTATATATAGATATGTCTCTGTCCTAATACTAGTATACTGCGTTTCAAGCTTTCCAACATTGGTAGACTACGGGCAGATGCCTCCCGGGACACAGCTATTCCATGTTAGCAGAAATTCTAGGTGGACGATCGAGACACTTACCGTCCAAACTGATCACCAGAAAGGTCCCCACAGCAAAGGTATCCACCAGGGCCTATAAAATTAAAAAGGTTAAATTTGGGCATGGGAGACTTGGAAGCAAGTACATTGTAAACCCTATAAAGCCGCATTGCCTCAATAAGCGTCAACTAAGATTCTTTATGTGGGACATACCAATAGACCACCACCTTAATAGCACAATTTATTGTTTAGTGCTACTGACAGTTTGATGTAGAAATCGAAGCTCACAATTCAAAATGCATGTCGGTGGGGTAGGATAACTTGAACTTGAAGTAGTGTAACTCGAAGTAGTGTAACTTGAAGTTGAACTTGAAGTAGTATATTGAGGAATCGCGAGCACCTGGGTGCTAAACAAAGTGGCAACGAAAAAGACGACGAGCCTCATGATAGATCGAGAGGGATGTGTTAGTGAGACACCTATCGGCTTTATATCCTACAAGTCTCATACTTTTCTCAGGCTGCGGCCTACAGTAGGCCGCAGCCTAGTGATGTGCGGGCTCCGAGTCGGCTCGGCCTGTAAACCCGGGCTTGGGCTCTGCTTTCGAGGGCTCAGGCTCCTCAAGATCCAAGCCCGAGCCTTGAGCCCAAGGGGACAAGGGCTAGGGCTGGGCTTGGACCCAAACCCAGGCTTGGACCCAAACCCAGGCTTGAGAGGCATAGAAAGGCAAATATAGTATTAAAGTATACAATGAACAAATTACGATGGATCTACTAGTACATACTACGAGCCGTTGATGTCATAGCCATAAGTTTCCCCGATCCGATTTCGGAGGAATTCCCTCCGATCCAAATGCTGGTCTTCGTCCAGTCTTCGACGAGTTTCTGCTGTGAATTGGCCCCAGGTGGAAGAATGCTAATTAGGTAACACCCTGTGGACTCGGTTATAATAGACACACCAATAAATTGTCGGATAATTTGGGACTGCGCCATTCAAGTAATCAAGTTGAGCCACAGTTGATCTGAATCTGGATACTACATGGGACGTTGCGTCTAAGAATGTCCATACAACAAACATCACATTGCTTTTGACGTTAATCTGGACTTCTTTCTAGCGAAGCTGAAGAAGGCCAACGCCAAACCCGCCTGAACGAACCTTGCAAAATCGTTACATATGTAATCTATTTCCGTGATCACTATACCATTTTCCGCAACGCTGAGAAACATACTTTATCTTCCTGATTCATGCTTGCTGAAATGCTGTCTGCTCTTTCTCACAGAAGCGCAGCAGGACAAGCATCATGGGACGTTACACGGCGTCCCAAAAAAACCGCAGTGATACTCGGACCCTCGTAATTTCGATAGGCTTCCATTCCCGTACAGTTATCCCAGGGTACCAGAGAGTTTTCGCTACAAAACGGCTTTTTCGAGTATATACAAGCCTCTACACCTACGGTACCATGGGATACGGTAAATCATACACCCTTTCTGTGCTGGCGTGTCTGCTTTATCGTCAAGGAGAGCGGGTAGTCTTCATACCCGATTGCAGGGCGATGATTGTGTACCCTCTGACTCGGATGTATATGATCCGAGTCAAAAGCGCGTTCCTCTGCAGTTTTGCGGACCCTTTACAGAAAAAACGACGTGACTGCAGCCGATCTTTGATTTCTATGGACGAGGTGGATGACTTCTGTCACGGTTGGGATGATGGTACCATTCTCTACTTTATCAACCTTTTTTGCAGTTCGGTCAACGAGACTTTTCTGAAGTGAAGCAAGACTTCCGGGCCTCTTCGGAAATCGCTTCTGTTAGGCAAAATATAAGATGGCAGAGCAGCTGTACAGCGAAATTATCTCATGGTAGCTATAAAACCGATCGGAATTGTTTGACTATCGGTACTTCTACATGATGGCACCCGTGGTGAATGTTGGTGCGGTGTGGCAAGAGAGGCCGCTGCAATGCTCATAGCAAAATGGAAAATGAGCCAATTCTACGAACCACATGGATCGACTCGCTCTAGGACAATCCTTCTGCTCCCGAATTTCAGGTTAAGAATCGCCTGAATTGCTGAAATGGGCCTGAACTACGGGGGCAAGCGCATCGAACCCTGGCCCCCCACTTGGTTCCGCGGTAAAAATCTCGATGACCTCCTTCGTGTAATTTCCTCGGGACTCTATCTTCCCCTCAACTCACATCGACGCACTTGACCTCAAGTACGACAAGAAAGCTACCAATACAAGTCATGATCAACGAAAGACACAAATATTCCGAACAGCTCTTTTACAACATATGCCAGGTGGAGTGGCAGATTACATATGTAAGTTCCCCGGAATCAAGCTGCACTCGACTTTCATTTGGATTGTAGAGCAGAAGAAATCGAGCACAACGATTGGGCGGGATGTTCGGCAGACGAGAACAACGTTGCAGGTGAAGAAACAAGAACATAAACAAGTATATCTCTTGGTAGGAGCCTCTGAGCGAAGAATTCAAATGTATACCAGATTCGCAGAAGGGCCGAGTGCATTAGCCTCTGTAATCTCGCCACTTTTAGTTCTCCTTAATGCAATTTATTTGCATAAATAAAGGAGTCTGACCCTCCTAGAGGTAAACGATGGGAAGGAGTTTTTACCCTTTACACTATTGATTCCAGAGCTAGAAAGAGATGGCGGATTGGACGACTCAGATATCCAAAGCACACAAATCCAGTGGAAATGAGATGGGATTTCAAAGACTCTGAGTGGAGGGTCTCCCCCAAACATGGATCTGGGGACTGCAGCTCAGTTCTGAACCCTCCGTATTTTGGTATTCACTGACTCGACGAAAAAAGTCTACACCAAATGTTGCTCCACAGTTCCTCCGTAAACCATAGAAACACACTTAAGGACTCCAGCAGGATGAGAATTCCGATGGCTATCTCGCGTCGCCTTTCAAGTTTCATTAGATGTCAGATATGAGATGTCAGAAATGAGGGGGCACAAGGAGGACACAGCCTGCCAACAGGATGGCGATGGACTATTATCTGAGATAGTCAAAACCTTCAAAAAAATGGTTGGGCTTGCAAATTAGGTTATATTTTCCCAGGAAACATGCACAATCATCTCACTAGATAGCAAATGCCATGGGACCTCAGGCTTAACCCTTTCCCCCGTGCAATATTTCGACGGCTCGCTACATTACCAACGAGATCTATGTCAACGCGGTCTTACCGAGATGCCATTGATTGTCTCAACTCGCTGCAATCAAATGCAGCGTCTTTGGAGGCAGTGCGCGCTTCTGGTGGTCGGTCAAGCGAATTTGCGATACCGGAAATGCTGGAGTTCTTAAAAAGAATTGGATATCAAGTAAATAGATTTAGGACACTTCGTATCATGTCTGACCTGACTCCTTTAGCCTCACAACCTCAACAAACTCAATGTAATCCACATTACTGGAACCAAAGGAAAGGGATCTACCAGCGCGTTCACCGAATCAATCTTACGACACACTCACCCTGATTGGAAGATCGGTTGGAAATTTTTTGCTTTTGTGGGGATTACATTTACCCTTGCAATAGGTCTATACACCTCACCACACCTGGTTGCCGTTCGTGAACGAATTCGAATCAATGGCTTGCCCATCTCCGAGGAAGAATTTCCAAAGTACTTCTTTGACGTTTGGGATCGCCTTATTAAAAATTCAAGTGTGAGTGTTGTATTGCTGAGATGGATGTTTTATTGATAGTCAATTCGACAGACTGGGGCTCTGACCACACCGCCGATGCCTGGATATTTCAGGTTCATGACCTTAATGGCGTTTCACGTTTTCTTAGAGAAAAAAGTAGACGCCACAGTCTTGGAAGTCGGTGTCGGAGGAACCTATGACAGTACCAATATTGTCCCTCAGCCTATTGTCACTGGAATAACGGCCTTAGGGATTGACCATGTCAGCGTTCTTGGAAAGACGATTGAAGAGATTGCGTGGCAAAAGGGTGGAATATTTAAGGTACCGTAAATTTCACTCCTTGAAATCTGTTTGACGTGTTAATAGCCCTCTGTATCCGCGCTGACGGTTGAGCAACCAGTCAATGCAATGACGGTTTTACAATCGCGAGCCGTGGAATTGAAAGTGGGTTCTATGATCTAATGGTGAACTCCGATTTGAACTATTGTAGACCAAAGATTTCACCATTGTGAAGGAGAGACCTGAGCTCTCCAACATAAATCTTGGTCAGTGGCATGATCCAACTTGTGGTGCGTACTGAAGCGCATCGTAGGACTTGCGGGGGTGCACCAAGTCCAAAATGCTGGTCTTGCAGTCGCCTTAGCTCGAGAGTTTTTATCGGCTACGACGAGCGATCTTGTTGGCGAAGAAATGCCAAATTCCTTCAAACAGGGATTAATCAACACAAAATGGCCTGGACGCTGCCAAACAGTCCCGGATCCCAGTCGTCCTGGCTTCACGTGGTATCTCGACGGCGCACATACGACTGAAAGTTTAGAGTGTTGCATAAGGTGGTTTGTCTCACCAGGTGTAGGATTACCTAGTCAATATAAAGATCCAGGGTAATTGGTCATTTGGTCGCTTCTCATTTCTTCTCTAATTCCTTCTCTAGACATGCTGTGCGTGTTTTCATATTTAACTGCACAAATGGGAGATCGGGTAGTCCTTTCTTGAAATCGATTAGGGAAACCATGCGGCTTCGTCAATCATTATTTGGGTATGAATCCGACAAGGAATTCTTTGATCATGTAATATTCTGCACAAATGTGACATACGCTGATGGACATTTCAAAAGCGGCAAGTAGACAAGTTTTCATCCTCAAAGGAAGCCACTTACGACGGCCTCGACCAGATCTTACAACGAAGTCAATTCCTGATTCAGACCTTGCTGGATTGATGACGCAACGGTCACTTGCTTCTGCTTGGACCAACCTAGTCCCCTCCTTTCCGCAAAATCGTATCCATGTCTTGCCCACCGTGGAGCATGCAGTCAAGACTGTAGAAACCTTGCACATAGATTCAAACTTGCCACTCCATATTTTAGTCACTGGAAGCCTGCATCTTGTTGGTGGCATAATAGAAGCAGGAGGGTTGTTAGATGCTACTATATAATTTCATAGATCTTATCATCCCAATCAAGTCTCAATGACCCCATACATTCCCTTCGTAGAAATGAATCGCTTGATTGTCTAGAAATTTGCGCAAATGGGTCTTGAGTTTCCCTTCAGATGCACTGGGGGCATACACCTTAGCGATCGTGAAAAACAAGCTAAAATCCACCGGCTGAAAGGTAATCGTGATTAATAATTGATACCAATGAGTCTGCATCATACCTCATAGCGAACAACACGTAGGTTCAATTCGTTGTCTCCACGAATACGTTCCTTCATGAATATCTCCCATTCTTTTCCAAAAGTGATCTTCGTAGAAGAACGCACTTTGCGTAGAACACGCTTAGCGGGTGTGACTTCTTTCAGAGTTCTAATGCCACTGTGAATATCATCCTCCGATGCATTTGGTTTTCCTTCTTTTAATTTTTGAACCAAAAGCTTCTGTGTCATTTGGGGCTTAAGGTAATCCCCCTGTCCCTGTTCAAAATCATCTCCAATTGGTTTATGTGAATGAGTAGGTGATTTCCCTATACTTGAAAATACCGAATTAATTGGGTATCAAGAATTACAATGTCAAAGAGGTGTACTCAATGCCCGCTGGGATCAATGTTGGTTGCTTGGTCCCGGGTGACGTACTTCCTTCGTAATGAAGCTCGGGGAAGCATTCATTATCCTGGCCAGTTGCAGAAAAGAGCGATGTTTTGGATGCCTGTAAGAGTGTGCTTATCGTAAAAGCTTGTGTAAGGGGAAAGTCCGAGACAGGCTTTCGACCGGCTGACTGTTGTGGAGATGCTTCATCAGGGGATGGCCCGGAGATAATGTCTTTAGCCCGAGAAAGGATTGCCTCCCTTAACGGAGGACCCACGGATAGAAGATTATTGGAAGGGACATTTCTTCTCTTATTCGAACGAGGTTGCACGACATCTTCGAGTAAGGTAGTGGATGTTGAATGAGCCGTAGGGACTCTGCAATTTCCAATATTGGATTCCTTCGACGAGACGATTTCGTTCTCAAGTAGAATACGAATGGTGTCGTCATCGTAACCCTTTTTTTTCGCACACCGTTGAATATGATCCATTTTTTGAACATCGGTTTTCCGCGTTGTCCAAGTTATGGAACAACAAACACACCGGGAAACTCGCGCAATGTCTGACTGGAATGAATCCAGGTTCATGTGGACTTTTTTCGGTGTTCGACGGCGTTCAGGGGGTCGGGGTGGCAGAGCTCTAGATGGTTCGACTTGCTGTCTGGTAGACAACGGTTTAAAGGCAAATTTCTTGATGTCAAAAGTAGATTTTGATGTTCCTTGTTCAGGGTCCTTGACTGATCGTGAGATGAGACAAATCATCCAGCCAAACTCTGGGTCATAACACACCAGGTTTAACAGCTATGGAAGCTGATCCGTACATAATCGTATCCTTGCCACAGGACGAGGTGGATGATTCTGAGTCTAGATACCCTCATGTCATATACGATTAAGCCCTTTTACACACACACACACACACACACCAGATATTTCGATCACAGCCGCAGTGGTGTGCAAACCAGCATTATGTAGTCTACGGTGATTTCGAGATGCAGGTCCTGCGACGCTTGCTGATTTGTTACGGAGTTGAACTCGTTCTGGCTCAGAATCTTCTACAACTTCGACGTCCGAGTCTGAGTTCCTAGAAAGGGGTCGCATCTGTGTCGATATAATATAAACTGGGTGTATAGCAGTTGGCAGTATTTGGATACTTCTACAGAGGAAAATAGCTTTAGAGGCGAAAGACATAAAGCAAGGAGTTACTGGATGTGTGACGCGACGCGTTGTTTGTATTTATTGATACTTCCCCTTTTGGAGTGGCTTAATTATGTTCCGGCACTGCTAGGATCATACTTGACTATCCTTCTGAGGAAGAAAGGGCCTTCAAAAGGATCTACAAAGGAACTAGCGAACCGCCATGAACATAGCCAGAGGCAAATCGTACGCGATCGGCGTGCAGCCGGCAGCTGTTTCACCTGCAGAACTGTACGAAGTCATTGTTGGTGCTTCGTCGCAAGACTTTAGTCAGGTCCAAGCCTCAAGTCAGCGCCTCAAACAACTTTTAGATATGCTGGGTGCATATAATACTTTGCATGAGATTGCAGCTCGTCGTGATGTTCCATTGTCCGTACGGCAACAAGCAATGATACAATTCAAAAACGCAGTCCTGAACCATTGGAGATCAAGAAGGTTCGCTTTTGTTTCCTTGTTTGCTTGTTATTGACTTCGATACATCCTATGTAGATTACTGACGGATGAGCATCGAGGATTCATTCGCCAACGGTGTCTTTCTTTTGTTGACGAGGCTGATGACACGGTATGTCTCTTGACAAACATTGCTCGACGGGAATTCACAAGAACGACAGATTGCAGAATGCAACGATGTTGTAGTTTCCAAGCTCGCAAGAACAGATTATCCCATCCTGTGGTATCTATCTCGCCAGTCTAAGAGAAATCGTGATCCATTCGTTGATATTGTGCTTCAGGCCCACTCTCGTTGACGACTTGGTCCAAATAATTGATTCGAATTTACGAGAAAGGTATACCTCCGGAAAGGAAGATCTTTTAAATTATTTGAAAATACGGAGAAGTCTAAAACTTTTGAATGGTGTTCTAAAAGAGTTTTCAGCGATCAAACTCCCCAACGGTGTGAAAACAATGGCGCAGGTGCGGCGATGGTTTTACTTAGTTTATTTACTCACAAACCATGAATCATCTCAGATTGTGGCGCGATTGCGTCCACTGCTCTATGATTACTATGCTAGAATGTCTACAACATTTTCTGTGGGAGGAATTACGCCTGAAAACATATCTTCACATCGCATTTCCGAAGATATTCTTCTGTCGCACCTGGTATTCAAGTGCTTGGTAAAGATCGGGATATGGCTGTGGAGCAAGTTGGGGAAATGTACTGGAGAAGAACTGAGCGTCAATTTCAATTGGGTTCTTCCCTTTTTCGAGCGGTTTACGTCGAATTCCTGACTTTTCTACTAGCTCGAGGAACTATCACGGAACTCATTAAATCAGTTAAAATCCCTGGTTGTGTTACGGAAAAGTATTCTAACTTCCGTTGGCCCTCTCAATGAATCAACACGTCGGACAATAATCACTCTTACTAAACACCTCCGTGTCTTTGGAAAATTCTTTCGACGTCTGCAACAGCTCTCGGCAGAACGATTTGCATCCCTTCCACTGTTTAATGATTTAGTCCTCTTCTACTGGTCGGAAATCGTGGATTCTACTAATTATCCTCATCAATCTATTTCTGGTCAGTGTATGTCTTTTGGTACCCTGACCCCGCCTTAACATCTCGCACCTGAATAAAGATTCAGACGAGGTTCTCTTTCCCGTCAGGTTTCTTGTCCAGGGCTTGGTTCTATTCAAAGACAGCCTCTCACAATGGATCCCCATTAAAAGGAGTGGAATGCCTAACAATAATGGCAAGTTTTTCTGCCTTTTCACTCATCCTTGTATTAGACTTTCACAGTTCTCCCAAGCGATTTTGTTGAGAATGCCGTTCAACTTCTCGTATCGCGATTTATGCTTTTGAAACCCGATGACCTCGAAAGTTGGTTGTCCGATCCTGAAGATTGGTTTAATCTCGAAGAAAAGGAAAGCGACCAGTGGGAATACGAGATCAGGGTGTGGACGTTTTCAATCACTGCTTTCCAGCCTAACCGTCCCTCTAGGCTTGTTCGGAAAGAGTTCTGACCCAACTATGCAATCAGTTTCCAGATTTTGTTGTCCCTTTATTGGGCCACACTTTCAAACAAATCGCACGTAATTGCATTCATAGCGCGATATGATTTCTGGCTTCTGATAAATATTTACAGCTACCTTTCCCACAAGAATTGAGGATATAGTACAAAAAGAAGCATTATACTGTGCAATTGGTAGATGTGCAAGACGCCTGAAAGACGTTATCGAGTTTGAAGCAGCACTGGAGAATATCTTCATGGTCGAAACATGCGAAGCCAACCCGAAGTATGCATTCTGTATTGTCAAGTTGACACCCTTTCACATTTTCTTAGCTACACCATCATCAAAAGGCGCGTCGCATGGTTAATCGGGAAATGGGTTTCTGAGGAATGCTACCTTGCAAATCACCCAAGAATCTGGGAGGTCCTAGCTCGCCTCATATCCCCAGAAATAGAAACTGTCGTGCGGCTAACAGCAGCTGCTGCCTTGAGAGATTGTGTGGACGTACGTTTATATTCCTTTATCGGCTCTCTCAGGACCGCCTCATCATTGATTAGTCCTTAGGATTTGAGCCTAATTCATTCGCGCCTTTTTTGGCTTCAACGGTTCCCCAACTCATCCGACTTATGGGAGACGCTGACACCCTCGAGAGTAAGCGAAAGGTAGACGGGTGTCTGAACATCATCATCGAACGATCAGGGACATTAGTGAGTGGACTTCCGTGATCGCCGACAGCGTACTAGATTATATAGTAGATCTTGCCATTTATACCTTTAATCACTGTCCCAATCCCACAGCTTTGTGAGTTGACTCCGCCTTGTTAGTTGAACCTTTTGACCCATTTCTCAGGGGAAACTGCGGAGAAGGACTTGCTATTCAAGGCATCTCTTCTTGTCACCGTGACTAAATTGGTGGAGGTAATGTCATTATGACCTTTTTATTTTGAGTCTAACTTATAATCAAAAGGCCGCTAAAGAACACTCCGCGTCGCTATCGAGTCTCGTGGTACCACTGTTACGAGACAGTTTGGCTCCTGAGGTGATAGTTGCCGACTACAAAATGTGATTTCTCCTGGCTAATGATTTTCCTTTACTAGAACATCGTACAGTTGGATGCAGATGGTTTAAACCTTTGGCTTGCCGCTCTGCGCAACAGCCCTGGCATCGAGATGGCTGATTCTCCAAGCTTGAGGGACATGTTCCCACAAGCAGTGAACTTGCTTTCGACAAACCTTGATCTCCTGGGCAGTATAACTAACATTATGGAGTCTTACTTTCTTTTGGATGCAATTCACATCTTGCGAGTAAGTAAAAGTGTAATTACCACAATATTTCATTATTGATGATTCAAATCTAGACCCAATCCGTCGACTTATTCAGTGCCTATCTCAATGCTTTGCGCAATAAGGTCAGCGAGATGAATGCAAAACAATTGTTGCAATCTCTAGGATTGCTAATCCAATTGGCGCCGTCGGAACTTTGGGGCGAAGCAATGCATAATTCGGGTATCTTCACACACCTTCTGAAAACTCTCCTTGCAGAAGAGGTGAATTCTCCACAACTTCTCGGATCGAAGGTGGATTTACAACCAGTAATAGACCGATACGTTAGTACTCACAGAGCACATCTATCTGTTCTCGCGAATGCTACTCTCTGACAACGGCATCTTCCTCCGGTTAATGTCTGCCAGCGCCCCTACCCTCGGTCAGCCTGAAACTACTCTATACGATCTGCTTATGGGAGTATGGTGGGAGAAGGTTAGTAGAAGTAAATCTGTCGTACATCGTAAATTGCTCACTCTTCTATAGTTTGACAACATGAGTGAACCCCGACACCGCAAACTGACGGCTCTCGGAACCGCAGTTCTTGTTTCTACAGCTCGTCCCGAGGTTCTTCAAAGGCTTTCAACCGACATTTTCAACCTATGGTTGGACGTCTTTGGGGAACTGAAAGAAGTACAAGACCGTCGAAATGGGGAAGAGTATGTCGATCTTTTGTGTAAGATAGACAAGCATCTGACCTTTCTCAACCTAGTCATGAATCCAAATCCATTCCCTCAGACAGCCTTATCCGATTCTGGGAGCTAGATGAGCCACCAGATTCTTATTATAAAGGGACAGAAGGAACTCTGGAACATTCCCGCCGCAGCGCTGTATGTATACCCTTGTTCTCTCTTTCTTGAAGAGTTTTCATGATACCCCACAGGTGTACGAAAGAGATCCCGTCAGAATTGCCCCTTTGATCTCCTTCGTCGGGACTAAGTTGCGAGAGGCTGAATCCGCGTGTGGCAACTCGCATTTCCAGAATTATATGCGTGAAACTGATCCTACTGTGCTCAAACAAATCCAGGACTTCTTGGCGAGTGGCTAAATTCAACTCTCACTATCTTGTCAATCTAGAATACTTCTCATTCTGAGAAACCAGTTTCGCTGAAAGTATAAGTAGAACCGGAGAAATTTGTACTGGTATCTAGATCGCTACTGAAATCATACTCGCTTCCGGTGACCTCGCCTTCTGCAGATTCCACTCGGTATCGATGAGCTTCTTTGACGAACTCCCCACATCGTAGGCATTCCCATCCAAGGTTGCTCTCTACATCGTCTGCTGTACGAATTATCCGTTCCGCAATACATTGGTAACAATAGATATGTCCGCAAGACGTCTCATATGGGTTATGGATTGCATGAAAGGAGATTCCATCATTCGTCGTAGCTGGATCAGTCCGTTCGTTCGGTGGGGTTGCAAATGATTGCAACACAAGAGCAGGATCGGAAAGAGTGGCATTAAATGTGGCATTTTCAACACATATAGCGCATTGTGTTTCTGAAAGGGCTGAAAATTTGCCTTGCTTTGGAAACGCTTCTCCATCGTTTCCCTTCGTAGGGCGTATATTCTGCAGCAACAAAATGGGCCATGGGAAACGTTCCGGTATGAGGGATTTCAGCTGCAGGGTCAAACGACGTATTGCACGTCTACTGAGGAGGGGTAGCAGGAACAACAAAAATTCCTGCAATCAAACATTGAGCACGTACTTGTAGGAACATATTTATTGGAATATCTTAACTGTGAATGCGTGCCAAACCATCTGCCGGTTCATGAACTCATAGCTTACATCGATTCTCGCTGATCTGCGAGAGGGAACGAGACTCATTTGTAGCACCCTGTCGCTTAATGTTCGGTATCTGCAATGGTTTTCAGAATCAGATTTCGGAAATAGATAAAATGCTGGTGATCACCTTCCTTCCCACAAAAACGAGACGAAGTTGGCCAACGCTAAGAATGCGTGGAGAGTTTCTGCTGTATTCAACAAATCCCAAGCTTTCCTTCGACGATCTAATGACGGAGCATCAGGCCATGCACGGGAGAGCGCATGAGAGCGGATGCGGTCATGCATATACGGGACAATCAGAGTCAAACTTGCGTGAAGAAGGAGGGTACTCCGGGGTAGTCCAGAACCTCCTATTCAATATTTGAGGTGGTAAATGCAAAAGAAATTGACGGACGAGGTGGTTGCTTCTTACGTTTATTTGGAACAACATACTTCAAATTCTGGAGCTTCGCGCCATAACTTGCTCCTGTATTCCATACAGATAATTTATAGAGCATACATTGTAGGAAGAGATTTAATTCCGGTTCAACACGCGCCCTAACGGTGGACTATTTTAAATGAGTGGCGGAATACGAGATAAAGAATCGCAACAGACATTGATTAATGATAAAGCACCACGAATTGGTTCCAACAACAGTTGGACAAGTTCTTGGTCAAGGAGCTCAGCATCCAATTTAGTCACTCGGGTGACATGGGGAGAACGAGACTTCCTGACCGACAAGAACGCAGCTTGAATCTGTTTTAGCCTTGGCTGGGCTGCATTCCAAGCATCTTCGAGAACCGGGGAAATCATACAATATGTAAGTAGTTCAAGTTTGGCTGTCAGTGCTTAGTCAGTCGGAACGAAAGACTCGGAGTATAAATACTATATAAACTTCCTTAACTTCATCGTCTATTCTATAGGGACGCCGCCAGCATATCAAGACCTCCAGGGGAGGGAAGTACCATTGGAGTGAACAAGCAGGAATGCTGACGGAATCTTCGTGTCCGACTAGTACGACGACAACTTACTGTAAACAGTTGGTAAACAGTGGTTCAGTGGTTCAGAGGCACGACGCGAACTTTTCATTTTTATACAACCGAGCAGAGGGAAATTCTTTGTGAAAACCCCTGTTGGTTCAAATTTCTTTCCAACGACGTACATAAGACGCAGAATGACATCGTCTTCTGTTTTACCAATTTCTCAATTCGATTGGCGTAAGGCTAACTACTTAAGGCAACTTGATTATGTTTAGATACGGAATGAAGTTGCTCTCGATTTTGTTTCAATTTTGTTTTCGACAAGAATACGTTATACGGCTTGTCAACACATCTCCAAGTTGTTCAGATTCGAAATTGACTGTCACAATATGTTACAGATGATCCACGTGATAATCATTGATAACGTCGAAAGCTTTCAAGGTCGAGACTCGACACTCTACAGAGATGTCTGAAGCATTGCAGAAACTCGTTCTTGACACATTGGATTTGTATGGATCAATACCCGATACACGGGCGCTTGTCTTGCCTGGACATACGCTAAGCGCGTCGAAGAGCGAAGAACAGATCACCATACTTGGAGCTTTGAATTCACTTCTGAGCAGAGAGGTCAATTTGGCGTGTATTTTTCTCTCTCTCATTGATCATGTTATGCTAGATGATTATATATGATTCTCATGAAACGTCCTCTCATGTACCTACATCCGAAGGCTCACAGGTCCTGAAGGACGGCTCGCACGAAGCAAGAGTGTGGTCTGCCCTTCCAACGAAAGGCCTAGGTACACCATTAACACCAGATCAGCTCAAAAAATGTGTAGGGGATGAGACTGCGAAAGTTGGACAGGGTCGAGCGTATAAAAATGGCTGGATAGCGAAGGAGGGGAATGGTTTCATCAAACGTGTATGTTCATTTTACCTTCATGATAAGCGGTACTAAGTTTCGATAGGTTACAGAAATAGATGATTCTACACAGGAAGATCTCCGAGAGATTGAGGCCTCTGGAACACTCAAAAGTGGTGAAAAGGTCCTTGCCGATCTACGAAAGCGGAAACTTGCTGTGCAAAAGTACTACGATCCCCTCCTCTCGCTGTCTGAATATTGACTATCTTTCCCTAGAAAGGGCCAATGGTTTACTGTGAAGAAGGGTCCTCAATTTAGTACCTCAACTGCAAAACCCGAAACTGATTTGACCGTCGATATGCTTGCTTCGTTGGTTTCATGCTCTTTTCTCTATTTCAAGTGACTTACAACTTTATCTAGTGGGTCGTGGAAAACATCCACTTATAAAAAGTATAATTTCGAGGCCGAAGGCATTCCCACTACTGGTGGTGCACTCCATCCATTATTAAGGGTTCGAGAAGAGATACGCAATATCTTTCTGGAGATGGGGTAGGTCATCTTATGTTTGACAAAACCATGCTACAATCCAGACAAGCTTCGCAGAAATGCCCACATCATCCTTCATCGAATCCGGATTTTGGTGTTTTGACGCGCTGTTTGTGCCACAGCAGCATCCTGCAAGGGAGTTGCAAGATACGTTCTACCTATCAGGCAGATTCATTTTTTTTTTTAATTTCTACTTTTAATTCTGGTCATTGTAGATCCTAAATATTCGCTTGCTCCCGATTCCAAATACTACGGGCGCGTTTCGAAAGTCCACGAACATGGCGGTTATGGCTCTGTAGGCTATAGAGCACCATGGTCACATGAAGAATCTCGGAAGCTCTTGTTGCGAACTCACACCACTGCATCGTCTGCCCGAATGCTCTATAAACTGGCGGCTAAATGTCGTGACAGGATCCCTACCTCTTCGAGTTCTTCTGTTGCAGATCAGAAAGACGATGGATTCCGTCCCGCCAAGCTATTCAGCATTGATAGGGTCTTTAGAAATGAAACCATGGATGCAACACATCTGGCTGAGTTCCATCAGGTTGAGGGTGTCGTTGCCGACCGAAACCTCACTTTGGCCGACTTGATCGGTAACATGTCGTTCTCATGATCGTAGTCTCTCTGTTAACCAAATCTAGGTTTTATGCGAGTTTTCTTCGGAAAAATGGGAATCAAGCAAGTGCGCTTCAAGCCTGCATACAATCCATACACAGAGGTACGAAAAAAAAAATCAAGATTAAATGGATGTTGATGATCAACGTCTAGCCATCATTAGAGATCTTTGCCTTCCATCCGCAGTTGAATAGATGGGTAGAAGTTGGAAATAGTGGAATGTTCCGTCCGGAGATGTTGGAACCAATGGGATTCCCTAAAGATATACGAGTACATGGATGGGGCCTTAGTCTTGAACGACCAACAATGATTCGGTAAGTAATACGTTGTCGTCCAGACACGATCTAATTGTGTTTTGTTATGCAGATATGGGATAAACAATATCCGAACGCTCGTTGGTCACAAAGTGCCTATCGACCAAGTCGAAAATTCCCCAGCAGTCATGTTTTAGCGATGTGAATATATTTTTCTAACGACATTCTTCAAAGTATAATGTAGAAGTGAATTCAGAAGGAAAAGACAGCCGCATTTTTTCTGGAACCAAAGGTGTAAACAAGGGCTTGACTCATGAACAAACCGACGGTAATTCCAATGGTGACAGCTATCATAGCGCCACCAATGTCTATACCGCCACCATTGGCAGTTATCCCACCTGCTTGAGACAGTCCGGACTAGGAAACAACGAAAGTACGTTAAAAGGCAGGACTTCCTCTATAAGATAATGCTCACTGGAACGAGTAAAAGCACGCCTGTAACCATTGATGTAAAAGCTGTTCCTCCCATCCTTCTGGAGTACACGTTCCCCAGAAGACCAACTGTGAACGCCCCAATTGCAGAAACAACGTCGGACCGGTTAAAGATGTAGTGATTAGCCACCTTGTTCGTCGCATATGAACAGCAGGATATAATGACCATAATCGGAAGTTGTCTGCTTTTGAGGGGCTGTAAATTGGAAAGAGAGGATAGAAAAGAGAAAAGAGGGACAATGATGAAAGATGTCCAGAAGGGAAATGGTTGAAGGTACCACGGAAAACTCTTTGGGCGATAGCAGCCGTCTATGATGTTGAGATCACCAGCTTGGACGGTATGGGCAAAGGTCCAGGTTCCATTCAGCGGTAGCGACGTCCCGTTCACAGTGCCATTCTCGGCATGCCAGGTGCCACTCAAGAGAACCGTATTGCTCAACCGTGCGGAGAGGTCGTCTAGATGACTACGATAGCCGTGGTCAAGCAGCAGGTAGAAATCGTTGCCGATTTGTAGTCCAAATCCCTAAAATTGCCATGATGTCAAGTTTGGTCTGGTTTCTGAAAAAAGAACTTCACCAGAAATAGCGTGTATATCAAGGCATATACCATTTTCACACTTCCGCAAACAATGTTCTTCGATGCCAGTTCAAGAGAACTACTCACTAAACATATTAAAATAAGATGTCAATATTCGATTGCAAAGTAGAAGAACCTCACGAATAAGATATCCTGGTAGTATACCGATAATACCAGCGGATGAAATAGCCGTGTAGCAGAAAATTTGACTGCGGATGCTGCTCAAACCACGAGCGACAAAGGATACGAGAATAGATATTGTAATTCTGCAAGAAATCAGGTAGGTTTCTTTCGACGACGACTTTATCACCTACTCGAATACGTTGGCATATAGTGCACTTTTTTCAGCTACGCGGAGCTGGAGCCCGCACAAAATAAACGCAGATGCCCCAGCAATCCACATGTCAACGAACGATCCACCGAATGCAAGCGGACATATCAGAGCCGACAGACAGAATGCCAGGAAACACCGGAAAAACATGGAATATGGAGCTGGTGCGTTTAGAAGTGCTTCAAGTTGTTCTGATGCAGTTTCGGCACTGATTTCGTCGTGAACCACTGATCGGTAGATTACATGGACCTTGTGAAGGGCACCAAGGGATAAACGACCACCACACTTCACGAAGTGTGTTTCTGAAGAGCCGAGATCTTGTTCACCGAAAGAGCAAATTATCATGCCGGGAAGATAAATGAATTCTGCCTCAACCTCCAGGATTCTTGCTGCTGCCATCAGTTGGGACTCGATTCTATGCGAAGGAGCACCAAACGTCATTAATGCGCGGGCTAACTTTAGTAAGAATTCGTATCTCCCCTTCAATGCTGTGTGCGATCTGAATCAGCTTGCGAGAAGGATATCAATCTGATCATACGTACCGGAAACATTGAATTGGATGCGAATCCGCTGGATGTGCTTTCGGCGAGACTTATAGTCCATACGGCGCAGTACTTCATTCTCTGAATCATCTTCACTTTGCTGACCACTGCGGTAATTTCTTCCATCACTAAAGTTTTCTGAATCCGAATCAAGGGAAGCATTGGATCGAAACGAGTTCTGCCTGCGAACGCCCACGTTATCGTCAGAATCGGCGTAACCCTCGTCACCGCCGTCAGAGGAGCCTTGCCTAGCGTCTATATCAGAGGGTTTTGGGACTTCGTGGGTTCCAGACCGGCTCATTGAGTACCAATCCATAATGCTGTCAGCGAGGTCGTTCCTACTCTGAAATCGTTTTGTCCCCGGGGGATTCGCCTCGTCTGCTTTGGGGCCTTGGGCGTGGGGCAATCTCGTACGGCGTGAGTCAGAAAAGGCGTGAGCTCGAGAGGATGTCCCCAAATATGAATAATTGGGCGGGGGAATCCCATATGGGTAGTCAAAACCCGAGGATGACTGGGCGTTACTTCTCTCCGGGCGTCTCATAGGTGGTCTGGTAGAATCCGCTCTGAGGGGGGGATTGGCGTCTTCCATGGTTGTTGTGATGAAGTCAGCCTGCTTCGTCCCAAAACAGCAACGTGATTTCCTTTCTCATACACTTGAGATGTGGATGGGTATTCTAATGTTCAAATGTTCAAACCCAAGTGTCAGGTTCAATAGATAGACATGCCTCAACATCCTTTGCCGTTCGTTTGGGAACGTGAAAAACTCCCTAAGTGTGACTCCTGTCGCAAAATTCTGCATGAATGATCTGCTTCTTCGTCTGCTCGAGCCCCGAAGTCGATATGTTTCCAAGAGATTATATGTAGAGCTAGGTCAAGTACAACAGTCTGCTTCTCCCAGGTGGAAATAAAATCTGTTCAGGGCCGGCCGGAAAGTGCAAAAAATTCGTATACCCGAACCACATTCCGTTCTTGCCATCTTGTATTGATAGGTCACGGTCTGACTCACCAGTTAACGTGCTCCTCCGTGCTCTCGATCGTTCAATCTTTGTATCCCTGTCCAGGCTTCCATCCTGCTTGCTTCATTGGTACAAAAACGCCTGAGACGAAACCGATGACATTTGGCGCCTGCCATTGCTAAATCTCAGTGATGGACTAGGACACATAGTCACATTACAGCGTCCGAGAAGGAATGTTCTGATGAAATGGAACGATTGTGTCCGAAGGGGAACGTAGGTAAAACCGGACTTTACGTTGGTTTTTTCATCACTATTTTTTCATAATCTAAGTGGCGTTGCTGTAGTTGTTCGGGAATGGAGAAGTTGATAAATATTTTGAGATGTCGTTGAGTGCAGAGGAGTCTCTGGACGGAGACAAGCATAAACTGTAAATTAGTACAATACTTTGCTCAATCTCTGTACTTCATTTAATAGTATATCACCCTGTTTTACTACTTGCTCATATTGCGCATTCTTGAGTGGTGGTCTCGTGGTTTCAACAATCCCGTGAACCTTGTCAATCGAGCAGTGAAGACGACCCGAAGCAATGAACCTCGAGAGTTCACTTATCGCAGAGAGGTGAGCATAATGACACTACAAGTAAAAGAATGCAGACCTGTCAATAAATCCAACGCTTACACCAAATGCCGCCGCCAAGCTATCCAGGGTAAGGCTACGATACGACTCTAGAAGTTGAGCGTAGGCGAGTATCCGCATTTCTCGGACAAAGTAACGTGCATGGGGTGAAAGGATCCGTGAGGGGATGAGATGAGCTTGTTCGAGGGTGGCTAGTGAGTTTGTCAATGTTGTCTGAATCACATAGGATTGCAATATTACCAAGGGCAACGAAAAATTTGTCATATCGGCAATTGTACAGGTTCTTAACCAAGTCACCCAGGGTAGGCAGGTCGGGTAGGGCTTGGATGATCTCTGGTGAGTTGATCAGCTAAGAGCTCTCCGTAAGTAATTGTGTGTGTGGTCAAAGACGGAGAACTTACGCGCTTTTTTAGATCGACTCGGGTTAAGGTCAATGAGTTGACAATGACTGTTAGTGCCACAAAGTCGTCGTATGAAATCAATTCTGTGGCAGTGAAGGTGGAGAGAGCGTCGAGAAGAAGCTCGCCCCCTCGCTTGAACTGGCGGATAGATACAAGATATAATCCGTTGTATACTTTAAGGCGGTTGCGTCTGTCCCAGTCGCCGCCTTCATCAATAAGCCTGGATAATTCTGTTAACACAACTCAATTGAAAGGAGGGTAAATGTACTTTTCAGCTTTAGAGATGTTCGTCGTCACGATTTCCGTATCACTAAAAAACAGACCAATGCGTACCAGGGTAAGAGCGATATCAATCCTGGAACCAAGGCCAGGCGTTTTCTCCAGAGCGAGTTTCTGTGCTTCGAGGGATCGCTCCTGTGGTTTGATGATAAATACAGGTAGAAGGAAAATAGAATCACCAACCTTGTCCCCAATCCTAGTTAGATAATTGGCTCTAGCCTTAAGCGCGTCTGAAATTTCGGATTCGCCCTCTGTCTTTTCTGCGTCTGCCAATCTCTCGTCCAACCGTTTCAGCTCATCCGCGTTAGATTTCTCCATTGTCTCTAATAATCCCTGGTCTTGTGGTAAGAAAGAAGACACAGCTGTTACACTCCTGTAGTATGGAGCCATTTCTGTGTTTAGATCTGGTTACTCTAGTTCGACAGATGAAAATCTGACTGCATACCATCGGCTTTGAGACCTTCAAGCAGTTGATTCCGCGCATTTTCGTGCAGATGCGTGAGTTTTGTATTGGATAAGACAAAGAGGTTCTGCGGGATTGTTAGATTCGGGATTGGAAGGATGGGTAAGGTGGCCATGGAGGATATTGCAAACCTGTTTCGCCAATACGCGTCACCACTCGACCTTCCCACGACCCGCGACGCGTAAGTACTGAGGTTGATTAGACTTTAAACCATGTCCACCATTTCAGATCTACTCAAACGGGCCCAAAACAGCCCTGAACAGGCAGAGGACATTTACAAGAAGATCCTAGGTGTGTTGTATTAATCAATAAACTTTGCGAATTTGGCTGATCCCAGGTAGCATCTACTGCAGTTGACCATGATCAGGCTCAGACCCTTCGAGATCAGGAGGTGGCTTTGGTGAAACTGGGGGAGCTCTATCGTGACCAGAAGTGAGATTAGTTCGTTTACATCTTTTGCTTTCATTCTGACTTTTGTCAGGAATGCACAGGGTTTGGCGGATGTCATCACACAATCAAGAGCATTCATGTCATCGACAGCAAAGGCGAAGACTGCGAAATTGAGTAAGTTGGGATTAATAACCGGTCGTATTCTGTCGCTCATGCCAGTTTTCTAGTCCGTACTCTCCTCGATTTCTTTAACTCCATTCCCGGAAGCCAACAGGTTCAAGTGAAAACGCTCACTGACAATATTCAATGGGCAAAGGAAGAGAAGAGGATATTCTTGAAGCATAACTTAGAGATAAGGCTCGCCGGTCTGTAAGTATTTTGCCATACTTTCCTTTGCTCATCAACTAAGAATCTTCAGCCAACTCGAAACGAAGCAGCATGTGGCTGCACTGTCACTTATCGACAACCTGCTTACCGAATTGAAGCGGCTTGACGACAAGATGATACTCACAGAAGTTCATCTTCTCGAGAGTCGCATTTACCGTGGAATTGGAAATCTTAGCAAGTCAAAGGTCAGTTTCTTTTTCATCTCGTTTTTTTCCCATCAATCCTCATGTTTGCAACAGGCAGCCCTTACGTCCTCACGGACAGCGGCAAACGCCATATATTGTCCCCCAATTCTACAAGCCTCACTCGACCTGCAGTCCGGTGTTCTCCTCGCAGAAGATAAAGACTACAAGACCGCTTATTCGTATTTCTTCGAGGCTTTTGAGAATCTCAGCGCTCAAGGAGATGAAAGCGCACTCGGTGCACTGAAATATATGCTGCTATGTAAAGTGATGCTCAACTTGGTAAGGTTGTACTCAGTTGTATTGTCATCGTCTCAACTATGTCTAGCCAGAAGACGTCACCTCGCTACTAACCATCAAGCTCGCACTCAAGTATGTTAACCTGCGAGATGTCGAGAGTATGCGTGCAATTGCCCGTGCACATCAAAATAGAAACCTGGCCGATTTTGAAAAGGCACTAAAGGAATATCAACATGGTTAGTCTGTCCAAACTATCTCTGTTTCCGTCTAATGTCAACTCACAGAGCTTGCCTCCGACCCTACGATATGTTCCCATCTCACTGCCCTCTACGACACTCTTCTTGAACAGAACCTTCTTCGCATTGTCGAACCTTATTCGGTTGTTGAAATTTCTTATGTAGCGGAGATGGTCGGTCAGGAACGCCAGGCAGTGGAAGCCAAACTTTCACAGATGATCCTGGATAAGGCACTATATGGCGTCCTGGATCAGGGCCGTGGCTGTTTACTCGTTTATGACGAACCTGAAGTTGATGCAAGTCCTTCCTGCTGGGTAATTTCATAATTTCTAACTCTGCTTTTTAGAACATCTATGGAGCTGCGATTTTAACACTAGAGCAGGTGGGGAAGGTCGTCGAGTCGCTTTACGTCAAAGTTTGTATTTTTTCTTCTGTTGTTCCTTCCCTTGACCGACCCCCTCTTCACAGACCGTGCGGATCACTTAGTAACTTGGTCTGATCGCTTTCACTTAAATCATATTATATTTGTTATCGGCCTGGTCAAGAACATATGAGCATCCGCTGTCGTCATCGGTAAACTTTGGAGATGGCGCTCCCGTGAGGTTTTCCGCCCGTATTAAAAGAAAAGATATTATTGCAATAGTTACGAAAATTAATCCTTCCAGTCATACGATGACGAAGTTGAACTCCAATACTTTACATTCAAAGCAATTAGGATGTCGACCGATGGAGCTCATATGTCGACAGTAATAGTCTTTCCCTCTTTTGCGCTTCGATGAGCAATCTCAATCATCTCTATCACGAGTGCTGCTTCTTCCCACTTCACCAAAGGCTCCGCACCTGATCGGATGACGGCAGCTAGATTTTTGAACAGTTCAATGTAACAGCCAGCCTTCTCAGATGGCCAACTATGGATGGTTTCAGCACACAAAAAGTGTCTAGCGTCAAAGAACGTACATGGATTTCGCCACCGTCACGTCATCGGCTTCCATTTTCTCCACTGTTCCCCACAGGTACTCCGGCTCCATACCGAATTGGCTTTCCAGGATCGCCGATGGTGATTTTATGATTCTAAGCTGATCTTCCTGTGTATCGACTCCACACTTCAAGTATGAACCTCTCGTGCCTCGGGCGATATATCGGACTTGGGGTGAACGCACAGAAAGTGGATGCGAACGAAGAATGACTGTCAAGGGGTGCATTGCCCGCTTCCCGGCCTCGTAGTGCATATAGATTGTGAACTGAAAAGTCATAAACTGTCATGGAGTAATTCTGGATGCTGGCTCACGGTATCATCGACCTCTAAGTTTCCAATACAACGAGTGTTTTGTATAAATGCGGTGATTGATGTAGGTCGTCCAAACAAGCACAGAGCCTGGTCGATCAAGTGTGATCCTAGATCATACGTTGCACCATTGGCCGGCAAGGGGTTGTCTTTCCACGTTCCCTTTAGGCCCTTGCGGTAGCGATCTAAGCTGGAATACTGGTTACTCTCGTGGACATACTAGGAGATGATGATACACACTGCGATTCGAATTCGGTTATAGCACCCAAAGAGACTGTATCCGTTTGAGCAAGCAAGTGTTGTAAGGCAAGAAAATCCGAATCCCATCGTCTGTTCTGGAATGGGTATAAAACAAGTCCCTTTGATTTAGCTAGTTCTCCAAGTTCTTGAGCGTTGTTGGCGGTCGCCGTAATAGGCTTGTCGACCAAAACTGGTTGGCTATCGGCTTGTGGCCCAGTCTGAATTATAATATGATCGCGCACCATGTTTGCCTGATTCCAAAGCGGCCCTTGCGAATTTGTAGTGAGTATCACTTGGGGTGCCGATGATGACCAGTTCGATTGCAGGATCCGCCAGGACATCCTCGAATGATGTGTGGATTTTCACATTGATGCCAAAGCGTTCTTTGACTTTCCCACCTTCGGTCTTTGGGTTCCGCTCTAGTACAGACTGCAGAGTAAATGACCCAGGCAAGGCAAGGACAAATGGAATATGGAATGTCAGGCCAGAAAGGCCGACACCGACCACACAAGTGTTGATAGCACGAAACATGGCGAGTGACGTAGGTGTGACACGATTTGCGGATGATCTTATAGTGCGGGCCGAGCGGCGTGCTGATCGGGTCAGAATTGAATTTCCATAAATAACTCGAAAGTTCAACTTTGCACAAACAACGAGGCACACCAGGACTCTCAACGACCGGACGAATACCCCATAATGATTCACGCGCATAGACTCACGTTGTATCTGTTGGCTCTCTTCTCGCTGGTTTCTGCCCAGCTCGCCCTTCCCAATCCCCCTTTTCTGCCAGCCAGCATCGCCTCTGGAGCCCAAAACTCATCAGGAGGCTATCCAAACCGAAAGTGGTCCTCTCTGCTGGGGTCACTACTGTACTTTTACGACGAACAACGAAGCGGCACCTTGCCCTCCACGAACCGCGTACCATGGCGCAACGATAGTTTGATTTACGACGGTAGAGATGTTGGAATTGACCTTACAGGTATTTCACATTTGTTATCCAACCTACGCGATTCTAACCTTTATCAAGGTGGTTTCTACGATGCAGGAGGTTTGCACACGATATTTTGTGTTAGACAGTCTCACTGATGTAATCCAACCAGATTACTCTAAAGACACTTTCCCCTTGGTAGGCCTTTCCATCTACAGAATTGAACCACGGCGAATGAAGCAAATCATAGGCATTTACCCTCATGTCGATGTGCTGGGGAGCAACAGACTTCGGAAAAGGTTATGATCTCGCCAATCAAACGGCTTACTTAGACGATACTCTACGATGGGGTCTCGACTGGTTGATGAAGGCATGTCCGTTCTCTTCTCCTTTATGAATCCCGTTAACGATATTCCAGGCTCACCCCAGTGAAAATACCCTGGCAGTCATGGTTGCAGCCCGTAAGTCTCAACCCATCCTATATTACACTCCGCTGACGATTGTCGAACTCAGCGAGAGAACACGATACCTACTGGGGCGGCGACCGTAGCATACCATCACCTCGGACTGTTTACACGATTGATAGTGGTCGCCCCGGAACCGACGTAGCAGCCGGTTCAGCAGCAGCTTTTGCCGCTTGCTCCAACCTTTATGCCAGCCGCGCCTTCGACCGCGGCAGTTTCGGCGCACCGGCTTCTCTCAAAAACGACTCTTACGCAGGCAAACTTTTGCTTCACGCAGAGCAACTCTACGGCTTTGCAGTCAACGCAACAGGTGGACGTAAAGTATACCAGACTTCTGTACCCGACGTTAGCTCTTCCTATGCCTCCTCTGGATACGGTGACGAGCTGGCTATTGCAGCCCTTTTCCTGTCGTACGCGACCGGATCATCAACATTTTATCATGATGCAGAAGACGCTTACTCGAGATATAATCTTGCGGATTCAAACACCGTCTTCAACTGGGACTCTAAGACACCTGGACTTGCCGTGTTATTCTCGCAGGTTCTTCAGGCTAATCCAAGCCTTGGAGGCAACTACAGTGTCTGGCGCCAGCGGGCCGAAAGCTTCTTCGACAATATGATGGGTAATGCACATTTCACGGATGGTTAGTGTTACTCCGTTCCATCTCTACAGTAACTCAGGAGATCTTTTCACGCAGATGGCCTGCTTTACTATGACGGCGATTCATCTGAAGCAAGTCTTAACCCCGCACTCAATTCTGCGATGCTTCTCGAGAGATTTGCACCACTAACATCAACGCCCCAAAAGAGATCCAAATACGAAGTTTGTCTTCTTATTAACGACTTTCATCTGGTCCCTTACCTTTCAACAGGCCTTTGCTAAGCGTCAAGTTGACTATGTGTTGGGAAAGAACTCTATGAATGGTGAGGTCACTCTATCCTTGATCGTGAATGCCTTTATTAACCGGACTATTTGCAGTGCCATATATTGTTGGAGTCAATCCTAATTCACCGAAGAATCCACACTCCGCACTTGCTTCCGGAGGATTTGACGTAGACAAAATTGACACCGATCCTTCTCAAGAAGCTTACGTCCTCTATGGAGCTGTGGTTGGTGGACCCGATAGACGTGGCAGATTCTATGACATTCGCAGCGACTGGCCACAAACGGAGGTAAATTCAGCCTTGGTGTGAAGGAATACAGGCACTCATTCGATTTAGGTTGCACTCGACTACAATGCACCAATGCTCACCCTGGCAGCGGCTCACGTTATCAACGATACCTCAGACCCTTTCTATACTACACTTCAAGCCGGCGCCTACGAAAAAGTCAAACCTAAAGGCAAGCCTTGCGACGCTGCGAATCAAGACGGATGTATTGGTGGACACCTCAACAACGCTGCTACGATTGCGATGGCTGTCAGTGTTGTTATTGTTGGCGTGGTTGTGATAGGCCTCTCTGTTTATTACCTATGGCGGGTAAGGAAGAATAAGTATTAAACCTTGTTTCTTGGTCGTGGACTAATTTCCATTGCGGATGGTTGTACTGTGACATTTTGTAATTCAGAGTACATATTACTAGTAGCTGTAACATCAATAAACCTGGAAGGAGTTATCCGTTAGCAGAGTACATTGATGCAAGTCCAAATTATACGTACTTCTAGGACATACCGTTCCTCCTCTTTCAGACTCTCGAGATAGTCTCCTGCTTCTAAAAGAGTTGTATCCTTGTACTTGACGAGGGCGTTCACCAACGCTTCGTAGACATCCGGCACTGGCCACGTAGGCCCACAAAGATAGAAAACACCGTTATCGTCGTATAGCATCTTTGCAAGAGCTTCCGAGTCCTCCAACATCTTATGCTGGATGTAAACCTTTTTTGGGCCGTCACGAGAGAAAGCGAGTCCTGCTCTCGTAATAACACCATCTAAAATGAACGCCTCTATCTCCTCTCCGTATAGGTATTCTGCTTTCTGGTATCGCGAACCGAAGTAATAATACACCGGACCGATTTCTTCTCCTGTTGAAGAAAGCCATGCAAGGTGTTGAAGGAAGGCGCGGAATGGTGCTGCCCCTGTTCCCAGTCCGGCCATAATGAGTGGTTGTTTGGGATCCTGAGGCAGCTACGAAATATGATTGTTTGAAACAAGGTTCACAAAACGATAAGAACAAGACCAACCTTCATTACGCTGGGTTTGATCGACACGGTGACTTTTTGACCAACCTTCAATCCCTCAAGATATCGGGTACATTGTCCATAATGAGTGATACCTAGGAGAGGTTTCAGGGACTACGCTGTCAAGAACAGTTTTACACCACTGACCCGACGGTGTTACCCAATCCACGGTAACAACCAAGAGGTCAACACGATCGCCCACGACACTTTGTGAGCTGGCAATGCTGTAATGTCGAGGCTTGATATCTCCAATCATTTCGCATAGTTGTTCAATTCCCGGTCTTGCGCTCGGATACATTTTCAGCACATCTGCAAATGTAACAGTGTCTTTCTCCGAAAGCTTCTTGAATGTAGCTGATCCTTCCGGTGAACCGATAAACCGTAATGCATACTGATCCACTCCCGTCGTGGCATATTCTGCAAGGTCCGAGAAGAAGGACTTCGGGGGCTTACCAAACACATCAATTTGTTGCTGTAGTGCTTGGAATACTGTGCGAGTGTGCATTTGGGTATCATCACCAGGAAGTGGAATGGTGACAAGTCTCTGTGGTTCAATGCTATACCAACCACAGAAGTCGAGAACCTCTTGTTCATCGTTCCATCCATGAACGCCAAGTGCCTCGCCGATGGAATACTTGAGCCCGGTTCCGGACGTGTCGAATTCCACGTGAAATACGTTCCGATCATATTCGATTGGGGTGAGCCGCTTGTTGACGGTACAAGTCACAAGGTATGTTTGATCCTGGATTTCTGGACGAAGTATTCGATTCTGAATGGCATTATCATCCGAGGTCGTTAACGAGAAGATCGAAGGGAATATCAGATGTTTTGCCGCATCATGCCAACTACTCAGGCGAGCACCGTTTACGACGGCCCTTCCTTCCTTCGTCTCGACCACAATTGCATTGGGTTCAAAGTTTTTGAGAGGTGGAGTCTGCGTAGCGACAATTGCATCTTCAGATGGAATACTCAATACCCGGAGACCCGACCACGCATGGGCGTTGTATTTTTCAAGTGGAATTCCACCAATGAACTCCGAGAAGGAGCTGCTGGCCAATTGCAGTACATTCGCTTCAGTAGCGGATTTTCCGAGATAAAGGCGTAGAACTGCAAGTTCAATTAAAAGGTTCTGAATCGCGTCTTGGATAAGGCCTGGGCCCACAATGTCTGTTGTAAGACCCTGAACATCAATGAGGCATACCGAAATGTTTCGGTGACGGATACAGGACATTGAGGCGGGAGGAAGGTTGGAGAGAAGCTCCTGGGCTGTCCAGGAGGAAACGACAAGTATCGTCGAGTTCTCTTTTGCATGTTGAAGGAGGGAGTGGGTCTTCAACAGGTTGTGATCCAATATAGCAAGGAAGTCAGTGTGGCCCTCGCTGGGGGTACCGATAGGTATGACGCAAGATAATGGTATAAAGTCGGTATCCTTGAGCGAAATGAGTAATCTGCTAGCAGTTACTCCTCCAGTTTTTGACAAAAAGTCGTGATCCTCCAAAAGATGGGCCTGAAGTCCACCTATTGAACCAAAGAATTGTTCTAAAAAGTGAGGTAGAGCGGATAAAGGAGATTGTGGTGTGCCGAACATTAGCAACTTCTTGGATGGTGCCGTAGACGCTTCGAGTAATTGGATGCCAGTTACTTTTTGAATGAAGTCGAGAAAAATGCCTCGGAAAATCAGGAATTCATGGGTTTGGGAGGGAAGGAGACGGTGAGGATAGACGCGGAATCGCGGCGAGCGTTCGAGAAGTGCACTGAATACATCGACTTGTAGAGCTCCTTGTGCAACGTCGTTCGATACGTCGTCAAGGACATGCACGTCAACCACAGACGGAGGAAGAACAGATTGGAACGCCGCTGTGTCCCAAGGCCGGAAAACGTTGACGATCACTAATCCTAAGGCAGAGTTGCCAGAGGATTTTATAACTTGTTTCAGTTGTAACGCCAATGGTCCGTTCTGAAGAACGACGACGATAGTTGCTGCGTGACTTCCATGGTATTCGAAAAAGTTGTAGCCAGCATCCTCGAAGGCCTCGCAGAGGGTCAGTGTGGGCTTTTTGGAGATATTAATGGGAGTGATAGTGTGGCCGATTTCACGACAGGAATTGTGGTCGAAGAAATGTACGATATGGCTATCGGTCACCTCATACGCGATGGTTGCAAAATCGGCTGCTTGCTGTGGGGTGGAGGACAAAATAACGGAGATATTTCCCGGGAAGACCGACCAGATAGAACCAAGAGGGGACAGAGTTGGGCACAATGTCAAATTTTCATCAACATGTGACAAAGTGGGAACCTGAAATATGAGGCGGCTAGTTGGTGTTGCTTGGGGCAAGAGAACCAAGGAAGGCGCTATTAGCGCAAGTCCGCTCGGTGTAGTATAGGCTGTGAGGACAGCACCCATCGCGGTGTCCCGGCTAGTCCCTTGCGAGAGACGTCCTACAAGACTTAGTCCAGCCCCAGGTCTCGTCTGCAGATCCACTATTTGCGACGAATGATTTGCGATTTTCGCCCAATCCTTCGTCTGTGTCCCAAAGCCAACCTGTTCTGCGACATCATATACGTATATCGTCGAACTTCTGCCTTGTCTAAAGGCAATAAATTCAATTATTGTAACCGCATTCCGATAACTTTCGAAAGGAAAGCCCTGGATCGGATCGACACCCTTGAAAATAGGAGACGAAACGGCTGTTGGGGACAGTATGGGCGTCGACTGACCTGAAGTCATGGTGGAAGTTTGAGTGAAGGAGGAGGATATCCTCCCAATATGATTGTTGCCATTTGACAGATTGAGCAATTCATGCTCAAGATCGCGTCTTCAGAATCACACGTGGTTACGACAATCCGGTCCGGAACAACCCGGAAGAAACTTTTATTAGAACGATATTTTATGTACAAGCACCGATGATTTATCTCATTGACGAATAGTATTGAAAAGGCGATCGCCCTGAGTAGGAGAAAAGTCAACTTCACCAGATACAAGCACAACTTGGAAAACGTACAGCGTCACCAAGGCCAGGAGTAACGATTCCTTTGTCAGTCAATTCTCCAGGGTCAACCCCAGCGACCCATATCTCAAGGTAAAATTATGAGGGAGTCAAAACTGTAACAAAACAAACACAAGTACCTCTAGATCGGGGTGCTCGGCGCGAATGTGTTTCAATCCGGGTGAAGAAGCGAGTATGCAAAGTAACGTAATGTTCTCGACTGTAATGCCGATCATCAGACTTTGAATTTGTTACCCACTCCTTGAAAGCACTTACGTGGGATTCCCCATTCCAAGATCATTGCAAGTGCAGCTAATGCAGTTCCACCAGTGGCAATAAGAGGATCAAGAAGATAGACACGGTCAATGGGTGGATTCTCCGGAAGCTTTGAATAATCTGCAATGATCCGGTCAGCAAACAGCCGTTTATTACGAGTATTATGGGACGAACATTCGACAGGCTGAAGGGTAACCCTATCTCTGTAGATACCCAGATGGTACACAGGGGCCGACCTATTGCTTTGCGATTAGCAGCTTGCATGTGCCGAACAACACCCGGCAACGCACGGAAACAATTTCAGCTGTATTCCCATTATTATAGGAGATGAGCGAGTCGATAGTCTCTTAAACATACTAAGGCATCAGTCATACCGATTCCCGCACGCAGAATGGGTGTGAGTCCAATCCTGGGTTTGATTTTGGTTCCAACAAAAGGTCCGATGGGGGTTTCCTATTCGTCTGCAACTTAAATCCAAAGGATCAGCAAGAGTGGAAATGCTTACTGAGTCGAATCTCCCAACCTCTAGCGTCCGCGATGCCTCATACCCGAGAAGTAAACTGATCGTCTCTACGCTCTATGATGCCTTGAACGATGGCCTCGAGAGGATGTGTATGTGAAATACCTCACGAAACTCCTTTGAATTCGTAGATTTCTGCCTGAGGTTTGAAAGCTCCGCGTCTATGAGAGGGTGGGCGAGAACATGCAACTTGTTGTCGTTGGACATTGTGGTTGGTTATCAAGATTGATACTAGCGTCCTATCGATCCGAATTGCAACGCAGGTTGCCGGATTTTGAACCAGGTTTAAGTGTCGGGTCATGTTTGCGATGTGAGATAGATTTAATGCAAATGAGATCTAGCTAGGCTCTAAACCAGCGATTTCAAAGGATGGATTTTAGGAAGAAGTTCAAAAATTGCTGACACTCTCTAATGCAAGGCCCTTAGATTGTTTCGAAACCATTTGACGACCGAAAGCCAGGAACGTCTGGCTCAGGAAGCGGTAAAGTGTCGTTGGTCCCATAAATGCTGGTTGACGAAAAGGGCTTGTTCCACATAACTGTCTGTCGTATGAATTAGCACTACACGAGTTAAGCAAGGTTATTATGAATTCGGTTCATCTTCGTTTGTATTCGCAAGGTTTAAGGACAGTGCCTTTGGCCACCAACTTCGCCCATTCTTTATCTGATTTTGCTGGTCGCACAACTTTCGCAAATTCAAATAGCATGAAGTGCGTATTAGAATCATCCTGCCATTAAACGGGTATCACGCTCGTCTCCAACACTTAAAATTAGATTACTCACCCTTGATTTCAAATGAAATCCGATAGATCCTACAAGGGATATAAATTGTTCGACATCGGTAAAACGGCTGGAAACTTCTGCGATGTGAAGTTGACCACTTGCAGAAAAAACTAAGGTTAAAATTCTACATTTTTTAATGAAAAACTTACCCAGCTTTTAGAATCCTCCATGTTTCCCTCAGGCACTTCACCCAATTAGTACCCATCAAGCTGAGAGCGCAGACGACCACGTCAACCACTTGACCCTCTCCTGCAGATTTCCCTGACGAACTTCCTTCAGACCCAGGCAAAGGAATTCGTTCACAGATGTCTGCTTCAACGACGAATTTGTTCTCAGACACAAGGTCAAACGATATGACCGAGATGCCCTTCGGTAACAAACATTTAGCCAGAGCTGCATCACCGCAGCCAAGATCTGCAATGACGGGTTTTGTCGGATAGGTCGAAAACTTGTATATATAAAGGTCAACTGGATTTGTAGGCCAAGAGAGAACTTGATGTCGAAACCCGGTGTGGTACTGAGAGCAGATTTATCATTCTCAATGCAAGAAAAACAGATTGAATGTCATACCTCCTCAAATATTTTGGGATCTTTCTGCATCATACTCTTTGCTTCGTGACTGTCTGACTTGTAGAAAGTTTCATTGATGAGCCTTTCATCACAACTTAACACATGCAACCAAGGAGACCGAGTTACACACCTAAATCGTGCACCATGCAGACTTTCCTTCATGTCTCTCTGGAGATCAGTAAGGAGAGTAGGGGAGACGTCCGAAGCATTCATTTTTGATGAATCTTGATTCGACATTTGTTTTTTGCTCCTCTTTCTTTTTCTTGGTACAGGATAAAGACCCGTTGCGTCTACAGAGCTCGGTTCTCCTTTCCGTTTTTTATGTCTGCTCGAGCTTGCTGGTTCTACTTTGGGAAGAAGGTTCTCCAGTGACCTTTCGACTCCAGGGGCATGACCATGATCCTGGGTGCTTGAGTGCTTGCGTTTCTTAGTTGCTTTGTTGGGCTGCTCTTTAACTGGTGCGCTTGGAACCGACCATCCGGGTACCGCAAACATTCAGAGAAAAGAGATCACAGAACGGAAGAACGGGTGTAAGCTCCGAGCACGGGCCGTTTCCACGCCTTCGAATTCAAACCTATGTGGGACCATGTCAGAAATATATATTCGAATCGCAAACAGCTGTGAACTGAAAATTAGTTATACAGTCAGTATACAGTGAATTGGAAACGTCTCATGCCACGTTGGTGCTCATATTTATCCGAAAAACGTCCGTTTTTGGATAAACACGTGATTATTAAAGTGCAAATTATGCAACTGTAACATCAAATTGCTATTTCCAGTGGTAACATTGCGTTGTCAATCGCCAACCATGTCGCTCGTAGATATTCGTGTCGACTTGCCCACACATTCTCACACGTTTACTGTATCTGTCCCATCTCATTATTCTGTTCTTCGGGTCAAGCAAGAAATATACGGGATTTGTCCAGGTCAGCCTAAGCCAGAAGGTCAGAGGCTGATCTGGGGCGGTCGCTTATTGTCAGACGAAGAGACGGTGGAATCATTGTGGAAGGTGAGTTCTCATTTTCTGTGAATTTGGCGCAGTAAGCATGAATGTTTCTATAGACGGACCCAAGGATAGTTCACCTTGCTGTTCATCCATCAGCTTGGTCGTCAAAGCCGCCAGGGTTACCGGTACAGCATGCTCCTAGTCGGGCTCACGCCCCTTGCTCTCCGAGCACAAGTTCTGCAATACCAGAACACTCTCACAAAAATCTGCACTCTGTGTTCGCCTATGTCGCTTATCAGCACCAGAAAGCCTTGTCTTCCCTATCGTCAAGCATCCCGATACCTAATGAACTAGAAACCCCCGAATTACATCGTTGGATTGCGAAGAATGAACTTAAACAGAGCGGGTGGAGTTGGCCCGATATTTTAGATACGGAATTCCCCCCTCCGTCAGAGCCAGGTTTGCTGTATGCATACACTTATGTCAAGTAAGCACCAATTTGACATACACAGAACCCCCCTACTCACTCCAACTTGTCGTTTAGCGGTCAACCTTACCTCCGCTTGCTTAATCCTGATGCAAAACCTACTGCACGACAAGAACATTCCCTTCGAGTACTGACTTACACTTTCACCGTCCTTCATACATCCATGCCTTCCCTACCTCCCGTCAGGAATGTGCCAACGCAGTCGATCAGCATACCCCCTCATGTAAACCAGCTTCTTCAGCAAATGGGTTTCGCACCGCTAAGGGTGGCGAACGATAACCTTATTCAAGCGATTGCTAATCAACACAACCCTGTTCCCCCAGACATCCGCGAAATACCCCTCCGACCCCTCCTTGCGCCTCTTGTGATGCTCGTTTTGCGGAGCATGCTCCTCCTTTACTTTGTTGAACCCGCTCACAAACCCGTCATCGGTATTCTCATTTTTGCATGGATGTTGTATGAAATCTGGCAATCAATCCGAAATGGCTTACGAAATGGCGGTGTTGTTCAAGACCGAGGCGAAAATGTTGCAGGGCAGGTGCAGAATAATGTTGAACACCACAACGCCAATCTTGGATGGCAGCCTGGTGTTAATTTGCTCCGGCCGGGTACCTTGGATCAGCAGCTTGACGCTTTCGTGGATGGTCTAGCCAACATGAACATTTCCGACGAGGAGATTTTACTGAATACTCCATCCGGGACCCCAGCGCCTGAGCCAGGAGTTGGATGGAGAATTGCGACCTTTGTCGGTTTGTTGGTTTCAACTTTGCATCCGGCGATCTGGAACCGCCGGAGAGCGGCCCTTCGTCGAAGAGAGGGAACCATCAGAACAGAAGCGAATGCGCGGAATGCCCCACTTGCTGCTGAGAGTAGTGGTTCGAACAATGACGGAGAAATTAGAGCGCAGGTGAGGGATGAACTTAGTGCACAGTTTGAAAGTCAACCCCGGTGGATGCAACGGTATATTCAAAGGGTTATGGATGAGGCTTGGGTAGATGATTCCGATTAAAGATATCTGATTTTTGTACAATGCGTAAATATAGGATCGAGTTGTAATAATCTGCGTGCTTGTTCGGGCTTGTCCGACTCATTTGCGGATCAACACGTGTCAGCTTGAACACTCAGGTCATTGTTTAATTTGTTACACCTTGTTCTTCAAGTATCTGTTTTGTTTTCTCGTCTGGTATTTATTCGATTGTTCTCCGATGCATTTCTGATTCTTGAGGATTTTTAGGACGTATGTCGCCATGTCTTTGACATTCAACTCCCTGTTGGCCGACCTAACCCGCGACTTCAATCGTGTGCAACCCCGAGATGCCCTTCAGTTTTGCGCCAATTGGTTCCAGTCTCGTCTCGAAGAACAAAGAGCTCGCACGCGCGATCTACTCGCAACCGGGTCCACATCGACGTCGTTCCCTGCTGAACTCTACTCTGATAATCTGGGTTTTGGGAATTCACCTTCTGACAATGTTCCACAAATCATATCTCCTTATCCCCGTCCGACATCATCCATTAGGAACAGTATTGCGCCCAGTCCATTTGGAACTTTAAATGTTGCTGGGAATGCTCTGCTTGGGGGGCATTCCAGTCCACCACTGCTCAGACAATCGCAGAATAATGAGTTGCCTCCTACGTCGCCCTTAACGAATGTAAATCCGTTTGGGTCATTCGACAACTTGGCGACGACACCAATCAATGCAAGCGATTTTTTGCAGCCTCCCTCGTCTTCTATTTTTGCTAGAAGGACCTCTGTTTCTGCAGAGTCGATTGCTTTGGACAGTGGAAATGATGAGCCACTACCAGTTTATCCGAAGACTGAAGAGCAAATCCGTCGTATCAAGGCCGCAACAAAATCACATTTCCTGTTCCGAGATCTTGACGATGAACAGGCATCTGGTGTGCTCAACGCGATGCAAGAAAAGAAGGTTGTCAAGAATGAGGTGGTGATTAGGCAAGGAGACGTTGGGGAGTATTTCTACGTTGTGGAATCTGGCTTCTTGAATATTTATATTCGATCTGAGCCACTTCCTCCCAATTGGCTGCAGCAACCCAACATTACCGAGGAGAAATCCGTCCAATCCAAGTTACACCCCGAATTTGGGAAGAAGGTGCAAGAGTGCAAAGCCGGCTGTTGTTTCGGTGAATTGGCACTCATGTACGGACACCCTCGAGCGGCGTCGGTCGTAGCGATGGAATCCTCTAATTTGTGGTCATTGGATCGCATTACGTTCAGGACGATCATCCTCAAGGCTGCTTACAGGAAGCGGACGATGTATGAGCATTTCTTGTCAACCGTGACACTCTTGTCGAGTTTGGGTCCACCGGAGAGGAGCAAAATCGCAGATGCCCTCGTTAGCAGCGTGTATGTGGATGGTGAGGCCGTGGTGAGGCAGGGAGATATGGGAGATACGTTCTTCTTTATAGAGGAAGGAGAAGCTATCGTTACCAAAACACAGCAGAATGAGAGTGGAGAAGCCCGTGAGATCAAGGTTGGTCATTTAAAGAAAGGGGATTACTTTGGAGGTGAGTATAATTAAATTAACTATCAGATGACACTCATGGTTGGTGGGTACTAGAACTTTCACTGCTGAGACTGGCACCACGTGCGGCTACTGTTAGCGCAGTATGCCGTGTTGATGGTTCACAACCGAGGCTCAAGGTTGCTGCGCTTGACGAAGCGGCGTTCACGCGACTGCTTGGGCCCCTCCGAGAGATCATGGAACGCAAAGCAGGGGAGAGTTATGGCAATCCATCGAGACCTCCTCACTAGGCCTGTTTATGTGAACGCCGAATTATTGCCTTGTTGTCTTTAATTTATGACAATTGATGGAGTGATGGTCTTGCTCCCGTCTTTCTTCTCAATCTGTTATGCATTTGCTCTACATGTGTTGTAGTGCCAACTGCAATGTCTGTAAGGCGTCCGCAACTGTTTGACGACTTCAAATTCTGCAGTCCGTTTGTCTTCTGGTATTAGAAAGCATTTCGTCTTTTTTGGTCTATATCAAACATCCCGGGCCCGACCATATATTTATGTGCATATTTTCGAAGCGAAGTCGGTCAGAGGTGTCGGTATGCCAACCATTCCTCCCACAGCGTGCTGATCTTTTTGTGTGGAGTCAAAAAGCCATGGTCTATTTTTCAATTTACAACCCCTCTCCCCTTCTTTCCTTTCGACCAGTGGATCGAACGGTTCAACCCACTCTCCTTTATAAAATTCCCTCTTTTATGCGGCCTTGATGGGCACTTTGTTACCAGGTGAGCTCACATTTCCCCGTGTACGAGCGTCTTCATGACCTATCGATAGTAGGCACAGCAATCTTTAGCCCCTTTCCACAGTGCGCCGTTTTCATGTACTTTCTCGCCTTTATGTAACAACTCGCGCAGGCCAACCAGTAGGCGGACTTCTAGCTCAAGCTCTATTTCGTAAGAACGCGTCTCCCTCTGATGAATCGCTATTTTGAATTTTCAACCAGGTTACGGAGTTCAACTTCCTCATCGGCTGTATCGTGTGTCCTCCGCTTTTCATTGTATTTGGTTCCCAGGTGCTGAATTGTCTGGCCAGGTCATCGAGCAGTCTTTCTCCCTCCATTGTATCTTCAACTTTAACTTCAATATCTTCGACCTCAACAGAGAGCATCTCAAGTTCATCGACACCTCTCCTTGTCACTCGCACCACCGTTGTTGTCGAATCGTCTTTGGTTGCCCCTCCTTCTCTCAACACCGATTCTTCTAGTAATACGTCCTTCCTGCAAAACAAAGTAGCTTCCGGTTTCGTGTTTGCAATCGTTGGCGTTGTCGGTCTTATCTTGGTCATGTTCATCGCGACATTTTTTATCAGGCGCAGGAAGAACCAAAGGTTGACCGAGGATGCCGTCTCTTTCGATCCAGTGACCGTTGGGCATGATGATTTGGAGAAGGCGATGCAGAGCAGCAGTCTAGGGCATGGAAGTCACGAAGCAAAGAGTCCTTCCATGTTCAACCAGTATTCCCCTCCACCGTTGCACTATCATAGTGGTCCTCCGGCCAATTACACTCCTCATATGGCCGCTCAGTTATATGCGCCCCCTATGAGGTACAGTTCACCACCCCTACCGCCTATACCCATGCAACAACAGCACTCCCACCTGCAACGCCACCAGTCGTATACCTCCGCAATGTCGGCTGAGGACGCGAATTATTTGAGGCCAATGGTTGGACCTCCGATTGGTAGACCGATACCAGATGATATTCGACGCCAGTATAGTAGCTATAGTGCAGGATAATTTTGGCCGCCAATGGAAATATTTTTATTTATTCCAAGACCCCGGAATAACCCGCTACATAACGGCTTACTACTATAATTCGACTGACAAAAATTGATGAGAAAGCAATGTCTTATCCTACTTGGTAGCCGTCGAGCCGCACCTGGTGCCATGTTGGACCACATTCCAGTACTTTGGCGCTTGTGCCATTGCTAGCAGCGGACGTCCAGAAATCAACAATCAGCCGTTGGCTTGGGGACTTGGATACCTGGATGGTTTCACTGGCTCTGGCTCACTGGCTGGCATGATGTGGGGCGCTTGTAGGTTGTGTTTTGAAACGCAGATGCGTATAGGTTTATCCGGACGATATGTCATGGCTCCTTGATAAGATCCCAGTCGTTACAAATCACTTTCCTCCTCGTACTATGCGTTTGTTTCTCGTCCTCGCCTCCCTTTCTCTGGCTGCATATGTCGTCGCTCTCGAGCCATTCACTTTAGCCGTACGACGTGACACCCACCATCTCCATAATGGTACTCCACTCCTCGAAATCGATGAGTCTCAGGTCCTATCAGAACACCAACCCACACCCCCATCCTACTATACGGCGGACTGGGAAGATGAGGGTCACCAGTCAAGACATGGTGGTCTCATGATCGTCCACGGCATCTTCATGGGTCTCGCTTTCTTTGTCTCGTGGCCTTTGGGTGTGTTCAATACCCCTCCGCCTGTCATCTTGGCTGATTCGGAAATAGCAATCGCTTTGAGATCCGTCAAACACCCTGCACAGGGTTTAGCTACTTTCTCTTTCTATATTCTATGCGCTTTGGGGTGCGCAGCAAGTGGTCTATACCGTAAACTGACTCCCGATATGTAAGCAATCGCGATATTTATTATTTCGTTCTGATAAGCTCGGCATTTGCAGGTATGAACGTGAGTGATCTACTAAACGGATTTTTCAACCTGCTTCCGAGCCTATTACCAGACGCCGTACACTGCTCACAAGGATATGCCGTCATTCTCTTCGCAAATTTGCTCTCAGCACTTGACAATTTCGCTATCATTTGCAGGGTCTTCGCTTTCACGAAAAACTCTGATAGATCTTTCGGCAACTTTTGGAGAATTGTCGTCAAAGGGAGGGATGACCAACAATTAGTAGGGCCTGAATACACCAGCCTTGGACAGGACGCGGAAGAAATCGATTGGTCCAAAGCGGGCCTATCTATGGAACTTCAGAGTGTTCGAGTGTCAAATGAAACAAATAATGAGGAATGGTCGAATACTCAATCATCATCGTCTGAACAGACGGTTTGTGGTGGTCATTCCCCTCCAAATCATTCCTACGACTCGTTACACGACCCCAGATGCCGTTTCAAGGAACGTCGTGGGCTTGTTTCACGCATGTTCCACGTTGCATTTGTGGTCGCTCAATGGGCTCTCGTCGTTGCGGGTTACGGGCAGTTCATCATTGGCATCGTCACCTATTCTGGTATGTACCAGCAACATTAAACTTTAACAAACTAGAAATAGACGATTTAGGGGGATGCAGACATAACTACTTGAACGGGTGCTTGGCGCATCTGATTAGTTGAGTATATTCTTAGCATAACCTCTTTTTATTTAACAACCTACAGAGGGGAGTATCTTTTGGTTGTATGGTCTGCTCACTTTTGGTCGATTTCTTGGTGCATTCGCCAGCAGGGGTTGGGCTTGGAACCGCTCCCCAAACCCACGCGCATATAGTGGCGAATTCGTCGAATCATTTGTTATTTTCATCTATGGCATCACCAACACATGGATGGAAAGGTTCGGTGCCCACCCTGGTGATCCATACACCACGAAGCAAATTCAACACATTAGCATAGCGGTGAGGTTCGATTTCTCAACAGGTTAGTCTGCCTCTTATTCTGCAAAGGTCATGTTCTGGTTTGCTGGCCTGCTCGGGATGGGCGTTGAATCGCAGGTCGTCAGGAAGTGGCTTGCTTCATCGCCGACGGTTCCGACGTCCGGTTGTATCTCCCAGATGCATCAAGAAGCTGTGGAAGAACCCCAAAGTTATCGCGCTAGTTTTAACCCTTTCCCTGCCCTTGTCATTGGCGTCACTGGATCTGCCATGGCGGCTCATGCTCAGGTCTATCTGTTCCAGGCGAGTTTGGGGCTTCGAATTTTCTACTATTTCTAGCTACATACATCAAAACAGGTCGAAATCCATTCGTTGTGGGGCAACTTATTGCTTGCCTTCTCAATATTGAGGTGTTTAACATACTTTTTCGTCTGGCTGGGCCCTCCCAAGTCTATACTCCCTTCGAGGCCCCCTACCGAAGCTCTTGGGAGCTTCTTCTTGGCATGTGGCGGTTTGGTATTTATATTCTCAACTCAAGAAATGACATTCGCCGCCATGAGGAGAGGACGCGATGGTCCGTTTGCATCTTTTCCCATGTGATTTTTGTTCACTGATATATGCTAGATGTAATGATGTTTTTGAACGTCGCCGTCGCAATTACCTGTTTCGCCTTCTGCTGGATATTTTGCATAATGGCATTCAAGGGATGGCTGAAATCACGAGCTATGACTACTGCAGCAGTTACATATCGCAGTGCTTGAGAAGGCCTTTTTAAAAATAAATAGAACCATCCTTCGCCGATGTTTCAAGTATAAAGCATTCAGCTTCTTTTTTGTTGCATTTATATATTAGTACCAGCATGCTAATGAATGTTTTGCCTTACATCACACTGATGATGACAAAAGCCATGCATAATCTGCCAAAGCACCCATCCAGATCCAGAAACCGGCCCATCCGCATCCCACGAATCCCTTCCAGCAACTGACACGGTCATCGAAATCGGTTCGGTACAGTATCCGAGCAAGTTGTGCGGTTGCCAATCCAAGACCGATATAAAAAGGTTCTCCGTGCGAGTTCAAGTACCCCGCGTATGAAATGAAAGAAATGGAAGAGAGGGAAAGGCCGGTCAATATTGGCCTTGTTTTCTCTCCGAATAAGAGGGCAGTCGATCGTATACCGACATTGATATCATCATATTTATCCTGTAGAGCAAAAAAAAAATATAAATTATGAAATTAGCTTAAGTGCTGTTTTGATTTGAAGGACACCGAACTTGATGAGCATATATGCTGTCATAGACTAATGTCCAACAGACTCCTCCGGCGTAGAGCGGTAGACAGATTGACCAGTCTGTTGAGCCGACGACAGCTGACCAGCCGAGTAGGGCTCCCCAGTTGAATGCGAGACCGAGGACGGCTTGAGGCCAGTGTGTGAGGCGTTTCATGAGAGGATAGACGGTCACGACTGATAGTGAGGTTGCGCCGAGCAGGATGCTTGAATATTTGGGTCAAAACCAATCATTAAAGATTTGAGGCTTGCGCACCTGTACCAGTTTAGATGTAATAGGACCCCGAGTCCTGCTGTTAGTTGGGCGCCGAGGAAGATGAACGCTTGTTTTTGGGATAGGTCCCCTCTTGCGAGTGGTCGTTCCTTCGTTCGATCTATGGTAGACATTGGGTCAGATGGACAGAAGGCCACCACAGAGAAGTGGGGAACTCGCCGACTGCTCTATCGAGGTTTTTGTCCCACATATCGTTTATAGTACACCCCGCTCCTCTCATGACGACTGCGCCGAGTCCGAAAAGACTTAGGTATGTGAGAGGCGTGGTGAACGGCACTTGAAGCGCATATGAAGCCATGGTGATCGACCAAGCTGTGAATAACCAGATCGCAATTTACTGGTGAAAAAAGAGGGGCAACTGCACCACTGAAAACGGACCACAAGGATAGAAAAGTAACAGAGTACCGATTGGTTTATCTATACGCGTCAAGTATAGATACGGTCTCGCTGGAGGAGGTAGATGGTCTACCCAGGTCTTGGGCACGACAATTGGCTGAGTCGTTCCCGACGACGCGCTGCTGCATCGTATTTGGCACGTTCTGTGGGCTCTCTGCCCTTGTAATAGTGTTGTACGTAGCGAGATAAGTCGACTCGCACGGAATCCTTGCCCATTAGTCCAGCTCAGGCAAGAAAGCTGGCCAGCCATTTCACAATTTGAAAAGGAAAAAGGAACAAAAGATAAGGGTCCATTACATAAGCACCAGATAAACAAAATGAGATTCATCGCAAATTCATCATGGACATTCAGAACATAAATGTATGTAATGAAAGAAAGAAAAATGGAAGGTGTTACAGCACAGCGGCAACACCTACCATTCTTTGGCAAGCTTGAAAGACCATTTCCAATCTGGGATCATTGAGTAAATATTTTAGTAGTGAATCCTTGTGACACAAACCTTTGTAGATCTCTCCGTCGTCGTCAATAACCCGACTTTCAACCTGATACGATCCTGATCGCGCGAGCAGCCCAGAGGGTGATTCATCTGATTCAAAATTTTTGATGTAAGGCTCGTCTTGAGGACCATAAGAGCCGAGCATCTGTTCGATTTTATCGACTGTGGAGGCGTTTTTTTTTCAATCATCGGCGCATATTGTCCCATAAAAAATCCTCTCACCTCTGACACCAGCTCGCTTTACCACCTGGATGTATCGAACACCCTTCAAAAAGAATCAATCCACAATAGTTCGTCAGAATAAATGAGAAATACATGCCGAGATAATAGAGTGATTGACTTTGAACGAAATGCGGACGCTAATTAGTACAGAATGAATTCAGAGACTTCGGATTTTCGATATCCCCACTCACTTGTATTCAACGCCTTCCTTTATGATAATCGGATTCGATTTGGTATTTGCAACGGCGGCAGCATCGTTTAAATCGAGGACGACCTTCTTTCCAGAAGGCAAAGTTGGCGAGTCTAACTCAAGTGTCAACACTTCGACCTAATAGTCATGTTAACTCGTCAGGGGGAGGTCTCACAGGGCCATAACAAAACATACCTTCGGACCAGCAACAGTGGGAGCAGTGGAACCAGGGACGATGCCCAACGATGCCTTCCAACGGGCTAAACTCTCATCCCCAGCATCAAGTTTGGCGAATTCTTCAGCTGTCTTTGGAGCCCCCGGTGTGTAGCCTTTGGATGGTAAAGATTTCCTGGTTGGGTCTTTTTTCCCGAGCTGCCGACTAGATCACTCACCAACGGTAGTTGTAGGCTTGAGGTCGTCGTCGTCGTGCTGATCAACGAACATCGAGTCATTACCTGATAACAGTGCATTCGTAAACTCACAGCCGACATTGTCGCAATGAGAGAAAACTTGTTTGTCCCGTAATTCAAGAAGCAAAAGGTCGTTGTTTATCTGGAACAAAAGATCGATTTCACACACGTGGTAATCATGCTTTGCCTAGGCCTAATACTAAAAGAAACTGAAGGGTAAAAAATATTCATCACATTAGAAGTAGCAATGCATCCTCTCATACAACATCGACATGTCAACAAAAGATCCACACACACACATATATATATCCTGTTTCCCTTCCTAGCTACACATCAACGGTGTCGCTGCTATAGCAAATAGACGATGCGCACCAGAGAAAAAAAAAAGCGCATACAGCAATCGCTCAAAAAATTTTAATGCACGAGAAATATTTAACATGAGAGATCAGGATGCATAGACTCTGGCAGATAAGATGTTGATCAGAGGGTACCCAGAGAAAATGATGCCAACTTGCCTCCCTTAAACCAGCATTTCCCCTTGCTAAGGTGGAAGCATTTGGGTCCGTTTGGGCAAACATGTCCCCAGCAGCACTTGTCGCCATATGGGCAGGGTACTCCTTCAAGAAATTAGTCGGACGACGGATGACCTGGCATAATGAACCACACCGTTTTTCAACCAATTACATGGTGCTTTCTTCGCATTATTAGCCAACGACACGAGCTGCTCAGGTGTAAGAACGTAGTCATGAGAATACTTGCAGTTCCCAGCCTGCAATAGCGATTTCAGAACATCCCATCAGAAAAGTGTGCGAGACTTTACCCCTTTGGAACATGTCATCAAATAATGTTCGTTACATGGAGGGGGGTTTTCTGCGGAAGAGAAGATTAGATTGGGCGGGGGACTGAGAGGAAAAGGGTTCTAACGTTTGTGCAGAGGCTGTAAGCGGTCCAGGCTCGAATGTCACCTACTGAGAAGGAAACAGGCAAATAAACTCACCAACGACGGGTCAATAGGACGTCCTGGAGATCGATCAGGCGACTGGGGACTAATCAGACCCCCATTGGAAGTCACGGAACTATATGAGCCAGTTGTTAAGGGTGCAAGTTTCTTCGGAGCTCGAGGAGGCTTCTCCGGCAAGAATAGTCCATCTAGAATCAGCCGCGGCAGGGTAAAGGGATTGGGCATCTCCGTAACGCTATCTGCCACAGGTTGGGATGGATATAATAGGGAAATCTTGCCCAGGATATCGTCACGGTCGAGAGCGCTGAAGAGGCCCATGTGCGTGGACGGATCGTATCCTGGTTGTTGGACAATATGAATTTTCAAACTAGGAGGTTGATGGAACGGAACAAACCGCCAAAGAAGACACGCAATGTCTGGGGCAAGTATGTGAATGTCTGAAGATATTCTGTCCAAGGTTGAGTTGAAGCAAATGGCCTGGCTGATGCTACTCACCCTGTATTTTGGCGTCCAGTGGTTCGTAGCCGTAACCTGTGTCAACGGTTGCAAACCTAGGCGATGCGTGTGTGAAACCCTGAGACGACATGTGAATGGCCACAGTCGAAAGGCGCAATCGTGGCAGCTCACAGTAACAAAGGAGTGGAATTGTTCGAGAGGGCAAATGTTACTGGCACTGAGGTCTTCAGCCAATTCAGCCTTATTAAAATATATAGTGATCCAGAAGGAGAGTCGGCCGTAGACGTGAACTTCCTCGCTTGACAACTGAGCAGCGATCCGCTGAGTGAGTTGTTGTGCAGCAGCTCTTCCTCCCTGGTACCCTTGGATCATGAACTCGCGGTTAAAAACGAGCTCGTCGCCGTTGATAATACATAAAATGAGAGCGTGTTGATTCTGAGTGGCAACCGGATAAGCGGAGGAAGGCAGTATGGGCGATGGGGACACGAACCGATTTGAAGTAATCCGTGGTAGATATCTGCCTGTTAAGAGCAGCAATCTGCACATTATGTGCTTTCACTTCGCGCTCAGAGGCCTCTATAGCGACTGAGTGGGCTTGCTTCCAAACGAGCAGTTCGACCTCGAGCTCTGAAACACGGTTTTCAAGCTCTTTGTTCCGTCTGACAGTAGCGGAAGAAAGACCTTGGAGGGGGGGTCAGAGAGCAGGTCTGGAGAAAGAGCAGAGGATCGGACTTAGCAACCGAGTCAATTCTTCGTCCCTGGATGCGGGGTTGAGCAGGGTAGGTGAGCAGGGGATTAGACATACCAAAGTTGCTGATTTGCCTCGCCCAGCGGTTGGGTAGCCATACGAGGCAAGGAGGGCAGACGGTGGTGGTGGGCAGGAATGAAAAGGCGCCTTTAAACCATGTCTGGAGTTCCAAGCATCGAAAACGTCTTCGCCGGGATCTTTGTCCAGACGGGGAAGGGCCGGTCGAAAATAGAATTTCGTGGCAATATTACGAATGGGATCAAAATAAACTAATTCTTTCAGCTCTCACGCATTTAATCTCCCGTCTTGGCAGTTTCGTACAGAATTCCACAGGACCATTATCAGCCTTTGCTCGCCGTCTTACGTGTCCTGCGCCATTGTATATGCATTCTTCCAAGGGCACCCAATCTCCGCAGTCCAAACTGGGTTCCTGTTCCGATCACCCTTTCGCGGACTTTACCCTGCCCAACATAAATATTTGCACCCCATCACAATATCCTTTATGTACGCCATCCCCTACTTCTGTTCTTTGTGCATATCACCTGTTGCGGAGATAGCACTAGTCAGTCTTTGTTAGACAGCCATTCAAATTATGCAGTACCTCCTACGAACTTGCACCGTTTCTGCTTCAAAAAGTGGCATTTAGTCGTCATTGGGCAGTAGTGCCCGTAGCAGCAATCATCCCCCCACAAACACGCTTCGCCTGCAACTCAATTAGCGGTAGTCCCAATTCGAGTGCTCATTCAAACCTTTATTCTTGGATGGGCATGGTGACTTTTTGGCGTTCGACCGGATCTCCTGGAAGTGCTCGGGTTCCAAGATATAGTCGTGTCCGTACTTGCATTCAGCCCCATGTTTGCAGTTCGACAAGTAGAACAGTGTACACGGCGGGGGCTTGTCTAGACCAGCTTATTAGATCACAACTAGTCTATCACTTATTTCACTTACGCTTGGAAAGAGGCTAGACGACACCTGTGAGATGAAATCCGTGATCATTCTGATAGCGATGACACTTACAATGTTTGGGTTCACGCGACGGGCCCGTGCACTCGAGAGCGAAGGGCGGATCGCAACACTATCCTCGCTCCCGTCACTAGAAGCCGTGCTGCCACTAGAATCCAGGTCAGGTGTTTCCGCTCGTTTCGGTGATACTTGGACTGCAGAAGAGTAGCTCATCGGCGCAGGCGGTCTTTTATTAATTGGGGGTGACATCTCTAGACCATCCACTGAAGCAAAAGGCAGGGCATCGAATTCATGCTGAACGCTGCCATTCGCGTTCTTCTGGCACAGGTCCTCGCCGGCAGTCAGAAAAGTTAGCCTGGGAGACCCCATAGGTGTGGAGTTAGCTTGAACAATAATCTGAGTCGTCAATTTCTGAGGTATGAACAGATCCGGAATGCTGAATGACGGGAGTTCTAGCTCGTTGATTCCTGCCGCCATGTCGGCATACCCTCGCAAGAGGATTAGTTTGTGTTTCAGGCCAGCTGTTATCTGAGAACGAAGGGTGGTAACGTATCCATTATCATGACAGCCTTCTCAACGCATCATTACTAGAATAACGTGCTTGGGCATCAGGCTCACCTGCGAAAATTATCTTTTCAGTTTGAGGGAGTCTAATGTCATCTTCCAAAAATGCTAACAAAGATATGTCAGAGAGCGATCAAATGTGGCACACAAAGGTGTGTACCTTTGATCTTAGTATCAGCAGCCTCCTTCGCGTTTCCAACGTCAAGCATTATAAACCGCTCGGCTGCTTGATTAAAGCCCATGATAAAGTCGTCAAATTTGGTCTTGGCCGCCAGAAGACCCGCCCGTCCGAAAGCGTCGGCAAGTCCCCGCTTGCCCAGGAACACGTAAACCCAAAGTTGGTAGTGGTTCGCACCGTAAGATGTCATGAGATGTTGCGTAATTGAATCTGAGAGCTTCTGGGCGGCGACATGACCACCCGCTTGTCCCTGGGCGATGAGTTTCGTATTGAATATGGCGCCATCTCCATCGATGAGGACAACAATACGGTGACCCTGTGAGAAATGGTTAGAGATATGAAAATAGTGACGGCATTTGTCACCTACTTTCAACTGTTGCTCCAGATCCTCTTTCTGTTTATCGGATTCTCGTTTCAACTTCTCAAAACGCTCACGTTCCGCGTCGAGGTCTGCATAAGCTCGTTTGTAGACGTTCAACTCGCTCTCAAGGCGTTTAATGGTATCTTGAACAGTACGGTCTTTGTCCAAAATGGAAAGAATTTCGCCTGTGGGGTATTGAGAAAGGGGTTTGCCGTATGTATGCCATTACATACCACGGAGTTGTTCGAAATAGATCTCCCTGTGACATGTCAACTAGTAAGATCTTGGTTCCGTCAAGTATGGAAGATGTATAAACGTACACTGGCCGCACAGAGGAGTCAAGGGTGGGGTTCTCATCGCTCTTCAAGTTGTTGTATATCATGGTGATACTGAGTTGGGATTTACTATGATGGGGAGCAAAGTCAGCAGAGCTGCTACTTTTAAGTACACACACAATGACACACCTGAGCGGCATGGATCCGTGGGACTCAAGCACGCTGCAAGAGCGTGTTCGATCAGCCGACTCGATTAAAGGATTCAAGGTTGATTAGCGTTGTTGCTTCCATCATTGACTTGTATGGTGGCAACCGTCACGGTGGGGTTGCCAGTTGTCTGTTTCTTAGAAACGTCACACAGCAGCGGTTTCTAAGATTGAATAGATTTCCAAACTGAGGAGTGGAATTTTCGCGAAATTGTCCTGAATTTATCAGAAGTTTTTGGTAAAATACCAAGTTGCCTAACTTGCAAATGATACGCGTTACGGGGTCTCGTCCAAACAGATCCGAGTCAGCAGAGTAAAGATAACAAAGACCAGTTCTTCACAGCTTCACAAGGAGAAGCCTGTGAGAATGATGCCATACGGCCAGCAGGAGGCAACGTTGACGGACAATTGGAAAGTTACCCATGCATCGACCGCGTTTCTCGGTTGTTGTGATATAATCTCTATATGCATCAAAGCAAAGGTTTGAGGAACAATTGAGTCGGACTCGGATTGATGCGTGTCAAGGTGGGGAATTGGGAGTGACAGTCACGAACGCGTCTTGACGCGTCGTATGTGACTTTCCGACTTTGTCCTCCTCACCTGCGATACCCCTTCCCTTATGTCCGATCTTTATACCTCTTTACAGTTCTCTCCAAAGAAAAAGAAATGTCCACCAGACTTTGATAATAACACCCTGACACCAAAGAAATTGCGCATCGCGTGTGTATCCATTCAAATGTTATGCAAGTGTATATTAAAACTCATTCTTGGAACTAGGCCTCTAACTCCTCCGCCAACAAAAACACCGATTGCCAAGAAGTCTAAACACCCTCTTCCACCGTCACTTTCCAGATTGTACAACCTACATAAGTCATTGCAACTTGCCCTTTCACATGCGTTGGCTACTTGCGCAATCTCACCCACTTCGGATTCTGGAATTGTCCGAAATGTTCTCAACCATATCTCTGTTGTCACGTATTCTGGCTTTAGCACCAACTTTGAGATTGATGATCTCAAGCGCCTATGCTGGCTTTGGGAATGGGATTCGAAATCGTTACCTGTCAGCAAGTCCAAGCAGGAAACAGATGATGACGAGAACCCCTTCTTGAATTCACCATCACCCATGCAGCCTCCTCCCACTGACTGGACTCGTGGCTCTATGGGCTTCGTCATCACCTCCGCCACTCATTATTCAAAAGCTGATCGAAAACGTGTCCCTGCCTATGGCATTGGCATCGAAGTGGAAATAGATATTGATAAAGATATGGGAAGTGGGATGGCGGCAGTGGCCCGTTGGACTGCTATGGCTGAAAAGCGACGATCAGATTTCCTCGCGAAGCTGAATCGTTGGGTTGAGGTCAATATTTATTCCTCTTCTCGCCAGCTCGTTAACGGAGATTCTTTTTAGCTTCATGACGAGGATCTGTTACTCCTATCCATTCCTTTAGCCGATATCCCTGAATTGAGCACCCCCAAGATATCAGCCCTAACACGTACGCTTGCTTCCTGCTCCCCCTCGGCCATTTCTGCTTCCTTGCTTCCTGGACCACCACCCTCACCTTCGCGTTCTCCTTCCAAGAAGTCTAATCGTAATATATCTGCAATCCCTTTTCCTACCTTGGCCCCTAAGTCGCCTATCAAAGGCGGCACTCTCTTATTTCCCAAAACACCGTCCCGACGGGAGCACAATGGATCTGTTCCTCCAGAAACGCCATCGACGGCTGGTCCGTCATCTGATGCAGAATTCGCTTCTCCAGTTACTCCCGTTCATCAGAGGCAGTCAGACGGCACCCCTTTACGCACCCCATCGTCTTCTCGCCGACAAGCTCTACTTGAGCGTGTTCGTCAGCGATCGTTGTCCTCATCACCAACAAAATTACCACAGAAGGCTGCTGCGGCTCAAAGTAACACACCAAGGTTGACAAAGGACCAATTTTTGAAGTTGAGTCAGGATGCAATACGCCGCAGATGTTTATTAGGAAGACTAGGTGGAGTAGCAGAAAGTATCTGGATGTAAGTCTTGGAATGGCTTCCACAGGCTGATCTGAACTCCTTGGTTCTCAGGCTCTTTTCCAACCCAGTAGCTGCTGGGTCCTCGACTCCTTCGAGAAAACGAAGAGCCCTCCCTATGGCAGATGTCATTACCGCAGTTGTGAAGTCTTCTCCTGTCCCCATTTCCACAGCAGAAGCAAACGAGTCTATTACCATGCTCGTCACTCTATGTCCCTTCTTCGTCAAAAAGCTTGATGTATCAGATGGAGAATGGCTCGAAATGCCGGCACCTGCTACGACGAGCATTGCATTGACTCTGAGTAATTCGCCAAAGAAAGGGCAAGCTTCTATAGAACCCGCAAGCCCCGGACGTCTACGAGGGAAGGATGATAGTGCTCAGGAACTCCTTCATCGCAGTCCGAGACGTGTAAAGAGAGAAGGCGGTGGACTACGCGAAGTTCGAGAAATAATTCGACGGGAACTCGAATTGGATGATTAATTATTATTTTGATATGCTGTATCTTTTCGTCCCATTGATGTTTTGTTACGCATTCAATTTCTTCTCGATTTGTTTCAGTATATTGCATAGGTAATTTGCATTGGCTTCTCCAATTCTTAATAAATGAAAGGCAAGCTTGTCTCCTCAAACACGAATCCGCATGGCATTGCACGAGGATGAACCATTTATGTAAAGAAACAGGCCAATATTTAACTTCACTCAGATCGATCACTATAAATTTTGACGGTTGCTCGTCTAATATCCTGCGTTTGCCTTCCTTTTAGCCATAATTAATCAACCTTACTCAATGGTGTTGTCTGGCGGGGAAAGATAGTGTAGATTAAAGGGGCATGCATACATTACACCAATAAGTTTATGTGATCGCGGTACTTCGCAAGCTGAAACGCATTTGTCTGGGGACCGTGTTGCCGAAATTGTCAAAGAGCTGTTGCTGAAACGAACTGACGGTAATAAACCTTGGGACTTGCACATAAACGAGGTGTGGAGGAAAGAGTACTTGGATATATTAGTCAAGCAGGTGTTCATCAGATATCCGTGATTTGTCCCGACCTAGCATCCTTCTCGAACTCTATACAATCTATCACCCTTCCCTCCCTTCGACTCTTCTCCGCTGCGAAAACAGTGAGGTGACTTTTCAAGACTTCTTCAACACTAGTCCCTAATACTCCCTGTCTCTCCGTTCGAACAGCTTCAACAAAAGATCGGATAAGACCCATATCCCCACCTCCGTGTCCACCTCCCTCGGACTTTGGAGTGTGAGTTTTTGTTTGCTTCTTCCTGAAGTCCGTCACCGTAAAAGTGTGCATATCGCCGATAATTTCTCCATGACTGAAGTGCAGTCTAACCTGGCGATCACAAATGGATTCTGTGAAGGCAACCATAGTGAAAGAGGCGGTGGCACCGTTGGAGAACTCGATATTAACCACTTGGTTGTCGCAGACGTCGTTTCCACTTTCATAGACGCAGACACCGTAAGGGCCGTTGTTGAGAGCTTCTGTGACATTTTCAATATCAGCAAGGCCGTCCACAAGTGTCGCTACGGGCCACTGTGTATTTCCACGCGACACTGACTCGAGATAGACTGATACAGAGGTTAGGTCCAAATTCGAATATAAACGGACAAGACGGACTCTTCTTAGCGCTATAAGGACAATCTTTCTCTGCTGCACAATCCAGACAGCGGTCGGCATCTCCAGCTTTCTTTGGTTTCCCTTCTTTACGGAAGTGCTTCAGAGAGCCAAATGATGATACTTTGACGGGAGTTGCAGGGGCAAACCAGTGGCAAATCAAATCGATGTCGCTGGAAATTGTCAGTAATGTATGTGAAGATCCTAGTTGATATCTTACTGGCAGCATTTTGTCATTAAGGAAAAGCAGCTTTGTTTCTCTTTATTCCAATTCCCTCGAACATACGAGTGGGCAAAATGGTAGTAACCAACTGGTTCGACTTGTACAATGTTGATTAGTTCACCCAAAGCACCTGAGCGTACAATTTCTGTTATTTCTTGGCTATATGGGGAGTAACGCATAACTAGAATTAAATAAAAGTTACTACAGTTTTTTAATCGGAATGGGACACGCACCATGACACATTCCAAAGATTTTTCCACTCTGCTTGACGACACTTTCAATCTCTACGCAATCCCGTATACTGGTTGCCATTGGTTTCTCACATAAGATATGGTATCCCTGCTCAGCAAAAGCTTTCGCAACTTCGATATGCTGGTGATCTTGGACTGCGATAATGACAGCGTCGGCAAGTCTTTTCCCGATCGCGCTGATCGTCTCAGCAGACGCAACGATCAGTTCCTGCCATGTGTTGAAGACCAGGGTCTTATCAACATTGTGAATTGAGGCAAAGTGTGTTCGGGTGTTCGGACGCGGTTCAGCGATTGCGACGACCTTGAGGCGGTCTGGAGAGGAAAATGCAAACTTGGAATAAGCCTATTATGATGGGTGTCAGATCCGAGTCCACGAGGCAGAAAAGATATTGAAACACTTGCTTTTCCTCGTTGACCACACCCTATAACTGCGACGGTGACGGGCAAGCCAGTAAATCCGTCTGCTGAACCTGAGCTGGGCCTGCTATCATCAGCGACATGGGGAGATTCCTTCATTCTGATTGACTTCTTCCAGAACGACTTTGGATGGGCAAAGTTAAGAATTGAACCCATGTGGTCGACCAGCTGATAAATATTAGGATAGGTGTACAGGTCCTGTGCATTGTCATGTCATGAACCGTCCGGTGAATCGCCGCAGGCAGTAGAGAGGCGTTGTATACTAAATGGAGATGAGTGCCAAATTTAGCTCACACTGCCACAGGCTCATCGTATGCCTCGTCTGCTCCCTCGTCTCATCAAAGAGGCTGAGAAACACGGTGGCCAAGTCCAAAACCTCCCTTTCAGAAGGAACAAGAAAGCGCAAAAATCTCTTTATAAACCTCCCCTACCGTCGCCCTCTTTCCATCCTTCTCATCATGAAAGGTCAATTTTGTTGGCAGAGAAGAGCCCAGTGGCTAACACGAAAGCCTATGCACGGCACAAGAGACTACCTCCAATTATGACTCGCCCACCTCGTCAAATAGTGGAAGAGGCTGCAGATGCACAACGCCAGATGACGGACAAAGAGTTTGGGTGGTGGTCCAATCCATACCGTATGTCTGCTCGTTTTAGTATCCTTTATATAATTCAATCCGCATGCATTAGTTAGGATGCTGGCATCCCCGATGCGCACATGCGTGGTTACTAATAGAACAGTCCCAACAGGTTTGGTTTCTCCTGGTCAATTCGTTCGGAGTAAACTAATATATTGACATAAGACCTTCTCATTCGCCTTGTTGGCATGCGTCTACCACCTGCGGACGACGGTATCCAGAAAAAGAAGAAATATTTTGCTCCAGAGATAACCCTCGCTCCAGATGGACTTCTCCACAGCAAATATGTCTCTCGCAAAGTTGGTGGATCTGCTGTGTATGCTTTGTGCTGGCGAAAAGCGATCGAACGTCTTCATTCTGGAAACCTCAAACGCATGGCAGGAAAAATGGTCCTGTCCCCCAGTCTTCCAGAATATATTGCGCATCTCTTGCGTCTCCGTGTGCTGCAAGAGCTGGAATTACTCACGGAGCGGTTAGAATATTCCATGCGCTGCGGAAAAAATCTTGGCTATCCCGCTGTTATTCTTCGTCGACTATCATACGATGAATGGGGGTTGTTAAAGTCTAATGGGACTATTCCCTACCCAAACGCCGTTGCCATTCTCGTCGTCCCTCAACCAAATAGACACCCTATAACCAAGGAACGACCAGCGCCTTCCATGTCGACATCCCCACCAGATGACGAAGAATTTCCCGAGGCACGGCCTCCACTATCCGAGCTCATCCCCAATTCTGATATGTCACCGCATGATGAGACAGGAATTCTCCCACGTCTAGAGATACCTCTCTACAACAGCATCACAGCCTTCCCGAGCAGATCTCAAAGAGCGGCATTATTTCAATTTCTCACTCGGATACTAGCTGCTGAACGCTTCTTGAAACGCTTGAAAAATTATGTCAGATCGGATATACGCGAATCAGAAAACGGTAAACCTTCGTCTAGGAAAGGAAGCCATGCGTTTGTCTTGTGTTCGGACAGTTGTACCATTCGAAGGGGGGACTCGGCTGCTGTTGCGCTAGCATTATGGAGACTTCGAATGTACGAAGCAGATGGATGGGTACCAAGTAGTTGACTGGGCAAACGATAGTTCAATACATCTCAACTGATCTAGAAGTGAGAGTACTAATAAGTACAGGATACATTATTGAATCAGGTTTCAACGGCCATAGGCTCATCCTCGACACTGGAGGCAACCTTCTTCAAGTTTTTTGCTGTGCTTAATACGTCGCGCCCTTCCCAAAACCTAGGCAGTTTATCTCCTGGAATGAATATTCTCTCCGCAGAGTCTTCAGTGATAACACACATTCGGATTGTGCCACCAGAGGAACCATCGCGAGACATTGCAAGAGCCAAAGCTATGTCGAAATTATGAGACGTAAAGTAATCGTGATTAAAATGTAACTTACTGTTCTTGACAAATTCGATGGTTTCGTCCCGTCCCCATCCCTCTTTATATGTAGCATCACAATAGCCATAGACGTATGTCGATCCAGAGCCTATGGCATACTATAAGGACAAATCGCAAGGAGAGAGAGATAGGATTTAACAAACCCCCAATAGCCCAAGGTTGCTTGAAAAGGCCTCCTCCAAGAGGGATGCTATAGACACTGGGGCCAGCTACCTTGTCCCACCCTCCCACGATAATACCTGCAGAAATGAAGTCTTTATTATGGTAGCAAAACGCTTGGAAGACCGCAGCAGCAGCATGCACTGAAGGGGGTTCGCCTTCTGTTTGTCTGTGGGGTGAGAAGGTTATATATTTTCTAATCGAATACCAATAATTGGCGTACGTATACGATTTTAGATAATAACGGACGAGGTCTGCGATCGCCTGGGTATCGGCAGCTGAACCTGAGCGACAGCAATAGATGCGATCATGAATTTCGGTCAGCTTGTCTGTTACACGGTTGACCTAGTCGCGAACGCAATTCGAGACTTCATGAACGCAGAAATCAACGACGAACGTACGATATAAGATCCAGACGTTGTACGACTGTCCGCCCCGATGACAACTCCTTTGTCGAACTGGACGGCCATAATCGAGGTCTGATATAGCGATATGAGAGAATTCTGCAGAACCTAAAGTCAGAGAACATACACCGAGGTTGACCTCTCCTTTTTTGAGTTGGTTCATGTCGATAGTCTCCATAGTAGATGAACTTGAAAGCAAGGTGTTATGGTTTCAGGATCAAAAGCAATCAAGCTGACGCGTCTCCGCTTGACGCGCGTCGTTGATCCTCGACTATGGTCTCCCAGCTCAAGACACTGTACGACGAACTCATTCGCGCATTTACTGCACGGCCCTCTGATTTAAAGAAATGCACACTGCTTCTGGGTAAACTGAAGGTAAATCTAGAGTGGCCGAGTATTGACCATCATTCATTTGCTGCTCAGATTTTCCTCATCGAGGCTGGTCTCTTACTCCCACAAGGCGATGCCAATCTCGGAGACCTCGTATTTACTCGTTCGTAAAATTTTAAAGTGTCTGACCATCGTTTTCTAACCGAAAGCAGGCGACATCCTAGAAGTCGGAGCATTTGTTAGCATCCGAAGTCGAGACATCCCCTCCTTTGATAGGTATTTCTCCCAGCTTCAGATATTCTACACAGACTATAGGTGAATGTCTACAAAACAACATCTTTTTAATCACGCTGAACAAAGTTCTAGTGCATCTCTGCCTCCTTCGAAACGGGAGAATGCCATGCGGGGCCTGAATCTCATCCATCTCCTAACCCAAAACCGCATCGCAGATTTCCACACAACCATCGAAAGCCTTAACCCTCAAGTCATTGCCGAAAACTCTTTCATAAAGCATCCCGTGAACTTAGAGAGATGGCTAATGGAGGGTAGCTATAGCAAAGTATGGAGTGCAAGAGAGGAAGCACCGACAGAAGAGTACAAATTCTTCGTGGATAGTTTGATGGACACTATCAGGTGTGACACCTCCGACATACACGAAGCAATATTTACGTATCAATTATCTTTCTAGGAATGAAATCGCAACTTGCGAGGAAGCGGCTTATGAGAGTTTGCCACTGAAGGACGCGGCTACATTGCTCTTTTTCAAGAGTCGGTCTGATCTTCTGAAATTTGCTGAAATGGTAGGTTTATGCTTTCGACATCTTCCATTGTATTCATTACATGTTTCGCAGCGAGGTTGGTCAATTGACATCGGCGGAGAGCAGATCATTTTCAAGAAGAAGAATGAAGAGCAAATAGAGATTCCGAAGCAGCGGATTATTGCAGCATCCTTGGCATATGCCAGGGAATTAGAGCAGATTGTGTAGTTGATTTCATTTCATTGCCATTATCAAGTTTAGTCGAAGGACATAACACGTTGGAACAAAATCATTCAGACCCCGCCTCCAGGGCCGCCTTTGCTTTCTCCACCGCCTCTGTGTGCAAGTCCTGTGGGACATGGAGATGAGTATAGTTGCTCTCGGGTCCAATCCATGAAATTTCCAATTCGAATTCTTTCTCCTTCGCGTCTTCATGTACCAGATAGATTCTAGAACCTCGTCAATAAAATCAAGCAAGTTGAGGCAGGCGCCTTAAGCTCACATCCTGGCAGCCTCGATAACAGCCTCACGAAGCGAGATTTCCGACAGCTTGAGCTTTTCTAACTCTGTTTTAGCCAACTGACGACCTTTGCCAATCGCCGCACTGTGGTAACCCTGACAAGGTTATAAGACCAAGATGTTTCTCATCCGTGATCTGCGCACGTACGAACGAAGAGCCACTTGGCTCGATAACGTATAGTCCAGGACCATCTTCATCCACCGCACCAATCATGGTGCTGATTCCAAAAGGCCGAACCCATGAGTACAATGTGTATGACTGCACGTATAATCCTACACTCTCGACGAGCCTCTATATTGCAATTGAGAAACAACGAAGGATGACTTTTTTAATATTGCCATACCTTCAGAGAGCACGGAACCTTATAGAAACTGCGAATCCGGGAAACCTCTTCCCGGGCTGTGGAAGATATGTGCCGTCCATCAGCAAGAAATCCAGCCGTAGCCTATATGCGGTGTATTAAAGAATGGAACTGGGAGACTGTGTCGTGGTTGCGTACCAATCCAATATGAGGATCTATTGTTTGGATTCTGCGATTTGATCCAGGTACGAGGAGTTTTGAGTGAACGAGGTTTTCGACCGCCAGGACTATACCATCTTTCACCTTTAGTCCAATAACAGTTCTGTGGATGCATTTATTGAGCCCGATGCCGAACAACTTATGAAGAGATCATGCCCTGAGTTCTCCACCGCCTTTCCAGCATATTCAACCTATGCGAGATGAAATCAGACAATCATGATCAGATAGGATAAATGGTAAGCTACCTGAAAAATGCGTCCATCTGGTGAATATGTACTTGCTGAGAGGTCGTAGCCTGTGCCGATAGAAGTCATGGTTGTGAGGGGAAGTTTGAAAGTCGAAGCGCAAGCTACGCGTCAGTCAAGCGTGGGAAATCAAAGTCGCGCTGCTCTGAATTTTATTAGGTGCTCAACTTGGCGATCATGTCCGCGACGGACGAATGGACGAATGTTCTCCGCGACCACCCAATATTTGCGCTTCCGAAGTCTTTTAATGGTCCGCTGTCAACCTCGCTGGATATCCTTGAATTATCCACAATCACACTCTCAAAGTTCAATAATGTCAACCCAAAGGAGGACGAAATGACTCCGTCCGGACGCCGCCAAGTCATGATCTTGAAGGATGCGGACCTAGTATTAGCGGCGGGAAAGGAGATTCGAATATCTTCCGTTGGCGACCTGAAGTTGAGCCAAAGTGTGCGGAAGTCGTACAAGGTCAGTGTCAGGACCTTGTATCCGGAGAAATGAATAAAACTCTGCTCTAGACATTGTATACACCGACTTTGCAATTCGAGATACACCAGATATCATTGAATCCTACAGGAAAACTTCTCGCTATTGCTGGTGCATTCCAGGTTGCAGTAATTGTGCTACCACGCCCAGGTTATAGCAGGCTTGTTTCTGAATTCATTGATTGCAAGTGAGTTATAAACCAGAAGTCCGTAATGCAATACCTAAAGTGTTTGTTATTTTGCAGATCCGTGCAGGTTGGCCAGTTTTACCATGCGACTCCGAATTCGGCTCCTGTTGCAAAAATCGAATGGCACCCATGGGGCGAAGCTGGTTCCACTTTGCTTGTAATGACTATTGACGGAAAGCTGAGGCAAGCAAACACTTTTTTATATTCCTTTATTTATCCCCCTTACCCCAGTAATAATTAGGGAATATGATATTTCAATGGATACAGAAGAACCCCAACAAATTCTGTCTTTCGTGCCAGAGCGGAAGTCTGGATCTTTCATGGCCGAGGACGATTCAGAGAGAGAGGTTGCGTCCTTTACCCTTGGGAAGGGTCGCGCTGACTGGGGACCGCTAACAGTCTATGCGGTGATGAAATCCGGTGACATTTACTCGATTTGCCCATTCCTGCCAGTAAACGCGTATGTCTGAGCAAAGAGTATTTCTTGGATGCTATTGACTCTCTTCTTGCAGTTCCGTGCCCTCCTCTTACATACACTCGCTCGAGTGTTTTATCTCTGCGAAACAGGAATTTCTTTCACAAGACAGCTCATCATCCAGAAAGACCCTCTGCACAATGTATGATTACCAGCGAAAATATGTGACAGCACTTGTCAAACAACTTCCTGCAGGCACAGTATTTCCTTCTGCCTCGAGGTCTGTGACAATTCATCCGCCTACAACTATTAGGACACCTCCACTACGGCAAGGACCATTCCTGTTACAACCTTCTCCCCGAATATTACAGGGTAGCGAAGGTGGCGATGCTACTGACATAATCTACCTTTCTTTTGGAACAGAAGACGATGACCCAGAAGAAAACGTTCGAGATACAGAACACCTTGGTGTTGTTCTGGTATCATTCCAGGACGGCAAAGTGGATCTATTTCTTGACGTTGAGAAGGTTGAAGCAAGATGGGATACGAAACAGGTCCGTCTTTTTGCCTTCTTACCTGAATGATTATTGATAAAACAACAGACTTCACGTACCGAATTCCCGATGCTCGCGGTGTATGAAAGTATTGACCTCGGTCTGGTATCAACGATGACACAGTCCTCGACTTCGCCAGGTTCAAAGGGACTCCTTGACTTGCTTTTGGCCAATCAACCAGTCTTTCTGCTCGATCCCCTCCACGATGATATGGTTTATGTGTATCACGCTTTTGGAGCCCACGCTCTGGATATATCCCCCGTCCTGAAGGGCTTAGCTTCCACACTGAAAGAAGAAGACGATGATGATGCCAAGCTGAAGAAAAAACTGGAAGATCCTGGAATGACCAACGTGAGGCCCATCCTAAACACATTTTCTGTACAGAAAGGGTTAGTTTTTTTGCACGTCTTTCTGTCATGGTGCACTCATATCTCGTCCAGGACTTCCAATCCTGTCATTGCTTTAACCATCCCCAACGACGTGTACCTCACCTACAGCATCTTTATTCTCACCTCCACTATGCGGATAACGACAATACCTTTGAATATTCGCTCAGAGCCTCTTGAGGCCAAAAATTCCGTTTCACTGCGTCCCAGCAGACCAGCTCAAATTGATAAGAATCGCTGGTTGACCCCAATTCCTGATTCGCCTCCCGTATATGTCTCCCTTTTGGGAACAGAACCGTACACGCCCCCCGTTCTAATGTCAAATCCCTCTGGATTACCAGCAAACCCGAAACTTTCGCTGCCCGCCCCCTCTTCTGGATCAAAGGAATTCATGCTCACACCTGACACTCTTCGGTTCATCGGTAAAAATGTGGCGCAAATTTCATCGCAAACTGGAGAGATTATTCTGGCATACAATGCTGCTACGTCTAGATTGACGCTTCAGAAGTCTGAGCTCTCACGATCGTTAGCGAAATGCAAGGACATGGAATATCTTGTTGAGAGACTGAGAGGACCTGCGAAGGATGCTACGGAGGAGCGGCTGGCTAAGGTGCAGGAGGAACAGAGGAGACTGCTCGGAAGGTATGACAGGTTGTTGCAGGTATTGATGGCAAAAGCATCACCAGAACTGAGCGAGTATGAGACGAAATGGTTCGAGGAGCTAAAAAGAATGCAGCGAGAGGTTCTTGGGAGCGGGAAGTACGACGAGGATTCGCTCGTGATGCGGATGAAAATGGTATTTGATTATTCAATTACACTTCCTGAGATGCTGACTTCATTTCTGCTTCAGTTGGAGAAGGAATATACCAGGATATCGCCCTTGCTTAGAGCTCTTTCAGAAAAGGAAATTAAAAAAGGCACAAAACATCTTGAAGAGAGCCAGAGCCTCGGCATTTCTCAGGCATTTGAGTATGGAGAGCTTTCGAATATCAGGTTTTTCGTTTGTTTATTACTGTGTCACTCTACTCATATGTTCATCAGTCGACTACGGATATCTGCCCTCGAGAGTAAGATATCAAAACTTGCAAGTCGTTTGGACGTATCAATAGAAAAGCCTCCGTCAAGCACGTAGCCTCATTTTGGGTTCTGATTACTTTTATTTATTTATCCAGTCTGCCGTAATGTGTACGATTTCTATTGGTCCTGCGCCGTCGACATGCCAAGGCTATCACCTCCAACAAAGGATTGATTTGATCACCCCCCAAACTTCATAAAGGGTGTTTCCGTCGCTCTCCCAGTTCATTCAAGCAGCTTGGCACGGACATGCAGGTGCCTCCCTTTGTACACCGGAATGAAATAATCTTTAAAGTCGCTGAAATCCTTTACACTTCCATTTGTATTACTCAGCAATTGCATATTTTTTACAAGGCAAAGATAATTACCTGGTATCGACCAGTTCCATGTCCAACTTCCTGAACATAAAAGCAAAAAAGAGATAGAGCTCCACCCAAGCCATACTTGTGAACTCTCAGCAAAAATCGTTTAAGATAAACGTGAACTTCACCTTATACCCAGGCAAGTTCGAGGACCCTTGGAGAAAGAGACCAGATAACGGTCTAAATCAGTCGCAGAAGGGTGGAGCCAACGCTCAGGAACGAAAGAATCCGGACTTGGAAACAAGTTGGCGTCCAAATGAACGGCAGTTACACTTATTCCAACTATGGCCTGACAGAAATTATCAGCTTTACCTCAAATTAATAGAAGACTTCTTGCTTTAGGCGGTATCTCGAACCCCGCGATTTTCGCGCCCAAGGGACCCACAACCCGCGGAAGGGGAGTGACAAAGCCATGAGAAAGACGAAGTGCTTCTTTGATGACGGCGGTCTGTTGGGTGGTACTTAGGTACCGACTTCAGATGAACCCAAACGGAAAGGAAACTCACGAGATAAGGCAACGTTCGTAATTCGGCCACATCAATGCATTCATCACTTTCCGGCCAGATCGAACGAAGCTCTTCGACCAGCCTTAAAAGAATTCGCTCTTCATTGAGAACGTAAAAAGTCCCAACGGTGCAGGTATTCCCAACAGTATCGCTTCCAGCTTGAATAAGCGACAATACTTCGTCGAGCCAAGGCAGCTTTGAGTAGATAACTTGTGGTGAAGAAAATGAAGGCTCGAAGAGACGGTGGCAAATCGTCGGATGATCCAAACCAAAACCAGAATACGCTTTCGCCTCCTTGTTAGACCGGTCTAAAGAAGAAACAAGAAATTCCTGCAAAGAACAGAAAGCCCGGAATTGATCGTGGATACATGGGGCCAGCCAACGCGGGATGAGCGGAAGAATAGGCGCAATGAAAGGGAATGATTTAAGCAGCCATAGTATAGGCACAGAGGTTTGAATATCGATCAATAAAGGGGCTTCGAAGTCGGGATAATTGACGTTGTTCTGACAATAGCCGAACAGATATTCGGTGATGATATCTAGGGTGGCAGCCCTGTACGCAAGAAACATGTTCGATGGGGCAAGTCCTCTGCTTGCGAGTTTATGAACCAGTTGGTCGACCTGTTGATGAATGAGATTGTATACAGCTTCAAGACCCAATCCCTCTCACTTTCTTCTTAATGTTGTCCTCCATCTGCAGAACGGCTCGTCGAGCAAAGAAGGGATGCATAATGCCGCGGCGGACTTTCGCGTCGTTAGGGTCGATTGCGCCGAATGTCGAGTCACTGGCATTAAAACAGCTATAGAAAGCTGGATCTTTGGTGAATCGAGATTCAACGGAATAAATCTCGTGATAGGTCTTGTAATCATTGAAGTGAAGCTATACCGAGGCGTGAATAAAAGTTGGTTCATCAGTTACCATGTCGAACCGACCTCATTTGGACCAATGCGAATGACGGGACCTCCAATGAGAAATTAGGTGAGACTGTAATGAATATGAATTTTGAGTTAATCTCTCTCACCATACACAGCGTGTAATTCACGTATTTTTCGAAGGAGTTCTCCCCCCTTAACGACCTCATAATAGGTCTTGTAAAGTGTAGTAATTCGGGCAAGCCGAGGCCCAGGGAATCCAGATAGAGGGTGGAAGAAAAGCCTGTAGATTGCCACACAGCTGTTAAGGACAACGAAGCTACAGAGGAGAAGTGTGGTTATGGGGTAGCTAGGGAATACACTCGTGAAGCATTCCATGGCGGAAATGGGACCACGTCCACGAGAGAGTCTGAGGATAATGCGCCCGATAGTCTTTATAATGTGTAAGAAACGGGGTTGGATACACTTTGACAGCTTCAGGAACCTCGAAGAGGGAGGCAACCAGGCTTCCTGGCGGTTAATTATCAGGCCACGTCGCATCGAGGACGGGAAGCAAATGTAGCCATCCATGATCAAGGTCCGTGACTTCAGTCGTGCAACGGATAAAGCATTTCTGCACCTTAGGGATGATTAACATACAGATTTCGGGTTAAAGGATACGATTTAGGACGCACATATTTAGATAGTAGGCGGCGGCGGCACACTTATATAGCTCTTTTTGACAGTCCTATCCGCGGAACTGGCGTAAGACAGAAAGGAGCCGGGCGTTGACGCACCCGAGGTGGTTCCGCTCCCAGGATGGGGATTCCGGATGCAATGACAAGAAGTTTGACCAGTCAAGCAAACATATATCAAGACTATTTTCTGATGCCGCAGGGATTCTTTGCTTGGCCTGAATATTCGGAGTAACCAGACACCATTTGGATTTTGCGAAGGCAATGAGAGTCAAGGACGCTGGGCAACTTAGTTCCCGTTGTTGATCTGCAAACTTCTTTGACATGCTTCCAGTAATTCGAATCGGTTCAAAGCTGTCCCAGGGCTGAGGAAATCAGGTACGAACTTCTAACAAGATTGGCCAAGCCGTCCCGCGGATGGCAGTCAAAGAATTGGCAGGCTAGGTGTTGTTGCGAGTCAAGGTGTGATGCCATGACTTGCAGGAAATTACATAAAGTTGTGATAAAGTTTTTTCCGCGAGGACTTCATAGAAAGGGGATACATGTGTAAATTAGGTTTTTCTCAATGCACTTCCTCCAATATCGTTTACAATAAAAGTGATACAATTATCCCGATATATGAAATAGGCATGCGCAGGATGGAGAAGAGTGGGTGAATCAACGTGACGGAGGTATGTATACAGGACCCTCGATATTTCCGAACCGGCGTGTCGCAATGGCGCTGCCATCTCGTGCACTGTTCTCATTCCGGGCTCGATGGATATCATTCCCATACCAACTCCTTCCCCTTCCGAACGAACCAGCAGGTCCACGCTCCACATCTTCCACATCCTCTGGTCTGTCTACATCACGAGGTGGAGAATGCACTAAAAGGAGATGCTAGAATTTCTCAACATCATGGCATGGTACACAAGAATGAAAACAATTACCTGAGCAGGTGAAATGCCCATGGTTGCCAGTGAAGTCGCCTTACGTCGAAAAGAGGGAGAATCTCGAATGCTACTTGGTAAAACGAGGGTGGCTCTCCGCCGTCTACCAGTACTGCCAGAGCCTAGATGGAGACCGTCATGGCCGACCTCGACATCTTCTGCATCGGAAGCCTCGTTCCTTTCGTCATCACTCTCATGTGGAGTAGTCGCAGATTCCTTTGGCGACCAAGCAATGATGAATACACCAGCAAATGTGGCAGTGCAGCCGTACAAGAATGTGATAATTTCATGGAATTTGGCGGTTCTAAAATCACCGTAGAGAATAGCAGAGCCGATGATCGCTGACAGTGTGAAGAACACAAATTGAGTTGGTATCACAACCTGAAAAAAATCTGAACAGGGCTACCATCGAGTATTGTTGAGTAAGCTCACTTTACTATCAAACCTCATCAAAGCCCGATTGAGGTATCGAATTTGACCAATACCGGTCAAGATAAGAACCTAATAATCAAATAAATATCTGACGAGGCCCGCAGAAAATGAAAGGACTGACAAGAAGCAGAATGTAAGAAATGCGATGAGTAAAAAGTTCGATCCATTGCAAAGTTAGTAGCGTTGATAAGGCCTTTGTCGAGAGCACAGTGAAGCCCCCAAATAGGGCGCAAAGTCCGACGTCAATAAAGACGAAGGTCTTGCCGATGGTGCCCTCGGAAAGCGTAGCGAGGCAGATAACCCCGACTAGATAGATGCAAGAGTAGACGACGAAAGGAGTTGACAAAATCGCCCGAAGAAGCGCGTCGGAATCCAGTCGAGACTCAGACACATTGGAAGCTAGGACAACCGTTACTGCTCCGATAATAGCAATTATTACACCAAGAAGTTCCCGCTGGGTGGGCGTTCGTAAAAATGGCGATCAAAGGAAGCAAAAGGATACTTACCTTTTTGAAGTGCTCTCCAAGCAATAGAGGGGCAAAGAAGCAATTCGCCATCAGAGCGAACTGGAAAAAAAATGTTAGGAGGTAGCAGGCGCTTTCAGGGTCGGAGCTCACAGTCCCGAGAGGAGCTACCATGGAGGCGGGAGCAAAAGCATATGAGATAAAATTGCCCGTTTCACCGACGTTCATGAGCAGGAAACCAGACCACCTATGAATGGAACGATTAGGTCCTTCAATCACGAAAAGGAGAGAACTTGCCATAATTTAGACTTTAAATAGTCACTCTCTTTATCATCAAGTCGATCCGGGCCTTCGTCTTGTGTTGGCGGTTTTCTTCTAATCGTGGTCAACCTGTGGACAGCGGAATCCTCTGATATAATGTCCACTGGAAGCACAAAACTGGACGTAGCATTCTTACGTCGCATCGGATTGAAAAAGGGACGTTTAGGGGTCGGTTGTAGTGGAAGATTAGATGATTCAGTGCCATATTCTTGGATCGGTGGTTCACTGCGTAAGAGGAGAGGCTGAAGTTCGGATTCTCGAGATCGAGGTGTCCTAGAGTTGGCCATAAAGACGTCCTCATTTCCACCATAACCACTGCCGTTTTCACCTGTGCATAAATGAGAATGCTTGAATCGTCAACGATAATGATGAATCTTCACCATGGTTAATCGACTCATTTTTCGCCTCTTCCACGCGTCGATGAGCCAACTTTTGCAGATTCAGAGCTAGCGAGATAAGGACATTTCCAGTAACTGCGATTATAATCCCAACAAGGGTCCTAACAGTCAACTTTGGGAGCCCCTGGAAGATCTCTGCTAGACTCCGGTACCAGCTCATTGAATTGAGCAGGAATTGGAGTTCGGTAACCTGCATGATGACCAGGCGCAACTTAGAGGGTTGATGACAGAAGAGCGACACGCATACGGACTAATAGCATGTGTTGTTGGTGAGCAGCCGTTACTGCATGAGTCCATCAGCAATCCATCAGCCTTTCTGCTACTGTCACTGCGGCTAATGAACAGTTTCACATCACGTGTTTTTCACCTAATTGACCATGACACACCATGACACGTCCGACGTTCTGACTTCTGATACGAGTGTCGCTGCGCCTTTCTCGCAATGCGGCCACATCACACGCCTCACAGTCTACCGGCTTTCCCAGTTTACTCCTGTGCCTTTCTGACTCCGGATATATTCGTCCTGGGAGGAGGCGGAGGCGCGTCACGGAGCGGAATCAAGAATAAATTGGCATGTGTCTTGGTCGACGTTTCGGCATATTCTAACTTGCACGGATAGAGACTCTACACCGTTGATGCGAAGCGTGCTGTTGAACTGAAGGATGAATTCGAGTTGGAGAAAGGAGAGGATGCGCCGATGAGTATGGTAGCACATTCGGAGGTCTGTCTGGTTGATGAAATTTCCACTGGGCTCATTCTAATGATTCTTTAGCAAAAAAAAATTATATGTGGCGTGAACAGCACACAGGAAAAACTGGAGCAAGGGGATAATCAGAACTGTCGCGTGTTTAGTGTGAATGACAAGTATGTTCTGCCTCGGTTTTTTGCGGTCCAGATATTAATTCAGAGGTCTAGGATAGAGCTACTTGGTACTAAGAGCACGCTGTCAAGTACCGACATCGACAACTACCAGGTTCGCGTTTTCAGATACTTTCTCATACATTTACTTAACTCCCACAATCAGAAAGTCACAACCCTGTCACCGGATGGACGCTTCCTTGCCATTGGTGGTTCTCGTGATGTTCGTTTCCTCAAGATTACTATTACTTTTCAGTTTGCTCACCTCTCAATGGTAGCTTACCGTTTTGTCGTTCCCTTCCTTAGAGCTTGCAGCAGAGCCTGTACAGACCGACAAAGAAATATACGACGCTTCGTTTTCAAGTAATAATACGGTATGCTTGTGCTATTCCCCCTTTCTGACTTACTTACTTTCTCTCCAGCTTGTGCTGACTACAACCCACAACCTCTTAGTTTATGACCTACCCGATTCAAGCTTGTCAACCACAACATCAACGGCGTCGTCTGTACCAAAGAAGCGGAAGAAATTGAAAACGAACGCGAATGGTCCCAATGCTATATCTCGTGTGCTAACATTACGGCAGACGTTGAATATTCCCTCCTCAATAGGTGAGGGAGGTGCATTCCGATCCACCAGGTGCATTTATCCCAATATCTGATTGTTATAAGAGTCGGCTTTAATAAATTTTATTTGATAGATTCCACCCAGACGATGGTTCATTTATTTACACCACTGTCAACGCATCTGCACCTCGCTCAAAAAGATCCAGAACAAGTCGGCAGTCCTATGTCGTCAAATGGAACACCAAAACTTGGACAGTGGAAAAGTTGAGAAAGGTTGGCGACTATGGGCTGACATCCTTCGACATAAGGTAATCAGTTTGCATTCTCTGATGAGTTGTATTTTGATGCAGTGTAGCCCGGATGGCCGATTCCTTGCCTTTGGCTCATCGGACTTGTCAATAGGAGTATTTGATTCACGGACTATGAGTGTATGTGTCTCCAAAGATACTCTTTCTTTTCCTTACTGATTTCCACATTCATTAGCCCCTGATATCAATTCTCAAAGCTTTTGAATTCCCACCAACATTTGTAAAATTCAACCCAACCACTTCGCTTCTAGTGTCAGGTAGTGCTGACAACTCGATTCGGATTGTTTCAATACCCAAAAATGTTGTCGGGCCCAGTAAGTGCTCATTTTTTCATCCACCCTATTCTCTCTAACATATTCCAGTAGGCCAACGCTATTTATTCACATTTTTGGCCCTTGTGATCCTGCTTCTTGCAATTGTAATTTCACTATATTTCTTTAGCATTAAGTGATGCGTTAGTTTTATGACGATGGGTTACTGTATGATACAATATGCAATTTTGATCGTAACATTATTCCTGTCGAAAAGAATCGACACTGAACAAAATCAATCGTAGTCGTCCTCCTCAACCAGCTTGCGTTTGGCGCCACCCGGCTCAGTTGTGGATACTTCCTCCATGGCATCACTTTCCTCTTCTTCATCATCTCCCCCAGCAAACAAACCATCTTCTTCCTCTTCCACGGCTTCGCTACCTTCCTCCGTTTCCATTCTCGTCCCAGTCGTTGGTCCAATCATATCGATGTCTGCTGGCGCGGCAAAAGCGCTAATTGGGAATGGTGCCTCCTCCCTCACAGGTTGCTGTACCACCGGCGTTACTTTCGATGGTCCAATAAGAGGCTCGCTAAAAGCAGGCTCCATATCGGCATCTTCTTCCTCTTCCTCGTCTGATTCTGATTCTTCGACCTCTTCGATTTCTTCGTCGTAGAGTTTAACCCCTGGAGGAGGTTTATGTGGAACCAGGTCAAAGTCGACAGATGTCAGGCATTCCGATGCGGGTGGTAAACGGACACCGAAGACTTCAGGGACGGGAGGAAGTGGCGCGGCATTTACTTCAGAAGCCAGAGTAAGGACATACTAAACGATAAAATAAATAAGCGCCCATTAATAATAATAATTTTTTCATAAACCGAAGTAACCCACCTCCTTCGGTACCCGTCCTCCTAACTCCCAACCAACACGGGCCTGAACGGCAAGAGTCACGTCGCCCTGATCGATCTTTCCCCCTCTCCCAGCATGCTCTGCGTACACACTTGCGTCGGCCAATACCTGCGTCGTGTACCTATGAGAAAATTCCAAAAGCTGATGGAGCACAGCTGGTTGTGCATCCTGTACAGAGGGTGCCGACGAGAGGAGAAGAGCAATAGCACGAGCAGTGGTGGGGAGGTTGTCTCCGGGACGCGACATCGATAGATACTTGACTCTTGTTTGGCAAGAGACACGGGGATTTGTCCGAACAGTTGACCAATCATCCGTGTTCGGCTGCGATTATTCCGAACTCCGAATACTTCGGCAACGCCACATGGCGTCATCCCGCCTCTGCTGAGCTCACGCATGCTTTCCTGCCGCTGACTTATCGCGAGAAGCATGTTCCGTTCCACCACCATAGCCAACCTTGCAAAGACCATCCCGTCTCCTGCTCGTCTGAACCTAGGCAGGGCGTTGGCACCAGTAGCTCGTGGCTATCATGAGAAGGTGATATCTCACTATGAGCGACCAAAGAATGTACACTCCGATTGGGTATATCTGATAATTCTCCTTACTGATGATCTTTCTTATAGGTCGGTTCTCTCCCCAAAAACGACATTGACGTCGGTACAGGACTCGTTGGCGCACCTGCGTAAGTCGTAACTCACCTCTTGTCATCAGCCTCCAACCTTTTTTTGTGCTCCAGCTGCGGTGATGTTATGAAACTACAAATTCGTGTCGACGACAACGGCATTATCTCAGATGTCAAATTCAAGACGTTTGGTTGCGGGTCTGCTATCGCTTCAAGCTCGTTTATGACGGAACGTGTCAAAGGCCTGTCGCTTGAAGAGGCCGGAAAAATCAAGAACACCGAAATCGCAAAGGAATTGTGCCTGCCACCTGTCAAGCTGCATTGTTCGAGTGCGTCGCCTATCTTGGGCTGCAATGAGTATGTGCTAATGGGTCTTTTTGGACTACAGTGCTGGCTGAAGATGCTATTCGCTCCGCTATTCGGGATTATCGCTCCAAGCGGGCGAAGCTCTCCGACTCGAAGCAAGCAACCATCGGCGTCTCACTACCAGCTGGAGCGACTGCCTCTGCCTCGATATAAACAAAATCATTCACATAAAACCATCACCGAATGGACCTCGTTCTCTTGTTCTAGTTTATTTTGCAGTTTGCACTTGTGTTTAATTTCTAGTTCATGTGTACATATATTCCTCTCTATGCATTTCACCTGTGTTGCCACTTACAGATTTATTCCTTCAATTAAGATAGTAGCAAAACACGACTTTTTTTTTAAAAAAAAAAGGTATTTCCATATTAAACACCACTCCCCGCCTCGTCTCCTTTCTTACCAACAAATGAGAATGTACCACCGGCAAACCATCGTTCATTAGCCTCCTTTACTCGCTGCAATGCAGCAGCTCTGTTACTCAACTCAAAGCCTAGGAGGACTATCATCAAATGGCAAACAATCCGAAGTCAATCGAGATCTTACCCTGAGCGGGAGTAACACTTAAGCTTGTCTTCGTTCCCTCCATCGCTCCACTAGCCTGCATGCTGGCTGCCGACCTCGTAATCGCAGCGGTCCTCAGTCGATTTGCCTTGCTCATCTTCGCTCTGACCTTGGAGTCAGCCACTCCAGCCCTCACTTTACCGCTAGATATGTTCGAACTGGACGAGATCATGCCGAGACCTTTGGTTTGGTCAAAGGCACCAATTTCTTCTTCGGCTTCGCCAAATGTCATTCTGTTCTGGAGCTTGCTCAGCTCGGTTTGAGCATATGCTTCTTTAGCTTTGCGTGCGCTGGAAATAGAAAAACTAATTAGGACAAGGTATGAATGAGGAGATGAAAACGGACCGTTTGCCACCCCTTCGCTTTTTTGGGCCGTCACCTGGAACAGGAAGTGCTTTCACGATCTTGCTTGGTGGAGGAGCTGTCAAAATATCAATGCGTTTGTCGATCTTGTCACGAAGTTCTTTGCCATACGACCCTGTGTGATTTACTTAACTTAGAAGGCAGTTCAGAAACCATGAATTGAACTGACCGTTGGTTCTTGACCTCACTAGATCCATTCTGGCCGCCAAAACACATTTGGCGCCAACTGTGCGTTGTACCTTGATTTGGTATTCTGATGGGGTTTGCGCCACAAGTGGAGATTGAAAGATGAAACCTGTGTGTCGTTTTTGAGTTGCGGTGGAGAACCCTGCCGTAATTTTCTTTTGTGCGCCAAGGAGCTTGAATTGGAAATGAATGTGAAAATATAGGGAATGCAGGAGGAGGCACGTACATGAACATGACAAGCAGGCATCTTTGCGAGGGCTGCAAGACCGCCTGCAACTCCGAGAAGTTTGGCAGCTGTGGTTGTACCAACAATAGCGGATAGGTTTGGAGCGAGAACATTCATACGGGAGCTGACGTACATAAAGATCTAATAAAAAAAGTTAATAATGACCAAATGGAGTGGATAAGAAAGAAGGACCTTCTTCCTTGCCTCTTCCAAACTGTCGGCAAGGTCACAAGCCCTTTGGACTGCAAGCCATGCTGTATCGGGGAGTTGCTTTCCTTGTGTGGTGCTAGCCGTGATAACTACGGACATAATGACGGCGGAAGGCAGAATTCCGGACAGATTTACTTTGGTCAAGTCATTGTTGTTTGCTAGAGCACGAACAGAGCGAATGAACATTTGAGGGTCTGAGACGAGCTGTTCCAACTCTGGGAAGCGGGCAGAGTAGTGGTCCCTGATGAATTTGTGAACAATAAGGACCTCATTGTCGACGTCGACCGAGAGGTTATTGGCCTGGACAATGAGGGTGTACTCTGGCCCAGATGCGGTCGACGGCATCGCTTTGTATTTTTCGATTTCCTGGAGAGACATCAGAGGACAGGACGGGGCAGAACAAATCAAATCAAAAAAAACCTTTAGGATATCGCCCATACGCTTGCTGCCCTGCAGCTTTGCTATCTTTGACACGTCTTGAATGCTGCCGAGCTCCATGCGCTGCACATCCTCCGCATCAAGCTCGTCGGCAGGCTTGACTCCACCTTCCAGGACGAGACTGCCAATCTCGATGGACTTTGGATCAATGCTGTCGTCCTCATCTGCGCTGTCCTCGTCATCGGAGGCCTTGCGTTTGAGGGAGAGCTCCTCTTCGGCCAGGAGTTCGTCTGCGAAACCACTCATTAAGGAAAGATGTGGGCGTGGGAATAAAATAGACTGTTGCTTGTGGTGGGGCAGAAGCGAATTAGTCAGTACGTCATGCGATGTCGTCATTATCTGGGAGGCATTAAGAGGCCGCTGCTCGCCACTGTCTCCTCACAAAAATGCCACACGCCGTCGCTGTCGTCGACGCTCTCAAAAGTCTGCTTTTATTCCCCGAAATTCCCCCAATATTCTCACCCCCTTCTTAGACCTCATTCGCCATGGCAAAAACGCTGCCCATCGCCATCAACCCCATCCCCCGCCCCCCCCCCCACCCGCCCCCGG